>Ga0183095_10092_pt1 | contig 204604 bp, 159 predicted proteins | sample BioMet4_FD_130346 | JGI IMG/M metagenome (GOLD analysis project Ga0183095, IMG submission 130346) | Microbial communities from bioreactor (seeded with sewage sludge) at LBNL, California, USA - Biofuel metagenome 4 (v2) (version 3) | ecosystem: Engineered > Bioreactor > Anaerobic > Unclassified ...
CAACAGGATGCTCCTCTGTCTGCTCAAACTTTCTGTACCCAATAAAACAATTGCCCAATATCTCTGTATCGACGAACGAAGCGTTGTCAAACAAAAACGTCGCATCCGCGAACAGATCAGGCAACATGCAGGAGCCGAAATCGACAGAATCAAAAAAACACGCAGCAAATGCATTAAACAAAGTGGATAATTCTGACATTTTTCTGACATTTTGCCTTCTAATGAGAATACTATCAGCAGTTTAAGATGAATGGCATTTTGAGAATAGAATAATCGACGAATATTTAGTATATATTTGTAACATTAATAAATTGATGATCATGAAACACATTGTATTCTTACTATTGTTGGTTGAATTATTTTCTTGTAAAAGCGAAAGTACAGAGTTGTTGACTTTGCCTCAATCAATAGAACTTACACCTATCGAATACACGGAGGATCCGGTTATAAAAAATCCTTGGGGGATGAAACTGGTAGGGTGTAAGTTGTTGTTGTTTAATGTAAACGGTGGAGATGGTGTAATAAATGTAATGGATACTGAAAGCGGCAAGATAGTGAAAAAATGGGGAGAATACGGAAACGGCCCCGGGGAGTTTTCTGCCTCATTATATTGGGGCAGTTATGATGGCAAACATACCTTTTTCTTATTTGACCCGAATATGTCTTTGCTACGAGAGTATTCTTGGTCTATGAATAAGGATGAAATAAACTTTTCATTAATTCGTGAAGTCCCTTATGTATCAAAAGATGGTGTACAAATTCAATTTGGAAGAAGATTGGATAGTGGAAGTTTCGCTGCTTATGCGAATTATGGAATAGGCAAACCTATTCTAATTTTAAACAGGGAATTGAAAGTGTTGTCTAATTTCGGTGACTTCCCTGACGATATGCATAAGTCTACGATTATGTTCAGTTTTGAAGGACGTTTGGAAGCATATAAAAATAAGTTTGTATATGCAATGACTAATTTAGGATATTTGGCGTGCTATGAGCAGTTACCAGATGGTAGTATTAAACAAAAGTGGGCAGATTATATACAGAAGCCTGTTTATAATGCTAATGAATTGGATCGCAAGATACTTAAACTTGGTTTTTTCTCGGTTACAATGAATGATAAATATATTTTTGCAACATATAGTGGAGTATTGGATTCTCAGGAGCAGAGACAAAATAGTGGAATCTGTCCTGAAAATATTTTGATGTTTGATTACCAAGGACATTTATTGAAAAATTTTCATACAAAAGGGAAACGTTTAGGACAAATTACATTATCAGAAGATGGTAATACACTTTATGCGGCAACGGTCTATCCGCAAATTAGCGTCGTTCGCTATGATATCGGTCCTTATGTGAAATAATATCCCCTAACCTTTTTCGCTATATATATGATTTAAAGTTAATAGAACGTTATGAGGTTGAGCATCTTTACAAAATATTTAAACACCTATTCATCATGAAAAAAACAATTTTCATTTTCATCACATTATTGTGCCTGAGCAGTTGTTCATCTTCTCATAAGCCTTCGTCTTTCATGGCTTTTGAGAAGATAGCGTATATTGACAAATTCCCCCTTACCTCTTCCCTCTCCAACGAGAAAGCAATCAATTGGAATGTAATAGGAATGAAAAAATTCAGAATTTATGACTCCTTATTAGTTGTCTCAACAACAGATAGAGACGGTTTTTGGTCCTTTTATAATATCAATGATCTCTCTTTCAAAGGCAAATTCATCAAAGCCGGTCAAGGACCAAATGAATTTTCCATGGCCCCGGACATAAGGACTTCAAGATTTTACACGGAAGACAATATGCTATTCATTGACATCTATGATTTTCAAACAGGGAAAATATATAAAATGAATGCAAATCAGTCTCTCAGAAAAAATGAATTAGACATGTCCATAAAGAAGGATTCATTACCTTCATTCATTTTTGATTTTGCCGTCATAAAAGATAACCTATATTATTGTAGAGAAATAAATAAGGACCAGACACAACAAATAAGATACCTTCGTTTTAATGGCAAAAAGGAAATTCCAAACACTTTCAAAATATTAAATCAAGCATTCGTTGAAAAAGGGGAAGACTTTAACTTACTCTCCACCATTACAAAAGAAAGCCCTAAAGGCGACAGGATAGTAGAAGCTCCTATTTACCTCCATCAAATCAATATATATTCGAGCGATGGCAAATGGGGAAAAACAATATGCGTAGGGAAAGCAGATGATATTGGCGATTTAGAAGACAAAATAAGTTGGACAAGGATTTACACGCATGGCGGAGTTTGCACCTATGACAAGTTCTTTGGCGTCCTGTTTGTCAATGAAGATATAAGAACCATGCAGACAAAAAGGAAAACTCTTCCAACCATCCAGCTATTCACATGGGATGGGAAGCCATTGGCCGAATTAAAATTGAATCGGTTTGTTTCAACTTTTGATATAGATCTTACCAACGGCTATCTTTATGCATTAGATATCGAAGATGTATTGTACAAATACGATATCCGCAATATTCTCGACAAAATAAAAATATAAGTCAGTATTATGAACACGAAGCATTATTTATTCATATTAATTGCTTTATGCTTATTCTCCTGTGGAGGAAAGAGTCACCAAAGCAAAAAACTTGAAACGATATCCATCAATGGAAATATCAGGCAAGTACTCAATCTCTCTTCATTTGTCGATACCATTGAATTCATACCGCTGGAAACGAATGATGAAAATTTGATAGGAAAAGTAAACCGCATATTTTATAGAAACGGGAAATATTACCTCAGGACAACACAGGGTATGATGAATGGAAAATTATCTGTATTCAATAAAACCGGAAAATACCTTTGGGGACTTAACAGAAAAGGACAAGGTCCGGGTGAATATACTGATTTCGAGGATTTTTCAATTGCAGATAATGGAAATATTATTATTCCTACAATAAAAAAAATAATCACATATGATTCACTTGGACACTTTTTATCTGAAAATAGATTTGAACAGTACTTATTTGAATTTTTAAATATTGGCAATGACAATTTTATTGTCTTAAATTTTCATGCAGACCGTTATAATAATGAATTATTTAGTGTAATAGATAGTAAAGGAGACATTAAGAGAAAACTATTTAAACAATCAAAAATAGAAGCTCAAAAAAGTGGATTACTCGTTGACTATAGAAATTTATCAGTATTTAAATCTGTCTTATATTTTACATACCCGTATTGTGATACCATATATTCAATGGATAATAAGGAGAATGTGAGGCGAATTTATTATATAGACTATAAAAATCGAAAAATTCCTGGGAACTTGTTGGATATAGGTGATAACGCATTAACATGGGAAAAAAAGATATTAGGCTTAAATGATTTTCTTCACACATCAGCTATTGGAGTTACAGAAAATCACATTTACATAGGTTCAATCAATAAAGCTTTTCAGGCATTCTTTACTTTATATTCGAAAAAAGACAAACATATATTGACTGCCCACAAACTAGTAGACGATATGTTTTTAAGAGGAAATGAGATAATGATAACCGCCAGAAATATGCCTCATGAGATGGATGGCAACGACATTCTATGGCCATTGGATCCCGAATATCTGATAAATGGCTACAAGCATTATATGTCATATCTGTCTGATGCCGGTCGTGAAGAATTCCGAAAGAAATATCCGGAACTGGTAAGGATCTGCACTACATTGAAAGAAGATGACAATCCGGTCATATTGCGTATTAAAGTAAAAGATTTCTGAGAAGACGATGAATTGATAAAAATGACAGAAACAAAATTTACCATTTTATAGAAGCGGGAACGTTGAGCAACAAGAGATACAAATTTATCGTAAATAATTTATATTTCTCATGCTTACGAAGACAGAGTAATAACAAAAACATTATATTTGTGACTATACAAGAAAAAGGTTGATATCATGAAATATTACAGATTCATAGCACTGCTGCTGATTGCCGGACTGACGGCGTGTGGCGGGAAAAAAGAAGAGAACAAAGGAGAGGATTCAGTTGAGAAAGCACTTCCTTCAGCCATAAACGAGGTGACTGTGGCTAAACTGCAACTTGTAGAGTTCAATCATGAACTGGAATGATGGTTACCAATTCCATTCTCCATAATCCGTTCGGTTTTTAATGTTTATAATTTGTTAGACGCCTTGTTTTTACTTTTAAATACGCTTGTTCCTTTGCAAAAATAATAATTACTTTGTCAGCCATGAAGAAACAAGAATTTATGAGAAAAACATATCCTCTGACAATTATAGCCTGCCTGCTGGTTTTGGTATTTGGCGGTTGCCATCATACGCCGTCACAAAAAGCCATGATGCTGCAGCGTGCCGACTCGCTTATGGAAGAACATCCGGACAGTTCGCTGGCAATTCTTGAAAAAATCACTTCGCCCGAAAAGCTTTCCCAAGGCGATTATGCCCTGTGGTGCCTGCTGATTACGCAAGCACGTGATAAAAATTATATCACACACACATCCGACTCGCTAATCAATATTGCCGTCAACTATTTTAGCAAAAAAGGCGATCCCTCCCGGATGGCGCAAAGCTATTACGTACAAGGCAGAGTAGAAAACGACCTTGAATCTTATGAAAAGGCACTGACAGCCTATCTGAACGCCCGAAAATATGTGCAGCAAACCAACCATGATCGTTTGAATGCACGGATTAATAACCATCTGGGTACTTTATATTTAAATCAGGGATTCTATTTGAAAAGCAAAATCTGCTACGAGCAGGCATTATCGTCTTTCGTAAAAGGCAACGATACCACCGGGACGGTCAATGCATTAAGAAATATCGGCGACAGTTTCTATTCTTTGGGACAGAACGACAGCGCTCTGTTCTATCTGAACAAAGCCTATCTGCTGGCAAACGAAGGCAATGTCAATTCTCAAAAAGCCTACGTCTTTGCTTATCTGGGAAACGTTTATGAAGCATTTGGTGATCTTCAGCAAGCTTTATATTACAATCTGCAATCACTGAATTATCCCCACGAGATAAATTTACAATATTCAAGATTATATACCATCGCCGAACTTTATGACGAACTTCAACGACCCGATTCCGCCTTCTTCTATGCAAAGAAAGCATTGGAAAGCCCGGACATATATCACCGATGCGGAATGAATCGGCTTCTCTATCACTTATATTTCAAACAACATGAATACGACAAAGCTTATTTTCACAATAAACAGTATGATCTGTTGAAAGATTCCATCCATTCAGAATCCCAATCCGTCAAGCTGGCGAAGGTCGAAGCCCTGTATAATAAAGACCGTCTGGTTTACGAGAAACAACAGCAGAAACAGGAAGATGAAATCAAAATTCTTGTTCTGCTATTCCTTGTCGTCGTTATTGGAATTGTCTTTTTATGGATTTATCAGCGAAGCAAAGAACAACTGAGGCAATACAAGGAACATCTGCGCGAAAATGAATTGCTGATTCATAAAAATGAGGAACGCATACACGACTTGTCGAAAGAAAAAGAGAGACAAGTGGCGCTGTTGTCGTCGAGCCAGGAAACTGCCGAGCAGAAGATTGAAGAACTGAATGACAAAAGGATGGCTTTGCAAGCAAATATTGATCAGGTGGAGCAGATAATGATGGACTTGAGCGATGAGAATAAATCCCTGTTGCAAGAGAAGGAAGAGCTGCAACGAAAAATAAAAAATGCGCCCGTCTTGCCGGTAAGCGATGCAAGAGAAAATCAAAATAAGATTTATACAGAGAATGCCAAAAGGCTGAATAAAATCATCCTGCAAGATGATCCGGTATTTGCCCCTTTGCTGAACTCGAATGTGAACAAAGTTACTGCCGAACAATGGCAGGAGATAGAAAATGAGGTTAACCGACTGTACAACGATTTTACTCTCCGTCTGTCCTCGCAGTTTCCATGGATGAATGATAACAACAGGATGCTCCTCTGTCTGCTCAAACTTTCTGTACCCAATAAAACAATTGCCCAATATCTCTGTATCGACGAACGAAGCGTTGTCAAACAAAAACGTCGCATCCGCGAACAGATCAGGCAACATTCAGGAGCCGAAATCGACAACGACAGGTCCTTCGATTTGTGGCTATGTCTCTTTTAACATATCCGATATTTCATTCGGACGGCATCATCTTCGTTATAAAAGAATGATTTTAAGTTATTTGGGATAGTCGACATTCTGTTGTAAAATGTCGACTATGAATATTTGGTAGAGAAACAGACTCTTCCTAATTTTGACTAATATTCAAACCGTATATATCGGCAATGAGTTGATACCATCTCTAGAATCATAAAAAATACGCAGTAAATGCATTAAACGAAGTGGATAATTCTGACATTTTTCTGACATTTTGCCTTCTAATGGGAATACTATCAGTAATTTAAGATGAATGGCATTTTGGGGGCAGGAGTATCGACGAAAATATAGTATATATTTGTAACATTAATAAATAAAAGTATATAAAGACATGTATAGATTCTGTATTTGGTTATTCTTTTCAATTCTATTTTTGGGGAGTTGCACTAATAATAAGTTCAAATCCTATGAATTCAGTGTACAGGAAGACGTTGCGTTTCATGATATTGATTATCCTGGTTTGCTTGCTGTAACCATGCAGTTAGTAAAAGTAGATAGTCTTCTTCTGATTAATGAGTTTCATGGCGATTCTTTGATTATTGTTTACAATTTGAACACGAATCAAATTGACAGACATCTTATCTCTAAGGGTGAAGGACCTAACGAATTAATTCCACCACTTGACTTATGTGTTACAGATAATAATCTTTACATCTTAAGTCGTCCTATCTTCTCTTTGAATCATATTCCTTTGGATGCCTTGTCTAAAAAGGTGGATACATTACATCATGATTATCGAATGCCATCTTTAAGCGACCGTTTCATTTCTTTGACGCAAACTCAATTTGTATTTTCAGGAATGTGGAAAAGACGATATGCATTTCTAAATACCCAAAGTTCCGATTCCTTACAAGAATTTGGCAATTACCCAGACTATTGGGATAATGAAAAGGACATTCCTACAGAGGCAAAAATGATGTTCCATCAATCCATGTTCACCAAGCATCCCACAGAAAACAAATTTGTTTCATGCAGTTCGTTTGTATTGCAAATATTTGGTTACAACAAGAAAGAAGCCATTATTCCAAGGCTTCTATTTCAAAAACAGTTAGGCAAATATGAATATGACTTTACAACGACAGGAGGTTTCTCGGCTACATTAAGAAAAGGCTCAGACCCGGCAGTAATTGATTTAGCCTGTTCGGAAAATTACATTTATTTAATTGTACAAAACAAGAAAAACAGAAAAATGCGTGATATAGCAGTTATCGACTGGCAAGGGAATCCTATAAAATATCTCAACTGCAACAAAAAAATTATCTGTCTCACGATAGACAAAAAAGAAGAAAAAGGCTATTGCGTTATTGAAGACCCTGAAGAGCATTTGGCTTGGTTCAAGTTATAACAATATCATAAGAGCACCGTCTATGATTTTATTTCCAATGATTTGGGAGGTAAGATGACAATCCGGTCATATTACGTATTAAAGTAAAAGATTTTTAATGAAAAGGTGAATTGATAAAAATGACAGAAACAAACTTTACCATTTTATAGAAGCTGGAACGTTGAGCAACAAGAGATACAAATTTATCGTAAATAATTTATATTTCTTATGCTTACGAAGACAGAGTAATAACAAAAACATTATATTTGTGACTATACAAGAAAAAGGTTGATATCATGAAATATTACAGATTCATAGCACTGCTGCTGATTGCCGGACTGACGGCGTGCGGCGGGAAAAAAGAAGAGAACAAAGGAGAAGATTCTGTTGAGAAAGCACTTCCTTCAGCCATAAACGAGGTGACTGTGGCTAAACTGCAACTCGTAGAGTTCAATCATGAACTGGTGAGTAACGGCAAGCTGTCGGCACGGCGTTTTGTGGACCTGAAGTTTGAATCGGCAGAACCTATAGCTGCAATATTTGTCAAGAACGGCGACCATGTAGGCAAAGGGCAAAAGATTGCCGAACTATCAACCTTCCGCCTCAGCAATAAGGTGGCTCAAACAAAAACGGCGCTCGAAAACGCAAAACTGGAGCTTCAGGACGTGCTTATCGGACAGGGATTCGCCCTGAAAGATTCTGCCCGCGTGCCTAAAGCCACCATGCAGCTGGCTCGCATCAAAAGCGGATACGATCAGGCTGTAGCCCAGTATCAGCTGGCTGTATACGAACTTCACAACGCCGTGCTGCGCGCTCCTTTCGACGGGATTGTAGCCAACCTGTTTTCGAAACCCTACAACACGGCATCCGTCGCAGACGTGTTCTGCTCGATCATCGACAGCCATAGTCTGGAAGCCGACTTCACCGTGCTCGAAAGCGAACTTCCGCTCATCAAGATGGGCGACCGCGTGGAGGTATCGCCGTTTGCCATGACCGACGTCAAGGCTGAAGGAAAAATAAGCGAGATCAATCCGCTTGTAGGCACCGACGGCATGGTGAAGGTGAAAGCAACCGTTGGCAGCAGCACCAGACTGTTTGAAGGAATGAACGTGCGCGTCAGCATCCACCGCTCGGTGGGCAAACAACTGGTCGTGCCTAAAGGAGCTGTAGTGCTGCGCTCGGGCAAACAGGTCGTATTCACCCTGAGCGGCAACAAGGCGTACTGGAACTATGTGCACACCGGACTGGAAAACGCCGACAGCTACACCATCACCGACGGACTGAAAGAGGGAGCCACGATCATCACCAGCGGGAACATCAACCTGGCGCATGAATCACCGGTGAAAGTGATCAGCAGACAACAAACCGACGACAAATAACCGGATGAAGATATGATAAAGTTTCTGATACAACGACCTATCGCAGTGCTCATGGCTTTCACGGCGTTCTTCATCGTGGGACTGATCACGTACTTCACCATCCCTGTATCGCTGCTGCCGGATATTGCCATTCCTGAAATAACGGTTCAGATCTCCGGCAAGAACACTTCGGCACGCGAACTGGAAAACACCGTGGTCAAACCTGTCCGCATACAGCTGATGCAGGTGGCAAACCTGCGCGATATCCACAGCGAGACGCGCGACGGTTCGGCAATCGTCAAACTGAATTTCGACTTCGGGACGAACACAGACCTGGCTTTTATCGAGGTGAATGAAAAGATTGACGCGGCAATGAACTATCTGCCGCGCGATGTGGAAAGACCGCGTGTGATCAAAGCCAGCGCAACGGATATTCCGGTGTTCTGCCTGAACCTGACCTTGAAGAACGACCGCAACGGGAAGGAAAACCGCGAGGCGTTTCTGAAACTCTGCCAGTTTGCCGATAATGTAATCAAAAGGCGTATAGAGCAGCTGCCCGAAGTGGCAATGGTTGACGTGACGGGAATGGTGAAAAGCCGACTGCAGATCGTGCCCGACAACCGGCAACTGGAAATGGCGAACATCACCCTCGACGATATCGAGAGTGCTCTCAAGGCAAACAATATCGAACCGGGAAGCATGACCGTACGCGACGGATATTACGAGTACAACATCAAGTTTTCGACATTGCTGCGTACAGCCGATGATGTTGGCAACATCTACTTACGCAAGAACGACCGCATCTTCCAACTGAAGAATCTGGCGCGCATCAGCGTTGTCCCCGAAAAGGAAACGGGCGCATCGCTGTCGAACGGCAAGAGGGCCGTCACGCTGGCCATCATCAAGCAGGCCGACGAGAACATGGACAAGATGAAGGCGTCGCTCAAGGAAGTGACCGACTATTTTGCCACCATCTATCCGGATATCGAGTTCAGCGTTAGCCGCAACCAGACAGAACTGCTGGACTATACCATCTCGAACCTGAAGCAGAACCTGTCGCTCGGGTTCCTGTTCATCTGCATCGTGGCAGTGCTGTTCCTGGGCGATATCAAAAGCCCGGCAGTCATCGGACTGAGCATGGTGGTGAGTCTGGTCATCAGCTTCCTCTTCTTCTATCTTTTCAAGATGTCGCTGAACATCATCTCGCTGTCGGGTATGATCCTGGCTCTGGGCATGATGATAGACAGTTCAATCATCGTCACAGAGAACATCACGCAGTACAGGGCGCGCGGTTTCACCCTCGAGCAGGCTTGCGACAAAGGGACGACCGAAGTGATTACGCCGATGCTCAGTTCTACGCTGACAACAATTGCCGTATTCGTGCCGCTGGTGTTCATGAGCGGCATAGCCGGAGCCATATTCTACGATCAGGCTTTTGCCGTTACCGTGGGACTGATGGTTTCCTACTTTACCGGAATCATGCTGCTGCCGGTACTCTACAAGCTGGTGTACAGCATTCCCGAAGGCAAAGGCAAATGGTTCGGCAAAAAGATAAACAATCCGGTCAAGCCGCATACACTGGACCGTTTCTATGACGGCGGCGTGAACTTTATTTTCCGTCATAAGAAGTCTTCGATCCTACTCACGGCGGCAACGATACCGCTCTGCGTATTCCTTTTCTACGGCATACCGAAGACACGGATGCCGAAGATCGACCAGAACGAACTGCTGGCACACGTGGAATGGAACGAGAACATCCATGTCGACGAGAACCGGGCACGGATAGAACAGTTGTTTGCTGCTGTAAGCAAACAGGTGGTCGAATACACGTCGTACGTCGGCCAACAACAGTTCCTACTGAACCGCGACAAGGAGATGTCGGTTTCGGAAGGCGAACTGTACTTCAAGACAGCCAAGCCCAAACAGATTGCGTCACTGCAGCAGTCGATAGAGAAATGGATCAAAGCCAACTATCCGGATGCAGTCATCACCTTCTCGCCGCCCGAGACCGTGTTTGAGAAGCTGTTTGTCACCGGCGAGGCAGATATTGTGGCCGAACTCTATACGCACAACAAGACACAGGCGCCCGACGTGACGACGCTTCGGAAACTGGAAGAGGATGTCCGGACGCGGACAGGACATGCTGCAACCGGAACGGCATTCGACAACCAGCTGAATATTTCCATCGACAGGCAGAAGCTTCTGCTCTATAATGTGGATTACAATGAGGTCTATCGCGTGCTTCGTACGGCTTTCAAGGATAACGAAGTGGCAACACTCCGCTCCTATCAGCAATATCTGCCCATCGCACTGGTCGGCGACGGACTGACCGTCAACCAAGTACTGCAAAGCACGCTGGTGCATACGGTTGCCGACGATCAGGGGCATTTCAACTACGTCCCGCTACAATCGCTGGTGGACGTTGCTTCGGGGAAAGACCTGAAGACCATCACGGCAGGCAAGAACGGCGAATATATCCCGCTCAGCTTCTACGATGTAACATCGGATGCACAGCCGCTGATGACGGGCGTCCGACAGACAGTCGGCAAAGACTGGGATGTAGACTTCTCGGGCAGCTTCTTCTCAAACCGGAAGATGCTGGATGAATTGGTGATTATCCTGTTCATCTCGCTGTTGCTGATGTACTTCATCCTGGCATCACAGTTCGAGAGTTTCCTGCAGCCGCTAATTGTACTCGTGGAGATTCCTATCGATGTGGCAGCATCGCTCGCGGTGCTCTGGATATGTGGACATACGATGAACCTGATGAGTGCCATCGGTATCGTGGTGACCTGCGGTATCGTCATCAACGACTCCATCCTGAAACTGGATGCCATCAACGAACTGCGCAAGGCAGGCATGCCGCTGATGAACGCCATACATGAAGCCGGACGGCGGCGTCTGCGTCCGATCATCATGACTTCGCTGACTACCATATTCGGCATGGTGCCGCTGCTCTTCACGTTCGATCTGGGCAGCGAGCTGCAAAAACCGCTTTCGATAGCCATGATTTCGGCAATGATTATAGGTACGGCCGTCAGCCTTTTCGTCATTCCTTTGGTATATTGGTATATTTATCGTAATCAAGATACGGCTAAAACAGAACAGATATGAGAAAACAACTGATACAAATATTTCTTTGCCTCGCAACAGTTACGGCTGCTGCACAAACACAGGACATCACGCTGACGCTGGATCGGACTATCGAGATGGCTACCGACAGTTCGCTCGAAGCCTTCAGAAGCAAGAACATGTATCTGGCAAGCTACTGGCAATACCGCACGTTCAAGGCAGGACGCCTGCCGAGTCTGTCGCTCAACCTTACGCCGGCGCAATACTACAGATACATCACCCGGAGATACGATTCGGAGAACGATATCGACGTGTATCGCAAACAACAGTCGTTCTATGCCGGCGGCGGACTGACGGTGACACAGAACTTCGATCCGCTGGGCGGTACTTTCACACTAAATTCCGACTTGAGCTACATACGCAACTTCGGATCGAACACTTACAGCCAGTACACTTCCGTGCCTTTCAGTATCGGATACTCGCAGGACCTGTTCGGCTACAATGCCTTCAAATGGGAACGACGCATCGAACCACTGAAGTACGAAGCAGCCAAAAGGACGCTTCTATATAATATGGAAGAGCTGAGCGAACAGGCAGCCACCTACTTCTTCGCCCTCGCCATGGCAGAAGCCGAATACAAGCTGGCAAAAGAAAACGTGACCTCTACCGACACGCTCTATCGTACTGGTCAGGAACGCATCAAGATTGCCTCCATCAGCAAAGCCGACCTGCTCACGCTGCGACTGGATGCCGTCAATGCCCGTAACACGCTGCAGAACGACGAGATCGCCTTGAAGCGGGCGATGTTCAATCTGGCAGCATATCTCAATATTGACAAGACGACGCAGATACGACTGACACTGCCCTTGCGACCCACCGACATGAAGATTTCGGCAGATCAGGCACTGACACTCGCCCGCGAGAACAATCCGACATTCTTCAACCAGCGCGAACTGGTGCTCGAAGCCGAACAGCAAGTGGACAAGACGAAAAAGGAAGCCATGTTCAATGCATCAGTCAATGCGAGCGTCGGGTTCAACCAGGTAGCCGGAAGCTTTAAGGACGTCTATCGCAATCCGATGCAGCAGGATATTGTATCGATAGGCATCAGCATCCCGCTCATCGACTGGGGCGTAAGACGAGGAAAGCATAACATTGCCAAAAACACGCTGAACGTTACACAGATCACGGCGAAGCAGAAAGAGCTGACGGTGGAAGAAGACGTCATCATGACCGTACGCGACTTCAACATCCAGCAGGATCTGATCGGCAGTGCAGAAGAGGCGCTTGAGATTGCCAACTCCGCCTACACAGAAACAAAACAGCGCTTCATGATCGGCAAAGCCGACATCAACAGCCTGACGCTCTCGCTGAACCGCCAGCAGGAAGCACAGCGCAATTACATATCGGCTCTGCAGAACTACTGGCTGAGCTACTACAAGATACGCAAGCTGACGCTGTTTGATTTCTCAAAAGGACAATCGTTGCTGAGCACGTTTGACTATAACAGCATACTGTAACAGAACATGAGCGAGCCGCAGAAAATATCATCGTTCACCATCATCGTCGCATTCCTGTGTGTGGCGCTGGCAGGCATTGCCTTTATCCCGCTGCTGCCGATAAAGCTGTCGCCATCGCGTACGCTGCCCGAACTGACGATAAGCTACGAGATGCCAAACAACTCGGCCCGTGTGATTGAGATGGAGGTTACTTCGCGACTTGAAGCGATGTTCGCCCGCATCAAAGGCATCAAGAATATCGAATCGTCGTCGAGCAACGGTTCGGGCAAAATCACACTCGAACTGGACAAGCACACCAACGTGGATGCGGCACGGTTCGAAGCCTCCACCATCATCCGACAGACCTGGTCGAGTCTGCCTGACGGACTGACCTATCCTATACTCGCCATGAGCCGGCCCGACGACAAGGAAGCACGGCCGTTCATAAGCTATACGCTGAATGCAGCGGCTACGCCTTTCTTCATCCAGCGTTTTGCCGAAGAGCAGATCAAACCGCGACTGAGCAGCATAGCCGGCATCTCAAGAATCGACGTCTCGGGAGCGACTCCCATGGAATGGAGACTGGAATACGACAGCCGGCAACTGGGCACGCTAGGCATCAAAACCGATGATATCATACAAGCTATCAACCAATACTATCAGAAAGAGTTTCTCGGAACAGGCGATGTCGAGACCAACGGGCAACAGGAATGGATCAGACTGGTGCTCATGCCCGAAAGCGGTATGGAGAGCAAGTTCGACGCCTCTAAAATCACACTGAACAACAAGGATGGCAAGCAGATCCGTCTGGACCAGTTACTGAAAGTGACACGCCAGGAAGAGGAGCCGCAAAGCTATTACCGTATCAACGGACTCAACTCCATTTATCTTTCGATACAGGCGGAAGAAACTGCCAACCAGCTGGAGGTAGCCCGTAAAATAAAGGCGGAGATGGAGCATATACGCACAATACTGCCGGCGGGATACGAGATTCATACCAGCTATGATGCTACGGAATATATTCAGGAAGAGCTAAACAAAATATACGCGCTTACCGGATTCACGGTCATCATCCTGCTGCTGTTTGTGCTGCTGATCACACGCGACGTGAAGTATCTGGCACTGATCATCATCAGTCTGTCGGTGAATCTGTGCATCGCGGTCATCCTCTATTATTTACTTGGGCTTGAGATGCAGCTCTACTCGCTTGCCGGTATCACGATCTCGCTCAGTCTGGTGATTGACAACACCATTGTCATGACCGAACACATACGCCATCATCACAACCATAAGGCGATACTTTCGATTCTGGCAGCAACACTGACGACGATGGGCGCACTGGTCATCATCTTCTTCCTGGATGAGAAGATCAGGTTGAACCTGCAGGATTTTGCAGCGGTAGTTATCGTGAATCTGGGCGTATCTCTGGCAATTGCCTTGTTTCTTGTGCCGGCGCTGGTCGACAAAATGGGACTGGAATATAAACGACACAGGAAAGTAGGAAAACGGTTCAGCATACCTACGGCAGCATGGATACAAAAAGCCAAAAACGGATACAGCCATTTCATGCACCGATTTCCGGTCTACTTCAACCGCTATTATGGAGCGCAAAACCGATTTCTATGCAACTGGAAGGTAACCTCCTGCATTGTCCTGCTGCTGGCGTTCGGTATTCCTGTATTCATGTTGCCCGACAAGATTGAATACAACACAACCGACAAAAAGAAGGTTTATACCGCCACTGATTCAATGTTCATCGAAGGTTACAACAAGATGGCATCAAACGACACCTATAAGGAAAGCATCAAACCCATCATCAACAAGATTCTGGGTGGCACGCTCCGGCTTTTCGTGGACAAAGTTTACAACGGGAGCTATTTTACACGCGATGAAGAAACAATACTGTCGGTCAGCGCCTCTCTGCCCAACGGCGCCACGCTGTCGCAGATGAACGATCTGATGAGCCGTATGGAAGCCTATCTAAGTACATTTCATGAGATCCGGCAATTCCAGACCAGTATCTACAGCGCTCAGCAGGCAGGAATCCAGATATTCTTCACTAAGGAGAGCGAACGGAGCGGATTTCCTTACACGCTCAAAAGCCGGATCATCAGCAAAGCGCTTGAACTGGGTGGCGGAAGTTGGGATGTATGGGGTTTGCAGGATCAGGGATTCAGCAATGATGTGCGCGAAGGAGCGGGTTCGTTCCGCATACAGATGTACGGCTACAACTACGATGAACTGTATGAATGGGCGGAGAAGCTGAAAACCAAACTGCTGACATACCGGCGTATCAAGGAAGTGCTTATCAACTCGGAGTTCTCGTGGTGGAAAGATGATTACCAGGAGTTCTATTTCAATCTCAATAAGGCACGCATGGCTGAAGAGGACATACAGCCTTCAGAACTTTTCGGCGCCATGCAACCGGTATTCAACAAGAATCTCCCGATTGGCAGTATCGTTGTGGATAATGAAACGGAGAAACTGAAACTCTCGTCGCGCCAATCGGACGAGTATGATATCTGGAGTATGGAGAATGCACCGCTCATCGCCAACGACCGGACATACAAACTATCGGAACTGGCAACAGTCGAAAAAGGACAGATGCCGCAGAAGATTGCCAAAGAGAATCAACAATACCGCCTTTGCCTGCAATATGAATACATCGGTGCTTCATCGCAGGGTGAGAAGATTCAGAAGAATGTATTGGACGATTTCAATAAAATACTGCCAATGGGCTACACGGCAGAATCGGAGTCAAACTATTGGGGTTGGGAGAAGAAGGACAACAAGCAGTATCTGCTGCTGTTACTGATCATCGTGATTATCTTCTTCACGACAAGCATCCTATTCAACTCGCTGAAGCAGCCACTGGCCGTAATCTTCGTCATCCCGATCTCGTATATCGGCGTGTTCCTTACCTTCTATTGGTTCAAGCTTAATTTTGATCAGGGAGGATTCGCTTCATTCGTGTTGCTATGCGGCATCACGGTGAATGCCAGCATCTATATCCTCAACGAATACAATCAGATACGGGAGAACAAACCGCTCATGCCGCAATGGAAGGCGTATCTGAAAGCATGGAATGTGAAGATCACACCGATCTTTCTAACTGTTGTCTCAACGATCCTGGGATTTGTGCCGTTCCTGCTCGGAGCCGACAAGGAAGCATTCTGGTTTCCACTGGCAGCGGGAACAATCGGCGGGCTGGTCATGTCCATCGTAGGCATCTTTCTTTATTTGCCAATATTCACCATACTCAGACCTTCTTCTTTGGCACGGTCGTAAGCTTCGCGCGTTTTAAGAGAGAACTCGCAACCACAATATTGCTGGTTATAGAACTGATATTCCTTAATAATCTCGCGGCGGCGATCGCTTAATCCGCCTTTGCGCCAGTTCTGTTCCCAGAAAGTAACGCCCGGATATAAGGCAGCAGCACGACTTCCGGCATCGCAAATCTGATGAATATCTTTCCAACGCGAAGACCCGAGAGTGGTAGTAAAAAGGCTAAAACCATTCTCCGAAGCGTAGCGAGCGGTTTTTTTTAAACGATAATAGAAACAGTTCAGACAACGTTTGCCACGCTCCGGCTCCAACTCCAATCCTTTCATTGATTCGCGCCAAGTCGGATGATCGTAATCGGCATCAATGAAGTCGAGACCAAGACTCGATACATACCTCAAGTTCTCAGATTTACGAATCAAATATTCCTCTTCAGGAAAAATGTTCGGATTGAAATAGAACACCGTCGGACGGATATGATTGGCAAGCATACATTCGATGATAGCCGACGAACAGGGCGCACAACAAGCATGCAGCAACACTTTATCTTCACCACCGGGTGTATGCAGTTCAAGCATGGTTATTTTGAATTATTGATAATATAATCCTGCAAAGTAAAATCTTTCTTCTCGGCAGCCTTACCCGGGACAGTCTCGTCCATGTTTAACATAACGGATTCATGATTGATAACCAAACGATGAATGAAACTCATAATCTCATCGCGTTCGTTCGTCATTGGATCAGATGCCATCTCATGACCTGCCTCTTCAACCATATAGAAATAGTGAGGAACCTTCATTTCAGTAAGCTGTCCTGCCAAAAAATGCGAGCCCCAAAGTCCCATATTGTTAATGACTGCCTTATCAAATGGCACCAGTTTATCAGCATTGCCATGGAAGAAAAGTATCGGACAAGGTGCTTCCTTCCATGCCGGAATGCCCAAACTGCAGACTGCTCCGGCAAAAGAAACGGCACCGGCATATTTGAATCCTTCAGGCAAACGGCTTGACAACTGAGTATGATTGGTTCGCTCATAAACTGCTTGCAGAGTAGTGATGGCACCGGCACTCGAACCATTGGCAATGATCAGTTTCGGATCGATGTTCCATTCGCTGCTATGCTTGACAATAAAAGTAGTTGCATCATAAAAATCCTCTACAGCCATCGCAATAGCCTTAAGCAAGGAAGTAGAGAAACCTATTGGCGAACTCATCTTCGAAGCATCCATATTCTTCAAACCGGTGCGATAATCGGTAGAAACAACCACGATGCCTTGTTCAGCCAGAAAATGGAAATAAGGAATATAATAGTCTGCATCGCGCGAACCTGTCTTAAAACCACCTCCGAAAGCGAACAACATTACAGGCTTGGGAGCAGTAGCAACTGCCGCATTTTGTACTTCATATTTGTCCAGGCGGAGCGTATCCGCGCCTTTGATTGCAAACTGATAAGTATGTTTCGTTCCAGCCCAATCATTATTGGCCGAAAACAGTTGGGTGCTGCATACAAAAGACAGCAGCATCACCATTGTCAGAATATAAAATCTATTTTTTCTCATCTTGATATGATTTTTGACTCATCGCGAACTGATATTTCTTTAGTCCAGACAAAGGTAAAAATTCTTCCAGGTCTAAGCAAAGATTCCCGAGCTATTTTGTAATTAGAGCACTTTATGTATTGCCGGTATTGGCTTAAAATAAGAGAAGGGGGATAGCATCACGCCATACCCCTTCTTATTCATAGTGGTCCTATGCACTTAGTAGTATTCATTTAAATAAAAGAAGAATCAAAATTTAGAATGTGCCGATTAAGTAAAAGTCCAAATATTGACTTCACTTCTTTCAGCACTGTAAAATTATAAACAAATTAGATGAATGATTTTCTATGTTGTTGCTTTGTTTCCCGTATTTATCTCATTTTTTACAAGCAGAAAGGCATTTGATACGATTTTGCAAATACGTGACACAAAAAATAATGGATAATAATACAATTATGCATATCTTCGAAGCTCAAAATAACTAATTGACATATGAAAAGACAGGAAATTATCATTTCCATAATTTTTATATTTTGTCTCATCAGCTACACGAAGGCGGATGAAAACAGATTTGTCTTTCGAAACTTCCAAGTCGAGAACAGACTTAGCAACAACGCGGTCACAAGTTGCCAGCAAGACAAATACGGATATATATGGATAGGCACACGCGATGGACTCAATCGCTATGATGGACATAACTTCAAAATATTCCGAAAAGACCCGGATAAACCTAATTCAATTGGATGCAATTGGATTACTTCTCTGAAATGTTCACACAATGGAGATTTATGGGTCGGAACAATCAATGGAATCTACCGTTATGACAGCGATCGTGAATCATTTTACTATCTGAAGAATTCGTCATCTAAAGTCAACGATGTCACAGATAACTTTTATTTTGATAAAGACAATAATCTATGGTTCTTACGTGACAGGAATCTGGTAAAGTATAATATACAACTAAAGAAATATTTAATCTTCATTTCTCCTGAGCACAACTACAACTCTATATGTATCACGAAGAAAAATGAGATTTGGGTGGGTGATGCCAACGGAAACATCTCTTTAATCAATCCGGCAGACAATACTCGTGAGACATTCAATCTCTTCAGCCACTCTGTTCCAAATACTCCACGGTCTATTTATCTATTATATCCTTCAATTGACGGGAAATTCATATATGTAGGATACGAAGGAGACGATATGAAAATATTCAACCTATCTACACGTACCTATAAAGATGTGAATGCCCATCAGAAATGCGGGATGGAATTCAGTTTCACTTGTATCACAGAAAGAAATAAAGATGAGATATGGTTAGGAACAGATAAAGGAGCTGTTATCTATAATCTTCAAAGCGACAAATGTTATGTTTTTCCTATGAATCCAATCCACGATGACGACTTGCTATCAAGCAGTTCGATATCAACCTTCTGTATTGATCATAATCAAGGATTCTGGGCTGGTTCACGAAAAAACGGCATCAATTATTACTCGCCATATCATCCATTCCATGTACATTATCCTTTAAAAGCTCCAAATTCATTCAAAGGGAAAACCATTAATGACTTCTGTGCAGACAAATACGGACATTTATGGATTACATCTGAAGACGGAGGACTTAACTGTCTGAATAAAAAAGACAATACTTACACAACTTTCCAACCTTCGCCATGGAATATATATTCTGTAAATGCATCAAGTGATACTTTATGGGTAGGATTAGGTGCAAGAGGTCTTTTGCGGATGGATATTAAAACACATCGTGTCATGAAGGTCTATCTGTTAAAAGACAATCCACTGTCAGGCAAGACCTATCATATAAAACGTCTGCTCATTACTAAACGTGGCGAAACCTACATTGCTTCGACTGGAGGCGTATTCAAATATAATGCCAAGATTGATAATTTTGAATTATCACGAATATTTCCTATTGAACAAGCTAACGCAATCTGCGAAGATCATCTAGGCAGAATTTGGAGTTGCAGCTTTACTCAAGTGGGATATTTTGACCCTCATACAAACAAATACAAAAACTTGTCAAATAGTCAAATAAAACAAATAATCAACTCTTCCATAGATGATATTATAGAAGACAAGCAAGGAAATATATGGTTCGCTACCATACAAGGTGTTGTATGTGCAAATATTAACAATAAGGCATATAAAAGATATACGGTCAAAGATGGACTGCCTAGCAATATTATCAATCGACTGTTAGAAGACAATAGTGGTAAAATATGGATCAGTACACCAAACGGATTGGCTTGCATCAATTCAAGGAACAACGATATCACAACATATACGGAAGAAGGCGGACTGCTTACGCGCCAATTTGATACCGAAGGAGCATTCAAAGATGCCGATGGCACAATGTATTTTGGTTCCACAAAAGGATTCATCAGCTTTAATCCTGAAGGAATTGATCAAAAGTCGATCCGGCTCAATGTCAGAATAAGCACGGTTGATGTTCATATCCATATTGGCGAAGACAAAGATTACGTCGTGAACTGTGACACGACTTCATCTAAAAAAGGAATCGTACTTCCCCATCAGCAATCCGTATTCAGCATCAATTTTTCGGCATTACAGATGGCTACTCCAAATACGATCAATTACGAATACCGAATGGGCGACGGCCAGTGGATTTCGACAGATAAACGAAACTTCGCCATTTTTTCAGACTTGCCTCCCGGACATTATACTTTCGAAGTACGAGCTTCTAATATCCTTAATAAATGGTATGGGAAACCGACTCAACTGCAAATAACCATCTTGCCGCCTTGGTGGGCATCAACCATGGCTCGCTTCTGCTATTTGATTATTATTCTACTTATCGCTACTTGGATTTTCTATTCATGGAGAATGAGGGTAAAGAAAACAATAGAATATAATATGCAGATCTTTGAAGACCATAAAGAGAAAGAGCTTTATCAGGCAAAAATAGATTTCTTCATCAATATTGCACACGAAATACGTACACCGCTCACGCTCATCAAGAATCCTCTTGAGAAACTTATCGATTCGAATAAGCTAGAAGAGAATGTACAAAAATCTCTCAGCCTGATTGATAAGAATGTATCACGGCTTCTGTCTTTAGTCAACCAATTACTTGACTTCCGCAAAACAGAAACCGAAGGCTTCAAACTCAACTTCATGCATACAGAAATCGTTTCGCTAATCACAGAAATTGCACGAGGATTCCAAGAGTTCGCCAAAGTGAAAAACCTCTTACTGAACCTCGACTTGCCATCAAAGGAACTTTATGCATTCATCGATCGCGAAGCAGTAACAAAGATTCTCAGCAACCTGTTTTCAAACGCCGTGAAATATGCAAAGAGCAGCATTATTGTCAGACTATCCCTCTCTGCTAATTATGAAGCTTTTTATATTGATTTCATCAACGACGGAACGCCTATTTCTCCCGAATTGAAAGACAAGATTTTCGAACCTTTCTATCGCATTGAGAAAGATGGCAACAAACCTGGAACAGGATTAGGATTGCCTTTAGCTCGTTCGCTTGCAGAAATGCATAATGGTTCATTACGTGTTGAAACATTCAATGATAATCCCGGAATGACGATGTTCCGTCTCACGCTTCCGGTCAAACTGCCAGAAACAATAAAAGCAACAGAGCTTTCTACACCAGATGCTGAAGAGCAGAAAAATTATGTATACGAACAAGACAGAGCAACCATATTGGTTGTGGAAGACAACATTGAAATGTGCAACTTCATCGCAGACGATATCAATACCAATTATAATGTAGCGACTGCTAACAACGGGGCCGAAGCCATTGACATATTAAACAAGCAAAGCATACAGCTTATTATCAGCGATGTCATGATGCCTGTCATGGATGGCTTTGAGTTATTGAAGAAGGTAAAAACAGAAATTGAATTCAGTCATATTCCCGTTATTCTGCTCACAGCTAAAAATACAATGCAGTCGCGTTTGGAAGGATTAGAGCTTGGCGCCGATGCTTACATTGAAAAACCATTCTCAATGGACCTTCTAAAGGTACAAATATCCAATTTGATTTCGAATCGCGACAATATCAGAAAATTCTATTTCAAATCGCCAATTGCAAACATGAAATCAATGGCATACAGCAAAGCTGACGAAGCATTTTTAGAAAAGCTTAATGCCATCATTGATGAACAGCTTTCGAATCCGGAATTCGATGTGAATATGATTGCCCAGCAACTGAATTTAAGCCGACCGACTTTATATCGCAAGATTCGTGGCATATCAGATCTCACGCCAAATGACCTGATCAAACTGAGCAGACTGAAGAAAGCGGCAGAATTGTTGTTGGCAGGAGATATGAAAGTATATGAAATTTCCGAAGCGGTAGGATTCAGTTCTCAATCTTATTTCTGGTCGGCTTTTACAAAACAGTTCGGAGTTAGCCCTTCCAAATACGCAAAAGAAAACAAATAATATATATAAAAAACGCAGGCTCTGTTATCAAACAAAGCCTGCGCGAACTCTAAATATATTACAAATCAAGAATTTTCTATGTGATTCTTAAGCGGATTGGAATACATCTCCAAAATCTTGGTACGCAAGAAAGCTTCATCCTTATTTTCGAGAACAATCTTTTCCAACTGCCCTTTCAAATATTCTTCGAACTGTGTTTTGTCTTTAGCACCATAATTGCCTATGAAACGATTCGTATTGTACAACATATCGAAAGCTACATAATTGCATGGATAAAAACGATAGTGCTTGTATATTTCCTTATCGATAATCATAGCAATCTCGCCAAGCAAATCATTTTTTTCCAAAGTCCGATCAAGTTTGGCAAGAGCATCGTTAATTGGTTCCGTAAGCGTAAAGTGAACGCGTCCTTTATTGTTCAATATACCCGTTTCCATACTCAGCAAATCATCACGTTGCGACTTCACAAAATCAGGGTCATCGCGTTTCTGTTGAAACTCTTTAGCCTTCAGGTAATCGCAAGGATCAAATTCATAAGAAATGGCAACCGGGAATATATTCAGCTCCATCAGATTAGAAACGATGTCCTTATCGCCACTCATACTAAGCATCTTCAAAACGCTTCCCTGAGTACGATCATCCGAATCCTTCGCTCTTCCTTCGCGTTGTGCAATCCAAATAGATTCCTTTGTCTCCAAAATCGTATGGCGGATATAGGCTGATAATTCAGCGCTCGCCTCAAGCTTTTGGCGTACGGGTAGATTACGCTTTACCAAGAAGCTGTTATTCAAACGAACTAACGTTTCAATCCAAGACCGGATCAGAAGATTGTCGCCAATAGCAACTTGTGTCATTCCATAACCAACATCGTAAAGCATCACATTCAAGAACGAAGCATCGAGAGCTATATCCCGATGATTGGAAATAAACGTACACGGCTTCTTGTCTTTTGGTAGACGACTTCTACCAGAGACCGTCAGCGAAAACGTTGTCTTATTCGCAACCATCATGACGATCTGGTATGCCAGTTTCGACTTAAAGTCTTCTTTGGTTTTATACGAACGCATAGTTTCGGAGAACTTATTCCAATCCACATTCGGTTGGATATACCGGAATGCACGTTCGAAATCTGCATTGTTGATGAGTGATTCAATTGCATCTTTCACTTCATCATTATTCAGCGGACGAATATCGTCAAAATTAATAGGGGTTTCCATATCAATTTAATTAAACTCGTTTTCAATAATCTCTGTAAGCACGTCTTTAATATCCAAACCTGCAGCGCGTACCTGCTGCGGGATAAAGCTGGTAGCTGTCATACCCGGAGTTGTATTTACTTCCAACATTTTTGGCTCGCCATTGGCTTCAATAATAAAATCGATACGAATCAATCCTTTAGCGCCCAAAATATCATAGATATTAGAAGCCTCCTTTTGTACTTTTGCTGCCCATTCTGCAGGAATCCGCGCCGGAGTTATCTCCTGCACTTCTCCCTTATATTTTGCACCGAAATCGAAGAACTCATTTGTTGTAACAACTTCGGTAACCGGAAAGATTACTTCTTTCCCCTTTATTTTATAACAACCGCAAGTCACTTCTGTTCCAGAAATAAAGCTTTCCATAATCACTTCACGTCCTTCACCGAAAGCTTTTGCGATAGCCGGTTGCAGTTGTGAAGCTTCTTTCACCTTCGTTACGCCGAAACTGCTGCCACCATCATTCGGTTTCACAAATATTGGAAGCCCCAAACGAGATACAGCCTCATCCGTATCTACCGTCTGTCCTTTAAACAATCGAATGGAGTCAGCCACTTTAATGCCAAAACTACGCAGATAGTTCGTACATACAAACTTATTAAAAGTTACTGCACTGGCTAACATTCCACAAGATGAATACGGCATTCCAATCATATCAAAATAGCCTTCCAAACGTCCGTCTTCACCTGGTGTTCCATGAATGGTGATATATGCGAAATCGAAATGCTTTATTTGTCCGTTTTCAGTGAAACTAAAGTCATTCTTATCTATCGGCGTATGTTCACCATTCGGAAGCTTTACTGCCCATTCTCCCCGTTTTACGATGGCAATATACAAATTATATTTTTCTTTATCAATAAAAGAATAAAGTCCATCTGCACTTTTTAACGAAATAACCATTTCGGAGGAGTCGCCTCCTGCTACAATTGCGACGTTTCTTTTCATCATCATAATTCTTTAGAGTTTGCGTAATTACGCCATTTATTTATCAGCTGAGTCATGTCGTCCGGTATTTCAGAGTCGAAAAACATTTCTTCTCCTGTAGTCGGATGAATGAATCCCAACGTTTTAGCATGAAGAGCCTGACGAGGACAAATTGCAAAACAATTTTCCACAAATTGTTTGTACTTAGCCGTAGTTACACCCTTCAAGATTTCATTTCCACCATAACGTTCATCGTTGAACAATGTATGTCCGATATACTTCATATGAACACGGATTTGATGTGTACGTCCTGTTTCCAAACGACACTTAACCAATGTCACATAGCCCAAACGCTCCAGCACTTTATAATGAGTAACTGCCGTTTTTCCTTGATCGCCTTCCGGAAAAACAGTCATTTGCATCCGGTTATGCGGGTCACGGCCAATGTTTCCTTCAATGCGTCCTTCGTCTTCTTTAACGATACCCCACACCAATGCCCGATATTCGCGCTGTGTTGTTTTTCTAAAAAACTGCATACTCAAGCGTTCCTTTGATTCGGGCTTTTTAGCAACGACTAACAAGCCGGAAGTATTTTTATCGATGCGATGAACAAGACCGATATCCGGATCATTCGGATCATACGTAGGATCATCTTTCAGATACCAAGCCAGAGCATTAACCAATGTTCCGGTATAATTACCGTGTCCCGGATGTACAACAAGGCCTGCCGGTTTGTCAACAACCAGAAGATCCTCATCTTCATATATAATTTTAATAGGAATATTCTCAGGAAGGACCTCGAAAGTTCTGGGAGGTCGTGTCATCATGATGGTTACCACATCTTCTGGTTTCACCCGATAATTACTTTTTACCGGACGGCCATTCGCCATAATACAACCAGCGTCAGCAGCCATTTGGATGCGATTGCGTGTTGCACCCGTCATACGGTCGACTAAGAATTTGTCTACTCGCAATAACGTTTGTCCCCGATCGGCAACGAAACGATAATGCTCATACAACTGTTGAGGTGTTTCATCTTCACCCTCGACAGGTTGCATGTCATCATCATGCTCATCTTCTATTTCATCAAACTCATCCATAGTTAAAACCACTTCTCTTCATCACTTTTAACTTCTTCTATAGGCGTATTCTCATCTTCAACGGCAGCTGTCGTATCTATTTCTTCTGCTCTCACTCCGCTGCTTACTTTCAGCACAAGTGGTGCAGATATCGATATACGTTCGCCTGCTCGTAGCGGTTGTCCATTCATTTCCAGTCCTACAACCAGATCTTTATAATCGCCGGAGACATACTCTATTTCAATCTTTTCAAAGCCTACTTCTCTCAACATGGCATCAGCCTGTCTGACTGATATTTCCCATACTTCCGGAATCACTGCCATTTGTGCAGAAGCCGCATTGACGGTAACGAAAACGATACGTCCCTCTTTGACTTTAGATCCAGCTTCAGGAATAATTTCCACTATCGAACCGGGCTTTACATCTTTTGAAAAGACCGAATCAATCACACTATAGCGTAAGTTATTATCATCAAAAAATTTTTCTGCTTCAGCGACCGTCATTCCCTTTACATTCGGAACTACTTCAGCTTCATTATGCCGCGTATATATATTCAGCCATAACAAGACGAGGGAAATCAGGACAATGGTAACAATTACCGCCCATATCAGATTGAAGGCAAAAGGAGTCTCCATCACCTTCTTCAAAGTACTTTTGTTTTTAGCTGAATCCTTCATCTTTTAAACGTTCTTAGTATCACGAGTCAAAAGTAACAAACAAAGCCGTTAAAACAAAGAAAGTAAAGGCTTTTTCTTAGAAAACCTCTACTTTCTTTAGAAAAACATCGACGGAAAAATCATCCGTTGTATTCATCTGACACCGTTAATTTAGCTCTACCCTTTTTACGACGAGCTGCTAATACTCTGCGGCCATTGGCTGTAGACATTCTCAAACGGAATCCATGTTTGTTTTTTCTCTTCTTGTTAGAAGGTTGAAATGTTCTTTTCATCTTACTATATTATTTTATTATTTTCTATTCTATCCATTTTGGGCTGCAAAGTTAGATGCTTTTTTTTAATAAACAAAGAGTTCGATGATTTTCTTTTCTTTTTCGTCAACGATTCTGCCACAACTTAATAGCTACAGAAAGCGATTGAACGCCATTAGCAGAAGATAAAAAAAAGAGAGGCGACTTCCATCAAAGTCACCTCTCTCCGTTTAACTGATTAATCTACACAATTATTAATATCCGGAATTCTGTGTCAAATTCGGATCTCTTTGAATCTCACTGTATGGCAATGGGAAATACATATCTGATTCTTTAAATGTATAGCCATTACCGTTCTTCGCACCAATCAAGTTTACAAAAGTAACTGCTCCCTTGTTAGAGGCACTGAAAGTAGGGAACATCTGAGTACGTACGCAATCATCCCAGATCTTGAATTCAAGAGGGAACTCGCGCAAGCGCTCTGTCCATACTTCCTTGATGAAAGCATCTTTTGACAAAGCTGACAACGATGCTGTATAATCTGAAACCGTCTTACCTGTCAATGAAGCACGCGCTTTAACCTGTGCCAGATAATTAACTGCTTCAGCAGTTACACCTGACGACTGAGCGATACCTTCGGCAGCGATGAGCAACATTTCCGGATAACGGATGATGTTGGCATCCTTGCCACCTTTAGCTGTTTTCAGCAAACAGTCGGCATCATAGAAATACCAGTTACAGGTTGCACCCAACGATTTAGCTGTTGTCTCACCCGGAAAAACATAATTCCAGTGGAAGAACTGATTCGGTTGATGACGCAAGTCCTCATTGTCATTGTACATATTCTCGATGCCATTCACCAAACCATATACGTTATCACAAATCGTAACTTTGAAATAAGTTGAAAATGCATTCGGGAATGCCCATGCACAACGATAAGTTGCATTGCTGATACCTACTGCATATTCATAAGCATAGATAACTTCCGGCAGACCGTCTGTAGTTCTCAGTTTATTGTATGCGCTGTTTGCTCCCATATCACTGTTTGCTGTCAGACTGTGTTTGCCCGAACTGATCACCGCTTTAGCAGCAGTTGCAGCATCGGCATAATGATTCTCATTGATCGGATAGCCGCTCATCTGCAGATATACTTCTGCTAACATGGCATTTGCCACATTGCTCGTAATGCGAAGGCTGTTATCATAAAAGGCCTTGTTAGGCAAAACAGAAGCAGCATCTTTCAAATCCTGTACAACCTGTGCATAGACAGTCTTCTTGTCTGTTCTTGGCAATGTCAGATCGCCTGTTGCACTTTCAAACGGTTCTGTATAAAATGGTACATCACCGAAGATTTTTACCAGATAGAAGTAGTTATATGCGCGGAAAAATTTAGCTTCAGCAATATATTGATTAGCTACACTTTCATCCATATATTTAGACGAAGTATACTTAATCGAATAATTTGCCACATTGATGGCACGATATGCATTCTGCCATAGACTTTCCATATAACTATTACAGTTGCTTACCGTACGTGACAAGGTTTGTGATTCACCGACGATCGGTTCTTGTCCGGCATATTCACTTTTGTAATAACCTGTCAGATAACCGCCCAGCATACCATTTGTTCCATAGTACGCACCATTACCTGTATCAAATGTAGGAGCCCCAGTACGATATAAATAGTTCACATTCGATTTTGCCTGTGCCTCAGACACAAGATATCCCTCTGAAGACAAATTGCTTTTAGGATTTTCGTCCAGGAATCCATTACAAGCAGTCATCGAAATCATTGCTATGGCTGCTAAGCCACTCATTATTATTTTATTCATATTCAATTATCTTTTAGAGGTTAATTAAAATGTTGCACTCAAACCAAATGTAAATGTTCTTGGTCTAGGATACTGGAAGAAGAACATATTCTGACCAAACTGGCTTGTACCCTGAGAAGTTCCTTCAGGATCGAATCCCAAGAAGTCGCTCGAGCAAACCATGAATGCATTATTTACACTGCCGTAGACTCTCAAATTGCTCAAACCGATAGGCTTGATAACTTTTGCTGGCAATGTATAACCCAACTGGATCAAGTTGCAACGCAAATAAGAAGCATCGCAAACCCACTGTGAATCAAACTTTGTATCCTGTCCTGCATGATTTGAGTTACAAAGATATACAGCCTGCTGCATTGTGTTTGGATTTGATCCATTGTAAGCATCTGTATAAATTGCAGCCAAACCGCTTGTGATACCGAAACGGTCGTATGTTGAATGGAAGAATTCCTGAGCACAGTCAACGCCCCAAACGAACTGCATATCAACTGTCAGGTCGAATCCCTTATAACGGAAATCGTTGATAAAGCTACCAGTCCAATCAGGAAGACCTTTGCCCAAAATCTTACGATCATCTGAACGATGAGCACGGCCAACCTGCTTCAACTCGCACTTTCCTGCCTGATAATCTTCAGTTGTCCAAACGCCATAACGTTCGTATCCATAGAATGAACCCATTGATTCACCCACACGCAAGATTGAATAACCATTTAAGAAACCATTATTCAAAATATCTTCGTCATTTTCTCCCAATTTCAGAACTTTGTTCTTATTATAGTTCATGTTCAAGGTAGCATTCCACGAGAAATCCTTTGATTGAACCGGAGTTGCTGTAACCATAATATCAACACCCTTATTCTGTACAGAACCGATGTTATCCATTACTGAAGTAAAACCAGTCAGATAAGGAACCGGGCGGCCTAACAACAAGTCGGTTGTCTTCTTATAGTAATAAGAGATATCGAAATTCAGACGGTTCTTGAACAGACCCAAATTGAAACCGAAGTCCCACTGAGCAGTCTTTTCCCATTTAAGTGAAGAGTTACCCAAGTTGCTGATATAAGTATATGGCGTATAGCCACCATTCTGCAAAAGCGTACCCGAAGAAACACGACCTAATGAAGTATAAGGATCGATCTCAGAGTTACCTGTCAGACCATAGCTGGTATGAAGTTTAAGATTGCTTACAGTTTCGATGTCCTTCATGAAATCTTCGTTAGAAACATTCCATGCCAAACCTGCAGATGGGAAGAATGCATACTTGTTATCCTTACCAAACTTTGACGAACCATCGATACGAGCAGTAACCGTTGCCGAGTAGCGGTCATTATAGGTATAAGCACCTCTCAAGAAGTATGAGTTCATTGCCCAACGGTTGTACGATGACGACATTCCGTCCATACTTGTACCGGCGCCCATATTATAATCCTGGAAGAAATCATCGGTATAACCGCTGTTGTTCATTCCATAATAATCGTATACATGTTCCTGCCAAGAAAGACCGGCCATAGCATTCAAACGGTGAGGTCCTTTATTCCAATTGTATGTAAGATAAGTTTCTTCCTGCCAGTAGGTTGTATTTGAATGATCATTTTCTGCTTTACCATTCGGATAAGAAAGGTTTACCAAGTGTGTAGAAGAATAATACTTCCATTCATACTTCTCGGCATCCATACCGAACTGTGTCTTCAAATCCAAACCGGGCAACAGATGGAATGTCAAAGCGGCATTACCAAACAGCTTGGTCGTATATTTCAAACGTTTCTGGTTATTCAGAATATCAACCGGATTGGCCATTGATTCAAATCCCAAAGAAGATCCAAGTGTTGAACTTGCATAGTTGGTATATTTACCATTTGAATCGTAAACAGGCATCCAAGGAACGAACTCAATCATTGTACGACGAGCATCCTGCGCACCACCCGTTTCAGTAGTTGAATTACCCCAAGTATGATTGATCATCATGTTGACTGATGTCGACAACCATTTTGTTGGATTGGCATCGTAAGTCATCTTGGCATTCAAACGTTTACTATAGGTATTCAGCATGATACCTTCCTGATCGGTATAGTTTAAGAATGCACCTACAGATGAGTTCTTTCCACCCTGCTGAATATTCAACTGATGGTTATGAGAGATGGCATTACGAGTAGCTTCATCCTGCCAGTTCGTATCATACATCGGATTGCCGTTCGAATCGAAATAGCGAGAATCATTAAACCAGTCGCTACGATTCAGTGACCAGTTCTTTCCCTGCCATTTGTTTTCATTTTCAAGACCTTGCATGAAAGCATCGCACCATTGCTGAGCCGTCAAAGTTTTCATTTTGCGAGCCATTGAGCTTACGCTTACTGAACCTTGATAGCTGATCTGCGTACCTTCGCCTTTCAAACCACGTTTGGTGGTTACCATAATAACGCCGTTTGCACCACGGGCACCGTAGATAGCTGCTGCTGAAGCATCCTTCAAGACTTCCATTTTCTCGATATCATTCGGGTTCACCAGATAAAAATCTTCCATGGCTACACCATCGACGATATACAATGGATTTGAAGATGCATTGATTGTACTGACACCACGAATGATGACACGACTGGCCTGATTACCCGGCTGTCCTGAGTTTGAGAAGATATTGACACCGGAAGCCTTACCACGTAAGTTATCCAATGCACTGAATGATTGAGTTTTCAACATATCATCTCCCTTGGTTACCGAGATAGAACCTGTTACATCCGATTTACGCATCGTACCATAACCTACAACAACGACTTCATCCAATGCCTTTGCGTCTTCTTTCAAGTTAACTCTAACAGTAGCCTGATTGCCAACAGATACTTCCTGTGTAATATAGCCTACGAAAGAGATCACTAAGACAGCATTACGAGGAACATTCTGCAGAACAGCCTTACCATCCATATCGGTAATTGTTCCATTCGTTGTGCCCTTAATCATCACATTAGCACCAGTTACAGGACCGGCAGCATCTTCAACAACACAAGTTACGTTCCGACCTTGCTGAACAATAGCTGGGGCTTCTTTTCTTGTTGTCAACACGATGTAATCGTTTCCAAAAGAATACTTGACATTTGAATTACCAAAAGCTTCTTCCAGATAAGCTGCAACCGATTTGTTTCCTGATTTTACAGAAACCGTTGCATTCGGATTCACCTCATTTTTACTATAGACAAACAAATAGTCTGTCTGTTTTTCCACTTGATCAATAAAGTCATTGATCGTCAAATTGTTTCCTCTGATATATACCTTCGCATTCTGTGAATTTGTGTTTGCTGCGAAAGATGAAAAAATACAAAGGAAAAGGAGAAAAGTTGAAATTCTCATGATTTTTAGAAATTTCGGTTCATTTTTCATACCTTTGTTCGTTTTCTCGTTAATACTTAATTTTTAATTGTTTTGTAATTGAATTTTTAGTGTTAGCCAAGCCGGTGAATGCTGCAACATTCATCGGTTTTCTTGTTCCTCCTCTATCTTACTTCATAGGCAATATATTTTTGTTGTTAAACATTATAGGATTATCGTATTGTAATCTTATTCAGATCGTCATCTTTTATGAATGAGAAGCGTTCAACCCGTTGCATCGTCTTTAAAACGCTTACTACGCCGTCGCGCTGACGGAACTTTCCACTGAAGCGGAAGTTTGCCAGATGATTATTGTTCTGTTCGATTTGTATATCATAATACAGTTCCAGCTTTTTCACGATTTCATTGAAAGGCACATCATCAAAAGCATAGATTCCTTCTTTCCATAACAAGAAATCGGAATTGGTATATTGCGACTTCACCAAACGTTTATTTACAATCGAAGCTATTTCATGCGGTTGCAACTGAAGTGTTCCTTCCTTGGTATAAACACTTACTGCACCTTCAACCAAAGATGTGCTAAATTCCGGGCTGCCTTTGTATGCAAAGACATTGAACTTTGTTCCATATACTTTGATACTTGCCTTCTCAGTCGAAACGATAAAAGGTTTTGCCGCATTATGTGTTACTTCAAAAAAGGCTTCGCCATCGAGTTCAACCTTTCGCGAATGTCCATTGAAATGGTTCGGATAACGAAGCGTTGAATGGGCATTCAGCCAAACTACCGTTCCATCATGCAACGTCACTTGGGCACGCTGACCGGAAGGTGTGGTTATCTGCTCATAAACAACCGGTTCGTCCACTTTTTGCACTTTGACCGAGCGGGAAGAGATAAACCAAGTGACAAAAACAGCAATACATGCCGTAGCAGCATAACCCAAATAAGGGACAAGAGAGAATGAATGAGATTTTTTTGTACGAGATTTTTTGAAGTCCAATAGTTTTCCAATAGCTTGAGGAGCATCACTATGAGAAGGCATCCACGAAACCATCCCACAAAGATTCTGCATGGAGATGAATTCCTTTCTAAGTTCTTCATCTCTTTTCATAGCATCAAACAACAGATTCTTTTCTTCTGTGGTGATTGTGCCTTCGAAGTATTTTACGATTAGCTCCTGCATTTTTATGCTTTTTATATAAAGAACGTTTGAATTAGCGAATACCACCAAACCTTTTTTTCAGGAATAACAAATTTAACACTTGCCCGATTCGGATAAGACTGATATTCTACTATAAAAGGAAAAGAAAGAAAGAAAGGTAATCCTTCAATTCTATACGAAGTTTTTTCAGAGCAATGGCCATTTGGTTTTCCACCGTGTTGACAGATAAATTCATAGATTCGGCAATTTCTTTATATTTCATTCCTTCGAGGCGGCTTTTCAAGAAAACTTCCCGACAACGTTCGGGCAGTTTATCAATAGCCTCATTGACGACACGCTCCAACTCTTCTTCCGATGAAAATTCACAATCAACGATTTCCAAGGCAGAGCGTTTGGTTTCTAATTCCTGTTTGTATTCTTCTGCAACATCCTGATGACGCAAAAAGTCAAGACATCGGTTCTTCACAAGCATGAACATATACGGGAGAAGACTCACCTGAATATCCAAAACTTCGCGCTTTTCCCATAGCATGACAAACACATCCTGAACTATATTTTCGGCATCTTCGTCAAAGAGCACATATTCTTTTGCGAATCGTTTCATTCGCAAAAAATAAGTAACATATATCTTATCAAAGTTACTCTTTAGAGATTCAGAATAAGTTACTTGACTGTTCATCGTTATTCTATTAGCATATATTGCCTCGCTGCAAATGTAAATAAAAATTTATGATTACATACTATTCATAAGAATTTCTTCAAAACATCACTTTTTGACAAAAAAAAAGTCGTCCACTTCCGGATATTCATTATAAAGCAAAAGATTTCGCCACTTATTTTATCCGAATGTTTTTTCAAATACAACCGAATGTTTTTTCAAATTCATTCGGACAAAAAGTTCACTTCATTCGAATGAAAGTGTTGTTTCATTCGAATGAAAAGGTCCGCGCATTCGAATGTTTTTTTGGACATTTTCAAGAACCCAACTTAATAATATAACTATCACATTTACAGTCAACTGCAGAAACAAGAGAAATGAGTGGGAGAAGAGCAGGAGGAGATATGAAAAACGACGGTTTTGGAGCAAAAAAACACCGCTTCTTATATTATGATTAAAAAAGTATATACTTTTGACCCACGGAAGTATATACTTTTATATATCGAAAGTATATACTTCTGTATGCTGAAAGTATATACTTTCACACCCTAAAAGTATATACTTTTTTAAACAGATATCAAGGATGACAATAAAAGTCCTTTATTCTTTAGAAAATGCCCCCCTTATACATGTCGTCAAAGTTTGAATGCTGACCGTTCAAAAGTTTTGCTTCTTCACCTTCAGGATTCAATTCTATCGACTTCTTCAAATCGGTCAACGCACCATCTTTATCGCCCATCATGTTTTTGATACGCCCACGCTCGGCAAAAGCTTTAGCGAAATTCGGATTCAAATCGATAGCATCGTCAAAAAATTTAAGCGCATCTTCAAGCTTATTGGCCTCTATCAACATTTTACCCGAAAGCAAACTGGCTTCTTCATTGAACGGATCCAGTTCGAGCGTTTTCTGATAATCGGCGTCGGCAGCTTCGGTATCACCTAAGGCTTGGCATACACGTCCACGCAATAAATACGAAGCAGGTTCTTCGGGAGCAAGCGTAACCGCTTTCTCTGCATCAGGCTTAGCCTCTGAGGGTTGCCCCATTTCAAGCAGAAGTTGGGCACGCAAAATAAATGCATCAACGAAATCATCTTTAATCGTGATTGACTTGGTCAAGTCGGCAACAGCACCCAAAAGATCTTTTGTTGTCCGTTTAGCTTTACCCATTATAAACCAAGCCAGGAAATTGTTTTCATCCAATTCCAGAACGTGCTGGCAATCAGCAATGGCATCGGCATCCTTATCCAGCATAAAACAAAGGTTGGCATGAGCAATGAGCGTAGGAATATCATCAGGTCGAAGCGCAATCATCCGAGCCAAAACAGCAAAGGCATCCTCCAAACGGTTAGCAGCCGTGTAGGAATTGACCAGATAATTCATGGTCTCAAAATCATCCTTGATTGAAAGAGCCTGCTCAAAGCACTTGATAGCAAAAGGGTTTTGCCCTGTACGTTGCGCACGCATGCCATCGTATTTAAACATTTCAAAATCCTTATCTTTATTCTTCTGAGCTTCTTCCTCCGGTGTGGAAGCAGGCTTGGAAGAGAATAACGACGAAAAAAAGTGTCCCATAAATTCTATTATTATTGGTTTTCAAGCTGCAAAGTTATACATATCCTGCGTTCGGACATAAAAAAAGCACCTTTTTCCGAGGTGCCTTTTTTGTCTCTTACGGGATTTTACTTTACAACATTTGCTAATTCAGCACCTGCTTTGAATTTTACTGATTTACGAGCGGGAATGTCAATAACGGCTTTCGTTCTTGGATTAACACCTTTACGTGCTGCTTTCTCTGCTACAGAGAATGAGCCAAAACCTAGAATGGCTACTTTCTCACCAGCTTTTAATTCACTTGCAACTGTGTCGATGAATGCATCAACAGCTTTTTTTGCATCAACTTTGCTTAAACCAGCTTTTGCTGCTACAGCACCAATAAATTCTGTTTTGTTCATGATGGTTTATATTTAAAATATTAAAAAAATCGATTACTACTTGTTTTGCCGCCAAATGTAATTGATATTTAAGACTCTGCAAAGAAAATCTAAACTTTTTTTACTAGAAAAACATGTTTTGATATGATTGCAACTGAAAAATCACAAAATTTATCTACCTTTGGGCGGAAAAAAAGAAAATATATGATGAATCAGAATAACTCAGGATTTCTTGGAAATATCCCGATGGTTACTAAAAACCTTATTATTATCAACCTTCTGTTTTGGGTTGCGAGCTTGGCTTTACCCAAAGTTGGCATTGATTTAGTAAACATTTTGGGATTACATTTTCCCGGTGCAAAAGATTTTCATCTTTATCAGATTGTCACCTATATGTTCATGCACGATAACCATTCTTTCGCGCATGTTTTTTTCAATATGTTCGGTGTTTATATGTTCGGTCGTGTGCTGGAAAATGTCTGGGGCCCGAAGAGATTTCTAATCTTTTATATGGTTACCGGCATCGGCGCTGCCATCACACAGGAACTTGTATGGCTTTATACAGTTAACGACTTTGCAATGGCCAACCATGTCAGTCTGTCCTATCTTATTGCCAACGATCCGACACTCAACTATCTGATTACCATTGGTGCCTCGGGAGCTGTATTCGGAATCCTGCTGGCATTTGCCATGCTGTTTCCAAACGTTCCGCTGTATCTATTTTTCATCCCCATACCCATTAAAGCCAAATATTTTGTCATCTTCTATGGCTTGACAGAGCTGTTCTTCGGTGTTTCGAACTTCAGTAGTGACTCGGTTGCACACTTTGCTCATTTGGGCGGTATGATATTTGGATTCTTTATGGTATGGTACTGGAAAAAGAAAGACAGAAACAATGGGCAGTATTATTTCTAACATACAGCAACGATTTAACAGCGGAAGCATACTCGCAAAACTCATATATATTAATGTAGGGCTGTTTCTGCTCATCAGACTGACAGCTATTGTGCTAATGCTGTTTAATATGAGCGGTTTTCCCTATCTGCAATATTTGCAAATGCCTTCATCACCGGAACTGCTGCTTTACCGGCCATGGACGGTCATCACCTATATGTTTACACACTACGATTTCCTGCATATCCTGTTTAATATGCTTTGGTTATATTGGTTCGGTGGACTGTTCCTGCAATTCTTCAACGAAAGGCAGTTAGGTGGATTGTATGTGATTGGAGGTATTGCGGGCGGACTCCTGTTCATGCTGGCCTACAACATTTTCCCATACTTCCGCAACGCTGCGCCTTGCAGTTTTCTAATGGGCGCTTCTGCTTCGGTCATGGCTATCGTTTTTGCAGTTTCATTCTATCAAAAAGATATGGAAATCAACCTATTCCTTTTAGGGCGGATGAAACTGATTTATCTGGCTCTGCTTTCATTTATTATTGACTTGTTGGCAATGACTTCTGCAAATGCAGGCGGTCATATTGCACATATTGGAGGAGCGCTGCTCGGCATCTGGTTTGCTTCACTCATCAAACGAGGTAAAGACATGACTTCGCCTATTAATTGGGTTATAGACCGAGTGGTCAATTTAGGCAAGCGTAAACCGAAAATGCGTGTCACTTATTACAAACCGGAAACCGACTATGAATACAATGCTCGCAAACATCAAGAAGAAGTAGATATTGATACGATATTAGACAAACTGAAACGCTCCGGTTACGAGAGCCTTTCGTCAGAAGAGAAAAAAAGACTTTTTGATGCCAGCAGGAAATGAAAAATCGATTGAAGACAGTCATCATCGTTTTTAGATCCTTCTTTGTTACAACAAATGTAATAGTAGTCTTACTGCTTATTGCATCTGCCTATTCAGACAGGATCTCACCGGTTAAGAGTATGCTCTCAGCCTATCTCGGCCTGGCATTCCCCATATTGACGATTATGAACTTATGCTTCATTCTCTACTGGCTTTTCATTCAAAAATGGAAATATACATTAATAAGTCTGATTGCGTTTCTAATCTGTTTCAATGCTTTCGAAAACTATTTTCCGTATCACAAACGGACTAAAGAAGTACCAGATAATGTAATCAAAGTATTGACTTACAACGTTATGGGATTTGGTTATAAAGCACATACGAAAGACATGCCGAACCCCACCGTGCAATATATTGCCGATTCGGGAGCCGATATTGTATGTATTCAAGAATGTGCATTAGGTTCTTCACGCGATTTTCTGACAACAGGGAAACTGATAAAAGCACTTTCCATGTACAAATATCATTCTATCATTCCTATTGGAACCTCCGGAATACTGAAATTCAGCATTACTGTCTTTTCTAAATATCCAATTGTAAAGTCAAGACGTATAGACTATGAAAGCGTTTTCAACGGCTCTTCCATTCATGAACTTAATATACGAGGACGAAGAGTGACACTGGTAAACAATCATCTAGAGTCTTTCAAGCTCACCACTGAAGATAAAAGCCATTATTCAGCATTTCTGAAGAACATCAGTTCCGAGAACTTTGATGAAGTAAGAGCTTCTATTCCTCAAAAACTTGGCAATGCTTTTCGTATCCGTGCCAAACAAGCAGAGGCTGTAGCAAAAGAAATAAAAAATGTCGATACAGAATATATTATTGTGTGTGGAGATTTTAATGATACCCCTATCTCCTACGCTCATCATACGATTAAAGGAAATCTTATCGATTCGCATGCAGAATCAGGAAGAGGACCTGGAATAACGTATAATGAAAACTTTTTCTGGTTCCGTATTGACAACATCTTCCACTCTGCGAACATGGAATCGCTTAACTGTACGGTTGATAAAGTACGTTATTCTGACCACTACCCGCTATGGTGCTACTTGCAATTTAAATAAAGTTCAGATTCATACTTTTGAAACATAAAAAACGGTTCTTCTTAAAAAACATTATCATATGTATTAAGGATTGAGTACTTTTACAATCCTATTTTGTATTATTTATATAGATAAATAAGCAACATATGAAAAACAAATGGATTCTTTTATCATTTCTGCTTTGCTTTACCCCAATAAGCAAAGGACAGACAACATCAGTCATGACGAACCGCGAGGTCAATGTAGAAAATTGGATTAATTCACATTTTGCCAAAGGAGAAAATCCACCCTTTTCTTTCCAACTCAGAGGTATTCCATCAAAAAACTTCATCAGAAGTTGGAAATATTCAACGACTAAACTCGAAAGCAATGATCCTCTGATCATAAAAAGAAGGGTTACCTATTCAGACATTAAAACAGGGCTGAAAGTAGAATGCGATGTTAAGGGATTTAAAGATTTTAATGCGGTAGAATGGGTTTTGCACTTCAGCAACACGAACAAGCAGAACACACCTGAGATAAGCGACATACACGAATCTGATATCAACTTCAAGTATTCTTCCGGGGGCGATTTTATCCTTCATTATGCTGAAGGGAGCACGGCAAAAGCGACAGATTTTCAACCTTTAGAAAAGAAACTGACTTCCGGCCAATCATTCGGTATGGAACCCACTGGCGGACGTTCATCACAGTTAGCTTTCCCGTTTTTTAATATTGAATCGCCTGCAAAACAAGGAATCATGGTTGCTATCGGTTGGAGCGGAACATGGAAAGCAGGCTTAAACTGCAACTCCAATAAAAGTATAACGCTGACTACAGGCATACGTGATTTAAAATCGTATCTGCTTCCTGACGAAAAGATTCGGACTGCAAGTGTTTGTCTTCTTTTTTGGAATGGAGAAGACAGAATGATTGGACACAATAAATTTCGCCAGTTCATATTGACTCACCATACACGACAAATCGACGGCAAACGGACAATATATCCAGAATCACTGGGTTTCAATTGGAATGATCCGCGTCCGTGTAACGAATACTCATGTCTTACCACTGATTATGCTATCTCAATGATCAAACGATACAAACAATTCGGACTTATCTCTGAAGTATTTTGGTTGGATGCAGGCTGGTATACAGGTGCTGACGATTATGCCAATGATAAAAACTGGGGAAACACGGTTGGTAACTGGACTGTGAATAAAGAGCATTTTCCAGACGGACTAAAACCTATATCGGATGAAATACACCGTCAAGGCTGCAAGTTTATGGTCTGGTTTGAACCTGAACGTGTATATAAAGGGACTATCTGGGCACAACAACATCCGGAATGGATGCTGCAAAACAGTCCGGAACCTGAACAATATTTATTCAATCTGGGTAACCCGGAAGCTTGCAGATGGCTCGGTAAAACCATTACTACATTGATGAAAGAGAATGGCATTGATTACTATCGCCAGGATTTTAATATTGAACCTGACACTTACTGGAAGACTAACGACCAACCAGGTAGACAAGGCATGACTGAAGTAAAATATATTGCCGGACTATATGACTATTGGGATTATATCCTGCAACAATTTCCTTCAGCTTTAATTGACAACTGCGCCAGTGGAGGCAGACGTCTTGATTTGGAAACAATATCCCGCAGCGCTCCTATGTGGCGAACAGATTATGATTATGGAGAACCTGTAGGCTATCAAAGTCATACATATGGATTGAACTTTTATCTGCCACTATCAGGAACAGGGACAATGAAAACGGATAAGTTCGGCTTCCGTTCAAGCTTAAGTTCTTCCATTGTTTACAGCTGGAAAATATCCGATCCATCCAATTCCTATCTTGAAATGCAAGCTTGTCAAAAAGAATTCAGAGATGTCCGCCCCTATTTTTATGAAGATTTTTATCCTCTGACCGGAACAAACAACATTTCGGCGAACAACCGCTGGATGGCTTATCAACTGAATCGTGAATCAGATCATAGTGGTTTCGTCATTGCTTTTCGTCGAGATGAAAACAATGAAAAAGAAATCACAGTCAAACTATCAGGATTGTCAGCTGAGAAAATGTATCAGATTGAGGACAGAGATACGAAAGAAAGCATTACAAAAAGTGGCAAAGAGTTAATGAACGGCTTCACGCTTATGCTTGAGAAACCTCACTCTTCTTTGCTCCTATTCTACAAAGGAAAATAAAAATAAATGCGGATTTATAGAAATCACCGGCTAAAACTCCGTGTATTTCTATGAATCCGCATCAATTTAAATACTTCAAGGACCTCTATTCCTTATTTACCGCATCCAAAAGATCATCGAATAAATCTTCTACAAAAAAGAATGTTGCATTACAAAACAACTTAGGGTCTTTAACAATGGCAACAGTATTGCTCTTTCCATTGTTTGCGATTATGCTTTCCGCCGGGTAGTTCTTATACTTCTTTTCATTATTTGGATCATACTGATATGTGATTTTAAAGACCTCTGCCGTATAACTATTATCATGACAAAATATCTGCATTTTGTATTTGATAATCGTCTTGTCGGTATCATTCAGCAACAGTTCCACTTTAGAAGTAAGCGAAACAATGCCTTTCGTCTTATACGAATTGACATTTGACATAAACACATCTTTGCCATAATTCTTCTTAGCCCAGGCTTCAACCAGATTAAATACTTCCAGCTGCTTCAAATCCTTGACACGCACTGTATCACGATAGCAAACCTTACCGTTTTTCATCGGAGCGCATTCAGCCACATCTCCTTTATGACCTTGTGCAGCCACGACGAACGGCAATAAAAGAAACAATCCTATTACAATTCTTTTCATAAATAATCTATTTTACAAACACTTTCAATATTTCGCCTGCTATCACCTTTTGATCGCCTTCTGCCGTTTCGCCGGCCTTTTGGCATTCAATAATCATCCAAGCCTCATCCATCTTATCTTTTGCAAAGAATGAAATGCTGTAGCTGTCGCCATTTCCAATCTGTCTAAAGACTTCGCTTCCCGGATTCATCACTACAGAAGCGATATATTTTCCAAACATACTTCCAACGCCTTTCCATACGACAGAACTTTCTTTTAGAGCACTATTCTTTTTTGGAGATACTTGGACAGCGCTTTCTGCCATAAGACCTGTTTGCGAAATTGTCAAGTTTGCTGCTTCAATCGTTCTATATCCTTCCTTCGTTATTGTTTTACTCTTTTCGGTAGAGGCCGGTTCTTTTTTAACCGTTGGAGCCGCAGGATTTACTTTCTGTGAAGCTGAAGGCACCTCTTCTACTGCAGCAGTTCCCAAAGCAGATGTAGCCTCTTTAAACATATCATTCACAAAATCGATAGTCTTAATTCGAAATTTTTTACTGCCACGATATAGCTTTGTCTTGTCTTTATTTAAAGAGAAATCGTCCGTAATCCATTCTTCGGCTGCATACTTTTCCGGTTCGCGCTTATATGAAACAACATACTCATATCTGATTGCATACATTTTTAAGGTGCATTCGCTATCGGCACACTTAATCATAACGCGATAACTCATCAATGAACGATCAAGAGATAAGGCATTATTTTGAAATACAATATATTCCTTTCCGACGGCTGCAATATCTCCCGTGTTTTTATCTGAATAGACTACACGTGTAATGTCTCCTTTAAAGCGACCTTGCGCCCAATTCAGCATAACATCGAAGATCTGATCTTTCGAGAAAGCATTTACTTTAATTTCTTTCGAAAAAACCACCTTGCCATTCTCTTCTGGAACAGCCCCTGCCAAATACTTTGAATCGTCCTGAGCCCAAAGTAGTGCTGGAATTAAAAAAGCACAAAATAATAGAAGTCGTCTCATATACATCTTTTCTTTTTATGAGCAAAGATATACATTTGTGTCCGAAATAAACTAAAAGTGTGACAAATAAATTATCTAATTACTGTTTGACAAAGAAAAAAAAGGCTATATTTGCACCCTGTGAAAAAACGAATAATAACATAAATATAAGATTCAAATGCAAAACAAAGGATTTGTGAAGGTCTTCGCGGTATTACTGACGCTAGTTTGTCTGTTCTATCTGTCGTTTTCGTTTGTGACGCGACATTATAACAGTTTGGCAGCAAAGTATGCTAATGGAGATCCGTTAAAAGAGAGTTCTTATTTAGACTCATTATCTACTCAGAAGGTATGGTTGGGTTACACGCTCAAGCAATGCCGTGAAATGGAGATCAGCTTAGGTCTTGACCTGAAAGGTGGTATGAACGTCACTTTGGAATTGAATGTACCTGATGTCATCCGTTCACTTTCGAACAATAATCAGGACGAAAATTTCAACAAGGCATTGGATATTGCCTATCGTGACCAAGGCAAAAGTCAATTGGACTTTATTGATCTGTTTGCAGAAGAGTACAAGAAGTTAGATAGTGGAGCTCGCTTGTCTGCTATCTTCAGTACATTCGAATTAAAGGATAAAATCACTCCAAAGAGTTCGGATGCACAAGTAATAGCCGTATTAAAAAGTGAGTTAAAGAGTGCTATCGATAATTCATTTAACGTATTGCGTACTCGTATCGACCGTTTCGGTGTTGTAGCTCCAAACATCCAGCGTCTTGAAACTGCTGGACGTATCTTGGTTGAACTCCCTGGTGTAAAAGAACCTGAACGTGTTCGTAAATTGTTACAGGGAAGTGCAAATCTTGAGTTTTGGGAAACTTATAACTTACAAGAGATCTACCAGCAATTGATTGCTGCCGATAATGCATTGGCGTTAGCGCTTAAAGACAGTACAATTACCTTAGGTGCTGACAGTACATCTGCTAAAGACAGTACGGCATTGGCTTCTACGGCTACAGCAAAGAAAGATACAGCAGCTTCTGCTGATTCTCTGTTGGCAAAAATTGATAAAGGTAAAACCGAGAACGCACAGGCAAATCAGAATATGGAAGAATTTGCAAAGCAACATCCTCTGTTCGCTCTCTTGCAAATCAACCAATATAACGGACAACTTGTTCCAGGACCGGTTGTAGGTATTGCTGACACAAAGAATATTGCAAAAATCAATGAATATTTAAATATGAAACAGGTTAAGGAAGTCCTTCCTCATAACTTATCACTGAAATGGGGTGTTAAGGCTATTGATGAGAAGGAACGTTTCTTCAATCTGTATGCTATAAAGGTAACCAACCGCGATGGTTCACCTGCATTAGGCGGAGATGTTGTTATTGATGCCAATGCCGACTTTGCACAGCAAGCTGGTCGTTCAGAGCAGGAAGTCAGTATGACAATGAATGCTGAAGGTGCAAAAGAATGGGCCCGTTTGACAAAAGAAAATATTGGTCGTTCAGTAGCTATCGTATTGGATGGAATGGTTTATTCTGCTCCAACCGTACAAGTAGAAATCACGGGCGGTCGCTCACAAATCACAGGTCACTTCACTCCTGAAGAGGCAAAAGACTTAGCAAACGTATTGAAATCCGGTAAGATGGCTGCCTCAGTACACATTGTACAGGAAGATGTAGTCGGTCCGTCATTAGGACAGGAAGCTATCAATTCTGGTATCATATCATTCATAATCGCATTAATCCTGTTGATGATCTACATGTGCGGTTTCTACGGTCTTATTCCTGGTATAATTGCCGATGGAGCCTTAGTTGCCAACATCTTCTTCACGATGGGTGTCCTAGCGTCCTTCCAAGCCGTACTAACCTTGCCTGGTATTGCCGGTATGGTATTGACCTTAGGTATGGCAGTCGATGCTAACGTCTTGATTTATGAACGTACCAAGGAAGAGTTGCGAGCTGGTAAATCTTTGGGCAAAGCTATCTCTGATGGTTATAGCAACGCCTTCTCTGCTATCTTCGACTCGAACTTGACAACTGTCATCACAGGTGTTGTATTGTTCTATTTCGGTACAGGTCCTATTCGTGGTTTCGCCACAACATTGATCATCGGCTTGATTGCATCATTCCTTACAGCCGTATTCTTGACACGTATCGTTTACGAAGCATTATTAGCTAAAGATAAAGTAAAGAATCTTACATTCGTTACTTCTTTAACAAAAGACTTGTTGACTAACCCGAAGGTCGACTTCCTTTCAATCCGTAAGGTAGGTTATCTGATTCCGGTTACAATCATTGTTTTGGGAGCAATCTCAATGGCAACAATAGGTTTGAACAACGGTATCGATTTCACTGGTGGTCGTAATTATATTGTACGTTTTGATCACAACGTAAAGACTGATCAAATTCAAGGATTAGTTCAGAAACAAATTCAAGGGACAGTCAATGTTATTCAGATTGGTACTCCAGATCAGGTTCGTATTTCTACTAACTTCCGCATTGGTGATACTGCTCCAACGGTTGATCAGGAAATCGAAACCAAGTTGTTCGAAAGCTTGAAGAGCGAACTGCCTAATGGAACAACCGAAGAACAGTTTACAACTAACTTCATCCAAAGTTCACAGAAAGTAGGTCCAAGTATGGCAGATGATATTAAGAAGGGTGCCTTCCTGGCTGTCGTATTCTCAATGATCTGTATGGCCGCTTACATTTTGCTCCGATTCAGAGATATTTCATTCTCTGTGGGTGCATTCGCATCAGTAGCTTCAACAACCTTATGTATCATAGCCTTCTATACATTACTTTGGAAGATTCTCCCATTCTCAATGGAAGTCGACCAGACGTTTATAGCGGCCATATTGACTATCATCGGTTACTCTATCAATGATACCGTCGTTGTATTCGATCGTATCCGTGAAACTATCGGATTGTATCCGAAGCGCGACAGATATCAAGTTATCAATGATGCATTGAACTCAACCTTGTGTCGTACATTAAATACATCATCTACAACATTGGTTGTTGTATTGTGTATCTTCATCCTGGGTGGTAGCTCAATAAGAAGCTTTACGTTCGCAATCTTGTTAGGTATCGTTATCGGTACTTATTCTACATTATTCGTTGCAACACCTATCGCATACGAATTGCAGAAAAAGAAAATCAACAAGAAAGCAGCTATAGCTGCAAAAGCAGCACCAGTAGCAGCTCCTGCAGCAAGCAAAAGCGAAACTGAAACAAAAGCATAACAGTCGTTACTGATTGAATATACATATAACGAGAGGCCTTTTAACTAAGGCCTCTCGTTTTTTATGACAATATGCTTTTAAACATACGAATCTAATTGCTTTTAAATCACAAAGCATTTACCTTTGAGGCAATATTCAACAGTTTTGTTTACAAAATGTAAGCATTACCTCAATACAATTGTACCATGGAAGTTTGCCTAAGTAATCAATTACCGGCTTATCCAGAATTTGTAGCCGGAATTCGTCGTGCTCCGGACCGTGGTTATACACTTACGCCAGCACAAACAGAAACAGCATTGAAAAATGCATTGCGTTACATTCCTAAAGAACTCCACGAAGCATTAGCTCCGGAGTTCATGAATGAGTTACTCACTCGTGGTCGAATCTACGGATATCGTTTTCGTCCTGAAGGGGATCTGAAAGCCAAACCTATCGACCAATACAAAGGAAAGTGCATAGAAGGGAAAGCTTTCCAAGTGATGATTGACAACAATCTTTGTTTTGATATCGCACTTTACCCCTACGAACTTGTTACCTATGGTGAAACAGGACAAGTTTGCCAGAACTGGATGCAGTATCGCTTGATAAAGAAATATCTTGAGATTCTTACGCAAGATCAGACATTAGTTGTTGAATCTGGTCATCCACTTGGACTTTTCAAATCGCGTCCGGAAGCTCCGCGCGTAATCATCACCAACTCGATGATGGTCGGATTATATGACAATTTGAAGGATTGGCATGTAGCTGTACAAATGGGTGTCGCCAATTACGGTCAGATGACTGCCGGCGGTTGGATGTATATCGGTCCGCAAGGAATTGTTCACGGCACTTATAATACACTGCTTAATGCTGGGCGCAAGAAGCTGGGTATTCCTCAAGATAAAGATCTGCGCGGTCATCTTTTTGTATCTTCAGGATTAGGAGGTATGAGTGGTGCACAACCTAAAGCGGCTGTTATTGCCGGAGCAGCAAGTGTCATTGCCGAAGTAGATGCGTCCCGTATTGAAACTCGCCGTACGCAAGGATGGGTTCAACATGCAACAGACGATATGTCAAAAGCCTTCGCCATGGCTGCAGAAGCAATGAAGAAAAAAGAACCAATATCCATTGCCTATCACGGTAATGTCGTCGACTTGCTGGAATATGCCGAAACACATAACATACATATTGACCTATTAAGCGATCAAACCTCCTGTCATGCTGTTTATGAAGGTGGATATTGTCCGGCAGGAATCACGTTTGAAGAACGGACGCGACTACTTTCCGAAGATCAAGACAAGTTCTGTCATCTGGTTGACCAATCTTTACGCCGCCACTTCGAAGTAATCAAGAAACTGGTTGGCAAAGGCACTTATTTCTTTGATTACGGCAATTCCTTCATGAAAGCCATCTATGATGCCGGAGTAAAAGAAATTTCCAAAAACGGTATTGACGAAAAAGACGGCTTCATCTGGCCATCATACGTAGAAGATATCATGGGACCGGAATTATTCGATTACGGTTATGGTCCGTTCCGCTGGGTTTGTCTGAGTGGCAAACATGAAGATTTGGTAAAAACTGACCACGCAGCCATGGAATGTATTAATCCTGACCGACGCGGACAAGATCGAGATAACTACAACTGGATTCGCGATGCAGAAAAAAATCAGCTTGTAGTCGGTACACAAGCCCGCATTCTCTATCAGGACGCCTACGGACGCCGAGATATTGCCTTACGTTTTAACGAAATGGTACGCAATGGCGAAGTGGGTCCGATCATGATGGGACGCGATCACCATGATGTCAGTGGGACAGATTCACCTTTCCGAGAAACATCAAATATCAAAGACGGCAGTAATATCATGGCAGATATGGCAGTACAATGTTATGCCGGCAATGCCGCTCGAGGTATGAGTCTGGTTGCTCTTCACAACGGCGGTGGTGTTGGAATAGGAAAAGCCATTAACGGAGGGTTTGGTTTGGTATTGGATGGAAGTCTTCGTGTTGACGAAATTATCCGCTCGGCAATCATCTGGGATGTTATGAGTGGAGTAGCCCGCCGTTCATGGGCAAGAAATGAACACGCCATGGAAACAAGTGCCGCATTCAATAAAGATGCAGCAACCTACTACCACATTACAATGCCAAATATAGCAGACGAAGATTTAATAAAAAACACAGTTAAAACATCATTAGAAAACAGATTATGAGCAATTGGAACAAAATAATGGAGTGTGTGCCGAATTACAGTGAAGGCAGAGACCACTCCAAAATGGAAAAGATTGTAGAAGCATTTCGTGGAAAAGACGGAGTCAAGTTATTAGATTACAGCAACGATGAAGACCATAATCGAATGGTTGTAACCGTTGTAGGTGAACCAGAAGCTTTGAAAGCTGCCGTACTCGAATCAGTCGGTTTAGCTGCCGAGCTGATTGATTTAAACAAACATCAGGGACAGCATCCCCGAATGGGAGCAGTCGATGTAATCCCATTCATTCCAATCAAAGGATGCACGATGGATGAAGCTATCGCTCTTTCGAAAGAGGTAGGCGAACAGGTTGCTACATTATATAATATACCTGTCTTCCTATACGAGAAATCAGCTTCAGCTCCACACAGAGAAAATCTGGCAGCCATCCGCAAAGGCGAATTCGAAGGCATGGCCGAAAAGATCAAGCTTCCGGAATGGAAACCCGATTTTGGACCTGCAGAACGTCATCCAACTGCCGGAACCGTTGCTATCGGTGCCCGCATGCCATTAGTTGCTTACAATATCAATTTAGGCACAAGTAATCTGGAGATAGCTAGCAGCATAGCGAAGAAGATTCGTTATATTGGTGGCGGACTGCGCTATTGCAAAGCAATGGGTGTTGAACTCAAAGAACGCGGCATCGTACAAGTATCCATCAATATGACCGACTACACGCACACGGCTCTTTATCGTGCTTTCGAATTGGTAAAAATAGAAGCTCGCCGTTACGGCGTAGCCATTGTCGGAAGCGAAATAATCGGACTTGTTCCAATGGATGCACTGATTGACACTGCCTCCTACTATTTAGGCCTTGAAGGCTTTTCAACGAAGCAAATATTGGAAACACGTTTAATGGAATAAGATGAAAGAAGATCGTATACTTATTCGGGATGCAGCACAAATTGTAACCTGTTCGGGATTCGCAGCTAAGAAAGGCGCTGAGATGTCGGAACTATACATTATCAACAACGGAGCTGTTGCCATTGAAAAAGGGATCATCACACACGTAGGAACAACTGAAAAGGTTCTGAAAGAAATCAATATTGACAACTTTCAGGAGATCAGTGCCAAAGGCAGAGCTCTCATCCCGGGATTTGTAGACAGTCACACGCATTTCCTTTTCGGAGGCTACCGGGAAGAAGAATTTTCCTGGAGACTGAAAGGCGACAGTTATATGTCGATCATGGAACGAGGCGGTGGTATCGTAAATACAATGACAGCAACTCGCAATATCAGCTACAACGACCTGTACAACAAAGGGTACGAACTGCTTAACGAAATGCTGGATTTGGGTGTAACCACTATAGAGGGCAAAAGCGGCTATGGCCTTGATATGGAAACCGAATTGATGCAACTCAGAGCTATGAACGAACTCAGTCATGATCATCCGATAGATGTTGTCTCTACATATCTTGGAGCACATGCCGTTCCTCCCGAGTTCAAGGATGAAGCTGACGACTACATCACATTCATGATTGAAAAAGTAATGCCACAAGTACATGCAGAACGGTTAGCCACCTTCTGTGACGTATTCTGTGAGAAAGGAGTATTCTCTATCAAACAGAGCGAGCGCCTTTTAAAAGCTGCCCGCAGTTTCAGGTTCAAATTGAAACTGCATGCCGATGAGATCGTGCAGTTTGGTGGCGCAGAACTTGCTGCCAAACTCAAAGCAACAAGCGCTGACCATCTATTGCACGTTTCGGATGAAGGAATAAAAATGCTTGCCAAATCCGGGACAGTAGCGACCTTATTGCCTCTGACAGCATTTTCGCTTCACGATACATATGCTCCAGGACGCAAAATGATTGACGAAGGATGCGCCGTTGCATTAGCAACCGATTTTAATCCGGGAAGTTGCTTCTCCTACTCCATTCCACTTATGTTTGCATTGGCTTGCATCGAGATGAAGCTATCTCCAGAAGAAGCGCTTACAGCACTGACTATCAATGGTGCAGCAGCATTAGGCAAGGCTAAAGAAATTGGAAGCATCGACGTGGGTAAGAAAGCAGATATCCTGATGCTCAAATATCCATCGTACAAATTTATTCCTTATCATGTAGGAATGAACTGCGTGGATGTTGTGATTAAAGATGGCGTACCTATTATCGTATAACAGACAAACAAAAACTATAAAACTAAATTTTATGCTTGCAGATTTGACAATTAAAGGATTTCTGGCTGAGACAGCAGGTAGCGCACCTGTTCCAGGCGGAGGAAGTATTTCAGCACTCAACGGAGCTATTGCTGCCGCGTTGACCGAAATGGTTTCCAATCTGACTATAGGAAAGAAGAAATATGTCGATGTAGAGAGTGAAATGCAGGAGACTGCCGCAAAAATGGCAGTTGTTCGTGATAAACTTATACAAGATATAGACCGCGACAGCGAGGCTTACGACCGTGTTTTCGCAGCTTTCAAACTGCCGAAAGAGACAGAAGAGGAAAAAGCCAAACGAAGTGAAGTGATTCAAGAAGCGACCAAGGAAGCAGCAATGATTCCCATGTCGGTTGCCAAAGAAATCACATCGATCATGGCTTCTATCTCAGAGGTTGCCCATAAAGGCAATCAGAATGCCGTAACCGATGCTTGTGTAGCCATGATGGCAGCCCGCACCGGCGTTTTAGGCGCATTATTAAATGTAAGGATAAACCTGTCATCCATCAAAGACACCGCTTTCGTTGAACAGATGGCCTCTGAAGCAGAAACATTGGAAAAGCAGGCTATCGCAACGGAAAAAGAATTACTTGATTGGATTAAAACAGTATTATAATTATGAGTAACGTATATTATGTGGGTTCCGAAAGCCTGACTTTCGAAGCCATTGAACGGATTCTCAACGAGAACATCAAACTCGAGATGACGCAGGAGGTGAAAGACCGTATCCAGCGTTGCCGGGATTATCTGGATTGGAAGATCGAACAGTCTGATGAACCTATCTATGGCATCACGACCGGTTTCGGTTCTTTGTGTAACAAAAACATATCGCCCGACGAATTGAGCACACTTCAAGAAAATCTGGTAAAGAGTCATGCTTGCAGTATTGGCGACGAAGTGAGTCCCGTCATCGTACGACTGATGATGTTGCTAAAAGCACATGCTTTGTCATTGGGACATAGTGGCGTGCAAGTGATTACCGTTCAGCGAATCCTTGATTTCTTCAACAATGATGTTCTGCCTATCGTTTACGACCGCGGATCATTAGGCGCTTCAGGCGACCTGGCTCCATTGGCGAACCTGTTCCTTCCGCTCATCGGTGTAGGCGACGTATATTATAAAGGTAAGAAAAGAGAAGCTATCAGCGTTCTCGACGAATATGCATGGAAACCGGTGAAGTTAAAGAGCAAAGAAGGGCTTGCACTGCTTAACGGAACGCAGTTTATGAGTGCAAATGGAGTATTTGCCCTAATGCGTGCCCGTAACATTTCCAAACGTGCAGACCTTATTGGTGCATTGTCACTAGAGGCTTTCGACGGACGCATTGATCCGTTCCTCGATTGCATTCAACAGATGCGTCCTCATCAAGGACAGATCGAGACCGGAGCTGCATTCCGCGAGATATTGGAAGGCAGCGAACTCATTGCCCGCAAGAAAGAGCATGTACAGGATCCGTATTCTTTCCGCTGTATTCCACAAGTGCACGGCGCTGCAAAAGATGCGATTCGATATGTATCAGGTGTATTGCTGACTGAAATCAATTCGGTGACCGATAACCCGACTATATTCCCGGAAGAAGATAAAATCATCTCCGGAGGTAATTTCCATGGCGAACCGCTAGCCATCTCCTACGATTTTCTGGCCATTGCTCTGGCTGAACTGGGAAATATTTCAGAACGCCGTGTTGCACAACTTATCATGGGATTGCGTGGACTGCCCGAATTTCTGGTTGCCAATCCGGGGTTGAATTCAGGATTCATGATTCCGCAATACGCAGCAGCAAGCATGGTCAGTCAGAACAAGATGTATTGCTATGCCGCGAGCAGCGACTCCATCGTTTCGAGCAACGGTCAGGAAGATCATGTAAGTATGGGCGCAAATGCAGCCATCAAACTGTTCAAGATTATGGACAATCTGGATCACATTCTGGCTATCGAATTGATGAATGCAGCTCAGGGAATCGAGTTCCGCCGCCCTGCACGCACCTCGCCTATATTGGAAAAATTCTTGAAAGCTTATCGGAAGGAAGTCCCTTTTATCGATGAGGATATTATCATGTATCCCGAAATCCATCGGACGGTGGCTTTTCTTAGAAGATATCCTCTATAATGGAAGCGTCATAGACCTTTATGAATGAGGTAAAGGTAACGTGAGAAGACTTTCAGACCTCAATAAATGGACGAAAGCTGCCTTGCAAACATATTTAAACCTCTTTCTTCGAACAAAAGCCGCCTTTGCGGCCGAAGAAAGAGGTTTTTTGCTTCCTAAGACAACTTGCGACTGAATATAGACTCAATATTGCCCGTTTTAGAAAATCCTTATTTTTTAGTAACAATCACCCGATGCGTTGGAGCAATGTTCTCGTTACGATATTCAACCTGCTCCACCACATTTTCGGCAAGCGTTTGAAAAGCTGCACCGGTTATACTTTCAGGATTGAGAGCGACAGGAGTTCCCGTATCTCCGCCTTCACAAATACTTTGAACGATTGGAATCTGTCCTAACAACGGAACTTGAAACTCTTCCGCCAAGCGCTTTCCACCCTCTTTACCGAAGAGATAATATTTATTTTCAGGCAGTTCGGCCGGTGTGAACCACGACATATTCTCGACGAGTCCCAGAACCGGAACGTTCACTTTTTCACCCAAAAACATACTGATTCCCTTGCGCGCATCAGCTAAAGCTACTTCCTGTGGCGTTGTAACAACGATTGCACCGGTGATGGCCAGCGTTTGAACCATTGTCAGATGAATATCGCTCGTTCCGGGAGGCAAGTCGATAAGAAAATAATCCAAGGCTCCCCAGTTTGCATCGCCAATCAATTGCTTCAAAGCGTTGCTAGCCATCGCCCCGCGCCAAAGAACAGCATCTTCCTTGTTGACAAAGAATCCTATCGAAAGTAGTTTTACACCATAATTCTCTGCCGGTTCGATCAGCTCACGGCCACCAACTTCGACCATATACGGACGAGCCTCTTCAACATGGAACATCTTGGGTTGCGAAGGGCCGAAGATATCGGCATCCAGCAATCCTACCTTATATCCTTTCAAAGCAAGAGCTACAGCCAGATTTGCAGCAACGGTACTTTTTCCTACACCACCTTTACCTGACGAAATAGCAATGATATTCTTAACTTCAGGTAGCAGTTTTTCCGGTTCAGGACGTGCTACCTGCCTTGTTTCGACTGTGATATTTCCTTTGATATCAATATCTTTATCCACATATGTCAGGATAGCCGTCTCGGCAGCTTTTACAACCGATTTGATAAACGGATCGCTTGGCTTCTCAAACAAAAGAGAAAAACTCACCTTGTTACCTTCAATTCGGATATTATCTTCTACCATTCCCATCTCGACCAGATTCTTTCCAGTCCCGGGATAGCGCACCTTTTCGAGTGCTTCTTTAATCAGATTGGGATATATTGTCATAGCTTTAAAATTTAATCATTTAGTGGAGGTCAACGCACTGCGCTTACTCCGATTGAAACTGCGATAAGGATCAAGTTCGATTTCGACATCCGGTTCAATCAGTGCCTCTCTCTTGCCTTCCTTCCCACAAACAAACTTGATATACTTTATGTTCAGACCGCGGTCGAGCCATTGCTGTTCATAATAAGTACGGATGGAAAGAATATCATCTACAAGCGCGGAATGATACAGATCGTCGGTGCTGAACAACACTTCGAAGTGATTAGCCTTCGCCATCTCGCAGGTATATGTGTACATAAAATTACTGTCCGTCTTCAGATGAACCAAACCACCATCAGCCAATATTTCCTGATACATACTGATAAAACGAGTAGATGTGAGACGTTTGTTCAGTTTCTTCATCTGCGGATCCGGAAATGTAAGCCATATCTCAGCTACTTCACCCGGCGCAAAAAACGATGTAAGCATCTCGATATGCGTACGCAGAAATGCTACATTGGTCATTCCTGTTTCGAACGAATCCTTTGCTCCAGTCCACATTCTTGCACCTTTGATATCAATCCCGATGAAGTTTTTCTCCGGGAAGAGTCTTCCCAAACCTACTGTATATTCGCCTTTTCCACAACCCAATTCCAACACAATAGGACGATTGTTCTTAAAGAAGCGTTCGCACCAATGCCCTTTCAGATCGAAACCCTTCGCCTGAACTTCCTCAAAAGAATATTGGAATACGTGCGGGAAACCCGCCATATCATCAAACTTAGCTAACTTGTTCTTTCCCATAAATTGTTCACATTAATCAGCGGAACGCTTGATTTGCGGAGACAAAGATACATAATAATGTGAAGATTCGTGTTCGTGAAGTATACTTTTAGTGAAGGTTCGATTTTACTCTACTTTCCCCGCACTTACAGCCTTATCAGCCATAAGTGCGGAAGAAGCTTTATCACTTTTTCTTAAAGAAAGAGAGAATAAACAGCAGGACAACAGCACCGATAACAGAGGTGATGAGTGAACCCACAAATCCGCCTCCCAGTGTAAGGCCGCACAGTCCTAATAACCAACCGCCCAACAAACCGCCTACAATACCGACGATAATATTGACCAGTAAACCGAAACCTGCGCCTTTCATAATCAATCCGGCAATCCATCCTGCCAAAGCGCCAACTACAATCCAAATAATAATGCTCATGATACAAAGTGTTTTTAGGTCAGACAATAAAGATACAGCTCCTTAACAATACATAGTTAGACACCTGCAAGATACGACAATTTTTGTTATGATGTTCTTCTTTTTTTGAAATTTTTTTGTTTATGCTTCCAAGACTTTAAAAATCAACATAGCTACTAATAAGCTATTCTTCTATTATATAAAACATTACGAAATGGAGTCACTTTGCGTTTTTAACATTTGAAGAGGCATTAACTATTTCAATAGTGAATGCCTCTTAACATATCCAACCGCTCATCATGAGATAAAACTGAAGTTACCCTACTACTTTCCAAACGAGCTGCATTCCTCATTGTAGCTTGGTGGAATCGAGGTCGCAACCTACAACTTCAAGATATCTATCATTCCTCCTCGTTATTATCGGCATAATCATCATCATCCACTTGCGAGAAAAAAGCCGGAATCTCATTAAACGAATCCAAAATCCAATAATAGGCCCAAAAACGGTTAAGTACGATAAATATGCCTGTCACCATATTATATGGTGGAATGTCTTCACTGAAACATTTCTTATAACAGTTGTCGAAGATTTCTCTAACCGACTCGCCACCACTGGAAATTATCAGTTCTCTTTCCATCATCGAGCCTATCCGTTCAGCCAACAGTTTAATGCCGTCAGTGACAAAAGGAGATCTGAATTCACTAAACATCTCCTCATTTGTACCTTCTCTAAAAGCCATCATACACTAAAAATTTAAATTGTTCATTACTACAATGGTTCGTTATAAAATCATATAGTTTTTACGATATTCATGCTGCCCTATAGGTGGCTATATCAATTAGTTCTTTGACAAGCTTAGCATTTATCTTTCTGTTCGGCTTAAACCCAGACAGCTCAAAAAATCTTTTGAGTATATATGTGTTGTACATCAGGTTCTTAAGTGTATCCATAGAAAATGGTATTCCATTCTCCTTCATCATTACTTTTGCCGCATTCACGGCGGTCATTGATGCGTTGAATGCAAAATCCAACCGGTTGATATCCCTTGCCTGGGAGTGACACAGGCCAGTGAACTGCTTGCTATCCCTAAAGCAAAATTCGACCTGAAACCTTGTTCGGTAAAATTGGATGACATCTTTTCCACTCATTTCTGTGTCAGTAGAGAAATAGAGTTTATGTGCTCCTTTAGGTGTGATCCATATCACCAACCGTATATTTCGCTTCAATGCTTTTGAATGAGCAATCAAGGTATAGAGTTCTCCCTCTTCTTCGTAAATATCCAGTTTCTCCATCCGGCTGTGATCCGGATTGCTCACATCAATCTTGCCATCGAATGTTTTGGGGCGTCCTTTCTTTCCGGTCTTCTCTCCCTGATAAAGATAGAGTAGGTTGGAATCATCCCGCAGACGACTTACCAGATGGAAGCCCAAATCGTGGAGCCCTTGAGTGAAAGAGAATTTGGAAAAATAGGCATCGGCTACTATATACTTGGAAACAGGTAATAGTTGCTCTTTGTATTGCTCAATCACTTTCAGGTACCAATCATTCAAGGTTGCGCCCCGGTTGGCTAAGGTTACCGTATCGGCAGATTGCACAGCCCTAAGCATCATGCAGTCATGTTTATCAATATCGATCAACCCGATGCCCATAATTTCAAGTCCTCTTTTAACCTGTCCGGCACAGCCCGACCAGAAATAACCAATCCAGGGAGTGCGTTTGCCTGATTTGGAGATATAGCTCGGATCAATGGCAATAGCCTTACGATCAAGCTTGTCAAATATCCTATCAGCCATAAGCAGGTTGTATGAAAGCCAATCAAACTTCTTTGTGAAGTTCTGCCGGAAACATTGTTCACAATGCGTCCCGTAGCGGCCCAACCGGGTGAAATTGATCTTTCTTGGTATTACCATGTATAAAAGTAATGTCTCGATAAAGACGGTTTTAAAACTTTTGTTTAACTTCGCAGTATATCTTTTTAAGACATCACCGCAGATATCCCTATATTGGTCAAGTGCATCTGATATATTCATCGTAACTAAGCTTTGAATACTTAAAGTTACTGATAATCAGCTACTTGACCAATTCTTTTATGCTAACCCTTGTTAATATAACTCATTGTTTTTGAGATAGTTAATTAATTATTTACCGAAGTATTGTTACTAAAAAGCAAGACAAAAATAGAGATGCAGGTAAGCCTATTCATTGCACAAGGGAGAAGAATAAACAAATAAAACATTAATAGTAAAATATGCCCTTATTATTTGCCATACAATTTCGACATACCCTGAATAATTGACCGCATTTCTTTGCGCAGACTTTCAGGTTCGAGCACTTCGACATCGCTGCCATGCGAGAGCAGTTCCTGACGAAAATCGTATGTGTTGCAGAGGTCGTAGCCGAAGATGGAATAATCGGCAGTCGTTTCTTCTTCACGCTGGGTGTGATGCAGCGGCAGATTTCTGAAGTATGCGCACTGATCGGCAGTCACTTTGATCCGCACATGCACAAGCGAATTCTTGTCGCCAATAATAATACCGAAACTGTTATTAAAGAACTGCTGCGGATCAAACGTTTCCGGATAGATGAAAGCTGCTTCAGTCATTTTCAAATCGAGAATGCGGTCAAGTGCGTACGTTCTTATTCCTTTCTGCCCTGAATCCACACCATGCGCCACCAGATACCAACGTTGTTTGAAAATCTTCACGCAATAAGGTTCAATCTGATACTTCTTTTCGCAATCGCTGCTGTAGCTGTAATAAGTCATTTCCACCACTTTGCTCTCGCGCATCGCTTCAATCAATGGCTCCAGATACTTCTGTCCTGAAGGAATCTCTTCGAAAAGGATACGCGAACTAAGCTGATAACTATTGTTAATCAGATTGCTGATACTGAAATTATTCAACAGCCAGGCGCGAAACTCACTATCGCCATTCAGGTCTTCGCCTTCAATATAATAGCCATAAAGATTCTTCGAACCTTTTTCTTTGTTGCATTCGATAATGATATCAAACACATCTTGAATAGCATCAATATGTTTATGGAACGTTCGAAGCGGAATGCCTTTGCCTTCGCTCAGATGGCTATCTATCCATCGCCTGTTGATCTCTTCAAAAGTGATAGGTTGATATTTATAAATCGTATCGACCAACCAAATATATTTGCATAACAAGTTTGTACCCATAGGATCCATTTTTCTTCAAAATTAAAAGAAATATTGCTTTCATGAACATTTAATTATAAATATATGAGATTGTTGTCCCATAATTAGAGACCTGCAGCAGATCTTGCTTTACCAAGATGAATTTTTCCATTGTCTCTTCGAAGAGATATTCGAAACTATTCAATTCCTGCCTCGTTTGACAGACAAAGAAAGTAGCTCTCCAAATAATTCTATCACATTCCGATGGTAAAGTACTTTTCGATAAAACATTGCTCCATAATTTATTTTGAGCGTTATCAAAATCGTTTCCTACAGAACAGTAGTCCTTAAAGCGCAAGACCGCTTCGATGGAAAAAGCAGCCCTCTTCCCTTCCCGTTTCTTAGTCATTTCTTCCTCACAGATACGCAAGGCTTCACGATTGAGTTTCAAAGCCACATCTGTCATCAATGCTTTCGCTTTCTTCAAAGCGGAAATATGCTCTGCCGTCATGGAGAATTCTTTATCCAGTTTCTTACTGCGCCCAATCTTATATCTTTGCATCAAATATATCTTATCGTCCGAACTCAAGTTCAAATCTTCGCTGATTCTCAGCATCGCCTGTTCCATCTGTTGAACCGTCATTTCCTCACGCGGTTCAGATTCATATCCATCAATGTACATCATCATAATTGATTATTATTTCAAAGTTCAACTCCTTGATTTGTAAAATATCCTGCATGGCAAAATGATAGTTTTCATGGAGAAATCGAACCCCGTAACGACTCTCATCATAATTATCCATATCAACTTCATCAGAACAGTATGCAGTCCAGCCGGGCACAGGTTCGATTGAATGTTCCTCTTCGAACGAAGTCAAGATATTCCATATTTCCTGCTGCCGCTCCGAATAATCCTCGTAAACCAACCGCAAATCCGTATTCAACCAATAGTGAGCTTTTACATACCGGTCTCCTCCCGGATTTGCCTTCATCTTCTCAACCTCGGAATGGGTGATGTCGGAAAACAAACGATACAATTTCAATGATTCCGACTTGAGAAAGGCATCCACGACTTTTATTTTTTCAGCATTCTCCGACTGATCAAAGAACCGCTCATCCAACAATTCCTTCCGATCAGAGAATCTATTACATAACAGATCCCTTTGCATGGAAGGCGAAAGCCTTCGATCATTAGCTATACTGATGATCTGATCTTCAATAACTTCCAGCGGGAGCAGCTTGTTTTTAAGCGTCCGACAATTCTTTGCATATCCTCTTATATATTCCATATCCTCATTATTTAATTATACCTGTGCTATTACTTCATTTCGCAGTCAAAGGTAAAGAGAGGCATGTGCCGATTCGTTGCACAGGGAACCGGTTTTTGAAAACTATTTAATTTCACGCTTTGTATAAATAATCAGAATTAATATATATCTTTGGGGGTCTGGACAAACAATAACAAATAACATTTTCTGACCATGAGACGATATTACAAAGATTCACTTACAATCTTCGCTTTTCTTCAGATAGCAACTCTTATTTGCTACGCGCAACAGGATTCAGTTGTTCCTTTCAACAAAGCATACAAACGCACTTACAATATCACGAAGACGACTGCAGCGCGTCCCGTTATCGATGGTTTGCTGAATGAAGACCTGTGGACCAAGCAAGGCGAATGGTCAGAACGATTCGTACAGGTAACGCCTTATGAGAGAACAATCTCGCCATCGCCAACAAAGGCCAAACTCTTCTACGACGACAAATATATATACGTAGGGATTATCTGTAAAGATGCGCATCCTGAGAAGATGAACCGTTTCATCGGCAACCGTGATGACAACAGCATCGGCGACTTGGTAAGCATCGCTTTCGATACATATCACGACTTCCGAGCAGCACCCGAGTTCAATCTCAATCTGGGAGGAAACAAAACCGACCTGATAGTGACCGACAAACTCGAAGTCAACAAAAGCTGGAATGCCGTATGGCTGGCTAAGACACATGTCGATATGAAAGACTCCTGTTGGACAGCGGAGATGCGCATCCCATTCAGTCAGCTGCGTTACAACCAGTTATCTAACGAAGGAATATGGGGTTTGCATATCCGCCGTATCATCCGTCGTAATAACGAAGTACAAAACTGGAGTCTCATCCCGCTAAAGAACAACGGACATGTCTTTTCGTTCGGGGAAATGCATGGAATGAACCAGCTTCCCAAATCTCACGGAATAGAGTTTCTGCCGTATGTGATGGGAAAATATATCAATGAACCATCCATTGCCGGCAGCCCTTATCAGAAAGGACATCGCTGGAACGGCAACGTCGGGTTCGATGCTAAGTTCGGACTCAACGACTATACACTCGATGTGACTGTCAATCCCGATTACGGACAAGTCGAACTCGATCCGTCGGTAATGAATCTCACCGCCTTCGAAACGTATTATGAAGAGAAACGTCCCTTCTTTCTGGAAGGCAAACATATTTTGGACTTTAACAATGGCACTGATATGATGTTCTACACGCGGCGCATTGGCGCAGCACCCTCTTTCAAAGCTAAAGATCTGGACAAAGGCATTGCTTATGCCAGTACAAAAGAGAATGTTCCCATCATCAGCGCACTTAAACTGACAGGAACGAACCGTCACGGTCTGACGATTGGCGTCATTCAAAGTATAACGGCTCGGTCAACATCAAAAGTTGCTTACCCGAACGACGAACGCGACAAAGTGGTTGTCGAACCGCTCACCAGTTATACTGTCGCTCGCGTACAGAAAAACTGGGCGGGCAACACACTCCTGGGTGGAATGATTACTTCCGTGAATCGCGACCTGAGCGAATCCTATCTGAAAGACCTGATGATTCACAATGCATTCACCGGCGGCATCGATTTCACGCAATACTTCAATAACCGACTCTACTATGTGGAAGCAAAAGGGATGATGAGTTCGCTTCATGGTAATGAGAACGCTATCAACAGATTAAAACGCACGGCAGTACACTATTACCAACGGAAATCGGCAAGTGATTATTTAGATTTCAATAGTAACAAACGTTCGTTGGAAGGAACGGGCGGATATGTAAAGTTCGGACGCAAAGGTAATGCCAAATGGATTTTCTCGGAGACTTACAGCTGGTCGTCGCCCGGATTTGATATGAATGATATCGGTTATCTGAAACAAACTGACTTCCGTTCGAACACGACGGAGATTGGTTTTCGTAAGACCAACATCTGGAAGCAGTTCCGCTCGAACACACTCACGCTGTCACAACAAAACAAATGGGATTACGGAGGAAACGCATTCTCCAACGATATTGCTTTGGAATGGGTAACCATGACCTTGAATCGTTTGGAACTGGATGTGAAGCAGGCTTACAACTGGAATTGGGTGGATAGCAGAATGCTGCGTGGCGGACCGGATGTAAGATTCGATCCCTATTTTCAGACAACGGCAAAGTTCAATACCGACAAAGCCAAACGCATGATATTCACACTGCAATATTCGGGAATACATAATACTTATAATCATTACAATACATTGTCGCCGAATCTGACCTTCCGCATCGGAAATCATGTTTTCATGTCTGGTCAGCTGGATTACTCCCGGAATATGGATAACTTAGAATATATCGGCACTTACTACTATCCAACGGAACAATACAACACAAATGGGAACTGTGATTATATTACCGGACACATGGAGCAGAAAACGTACGGTCTGACGATGAAGGTGCAAGTAAATGTTACGCCGGATATTTCTATACAATTCTATGGTTCGCCTTTCACTTCTACAGCTAAATTCAGCGATTTCAAGGTAATGACGGATACTAAATCGCACACTTACGAGAACCGTTTTGCTTCAATAGATGCAACTACGTCATCACGATACGGCGACTTGATAAAGAATCCGAACTTCAGTTTCAACGAATTCCGTTCAAATCTGGTTGCTCGTTGGGAATATTTGCCGGGTTCGACCATCTATTTTGTTTGGGAACATCATATGTCGGAACGCCGAAGCGAATACGTATCTAAATGGAATGACAACCTTGATCACATGTTTGGTCTTCCAACGACAAACACATTCATGATCAAGATGAACTACTGGTTTGATATATAACTCTTCAAAGCCTCAACATAATCTTCAAAAGCTTTGCGCCCGAGCGGCGTGATGCGACAGGAAGTATGCGGCTTCCTGCCTACAAAATCCTTTTCTACAGATATATAGCCTGCCGTGCTCAACTTTTCGATCTGTACGCTCAGATTGCCTGCCGTTGCTTCGGTCTTCTCTTTCAGATAGACAAAGTCTGCCTCATCCACCGAGAGCAGTATCGACATCACGGCAAGGCGCAACTGCGAATGAAGTAATGGATCTAATTCTTTGAACATACTTTCTTCGCTTTACAATTGAGAACATGACCGGGAACAATCTGCATCAAAATGATAGCAATACCAAAATACAGGTTCCACCAGATATCAGGCGTAATATTCGGAGCCGCCAAAACACCTAACATATAAAATGCAATAACAAATGCTACCAAAGGCGTATAAATCATACAACGCTCCTGCAATATAATGCCCGTAATCGAAACACCGATTCCGATATAGAGCAAACTCAATGGCATGCAAATGATGGTTAGTGACGCTTGAAAAGCATAGGTCAGTGCAAAGAAAACAATCACGGTGATGATAAACATATAACCTAACACGCGCCACACCTGATTGATAGCTTTACTGGTATATGTCACCACCTGAGGTTTTTTGCTTCTTCTGAAATAGGTCATGCCTGCCCAAAAGACGAACAGCAGTAACCATCCGAACGACCAGAAGTCCTGACGGGTAACCCATTCGAGTACGAAAATAGCAAAAGCAAGTATCGTGGTTGTATAACCCCACAACAGGAATTCGTTTCCTCTTCCCACTTCCAGGTTCTGCTTGCTCGACTGTATCATTTGAGAGATGAGCTGAAGGCTCTCTTTCTCATTTAAAGCTCTATCTTCCATAATATTATATATTCGTTTTTTAAAGTATATACTTTTGATTCATAAAGTATATACTTTCACACCCTAAAAGTATATACTTTCGATATATAAAAGTATATACTTTCGTACTCCAAAAGTATATACTTTTTTTCAAAGATAATATTTCTTTCTTTTTATAGATAAATTTGATGTTCATTTTTCTTCCAAACGATTTCTTTCCGAAGCCGAATCTATCTCCACACGGCTCTTCTTGATTTTCTTTCCGCTGTTGAAGTTCCATGTCAGCGAAACCTTAAACAAGCGTCCTTCGGAAGGTTTCCGATAAGCGCCAAACGAATCGTATTCGTCCAAACGGCTCACATAACTGTTGTAACGATTGAACACGTTAGCAACCGAGGCGACAAGCAGCAAACGGCTATCCAACAGTTTCTTCCGAAGCGACAAGTCAAGCGTATGATGTGGATCGATCTCACTGTTTCCGGAATAAAGACGACTTGTTCCGCTATACTGCGCTTCCAAAGAATAATCTTTTGGCAAACGAAGCGTGGCAATCACATTGGCAAAACCCAGATAATGCGACTTGAACTTTGCATCCGAGGTAACACGAATATCCTGCTTCACTCCTACCAGGTTCGCTGTCAGATTCAATCTTGGAGTGATTTGCAGCGGCATATTCACAGCTGCGTACCAATGATTCTCGATATCATGATTCTGATAAATGACATACGAGATATCCGGATTCGTAACATCCTGCCTGGTATTCTCGCGAATCAGATTATGATGCAAGTTGCCTCCCACCGAAAAAGTAAAGCGATAGTAATACACCAATGTCGTACCGAAACGATGAATGTATGTAGGCTTAAGATACGGATTGCCAATAACATATCCATAAGTAGAAGTCTGTATCCGATTCGGATTCAGCGTATAAAACGCCGGTCGCTCTATGTTTCGGGAGTATTGCCCGATAAGCATCCATTTCTTCATCCTGTCAAACGAATAGGTTATATTCATATTGGGGAAGAAATCAAAATAATCACGCGTGATGCCATCGCTCCGGTCATTTGTTCGCGTGTATTCGGTTCGAAGTCCAGCAATAAACGACCATTGGTTAACATCAGTCGACAACGAAGCATATGCAGCAGCAATATTCTCATGATATTTTAACGAATAGCCGTACGACGGATTCAATTGCCAGACAGCACCATTCGTCAAACCTTCATATTGCGAACAATCATTCATATAAGTATGCGTATATTTGGCACCCCACGTTGCCGAAAGCGATTTTCTGAAATATTTGAGATACGACACGTCGGTTGTAAAGATATTATACGTCGCATCCGAATTGCTTCGGTATGTGCTATCCTTACTGAATATATCTGATTTCCAAGTGTCATGGTAATCATTATTGCCTGTCGACTTCTTGCCTGCATAATCGGCAATCACCTTAAACAATGAACCTTGAGCATCAATTTTATGCAGATAATTGACCGTTGCCGTTATCGTATGATATTGATCATTACGACCATAAACGCCTGTGCTGGCAAGCGGATACTCTCCTTTCTTAAAATCGGCATTGCTTGATGAATGTTCGTTCGTCGACTGGCGGATATATTCGACTTCGCCACCGATGCTATTCAATGTATCTATCTCAAAGATAGCGCCAAAACGACCTGTACCATAGCGCGTATCATCGTTCAAGCGCGTATTCGATTGAAAACTGTACGCTTTCTCTTTATAATCCCGGACAAAAATCATCTTGCTCTTGTCGTTCGGCGTAAATGTGCCTGACACAGCTGCATTGAGATTCCATCGTCCAACTCTCGCATTGATCGAAGCTGAAGGCAAGTATCTGGCGAACGATTTACCTAAAGAAGTTCCCATGGAAATACTGCCTTGCATGCCATTATCCGGTCGACGACGAAGCGAAATCAATATGACTCCGCCTTGTGCGTTCGCATCATATTCAGAGCCGGCGACAGGCACAACTTCCACTCTGCGAATATCTTCCGACCGCAAAGAGCGCAAGTAATTGACCAATTCTTCGCCCGAAAGCTTGATCTCACGACTGTCGACAAACACCTTCGTTCCTGAAGCACCGTTGATCGACACCGAACTTCCTGTAAGCCACACGCCGGGCGCCTGCGCCAACAGTTCGGTTCCATTTTTTCCGGAAGCAGGTTGTACCGACATGACGAAACGGTCGGCTTTCCGTTCGATACTCCTCGCCTGCACAACCACTTCATTCAAAGCCAGGGACGAAGTGGCAAGTACCAATGTAGCAGATTCGGACAAAGGAAGCGAAACCTTCTTATGTAACGATTCATATCCAACGCATTGCGCCACCAGATCATAGCTTCCCGCTTGCGCTTCCATACGAAATCCACCCGAACTGTCGGCAACAGCACCTGCTTTCTGCACACTGTCCTGCAACAAGATGATTGTAGCATATTCCACCGGAATACCTTTGGAATCAACCACATGCCCAAAGAACATAGCCGATTTTCCCCTGCTCTGACCTGCAGCAGAAAAGACAACGGCCATCCAAAGTATAAGCAAAATGCTTTGTTTCATAACTATTCTTCCGCCGGATAAAACAAACTCACTTTTATTGCCTCCTCAGCATCTTTCAGTTTGCAGCTTTTCAACGCATAACCTTCAACCGGACCTTTATTGCCATAATCCATCTTCATGTTGCCATTCTCATCATGAAAAATAGAAAGATCAAAATGATCCCACTCCACTTGATCCACATCTACAACCACTTTTCCACTAGACGCTTTTGTCATTCCATAAAGAGGCTTGCTCTCTTTCCCTTGCTGCAACATAACCAATACATTGCCTTTATCACTGCGCACATTCGCAATCTCCACGCGAATCTTCTTTGCGGAAGCATAACTGCAAAAGCAAACAACCAGCATCATTATAGCCATCGCTCTGACAATCCATCCTTTTCTTACAGAGATTTCATTGCCTTCCTTGCATGAACTCATCATTTTCTTCATAAAAACTCTTACTTTTTAAAGTGAATAAATAAGTTTACGTTACAAACCATAAGTATATTAAAAAATGCAAGGAGCTGCGCATTTCTCTCTTGCACGATGCAAATGTAATTTAGTTTATATTATAAACCAAATGATTTTCAATATATTTTTTCCAAGGAAAAAATTAAGGATGATCCTTGAATAAGTACAAAAGAGTCAAAGACAAAGAATAAAAGAAATTTGATATCGAGCAGAAGCGATTGGACAAAAGAACAGAAAGACTTTAATACTGAATGAGCAACTGCTGTCCGGAAGCTGTAATATTATATCTTCGCATCGCATATTTAGAAACGCCTTGTACAGGAGCTCCGCTTCCGTATCCTATATCGTAGACAGTACCACATTTCGGGCAAACAGCCTGGCCTATATCATTGGCAACCACCTTGATGCTTTTTGACGATTCATTAGGACAACACAGATCATATGCATAATAATTATTATCGAAACCGCAAATAACAAGCACGCCCGAATAGCCCACATATTCTCCAGCTTTGCGAGGGGAAGTAATATTCTTATGATTCAGAATTCCGACCAGATCCTTGTCCTCATAACGTAAATCCAAAGTCAAGAAAACTCTAGCATAAGGAATTGTCGATTCAATAACTTTCGAACAGGAACAAGCCAGCAAGATAAAGAAACAGAAAAAGAATCGCTTCATATATTTTAGTCAGTTAATAGTTTTCGTTCAGCATCACTTACTTTATTGAACGAAAATCCATCTAAAATATTTTGCATTAAAGCTGAAATCTTGTCATTGCACAAATTACCAATGCTCCCTTCGTGTGTATGGTGAACCTCTTTGACCGGAACAAACTTCCCGGCTTCGATCTCGAGACCGACCTTTTTATAGGCATCTCTGAAAGGAATACCTTCGCGAACCAAACGGTTCACCTCTTCTACACTAAAAATCACGGCATACTTGTCGTCATCCAGAATATGTTCGTTGACTTTCACTTCCCGAAGCATGTAGGTAACCATCCTCAAGCAATCTTTCAATTCATCGAATGACGGAAGGAACACCTCCTTGATAATCTGCAAATCGCGGAAATATCCCGAAGGCAGGTTATTGCTTATCAAGGTAATCTGCTGTGGAAGTCCCTGAATCTTATTGCATTTGGCGCGGGTCAGTTCAAACACATCCGGATTTTTTTTGTGCGGCATAATGCTGGAACCGGTTGTAAACTGGTCAGGCAACTTTATAAAACCAAAATTCTGACTATTAAAAAGACAAGCATCGAACGCCATTTTCGAAAGCGTAGCAGCAATACCTGCCATGGCAAAAGCAACCGTACGTTCCATCTTTCCGCGTCCCATCTGTGCATAGACCACATTATAATCCATCGAGTCGAAACCGAGCAGATCCGTTGTCATCTGTCTGTTCAACGGGAACGATGAACCATAACCTGCTGCCGAACCCAGCGGATTGCGATTACAAACCTTATATGCAGCCTGCATCAATTGCAAATCATCCGCCAGACTTTCTGCGTATGCACCGAACCAAAGTCCGAACGACGATGGCATGGCAACCTGCAAATGCGTATAACCCGGCATTAATACATTCTTATATCTGTTGCTTTGAGAAATCAGAACATCAAACAGTTCAGAAACCAGTTCAACGATCTCGCGAATCTGTGCACGTGTAAAAAGCTTCAAGTCCAAAAGCACCTGGTCGTTGCGTGAGCGTCCACTGTGAATCTTTTTTCCTACATCGCCCAAACGGCGTGTAAGCAGCAGTTCTACTTCGGAATGGACATCTTCCACGCCCTCTTCGATAACAAACTGTCCTTCATCCGCCAAATGATAAATCTTCTTCAATTCAACCAACAAAGCACTCAGTTCGTCTTTTGTCAGCAGTCCGATACTTTCCAGCATAGTAATATGCGCCATCGAGCCAAGAACATCATACTTAGCCAGATAAAGATCCATCTCGCGATCCTTACCAACGGTGAAAGCATCCACTTTCTGGTCTACCTTCACATTTTTCTCCCACAGTTTCTGAGCCATCGAATAATTTATCGGAACGAAGAAGTTCCTATTTAAAGAAAACGATTAATAAGATAATGAAGCCAATGCGTTTGCAATCTTATCGATTCCATCCTGCAAAGGCTTTGAAAGCATAGGTTTCAGCAATGGATTAAGGTCGGCACGAACGGTCAGTTTCATACGTGTATCGCCTTCGGCAACCTGTTTGAGTTGAATCCACATCAATAAAGGTACCGGCGAATTGACGGTTGTAAACTTAATCGTTTTGCACGGTTCACGTTCTATAATCTGAAACGTCACCTTTCCAACCGGATCCACAGACACGCTGCACGAATCCTTATCGAACTCGAAATCCTTTATTTTATCCTGCGGTATGCGATCTTTCACCTTTTCGAGGTTTGAAAGATCTGACAACATCGCATAAACGCGATCCTCATTATAGGGAACCGCTTTGATATCACTAACAAAATCTGCCATACGTTGAGGACTTAATCAGCGTTCCACTTCGAAGGATCCTTGCGCCATTCCTGGAGAACAGAAATTTCGGACGGATCAATATAATCTGTGCGAACGGCTTCTTCCAGAATCGCATCATAGTTGCTCAGTGTAAACAAAGGCACTTTTGCTTCCTTGAAAGCCTTTTCGGCAACCGGGAATCCGTATGTGAAGATAGCGACCATACCTACTACATCGCAACCGAAGTTACGAACAGCTTCGACAGCTTTCAAACTGCTGCTACCCGTCGATACCAAATCCTCAATAATCACTACCTTTGAACCGGGTTTCAATTCACCTTCGATCAGATTCTCCAATCCGTGATCCTTTGGAGTCGAACGGATATAAACGAACGGCAGTCCCAATAAATCGGCCACAAGCGCGCCTTGAGCGATAGCACCTGTAGCGACGCCGGCTATGGCATCGGCCTCTTCAAAGTGCTCAACAATCGTACGAGCCAGTTCCAACTTGATAAAACTTCTGATTTCCGGATAGGAAAGTGTTTTTCTGTTGTCATTATAAATAGGAGATTTCCATCCTGATGCCCAGGTAAATGGATTTGCGGGCTGCAATTTTACAGCCTTGATCTTTAACAATCTCTCAGCAACCAATCTTTCCAATGTTTTCATACAACCAATATATTTATTCGTTTGCAAAATTAATCAAACAGAACGAGAAAAAGCAAGATATAGTGGAAAAATATCTTCTTCGCATTTTAATTATCCATGAGTCAAAGCAATACCCAGCATGCTTACACGCGCTTCAGGAATCAACAAACAAGTCGTAGCGCAAGCCTCCATCGTTGATCCGGTCGTTATCACATCGTCAACAATCAGAATATGTTTGTTATGTAAATGAACCGTCTTTTCAGTAAGGGCGAATATCTGTTGTACGTTCTGCCAACGCTCATAAACCTGTTTATGCGTTTGCGTATCCGTATTAACAACACGTCGCACGGCAGTCGTCTCTATCGGAAGATGCAATACTGAAGCCATTCCTTTGGTAATCAGTTCTGCCTGATTATATCCTCGCTTCCGTTTCTTAGAAGGATGGAGAGGCAAGGGCAATAAAACATCTATGCCTTCCATAAACCCGGATTCCTTCAGACGAAAAGCTGCCTGTCGCCCAAGATAGTATGCCAGTTCCTGATTATCATGATATTTCAGTGCATGAATCAGTTTCTGTACCGCACCGCCTTTCTGATAATAAAACATTGCCGTAGCCTTCTCGAAGAGGACCTTTCCCATAAACAGCTGAGCCGCTTCGTTTACCTCCGCATCATCAAAATAAGTATACGACAAATTGCACAAACAATGCAGGCAAAGTTGTTCCTCTCCGTCGATAAGCGGTCGGTGACAAAGCAGGCAAAATCGTGGAAAGAAAAGGTTCAGCAGTTCATTCCATAACTTCATCATAGTCGCTTCCGTTGAACAATTGTTTAAGATTACGTTTGATCACTTCACTTTCAAAACCGTGACTCGCAGCGAAACGAAACAGTTTGATCCATAATTCACGCTCCTCGCCTTTACGGATCGTGCGCTTCTTACTCTTCAGCAAGTCCAAAAGCATCCGCTCGTAATCGTTTTCATCAATTGAATGCAGCGCCTCCGTACGTATTTGCAAAGCGATGCCTTTCTTTTGTAATTCATAACCGATCTTGATGCGTCCCCATTTGCTGAAACGGAACTTGTCGCTTGCAAAACTGCGTGCGTATCTGTTCTCATCAAGATAGCGCTCTTTCTGCAGATAAGCAATGATTTTTTCTGAAGCTTCGGGCGGCAATCCCAAAGCCTCGATTTTCTTCTTCACTTCCTGTTTGCAGCGTTCGGCATCCGAGCAATATACAGCCGCGCGATGAAGCACCTCTTGTTCGCTCAATTGTTTCATAGTCTTGCTTTTATAAAACGCTCCTTGCCGGACAGGTCGCGTAATAGTTGAATATCCTTATAACCCGCCTCGTGAAGCATTCCGGCACATTCGTTACCGCGAAGCGGATTGATTTCGAAATAGAGCTGTCCGCCCGGATTCAGATGCGTTCTTCCAAAACGCGCTATAGCTTTATAGAACAGCAACGGATCAGCATCGGGAACGAACAAAGCCAGCGACGGTTCATAATCGAGTACATTCTTTTCCATCGTCGCCTTCTCCTGCTCCATCACATAAGGAGGATTGCTTACAATCAAATCGAAATTCGTCGGAAGAAAAGGCATTGTCGGTTCGGACGATAAGATATCGGCTTGTCTGAAAGCGGTATTCACCTCATTCCGTTCCGCATTTCTACGGGCAACAGACAAGGCTTCGGGCGAAATATCAATGCCCGTCACGTTTGCATTCGGCAAATGTTTGGACAGCGTTATGGCAATACAACCGCTTCCTGTTCCGACATCCAATATTCCTCCTTCTAAATCCGCATGCTCGTGAAGAATCATATCCACCAGTTCTTCTGTTTCCGGACGCGGAATCAGAACCGAAGGAGTGACTTCGAACTCCAGACTGTAAAAATCGGCTATACCTATTATATATTGTAAAGGTTCCGCTGTTTTGAGACGGCTTACAATATCCTGTATTTCTTTGCTTTCGATTTCCGAAGGTTCTCTTTTGATTCCGGCAAGCAATTGATATGCAGGGACATGACAGACACGCTCCATGATCAAACGAATCATGCTGCTCAACTCCCGTTTCGGATATATCTCACCGAGAGCCTCTTTCATATAGGCTACCGCATCTTCCATAATCCTAATTTGAAGCAAAAATAGTGCAAGCCGAGAGCATAATAAAACAAACTCGTTTGTTATTTATGCCGAAGCGCAGCCTATTTTCGCATATTCACAAATGCAAAGATAAGATATCTGCCCTCGAGTCACAAACTTTCTCTTGAAAGATTTGTCCACGGCTCATCCGATTACGCGCAAGAGTTGCGCTTCAGTAGCTTGAGGCAGAAGTTGACTGAGATAATCCATCATCCGTTGTTTGGATTCTTCCGGAGAATGTTGGCATGAAAGAACAGCTGCTTCACCGAACAACAGCTCTGGCGTTGTGTATCGCGCTATGCCCCAGCCGTATGGCTGATTGTGCTTGTCGTATTGATATTCAAAATCGGCAGTCACAAGATAAGTTTTCATCTGCAGTCGGGTGATAAGTGTTTCATAGCCTTCGGTTTTAGGTTTCGTTATCTTCCGTTTAGCAGAAGCCTCCATCTCGTTAAGCAATAGGGAACTGTGCTCCGGCTGTTTCTTTTGCGCTTTAAAGCCGCACAATGATTTGATTTCTTTTGATAACAAGGATTCATGCGCAATAACCGTGTCATAGATAAGCTTTTCCTTTGAATCGACACCGGCTATACGCTGATTATCTCCAATCTGATAGCTTGCGCGACGATAATTGACCAGTTCGGGGAACCATTTCATACTGACAAATCCGGCTTTTCCGGAGAAGAGTTTTCCGTATGCACACTGCCCGTTGCGGGCAACAGGTCCTTTCCAGTCCCAAGGACCTTCGTTCTCATCCGAAAACCAATATTCGGAAGGTGTAAACTCCTCAATAGAGAAATCGGCAATCTCATTCTTGAAGAAAGGCAGAAACCCCATCCTCAAAACCAATGCTTCCAAATCTTCCGCACTATGTAACTGATCCATTGTTAGATAATATATATCACCATTCAACCGATGACACGATTCGACAAAGATATAAAAAGTTTGTGGAGATGATTTCATTCGGATAAGATTTGAGTTTTTATAATAAGAAACATGCATCTTCGACTCATTCCTGTCGAACATTCTCATGATTTGCAGTATCTTTGCATCAAATTGAAAAGGGATATAATGATTGAAGTAGAAGAAAAATACATGGCTCGCTGCATCGAGATTGCCCGTGGAGGTGAAGGTTTTACTGCGCCGAATCCGATGGTGGGAGCTGTGATCATATATAAAGGTAAGATTATCGGCGAAGGGTTCCATCGCAAATGGGGCGGTCCGCATGCCGAAGTCAATGCGATTGCTTCCGTTCGGGATGAGTCGTTGTTGCGCGATTCGACGCTCTATGTCAGTTTGGAACCGTGCAGCCACTACGGCAAAACACCTCCTTGTGCCAAACTCATCATCGAGAAACATATACCGCGTGTGATAGTAGGTTGCCTGGATCCTTTCCCCGAAGTCAGCGGACGAGGTGTCCGTATGCTTCAAGAAGCAGGCATTGAAGTAGTTACAGGCATCATGCAGAAAGAAGCTTTTGCCTTAAACAAAGCGTTTATGACCTTTCAGATGCACAAACGCCCATACATTTATCTGAAATGGGCCGAAAGCACCGACGGGTTCATTGATATTCAGCGCGATGATGCTTCACGTCCTCCCGTGGTTCTTTCTTCGCCTGAAACGATGCGTTCGGTACATCATCTGCGTTCAAAAGTGGCAGCCATATTGGTAGGCACACGCACAGCACTGCTTGATAATCCATCGCTTACAGTTCGACATTGGGCAGGATCGACACCGGTCAGACTTTTCATCGACCGCAACTTGCGTGTCCCTGCGGACTACCATCTGCTGGATGGCTCGGTAAAAACCATCGTCTTCACCGAAAAGGAGGCTTCCGAACGTACAAACATTGAATTTCAAAAGATCGATTTCAATCAAGATATCCTGCCGCAAATCATGCAACAACTGTATCAACGCAAACTCAATTCGCTGCTGGTTGAAGGTGGAACAGCTATGCTTCAAAGTTTTATCGATGAAAATCTTTGGGACGAAATAAGGCAGGAGATAGCACCTGTAGATTTGAATTCCGGAGTGAAAGCACCAAACTTTAAAGGGATTCTAAAGAAAGTTGAATTACATTCGAATCAAATCATTCGCACATTCGAACCAAGCAATCGTTTGACAATTGTCAAATTATAATTTATCAATTGTTGAAATATAAAAGCATAATTATCAAACGAATGGTTTCATCGGATGCAATCCCCTTTTCATCCTAATGAAAGGGCAAATAATATCTATAAAAGAAATTGAATCATACTGAAGTCGAACTAAAATATTATAAATATTCACTTGCAAGGTGGCAAAAGAAAAAAATGTTTCTAATTTTGTGCCTTTATACGCAACAAACTTGTTTTTAATGAGAAAAAATAAAATACTACTGTTTATAGTCGGATGCTTCGCACTGCTAATGTCATCCTGTTTGGGATCGAATGATACGGTTTCCGAACTCGGAAAAGACTGTGAAATCTTGACATTCACATTAGCGAGTGATTCTATAGAGGGATTATCAAGTGTTGTATTCACAATAGACCAATTGAACGGACGGATCTATAATACAGATTCTCTGCCATACGGAACTGTCCTGAAAGATAAGGTAAAATGTACTGTCAGACTGGCATCGACCGTTTCCGGCTGCCGCGTGCTTCAACATGCTACAGGCGACACGATCACCTGGAATACAACCGACTCGCTTGATTTTTCCAAACCTGTCGAATTCAAGAATTACCTTTGGGATGGCGTAACAACAAAGAGTTACGTTGCTCAGGTAAATATTCATCAGGTTCTGCCGGATACGATGATTTGGGAAACGTATGCCGAGAATATCATTGACGAACCGATCAAGGCAGAAAAGACCATCGTCTTCGGTAATTCCAATGCAGAGTATTATTATATGTATATACAACCGGCCAATGCAACAGAGAGTTATCGTCTTTACCGCTCAGCTGTTGGCGACGGTAAAAACTGGACGGTCGCTTCTCTTTCAGGTCTTCCTGCAGGAGAGGTCGTTCTCTCACAAATAACGGAATACGAAAGTCAGCTATACGCAGTGACAACAAAGGGTGCGCTTTACCACTCATCTGACGGTCAGAGCTGGACAGCTGTCAGCAATGCTCCTACAATAAAAGCGTTGTTGGGCAGTATAAAAGCTTCTACAACAGGAACCATCGGACAACCATCCGCTTTAGCTGCCGTCATTTCAAATAACGGAACACTTGCATTTGCCAAGATGGACAAGTCGCAAGGCTGGTCGACAGGCGATGCCCTAGATGATGCATTTCCGGTCAGCGGTTTTGCAAACGTCAACTACGTTTCGAACTTCAACAACCGACTAATGATTGCGGGTGGACGCGACAAGAGCAGCAACCTGCTTAATTCTACATGGTCAACAAGCGACGGACTTTCATGGGCGCAACTGACCGATGATGCTTCCGACAATCTTTTTGGAAAACAGGAAGGCGCTTCTATCATACAGTATGACGACAAACTATTCATGCTCAGCGGAATCATGGAAGGCGACACGGCTTCATCTAAGATATACTGGTCGCAGGACGGTGGCGTAAGCTGGAGCGTTTCGGACACGATGGCCGTTATGCCGGGCACTTTCAAAGCAAGAGGATTTACATCCATTTATGTGGATCAAAATAAATTCATGTATCTTTTCGGCGGAAAAGAGAAAAACAATTCGAACGTATTGGATCAGATATGGCGCGGCCGTATCAATTACTTGGGCTTTAAAGACGATGAATGAGAAAGTTCATTCTGCCGCAGTATAATTTTATGCGGATTTTAGCGTTAGAGAAGGAAGGTGATATCTGAAATGACAAGAATTATGACTTCAACTTTTTTACAACGCATATTCGCTCTGGTTCTGATGGTTTGCCTCTGCAGCAACCTTCGTGCACAGGAATACAAATACGAGATCGGCGGAATGACCGGTGGCGCCTGTTATATGGGCGACGCCAACAAGAACAGCTTTCTCAAAGGACTGAATCCGGCATTGGGTGCGGTATTTCGTTACACACCAAACTTCCGGTGGGCCGTTAAAGCCGATTTGATGTGGGGAAAAGTTTCCGGCACTACAGAAGGACTGGCAAACGTCTTTCCAAATAATGCGCAGGCAACTTTCAGTCGCAGTATTGTAGACCTGGGTGGACAAATGGAATTCAATTTCTTCCCGTACAGTGACAAGTTCGCATATTTGAATGCGAAACGATTTTCACCGTATACATTTATGGGATTGGGATTTACATTGGCACCCGGTAACGGAAGCACCTATTTCGGACCTAATATTTCGATGGGCGTTGGATTAAAATATAAGATTGCAAACAGGATTAACTTGGGTTGCGAATACTCGTTCAGGAAACTGTTCGGCGACGGACTCGACAAAACGAACGACAGCAATGCATTCCTTGATAATCCGTATCATATAGGAAGCAGTAACCTGAAGAATAAAGATTGGTATTCTTTCCTGCTGCTTTCGGTAACGTGGGACTTCGGTCCGCGCTGCCAGACATGTAATAATGCAAAATTAGATACGAATAGCAACAATTAAAACAGATGTCGCTGATAGAGAATATAGATAAAGAACGTTTACCACAACATGTGGCAATCATTATGGATGGCAACGGACGCTGGGCCAAAGCAAAGGGAAAAGACCGATGCTTCGGACACCAGGAAGGCGTTGTGTCTGTACGCAAAGTCGTTGAGGCCGCTACACATATCGGACTCAAATACTTGACTTTGTACACCTTCTCTACCGAAAACTGGAATCGTCCGATTGAAGAGGTCCATGCTCTGATGAGCTTGCTGGTCTCATCCATCCAGCGTGAAACGCCGGATCTGATGAAGAACAACGTGCGACTAATGGCAATCGGCAATATGAACCGTCTGCCGGAAGATGCACGCAAGGCATTGAATGAAAGTATCGCGGAAACTTCGGCAAACACCGGAACGACGATGATTCTGGCATTGAGCTATTCGTCACGTTGGGAACTGGTGGAAGCCACCCGACAACTGGCACAAGATGTGCTCGACAAGAAAATTACCCCCAATGATATAACCGAGGCAGTTGTCTCGGACCATCTCACAACAAAAAACATACCCGATCCGGATCTGTTGATTCGTACCGGAGGAGAAAAACGCATCAGCAACTTCTTGCTTTGGCAGCTGTCGTATGCGGAATTTTACTTCACCGATATTTATTGGCCAGATTTCAGAGAGGAAGAGTTTTATGAAGCTGTTTTGTGTTACCAACAACGGGAAAGACGCTTTGGTAAGACAAGCGAGCAATTAATCTTATAAACGTAGCTGTGTATATGTACAAAAAAATAGTGCTGTTATTGGTTTTCTTGAGTACGGTTTGCGGAACTTATGCTCAAGGGACTGACACAACCAAGGTTGAAACACCGGCAAAAGCACCGGTTATCTCATACTCGTTATCGCCAAAGAAATATAAGATAGCAGATATCAAGGTGACGGGCGTGAAGAATTATGATGATTTCGTGTTGATAGGTTTCTCTGGATTGTCAGTAGGCGACGAAGTAACAATTCCGGGCGACGAAATTACAGCCGCAGTAAAACGCTTCTGGAAACATGGTCTGTTTTCGGATGTAAAGATATTGGCTACTAAAATTGAAGACGACAAGATTTGGTTGGAAATCCAACTGAAACAACGTCCACGTATCTCACAAGTCAATTATAATGGTATTAAAAAAGGCGAACGTGAAGAGCTCGAAACAAAACTCGGCATGCGCAAAGGTTATCAGGTTACACCAAACTTGATGGACCGTGCCAAAATAATGATTAAGAAATATTTCGACGGTAAAGGATTCAAAAACGTGGATGTCGAGATCGTTGAGAAAGACGATGTAGCTCATGAAGGCGAAGAGATTGTCGATATCAACATCAATAAAAACGAAAAAACAAAAATCCATCATATTTACTTTACTGGAAACAGTAAACTTTCTTCCTATGAACTGAAGAAAGCAATGAAGAAGACAAACGAAAAGTTCAGCCTCTACAACGATTGGCGTACCAGTCTGCGCGAAATGTTCAGCACAAAGAAATTCACGACCGAAGAATACGAGAACGATAAGAAAAACCTCATATCCAAATACAATGAGTTCGGTTATCGTGATGCAGCACTGCTCTCCGACAGCGTAGTCAACTATGACCCGAAAAAGGTGGATATCTATCTAAAGATTGACGAAGGCGACAAATACTATCTTAAAAATATTACATTCGTCGGAAATACCAAATATCCTTCCGAACAACTGCAGTATTTGCTGGAGTTGAAGCCGGGCGACGTATATAACCAGAAAAAACTGAACGATCGTCTGTCATCGGACGACGATGCCGTTTCAAACTTATATTACAACAATGGTTATATCTTCTTCGGTGCCGATCCTGTTGAAACAGATGTTGAAAACGATTCCATCGCATTGGAAATCCGTATTCAGGAAGGTCCGCAGGCTACCATCAACCGCGTTATCATCAATGGTAACGACCGTTTGTACGAAGATATTGTACGTCGTGAACTACGTACCAAACCGGGTATGCTGTTCAGTCGTGAAGATTTGATCCGTTCAGTACGTGAGTTGGCTCAGATGGGACATTTCGATCCTGAAAACATGAAGCCGAACCCCATACCAAATGCTGAAAACGGAACCGTTGATATCGAATACAATCTGGTATCAAAAGCAAACGATCAGATTGAGTTCTCTGCAGGTTGGGGACAGACAGGTGTGATTGGAAAATTGAGTTTGAAGTTCACCAACTTCTCAATGAAAAATTTCCTCCATCCGAAGACCTACAAAGGAATCATTCCACAGGGCGAAGGTCAGACGTTGACATTGAGCGGTCAGACTAACGGACGTTATTATCAGGCATACAGTATCTCATTCCTCGATCCTTGGTTTGGAGGAAAGAAACCGAATTCGCTTTCTGTAAGTGCCTATTTCTCTAAACAGACCGATATCAGTAGCAGCTACTTGAGCAACAGCAGTAGTTACTATAACAGTTATTACAATCCTTATAGCTACTACGGAGGTTACGGTGGTTATGGCTACGGCTATGGTAATTATGGTTACGGAAGCAGTTATGGCAACTATGAATTGGCTCTCGATCCGGATAAGTCAATCATGATGTTCGGTGTTTCTGCCGGTTATGGTAAACGTTTGAACTGGCCGGATGACTACTTCCAATTCATGGCTACATTGAACTATCAGCTGTATATGATGAAGGATTGGCAGTACTTCCTCGTTCAGAACGGCAATTGCCATAATATCAACCTCGAGTTGATGCTGGAACGTAACTCTATCGATAATCCGTTGTATACCCGTCGTGGTTCAGACTTTATGCTGTCAGTCGCAGCAACTCCGCCGTGGTCATTGTGGGATGGTAAAGACTATAAGCACATGAGCGATAGCAATGAGGATAAGTTCCGTCTGATTGAGTATCATAAATGGAAATTTAAAGCAAAGATATATTCACCATTGGCACCGCTTACCGTAAAACGTACTCCGGTTCTGATGACCCGTGTTGAATACGGATTCCTGGGTTCATACAATAAATATAAGAAGTCTCCATTCGAAACCTTCTATATGGGTGGTGATGGTATGAGCGGTTATTCAAGTACCTATGCAACCGAAACAATCGGTTTGAGAGGTTACGAAAACGGTAGTATCGCCGGCAATGGAGGTTACAACTCTTACGGTGTTGCTTACTCACGTCTGGCAATGGAGCTTCGTTACCCGTTGCTTCTGGAACCATCGTCAACCATCTATGGTCTTGCCTTCATTGAAGCAGGTAATGCGTGGACCGACATGAAAAACTTCAATCCGTTCGGACTGAAACGTTCGGCAGGTGTCGGTGTTCGTATCTTCCTTCCGATGATTGGTCTGATGGGTATCGACTGGGGCTATGGTTTTGATATTCCTGATGGAAGTACACAACGAGGCGGAAGTAATTTTCACTTCATCATTGGTCAGGAATTCTAAAAAGTATATCTTTGTAGCAAATAGAATTATTCATAATAGAAATGGAATAGATATGAAAAAAATTATTGCTTTAAGTTGTCTGTGTTTTTTGTGCTCGTTTGCTGTATCCGCGCAGAAGTTCGCATTGATAGATATGGAATTCATCTTGAAGAATATTCCTTCTTATGAAATGACAAACGAACAGTTGAGTCAGGTTTCCAAAAAATGGCAAGGCGAAGTGGATGCCATACAGCAGGAAGCCCAGAATATGTATAAGACTTACCAAAGCGACCTGGTTTTCCTTTCTGCAGAAATGAAGACAAAGCGTGAGGAAGCCATCGTGAAAAAAGAGCAGGAAGCTCAAGATCTGAAACGCAAATACTTCGGCGCTGACGGTGAATTGTATAAAAAACGTCAAAGTTTAATGAAGCCTATACAGGATGAAATATACAATGCCGTGAAGGAAATTGCCGAGGACAAAGGCTATCAAGCCGTGATTGATCGAGCTTCAGCCATGAGTATTATTTTTGCTTCTCCTAAAATTGATATTAGTAATGAAGTGCTGATAAAGTTAGGATATTCAAAATAAATGCTTACATTTGTGCGCCTTAAGGAAGGCTGTCAAACAGATTAATAACAAAGTAATATTTTATAAAGATGAAGAAATTAATTGTATTATTGTTAATGATGCTCCCGCTGTGTGCGTTTGCTCAAGAGAAGATAGCTTTTGTCAACAGTCAGGAGATTGTACCTACTATGCCTGAGTTTGTTGCTATGCAGAAACAACTGTCCGATATGGAAGCTCAATATAAGAAAGAGCTGAAAGTAATGGAAGACGAGTACAACAAAAAATATGCTGATTTTGTACAGCAACAGGATTCACTCACAGAGAACATCAAAGTAAGAAGACAACAGGAATTACAAGATATCCAAGAACGTTCACAAAACTTCGTTCAGCAGTCACAACAAGACTTCCAGAAGAAGCAGCAAGAATTGTTCGCTCCGATTCAGGACAAAGTAAAGAAAGCTATCAGTGCTGTCGGTTCTGAAAAGGGTTATACTTACATCATCGACCCGCAGGCTATCCTTTATACCGGAACGGGCGCTGTTGATGCTACTCCTTTTGTAAAAGCAAAGCTAGGATTAAAATAGCAAATCATCCAATAAAAACTACTGAAGGATGCCTCTCGCAATGAAGGGCATCCTTCGTCATCTATAAACTGACACATTATGTACTCAAAAGCTGCTGGCCCAATAGGCGTATTCGATTCCGGTTATGGCGGACTGACTATTTTCGACAAGATCCGCCGAACTATGCCCGACTACAATTATATCTATCTTGGCGACAATGCCCGTGCACCTTACGGTCCGCGTTCATTCGAAGTAGTTTATCGCTTCACGCGACAAGCAGTGATGAAACTCTTTGACGAAGGCTGCCGACTGATTATTATCGCCTGCAACACCGCTTCGGCAAAAGCGCTTCGAACAATTCAGCAGAAAGACCTGCCATTGTGGGACAGCGAACGACGCGTACTGGGCGTAATCCGCCCGACCGTAGAGATGATGGATCAGGTGAGTCACAGCAAACATATCGGTATTCTGGGCACGCCGGGCACTATCTCGTCAGGTTCGTATACAATCGAGATTGCAAAGATGTTTCCGCATATCAAAGTGACAGGACTCGCTTGCCCGATGTGGGTGCCACTGGTTGAATACAATGAGTTTGATTCTCCAGGTGCCGACTATTTCGTACAGAAATATCTGCATCAGATTCTCACTGCCGATCCCGCCATCGACACGATTGTACTCGGATGCACACATTATCCATTGCTTCTGAAGAAAATAAAGGCTTTTCTTCCGCAAGGCATCACACTCTTCTCGCAAGGCGAACATGTAGCCGAAAGCCTGGTGGATTATCTGCACCGCCATCCGGAAATAGATTCACGACTGACACGAGGCGGAGAATGCCGTTTCCTTACTACTGAATCGGCAGATAAGTTTTCATCCGCCGCCTCAATCTTCCTCCATCAACCCATCAAGGTGGAAGAAGTTTCAATTGATTGACCATGATGAAGAGGCTGCTCGCTATATTTCTCCTGCTTGTTCCAACACTCGGCGAAGCACAGACACAGATGCTCGATGCCTACATGAAAAAGCAAGGGCTTGTCGATGTAACTGTCGTCGACACAACACTGCGCGTACATCTTTATTACGCCACGACCGACAACTTCATGAAACACGCCGTCTGCAAAGGTCTAACCCGCGCCTGGCTACATCCAAAAGCTGCGGCGATGCTGCTCAAAGCCAGCCGTCTGCTTCACACCGAACATCCGCATTGGCATCTGCTCATCTACGACGCGGCCCGTCCAATGTCGGTGCAAAAAACGATGTGGGCACTGGTGCGTGGAACCGGCAACACTAATTACGTGAGCAACCCGGCGCATGGCGGAGGTTTACACAATTACGGCATGGCTGTCGACCTTACGCTCATGAACGACCACGGACAGCCCGTCCCGATGGGTACACCTTTCGATTTCTTCGGTCCGAAAGCACACATCAACAACGAAGCGTTCCTGCTCAGTTCCAAGCAAATCACCAAAGAAGAATACAACAACCGCCAACTATTGCGCCGCATCATGAAACAAGCAGGCTTTCGCACCATTGTCTACGAATGGTGGCATTTCAACGCCTGCTCGCGAGGCGAAGCACGAGCGAAATATGCACTTATCCCTTAAGGCTCAATAAGAAATAAATTGACCACTTGAATATTTTGTAAAGAAATTATACGAATACTTAAACACTCAGTAAAGAATAAGTTAAATTGCGTATGTTATCTACGCCTTTCAATAGAATAAGCAAGATATGCACACTACTTTTTATGGTGAGTATAATATCTACTTCTCAAGCACTTAGCGCCAGTTTTTCTAATATTAGGATGCCATCCTATGTTTTGCTTCTTTGCTTGCAATACCTGTGACTTAATCTGATCAAAAAGGGAAGAATAAAAACAGCCTGTTGATATCACTCATTTCCCTGAATAGAAAAATCGAATACGGATTGATTCGTATAGCCGCCCTGCGGAATCGTCCCTTGAAAGAAAAAGCAGTATTCACCATTCGGGATGGCATGTTTCGGCGTAACCTTGAACGTATAATCATCGACAGCTTCAATCTTGAACGACACATTATGAACATCATCCACACCCGTCTTCGTTCCAGAGTAAAGATTGACCGTTCCTATAACCATTTCACGCTTATTCTTCTTTATATCAAGACGGACCAAGGCGAACTCGTTGGGCGAAGAGGCCGAAGTGAACCACCAGTTGGTTTGACTTATTCTAAACGCATCGTTGTTGTTTCGTGCGAAATAGAACATAAACTCAGGTCTGTTTGAACTGATCACATTGTTTGAATGGGCATTATTCATTATAGACTTGACACTGGCACTCGCTATACCGCCGGTCAGAGCTGCTCCAAGCGTATTTGCCTTACTTCCCGAAAAGACGGTTGGCAATATTTTTGTGTATTTGCCATTATCCTTGAAGAAAATGCCTGTTTTAATCTCCAAAGCATTACTTTGAACAGGATTCTGAGTTTCTTTACCATTCATCACAGCCATGATGATTTTCTCGGATACGCCTTTGCTTTTGAGATCTTTTAAGGCATCAATACTCGTATCGAAATTTGCTTCCGAAGTTTTTATCTTCGTGACGATCAGTTCTTCTGAAAAACCTGCCTTCACCATGTCAATAATGGATTTGTTAGTCAACCTCTCTGTTTGTGCATAACCGATGCCACTCAATAGCAACAGAATGCTTAAGAAAAATAATCTCGTTTTCATGTACTCTCTAATTATATAGTTAATAATATGTTTCTGGCTTATTTATGTTTCTCTTATAATAAAGCAAACGGAGAGATAGTTTTCTTTCTGCTCCGTTTGCCGAATATATTTTTTGGAAGACATGTCGCTCAGGACAATGTCAGACACTGGTTTGCAGCCAACCCTCAATACTCTCTTATTTCTTCAATGCCTCATCCATCGAAGCAGCAGCACGACGACCGTCGCCCATCGCCAAAATAACGGTAGCTCCGCCGCGGACGATATCGCCTCCGGCATAGACATCACTCAAGGCTGAACGATTGTTTTCATCAACAACGATCGTGCCTTTGCGAGTTACTTCCAAACCATGGAAAGTGCGCGGAATGAGCGGGTTCGGTGATACACCGACGCTGACAATCACTTCATCAACATCAATTGTTTCGATAGCGCCTTCAATAGGCACCGGCCGACGGCGACCTGAAGCATCCGGTTCGCCAAGCATCATCTTCTGAAGACGCATCTGGCGCACACGTCCACGTTCGTCGCCCAAATATTCTATCGGATTATGGAGCGTCATGAACTCCACGCCCTCTTCCTTCGCATGTTTCACTTCTTCCAAGCGGGCAGGCATCTCTTCCTCGCTGCGACGATAAACGATCATTGCACGCTCGGCACCCAGACGGCGTGCCGTACGAACAGAATCCATAGCCGTATTACCACCACCGATGACTGCAACAATCTTACCCTCTTGTACAGGCGTATCGCTCTCGGGATTAGCTGCATCCATCAGATTGACACGTGTCAGATATTCGTTCGACGACATCACGCCGATCAGATTCTCACCCGGAATATCCATAAAGTTCGGTAGACCGGCACCACTGGCTGCAAAGATTCCCTTGAAGCCGTATTCGTGCAGGTCGTCGTAACTGATAGTCTTGCCTACAATGCAATCCTTCATAAACTTCACGCCCATCTTCTGAAGACCTTCGATCTCGACATCGACAATCTTATTCGGCAGACGAAACTCCGGAATACCATATTTCAGTACACCGCCAATCTCGTGTAGCGCCTCGAAGACTGTCACCTCATAACCCTTCTTCGCCATTTCACCGGCAAAAGACAATCCAGCAGGACCAGAACCAATGACAGCTATTTTGATGTCATTTTTCGGCGCAAGTTCTGGCACCGAAATCTGTCCGCTCTCACGCTCATAGTCGGCAGCGAAACGTTCCAGATAACCTATAGCTACAGCCTGTTTACCCATCTTCAAGTGGATGCACTGACTTTCGCACTGCTTTTCTTGTGGACAAACACGACCGCAAACAGCTGGAAGAGCACTCGTTTCCTTCAGTACACGCGCAGCCTCAAGTATTTCGCCACGTTCGATGTTCTTGATAAAAGTCGGGATATTGATGCTCACCGGACAACCCGTCATACAAGTCGGATTCGGACAGTCGAGACAACGTTTCGCCTCAGTCATAGCTTGCTCTTTCGTCAAGCCAAGATTCACTTCCTCCAAGCGTGTATGACTGCGATACTCAGGGTCAAGTTCGTTCATCTTCACGCGCGGGATCTCCGTGCGCTCTTTATTCTTCATACTCTTCCGCAATGCCTCACGCCAAGGTTCAGCACGACGAGAAGCTATCAATTCTTCTGTTGTCATTTTTGTATACAATATGAAAAGGTTACTTGTTAATATCTTTGTAAGCGCCAAGACGCATCAGCATCTCGTCGAAATCCACTTGATGTGCATCAAATTCCGGTCCGTCCACACAGACGAACTTCGTCTTTCCGCCCACCGTTACACGACAAGCACCGCACATGCCTGTACCATCCACCATAATCGTGTTCAGCGAAGCGATAGTTGGGATATTGTATTTCTTGGTCAATGCCGATACGAACTTCATCATGATAGCGGGACCAATCGTGACGCACTTGTCAACCTTCTCACGCTGAATAACACTTTCCACACCGTTTGTCACCAAGCCTTTCGTTCCATACGAACCGTCATCGGTCATGATAATAACCTCATCTGAGTGAGCGCGCATCTGATCCTCAAGGATAATCAGATCCTTTGTACGAGCGGCAAGCACCACAATCACGCGATTGCCTGCTTCATGAAAAGCTTCCACGATAGGCAATAACGGAGCCACGCCTACACCACCTCCGGCACAGACAACGGTTCCTACCTTCTCGATCTTCGTAGCCTGTCCAAGCGGACCTACCACATCAGTAATATAATCACCCACGTTCAGTTCTCCCAGTTTGTGCGAAGAATGGCCTACCATCTGTACTACCAGCGTAATCGTGCCTTTATTTGCGTCGGCATCAGCAATCGTGTACGGAACACGCTCGCCCTTCTCGCCAACTCGAACGATGACAAAATGCCCCGCTTTGCGTGCACGGGCAATCAGTGGAGCCTCCACTTCGAACTTCACCACGTTGGCAGAGAAGTACTCCTTACTTACAATCTTATTCATTCTAATATATTTATATTGTTTTTATCGAGTTAAGAAAACAGTCGTCATTCAAACAATCCTTCGTCACGGACCAGCATCAGAATGGCCGAGTGAGGAACGATGAGAAACTTCTCCTCATTAAAATTAATTTCGTATGAAGCATTTTGAAGGAAGACTGCCAAATCACCTTCATGCGCCTGAAGCGGCAGATAATGCACTTCGCCCTCTTTCTCCTTTTCCCATACCTCATGCTCTTCGCTCTGTGCCGGCAACGGGAAACCTGGTCCAACTTTGATGATATATCCACTCTGAATCCTATCCTGTTGAACAGTAGGCGGCAGATACAATCCCGACTTGGTTTGACTCTGTGGATTCTTTGGCTTGATTAGCACTTTATCGCCTACCATCAAGAACTTTTCGATATCTTTTTTATCAATTGACAATTGCATATCCGTTTACCATTTATAAAAGAACGTACAAAAATACACATAAAAAAAGAAAAGGCAGGCACATGACCCACCTTTTCCTATTAAACCTATTATGAAACGCATTAAATCGAACGCCCTTTAAATACGTTAGATGCTTCTGTCGGATACAGATTGCCAACGAAAGAGATGCGATTGCCATTGTAATTTGGTGTCACTGTAGCCGTACATTGGTTTGAGCCTTTAAACATTTTGATTGTCACATTGGCTGAAACAGCCACGCCTTGCACCATCATGCTCAAAGTAGTTAGTCCTTTCTTATCAGTTTTCATCTCAAATCCTGACACAGTGCCATCCACCGTGATTCCACCCAAACCATTAGGTCCAGAAGGAGCAAAATTAAAAGATAACTGTATGGTAGCCCTGTCGTCCTTCATTGATACGAAGTTGACATTCGAATTTACATATACAAAGTTGCCTCTTTTGAAGATAATTTTGTCGGCCTCCAACACGAAGTCTTTCGCATTGATAGCATTCATCGCTTCATTATACAGATTCATCTGCTCTGCCTGTTCAGCAGCTTTCTTGGCTTCTTTCTGAGCTTTCTTTGCATCAACATTCTTTTGGTTGGTCTGCGCTATTACTGTTCCGCAACTTACTAAAAGAACAGCCAACAATAATAATACCCTTTTCATACTGAACCTCCTTTCTTTTACCATCATTTATACGTTAATAACCAACGGATAGAAGCGAATGTTTATTTGTATTCTTCTAATAAATTATAAAGACTGCTATTTTTAAAATAGAGACATTTAAAAGCTTGCAGAATCATTCAGTTCTCCCTTTACATTATTATTATATAATATGGAACAGCGATTGCAGAATTATTCCTATTTTTGTTCACTACTAAAATAATTGCCTTATGACAAATACGAGACATCTCTTATTAACGTTCCAATTTCGAAAAGGTGCAACCTTCTCGAAAATAATGAAGCACACCAAATACTTTCTTATGCTTGCATCCGCATTATTACTGCTGTCGGTTTCGGCAATGCAAGCACAAAAAGCAGATCCTGTATTACTCCCTAACGGTTGGCGACTTACGCCTGCCGGCAAGCAATTTCCGCTGGGTGATCTTCCTTTGAATATGGCCATTTCACCCAACAAACACTGGTTGGCTGTAACCAACAACGGATATGGACGTCAGTGCATCCAAATCTTCGATACCAAAACAGAAAAGATGACTGATGATGTAGAGATTCGTATGAGTTGGTACGGACTCTGTTTCTCGCCTGACAACAAGAAACTTTATGCTTCAGGAGGTAATGAAAACAAGATTCGAATTTACTCAGTAAGTCCGCAAGGGAAACTGGCGCAAACCGACAGTATCGTCATGGGTGAACGCTGGCCAAACAAGATTTCGCCTTCCGGAATTGTTATTGCACCGAAACAGAACCAGTTGCTTGTTGTAACCCGTTTCGACAACAGTTTTTACATCTATGATCTGAATGACAATCATCAAATCAGGAAAGAACCTCTTGGTGGCGAAGCTTATGATATCATTCTTTCAAAAGATAAAACAAAAGCCTACATATCCTGTTGGGGATGCGAAAAAGTAAAAGTTTGGGACACCGCCAATCAGCAATGGGAAAAAGAGATTCCAGTAGGAAGTCATCCGAACGAAATGTGTTTGGACAAACAGGGCAATCGCCTTTTCGTAGCCAATGCCGAGGATAATACCGTTTCGGTTGTCAATCTGCAAAACGAAACTGTTGAGGAAACACTTAACGCCGCGCCTTTTCAAAGCACACTTTCCGGCAGTACTACCAACGGACTTGCTGTTACGAAGAATGGCAAAACGCTGGCCATAGCCAATGCCGACAATAATTGTCTGACGCTGTTTGATATATCCAAACCCGGCGAGAGTCGTGCGATGGGTTTCATTCCTACAGGTTGGTATCCGACAAACGTAAAATGCCTTGGCAACAAGTTTTGGGTAACCAATGGCAAAGGGCTTAAATCCTCTCCTAATCCATTCGGACCCGAACCTGCCGACGTACGTGAGAACTTCGGTCATCACACCGGTGACGCTAATCTCACACAAGGCGTAGAATATATTGCAGGACTGTTCCTCGGTGCTCTCTCCATCATTGACATTCCTGATCAACCAGCTTTAGAGCGCTATACGGATCAAGTGTATAAAAACACGCCTTATCAGAAAGCGAAAGAGAATATAGCCGAAAGCGAACCGGGTAATCCTGTTCCGTCAAAGGTTGGCGACAAGAGTCCTATCAAACATGTATTTTATGTAATCAAAGAGAACCGCACCTACGACCAAGTGTTAGGCGACATGAAAGAGGGCAACGGCGATTCAAGTCTTGTTCTTTTTGGAGAACATGTTACTCCGAATCTGCATAACATTGCTCGACAGTTCGTTCTTCTCGACAATTTTTACGTCAATGCCGAAGTAAGCTGCGATGGTCATAACTGGACAATGGGCGGTTACGCAAACGATTATCTGGAGAAAACCTGGCCTAGCAACTATAGCGGTCGCGGCGATTTTTACGCTGGAGAAGGCGGTCACCCGATGGGGAACAACAAGAGCGGATTCTTCTGGGATGCCTGCAAGAAAGCGGGAGTAAGTTTCCGTTCATATGGCGAGTTCGTTGACAGAAAGAAAGATAGAGTTATCAGACCGAATATTCCTGTTTTAGCCGGTCATTTTTGTAATACCTTCGAACCTTGGGATTTGGGTGTTCGCGACACGACCCGCTTCAGTCAATGGAAAGCTGATTTCGACTCTCTGCTTCAAATCAATGCTGTGCCACAGTTCAGTACCGTCCGCTTCGGAAGCGATCATACAGAAGGAATGACAGTCGGTAGAATGACGCCATATGCTCATGCTGCCGATAACGATTTGGCTGTAGGTGAATTTATTGAATACTTGAGTCATTCGCCCATTTGGAAAGAAACAGCCATCTTCATTATCGAAGACGATGCCCAGAATGGAGCCGACCATGTAGATGCTCATCGCAGCACAGCTTATCTAGCCGGAGGATTTGTTAAACGCGGATTCGTTGATCACACGCCTTACACAACGACATCGATGCTTCGCACAATGGAACTGATCCTTGGCATTTCGCCAATGACACAATACGATTCGAGCGCCCGCTCTATGTGGCGGTGCTTCAGCAAAACAGCAGATATGACGCCATACAAATGCCTTCCTGCAGAAGTCGACCTCAATGATATCAACAAGAAGCATGACAAATGGCAAGCCATGTGCGAACAATACGACTTCACAAAAGAAGACAACGTGCCTGATGTAGAGTTCAATCAAGTGTTATGGCATGGTTTGAAAGGCGACAGCGTTAAATATCCGCCTATCCGCCGCTCGGCATTTCTTACGTACACTATCGGAGATGATGATGACGACGATGATGATTAATACCTTTCGCCATTTTTCTCCATCATTTTAACAGAAACGGTTGCCTCGAAAAAAGACAACCGTTTCTATTATGTACAAACCGCTTCTGTCATTTTATCTCTCCAATCAGACTTGCTACATCATGGAAATCTTTTGTACTTCCGTCAGGTTGAATCAATTGAAAATGATTTTTGCTGATGCAGTGAATGCTCATTTCTCCCGCTTTCACTTCCGAAGGGCGATATCCATTACGAACCAGCGCATTTCCAACCCAATACGAAGCGAGAAAATCGCCGTCCACTCCCATCAAGCGAGTCGGAGCTTTCGCATTAAGTTTGCCTGTTGACGAATCGAACACGATTCCACCCTTGCCGAAGAACGATTCAAAAGCGCCACTCAATATCAAATCTTCAGGTGTTCCGCAATTCATAGGTCTTGATTTTTCTTCCAACCACAAACAATCGCCCATCTGGATAGCAAGATCCAGATCGTGCGTAGAAAGCAGAATTGCCTTGTTCTGTTCTACTGCCAATTTATGGAGCAAAACCATCGTTTCGATACGGCTTGTAACATCCAGAAAGGCAGTCGGTTCATCAAGCAATATAATCGGGCATTGCTGAGCAAGCGCCTTTGCAATCATGGCTTTCTGTCGTTCACCATCGCTCAGTTCGGAAACGTAGTTGTTTGCCTTATGCGCAATACCTGTTTCTTCGAGTGACTGCTCAATAATATCACGGTCCTGTTTTTTCAACTGTCCGAAAAAACCTGTATAGGGATGACGTCCCAGTGAGACCAATTCGTAAACAGTTATTCCTCCTGCATTGGTTTTTTCGGTCAACACTACGCCGACAGTCAGCGAGAAATCCGATTGAGAATACTTTGACAAAGGCTTTCCCAGTAAAAGAATCTCACCTCCCAGCGGAGGCTGAAATCCACAAAGCGTTCGCAAAAGCGTTGATTTCCCAGCACCATTTAGTCCAAGCAGGCAAGTCACTTCACCAGAAAAAAGCTGTAGATCAAGGCCGTCATGCACCACCTTATGCTTACCTCCTTTAAGAACGTAACCAATACTTAACTTTTTCGTTTCTATCACCGGTGTCTGCATCATAAGCTAATCAAAATATTGAATGTTCTTCCGGTTCACGATAACATATATAATTACCGGTGCGCCCAACATCGGCGTAACGGCATTCAGTGGCAACATATTATTCATTTCTGGCAATACCATCAGCAGATTGCATAGTAATGCGAAACAAGCGCCGCTAAGTAGTGTCACCGGCACAAGCATTTTGTGATTAGATGAACCGAGCATTAAACGAGCCACATGCGGAACTGCCAGACCAATAAACGAAATCGGTCCGCAAAAAGCCGTGGTTGTTGCCGTAAGCAATCCTGTACAAAGCAGAATAAAAATGCGAGTACGTCTGATTTTAATTCCAAGATTTGCTGCATACAGTTCTCCCAACAACAATGCATTAAGCGGCTTTATCAACAGAATAGCCATCAACAGTCCTACAAAAGCCGCACTCCCGTAATAAGGCAACTGCTGCATCGAAACGCCCGAAAAGTTTCCCAACCCCCACATTACAAAAGCATGAATCCGGTCGGAAGAGGCATAATAATTAAGCACAGAAATAAGCGAAGAAGCCAGATAACCAATCATAATACCAATAATCAGCAGCATCACATTGCTTCTCACCTTCGTTGAAAAATAAATAATTAACGCCAACACACATCCTGCGCCAATCAAAGAAGCAAGTATCAAAGCCACATATCCGCTGAAAGGCAGCTCAGCAGCCATATTCATCGAACCGCCGAAATAAAGAAGTATTGCCGCAACACCCAAGTTAGCGCCATCGCTAATACCCAAGATGGACGGTCCTGCCAAAGGATTGCGAAACAAAGTCTGCAACAACAAACCGCTCACCGCCAGCGAAGCGCCCGCCATCAATGCCGTTATTGCTTGAGGCAAACGCGATTGCAATACGATGTTCTGCCACGCAAGCCGTTCCGTCTCATTACCAGATAAAATTCGAATCACACTGTCCAAAGGAATATGTACAGAGCCAAACACCAGACCGCCGGCGAACAACGCCAGTAGCAAGCATAAAAGCAACGGGTAATAAATCAGCGCCTGCCTGTTCATCAACTACTTGTTCTCATCAATAATCATTCCACTGCCGAAGCACAAATGGTGTTCTTTGTCGTACACCACTCCATATTGACCTGGCGCAATGCCTTGAATCTTCTTGTCCGACTCAATACGATATACATCGCCAATACGACGCAAACGTCCGCTTGTGAACTCCGGTGTATGGCGGATTTTGAACGTAATATCTTTGGTATCGTCAAACTCTCCCCAAGGATCTTCGGTAATAAAATCGAAACCTTGCATGTTGATTACTTTCCCGTATTGTGTTTCCGGATCATAACCTTGCGATACATATATTATATTACGCTTTGCATCTTTCTTCACTACGAACCACGGCCCACCGCTCAAGCCCAAACCTTTGCGCTGACCGATCGTATGAAACCAAAATCCATCATGTTTGCCAAGCACTTTGCCTGTTTCCAACTCCACAATCTTACCCGTGCGTTTTCCGAGATAGCGCTCGATAAAATCATTGTAGTTTATCTTACCAAGAAAGCAAATTCCCTGACTGTCTTTGCGTTGTGCGCTGGGCAACTTCTGTTCGGCAGCAATAGCCCGCACCTCGCTTTTCATCATGTGGCCAATGGGGAACATCAGCTTCTGAATCTGCAACCGAGTAATCTGCCCCAGAAAATCAGTCTGATCTTTCACAGGATCCTTTGCCGTAGATAGCCAGACCTTGCCATCAATCTCTGTTGTCGTGGCATAATGACCTGTAGCAATCTTATCAAAATCCTTTCCCCACTTGTCTTCAAAGCAACCGAATTTGATATATTTGTTGCACATCATATCAGGATTAGGCGTCAATCCCCGTTTCACCGAATCAATCGTATAACTTACCACACGATCCCAATACTCGTCGTGCAGCGAAACAATTTCAAAACGGCATCCATATTTCTTAGCAATATACGAAGTGATTTCAATATCTTCTTCCGCCGGACATTCGATGTATCCATCCTTATCTTCCATCCCAATACGAATATAGAAGATGGTCGGATCGTAGCCCATCTCCTTCAAAAGATAAACCACAACCGAACTATCCACACCACCCGATACCAATGCAGCTATTTCCATTTTATTCTGATTTGTGAGCACAAAGGTAGTAAGATTTCGCCTTACATAATTCATAAAAGAGATATTATCACGAATCAACGCTTTCCTCCTGAAAAACTTTTGTACAACTCTAGAAGAATTTTTGTAAAAGTCTAGATAAATTTATCGGTTCATATAATATAGAACGATCGGTTCATATATGTGGGACAATTGATTCATATTATATGGAACGATCGGCTCATATATATGAGCCGATAAATATATAAGGTGCCATACAAAAACTTCTGTAGTTCAACGATATTATTTGACTACATCCAATCTAATTTGTAAAGAGAGTTGACTCAATTAATACTTAGTTATATTAAAGGTTGACTTCATCCATGATTGTTCGCGGATAAGGTTGACTCTTGCAAACAGTGTGTAGTTTAACGATATTAGTTGACTACATCCAATCTAATTTGTAAAGGGAGTTGACTCGATTTCACGAGAGACTCGCATCAGATAATCAATAGGAAGTAGAGATAATCACTGAGGCTACGGCGCAGAATCTTCAACGACTGAGTAATATGTGCTTCTACCGTCTTGACAGAAATACCCTGCTGTTCAGCAATCTCCGCATTACTCTTGTGTCCGAAGCGACTCATGCGAAACGTCTCTCGATAAGTATCCGGCAAAGCATCGATAGCTTTCTTGATTTGTTCCGCCAAATCGTTGGCCATGTAATAATCTGGATCGTCAAACTGATTCTCCAATTCTTCATAAATTTTGTTATGAAGTCGTTGCACAACCTCTTCATGCCTGATTGCATTCAGTGACCGATTCTTAATGGATGTAAATAGGAAAGATTTTAACGAAGTAGTGATAAGGATATGCTCACGATTCTCCCAAAAGAAAATCATAAAATCTTGCACAACCTCCTCGGCATCGCTGTCGGAAAGGAATTGAGAGGCGTATTCACTTAGTGGCGAGTAATATTTTAAAAACAACTTCTTATAAGCTTTTTCGTCGCCTCTCTGCAGATTTTCTATTAAATATTCATCTTCGTCCATACAACTGAGGGTGCAAATATACCGAATTTTCGTTCCGTGTTCTCTTTTTTCGGAGAATTTATATGTTAAATCGTTGCATCGTTCAAGGGTTAGTCACCTTAAGAAGTGTCATAGATGTATAAGAAAAAAAAATCATGACAGAAGAACCTGACGGTATAACGCTATTATATTACTTGCAAGGGAAAGCAACCCCTGAACAGATAAGTAATGTAGAGCAATGGATAGATGAAGATAATGCCAACAAAAAAACATTACTTGAATTGGCACGTATTTATTATGCACAAGAGACACAGAAGCGCATTTCATCCCGTGATTCTTTAAAAGCCTTCAATCAAGTAAAACGACGCATCGAAAGAAAAAAACATTTCGAGAAGTTTAGATATAGCATTCTCGCCGCTGCCTGTTTGGCAGGAATTATTACTCTGTCTGTATTCTTTTCCTATATTTACGAATCTTCCCGCAAACAGCCAAATGATAATAATAAGTACAAAAACATTACTGTTTTCACGAATCCGGGAATGCGTTCAGTCGTCACACTCCCTGACGGCTCAATAGCTTATCTAAACTCTGGAAGTTCTCTTTCTTATCCACAATATTTTACTGAAAATGACTATGAACGCCGGATCTCACTACAAGGAGAAGGTTATTTCAAAGTCAAGCATAACGACAAACTTCCCTTTATTGTCAGTGTGAATCAAAACAAAATAAATATTCGGGCAACAGGAACCGAATTCAATGTTCAAGCATATAACAAAGAAAACAATGTGCGTGTTACACTCGTAAAAGGATCTGTACTTCTGTCGATGAAAAAGAAGGATAACAAAAGCAGATATACCCAACTGAAAACACCGCAAAGAGTAAGTTATGATCTTGCGAATGAAAGCATTTCCATGGATTCAGTAGTGGCAGCAAATGAAGCCACATGGCGTGAGGGACGTTTGGTTTTCAAGGATAGTCCACTACCTGAAATGCTGGAGAAACTGACACACTTCTATAATGTGCAGTTCACCGTCAACGATCCGGTCATCTACTCTTATTCGTTTACAGGCGATTTTGACAACAAACAATTATCGCAAATTCTCGACTACCTGAAAATATCATCATCAATGGATTATAAAATTCAACAGAACGATCAAGATGATAGCGATGTCATGCATTATACAAACATCGTTCTGTTCAAGAAACGAGATAATTACAAAATGTCTAACATTAAAAATACACTGCCTATGAGAAATTAGCAACAAAAAAGGAAACACGACAGACTGAAAAAAAATGCGAAAAGACGCTGGTAACATCTTTCCGCATGAAAATGCTCGAAAACAGTCTTAAAACTCAAGAGCTATTCAAACATTTTTAATCTAAAAACAAGACAAAAGTATGAATAAAAATTTCACCTTCCAAAATTGGGGCAGTTATTCTTCCTCAAGGCTTTGGAATAATATTAAACGAATTATGAAATTGACTCTTCTGATGTTCTTTCTAACAGCAAGCATGACCTTCGCAGAAGAAAGTTATGCACAAAAGACATCACTAACTCTCAATCTTAATGAAAAATCTGTTGAACAAGTCCTAGAGGCTGTTGAACAGCAAAGTAATTTTCATTTCTACTATAATAGTAAACTCATCAACACTAACCGTATCGTTTCAATCAAAGAGAAAAACAAAGATGTATTCTCCATTTTGAATGTCTTATTTAACGGAACCAACGTTGCTTATAAAGTGATTGACAAAGATATCATTTTGACAGTCAAAGGCGCATCTGTTAAATCAATAGATCAGACAAGAGGACGTATCGCAGGAACCGTTACCGACAGTAAAGGCGAACCCATCGTAGGTGCAAATGTTGTAATCAAAGGAACAACGACCGGAACTATCACTGATGCCGATGGAAAATATGTCATCACAGACGTTCCAAGCAAAGCTACAGTAGTTGTTTCCTATATCGGATTTACGACACAGGAAATTCCTGTTGGCAACAAGAGTCAACTTAACATCACACTTGCTGAAGATTCACAGCAATTAGGTGAAGTTGTTGTAACTGCTCTTGGTATTGTAAAGAACACACGTACCTTGTCATATGCCACACAGACATTGAAAAGCGACGATCTGTTGAAAGTTCGTGATAACAGTTCGAACGTACTGAGCAACCTGAAAGGTAAAATTGCCGGTGCTAACATTACCACAGCAACAACCGGTCCTGGTGGTGCAACAAAAGTTGTATTAAGAGGTAACCGTTCAATCTCCGGTAATGATAATGCACTGATCGTTGTTGATGGTGTTCCATTCAATAACCCGATGTCAAAACAGGCGGGTGATGAATATCAATCCTACAACGGTACTGATGGTGCAGTCGATATCAACCCTGATGATATTCTTTCAATAGATGTATTGAAAGGTGCCACAGCAGCAGCACTTTATGGTAGCAATGCAGCTAACGGCGCTATCATCATTACGACCAAACAAGGTAAGGAAGGCAAATATAGCATGAACTATAATGGTGGTGTTTCTATTGACCAACCTGTTTACCTGATGAAATTTCAAAATACTTACGGACGTGGTAGCGGCGGACAGCTTGCCGACGGTGCCGGTCTGAGTTGGGGTGGAAAAACAAACTGTTACTCCGACAATGTATCCAGCTTTTATCAACTCGGTAATGCTGTAAATAATTCTATCAACTTCCAAGGTGGTACAAAAGAGATGAAGAGCTATGCTTCTTATACAAACAACCAGACAGTAGGTATTGTGCCTCACAACTGGATGAACAAAAACACATTGGATTTGCGTGTAAACACCAACTTCATTCCTAAACTTACAACAGATGCCAAAATCACTTACTCACAGTATAAGTTGAACAACATGCCAATGATCGGTGATACCGGTCTGGGTATTGATACTTATATCATGCCACGTGATTTGAGTAAAGACGAACTTGCCAAATACGAAACAATTGATGAATCAACCGGTCTGCCGCAACGTAATTACTGGACCGTTTCTTCTGTATTCGATAATCCTTATTGGGTAAACGAAAGAACAGGCAGAAACGAGGAACGTAACAGAGTTATCGCCATGGGTTCTGCAAAATATCAGCTTTTAGACTGGTTGAGCATTCAAGGACGTTACAGCTATGATATGTATGATAATTTTGATACACAACACGCCTCTCAGAGTACCGTTACTTATACGACTCCTGTTCAGAAAGGTGGCTATTATTCAGAAGAAAGAAGTAAAGTTACTGAAAGGAACATGGATGTTCTGTTAAGTGGTAATAACAATTTTCTTAAAGTTTTCGGAGTTAGCTATAACTTAGGAGCTAGCTCTCGTCATGATGGTTATAAAAGCGTTAGCAATACGGCTAATGGATTGTCAATTCCTAACAAATTCAATTTGGCTTTTGCTTCAAGTCCAGTATTAACTCCAAGTACTGCATCCAAAGAGGTTCATTCCGTATACGGAAGTGCTCAATTTGATTATAAAAAGGCCATTTATTTGGATGTTACCGGACGAAACGACTGGTCATCAACACTGCCTGCAAACTACAGTTTCTTCTATCCGTCTGTAGGTTTATCATTTATCTTGAACGATTTAGTAAAAATGCCGGAATGGGTAAGTTTGGCAAAAATAAGAGGATCTTGGAGTAAAGTAGGCAATGACGCAAGCGCTTATATGCTAACTCAGACGTATTCATACGAATCTGGCACTGGGTTTATTTCTCCTAATACAACCAAAATGATTCCTGACTTAAAACCGGAAAAGACAACCTCTACCGAATTAGGTTTGGATTGGAAATTCTTTGATGACCGTTTAGGTTTTGACTTCACCTATTATAATAGTTCAACTGCCAATCAGCTTATTTGGATAAGTACTCCTTGGTCAAGTGGATATTCCGGTCGTTATATCAATGCAGGAAAAATCAAGAACCATGGTTTTGAATTTTCCGTTACAGGAAGACCTATCATGACCAATGATTTCACATGGCAAACAACAGTAAATCTTTCAGCAAACAGGAATAAAGTTTCTTATTTAGCAGACGGCGTTTCATCTATCATCGTTGGAGGTAGTGCAAAATTTGCTTATACCAATATCACAGAAGGTAGATCAGTTGGTCAGTTAACAGGTTATACTTGGAAAACGGATGAGAAGACCGGTAAATATATTGTAAATGAAAAAGGTCTGCCTGTTGCTACAGATTCATACGTTGATATAGGCAATTACAATCCAAAAATGGTTGTTGGATGGAGCAATAACTTTACCTACAAACATTTCAATCTGTCGATGTTGATTGATGGTCGTTTCGGTGGAACAATGGTTTCTGCAACAGATGCCGTTTTAGCCAATTATGGTGTTGCCAAATATACCGAAAAATATCGTGATGGCGGCTTGGTTCTAGATGCTGTCAAAGCTGATGGAACACAAAATACAACAGCCATTACTTCTGAACAATTTTGGACAACTGTTTCCGGTGGTCGTTATGGTTGGGGAGGATTCTTCGCATTCGATGCAACAAATATCCGTTTGAGAGAGCTTTCGTTAGGTTATGACTTCGATTTGAAAGGCGATAAGTTTATCAAAAAAGCTAACTTATCTTTATATGGCCGTAATTTGTTCTTTTTCTACAGAGGAAAGAACAGATTGAGCATACCGGGAATGGATAAACGATCTATGCCGGTTGATCCTGATCAGGCAATGGGCGCAGGTTCATTCCAAGGTACTGAGATGGGTCTTCACCCAAGCACAAGAACATTTGGATTTAATGTAAACTTAACATTCTAAAAATAGATTGATATGAAAAATATAAATAAATATCTCATCATTGCTTTTCTATTTCTCACTATGGGATGTACAGGAAATTTTGATGATCTGAATACTAATCCGCAGGCATTTACAACGCTTAATAAAGGAGATCTCAGTAATGTATTTAAATATGCAGAAAACACTTCGTTGAGATTTTTTAATTATCAATTAACTCAAGGACTGTATGGAGATTTGTATGCACAATACTATGCGACAAATGTCACTTATTTTGGGACTGATCGATACAACTATGTTTCTTCATGGGAATCTGATGTTTGGGGTCGAACATATAATGTTGTCGTACCAAATCTGAAAACTATTTTCAGCTATGTAGATGCAAATTCAGGAGAGGCTGCTCTTGCTAATATAATATGGGTTTACACTTTTCATCGTTTAGCTGATTATCACGGTGTTATTCCATACCTTGGAGCAGGTGAAGGAAATACGGTTCCATATAATTCAACCAAAGACATCTATTATGATTTCTTTGATAGATTGGCAAGTGCTGTCAACAATCTTAAGAGTCTGCCAAGTGGAACAAAGATCTTTGCAGACGGAGATCTATGCTATCAAGGAGATGTTTCAAAATGGTTAAAATTTGCCAATACGTTAAGATTACGTTTAGCTATGCGTATCTCAGGCATTGACCCTTCAAAAGCTAAAACTGAAGCAGAAGCTGCATACGCAGATGGCGTTTTTAATTCAAATAGCGATAATGCCCTTCTGACTTCATCTTCTGGTAATTATGCTTTCTATAATCATCTTGCTATGTGTTCGGCATGGAATGAATTTTCAATGAGTTCGACCATCTATTCTTATTTTAAAGGATGGAATGATCCAAGATTAGGAATATATTTTCAACCATCTGCCCAAAGTGGTAAATTTGCCAGTTTAAGGAATGGTACTCCTGCTTCCGATTTGGTAAACGAAAGAAATAAGGGTATATCAAACTCTAATATAGGAACAAAATGGGTGACTTATAAAGGTACAACTACAGCACCGAACTACGATGCATCTTTTGATGTCATGTGTTATGCAGAAGCATTGTTTCTCAGAGCTGAAGGTGCTTTAAACGGTTGGAGTATGGGCGGAACAGCAAAAGATTTGTATGAAGCTGGAATCCGTGCAAGTATGCAACAATGGGGCGTTAGTAACTCTAAGGTTGAAGAATATATTTCTTCTACTGCCAATCCTGTTGCTCCTGAAGATTTTTACAATTCACCTGCTGTTTGTAGCAATCTCCCAGTCAAATGGGGTACAAGCGAATCTGTTCAGCGTCAACAAATTGGTACACAAAAATGGTTAGCTTTATACCCAAATGGTCCGGAAGGCTGGGCTGAATTCCGTCGTACAGGTTATCCAACAATGTATCCTGTTGTTGTATCCGACAACAGTTCGATTCCTCAAGGCAAATTCATTCAAAGACTTCAGTATCCTACCAATGAATATTCAAACGATAAGGCTGAACTCGAAAAGGGTCTCGAACTTATCGGTGGATCTGACGTTGAAAGTACTCCTTTGTGGTGGGCAAAAAAATAATGTATAAAGACCAGTTATTGCATATATGACTAAATCCATATATATACAATTAATTCTCTTGATACTGACAGCCGCAGTAATGCTGCTGTCAGCTCAAGAGACTACAATAACAGAATCAAAAGAGGATGTGTCGATTTTGACGCATCCTCTTTTCTATAATAACAATTTCCATTATATGTAAAAACTTGCTAACCTTTCTATATAAATCATCTGAATTAACTACCTTTGATATATTGCACATTAAAACAAACGAAATGAAAATAAATCGAATTTTATTGACAGGTCTGATGTTCGCATTGATTATAAACACACCGACCATCTTCGCTCAATTAAAATATACAGTCAAACAAGATTCGGCAATAGTCGAAATGCCCGGCGTCCAAAAGGAATTACGGATTTTGCATATCACGGATTCGCACATCACTTACCCCGGAGAGAAAGATAAGAAATTTGAATCCTACTCGAATAGGATGGCAAAAGCATATATTAATGAAGTTGATTATCAGACAAAGAGACCTATAACAGGCACTGAAGCTTTTAGTAAGCTGATGAGTAAAGCTGTAGAACAAAAAATAGATTTGATTGCACTTACAGGCGACATTTTGAACTACCCTTCCGAACATGCAGTCAATTTTTTGCTTAACGAATTGAAGAAGACGGGAATTCCGTTTGTTTACGTGGCAGGTAATCATGACTGGCATTTTGAAGGAATGAAAAGTTCTGATTTAGAATTGAGAAAAACATGGCGCGAAAAAATACTCAAACCACTTTATGAAGGGAACGATTACGATTGCTCTGCCAGAGTGATGAATGGTGTTGATATCGTTGCCATCGACAATTCAATCTATCAGATTACAGCAAAACAACTGGAATTCTATCGTAAAGAAAAAGCAAAAGGATTACCTATAGTTCTATTGATGCATATCCCGGTTTATACAGATACAAACAATGAATGTTGCATGGGATGGCCACAATGGGGCGCTGCAACAGATGATATTTATCAGATAGAACGCCGCGAACAATGGTCAAAGGAAGGGAACAGCCAAGAAACGTTAGACTTCTGCAACGAAATTCGATCAACAAAAAATGTAGTAGTCCTTGCCGGACATGTACATTATGATACTATCAGCGCAGAAAAAGATATGTTACAGATCATTTCTGACATATCACGCCGGGCTTATGCTCGTATCATTGAACTAATTCCTTGATATTTCACTTTAAACATTGATTTATAATTTTACAAACATATAATAATATAACAATGAAATACAAAATAGCAATAATACTTACAATTTTATGTAGTATGACACTCAAAGCACAAAGCTACTCCGCCGCTAACACAACAGCAAATGCTCCAAAGATGGAATGGTGGAAAAATGCCAAATTCGGTATGTTCATTCATTGGGGTTTATATGCTGTTCCTGGTGGAATTTGGAATGGGAAAACGGACTATGGCGAATGGATTATGAATGAAGCTAAAATTTCTAGAGCAGAATATTCGGCTCTCAGCAAAGAATTCAATCCAACCAAATTCAATGCGGAGGAATGGGTAAAACTAGCCAAAGCTGCAGGACAAAAATACATTGTAATTACATCCAAACATCATGAAGGTTTTGCCATGTTCAAATCGGATGCAACATCTTACAATATTTACGACGCAACGCCTTTCAAACGTGATGTGATTGACGAAATGGCAAAAGCTTGTCGCAAATACGGAATGAAATTAGGATTATATTATTCTCAAGCACAAGACTGGTATCATCCCGGTGGAGCAACAACCGGCGAATGGGATGAAACACATAAAGGTGATATGGATAAATATATCGATGAAATAGCTATTCCGCAAGTAAAAGAAATTCTTTCAAAATATGGCGATATAGCTATTTTATGGTGGGATACACCTAAAGATATGAATAAAGAACGTGCAAAGAAATTGCACGCCATTGTTGAAAAATATCCGAATCTGATCACGAACAATCGACTTGGAGGAGATTTTGGAGGCGACTTGGAAACACCTGAACAGTATATACCTGCCACAGGATATCCGGGACATAATTGGGAAGTTTGCATGACAATGAATGGACATTGGGGATACAATGCTTATGATGAGAATTGGAAAACGACAAAGGAATTAATTCAAAAGCTGGTAGATATTGTCAGCAAAGGAGGAAACTTTCTTCTGAACGTCGGGCCAAACCGTTATGGTGAGATTCCAATGGTTTGTCAAAAAGAATTACATGAAATAGGCGAATGGCTGAATATGAATAGTGAAGCTATCTATGAAACAAAAGCATCTCCTTTTCCTTATTTGCCTTTTGGTCGAGCCACACAAAAAGGAAATACACTCTACCTTCACATCCTCGATTGGAATAAAACAATTGCTATACCTTATGCATTGAAAGTACAAAAAGCTTTTCTATTAGCTGACAAAAATACACCAATCGCTCATTATATAAAAGATGGTTATACCTATTTCAAATTACCTTCATATGCGCCTGATAAAATTGTTTCGGTATTAAAGGTTGAATGTTCATCTTCAGTTCCAACTCAGGCGGTTCCAAGTGTAGGAGCTGATGTTCAATCTGAAGGGAAAAATATTTCAATACTAACAGACAATGATCAGCATACAAAATATGAAGCCTCTTCTCCAAAAGCCATATTTGAAATTAATCTGAAAGAGAGTGTTAAAATCCAATGCTTATCACTCATGGAACCTTGGTATCCTTGGGAAAATCAATCTCAGAATTATCTATTGGAAGCATGGTCAAATAACAAATGGATAAAAGTCATTGAAGGAAAAACCGGAGGTAGCGGCATTACTGTTCCTCTTACCGAAGTCAAAGCTCAAAAGTTCAGATTGACTGTAGAAAACATGAAAGGAAAAGCGATCCTCAATGAAGTTCTATTGTATAATTAAAGGGACTGCACAATTTCAAAGGCTGAATTTAACAAATTCAAAACTGACACAAAATCAAAGCAGAAATCAATAAAAAAATTAGTATGAAAACAATTATTAAAGCATTATATACCTTTGTTGGCGTATTGTTATTGCTGACATGTTCAAATATTGCTGCGCAAGAGAAGAATCACAAAAATTCAAGAGCAAGCACATCACATTATTATGTTGCAGCTTACATTTGGCCATCTTGCCATGATGATCCGATGGGACATGATGTGCTATGGCCGGAAGGAACAGGAGAATGGGAAATCATAAAGAAAGGGACACCTCGATTCGAAGGTCATTATCAACCTAAACTTCCTCTGTGGGGATATGAAATGGATAATGATCCGAAAGTTGTTCAAAGATGGATTGATGCAGCAACCGATCATGGTGTAAACACCTTCATCTTTGATTGGTACTGGTTTAACAATCAAGATTTCTTAGAAGGATGTCTTGACGATGGCTTCCTTAAAGCACCCAATAACCAAAAAATGAATTTTTATCTTATGTGGGCAGATCACAATGTAGCACATAATTATTGGAATGTATATCGTTATAAGGATGACAATTCTCGACTTTGGAATGGAGCCATTGATTGGCCAAACTTTAAAATCGTAGTGAAACGTGTCATTGAAAAGTATTTTAAGAAACCAAACTACTTGAAGCTTAATGGGATGCCTGTATTTTCTGTTTTTGATATTAATAATTTGATTCAAACATTTGGAAGTATAGAAGAGACACGAAAAGGACTCGAATATTTTAGAGATGAAGTAAAGAAAGCTGGATTTCCTGGTTTGCATATTCAAATAATGCAAAGTGGACTTCCAAATGAGACTATTCTTAATAAGATTTCTTCTTTGGGCATAAACAGTATTACAGAATATAATTGGGCGGGTCCAGCACCTGAGGATTATTTGAAATGGGGCTCCGAATCATTCAATTGCTTACAAAAATGGAATGAAGCCATTAATATTCCCTATTTTCCAAATGCTACAATAGGCTGGGATGATTCTCCTCGCTTTCCTCATAAAACAGCAAAAGATATTGTTCATTATAATCAGACTCCCCAAAGTTTTGCAATGTTTCTGCAAAAGGCAAAAGAATATTGCGATAGTCATCCCAATCAACCCAAGTTGATTACTATTGATGCCTGGAATGAATGGGTTGAAGGCGCTTATCTTTTACCTGATATGAAATATGGTTTCGAATATTTGGATGCCGTAAAAGATGTTATGGTAAATGGGAAATATGAGAAATATAAAAAGTAGGAATGATGAATAAATATTTTTTCACTGCATTATGTCTATTATGTTGTACGATAGCAAATGCAAAAATAAAATTGCCTCAATTAATAAAAGACCACATGGTCCTTCAACAACAAACGAATGCACGTTTGTGGGGAGAGGCAACACCAAACAGTATTATAACAATCAAAGCTTCATGGGCTGCCAACCGTCCTATTAAAACGAAGGCCGATGCACAAGGTTATTGGGAAACTGCTATTGCAACACCTAAAGCCAGTTTTACACCGCAAACACTTACTATAAGTGATGGCACTCCAATAAAAATCAATGATATACTGATCGGTGAAGTGTGGCTTTGCTCGGGGCAATCCAATATGGAAATGCCATTGAGAGGATTCGACCGCTGTCCAATATTTGATTCAAATAACTTTCTAGCCGATGCACCAAATCATCCGGCAATCCGGGCAGTCACTCTTGCCCATGCAAATGCTTTAACGCCTCAACGATACATTGATGGTGGATGGTCGTATCCAACTTCCGAAAATGCACAAATATTCAGTGCTACAGGATACTTTTTTGCCTTGGCATTGCAACGCTTTCTACAAGTTCCGATTGGCATTATAGGTTGTTCATGGGGCGGTTCGGCACTGGAAGGCTGGTTGCCAAGAGAAATTTTAAAGGATTACAAGGATATTGACTTAAGCAAAATTGTGGAAAAAGACATCGATCACCTTTATCCAATGGTAATGTACAATTCTCTGCTTTATCCCTGCAAAAACTACACCATAAAAGGATTCCTTTGGTATCAAGGTTGTAGTAATGTTGGGAAAGCCGACACATATGCCGAACGTCAAGCCACAATGGTCAAAGAATGGCGTAAATTATGGAGAGAGGGTGATATTCCTTTCTATTATGTAGAGATTGCGCCATTCGATTATAATGACGTCAAGGGAATAAATGCTGCACTTTTACGTGAAGCTCAGTTTAAAGCACAATCATTAGTGCCTAACAGCGCAATTGTGTCGACCAATGATTTGGTCGAACCGTATGAATCATCTCAAATACATCCGCGAGATAAGAAAGATGTAGGCGAACGTCTGGCTTTACAGGCACTTGTTAAAACATACGGCCGTAAAGGAATCGTATCCGACAGTCCATCTTACAAAGAGATGCAGATAAAAGGAAATGAGATTATTATCAAATTCAATCATGCAGATAAAGGATTTAACAGGATGGTCGACATACAGGGATTTGAGATTGCAGGCGCTGATAAAATATTTCATCCGGCCAACGTCAAACTGAATAATGAAATAAATGAAATCGTTGTATCTTCAGAAGAGGTGAATAATCCGGTAGCCGTTCGCTACTGCTTTCACAACTTCCAATTAGGTAATCTGAAAAGCCAACAAAATCTGCCTGTCATTCCTTTCAGAACAGACAATTGGTAAAAAGGTATACATTATAATACTGTTAAGATGAGTCCAACAATTATTTATCATTTGTTTGACTCATCTTCTTTTTTCTACTTATCTTTACGCTAAGATTCTTTTAAGCAATTGTATAACACTTTTTTTATCATGAAACGACTCATATTTGCCATTTACATTCTATTTTGTTTATGTTTGCCTTGCTTTTCACAAGCGGACTATAATATCAATCTTGATTATAAACAGATTAACGCTTTAGCAGCTAAACAAAGTCTAATTCCAATCAGATCGGGTATTCCCGGACTAACACCTTTTTGGAATAAGTATTCCAAACAATTCACCTATGCTCCGGCATTTGATGTTGCACCAATTAAAGGAAATGTGAAATACAAATTCGTTGCAACTACTGACGACAGCACCAAATATACCTTCATTGCAAGTAAACCATACAGCAGTCTGGCGCCTGTTTGGGCAAAAATTCCGGTAGGTTACGTCAACTTGAAAATTACAGCTTTAAATGCCTCCGGTAAAGAGATGGCAGAAATAAAGAGTCTCCGTTTTTACAGAGCAGCGACTTTTCATGCACCTTATCAAAAACCTGTCACCAGTTATAAAGAAAGTGCCAGGCGGGCGATCAAATATCTATTTGACAAGCCTTATATGCAGAGTTGGATTGAAAAAGCAATTCCAGATACTGCCGCTTATCACCTTTATTGTTATCCATCTAAAATGTTTAGTGCAGTTACAGAACTGATGCTGAACTATGCCAGACTTTCACCAACGGATCATGACAATGCAATGAAGATTGCTACCAATGCAGCTGATTATCTAATCAAGATCAGTGAGCCGGCAGATGCTCCTCTAGCCTATTTTCCGCCAACTTATGCAGGTGATGGCGACAATATCAACAATGCAGCTAAAAGATTTCGCAACCAGTTTATGATCTTCTATCCGGCACATTCCGCCAATATCTATCTTGATCTGTACGATGCGACAAAAGATGAACGCTATAAAAATGCTGCAATCCGTATCGCCTCAACGTATCAAAAAATCCAAGAGACTTCCGGAACTTGGAAACTCAAAATACAGAGTGATGGTAAACCTGTAACGGAGGTAGATTGTATTCCCATCGAAATTATCCAGTTTCTTGACAGACTCAGCGAGCAATATGGCGTTAAAGAATATGTTACCGTGCGTAATAAAGCATACAAATGGCTTTGGAAAAATCCAATGGTTACATTTAACTGGTCCGGTCAGTTTGAAGATGTAGCGCCTGTAGCTCCCTATCAAGATTTATCCAAAGACGAGGCTACAGCCGTGGCAACATATCTTTTCAATCACCAGAAAGAGAATCCGTCCTTCATACAAAAGGCAGATGAACTGCTCCGATATTGTGAAGATCAGTTTGTAATCTGGGAGAAACCCATACCTCTCGATAAACATAGATGGCCAACGCCATGCGTATTGGAACAATACTTCTGTTATACACCAATTGATGCGAGTGTTGCCAATTTGATAGGAACTTATCTAAATGGATACCGCGCTACAAAGAACAATCTGTATCTGGCAAAAGCCATCGAACTGGCCAATTCTGTAACCGCTACACAAGATGCCAATTCCGGACGCTATGCTACATTCTGGACCGAAGGAGAAAAAGATGCGAACCCCGATATCATCGATTGGTTGAACTGCACATCACACATCGCTCGCATGATGCTGGCGATGGACAAATTAATGAATGAAATTTCTACGAAGTAAAATACCTCAACATATCCGTCATGAAACGAAGAGACTTCATAACATTCTCAGCTTTAGCTGGAAGCAGCACCCTTCTTCTTCCGAAGGCTTTTGCTATGAATAAAGGCAATAACATTGCTTCATCGCAAACGAAATCGAAACGCAGTATTAAAGAAATGAAAGCCGATGTTGTCATTATCGGTGGAGGAATTGGCGGTTGTGCTTCTGCCCTTGCAGCGTGTAGAAACGGTTTGCAGGTTATATTAGTTGAAGAAACTGATTGGATTGGAGGACAATTATCCCAACAAGGAGTACCGCCGGACGAACATCAATGGATTGAAACACATGGGGCACCTGCGTCATATCGTACATTTAGGAATAATGTACGCAATTATTACAAACGGAATTACCCCTTGACTGTCGAAGCAAAGAATCGGGAATTCTTAAACCCCGGTGACGGAAATGTTTCTCGGCTATGTCATGAACCTATTGTTTCGGTTGCAGTATTGATGGAGATGTTTATGCCATATATTAGTTCCGGACAATTAAGGATCTTATTGGAATACAAAGCCATCAATGCCGAAACGAATGGAGATAACGTTATTGCAGTAACCGTGGAAAATCAGAAGGATCGAGAAGGGATCACTCTCATAGCTTCCTATTTCATCGATGCTACTGAATGTGGGGACTTGTTGCCATTGACAAAAACAGAATATGTAACCGGCGCTGAATCCCAAAAAGACACAAAAGAACTCCATGCTGCCAACAAAGCAGATCCCGATAACAATCAATCATTCACGATTTGCTTTGCCATGGATTATGTACCGGGGGCAAATCTGACGATAGATAAACCTGAGAATTATGCCTTTTGGCATGATTATATTCCTAATCTAACACCGGCGTGGTCAGGACGATTACTTGATTTGACTTATACAACCCCCACAACTCTGCAACCTATAAAAGCCGATTTCGAACCGACAGGGAAAGAGACCAAAGACTTCAATCTGTGGAACTATCGGAAGATTATAAACAGAAATAATTTTACAGAAGGAACTTACAAAGGAGATATCACCATCGTAAACTGGCCGCAAAATGATTATTTCTTAGGAAACATTATCGATGTTTCAAAAGGACAATTCCAAAAGCATGTTGAAGCTGCCAAACAATTGAATCTATCCTTGTTTTATTGGCTTCAGACCGAAGCTCCACGACCAGATGGAGGCATTGGATGGCCGGGACTGCGCTTGCGTGGCGACATTTTAGGAACAAGCGACGGTATGGCCAAGTATCCCTATATTCGTGAATCACGCCGAATAAAATCAGAATTCACCATCCTGGAAGAACATGTCGGAACAGAAAATCGGAAACTGGTATGCGGTGAAACAACAGCGGCAAAATTTGAAGACAGTGTAGGAATCGGTTATTATCGTTTGGACCTGCATCCCACATGCCAAGGAAATAATTATGTTGATATCAGTTCAATGCCTTTTCAGATTCCTCTAGGAGCCTTGTTGCCTCAACGAGTAAACAATCTGCTTCCCGCATGCAAAAATATTGGAACTACACACATTACAAACGGATGCTATCGTCTTCATCCTGTAGAATGGAGCATTGGCGAAGCCGTCGGATCACTTGTTGCCTATTCTAAAGAGAAAAAAGTACTTCCAAGAGCTGTTCGGGCACAAAAAGACCTATTATCGGACTTTCAACAACGTATTCAAAAACAAGGATTAGAAATAACTTGGAAATAAAATACTTTCAATAAGACAGAATGAAAAAAGTGATATTCCTTATCATCATTATTGGAAAGTGTAATTCGTTTGCCATAAAGGACAGAATTTAAATCACTTTAGAATTATGCTTCTTATAATTAATATTTACTTTAATCGTTCCTCAAGTATCTTTTCTACCTCCTCTATATCAGGATTGATGGCCAATAATCGATTATCAGAATCCACGAGAAAAATACCTCCGCCGGAAAGGCCAATTCCATGTCTGTTCCAAATCTGATTCTTATCGTTCAGTTCTATATATTGTTGCCAAGGATATCCATCCTTTTTTACAGCACTCTCCATATTTTCAGTATTTCCCTTTTCCCTAGCAATAGCGATAACTGTAAAACCATGATTTTTAAATTTTTCATATACAGGAATAAGTTGTTTTGAATGAATACGACAAGGACCGCACCAAGATGCCCATAAATCAATAATAGCAATTTTCCCTCGAATTAAATCAGAGATATGATGTGTTTGCCCTTTAAGATCATTTGTAACATAATTCGGATAAACATTCCCTACTTTCAATGCATTTGCCTGAAAACCTGTATTGATCATATTTATATACGGATGACCTGCAAAACGTCTAGAGAATGTCTTATTATAGATCGAAGCAATTTTATATTTATCAAAAGTTGGATTAAAGCAAACCAAATTACTAATCAGATAAAGACTAAATAGCGTCGTATGCTTGCTGATATAATTAATCTTTTCTTCTGTTTCTTGCTGAACTAACTCCTTATACCGACTTGTAACATTTTTACCTTCCGGAGTATAGAATTCTCCATTTTCCTGCATCCGCTCGCCTACTTTATATAGATCCACTTTCTCCTCTTCTGAAGCAGCCTCAAGACGTTTTACAAATGCAAGCTGTTTTTCGTTATAAAATTTCTGTGCTTTATCCAAAGAATCCATTTCTGCTCCTAGTCTCTTATATTTAGGAAGATAAACCTGATCATGGCGCCTGTTAAAAGCTAACATTTCATTCATCACCGGATTCTTAGAAGAAATTATATAACGTGGTTGTGCATTTGAAGGATATAAAGTAAACCTTACACCACCGTTTTCAGCAAAAAAAGTAACAGGCCACATAGCGCCCTCATCCAATTCCTCTTTAAATATGAGATCGTAAGCTTTGACCTTATCTGTAGAGAAGTCGAATACAAAATGCCCATCACGGATAGAAATATATTTAGTTGATGCTATACGTGGGTCGGCATTTGTTTCAATCAATACTAATGTGTTTGATTTCGGGCGATTTATAACTGTCCCTTCTATATGGCATTTTATCTGAGCCTCCATTTCTATTGGCAAACAAAATAGCAAAAAAAGATAAAGAATATGTTTCATGGTTGAACGATGTTTTATTTAAAAATAATCTGCGCTGCTAATATGCACAAATCCTACATTCATAGCCGCATTAAAGAATAGCAGCAACTCTGCGAACACTCTTCAATTTTTCCATAAAGGAAGCATTCCGTTTTACTTCTTGCATATCATATTCGCCTTGAAGTTTCAACCATAATCCAGCTTCAATGCCAAGAGCTGCCTCCAAAAGTAAAGCACACTCCGTGTTTATACAGCGACGTCCTCGGACAATATCATTGAGAACAGTATAAGATATACCCATTTGAGAAGCAAGTTTTTTCTGAGTGATACCACGCGCTTCTATTTCCTCTTTTATCAATTCACCCGGATGTGTTGCTTCGGATGAAGTGAGATTATTTGCAATCATTTTCGGATCTTTCCCCTTTAACGTAATCATAACTTTATGATTTATAATGATTAGACAATTCTAAAATATTACATACAGAAATAACAAAATCGTCACTTGTATTATTCACAACAAATTCAATGCGGTACTGCATATTCACGCTAATTGAAGATATCCCTTCTTTATCTCCATGAAGAACTTCATATCTTAATGATTTGATGGGATACAAAGCTTCTAAACCGCTAACTCCTTTCAGAATATCAATACAAAACTGATATTTCTTAATTATGGCAGGTTGAAAGCGATGCTTTTTATCGCTCGTTTTACCTACTTCATACAGTTCTTGTAAGTATTTTTTCTCAAAAGTTACGACCATTATCTATATGTTTGAATGCAAATATAAGCACAATATTTAAATATCCGCAAAAATGCGGATATTTAAATGACATTTCCTAACTATTGAATGGTTTACACTAATTGTTCAACACATACATATTTCACAATATCAATTCATAATCGACAACGCCGAGCCAACGATTGAACTTCATGCCTACTTCTGAGAATTCGGATACGCGACGGAATCCCAGCTTTTCATGAAGATGATTGCTGGCTTCGTTGCCGGCAGTTATGCAAGCTATCAATGCATGAAAACCGTTCTGACGGCAGTCGTCAATCAGTCGTTCCATCAACTTGCGACCAATACCGCGACGATAATATTTGGATGAAAGATAGACAGTTGTTTCGAGAGTAAAACGATATGCTGCACGCGCTTTCCAAGGATGAGCATAGCAATAACCGGCAATCTCGCCATCTTCCTCATCCACATAATAAGGAAAACCATTTACTATTTCCTCGATTCTGCCACGCATTTCCTCTTCGGTCAAAGGTTCAGTTTCAAACGTTGCGTCACTATCCTCAATATAACTGTTGTATATTTCGGTTATCGCTTTTACATCGGCTAAAGTTACTTTTCGAATCATAATCATCTAATTTGTTGTAAAGATAACGCAACCCGAATGTTCTTATAACGCAACCTCAAAGTTTTAGTAGAATTTAAATGTCCCTTCAGAAGATAGTATAAGATAATCATAAAATTTTATATCGATTAAACGGTTGATTTCGCATACCTTTGAGCGGTAATATTAATAGAAAGAACTCCAATGGTTCCGACTCAAAAGGGAAACAGAATAAAACACTTTTACTCCTATTCATAGCTGAAGCGATTCCTGAAAGATGCCGAAGTGGCTTACGTAGGCACTCATCGTCATTCACCTTCGGGCGACGGCGCTTATGAGTTTACTTACATGTTTAAATATGGTATCGATATTCCCAAGGGAGCCACCGAAGTGACCTTGCCTAACGATCCGTGCACCGTTGTAGAACATGGATTCAATCCTGCACAAGTGCGCTATCTGCGTCTGCTTGTCACCAATCCGACACAAAAGACCGGCAACATGCCAACCCGCATCTGCGAACTCGAAGTATATTAATTGCATTCTATATAACTTGAAAGTGCCACTTCTCAGAGCTTTTATCAAAACCTTGCTCCTGGAAGTGGCACTTTTCAATTAACTCATTGTTTTTATGCCCGGAGTGCAATCCAGACATCTATTACAAGAAAAGGAATAATACAACGACTGAAAACGTCATGCAAATATCAAAAATTCATGTTTATTTCTAACCAAAGGTCGCCTTTAACCCACAAAAGAGCAATCACCTTCTCCTATTGTCACGTATCTTGCTATATATCTGCCAGTTATTTATCTAATTGCGACCGACATTTCATTCGGAAGAAAGTTCCACTTCATTCGAATGGAGTGAAGGTTTCATTCGAATGAAATGGTTCGCGCATTCGAATGAAATTCCGCTCCCTTTTAGATGTTTTTTAGAGCGTATCAAAAATCTATATTTTGCTATATTTAATATGACAACCGCCCAATCGGTAGCAGCAGTTTCAATCTTGAAATATACTTTCAAATCAAGAGATTTTGATTCACAATATCACATAGATTTAAAATCACTTATCAATAACCAGCAAAACGAAATCAACCCAAGTCTCCTTTTTCGATTATTATTTTTACCTTTGGAAATTGATTCTAAAAAGAAGAATAACCGATGAAACGTATAGCAGTAAAAATAGGCAGTAACGTTCTGACACGCAGCGATGGAACACTCGATATCACACGGATGTCGGCTATTGTAGACCAAGTATCCGCCTTGCGGAAACAAGGGATGGAGATTATTTTGATCTCGTCAGGTGCGGTTGCTTCAGGCAGAAGCGAAATCAAAGCGGGGAAAAAACTCGATTCGATCTCTGCGCGACAACTCTATTCGGCTGTTGGACAAGCTAAACTCATCAATCGCTATTACGAACTGTTTCGTGAACAGGGAATTGCCTGCGGACAAGTGCTTACAACAAAAGAAAGTTTCGGTAGCCGCAATCATTACCTTAATCAGAAACATTGCATGGAAGTGATGCTCGAAAACGGTGTGATACCGATTGTCAATGAAAACGATACCATTTCTGTTACCGAACTGATGTTCACGGATAATGACGAACTGTCGGGACTGATTGCAACGATGATGGATGTCGAAACACTGGTCATTCTCAGCAATATCGATGGCATTTATAACGGAAACCCGTCAGATCCGACATCTTCAGTGATCCGAACAATTGAAAAAGGCAAGGAAGACCTGTCGGAGTACATACAAACCGGCAAATCATCCTTCGGTCGAGGCGGAATGTTGACCAAATGCAGCATTGCCCAAAAAGTGGCCGACGAAGGGATTCCTGTAATTATCGCCAATGGAAAGAAAGACGACATACTGCTCTTCATTCTGAAAAAAGGAAGCGACACGATATGCACTCGATTCCTGCCATCCAAACATACGGTGAGCAGCGTCAAAAAATGGATCGCGCACTCTGAAGGCTTTGCCAAAGGTGAAATCCACATCAATAAAGGCGCCGAAGAAGCACTGATGGGCGATAAAGCCGTAAGCCTTCTTCCTGTCGGAATAACGAAAGTGATCGGTTCGTTTAAGAAAGAAGACATCGTCAGAATCATCAATGAAGAAGGAACGCAGATTGGCGTAGGCTGTGCTTCGTGCGACAGCAAAAATGCAAGCAAAATGATTGGCCAACGCGACATGAAGCCGCTTATTCACTATGACTATCTATATTTGGATTAATAAAACAGAAATAATATGGATGCAAATTTGAAACAATTGCTACAAGATGCTCATGATGCTACACGACAATTGGCAGCGTTGAGTGACAACGATATATCTGCAGTTCTGACTGATACTGCAACCGTTCTCAAGAACCACATCGAAGAAATTCTAGAGGCAAACCGCAAGGACCTGTCGCGAATGGATCCATCGAATCCTAAATATGACCGACTGACACTGACGGAAGCGCGGCTGAACGGAATGGCTGAAGATATGGCAAAAGTAGCTCAACTGCCATCACCCCGCAATCGGCTGCTGAATGAAACAGTTCGCCCTAACGGATTGATCATCCGCAAAGTAAGCGTTCCTTTCGGTGTTATCGGGATCATTTATGAAGCACGGCCTAACGTCACTACCGATGTTTATTCCTTGTGCCTCCGCAGCGGAAATGTATGCATTCTGAAAGGAGGCTCTGATGCTGACAGTTCTATTCGCGCAATCGTTAGAATCATACACACCGTACTGAATAATAGAGGATTGAATCCTGCCATCTGCACGCTTTTGCCTCAAGGACACGAATCGACGGCAGCTTTACTTGAAGCCGACAAATTTGTGGATCTGATTATTCCGCGAGGCAGCAGTTCGCTGATTCAGTTCGTCAGACAGAATGCCCATGTGCCTGTCATCGAGACCGGTGCCGGAATATGTCACACCTATTTTGATAAAGATGGCGATACAAACAAAGGCCGCGAGATTGTAACGAATGGCAAAACCCGCCGCGTAAGTGTCTGCAATGCACTCGACTGCCTCATCATTCACAAAGACCGGATTGGCGATTTGCCTGAAATATGCCGCTTGCTTCAAGAAAAGAATGTAATCATTTATGCTGACGAACCTGCGTATAATGCACTCGCCGACCATTATCCGGAGCAATTACTCAAACACGCTACAGAAGAGAGTTTCGGACATGAATTTCTGGACTACAAAATGAGCATTCGTACCGTCTCATCTCTCGAAGATGCATTGACGCACATCGCCCGCTACGGTTCAAAACACAGTGAAAGTATTGTCAGCGAATCAGAGGAAGCGATCCGAATCTTTCGCGAACAAGTAGATGCCGCATGTGTTTACTCCAACGCTCCCACTTCATTTACCGATGGCGGACAGTTCGGTTTTGGCGCCGAAATAGGCATCAGCACACAAAAAATGCATGCACGCGGTCCGATGGGACTTCCGGAACTGAACACATACAAATACATTATCGAAGGAGACGGACAAATTCGGAAGCCATAACAACCATTTGGAATCAGAAATCAAAACAGTTTGAAGTCATGGCGCAATGCCATGACACGTCTCGCAATGGCCATACAAAATCAGGAATTAAGCCGAATGGTAAACAAACTCCCCTTACCCAATTCGCTTTGGATAGTCAATGTACCGTTGTGAGCTTCAATGAAATCGCGCGAGATCGAAAGTCCCAAACCACTCCCCTGCACTTTCGTGCCCGGGACACGAAAATAATGATCGAAAATGCTTTTATGATAGCGCGGATCGATACCTTTGCCAAAATCCTGCACATACATCTCGATATGCTTCTCGTCCACTTGTCGGGCGCCAATGATAACCCTGCCATTTTCAGACGAATAGCGAATGGCGTTGCTCAGCAGATTTGTCAACACCCAGGCAATCTTTTCACTGTCGACAAACAGTTTCCCGATCTTTCCTTCCTCCGGATAGGCCACTTCCACCTGAATGCCGAATTTCTCCGCTTGCACCCGATTGGCTTTAATTGCGTATTCAATCAGTTCGATAGGTTTGGTAATCTTCGGTTTGAGTTGCAGTTTACCGCTCTCCACCTGAGTCATATTCAGTAATTCGCCGGTGATATTCAGCAGTCGTTCGCTATTCTCCCTGATACTCTGCGACAGATCTGCCTGCTCAGCATTCAATTCGCCGATACGCTTGTCGTTCAAAAGCTGCAAACTCATCAATATAGCAGAAATAGGCGTTTTCAGTTCATGACTGATGGTCGATATAAAAGTAGTCTTTGCCGTATCCAGCTCGCGAAACTCCGTGATATTCTTCAGCATGATGACATCTCCTTTTTTTTCCATAGTGACGCCATCCGTGGCTTTCATCGTGATAGTCACATATTTTACCTGGAAATAGCATTCCTTATTGTCGGCATAAATCTTCAACGGTTCATCTTTTTCCCCTGTCACATCGTTCTTATCTTTTTCAAGGAGACGGCGAACAAGGCGGCGCAACAAGTCGTTTGTCATCGAAACCTCCTCTGCCAATTGCCGGATAGTCTGCTCGCGATTCAAGTTCAACACATTCAACGCCTCATCATTGATAAACAATATCCGCCGGTCGTTATCCAGACCGATAATCGGTTCATTGATGGAATTGATGATTGTTTCCATATATCGCTTCGAAGCCATCAGTTCCGACAGCGTGCTGTTGTGGTAGTCATTCAGACGGCGTGCCATGCGATTAAAGTTCTTGGAGACCTCTATCAGTTCATCGCTATCCGTCAGATTCAGAGACACATCGTAATGATGATTGGCAATTTCCAGAATACCATCCGTCAGCTGTTTGATCGGGCGGTTGATTGAAGCGGGCAACTTGAACATCATACCTACGCCAATACAAATACACGCAGCTCCAATCACAGCAATCCAGATCAATGCGCGCTGAAGCCCCGGTCCCGCCGCCGGACTGTCAGGTTCTGTTGCCGTCAGAATCTGCAAGTTTGCAACCGACAATGCCACCAACAGCACAATCATGGCTACCAAGACACCAATAGCGAGCGTCAATTTCGATTTAATATTCATATACCTTGTCCGTTCATAAAGTTATGCAATGATAATCAAATTCATCCGCATTTTCAACTATTCTGCCAAAAACTTCTCGAGAAGAGAAGCAAGACGCCATACAACTCCAATCGTCCGATAAACATCAGAAACGATAATATCCATTTGGCAGCGTCGGGCAAAGCCGCCCACGAATAGACCGGACCAAATGCGCCCAAACCCGGCCCCACATTGCCGATACTCGAAACGACAGTACCCAAAGCTTCAGGCAACCCGACTCCCAAGAACATCAGCGACAGCCATCCTACGAAAACACATAACAAGTAGAATACAACAAACGTATGTACTGCCGTCACTGTCGGTGCATCAATCGCCTCTTTATTAACGCGTACCGGCAACACTGCTTTCGGATGCAAGACGCGTTTGAATTCATTTTTGATGCACTGTGCCACGATCATCACCCGCATATCCTTCAATCCGCCGCTGGTAGAGCCCGTACATCCTCCAGAAATCATGGCATAGAGAAGAAGCAACCAAGTAAACGGAGGCCACAGATTATAATCATCGGTAGCGAAACCGCAGGAAGTATGAACCGTTGCCACCTGGAACAACGCCTTACGGAAAGCTGTTTCGCAGTCATAATGATTATGTACAACGAGCGCAGCAGCGATAATCAAGGTCAGCGTTATGATTGATTTAAGAAACCAACGCAGTTCGTCGTCCTTGAATAATTTGTCGAAACGTCCTTTGAGGCACAAGAAATAGAGTGAAAAGTTCACGCCAGACAATATCATGAATATCGACACCACATATTCGATATAAGGCGAATTCCAATAAGAGATGCTATTCTGTTTGGTCGAGAATCCACCGGTGGCAGTGGTAGTAAACGCGTGGCATACAGCATCGAACAGACTCATGCCACCAAACATAAGCAGAATAGTTTCCGCTACCGTCAATATGATATAAACTGTCCACAACCATTTTGCCATCACATCGATTTTCGGTTTTATCTTGTCATGCTTTACGCCTGTTGCTTCGGCAAAAAACAGATTCGTACTTCCACCGCTGGCAAACGGGAGAAGTGCGATCGTGAAGAATACGATACCCAATCCGCCGATCCACGATATCAGACTGCGCCAGAACAGCATGCTGTGGGGCAACGACTCGATGTTGTTCAGTATAGTGGCGCCGGTAGTTGTGAACCCCGACATCGTTTCAAAAAAAGCATCGGTGACAGATGGAATCTTCCCGCTTAACCAAAACGGAAGCATCCCAAAAGAAGTGAACAGAATCCAAGTAAAGGAAACGATGCAATAGGCATCACGGCGGGTAAGCGACGGATCGGCATTCCGACCGATCAGGAGCAACACTCCGCCCACACCAAGATTTATCAGGATCGTATAAAAGAAATAAATCATCTCCTTTTCGCCATATATCCAGCTTACACCAATGCAAACCAGTAATAATCCCGCTCCCATGAAAAGCAAAATACCGAGCACCCGAGAAATGTTCTTCCAGTTTATCACTCCCTGGTTATGCTGATTCGCCGGCGGACAGAGAAAATCAAATTCATTCATATTCTATTAAGCTTCCTTATTGCGTTTGTATTCTACACAAGAAAGAAAGCCAAAAGTGTGCCAACAAATCAAACAAAATCACAAGTTCCTGTATAAATGCAAATTACAATTTATACATACAGAATCGCGCTATCCAAACCCTTCCATTTTGAAAAGGTTTCCATTTCATTTTGATAAAATGGCAAAGCGATTGAATACAATATTGAAGAAATCAACTCAGAATACAAAATAAGTTAAGTGTGAGCCATCTTGATAAAACTTCAAAATTTATACAGAATCGTCAAATATTTTTGCTGTTACAATTTTAATCAGCGAATATAATGACAGAACCTAAAATGACAGTTACACCCTTGCTTGGTATTTTCAATGATTGCTTTCCTCCCATTATGGACGGCGTTTCAATAACAACTCAAAATTATGCCTATTGGCTATCCAAAAGGACTGATAATAAAGTATGTGTTGTCACTCCAAAATGTCCAGGTTCCTACGATGATACACCTTATTCCATTCGGTCTGGTACATGCACATTGTCCTTTTTCTTCAGGAAAAATCGCCATGCAAATTGCTCAAAAGCAACATATACCGTTGGTTGCGACCTTCCATTCCAAATACGAGATGGACTTTGCTCATCTCATTCCAAACAAATATCTTTTGCGTCATATTGTACAAAACATTATTGATTTCTACGAAGCAGCTGATGAAGTATGGATTCCCCAATCAGCTGTCGAAGAAACGCTTCGTGAATACGGCTATAAAGGGAAAGTGGAAGTTGTTGAAAACGGTAGTGATTTTGGACCACAAATGGAACTTGTCCGTTCAAAAGCACGTAGTGAATTAGGCATACCATCCAACGAAAATATCTTTCTTTTTGTGGGACAACATATTTGGGAAAAGAATATCAGTTTCTTACTTCATGCTCTATCCCGACTGAACAATATTCATTTTTCCATGTATTTTATTGGTACGGGATATGCTGAAAAAGGAATCAAAAAGCTGACCAGTGATCTTGCACTTTCATCGAAAGTAACTTTCCTCGGTCAGATCAATGATCGGGAAGAACTTAAAAAATATTACGCAGCGGCAGACCTTTTTCTGTTTCCATCCATGTACGACAATGCTCCGTTAGTCATAAGAGAAGCAGCGGCAATGCATACGCCCTCAGTTCTGCTTAAAGGTTCAACAGCATCCGAAATTATTGAACATGGATGGAATGGTTTTCTGTCGACTGCATACTTGGACAAATATGCAGAATTAATTCGAAAACTAGTCTATCATCCTGAAGAGATACAACAAGTCGGATTCAATGCCTCTCAAACAATTGTCCGTCCTTGGAGCGACGTTGTAGATGAGGTCCTCGACAGATATATTCATTTAATTAATCGCAAATGAAAAATATTGTTGTTTCTGCAAAGCCTTTTCCCATGCTTATCATTCCCAACACAAATCAGTCGCTTACCATACAACCGGAATCTTTTCATCTGATGAACGCCATGGAATTTTTGGCAGACCAATATGCCTCATTTATCACTGCTTGTTATGTGCAACCGGGAACTGCAGTCCACTAAATTCAAAATTTCTACAAAATCACTTCCTACTTTTGCGCAAAAAAAATATGAAAGGGTATTTGTGTTCAATTCTTATGTTTGTTTCTGCAAGCATTCCATTAGAATCGCAGACTATAAAACATTCACTTGATTTTTATCTTGACAAAGCCGTTCATTGCAGTCCACTGCAATTGGACAAAGACAATCAAACAGCGATACTCAGCAATGAGAGACAATATCTGAAAAGCGTGTACACGCATGCACAAACATTGCTGACAGGCAATTATCTGTTCGTCCCCATCATTGAGAAAAATAATGGAACAACTTCATTCAAATGGAACGCGCAGTCTGCCAGCGATTATTACGGCTACGATCTCGGTGTGAGCAATGGCAATCTTCAGTATGGCGTAACTTGGACACAGCCTTTGCTCGGAAACAGTCTGTACAAAGCTGCCGAATCACAAATCAATGTACAGCAGGATATTCTATATAACAACATCCGCCTCAATCAGCATGATATCGAACGCAATGTCATCGACCAGTACATTCTTTGTATGCTCGACAGGAATCAGATCGATTTTGCCGACAGCATATCCGGACTTCTCTCCACCCAAGCGGATTTTATCACCAGACTTGCCCGTGCGGGACAAGCGAAGCTATCGGATATCCAAATCATCGGGATAGAACAGAAGTCGAACGATGAAATGAAAGTATCCTACCTGCAATCATATCACAACCATCTGATGGAAATGAATGCCTTCTGTTGCATCCGAGATACGGATACTGTTGATTTAGAGAAAATCAGCATCAATAAGAATATTGAAGCCATTGAATCGCAGTTCCTGAAAAAATACGATCTCGACAGCGCCAATGTCATTGCTTCGAAGCACATCTTTGATACCAAATACAAACCTCAACTGAACCTTTTCACCAATCTGGGGATGCAGACCGCTCATTACAGTTCGATGTACAAGAATTTTGGAATGAGTGCAGGGCTTACATTCTCGATGGTTCTATCTGACGGGCAACAGAAGAAAATCAAACAGCGCGAAGCAGAGGCCGCACTTCTGTCAATCACCATATATAAAGACAACCTGATGAAACAGAATGAGATTCGTCGCGACCAATGCTCGCATACAATAATAGATTTCGACACACGTATCCAGCTACTCGATACCCAGTTGAACAAATACAACAAACTGCTTGACATCAGTCAAAAAGAAATCCGAGCGGGACAGATGTCCGTGTTCGATTATATCACAACGCTAAAAAACATTATTTCAACAAAACAACAGAAGATGGTTGTCGAAGCGAACCGCCAATTGGCAATCAACGCATACAATTATTATAACTGGTAATACTAAAAGATATGAGAAATATTGCAATAATTCTTTTTTCAACGCTCATCCTCATGAGTTGCAATGGGAAATCACAGACAAACGACAATGCGGAACAGCCTCCAGTCACAGATGTTTCGGTAACGACTATTTCATACGGTCATATTGACAAAGAAATCGAACTCACAGCCGTGACGGCATTTTTGAAAAAAAACATCATCACAGCCCCCAACGCCTCATTTATCACTGCTTGTTATGTGCAACCGGGAACTGTAGTCCGCAGCGGACAAACACTCTACCGTCTCGAAAGCAAGGAACGCGAAGCGCTTGGCGAAGATGTCGTAGGAACCAATATGGGAATAGTGGATGTAAAAGCCACCACGTCAGGCATCGTCGCAGATGTCCAGCAACAGACAGGAAGTTATGTCACCGAAGGTTCACCACTATGTTCGATTGCCAACACAAGCAGTATGGTGTTCGAAGTAGAGGTTCCGACCGAAGACATGGAATATGCGAAAGCCGGAACGACTTGTCGGATAATATTACCCGACGGGCGCACAATTGCAGCAGTATTATCGACCCCGCTCGCCACGATGAATATAAATACGCAAGTGCAACAGATCCCCGCACATGCAAAAACAGCTTTTCTACCGGAAGGCCTGCGTGCAAAAGCCCTGTTGAAGACAACAAACACAGGAAAGAGTAATCAGATATTGCCCAAATCGGCGATACAGAGCGACGACAACATGACCTCTTTTTGGGTACTGAAAATCATAGCCAACGGATCTGTCAAGAAAATTCCTGTAACCATCGGCAACAGCAACAACAGTGAAACCGAAATCATTGCGCCCAGTTTTTCAGAATCCGACAAGATTGTAACCTCTGGCAGCTATCAGTTGCAGGATGGCGATAGAGTAAGAATCATAAAATAAGTCCATTATGAATCCTATACAGAAGAAATGCTTTCATCAGATATACAGCAAACCGATCATGTTTGTCAGTCTGCTGATTTTGATGGCCGGCATATACTGCTACATACAGATGCAAACCAATCTGTTTCCCGAAGTGCTCTTTCCACGAATCACCGTGATTGCTGATGCCGGTCAGCAACCAATTGACCGAATGATGATCACCGTGACCAAGCCTCTTGAAAGTGCCGTAAAGAAAGTACCCGGCGTTACGATTGTAAAAAGCTATACAGGCCGTGGCAGCAGTGATATAGATGTTTATTTTAAGTGGGGGACCGACATCTATGCGCTGAAGACTCAACTTGAAAGCCGCATCAATGAGATCAAAGGCTTTTTGCCTCCAGGCACAATCATCTCTACCGAAGCGATGAACCAATCGCTTTACCCTGTCTATGGCTTTACGCTGGAAAGCAGGACGCATAGCCGCATAGAACTTCGCGACGTCGGAAATCTCATCGTGCGTCCGGTGTTCTCGCGAGTCAGCGGTGTAAGCAATGTGGTTGTACACGGCGGCAAAGCGAAAGAGTTTGTTGTCATTCCCGATGCGGCAAAGATGACGGCGATGAGCATCACTCCCTCAAAAATAAAAGAAGCGCTCAACGGAACGAACTTCGTGTTGGAAAATGGAAACGTCGCCGCCTACAATCGGCTATATCTGTCATTGACAGACACAAGAATAAACACCATCGACGAGCTTTCCAACACCATCATACGCAATGACGGCATACGCAAAGTAAAGCTCTGTGATGTTGCCCGCGTTGAAGTACAGGAACAACAAGAATTCCTGAAAATCAATGCCGATGGCAACGATGCCGTGCTTATCGATCTGGTCAAGCAGCCGGGAGTCAACCTTCTGGACTTCGCAAAAGATGTTGAAGTAAAGGCGAAGGAAGCCCAATCGCTCCTGCCTCCGGGTTATGAACTCAAGCCATATTACAACCAAAGCGCGTTTGTAGGCGACAGCATTCACAGTGTGACAAGGACGATCTACGAAGGACTGTTCCTCGCCATCATTGTGATGATTCTGTTCTTGCGAACCTGGCGCGCCAGTGTCGTAGTTATTCTCACGATTCCTGTCACCTTGGCCTTGAGTATTCTTTTCATCTATCTGGCGGGAATAACGATTAACATCATGTCGCTCGGTGCCATTGCGGCGTCAGTAGGATTGATCATCGACGATGCAATCGTCATTATCGAACAGATTTACCGAGAGCACGAAGAGAATCCGGAGATAGACAAGTTCGTCGCTGTCAAACAAGCCATCACCAACTTGTTTCCCGCAATGATAGCCTCATCATTGTCCACCATTGTCATACATTTTCCTTTCCGTCTCATGAGCGGACTGGCAGGTAGTTTCTTTAAAGAATTATCCGATACCATGCAAATAACCATGGTCGCTTCCTTCCTTGTCACGTGGCTCTTACTGCCGGTGCTTCATCTGATGATCGGTTACAAGAAGCGGTTGCGTCCGCAAAACATGAACCAAGTCATTCAAAACGACAAGGAAATTGAAGCGGCGGCAGTGAACAAAGTGGCGTGGCTTACATGGCTTTACCGCAAACTGTGGATTGCCGCCCTGTTTTTTGCAGGGCTTGTGTCAGCGGGTTATCTGGCATCCACGCAGATGCAGACCGGATTCCTGCCCGACCTCGATGAAGGCACAATCGTACTTGACTATCACTCGCCGTCAGGTACAGATATAGAAGAGACCGACCGCATGTGTCGTCAGATGGAGAAGATTATTATGGCTCATCCCGATGTAGAGACTTATTCGCGGCGCACGGCACTGGGCATGTCGTTCATTACAGCTCCGTGCAACTACGGCGATTATCTTATCCAACTTAAAAAAGACCGCAAACACACCACTCCCGAAGTGATCAGTCAGCTGCGTAAAAGCATCTCCTCTAAAGTGCCTGTGATGACTATTGAGTTCGGACAGCGCATAACCGATCTGCTCGGCGACCTGATGAGTACGCCTCAACCGATAGAAGTAAAGATTTTCGGCGACGACTACAAGCAACTTCAGAAGTGTGCAGCGCAAGCCGAGCAACTCATGAAGAGAGTGAAAGGCGTTGTTGATATCGACAACGGACTTGTTGCTGCCGGGTCATCGCTCGTCATCGTACCCTATGTCGACCTGCTTTCGCAATTCGGAATAACACTGAAGGATTTTCAGGAGCAGTTGGCAGCTTACACCGGCGGTGTTGTTCTCTGTCAGAGCGAAACGGTTCTAGAACCGCTGCCTTCGCAGGCGGCAATGACCGGCGGATTGCAGATCGGTTCCGTCCAGGATGGCGAACAGATGCGGCGTATTCTGTTGCGATTCACCACTTACAGCAACAACTCTCCGGAAAAAATGCAACGCCAGCCCATATTTTTGCTCGACGGTTCAACTCGACCGCTGTCATACTTCTGTACAGTAAAAGTAGTTCCGGGCGAGATACAGCAACGGCGTGAAAACCTGAAGAGTGTCATCACGCTTACCTCGCGCATTGAGAATCGCGACTTGGGCAGTACGGTGGACGATCTGCAGAAGCAGTTCAATGCCCACTTGCAGCTTCCCAAAGGCTATAGCATTTCATTCGGTGGCGCATATCAGGAACAGCAACAGTCGTTCCACGAACTGATGATGATTCTTTGCCTTGCCACGCTTCTTGTCATGTGCGTACTCATGTTCCTCTTCCGCGAATGGAGAATCTCTTTTGCAGTACTGTTCATTTCTGTAAGCGGCATCTGCGGATCGCTCCTGGCTTTGTGGTTAACGGGCGTTCCACTCAATGTGAGCAGTTATACGGGAATCATCATGATCGTGGGCATCATTGCCGAAAATGCCATCTTCACCGTTCACCAGTACAACATGAATCGCAAGGGCGGTGGAGGCGTTGCCGAATCGGTGGATTATGCCATCGCGCTGCGTATACGTCCGAAGCTGATGACTGCCATTTCGAGTATCCTTGCACTGATGCCTCTTGCACTCGGATTGGGAATGGGGGCGCAAATGCAACAGCCACTGGCAGTTGCAGTCATCGGCGGATTTTGTGTGGGACTGCCTTTATTGCTGATCGTATTGCCCAGTCTGATGATGATTATCTATAAAAATGCTAAATAATATAAATATTGACGATGCAAGTATCATTATTCAATTTTTCTACAAATTCGAGGCTTTACTTTGCATCGAAAGATTTCAGAAAGTAAATGCTTTTTATTAATAATAATGTTTCTGTTTAACTAAAAAATGAATTTATGAAAAAGATTATTTTTGCATTATGCTTAGTATTGGTTTCTACACCGTTCTTCGCCAAAGACAGAACGGTAAAAGTAACAAATCTACCGTCAGGAATTACCGCCTTCGTTACGAAGTATTATCCCTCGGCAAAAATTACAAGTGTGTTACAGGAAGTAGACGACAAGGATTACAATCTCAAACTTTCTGATGGATCAGAATTGGAATTTACTCAGAGTGCTGAATGGAGTGAGATCAAAACGAAATCGTCTATTCCTAGGGGAATTTTGCCACAGGGAATTTTAGACTACACAAGCAAAACATTTCCGGGCAAGACAGTAAAAAGTATTGAACACTGCAAAGCCGGATATCAGATTCAATTGAATAACAATCACAAATTTCAGTTAGACGATCACTTCAAACCAACTACATTCAAAGAAGATAACGATTAATCATCTAGCAAAGTAAGACTAATAAATTCTAATTAATTATCCATTAGTATTACTTAGATTAATATAAAAGTTAATCTTTAACTCCTGCATCATTCGTGAGAACAATGCCGGAGTTTTTTTATACTCATGATAGAGCCGATTTATTGGGTTGAATCTACAGATTATATTCTTCGATTTTCCGATAAAGCGTAGTCAGACCGATCTTCAGCAATCGCGCTGCTTCGGTCTTGTTGCCTTCGGTGAACTGCAATACTCTGGCGATATGTTTGCGTTCGATAACCGACAAGTCGAAATCCGCTTTCGCATCGGTGTTCGACACGTTTTCCGGATATTGCAGTTCGAACGGCAGGTCCTGCAAGGTGAGCGCCGAATCGCAAACGATAAGGCTGCATTCCATCACATTCTTCAATTCGCGGATATTTCCCCGCCACTCAGCGCGCTCCAATGCCGTCATAAAATCACTGTTCATACCCTTGATGTTTTTGCCCAGTTTGGCAGCGTAGTAGTTCAGAAAATGTTCTGCCAGCATACAGATATCGCCTTTTCGTTCGCGCAACGGAGGCAGTGGAATTTGGAAAACCGACAAACGATAATAGAGGTCTTCACGGAAATGGCCCTCTTCGATTTCTTTCTTCAAGTTCCTGTTCGTGGCCGAAATGATTCTCACATCCGTATGTACGGGTTGCGTATCCCCGACTTTCAAAAACTCTCCCGTCTCAATCACGCGCAGCAGTTTTGCCTGTAGTTCAAACGACATCTCGCCGATCTCATCTAGAAATATTGTGCCTTCATGAGCCACTTCAAACAGCCCTTTCTTCTCGTTCACGGCTCCGGTAAACGCTCCGGCTTTATGTCCGAACAGCTCGCTTTCCAGCAGATCCTTGCTGAACGCCGAACAGTTGATGGCAACAAACTTCTTGCGACTCCTCGTACTTGCCTGATGAATAGACTGTGCGAACACCTCCTTACCGGTTCCTGTTTCGCCCGTCAGAAGCACCGTCACATCCGTTGACGCCACTTTACGCGCCAGTTCCACAGCTCTCTTCAGCGCGACCGAGTTGCCGATAATCGAATCGAATGTATAAGTCGTCGTCACTCCCGTTTTCATCTTCTGCCCTTGTTGCACTTTTTCGACGGCTCGACTTATGATGGGGATAATCTTATTATTGTCGTCGCCCTTGGTAATATAATCGAATGCTCCGTTCTTGATAGCTTGCACACCGTCGGCTATATTGCCGTGCGCCGTCAGCATGATCACCTCGCTGTCAGGCAGTTGTCTCTTCATCTCAGGTATCAGATCCACACCGTTGCCGTCCGGGAGGATGACGTCGCATAGGACCACCTGAGGACAATGCATCTTCAGTTGCTTGATGCCTGTCGCACAGCTCTCTGCCTGAAAGACTTCATACCCCTCAAGCTCCATCATCCGCGACAGCAGTTTGCGAATGATCGGTTCGTCATCAATGATCAGTAATGATACCATATCTTGTTTCTCTTTCGATGAGAATGCAAAGATAATTATTTCTATGGGGATGACAGCTCTTTTTCGGACAGTGATTGCATGGTTATTGAGAAAGATAAAATAAGAAATCAATATGTCAAAGAACGCAGAATTGTTTTATCCATATAATTATTTTCCATCCATATTTTACTAACACTCAGTACATTTTAAGCTCTCCCCCTAATTAGGGGGAATTATACTTGGCGATGGCGAAAACTTTTGCCTTCTTCTCACCGCCCTTAAGGTCTGAGACCTTGCGTGTTACCAGTTTATAACCTTGTGCCATAATCTTGTAAATTTTAAATTAAACATTCTGTTGATGCCAATCGCGATTTGACAAGGGCAAAGGTACGGCAGCCCAAAATGGCGCAGTCCGTTTAGTGTCCTTAACTGTCCTTAAGTGTCCTATTATGTCCTAAAATGTCCTTAAGTGTCCTAAACTGTCCTTAAGTGTCCTTAAGTGTCCTCAAGTGTCCATTCGGACAGACGGTTTCACGGTATCGAACGGCACTTCTTTCATATCGAACTCCTTCAGACGGTTGAAATAATCGATCACGAAATAGTCGCCTGCCTTTGATTCGGCGGAACTGAAGATTTTTTCCATGAGGATTTCGTTCAGCCGTTGTGGAGTGCGGCAACCATTTCTTTCTTCCCGACGTTTGCTTTCCTCGGCGAATCGATTCACAAGTTTCTGATATTCCTGGTCACTGACGTTGATCAGCTTCATCTCCCTCATTCGTTGGAAAATGAACGGTGCCAGAAACAGCCGTTCATCAGCCAGTTGTTTCAAAAGGCGAGCTGCCTCAGTCTTCGAAACTTTCGTAGCCGGCGGAACTTTTTCTTTTTTCTCGGATAGAGAATCAGATTCGTTTATGGAATCGTGGTTTTATTGAAGTTTGTCTTTGAGATGCTTTTCGTATTCCTGAGGGTCGCTCGAAAAGGCGCAAGCTGCTCTACACCATTCTTTGTCTTCTAAAAGAGAAAAAATTAAAAATCTAATTTTATTTCGAAAACTCTCTCTCCCTCCCTCTTCAGCGCATTCATGCGCGTAGAGAGAGCGTGAGTCTCTCTCTAAATAAAAATTATTTTTAATTTTTATTTTTCTCTTCTCTTCTCTTCTCTTCTCTTCACTTCATTCTCTTTTCTTTTGCTTCTTTTCTTTTCTCTTTTTGTTTTTAATTGACTCTTCGTCCAATCCATAAATCCATAAACCAGAGCTTCATGAGTCTCTGTAACATTTACACTATATCCATTGATTATCATGCATTCTGAATTAGAATTTTCAATAGCCTGCTTTTTGTCCTCTCATTTGCGATTTCTTATTGGGACATATTATTCTTTTGCATCCAGAATTATAGGGAACAACAGTCGTATTTCTTCAGCTCTTAAAAAACATCCGAATGAAAAGGTCATTTCATTCGAATGAAACGCTCGATACATTCGAATGAAATGCTTTTTTGTTCCGAATGTATTTGGAATTTGATTCGAATGCACAATCAACAATATTTGAACCTCATGCAATTAAATTATCCATCGAACCGAAGCATCTCAGGTGTATCATAAGGCAGTGTACCGCATAATTTATCTACACAAAACTTTCCCCAATCATAAAATAAATTGTTTTTATCACTCCAACTACCTACCTTTGTTTCCCGAGAATTAAAATCGATGGTTATGGAGAGTTTATCAATAGATAAAAACGAGATTCAACAGACGTTAGATCGGCTGAGGTGCGAACGGAAATGGGATGAACGGAAGAATTTTCTTTTGAGATGTATCGCAGAGTATCCTGATGAATACTACTTTTTCACATTGCTTTCGGAAGCCTGCTATTCTCAGAAATTGCCAGAAGAAACATTGGCTTATGCAGAGAAAGCCATGATGCTCAAGGGGAAAGAAGATGATGTCTGGGTGAATTTTTATTATGGCATGGCGCTTTCGCTGAACGACAAATATGAAGAGGCCATCAAGCAGTTCGATATCATTTTGCGCAAACATTTGTCGACGATCGCCTACAATGAACACGGCGAAGGAATGAAATCGGCGAAAGGGCTTGCTAACGATGCTTTGTACCTGAAAGGACGCGCACTGATGGAAATGGGTGACCTCCGGCAAGCAAAGAAACTAATCAAGAAGCATCTCGCCCATCGCCAACATGGCATTTTCAGTGAGTTCTCTAAAAAAGATATCGAAAGAATTGCCAAGAGTTTAGAGTGAATGGTTATAACTGTCAGCCGTAAGTTATTTGCTTTCAACTAGACAATTACCGATGGGACGGATGATGCATAATAATATTCTTTATGAGCCTTGTATATCACAAGAAAAATCACTAACTTTACGCAACGTAATGTATAAAACAAAATATCATGAAAAAGACAAAAGTTGCCATTCTGTTCACGCTGATGCTTGCCTTGCTTCCTTCAACCGTAATCTGCGCTGAAGGAGGTGAATCATATACGCCGCAAAACAGCACATGGAAGAATCCGGCAACCGAATGGCTTTCGAAAGCTAAAGTAGGTGCATTCACACACTTCCTGCGCGATAAAAGCAATGCTGACATCATCAATCAATTTGATGTGAAAGAGCTGGTCGATCAGTTGAGCAAAGCGAAAGTGGGCTATTTCGTGTTCACCCTGGGACAGAACAGTGGGTACTACAACGCACCGAATGCAGTCTACGACAAACTTACCGGATACAAAGCCGGCGAACGCTGCTCCAAAAGAGATGTACCCATGGAACTTGCCAAAGCGCTGAAGAAAAAGGGAATACGTTTCATGCTGTATCTGCCTTGCCAAACGCCAAACCAGGATCTTCAGGCTGTCAAAAACATTGGCTTCCCGACTGAGACCGCCAAGACGGACCGCAAGATGACGAAAAAAGGAACGGAAAACTGGGCGAAAGTCATTGCCTGGTGGTCGAAACATTACGGAACACTGGTTTCGGGATGGTGGTTCGACGGCGGCTACCAACATTGCCAGTTTGATTCGAAAATAGCAAAGATCTATGCCGAAGCAGCAAAGAGCGGAAACAAAAATGCCATCGTCACTTTCAATCCCGGTGTGAAACTGGAAAGGGCTACGACAGCCGAAGACTACACTGCCGGAGAAATCAACGAACCACTGAAAGAAATAATATCCGACCGGTGGATAGATGGATCACAGGCTCATGTACTGACTTATATGGGCGACACATGGGGCAAGCACAACCTGCGATTCAATGACAGCAAATGGATCAAGTGGGTTAAGGCGTTCACGAACAAAGGTGGCGCCGTATCAATAGACATGGGCGTAAACTACGATCCGGCAAAAGGACCGATAGGGCAGATAGATGATGAACAAATCAAACAGCTGCAGAATATTATCGAAGGCATTAAATAACACGTAATCATATAATTATTCCATCTATAAATTTTAAAACATGAAAACAATAAAAAGGCTGACACTCGGCTTATTGCTTCTGGCAACTTGTGTGTGCGCACTACAAGCTCAAGACGCACAAAAAATAAAACGCGAAAGCATTGAATGGCTCGACATCTGGGCACCGCAAACCAACAACACTTCACTGCCAAGAGTATTGCTGATAGGCAACTCCATCGCACGTTTGTACAGGGGAGAAGTAGAAAAACAGCTTGAAGGAAAAGCCAACGTCGTACGTCTGTCAACTTCAAAATCAATAGGCGACCCGGCATTGCTGGAAGAGATTTCGCTGATCATGCACCAGTACAAATTCGATGTCGTTCATTTCAATAACGGCATGCACGGATTCGACTATACTGAAGACGAATATGCAGCAGCATTCCCGAAGTTCTTTGAGACAATCAAAAACAACGCACCGCAAGCCAAACTGATCTGGGCGACAACAACTCCCAGACGCACCGGCGAAGGAATGAAGGACTTCGACAAAATAACAGAACGGATTAATGTGCGCAACCGGATCGCTGCGGACTATTTCAAAGACAAACCGGAAGTGAAGACGGACGACCTGTACTCGGTCATCTCGCGTAACCCGATCTATTACGAAGGCGGTGACGGCACACACCCGAACGCACTGGGTGTCAAGGCGCTGGCGAACAGAGTGGCCGACGAGATTCTGACTTCACTGAACGAAAGCAGCAATCTGACCTATTTCCCAGCCGGATATACTCCAGAAGAAGTAGGCAAGAAACTGGGATATCATTTTCTGCAATCGAAGCACTACTTTCCCGATCAGGAACGCATCGTTTATCCGGAAGTATGCACATGGCTCGGAGCGTTGCGCTTCGGAAAAGTGGCAAACGACAATGTGCTGATCCAACAGTTGCAGAAACGTTTCGAACCGTTGTTCAATGAGCGCAAGGATCTTCTTCCCGTACAAAATCATGTCGATTTCAATATGTTCGGCTCGCTGCCGCTGGAATTTTATCAGATCACTAAAGACAAGCGTTTCTATAACTTGGGGCTGACGTATGCCGATACGCAATGGGCAGTTCCCGATACGGCAAACGCCGAGGCAAAAGCTTGGGCAAAGAAAGGTTACACCTGGCAAACACGCCTTTGGATCGACGACATGTTCATGATCACAATCGTACAGGCGCAAGCCTACCGCGCTACCGGCAACTCGAAATACATCAACCGCGCAGCCAAAGAGATGGTGATGTATCTAAAGGACTTGCAGCAACCGAACGGTCTGTTCTATCATGCGCCCGACGTGCCTTATTATTGGGGAAGAGGAAACGGATGGATGGCCGCGGGAATGGCCGAACTGCTTTCGGTTCTACCGGAACATAACCCCGACCGCGCCAAGATACTCGAAGGCTACAAAACGATGATGAAAAGCCTGAAAGATTATCAGTATAACGACGGCATGTGGAACCAGTTGATCAACGAACCGACTTTCTGGCCGGAGACTTCAGGGTCGGCAATGTTCACCTACGCCATGATTCTCGGCGTCAAACATGGATGGCTGGATGCAAAGGAATATACGCCGATAGCTCGAAAAGCATGGCTCGGACTAGTAAACTACATCAACGAGAACGGCGATGTGATGTCGGTTTGCTACGGGACGAACAAGAAGAACGACAGACAGTATTACTACGACCGTCCGCAGATCACGGGCGACTTTCACGGACAGGCGCCTGTCCTCTGGTGTGCGTATGCATTGTTGAGCAAATAAGAGACAACAAAGAATTTGAGCATGAAAAGATTCGTAATGTTTTTAACAGGCTGTATGGCGTTCGCATTCATCACGCCGGCGAACGCCACGGAGAAGACCATGACCGTCACGGTCAGCAATCCTCAAAACGAAGTGCGACAGGACTATCCGGTCAGCATCGCGTTGAAACACCTCGGTTTGAACTTTAAAGTCCAATCGGCTCTGGTAGTCAAGAACGGTCAAGAAATGCCATGTCAGCTGGACGACATGAATGGCGACAACAGCAACGACGAACTGGCTTTCGTGACGGACCTGGGACCGAAGGAAAAGAGCTCCTTTCAAATTCATCTGTTCTCCGACAAGAAAGGGCTTCGTAACTATACGTCCCGTGTGTATGCAGAGATGCTCGTGATAGACGGACAGAAAAAAAATGTCCCGATACAGTCGATGAGCGTCCTCAACGATGGCAATCCCTACACGAGCCTTTATCACCACGGACCGGCATTCGAATCGGAACTGATCGCATTGCGTGTCTATTTTGACAATCGGCAAACGGTCGATGCCTACGGAAAGTTTCGCAAAGGACTGGAGCTGAAAGACACACAGTTCTATCCGACCAAAGAGCAGAAAAAGAACGGCTACGGCGACGATGTACTGTGGGTCGGGACAACTGCCGGCGTTGGAACATTGCGCGGATGGGACGGACAGTCGCCTGCAATGATCACGCCTGTTGCCAAACGCACGGAAAGCATTCGCGCCTACGGACCGGTCAGAACGGTTGTCGAAGTAAAGGACGAAGGATGGAACAGCAATGGGAGCCTGCTGAACATGACGACGCAATACATTCTTTACGCCGGACATCGCGACTGTGAAGTGAACGTCAGTTTCAGTGAGCCTCTCGGCAAAGAACTGTTCTGCGTCGGCGTAACGAACGTGAAACATTCCGAAGAAATGAGCGATCATCAAGGACTTCTCGGTTGCTGGGGCACAGACTGGCCTGTCGATGTTAAGGATTCTGCGGGATACAAACAAGAAACGGTCGGATTGGCTGTATGCATCCCGAAAACATTCGTCCGCTCGGAACCTGCTCCCACAAAAGACAACTATCTGTACGTCATTGGCAAAAGCACCAACAACAAAGATATCCATTATCATCTTGCCTTCTGTTCAGCCAATGAATCTTTTGGCTTCAAAAACAAAGACGAATGGTTCGGCTATCTGAAAAACTGGCGCGAAAGTCTGAATCATCCCTGCGTAATAGCTATCAGATAAGAATAGGATAAAAAGACCATGCGTGCTTTTTGATAAGAGCATGCATGGTCTTTTGGAAAAGGATACGGCCTATTAAGAAAAAGGATAACAAATATTTCTCAAATTTTTTCAGCTAAAGCCTGTGCCAGAGAAATGCCGTTGGTCTTTGCGATCTCACCTTCATCATTGACATTCGGAATCAGCACTTCGCCAACCATTTTCCATCCTAACAAAGCAACGCTCCGCTCCAATATTTTTCTTCTTTTCCATGATAATTTAATGATTAAATGCATTCGTTTTCTACAAAATTACAACATTCAGAATGCTCTATCTAAGATTAAAACAGTATTTTTACGGAGCAAAAAACAATTAATTATAAAAAAGACTTCATATGAAACTAAAAACATGTATCGTTTTGCTGTTGATCCCCTTTGTTGCCGTGCAAGCGCAAACAACAAAAGAAGAGGTGATGGCAAACATCCTCTATGCAGGGGGACCCTACTACAGTTATCCGACGCCAACAAAAAAACTCACGCCAGCGCCAGCAGGTTATAAACCATTTTATATCAGCCACTATGGAAGACATGGATCAAGATATATGGTAAACAACCGGCCTTTCGACTATGTACTGGAAAAAATGAATCTGGCAGACAAACAAAATGCACTCACACCGTATGGCAAAGAAACACTGAAAAAGGTGAAGGTGGCTTTTCAAGACGCGTATGATCGCGGCGGTGACTTGTCGAAACTGGGAGGCCGTCAGCATCAGGGCATTGCAAAACGGATGTATCAGAACTTCCCGGAAGTGCTTGCACAACCGATAAAAGTCGATGCACATGCGTCGTACGTCATGCGCTGCGCACTCAGTATGTCGAACTTCTGCCAACAGCTCCGAGGTTTGAATCCCAAACTGCAGATCTCTATGGATTCGAGTAAGCGCGACATGTGGTACATCGCCAACAACGACGACAGTATTCCAAGAGTTGAATCGGATACAATCATGCGAAACAAGCTGAATGCATTCAGAGAAAAGATGTTCAAGCCTGAACGACTGATGAATGCCCTGTTCTCCGACAAGTCGTTCGTCGAAAAAGAAATCAAGCCGGCACAAATGATGGGCGATCTTTTCAATATTGCAGAAGATATGCAATGCCAACCGGAATTGAACCTGTCATTCGACGACCTGTTTACCAAAGATGAACTGTTTGATATCTGGCAGAACGATAACGCAAGTTGGTGCTACGGAAACGGATTCTTCAAATCGTCAACACCAAGATACAAAGCTCACTACAATTTACTACGCAACATTCTGGATACGGCAGACAAAGCAATCAAAGATGGCAAACCCGCAGTAACGCTGCGCTTCGGTCATGACAGTGTCGTTTCGCCACTTGCCTACATCCTGCATCTGAAAGGTTGCGACAATGTGCCTGAAGATTTGGACAATCTCTACAAATACTGGGCGAACTTCAAAATCATTCCGATGGCCGGAAACATACAGCTTATTTTCTATCGCAAGGCGAACAGCAATGATATTCTGGTGAAGTTCCTGCAGAACGAACAGGAGACATCAATTCCAGTAAAGACAAACATCGCTCCATACTATCATTGGACGGATGTTGAAGCCTTTTACAGAGCCGAATTAGAAAAATAGTGTAATCGCGCACACATTTGTATTGCAACTATAAAAAATAAGCTTATCTTTGTGCATCATTTGAAAAAAGAAGTATCATGAACACATTGCAACAAGTAGGCGAAAAGATGACAAAGTATAGATGGACTATCTGTGCCATGTTGTTTTTCGCGACAACAGTCAATTATCTAGACCGTCAGGTTCTATCATTAACGTGGGACGAATTTATCAAACCGGAATTTCACTGGGATGAATCACACTATGGGACTATCACGTCGGTCTTTTCATTTGTATATGCATTGTGTATGCTTTTTGCAGGGCGTTTCATTGATTGGATGGGCACAAAGAAAGGCTATTTGTGGTCGATCGGAGTCTGGTCAGTCGGCGCTTGTCTGCATGCCTTCTGCGGTGTTGCAACCGAACATTACGTAGGGCTGCACAGTGCTGCAGAACTCATGTCGGCAACAGGCGATGTAGTTGTCACTCTGGCAACAGTCAGCACTTACTTCTTCCTCGCTGCCAGATGCGTTCTAGCGCTTGGTGAAGCAGGCAACTTCCCGGCAGCCATCAAAGTTACAGCCGAATATTTTCCAAAGAAAGACCGTGCTTTCGCAACTTCAATATTCAATGCCGGCGCATCTATCGGCGCGCTGATCGCTCCGCTGACTATTCCGCTGCTGGCAAAATCGCTGGGATGGGAAATGGCTTTCATCACCATCGGTGCTTTAGGTTTTATCTGGATGGCACTGTGGGTGTTCTTATATACGAAACCAAGTAAGAGCAAACATGTCAACAAAGCCGAATTGGATTATATCGAGCAAGACAAGCATGAGGCAGAAGCAGCGCAACAAGATCGCGATGATCAGAAGATCGGATTCTGGCAATGCTTCACTTTCAAGCAGACGTGGGCATTCATCGTCGGAAAGTTTATGACCGACGGCGTTTGGTGGTTCTTCCTTTTCTGGACGCCTTCGTATTTGAATACACAGTTCGGCATCAAAACAACCGACTCGTTGGGAATGGCACTGATATTCACCTTGTACGCCATCACGATGCTGTCTATTTATGGCGGCAAACTGCCTACAGTATTTATTAATCATAGCGGAATGAATCCTTATGCCGCACGCATGAAGGCAATGCTCATCTTTGCATTCTTCCCGCTCTGTGTTCTGCTGGCTCAACCGCTGGGAACGATTTCGCCCTGGTTCCCGGTTATCATGATCGGTATCGGTTGTGCAGCACACCAGTCATGGTCGGCGAATATTTTCTCGACTGTCGGCGACATGTTTCCTAAATGTGCCATCGCAAGTATCACCGGTATCGGCGGCATGGCAGGCGGCATCGGTTCGATGATCATGCAAAAAGCAGCGGGTAATCTGTTTGTCTATGCTGATCATACACAAATGACATTTATGGGATTCGTTGGCAAACCGGCAGGTTATTTCGTTATATTCTGCATCTGCGCTTTCGCATACTTGTTCGGATGGGTCATCATGAAAATTCTTGTTCCGCGTTACAAAGTAATCGTTCTTGACTAATAAAAATAAAGAAGAAGAATGTGTCAGAACAGGCACATTCTTTTTTTGTGCAAAGCCCCGACTTTCTAAAGGTAGAGCTTTGCGGTCTCACAAAATTTATGTATCTTTGTTCTGAGCGAAAATAAGCTGCGTTTCGGCATAAAAAACAAACACGTTTGTTTTATTCTGATCTCGGTTTGCACTATCTTTGTCTCAAATCAATTAATATCATTAATAGAAAAACAAGTTATGAGAAAATTATCCATTATGCTGATCCTTGCATGTATGTGTGCATGGACGTTCGCACAGCAAGCGCTGTTTGGCGGACAAAGCATTGAATCACCTGAGATTCATGCGGACAACACAGTGACATTCCGCTTCTCGGCACCGAAAGCTATCAAAGTACAGATTACAGGCGATTTTCTGCCTTCACAGAAAATGAAAACGCAATTCGGAGAAGTGGATGTTCCGGGCGTGACAGACCTGACTGAAGGCAAAGATGGCGTTTGGGAATACACAACACCCACTCCGCTCCCTTCTGAACTGTACGGATATTCGTTTATTGTAGACGGAATCAAAATGACGGATCCAAACAATGTTTATCAGAACCGCGACGTTGCAACGATCACGAATATCTTCATTATCGGCGGCGGACAAGCAGATCTTTACAAAGTCAATAAAATAGCTCATGGAACGGTTGCGAAAGTATGGTACGACAGTCCGACACTTGGCATCACACGTCGACTGACTGTTTATACTCCTGCCGGATATGAAACGAGCGGGAAACGCTATCCGGTGCTTTACTTGCTTCATGGCGCCGGTGGCGACGAAGAAGCTTGGGCTACATTAGGACGCGCCACACAGATTCTCGACAACTTGATTGCACAAGGCAAAGCAAAACCGATGCTTGTCGTCATGCCTAACGGCTATGCCGGGATGGAAGCTGCTCCGGGCGAATCGGAAGCAGGGATGTTCAAACCATCAATGCGCATGGGAACATCAATGGAAGGCGCTTATGAATCATCATTCCCAGACATCGTGAAGTTCATTGAAAACAGATACCGCGTGGAAAAAGCAAAAAGCGGACGTGCAATTGCGGGGCTTTCGATGGGAGGATTCCACTCGATGCATATCTCAAAATATTATCCGGACATGTTTGATTATGTAGGACTCTTCTCTGCTGCCATCATGCCTAATAAGGATGCAAAATCACCTGTATATCAGAACCTCGAACAGAAACTGAAAGCGCAGTTCGACAAAAAGCCGAAGCTCTACTGGATTGGAATCGGCAAGACCGATTTCCTGTATCAGGCAAACAAGGACTATCGCAAGTTATTGGACGAGAAAGGCTACAAATATACTTATCGTGAAAGCGACGGAGGACATATCTGGAGAAACTGGCGCATATATCTGTCAGAATTTACACCACTGCTGTTCAAATAAAATGCAAATCGTATTTCACAAGCGAATACAAAACAGCGATTGATAAAATACAACAGGCATGGACGACAATCTGAATATGTTCCATGCCTGTTGTTTAACAAATCAAATTAAAGGAAACTGGCTACTTTATCAAAAACACTTTTAAAACACGCTTCAATCACTTCCGGATCAGCTTTCGAATAGAGCGGGAACGGCCATTGATGCGAATACGGGAATGGAAAATCTTTTTCTTCCAGAATAATATCCGAACTCTTTCCTAAAGCGTCCTTAATGCCAAATGTTGGCATCACCACATCGTTCTTCAATGAAATAATACGAATCCTGTCCGCAGCATTGCTGAAGAAAGCTTCGCGCTCCTCTTTCATCACTTCAGGACAAATCATTGCCTTGAAAGCCTGCTCCAAATAATCATTCTCGAATGACGGCGGCAACGGTCTGCGTTCAATAAAATCATGATGATAATATTGTAGAAGCTTGTTAAAAGCCACATTGTCCATGATGTCACGCGAAGTGCCGTTCATCTCGCAGAAAATCGAACCGCCACAGAACATGAACAGCCGCGTGCTGCTAAACAACTGCTCCGGATCGGCGATAAAAAGTATCTGCGACAACATCGCACCGATGGAATAGGCGAAGAAACTGATGGAAGTGTCTTCAACGAACAACGGATGAATGCCACTTTTGATAGTACGTACCAATTGCAAAATATTAAAGATGAACTGTCGTCCGGAAGCATAAAAACGCAGCGGGTCAATCGTCATACGACTGCTCAAAGCCACATTGGCAAAAGTGGCATTGCTCAGTTGCGCTTCTTCCGATTTGCGAACGTTGACCCATTTGATTGTTTCGCGCGGATTACACCATTTCGCGGGCGTACGATTCATGTGAAATGAAATAGGGAAAAGAATAACCGCTTTGCCGGTTTGCCTGACCAGATATTCAGCCCAGACCAGATACTTTTCCCAATTGCGTTCATTCAAACCATGCAACAAAATAATGGCTTCATGACACTTCTCGCACCCGGACGGAGCAAAAATGACATATGGAAATGATTTGTTTTCTTGAATCATATTATCCTTTTCGCCACAAAATTCGGTTACGGCAAGATCTTGTTGGAAAGAATCAATTTCAGACAAGCTCAACATTTCCGTAAAATGAAACGGAAGCATTTCTACAGGTGAATCATGTAAAAGCACCTTTTTCTCAAAAGAAAAGAGCTTGCTCAATTGTTTTGTACGAACTGAAATATTCATTGTGTCATTCATTTTTCCACAAAAAAACAACACATTCATGAAGCCTCAAAATAAAAGGTTCATACACCCTCTATTGGGGGCATAAAGTCGTATTTAGGGGTGAAATTTTCAAATAAGGGGTGAATGTAAAAAGAAATATTGTAAATTTGTTTCCGAAAAAAAATGTATTTATGAGTTCCAAAGATTACAAAAAGATACCTTCTTACATCTACGAAAAACAGAATATCGTTAGCCTTATTCTACTGACGGCTCTGTTTGCTTTGGTGTTCATCAACATCTACAAACCGTTCAGTTCGTCGTCATGGTACAATGTATCCGAATTCAAATTTTTTGTCTTTTCGAGTCTGATCATTCTGACCGGAGTGCTGGTGGTTGTCATCAGTCGTATCGTCATGTATTACTGGGGACGCAAATACGGAATCACTTACGCCGGCTATGCATTGTGGATTTTTTTGGAAATTTTTTTCATGGCGCTTTTTTATACTATCTATACGATCTATCTCAATCCGGAACGCGAATATATGGCTGCATTCAAGGAATCAGCCATCAACACCAGTCTGGTGCTTCTTCTACCTTACTCGGCGCTGCATCTGTATTTCTCGTACAAAGAAAAAGAACGGCAATTGTCACTGCTTGCCGAAGAAAAGGAAGAAGCGGCCAGCAAACAGGATGTGTTCTCCTTTTATGATGAGAAGAAAGAACTGCGCCTTTCCATCAAAGGGACGAATCTGCTCTATCTGGAATCGGCAGACAACTATGTCTGCATCTGGTATCTTAATAAAGGAGCGCTAACAAAGTTCATGCTTCGCAACACGCTGAAAACAATTGAAGAAACGCTGGAGTACACCAATGTGCTACGTTGTCACCGTTCGTATATGGTGAATTTTGACCAGGTGAAAATGATTCGCAGAGAGAAAGATGGTGCTTACATTGATTTCGGTATCGAAGGCGTGTCGGATATTCCAATCTCGAAAACCTACAGCGAAAAAGTGACCCGCTGGTTTATTAATCATTAATAAAAAAGCCCACCCCGCTCCGATTAACAATTGGCAATCTTGCAGGATGGGCCTTCGCTCTATAAATAATTAGCAAACTTATTTCTTCAAAAATACTTCCAGAACCGGAATCTCTACATTAGGTTTCTCGACCGGAAGAGAGAGGATGCATGAACCGTCGTCATTCTTCTTCATCTTTATTTCGGAAGCATCATGCAGGAACTGCACATACTCAATCTTGTCGCCAAACGAAACGCTCATGCTGCCCATCGGATAATCGAGCAAATGAATGTAAAGGCGATTGGTTTTCGGATTATAAGTAAGCAACGTATTGGCAGGGGCTTTGAAATCGGCAGGTGCTTCAGTGCAATTATAAACCGAACGGTTGTTGAACTTCATCCAGTCACCCATCGCTTTTAAACGATCCTGTGCGCGCTGATCGAACACGCCACGCGCCGTCGGACCAACATTGAGCAACAGATTTCCACCCTTGCTGACTGATTCAACCAGCAACTCAATCAACTGAGCCGGACTTTTCCATGTATGTTCGTCACGGTAATAGCCCCACGAACCGGAAAAAGTCTGACAGGTTTCCCAAGGCACGCGTTTGCCTTTATATTCCGGCCATTTGTCGGCCTTATATTGTTCAGGGGTTGTGAAATCCCAACCACCTTCGACATCCTTCAAATCCAAGCGGTCGTCGACGATAATACCCGGTTGCAGTGTGCGGGCTAACTTAAGCAGTTCTTCCGAATCCCAATCATCGTGTCCCTTGCCATTCTTGCCCGGATAAGAGAAGTCGAACCAGATGATACTGATCTTGCCATAGTTGGTAAGCAGTTCGGTAACCTGATCCTTCATATACTGACGGTATTTAGCCATGTCCTTGCCTTTGTTCAACTTGGCATAATCGGCCTCAGTCGCATTATCGCCCAAACGCTGCGGATGACAACGATCGATTGTGAAATCAGGATGATGCCAGTCCAACAATGAATAATAAAATCCAACCTTTAAGCCTTCGGCACGGAAAGCTTCAACATATTCTTTCAGCAAATCTTTCTTTATAGGTGTATTAGTAGCTTTGTAATCAGTGTATTTAGAATCCCAAAGACAGAATCCTTCGTGATGTTTAGAAGTGATAACAACATACTTCATACCTGCTTCCTTGGCCATCTTCGCCCAAGCCTTAGGATCGAACATGTCGGGATTGAAATGATCAAAATACTTCTGATAATCCTCGGTCGTGATGCGCTCCTGATTTTTTACCCACTCATGGCGAGCAGGAAGCGCATATAAACCCCAGTGAATAAACATGCCGAAGCGCGCATCGGTCCACCATTGCAAACGTTCGGCTTTCTGTGCCTCCGTCTCTTTCGGAAGCTGTGCTTGCATAGAGCCTGCAAACATCGTCACAGCCATCGCTGTCAACAAAATTGATTTCAATGTTTTCATGAAACAGATTGTTTAAAATTTGTATTCACAAATGTAAGCATTATTGGCGTTTTCGACAATAAAAGGAAAAGTTTATTTTCATTGTTTAATAGAAATGATAGCCAACGCCCAGCATCAAGTTCTTTGGATCATGACATTTGCTCAATTGATAACCAGCATGAAGGAATATGTGGCGCGTTACATGTGCTTTCAAAGCCAGTATCTGATAAAATCCGCCCCAGTCACTTCCTTTATAGAACATGTTATGACCTACGCCCACATTGATGGAGAAAATAGGCATAGTCAATTCGCCGCGCAACGATAATCCAACGCCTACACGCTCACGAAACGGAGGACGATAAAAACGGTAATTTCCATCCTTGTCCTGACCGGCTTCATATTTCTCGATATTGGCGCTCTCATCATATTGTCCGTCAAGCGAAATACCCGCTCCGAAATACTTGTTGAAGTTGTACATCGGATTGAAGTTGAAGCCGAAAATGCCGAAATTGCCAGGAATGATGACAGACTCATTAGAAAGCACCTTGGAACGCGTAGCACCGAAGATCACAACATCATAACTCAGATACGGCGCCGTCGTGAGTTTCAGATCGCGATTGACAAGCGCCTCATCATAAGAAGCATCGAATACGCGCATCACGCCAAGCTTCGCCCCGACAATATTGACGCCTGCATTGGGGCAATGCGTGTTGCCGTTAGAATAGTGAGTCGCTGTCACGCCTGTAATCAAGCGCCATTGGCGATTCATTTGCCAGTTCAAGAGCAGTCCCAGACTGAGATAGGCGTTTATCTTCGATCCGACCATCGTATTGTTCCAATTATTGTCTGCATCATAAGGTTTCCATCCAAAAGACGCACCGAAATTCCATTCATAATCGAGAGAGAGATGAGTGGCGATCTGCTTTATGCGGGATCCTTGGAATACATAAAGGGCGACGGGATTGCCCAACTCTTTAGTATTGAAGAACGTGTTGTAAGTTACGCCGATACCCTGATATGTGTGTGGATAAAGCTTTCCAAAATAGGAATCGGGAGCGAACTGGAATGCATATTTCAGATGAAATGACAAATCCTTGTCTATTTTTTTGTCTTTGAGATTCACTCCTTTGAAAAAATCGTGCGTCTGGAAGACATAACCTGGTGCGAAATCAAACTCTACTTGATGAATCAAAGGCTTACATGAAATGCTGTCGTGAACTTGTCCAAAAGATACGTTGCCGACGGACAGCAGCAACAACGTAGTTAATATAATTGCTTTCTTCATCTTATAAACGCTCTAAAATAACATAATAATTCTTGCCCGTGGGCATCTGGCTGTGGAATTTGCCACGAATGTTTTTCAAAACGCCCGTCTTGCGATTACGGATGCAGAATGTATATTCAGCATCGAAGGATTCGAATTCCAGAACTCGCGTAACACGTGTTGCGCCAGGCTGAAGCACGATGCTTTTGCTTACATCAGTGAAGGGCAACGCCATATTTTGAATGGAGTCGTTAAAGCTTGCCTTCTTTCCGCTGAGTTGAAGCGTGCCGTCTTTACTCTCTGAAACATAAGAAGGAATATCTACTTGGAAAGCACTGCTCAAAAAAGTAAAGGCTTTTGGGTTTGCGCTCGAAAAAGTAATTTTCTGACTTTGGTCGTGAAAGAAAGAGACGACAGACGTGATAGGCGAATCGGATTTATTATCGAAAACAATGGAAGACACCTGCTTCAGCGATATTGCATAACTTCCGGGCAGAAAAGTATACGTGATATGATCGAAATCATAACCGGCAGAAGGCGACTGAGTAACGTGGATGAGTATCGTCTTGAAGTTGTCGCCCATGGTAATATTGAACTTGAAATCCTCCTTCGACAGATTTTCATCTACCCGAATACTCAGATGTCTGTCATCGATTCGCTTTACTGTGAATCCTTTAACCACACCATTATACGAGATGCTGTCATTTTCATTCAGGTAAGAACGAGTCGACAAGACTTCTTTTTCGAAATTTACTGTATAGATATCCCAAACGGGAGTGGACATTTCAACAATTATAGAATCGCCCTCGCCACTCATCTGAATATCCGTGTCGGAAACCTTCAACTCGTCCACAAAAACGTCATTATTACAACTGGAAAGTACAATCAACATGCTGATAATAAATTCTAATGACAATGTTTGATAATTCATATCTCTGATTTGTGTCATAGCATATACATAAAAGCCGCAAAGTTGCGGCACTCTCAATAATTTCCTCAAAAGTACACAAAATAGCAATGAGGTGATTACTCTGCGCTGCTTTTTCTTGACAGGAGAATACGCCTTGTAAACTATTCACCACTCGAACAAACGACTCAGGCTGTTGATAATTGAAGCCTTCCTGCGTTATATAGAAATACAGAATTTGAAAAGAATTTACTTCTCGGCCTTCATGCGCGAAGTGACGCAGTCGTAGACGTACAGCAACAGTGCGGCTCCGACTCCAATCGCAAGAACGACCATCCAGATGCGTGACGGATTGTATTGTTGCCAAAGCATTTGTGTAAGCGCGTCGGGCGTCATGTTTAATTGCTTGGCAACCTCTTCAAAATAGGCATTATTGGACAGTCCGTCGGCAATTTGCAAACCTTTGCTGTCTGCAAGCTCGCGAACCATCGTCACTTTGTCGGACAAGTGCTGATAAACGGAGCCCGAGATGATTCCTGCCAGCACATTCCCAAGGAACATCGGGATGAAAGAATAGCCCATATAAAGCGCCTTCTTGTCGGTTGGTGCAATACTGCCGATATATTCGGTAATCTTCGGTGAACCTGCCATCTCGCCAAATGAAAAGAAGAACAGCGCAGCGATCGTATAAAGTACGTTATTGAACGCCAAAGTCAGCGACATACCGATGGCGCAGACCAAGAATCCGGACATCATCGAACGCAACGGCTTTAAACGCATCACAATGCTCGACACCAGTACTTGGAAGAGTATGATGAACATCGAATCCATATTCGTGATGAATTCCGGATCCATCACGCCTGGTGCAAGACTATAGTTCTCGCTGATAAACGGCACGTGCTGATGGAAGAAATTGTAGAGCACGCTCGTATCCACCCATTGCGAAATAAAGACGGGAAGCGTAAAAAACAACTGGTTGTACATCGTCCAGAATCCTGCTATAATCAACAGGAAGAGCAGAAACTTGACATCTTTCAGTATGCTTCCCATATTTCGGAAGATTGCCGCGAAAGTATGCATCAGACTTTCGGCATCCGAACGCTCTTCTCTGCCCGGCTCTTTATAAAAGAGCAGCAAAATGAAGTTCATTGCGATAAATCCTGCCGATACATAGAATATGAGATGTGAGGAACTTTTGAAAAGCAGCGTCACCAGCGGTCCCATAAAAGCGCCAATATTCACCATCATATAATAGATGCCAAAACCAATGGACGAATTGCTCGGATTGGTCACTTTAGAAACCGTAGCCGAAACGATTGGTTTGAACAGCGCAGCGCCGATGGCCAAATAAAGATACATCAGGAAAACGCCTGTAAAAGTAGAGAACATTGGAAGAAGAATGAAAGCAGAAATATAGACGAGGAAGGCAAGGAAAAGGACTTTTCTATACCCGTAGCGGTCGGCGATGGCTCCGGTCAGAACCGGAAGGAAATACAGAATACCTGTACCGACACCCATCAGAATTCCTTTCTGTGCTTGGGAGAATTCAAGCCCGCCGGCATCGGACGATCCTGTCAAGTAGTTTGCAAACAACATAAAAAAGCCATACCAGGCCCAACGCTCAAACAATTCTATTCCATTGGCGACCCAAAAAGTCCGGGGAAAGTCTTTCAACATGCTCATATCCTCAATTGTTTCTCTTATTTGACGTAAAAGTACATTTATTTCTATCACTTTGTTATTCTTGAATAGAAATAAATGTACTTTTTACTGTTCTTTCCCCAAAAATAAATATCTTTTGAAGAGAAAACTTATTTGAATACCTGTTTCATCGGACGACCAATCCAAACCTGCGGTTGCTTCAAACCGAAAATATAAGCAATCGTTGAAGCACAGTCGAACTGCATCATGCTTTCGGTAAACTCGTAGCCTTTCTTGACATTCTTGCCACAGATGATAAATGGTGTTTCCATCTCCAGCATCGTCTTTCCGCCATGACCTTTGTTAACACCTCCGTGGTCGGCTGTAACGATGAAAATAGTCTCGTCATAAATGCCGGCATCTTTTACAGCCTGAATGATTTGTCCGATGTATCCGTCGAGTTCAGCCATCTTGTCGTAATAAGCAGGCGTATCGTGACCAATCTTATGACCGACATGGTCAGGTTCGTCGTAAACAATGTTCACCAACGTTGGTTTGGCTTTCTTAATATATTCTACAGCAACGCGAGCCGTCTCTTTCGGGTTGTCCAAAGAGTTTTCGATGTGTTTATCGAAGTTCAATGCCAAAGTATCAACCACATAACGTATGCCGTCCCACTCGCAAATGCAACCGATCTCAGCTTTTGGATAGGCGCGATGCAGAAGACCGAAAACAGTTGGGAAAATACCGTCCTCATCGGTAACGCGCGACGGAAGTTCTGGCACTTTCGAGCCCCACTCGGTGTATCCGTGAAGTTCCGGACCAGCTCCCATGTACATCGAACCCCAGTTTACTGCACTCGATGAAGGAAGTACCGAACGTTTCTTCAGCGTATACGAACCTTCAGCCATCAACTTCTTCACATTAGGCATGTTCGCCTTCTTTACGCTATAAGCTCCCCAGCCATCCAATCCGATTAATACTACATGTTTGGCTTTCCAGCCGCCGGCATACATGCCGTTTGAGCAAAGCATCAATAACGCCAATACCCAAATCAATTTACCTGTTTTCATTTATGTTTTTCATTAAATATGTCTTCAAAATATCATGTATTCTATTGATATACAAACAATCTCAACAAAAGTACTCATTTTCCTCTAAAAATCAAAGATATCCATAAAAAACAGAGTCGATTCTCATGAACCGACTCCGCAAAATTCTTTGTTATTTTCTGTTTTTACATTGATTGTTCTGTACTTTCGCTATTGCCACCACTCTTCACATCATCGTTGGAAATACCGCGACGAACCTTCTTGATAGAGCCCTTCATCGTTCCGAATCGATATGAGATGCTGAAACGGAAATCACGTGAGTTGCGCCATGTCGTAGATGTGTTCGAGAAACCTGTGCCGGTTGTTGTATTTGTCATCTTCATTGTCTTCCAGAACGGGTTTTGTGCACCAACAGAAACGGTCAACTTCTTTTTGAAAAAGTCCTTGTTCAAATTCAATCCTGCGAAATGGAAGGTCGAACGCTTGCTTTGCAATTGAATCCACGGACTAAAGTAACCGCCTTGTACATCGATACGGAAATCTTTCGGCAGATTGAACTGCAAACCGGCAAAAACACGTCCGCTGAAACCGTCGTTGCTCATGTTCATAGAGGCACTCTTGATATTGGTATAATCAATGCCACCATTCAGATAGATGCGAAAGAGAGTAATCGGATTCCAGTTGCCATAAAGGAACAATCCGACCTGATTCTTCTTACCGATATTGCCATACGTATTCCAGATAGCGCCATTGTATTTGGAACGAGCATCGGTAGAGGCGAAATTGGCAACTTCGCTGTATTGCTCGATGGAATTGTTGAGGAATGTATAGGTAAGACTAGCATTAATACTGAATTTCTGAGCGAACTTGCTGAAATTGAAATTGACATTGTTGCTCTTTTCAGAATTCAGATTAGGATTACCTTGAGAAACATTCTGTGGGTTCGTGTCGTCGATATACGGATTCAGGAACCAAATGCCCGGACGCTGTATACGCATATTATAACCCAAACGCAGCTGTGATGACATATCCAACTGATAAGTCAACGTTGCATTTGGTACAATATCAAAATAGTTTGTACTGAAATTCATCGCTTCCTTTCTGGCAAACTTTGCATTCAAGCTTGTACCTTCTGCGCGGACACCGGCTTTGATACCAAATTTATTAAGCTTGATCAAATAGCCCAAATATGCAGAATAAATATGTTGTGTATGACGGAAATCGCTGTTGTCGCGCGAATGATCTTCCCAGACTTTTGTCGAATCGTTATAAATCTGTTCCAACGTGTTACTCTTGCTCTGGCGATAAATGTATTTTACACCTGTTTCGAAGGTCTGATTCTTCAGTGTCGGCGTGGTATAATCAATCTGAGCAGTATGTTCATTTGTGGAGGCATTGTTCACATTCCATTTCGGATAAGTGCTGGCCAGATAATAGTTGTTTACATCTGTGAGTTCAGTATGTCCGTCGCTGTTATTAGGCATATGACTGAAACGGTACGACAAAGTCAGCATCTCATCCTTCTTATGCGTTGAATGTTGATAATCCACATTGATATCGGTTGAACCAAAAGTGCTCTTCGCATTACTGTAACGCTTGTAGCTATAGAACGGAGTTGTAGATATTGCGTTGCCATTCATTGTATTCAATGCTGCCTGCAATTCAGAGATGCTCCTCATGTCGCCACCAAAAAGATTTGCGCCGACCGACACCAGATTCAGCGTATCGAATTCATAACTTGCTTCAAGATTGCCAAAATTGAACGGACCCTTGTTCTTACTTCGTCCTGTCTCCCCCAAAATAGATTTTGATTTCGTGAGTACATCGTTATCGGTAATGCGCTCCGAATAAGAATCATTCCATGGAGAGTTCTCACGATTGTAGCCATAGTTTGCAGTCAAACCCAACTTCCCGGCTTTGAGAGAGATATAGCCACCAGCACCTAATCGACCCAAAGTACTGACATTGGCACGAACGCTTCCCGTATAACCTTGTATGGCATTCTTCGCCGTCACAATATTAATAATACCACCAACACCTTCGGCATCATATTTGGATCCCGGATCGGTGATTACTTCAATATTCTTGATTGAACTGGCAGGCATACTCTTCAAAACCTGTGAAGCATTACTGCCGCTCAACAGATTAGAAGGTTTGCCATTCATATATATCTTATAGTTCGACGAACCTTTCAGCTGAATGTTATCATCGCCATCAACCGTGAGCATCGGTACCTTGCGAAACATGTCAAGCGCATTACTCGTTACTGCTTCCGGATCATCTTCCAAACTATAAGTCAGTTTGTCGACCTCAACCTTCACCAATGGCTTCTGAGCTGTAACAGTCACTTCGTTCAGATGCTGCGTATCGTCATTCATCAGCAGTTTGCCTAAATCGAGCACTTTGTTGTTTCCAGAAAGAGTAAATCGCTTCACTGCAGGAAGCTTGCCTATCGATTCCATCTTCATGATATACTTGCCGGCAGCCATCGACGCCGTAAACTTTCCATCCTCATCGCAAGCCAATAGCTTAATAACTTTAGCCGGTGCAGATGCGGCTGAAATTCTTAACGTTACATAAGGAACAGATTCATTGGATAAAGAATCGATTACCTGCCCTTTAATGGTAAATCCGGAACTGCTGTTTTGTGCTTGGGCGCACACAGATAACAATAACAATAAAATGAAACAAAACTCTCTTTTCATGGAAAACTGCTATTAATTGAATTATTATGCAAAGATGATGATAATCCTTATTCATTCTCTTTTCTGTGCATGAAAAAGAAAAGACATGGATGCAAAACGAAAATCCATAACCCCAGGAACTCTCCTCACCTATTAACCGAGACAAAAATAGTTCTTATTACGAAAACAACGTATTCCTTTGCGACTAAAGAATTATAAAAAATGTATTTTGGTGTATCATTCATAAGGTTTTGGCTATATTTGTAACAATATTAAATGTAATTCCTATGAAGAAGTTATTATTTATTGCATGTTCACTATTCCTCGTAATGAGTATGAACGCACAAAAACAAATTAAACTGAATGCTCCTAATAAGAGCCGTGGTACAGCAGTCATGAAAGCTTTGTCCGAACGTCATTCTGTTCGTGAGTTCTCGACCAAAGAACTAAGTCTTCAAGACCTATCTGATTTGTTATGGGCCGCTAATGGAATCAATCGTAGCGATGGCAAGCGCACAGCACCTTCTGCTATGAACAAACAAGATGTTGACATCTATGTCATCATGAAAAGCGGTGCTTATCTGTACGACGCAAAGACTCAGACATTGAAGCCTGTAGTTGCCAAAGATCTCCGTGGAGATGTTGGAGGTCGTCAAGACTTTGTAAAAGTCGCGCCTGTCAGTTTGGTTTTAGTATCTGACATTTCTCGTTTCGGTTCAATGGCCGGCAAAGAAATGAATACAGTTATAGGCGCAGTTGATGTCGGTACCGTTTGTCAAAATATCAACATTTTCTGTGCCGCAACCGGTCTCGTCACCGTTCCCCGTGCCAGCATGGAAAAAGATGCTCTAAAGAAAGCATTAAAACTGACCGACAACCAGATTCTCATCATGAACAATCCGGTCGGATATCCTAAGAAATAAAAATAGCAATAATATTTAAAAGATAAAGGGAGGTGTTCTTCCTTTATCTTTTATCATCTAACTAATAAAAGGATACAATAGGTTTCAACACAAAGAGAGTGTGTGTATTATCAAATAGATGGAGGAAAAGAACTACATAGAGCTATTCAATCATATTTATTCTGACTATCGGAACAGATACATACGATTTGCGTCTTCATACATATATAATAAAGAAGATGCCGAGGACATAGTTGCTGAAAGCCTCCTCTATTATTGGGAAAACAGAGAGAAACTAAAAGAAGTAAAAAATGTACCATTATATATTTTAGTAATCATAAAAAACAAATGTTTGGATTATCTGCAAAGACAACGTACGTGGAATAATATTGCTGAAAATATGCTTTCAAACAAAGAATGGGAATTACAAACTCGAATTTCGAGTTTGGAAGAATGTGATCCAGAAGCATTGTTCAGCGAAGAAATTCAAAATCTAATAAAAAAAACCTTAGATCAACTACCTTCGAAGACCAGTCGAATATTCATTATGAATCGCTATGAAGGGAAAAGCTATCAAACTATTGCTCAAGAGATGGGATTATCAGTCAAAAGTGTGGAATATCACATAAGTAATGCCCTTGAAGCTCTTCGTAAAAACTTAAAAGATTATTTGCCTTGTCTTCTTTTTGTATTTGACTTCTTTTATTCATGATGTCCAGTATTTCAAATTACAATTCTAAACCTCAATTATGAGAATATTCAAAAATTCTTACTTTTTTATTTAGGGTAAAATCCTATTCATTCGCCCTTATATTAGAAACAAGCAAAAAATGGACAAGAAATTACTATACAAAATGTTTGAAGGTCGTGCTACCGACCAAGATATAACCCAAATAAGAAAATGGGTGAACGAAAACAAACATAATCGGGTTATCCTTTCCAATGAACGGAAACTTTTTGACGTAATACAATTCAACGAATCAAAAGAGAAGGCTGTATCACATACAAAGAAGATTTCTTTCAGAGCCATCGCAGCTAGTGTTGCTGCCGCAATCATCACTATATTCATCCTTTATGGTGTATCCTATCTAGTAGATGAAAATGCAACTACATTCGTTGCTTACAATACAGTCACTGTTCCAGCAGGTCAAAGAGTCGAACTACAATTAGCCGATGGAACTCATGTATGGTTAAATGCCTTATCCAAGATATCTTATCCTGTATCTTTCAATGGAAAGAAGCGAGAAGTTTTTTTGAAAGGAGAAGCGCTTTTTGATGTGGCAAAAGAAAAAAATAAAAAATTCATCGTGCATGCAGGACATTGTGATGTTGAAGTTTTAGGAACCCTTTTCAATGTCGAAGCCTATAAGGACAATGAATTTTCAACAGCATTAATGCGAGGAAGTGTAAAAGTAACCGACAATAGGAATCCAGACAAATACGTCTTGCTAAAACCTAACAACTTGGTTAATCTAACAAATGGTAAGTTAGTTGTTTCACAAATCACAGACTTAAATCCATATACATGGAAAGATGGCTTGATTACATTCAAAAATATCAGTTTAAGAGATTTGATGAAAAAGATAGAAAGGAACTATGGACTGACTATTGTCATTGAAAATTCTAAATGGGATCATTATGCATGTAGTGGTAAATTCCGTGTTTCTGATGGAATAGAAGAAATATTGAAAGCTCTCCAACAAGATGCACATTTCACCTATGAACGAGAAAATGGTAACGAAATACATATTAGATAAACAAATCAAAAAAAATTAGTATACGCGGATGAAGTGATAATATATTATTATTCAGTCTAATATCAAAAAAAATTAAGTTATTGAGAACATGAGAAAGAAAGTATTGAGTGTATCTCGCATTTTAAAAGCTACAGCTATACTCTTTTTTGCTTGCAGCATATATATGCAAGCGGAAGTAGTGAATGCCCAAAGCATGCGAATTACATTAAACAGAAACAATGTCAAACTCGAAAATGTATTAAATGACATCGAAAGCCAGACAAAAATGTTATTCATTTACAACAAGGGAGTAAATGTAGACAAAATGGTCTCCTTAAAGGTAAAGGATTCTTCATTAGATGATGTCCTATATCGCCTGTTTGGAAATTCAGTATCGTATAAGGTTGAAGGATCTTATATTGTTCTTTCTCCCAAAACTACAGAAGTAAAAAGTATCCAGCAAACAACAAAGCGTATTAAAGGTACTATCACTGATGAGAAGGGAGAATCAATTATTGGAGCTAACATCGTTGAAAAAGGAACACAGAATGGTACTATTTCAGATGTAGATGGTAATTTTACATTAGAGATAAAAAATAATTCCGTGCTAGTTATTTCATATATTGGATATAAAACAAAAGAACTTCCTGTCGGAAATGCATCTTCACTAAACATTAAATTATCCGAAGACACTGAAACTCTTAGTGAAGTTGTAGTAGTCGGTTATGGTGTTCAAAAAAGAGCATCTGTTACAGGTTCTGTAGCTTCAATACAAGCTAAAGATATCACTACAGTTAAAACTCCAAATGTCACTAATACCTTAGCAGGTAAATTACCAGGTCTTAGGGCTGTTCAAAGAAGTGGTGCTCCTGGAGATGACGCCGCATCAATCGATATTCGAGGATTTGGTAGTGCCTTAGTCATTGTGGATGGCGTTGAACGTGATTTCAGACAACTAGATGCCAACGATATTGAATCCATCAGTATCTTAAAAGATGCATCAGCAGCTGTCTACGGATTTAAAGGAGCTAATGGCGTCATTTTAGTAACAACAAAAAAAGGCCAAATAGGTAAACCCAAAATCGACTACAACGGATATGTTGGAATTCAAAATATCACCAGATATCCAGAATTACTAAATGGATACGATTATGCTACATTATACAATGAAGCCCAACAAAATATTGGTGTAACAGCTCCTTATTCAAATGAAGATTTGGATCGTTTTAAACAAGGTATTGGAACAACTGACTGGTATGATGCTGTTATTCGTAAAACATCTCCGAACATGTATCATAATTTAAGTGTTTCAGGTGGGGCTGAAAAAGTGAAATACTATTTTTCTCTTGGATATACAGATCAAGAAGGAATTTACAAATCAAAAGATTATTCCTTCAAAAAATACAACGTACGTTCTAATATCAGTGCAGAAATAGTAAAAGGATTTACAGTCGATTTGCAACTAAGTGGGCGATTAGATACGCGTAATAAACCTTACGAAGCAGATCCAATAACTCGTAGTATCCAAATGGCAAAACCTGTAAATACTATATATGCTAATAATAATGAGAACTACTGGTCGAATCCGGGTGACAAAGGGAATCCAGTTCAATTATCAGAAATAGATAATGTCGGTTATGACAGAAGAGACAGAAGAGAATTTAATGGTTCAATAACCTTTAATTGGGATATACCTTGGTTAAAAGGTCTTTCTGCTAAGGCGTTGTTTGCCTACGATTACAATAACCAATATACCCGTCAATGGTATAAAGAATATTATGAATATGCTTATAACCAATCTACTGATAAATATAATGTTACTGGCAGTCATACGATTTCTGAGTTAACGACTCAATCCAACAATTATTTTAAACCAAATGGTCAACTTTCTCTTAATTATAAAAACACTTTTGGAAAACATGACATTGGTGTATTAGCTTTATGGGAGTTTTATAATGATCGTACTGATTGGGTTAAGGCATATCGCCAATTTACAGTTAGTGCAATAGATCAAATGGGAGCTGGCGATAAAACCAATATGAGTAACGATGGTAATGCCTCTGTCTCAGCCCATGAAGGTCTGGTCGGTCGTATAAATTACGCTTATGCAAACAAATATCTGGCAGAATTCAGCTTCCGTTATGATGGGTCTTACAAATTCGATCCGGACAAACGGTGGGGATTTTTCCCTGCAGCATCATTAGGCTGGCGCATATCTGAAGAAGATTTCTTTAAAGAAGCATTACCTATGTTCAGTAATTTCAAAATAAGAGGTTCTTATGGCAAAGTCGGTGATGAAGGTGATTTTGCAGCATATCAATATCTTACTGGTTATACTTATCCTTCTGGTAGTTACGTCTTAGGTTCAGGAGGCCTTACTAACGGTGCTAAAGATAAAGGTATGCCAAATATAAACCTGACTTGGTATAAATCAACAACAGCAAATATTGGTTTTGAAGCATCGCTCCTTTCAGGTCTCATTACAACAGAATTTGATTACTTTATTCGTAAACGCGATGGCTTGTTAGCAACAAGACAACTCTCTTTACCGACAACATTCGGTCAAACATTACCTCAAGAGAACTTAAATTCAGATAAAACAAAAGGATTTGAGATTGTATTAGGACATCATAATAAAATCAATGATTTCACCTATGATGTTAAAGCGAACTTCTCAACAACTCGCATATATAACAGACATATTGAGCGTGCTGCTTCATCAAATATGTATGACGATTGGCGCAACAACAGCAATGATCGCTATCAAAGTATTCAATGGGGAAAAGTGGTAATAGGACAATTCCAAAGTTATGACGAAATTTTGAATGCACCTATACAAGACAATAATGGTAACAAATCATTAATGCCTGGTGATTTAAGATTTGAAGATATAAATAATGATGGTATAATCAACGATAAAGATAATAAACCTATTGGGCACGGAAGCACTCCTCGTATGTATTATGGATTAAATCTGTCTGGAGAATATAAAGGTTTTGACTTGACTGTCTTTTTCCAAGGTGCAGCAGGTCATGAAGTATTCGTCAGCGGCGACGTTATGGCTCCATTCATTCAACAAGGTTTAGGGAATGGCTTCACTATCTGGCTAGATCGTTGGCATAGAGAAGATCCATCTGATATGAATAGCAAATGGATTCCGGGATACATGCCTGCCCTCAGACCTACAGGATTCTCATCGAACGAAAGTAATAATACTTGGACTATGCACAAAGCCAACTATTTACGCCTAAAGACACTGGAATTAGGTTATACTTTCCCGAAAAAATGCTTAGGAAACTTAGGTATTGACAAACTACGTATCTATTTGAACAGCTTCAATATGTTGACATTTACAAGCAGAGAAGGAATCATGAAATATATGGATCCTGAAAATAGTGAAGGTTCACTAAGGTACTATCCTCAGATGAAAACATTCAATTTTGGTGTTAATCTAACTTTTTAATGTAATTCAGTAAAATATGAAAACAACAATTATAAAAGGCATTAGCTTCTGTTTAATCCTTTTGGGTATGACAGCATGCTCAGGCTATCTTGATAAGGAATCATTCGATATTATAACACCCGAACAAGTTTGGAAAGATCCCAAATTGATAAATGGTGTATTGGTTAATTTGTACGATGGCCTACAGACTGAAGACTTTGACTATTGGTATAGAGAAGCATGGAGGCTAATGAATCCATCATCAATGTCAGACGAAGCACAGGGATCATTCCAAAAAGATCCAGCTTTCGATAATGGCAATGCCAGTTACACTTATGAAGATGCCTTGTTTGAGCAAAAGTTTTCTGATCGTTACAAACTAATACGTAATTGCAACGATTTTATCGCTCAATTAAACGAGGCTACGTCATTATCTGAATCAGATAAACAGGCCTTATTAGGAGAAGTAAGGTTTTTACGTGCCATGCATTATTTCACCTTAGTCAAAAGATATGGTGGAGTTCCTTTAATCAGTGAATCACAAACTTATGATTCCAGTAATTTGGAATCGCTGATGGTTCCACGAAATAAAGAAGTTGAAGTATACGACTTTATTATAAAGGAATGCCAAGCAGCAGCAGAAGTACTTCCATCTACACGAGATGCTTCTACTAAATATCGTGCTACTAAATGGGCGGCTTTGGCTTTATGTTCAAGAGCAGCTTTATATGCAGGCTCCATCGCCAAGTATGGAGATGTGCAATTAGAAGGGCTTACAGGCATTCCTGCTTCAGAAGCAACGCGATTTTTCCAAACATCTTACGATGCTTCAAAAGCTATTCTCAACTCAGGGATATATACACTCTACAATAAGAAACCTGACAATAAAGCACAGAATTATTGTGATATGTTCTTAAAAGGAAATGGAGATAACGGAGAATACATTTTCCAGAAACAATATAATGTTGCTGGCGGAAAAGGCCATAGTTGGGACAAACGCAACGCTCCATTCTCATACCGAGGAGGAGGTTGGGGATGTGGTATCGCTCCTACACTAGAAATGATCGACTCATACGAATACGTTGATGGTTCAGATGGTACATTGAAATTAGAAGACGCAAATGGTAAGCCTTTACGTTTTTCGAATCCATACGATTTATTTGCTAATAAAGATCCACGCTTATTCGCTACAATATATCTTCCCGGTTCACCTTGTAAAGGGACAAATATAGAATGGATACGTGGTGTCATTGCTTCTGACAATGAAAGATATGTTGCAACAAGCCAACCAGGTGGAGGTAATAAAGTAACAATCAATGGTACAGTATACAGCACTTCTGGTAAAGATGGAGGTGCAGATGCAGGTGATGCTTCAAAAACCGGATTCTATCAAAAGAAATTCTTTGATGAAACGCTTACGGATATGAATATGGGTAAATCGGAAACGCCATGGCCTATCTTTAGATTAGGAGAAATATACTTAAACCTTGGAGAAGCTGCAATGGAATTAAATAAGCAATCGGAAGCATTAGATGCAGTAAATGCCATTCGCCAACGTGCAGGAATCGCGTTACTTTCAACTATTACAATGGAGAAAGTACGTCATGAACGCAAAATAGAACTTGCATTTGAAGGTCATCGCTTCTGGGATTTGAAACGATGGAGATTAGCTGATCAGGACGTTGCAAATGGAGGTCTTAACGGATTTCGTGGAACTGCATTATATCCTTGGTACGATGTACGCGATGGAAAATATGTTTTTGAAAGAGGCTACAACACACCAAAAGAAAAACGTATTTTCTTAAAGATGAATTACTATACTAAGATCAATTCAGATGATATGAATTCTAATTCTAAATTGATTCAGAATCCTGGATATACCAACTAATAAATGATCATTAGATAATATGAAAAAGATATATTTATTTCTAGCAAGTGCTTGTTTACTTGGTTTAACAAGCTGCCTCAACGATTTGGACAATTATGATGCTCCAAATGGTGGGATTAAAGGGACTATTTATGATGCAGAAACGAATGAACCGATACCTCTTCCGGTACAAGGCTCTACAGGCGTAATCATCAATATGTTTGAACAGAATACAAATGCAACAAAATCTGTAGACTTTTATGCAAAAATGGATGGGACATATGAAAATTCAAAGATGTTTAACTGCGATTACAAGATTGTGGTAAACGGTCCATTCGTTTCTGCTTGCGAAGGAGCAATTACAGTCAAGGGACAAACGACGTTTGATATAAAAGCTACACCTTTTGCACGTATTAGTGCAACAGCACAAGCATCAAGTAAAACGATCACAGTATCTTACAAAGTAACCCCAACGAACAGCAGTTACAATGTTTCAGAGGTTTACGGATATTGGAATTTTGCACCAGGAGTAGACAACGGTGCAGCCAACTATGCCGGCAAACAAACTGTAAAAGATACAGAAGGTACGATGACTTTTGATCTAACTAATAATTCGACTTTTAACTCGAATATATACAAAATCAATTCCAATGAGAATAAAATTTATATTCGTGTTGCAGCAAAAACAGAAGGAGTCATTAATTATAGTAATATTGTAGCTGTTACAATACAATAATTTCTAAAATACAGACGTTTAATACCCAACAAAGTTGACGTCTGTATTTTTTATACCCAAATATCATGAATATAAATATACTACTTTTTGCATTAGCATTGATTCCTTTTGGAAGTTGCAAACAAAATACAAAACAAGATATTCCTCCTGCAAAAACCATTGCAAGCACCGAGAATGTCTTGCCGGATTGGGCGCTGGGAGGATTTGTGCGTCCGGAGAATGTCAATCCGATTATTACACCGGACACAACGGTGAAGTTTGATTGTCCGATGAGAGGCGAGAAAGTTGGTTGGGAAGAGAGCGATGTTTTCAATCCCGCAGCTGTAGTCAGAGAGGGAAAGATTTATGTGCTTTATCGCGCTGAAGACAATTCGGCAACAGGAATCGGGAAGCGCACTTCGCGCATCGGATTAGCTGAATCAGCAGATGGAATCGCGATGCAGCGCCGTTCGACACCGGTAATGTTTCCCGATAAAGACAACATGAAAGAATACGAATGGCCGGGCGGATGCGAAGATCCACGCGTTGTTGCTACCGACGACGGACAATATGTGATGGCTTATACAGCGTGGAACCGCAAAGTGCCTCGTCTGTGCATCGCTACATCGCGCGATTTGATCAAATGGACAAAACACGGACCTGCCTTTGCAAAAGCCTACAATGGCCGTTTCAAAGATATGGCCTGCAAATCAGGATCGATGGTTACAAAGATTGAAAACGGCAAGCAAGTGCTGACTAAAATCAATGGCAAATACTTCATGTACTGGGGCGAAAACCAAGTATCCGCAGCAACGTCAGAAGACATGGTGAACTGGACGCCTGTTCTGAACGAAAAGGACGAACTCGCCGCCGTCATCAAACCGCGCGAAGGATTCTTCGACAGCGCACTCACGGAATGCGGACCGCCATCTGTTCTGACAGACAAAGGAATCGTTCTATTATATAATGGTAAGAACAAGAATGATGGAACCGGTGACAAACGTTTTACGCCCGGAGCTTATTGCGCCGGACAATTGTTGACCGATGCCAAAGATCCGATGAAAGCTTTGCAACGACTGGATGTGCCATTCTTCCGTCCGATGGAATCTTTCGAAAAGAGCGGTCAGTATGTGGATGGAACCGTCTTTCTCGAAGGACTGGTATTTTTCCAGAACAAATGGTTCCTCTATTATGGATGCGCCGATTCAAAAGTGAGCGTTGCCATTTACGATCCGACTGCAAAAACGTCGGGAGATGCGATTCCAAACAAATAATCAAACAATCATGAAAATAGGACTTACCCATCTGCTGCTCTTTGCTTCTGTTTGTTTCTGCTTCGGACAAACACCCAATTATTATCAAGATTCGAACTCCATTTATTTGAATTCAAAAGATGGACATAATGGCTCTTTCGTTTGGAAGATGTGCAAAGTTAGTGATGTCAAAGAACAAGCAGAAAAAATTTCACAGGCAGGATTCGCAACCGCACAATGGATGCCGGCAATCATTCCTGGAACAGTTTTGAACTCATTGGTTTACAACAAAGTCTACCCCGAACCCTATTATGGCTTGAATAATAAGCTGGAGAAAAATCTTATTCCTGATTTGGCCAAAGCCGGGCGCGATACTTATACCTATTGGTTCCGAACCGAATTTACAGTTCCCAATAGTTTTAAAGGCAAAATCGTCTGGCTGCAAGTAAATGGCATCAATTATAGAGCCGAGATCTGGGTTAATGGACATCTGTTAGGGAATATGGCCGGAATGTTCAAACCTGATTTCATCAATATCACTGATTTTGCAAAGATTGGGCAGAACAATGCGTTGGCCATCAAAGTTTATCCTATTGATATGCCGGGAACGGTCATGCCAAAAAACTGGGGCGCTGCAAACGGCGAGTTTCATAATGGCGGCGATGGGAACATCGGTCTGAATGTGACGATGCTGATGAGCGCCGGTTGGGATTTTACCTTTATGGACGGCGTTCGCGACCGCAATACCGGAATCTGGAAAGATATACAGCTATATGCAACAGACAAAGCCACTTTGCGTTATCCGTTCGTCAAGTCCGAACTCCAGAAACCAAATTACGACCTTACCCGAGAGACGGTAAGCATTGAAGTGTCCAATCCAACGAAAGACAGTGTCAGATGCACAGTCAAAGGCGAGATAAGAAGCGAAAACATCTCTTTCAGCAAGGACATCGCACTTTACGGCGGCGAAACAAAGATTGTCACTTTCACACCCGAAGAATTTCCGCAACTGATCATCAAGAACCCGCGTCTGTGGTGGCCGCGATTCAAAGGCAATCCCGAACTTTATGAACTGAAGATGAGCGTTTCTGTCAATGGAAACAAATCTGCCGAAACCAAATCGCGCTTTGGAATCAGAGAGATTACAACAGATCAGAACACACCCGATCATTCGCGTCAGTTCTTCGTCAACGGAAAGAAGATATTCATCCGCGGTGCGAACTGGATTCCTGAAGCGATGTTGCGAACTTCGGATGCTAGAACATACGCAGAAATGCGTTACGCTTATCAGACCGGTGTAAATCTCATCCGCATGTGGGGCGGCGGCATTGCCGATTCCGATTATCTTTTCCAGTTGTGCGACGAGATGGGACTCCTTGTCTGGCAAGAATTTTGGATGACTGGCGACACCAAACATCCGCATGATGCAGATTTATATCTGAGCAACGTCACTGCGACAGTCAAACGACTCCGTAATCATCCTTCGTTGGCCTATTATGTTTGTTCGAACGAAAGCACTGAGATGTCGGGTATCAAAGAATTGCTCATGAATCTGGATGGCACCCGCGCCTATCAGATGGAATCGGAATGTGACGGCGTACATGATGGAAGTCCGTATATTCAAGTCAACCCGATGCAATATTACGAAAACACTGCCTCAGCGCGCGGCAGTCGCATTGATGGATTCAATCCGGAATATGGCTTTTCAAACCTCCCGACAGTCGAATGCCTCCGCGAAATGATGGACGAGAAAGACTTATGGCCCATCAATAAAGAAGTGTGGGATTATCACGAAGGCGGCGGATTTTACGGAATGACCACCTTCTACAAGGATTTGGCCGAAAAATATGGCAAGATCTCTTCCGTAGAAGATTTTGCTACAAAAGGACAGTTTGTCAATGCCATGGATGCGACAACGATGTGGGAAGTGTGGAACTACAACAAGTTCGGTTACGGCGACCGTTACACATCGGGACTTCTGTTCTGGTATTTCAACAGTCCGATGCGTCAGATCAGTTCGCATCTTTGGGATTATTCACTCGAACCCAACGCTTCCTTATATTATACGCAACACGCGTTGGAACCGCTTCATGCGCAATTCGACTATCTCAAGAATACCGTTTCTGTCTACAATGACTATTACCAGTCGTTCAAGGATTATAAAGTTACAGCCGACGTCTACGATCTGAACAGTCACAAAGTATGGAGTCACAGCAAGACGATTGATATTCCTGAAGATGGCGTTGTGAATGACGCTTTCGCCATTGATTTTCCTGCCAACATCACACAAGTGCATTTCATCAAACTCCGCTTGTTAGATGCTCAAGGAAAAGAGATTGCTTCCACATTCTATTGGCGTTCGAACGACAAGTACGAAGGCAAAACGACAAAAACCGGACCGACGACCTCGGGGTTCGAAGATCTTTCGAAACTGAAACAGGTTCAACTGAAATCAAGTCTCAGAACGTATGTCAAGGATGGGCGGCATTTTGTCGAAGCAACTGTGAAGAATCCAAGTTCTACACTCGCCTTCTTCACCCAACTGCAATTATTGGATAAAAGCGGCAAACCGGTCAGACCCTCGTTCTACACAGACAATTATTTCTCGCTGCTTCCGGGTGAAAGCAAACATATCACCATCGAAACAGCGACAAGTGATATGCCCGATTCGCCTACTTTCGTTGTAAAAGGATGGAACATCAAACGGCAAACTTATTCTGTAAACAACAGATAAAACTGCCTTTTTAAACACAACAGTATTTCACGGATTCCATAGCCAGACTTTACAAAGACTAATGAGAATCCGTGAAATTTGTTTTTATATCAGCCAAGATAAGCTGAACTTCGGCACAAAAAACGAACAAATTCATTTTATTCTACTCTCGGTTTGCACTATCTTTGTTCCCAAAAATAATTGATTATGCCACTAGTATTCATCATTATGTTATGCGCTTATTTTGCTGGGAACGCATATATTTTCATTCGTGGAATGCAAGCACTGGCACTTCTTCCTTTAGGATGCAAGATTTCACTAGCCGTATTGTTCTGGATATGCGTGATTCTTCTTTTCGTTGGATTCGCCATTCAGAACATCAAGTTACCTTATGTCATCGAGCATATTATTCATGAAATTGGAACAAGTTGGCTTATCGTCACCCTATATATGGTTTTGTTTCTGTTGTGCTGCGATATTCTAAAGTTGTTTTTCCCCGCCTTCAGATTCGGATTCTTCATTTCTGCCATTCTGACCCTCATTATCTTAAGCATCGGTTACATTCATTACAGGAATCCGAACACGCGCGTTTTCAATATTCATATCGACAAGTTCGCTGCAGATTCACAAAAGCCGTTGAAAATCGTTGCTGTAAGTGATATTCATTTAGGCTACGGAACAGGAAGACTGACCCTGAAAAAATATGTCCGCATGATCAATGCTCAAAATCCAGATTTGATACTGATTGGAGGTGATTTAGTTGACGGGACCGTTGTTCCACTCTATAGCGAGAACATGAAAGAAGAATTAAACCGACTGAATGCGCCACTGGGAATCTATATGGTTCCGGGCAATCATGAATATTATAGCGGAATACAGAAATGCGTTGATTATATTAAACAGACCAAGATTCAATTGTTGATAGACTCCGTTGTAACGCTTTCCAATGGAATCCAAATCATCGGACGCGACGACAAAAGCAATCCCAGACGCAAAAGTCTGAAGCATCTGAGAGCGCTTACCGATCCTTCCAAACCAACCATTCTGATTGATCATCAGCCTTATAAACTTGTAGAGACGGAGAAGGAAGGCATTGATCTGCAATTTAGCGGACATACGCACGAAGGACAAGTATGGCCACTGAGTCTGGCAACAGATAAGATTTTCGACCAAAGCTACGGATACCGCAAATGGGGAAGCAGTCAAGTGTATGTTTCTTCAGGATTCTCGCTTTGGGGACCGCCTTTCCGGATTGGAACCGACAGCGAAATGATTGTGTTTATGATTAAATAAATAGTATATGCGCGTATTCCTCCAATCGATAATCTTCCAGTTGACGCTGACGCCATACGTTTGTTGGCGCGGATTTCAAGCATTACCCAATAAGAGATGGATGCGTCTGCTTTATCTGTTGCTATTTGCCATAGAACTGACTGTCTATTTTATCGGATTTATCTTCCACGAGGACCTACCCGACAATCTGATGATTGGAATCGAATATTTCTGCGGAACCTGGTATGTCGCTACTATCTACATCGCGCTCATACTGTTAGTTCTGGAGATATTAAGATTCAGCAACAAGAAATATCCCTGGTTTCCGAAAGGAATAACAGATCATTGGCGCGAAACAAAACTCACCTTGTTTTTTGCCATCATTATTGGCGTAACCGCTTTGCTGATTCATGCCTATCAAACGGTACAACAGCCGAAAGTGACCGACATATATCTTACTCTGCCCAAGAAAAGCAGTTCGCGAGACAGTCTGAAAGTAGTGATGATGAGTGACTTGCATATCGGAGAAATGATCGGCAAAAAGAATGTACAGCGTTTCGTGAAGATGAGCAATGCGCAACATCCGGATCTGGTTGTCATAGCAGGCGACATAATTGATTACGAATCGCGATTCGCCGAGAATGCGCATATTGAAGACGACTTGAGGCAATTAAAAGCGCCATTGGGTGTTTACGGCATTTATGGCAACCACGAATATCGTGCGAATCGCTTTGCCAAGTTCCGTTGGTTTGCCAAAACCGGAATCACCTTCCTTGTCGACTCGGTTGTTTCGCCGGATTCAACGTTTACGCTTATCGGACGCGATGATTTTGTAAACCATGCCAATCGGATGACGCTCCATTCATTGATGAAAGCCGTTGACAACAGCAAACCGACGATTGTGCTCGAACATCAACCCTGGTCGTTTGACGAACTGGCAATGAATCACGTCGACCTCGGACTTTACGGACATACACACAACGGGCAGTTATGGCCTTATCCGCTGTTACTCAAGTTTATATACGAATGTCCATACGGTTATTATAAAAAAGGCACAACCCAATTCTATGTCTCTTCAGGCATTGGAATTGCCGGCGCACCTTATCGCGTCGGCACCATTTCCGAACTGGTTGTGCTTCATATCCGTTTTAAGAACTAACGGAATCATTTTTTATCTCAAGACTTCTTGCCTTTTGCAACAGGAGCTTTTGCTTTTGTTGCTTCTGTCTTCGGCTTTTCTGGAGCGCTCAAAATCTTTTTGTACATTTCTGAATTGCCCAGAACTTCAAGAGCCTTGTCCAACACTTTATCATTTTTCAAACCTTCCAACAGGGCACCTTTCTGAAAATAATAGTAGCGAGCGATCTCCGATGCCATCAACTTTTTGATTTTGTCCTTGTTGTTATCGAAGTCGCGACTCAAATCCGGTGTCAGTTTTGTCTCAAGAGCATTGAATATCGTTGAATCTGTTTTCAGATACCCTTCCAATTTTGCCACCTCTTTTAGATTCTTCAAAAGCTTGACGCTCTGGCGATCGTAAGTGAAATTCTTCTCTTTAGCGAACTGTTTGAATGCTTCAAAATCGGCATCCGTCACTTGGAACTGTTCAATAGACGGAATCGTCTTATGTGTCGTTGCATATTTGGCAATGAAATCTATCAGTGTAAAATCAGACACCAGGTAATACATCATCGTTGGCGACTCTTCTTCATCAATCTTGATGTCAGGCGTGATGCCGCAACCGTCGCGAACCGGACGTCCTTTAGATGTATAGAACACCGAAGTCAGACTATCGGGAATGGCTCCAACACTGCCGTCTTCATTCCTTCTCGAATAATCCAAAAGCTGGATGCAACGGCCACTGGGAATATAATATTTGCTTGTCGTGATCTTCAAACTTCCGTTGTAAGGCAATTCGCGTGGCGACTGAACCAAGCCTTTACCAAACGAACGCTCGCCAAGGATTACGGCACGATCCATATCTTGCAGCGATCCCGAAACAATCTCTGCCGCAGAAGCCGTGTTACTATTCACAAGAACAGCAATAGGCATCACTGTATCAATCGGTTCGTTAGGCGTACGATAAGTACGATCCAACTGTTTCATCTTTCCTTTCGTCGTTACCACTTCTTTTCCTTTCGGTACGAACATACTGACAATTTGTGCGGCACTTTCAAGAACGCCTCCGCCATCATTACGCAAATCAATGATAAGCGCATTGATATGATTGTTCTTCCGCAAATCCTCAAAAGCGTTCTTCACCTCTTCCGGACTCTTATCGGTGAATCCTTTCAGATAGATATAACCGATGCCGTTGCCACGGACACCATAGTAAGTGACCTGTGTCTCCTCAATCTGCTTGCGCATCACATTGATGGTACGCGGTTTCTTATCATACGGACTTTGCACTTTCAATACCACTTTCGTGTTGGGAGCGCCTTTCAGCAATGCGCTTACCTCATCCGATGTTTTATTGGTAACATCCACTGTGTCGATGCCTAATATGCGATCTCCGGGTTTCAATCCGGCAAGCGCAGCAGGCGAACCCTCGAACGGTTCAATAATATAGACACCGCCTTCTTTACGCCCACGGATATACGAACCGATACCTCCATATTCGCCCGTCGTGATAAACTTCAACTTATCCATTTCTGACTCGGGATAATATTCGGTGTAAGGATCCAGACCTTCCAGCATGGCATCGATGCCACGACGAACAGTCTTCTCAACGTCCAGTGAATCAACATAAAACATCTCTGTTTCCTTCACAATCGCATTGAGAATATCTAGATTTTTGCTTACTTCAAAACGATTGTTATTCTTGCTCTGCGCTTGAGCAGGCACAGCCGTTCCAATTAACAAAACCACACATAACAGAGCGAATAAATTCTTCTGTCCTATTTTTTTATACATAAATCTCATCATTAAATTGCTGTAAAAGTATACAATAAACAACTGTCAAGACAGAATCTCTCTGACTTTTAACTTTATTTGTTTCCAATCTTCATCCGGAATTTCTGCGCCCACCAGTTTTATAATGTAGCTTCCCAGCATTGTCCCGATTATTGCCGATTGTTCGAGCGACGCACCAACAGACAGTCCGTAAAGGAATCCGGCAGCAAAATAATCGCCGGCGCCTGTTGTATCTACCGGAACACAAGGTGTTGTTGGAACAACTGTGATTTCACCCTTATGGCAAACCATCGCTCCTTTTTCGCCGAGTGTGACAACGACCACATCAACTTTTTCGGCGAGCGAAAGCGCTGCTTCGCGAGGAGAAAGACCTGTATAAGTTTCCGCTTCCGTTTCATTAGCGAACAACACATCCACATAAGACGGGATGATGTCGTCGAGTAATCCGTGAAAAGCTTTGACAATATTATAATCTGCCAAACCAAGAGCAACCTTCAGTCCACAAGCTTTAGCCTTCTGCATGATACGGCGGATCAGATGTTCATTGACCAAAAGATAACCTTCTACATTAATATATTGGTATAAAGAAAGAATATCGTCGGAGATAGCATTAGGGTCGATATCCGGCGCCGGCCCTAAAAAAGTACACATCGTACGCTCGCCATCAACTGAAATCATAGATGTACAGCAACCAGAAATGCCTTCTGTCGTCTGAAAATAAGGAGCGACACCAGCGTCAAGAAGCGCCCTGCGATAGCTTTCACCATTATTATCGGTTCCGATGCGTCCCACAAACCCGCTCTGTATGCCAAGGCGAGCCAATGCTCTTGTGGTATTGCATAAAGATCCTCCGGGTTTCAATGTTCGTTCCAGTCCGTTCAATGATTGATGCAAAGCGAGCATCTGATCATGATTGATCATGGTCATCGTGCCCTTCTTTATTCCTAAATTAGTTAGGACATCATCGTTTTTGAGCTTCACAAGGACGTCCACTAAAGCGTTTCCTAAACCAATTGTATTCATTTTTCAAAATTTTATCACAAAGATATTGCATATTTCGAAAACTAGCCGTACTTTTGCATCGCAATTTTAAGAAAAGCACATGCGAGTGCAATTGAATGCTACATTATTCTTCTTTAGCTCAGTTGGTTAGAGCATCTGACTGTTAATCAGAGGGTCCTTGGTTCAAGTCCAAGAAGAAGAGCAATAAATCAGGCTTAGAAGAAGCCGCACACACACATTCTTCTTTAGCTCAGTTGGTTAGAGCATCTGACTGTTAATCAGAGGGTCCTTGGTTCAAGTCCAAGAAGAAGAGCAACAAACGAAAGATGTTTCACAAATAGGTGAAGCATCTTTTTTATTTTATCTGCTTCCATATCCCAATCCTCGAAAAACATAGATAATTGACCGGAATGGTTTTCTGCTCCATTTTTGAGGATTTTCATTATCCCGAGCGCCTCTCCATTTATACAGCTCTGAAATTCAATCCGTTAGACCCCTCAATTTCATTCGAATGAAAAGGTCAACTCATTCGAATGAAATGTTCACTCCATTCGGAAGAAATGGTTCGCGCATTCGAATGAAATTCCTCGCGCATTAGGATGTGTTGTTTCCTCCATCCGAATGAGTTGCAGAACGCTTCAAAACATGGATTTTTGACATTGAGATTCTATTTTATTGCGAATGTGTTTTCGCCGACAAGATATTCTTCATATATTTGTACAGTCGATTGTTCCCAAATATTTGGAAACTGAAAAACACATCTACTCATGAAAAGAAGAAAGATAGAAATTGCAGGAATAGCATTATTGCTATGTACGCTTTTAGCAAATGCTTCCGACTTGAAGCTTTGGTACAGTCATCCTGCCGTCGAATGGACAGAAGCGCTTCCATTGGGCAATTCCCGCCTCGGTGCAATGGTTTATGGCAATCCCGCTCACGAAGAGTTGCAACTCAACGAAGAGACCGTTTGGGGCGGCGGACCGCACCGCAACGACAATCCGGCAGCTTTGAACAAGTTGGCAGAAGTGCGCAAACTGATCTTCGACGGAAAAGAAGAACAGGCATTCGACATCATCGACAAAGATTTTCGTACGCCACGCAACGGAATGCCTTACCAGACAGTAGGAAGTCTGCTGATTGATTTCGCAGGACATGAATCATATACCGATTTCTATCGCGATCTGAATATTGATAAAGCACTCGCCTCAACACATTACAAGGCCAACGGCGTTACTTATACGCGCGAAGTATTCACCTCGTTCGTGGACAATGTAGTGATCATGCGCATCACGGCCGACAAAGCCGGCGCTTTGAGTTTCACGGCAAAATATAAATCTCCGCTCGAAAGCAAATCGTTCACTAAAGGCGGAAAACTTGTTCTTACCGGTAGAGGTGCCGATCATGAAGGCGTTCCCGGAGCCATCCGCATGGAATGTCAGACAGAAATAAAAGCCGAAGGCGGTTCGGTGAAATACGAAGGCGACAAAGCGACGGTGAATGGAGCAACCAGTGCTACATTATATATATCTATCGCCACCAATTTCGTAAATTATAAAGACGTAAGTGCCAACCCGCACAAAAAGGCAGACGCTTACATGAAAGCAGCCATACAGAAGCCTTACGACAAAGCGCTTCAGGAACACATTGACTACTATCAGAAACAGTTCGGGCGCGTAAAGCTGGATCTGGGCGATACGGAGGCTTCCAAACAGGAAACGCATCTGCGCGTACTTCATTTTGATGAAGGCAACGATCCGTCACTGGTGAACCTGATGTTCCAATACGGACGCTATCTGCTAATATCCGCTTCTCAACCAGGCGGGCAACCGGCTAATCTTCAAGGTATTTGGAATGATAAGATGCTCGCACCGTGGGATGGCAAATATACCATCAACATCAATACCGAAATGAATTACTGGCCTGCAGAAGTCACTAATCTTGTCGAAGCGCACGAACCACTATTCCAGATGGTAAAGGAACTGTCGGAGAACGGTCGCGAAACGGCACGCGTGATGTACGGATGCAACGGATGGGTAACTCACCATAACACAGACCTTTGGCGTTGTACTGGTCCGGTCGATGGACCAAACAGCGGAATGTGGACCAACGGCGGCGGATGGCTCAGTCAGGATCTGTGGCAACATTATCTCTTTAGTGGCGACAAGGAATTTCTGCGCGGAGCATACTCGGCTCTGAAAGGTGCAGCCGATTTTTATCTGGACTTCCTGACGGAAGAACCGACACATCATTGGATGGTTACTTCGCCGTCGAACTCGCCTGAGAACACACCGCAAGGAAAGAAAACAGGCGTCACTGCCGGATGTACGATGGACAACCAGATTGCTTTTGATGTTTTGAACAACGCACTCAATGCCACCCGCATACTGAATGGCGACGCGCAATATATCGATCGCCTTCAGAAGATGATCGACCGCCTCGCTCCTATGCAGATCGGTCGCTATAATCAGATCCAAGAATGGCTCCACGACTGGGATAATCCTAAAGATGAGCATCGTCATATGTCGCATCTGTACGGACTTTATCCAAGCAATCAGATTTCGCCATACAGCACGCCGGAACTTTTCCAAGCAGCTCGCAACACATTGGTTTATCGCGGCGACAAAGCTACAGGCTGGTCCATTGGTTGGAAAATCAATCTGTGGGCACGCATGCATGACGGCAACCACGCTTACAAAATCATTTGCAACATGTTGAAACTCCTTGCTCCCGAGAACAAAGAAATAAAATATGAAGGACAAAAAGACGGTCGTACCTATCCGAACTTGTTCGATGCACATCCACCTTTCCAAATTGATGGCAACTACGGATTTGCAGCAGGTATCGCTGAGATGTTGTTGCAGAGCCAGGATGGTGCCGTACAATTATTACCTGCTATCCCTGATGTCTGGCGCAAAGGAAGCGTTAGCGGACTGATGGCTCGCGGCGGATTCGAAGTTAGCATGGATTGGGACGGCGTTGAACTGACAAAGGCAACCATCCTCTCAAAGATTGGAGGCAATTTGCGTATCCGTTCGTATGTTCCACTGACCGGTGACGGTCTGAAGCTGGCTTCAGGTGAGAATCCGAACCCATTATTCAAGAAAAACATTGTAAAGAAAGCATTGGTCTCTCCGGAAATCAGTATTCCGCAGGAGCCTGTATTATATAAGGTATACGAATACGATGTGATGACGCAACCGGGACAGACTTATACTTTCAAACGTACAACATTAAACAACAATTGAAATGAAAAGAATTTGTCAACTGCTCGCCCTTTTCCTGATTGTCAGTTTATACGGACAAGCGCAAGAAAAGACTGAACCCATACGAATTGCCTGCGTCGGCAACAGTATCACCTACGGCGCCGGCATTGCCAACCGCGACAGAGACAGCTATCCATCAGTGCTCGGACAGATGCTAGGCAAAGGATACGATGTACGAAACTTCGGGTACAGTGCACGCGTCGTGTTGATGAAGGGCGATTATCCCTACATGAAAGAGAAAATGTATGGCGAGGCACTGAAGTTCAATCCGAACATTGTCGTTCTCAAGTTGGGAACCAACGACTCGAAACCTCATAACTGGGTATTCCACAAAGAGTTTGCCAAAGATATGCAGACGATGATAACGGCATTCAAACAGCTTCCTGCCAAACCGAAGATCTATCTGTGTTATCCGGCAAAAGCTTTCAAAGTGCAATATGGCATCAACGACAGTATCATCAGCAATGCCATCATTCCGATTATTCAGAAGCTTGCTGTGAAGAACGGACTCGAAATCATTGATCTGCATACGGCGACAAGCAACCTGGGCAATCATTTTCCGGATTGCATCCATCCCGATCCAACAGCTGCACATCAGATGGCAAAAGTGGTTTACAAAGCCATCACCGGCAAAGAAACAGACCATCAGATGCAGGCATTTCCGGGACAGAAAAGTCAGTGGAACGGTTGCGACCGCTACGACTTCACTTATCAAGGGCGCGATGCTATCGTCGTTGTTCCTCACAAAGCGTTAAAAGGCAATCCGTGGATCTGGCGTCCGGCATTCTTCAATGCTTTTCCAAGTGTTGACTCGGCTTTGGTTACCAAAGGTTTCCATGTGGTTTATTACGATGTTACCCATCTGTATGGCAGTCCGCATTCGGTTGGTTTGGGAACGGATTTCTACAATTATATGATCAACTACTATAAGCTTTCGCCGAAAGTTACACTCGAAGGTTTCAGTCGTGGTGGACTCTTCGCCTTCAACTGGGCAGCAAAGAATCCGGAGAAAGTAGCTTGTATCTATGTGGATGCTCCTGTTTGCGACCTGAATAGCTGGCCCGGACGGAAGCAGACTCAATTGTGGAACGACATGCTGAAGGAATGGAACATACAAGACTCGGATATGGCGAACTTCAAAGGCAATCCTTTGGATAATCTGGAACCGATAGCTGCTGCACACATTCCAATAATCAGTGTATGCGGCGATAGTGATCAGACTGTTCCGTATCTGGAGAATATGGACAAAGTGCGTACACGTTATTTGGAATTGGGTGGTTCTGTAGAAGTGATTATCAAGAAGGGTTGCGACCATCATCCGCACAGTCTGACAGATCCGACGCCTGTCGTAAACTTCATTCTTCGCCAACAACCCGAATATCAAGCCTATCAACACGTCAACCTGCGCGGAAGCATGCAGAACTCGTTCATCAAGTTCGAGAAAGAACGCAAAGGACGTGTGGCATTTTTGGGTGGTTCGATCACCGAAATGAAGGGATGGCATAATATGGTTGAACAGGTTCTGAAACAACGTTTTCCATTTACGGAATTCGAATTTGTTGAAGCGGGAGTCAGTTCTACCGGTTCTACTCCCGGAGCTTTCCGTCTGCAACATGATATTCTTTCAAAAGGACCTGTTGATCTGCTCTTTGTCGAAGCTGCAGCCAACGACCACACGAACCATTTCACTGCCGAACAACAGGTTCGCGGAATGGAAGGCGAAGTAAGACATGCACTGACGACAAACCCGAACTCTGATATCGTGATGCTGCATTTCATCTACGATCCATTCATTCCGATGCTTGCCAATCGACAAATACCGGATGTGATTCTGAGTCACGAACGAGTAGCGAACAACTATCTCATTCCTTCCATCAATCTGGCACTCGAGACTTCTGAAAGAATGCAATGCGGTGAATTTGATTGGGATACTTTTGGCGGAACACATCCGAAACCGTTCGGACACACGCTATACACTGCATCTATCGACAGACTGTTCGATGAGATGTGGAGCGGAATCAAACCGGATGCATCTGTCACCCCACACGAAATGCCTGATGCACTCGACAGATTCAGTTATGCCAACGGCGACTTTCTGGATATCAACAAAGCCAAACTGGACAAAGGATGGAAACTGATATCCAACTGGCATCCGGACAACAAGTTTGATAAACGCAAAGGATTCGTTGACGTTCCGATGCTCGAAGCCAAACATGCCGGCGACAAGCTGACACTCGCCTTCGACGGAAAAGCTATCGGTATATTCTGTGTAGCAGGCCCTTCGGCTGGGATTCTGGAATACAGTGTTGATGGTGCGCCATTCAAACAGTTGGATACTTTCACCGAATGGAGCCATTATCTGTATATTCCTTGGGTATATATGTTTGAAACAGAACTCAAGGATACGCACCATCAGTTAGTATTGCGTATGTCGGCAAAAAAGAATGCCCAATCATCGGGTACTGAATGTCAGATACGCAACTTTGTAGTAAACAAATAATTAAAATCATGAAAGAGTTAAATAAGCAGACGGCTGAAAAGAAACAGCGCCCCGAACGGATCATTCAGTTCGGTGAAGGAAATTTCCTCAGGGCATTTATCGACTGGATTATATGGAATATGGATGAGAAAACAGATTTCAATAGCGATGTCGTTGTCGTGCAGCCAATTGCCAAAGGAATGGTCGAGATGCTGAACAAGCAGGATTGTCTGTATCACGTGAATCTGCAAGGATTGGAAAACGGCAAAGCAGTGAACAGTCTTACACGTATCGATGTGATTAGCAGAGCACTCAATCCATACATCCAATTTGAAGACTACATGCATCTGGCAGAACAGCCGGAGATGCGTTTTGTGATTTCAAACACAACCGAAGCCGGTATCGCCTTTGACTCTTCATGCAAACTCGATGATAAACCCGCCGCTTCCTATCCGGGCAAACTGACGCAACTGCTCTATCATCGCTTCCAAACATTTAAAGGCGACAAGAGCAAGGGATTGATTATCTTCCCGTGCGAACTGATATTCCTCAACGGACACAAGCTTAAGGAAACAATTGAACAATATATCGACCATTGGAACCTGGGCAGTGATTTCCGCAAATGGTTTGAAGAGGATTGTGGCGTGTATGCTACTTTAGTAGATCGTATCGTTCCCGGATTCCCAAGAAAAGATATTGCAGCTATCAAGGAAAAACTGCAATATGATGACAATATGGTTGTACAGGCTGAGATTTTCCACCTTTGGGTAATCGAAGCACCGCAATCGGTTGCTAAAGAGTTTCCTGCCGACAAAGCCGGATTACACGTATTGTTCGTTCCGTCGGAAGCACCTTATCATGAGAGGAAAGTGACGTTGCTGAACGGACCGCATACGGTTCTTTCGCCCGTAGCATTTCTATCAGGTCTGAATATTGTGCGCGATGCCTGCCAGCATCCGGTTATTGGAAAATATATTCATCGCGTAATGTTTGACGAACTGATGGAAACGCTCAATCTGCCGAAACCGGAACTGGAGAAATTTGCTTCGGATGTGCTCGAACGTTTCAACAACCCGTTTGTCGACCATCAGGTAACTTCCATCATGCTGAACTCGTTCCCGAAATTCCAGACACGCGATCTGCCGGGCCTGAAAGAATATCTGCATCGCAAAGGTGTTCTGCCGGAAGGACTGGTTCTTGGCTTGGCAGCAATCATTACTTACTATAAAGGCGGAAAGCGCGCCGATGGAGTAGAGATTATTCCTAATGATGCACCCGAAATCATGCAGTTGCTCAAAGATTTATGGGCAACGGGATCGACGCGTACCATTGCGGAAAAAGTACTCGCCGAGAAGTCTATCTGGAATGAAGATCTGAACGCGATTCCGGGTCTGACAGAAAGAGTTATCTATTACCTGGACAAGATTCAGGAAAAAGGAATGCTGGAAACCGTGAAAGAGATTGTATGATGGAACGCTCATTTATCCAAATAAATCCGACCGACAATGTAGTCGTTGCCTTGAAGCCTTTGAACGAAGGCGCATTGCTTGATATCCATGGAGAAACAATTCGCGTCAGCGAAACGGTTCCTCCCGGGCATAAAGTGGCGCTCAAGGACTTTGCTCCCGATGACATTATTGTCAAATATGGGTTCCCGATAGGTCATGCGACAAGCAAGATAAACAAAGGAGCTTGGGTGAATGAGCACAATATTCGTACAAATCTGAGTGGTATAAAAGATTATGCCTATCAACCGAACCTTGCGCAACAGACTATTCCTCAACAGAATCTGACATTCGAAGGATTCCGTCGCAAGAATGGTGATGTGGGTGTTCGGAATGAGATTTGGATTATTCCGACTGTAGGCTGTGTCAATGGCGTTGCACAAAAGCTCGCCAACAGACTCCGAACGGAAACAGCGTGCAAAGACATTGATTCGATTACAGCATTCACACATAACTACGGCTGTTCGCAACTGGGCGACGATCTGAAAAATACACAGACGATTCTGCGCAATATGGCGCTTCATCCCAATGCCGGAGGTGTTCTGATTCTGGGACTCGGTTGCGAAAACAACCAACCGGAAGCATTGCAACAACTGCTTGGCGATTATGATACCGAACGTATCCGCTTACTTGTTTGCCAAAAAGTGGAAGATGAGGAAACAGAAGGGATGAAACTACTGCACGAAATATACGACATCGCCTCACAAGACAAGCGCACATCCATTCCACTCAGAGAATTGCGCATAGGTCTGAAATGCGGCGGTTCGGACGGATTCTCCGGAATAACGGCGAATCCACTACTAGGTGTCTTTTCGGATTTCCTCACTGCTCAAGGAGGAACAACCGTACTGACAGAAGTGCCGGAGATGTTCGGTGCAGAAACAATACTGATGAACCGTTGTGCAACCGAAGCCCTTTTCAACAAAACGGTTCATCTGATCAATGACTTCAAACAATACTTCATCTCCAACAATCAACCGGTTTATGAGAATCCTTCACCCGGGAATAAAGCCGGAGGTATCTCGACACTGGAAGAAAAGTCGCTTGGTTGCACGCAGAAAGCCGGCAGTTCGAGTGTAAAAGACGTATTGATGTATGGAGAGCGAATTCGAACCAAAGGATTGAATCTGCTTAGTGCGCCTGGGAACGATCTGGTTGCTTCAACCGCACTCGCCGCTTCCGGATGCCAACTTGTACTTTTCACAACAGGAAGAGGAACGCCATTCGGAACATTTGTGCCAACAATAAAAGTCTCTACAAACAGTGCGCTCAACAAACAAAAACCGAATTGGATAGATTTCAATGCCAGTGCTTTGCTGGAAAGCGTTTCTATGGAATCATTGAGCGAACAGTTCATCCGTTTCGTTATTGCCACAGCCAACGGAAGCCAAACGCACAATGAAAAAAACGACTATCGGGAGATGGCCATCTTCAAGTCAGGAGTAACGCTTTAAAAAGTATATACTTTGAGTATACGAAAGTATATACTTTTGATGTATGAAAGTATATACTTTTGGTATGTGAAAGTATATACTTTTTGAACGTAAAGTATATACTTTTTTTAAACGAAGATTATAAGCGTCGAACAAGGCAATAAAAACAGTCGTTAAAAGTTGATCCAATAAGAAAAACGATGAACATATACATTCGAATACTTAGCTATTGACTTTTTTACCAAAAAATTCCGAATAGCCATGCAGCGTTTTATCTCTTTCCTGCATCTTATAATAAAACAAATCAAAAAATGAGTTCCATGAAAAAAGTATTTTCTATCGCTTCTACATGCGCGATGTTCATCATTGCCTGTTCATCACTATCCTCATGCAATAATGATGATTTCGTTAATCCAACAAAAACCAACGGACTTCCAAGTGCATTCTTCTCCACTAAAGAAGATGTAGTCAGTCTGAGTTACCAAAATAATCAGCTGATTCAAAGCAAAAAGAAAGATGGTTCATCAAAAGAAATCTCCTATGAAAAAGGGAAGATGAAAATATCTTACAATCCGCCAAGCGATGTTGCCGATGGTCATGGATGCCGCACTTTTGAACAAAAAGATGCGAACACAATACAAATATCATCGAACTTCGAACCTTCACCCGAAACGCAGATAGAAGAAATAACACTGAACGAATGGCAGCGACCACTCAAAATAACGGTACTGGGCTGGTTCCAACAAACTGACAAAGGCTTGGTAAAAATAAGGGAGATAAACAATTACGCTCTTTTCACTTACGATGCGACAGGCAAACATCTAACAAAGATAGAACAATTTGACAGTAAGAATAATCTGATTAAAAAGACAACTCTGGAGTACGATAATGCCAATGGAACAACAAGCGGCATCAAGTTTCCAACCTGGTTCCCTGATTATTGGTGCTATATTAACGCTTCAGGCATCGACAATGTCAGTATCCAGTTTCTGAATCATTATAATAATGTAACGGCTATTGCGGTCAATAACATACAAGAAGGTTCTTCGCAGACATTCCAATATCAATACACCTACAATAAAGATAATTATCCGACTGAAATAACAAGCAACATCGGTAACCCTCAGATTATTAAAATACAATACTGATAAAATTACAAAAAATCTCAATAAAATTATATTGTATTTGCATTTTATTGAGACTTTTTGATTATGTTTGTCGCCATAAAATTAGGTTATGACGATGGGTAAATATAAAACAGTCATTATTTCTTTGCTACTATTACTCTTTATAGGAGGAATAGTGTTTTTGTTTTTTGCCCAACGAAGTCTCAGTAAGCCTTTAATCCATAGAAAAGTTCTAATTATCCAATCAGATGAGTCAACTTGCAGAGACTACCTAAATTCCGAAAAAGAAATACGCGAACTTTTCAAAAAGCAGGGTATTGACGCATCTATTCATGCAGAATATCTTGATTGCGAACACTTGCTCACGCATGAAGAAGAAAAGGAGATGTTCAAGATGCTAAGTACACAACAATCATGGCATCCTGACATCATCATAACTTTCAATGATCAGGCAACTTATTCACTAATGTCGTGCAAACATCCATTAGCTAAATCTTTACCTGTCATCTTCGCCGGCGTAAACTATCCCAACTGGAATCTGCTTACAAATTATCCCAATATAAAAGGATTTTGGGATAAACCCGACATTATGGGAACAGTGCGATTGATTAAGGATATTCACGGACCTAGATGTATTTGTTTCTGGATGGGAGAATCATTCCTAGGAAGAAAAGCTGTGTATCATGCACTCAAAACGATTTCAAAAGCAGGCATAAAGAAATTAGACTACTATGATTACGAATTACTTCCTGGTGAAAAGTATAATATTACGCAATCAGATAATGAAAGAAATAGAGAATTTCTGGAAAACACCTCTTTAAATCAGAAACCGCCAAAAGAGATGGAATATAGTGCTTTTGAGATCTTCCCCAACTCGCAAGAGCATATGTTTCTAAAGCTTTCTTATCCAAAAACTTATAAAGTAGTGATGCAGATTGCACGCACGTATACAACGCGTTCGATCAGTTTAAATACAAATGTAGAAGGATTTACGGCTATCAACAGAGGTTTTGGAACAGGCGAAGGTCTGGTTGGCGGTCATATCACAACAATTCAAAAAGAAAGACAACTAGCTGTACAAATGGCAACGGATGTACTAAAAGGAAAAGATATTCTTTCGCTAGGTTACTACATGACTCCAAAAGAATATGTAGTCGACTGGAAAGAAATGAACCGTTGGAATATAGCAAAAAAACAGATCCCCGAATACTGCCATATAATCAACTACTCGCTCTATGATCAATATAAAACATTTATTCTCATAGTTGTAGTTTTAATTGTTATACTCATAAGCTATCTGGTATTTCAAAGTCTTAGGAAAGAACGCAAACTTCGCCGACATGCGCAAAAGAACCTGAAACGTAATGAGAAAATACTTTCAATGTCATTATTAAGTGGTAAAATATATTCATACGAAAGTGATGGTAAAATGTTTTATTTCGACAAAAGTTTTTATGAAGTAAACGGATTGCCCAAAGAACCTGTTTCACTTAACACTTTCCGTTCATGGTTTCATCCCACAGATAGAGAACAGTTTGACCAACTCAGAAATCAGTTCTGGAAGGTTCCGACAAATCTGGACACTCAAATTTTTCAACGTCGGCTTTCTTTCCATGGAGAAGATTATTCATGGTGGGAATTCCGCTATTCTTATTCATGCGAAGAAGAGAAATTTTTAGGGCTATGCCTTAATGTTAATAATGTCAAACAGACAGAGCAACTTCTGATAGATGCAAAACACAAGGCTGAAGAGTCAGACCGTATGAAATCGACCTTCCTTGCAGAGATGAGTCACGAAATACGAACACCGCTTAATGCTATCATTGGATTCTCGAATCTACTAGTCGAACAACATAAAGAACTTACCGATGAAGAGAGCGAACAATATTGCTCGATGATTAATACACATAGCGAGTTATTGCTCAAACTTGTTAACGATATTCTGGATCTTTCGCGTATTGAATCGGGAAGGATGACATTCAAGTGGGTTTCTTGCAATCTCAATGAACTGTTTCAAAATATTTATAATACAGAAAAACAACTTATATCCGACCGTTTGGAATTGAAACTGGACATACCTGAATCTCCGGTCATCGCAATCACCGATAATATGCGTTTCACACAAGTGATTATAAATCTCATTAATAATGCAGCCAAGTTCACGGAAAAGGGATATATTGCTTTCGGCTATCGAATCGTTGACAACGGAAAAACTATTGAAACCTACGTAGAAGATACCGGGAAAGGAATTCCACAAGAAGCACAAGAAGCCATCTTTGAACGATTTAACAAACTCGATTCTTTTGTACAAGGAGCAGGATTGGGACTTTCAATCTGTCAAGGTATCATCAGGCTTTTCGAAGGGACAATTTCTTTGCAATCAGAAATAGGAAAAGGCAGTCGTTTCACTATTTTGCTCCCTTTAATCACAACCATCGAAGAAGGATACAAACAATATACAGAATTTCATCTGTAATAATGGTAAGAGAAACTGTAATTCATCTATTCTTGAAGTTCAACTTCCGAACTAATTTTGTAACTTATTAAAATATCCACATAACTGCAATCGTTCAACAATGAAACAACTCATTATAACCATAGCCATTGCACTGACAATATCGTCAGTGCAGGCTCAAAATAAAGATACAATGAACAGAGTAGACAAATGCAAACAAACATTCACCGAACTTTTCAAAGGTGAAGCACTCAACGGAAAAGGATCTGATCCCGAACTGATGGATATACTTCAGAAATTCATTTTTGGAGAAGTGTTCTATACAGGCAATCTTGATAACAAAACACGAGAAATGATAACCTGCGTTACTTTAGCCACTTTGCAAACACTGCCTCAATTGGAAGCTCATTCAATGGCAGCGCTTAATGTAGGAGTTACACCTTTGGAACTTCGTGAAGCGATCTACCAGTGTGCGCCGTTTATTGGATTTCCGCGAACACTTAATGCTGTAGCAACAATCAACAAAGTCTTTACACAAAGAGGTATCACCTTGCCGCTCGAACAACAAGGCACAGTAAATGAAGAAAATCGCCATCAAAAAGGTGCCGACATCCAATATCCTCTTTATGGAAATGAAATTAAAGAAGCGATGAAATCTTTACCTGAAGGGATGAATAAAGCTGTACCCAACTTCCTTACAGAAATGTGTTTCGGCGATTTTTATACACGCGGAACATTAGACGTAAAGACAAGAGAAATGCTCATGCTTTGCGTTTTAACCACTTTAGGTGCGAATAATCAAATCAAGGCTCATACCATGGGCAACCTGAAAGCAGGAAATTCAAAGGAGACACTTTATTCCGCTATTATCCAATGCTTGCCTTATATTGGTTTCCCTTTTGCACTCAATGCAATCAACATCATCAAGACTACAGAAGAACAACAATAAACATCTGATAAGCATAAACAATATCAGATCTTTATCGAGTAGGAGGAAAATGAAAGTTTTCTTCCTACTTCCCTTTTCCGACCTCTCACACCACCGTACATGCCGCCTTTCCCTCTATGCGGCTTGTTATATGTTTCAGGGTACGTTTGAACTTATCTCGGCTTTTGGAATGCGCGCTTAATCCGCACCTTCTATCTCTCCTTCAGTAGAAGGAATAACCGAGATATTTCTTACCCGATAATGCACCGATGACTTCCTTCAGATTTCACCTCGCGATGAACACCCTTGTCTTTAGCTGTACGCTTGCCGCTATTTGGCTGCGTTAGAAACTTGCACCCGTTAGAATATACCCACGCTGGGCGAACTAAAAAAAGCCATCCTCACAGGTTTCACTGCCAGGACCTTGACGTTTGATTAACGAAAAATACTCGCAGATAAGACTAAAGTCAAAGTCGTGTATGGAATTATTTTCTTGATTACTCATTGTTTGATTTGTTTTGTTCAATTAACTGGAATAGATTCCCATTCATAATTGTGCTTAGATTGGCTTTTACTTTCTCAGCTGACCAGTTCCACCATTGCAGTTCAAGAAGCTTTTGAATCGTTGCTTCATCAAACCGCTTACGAATCTCCTTGGCAGGAGAACCACCCACAATGGTATAAGGTTGAACATCTTTGGTAACAACAGAACGTGTGCCGATAATTGCTCCGTCACCAATAATTACACCTTGCATGATGACCGCTTCGTAGCCAATCCAAACATCATTGCCAATAATAATGTCGCCATGATTATCCCAAGCGTCAGCACAGTACCATTCATCAAGTCCCCATTCATCGGGGAAGACAGGGAATGGATAGGTGGAAAGTGATTTCAAAGTGTGATTACCACCGGTAAACATAAACTTGACACCACAAGCGATAGAACAGTATTTGCCTATGACCAATCGTTCTTTGTTGCAAAGCGGATAATGATAGAGTACATTGTTCTTTTCAAAATCACGCGGATCGTTCACATAATCATTATAGATGGTAAAGTCGCCTACAATAATACTTGGGTCTTTAACAACCGACTTCAAATAGACACTCTCCGTACCGTTATTTCCCTCACGAGGGAATACTTTATCAGGATTCATATGATTTTTTTTTTTTCATTTTAGAGATACCACCTATGAAATATAGTAATCCGATACCTCCAGAGATTACTACCGAAGAGACACCCGTCATAGTGCATTGCCCCCGATCAAGCATCCAGTAACAACCGACTCCTGCCCTGAACAAGAAAACGGCAGCAATAGTGAAGATGCCTAACCAAAGTAATGGCAGTTTGCGTATGCGACCTTCGGCCGACAAAGCATAAAGACCACACAAAGCAAAACATGCAGCAATGACCAGTGTGATAACATAAGGCCAATACCAGCCATTCGATGCAATCTGATTCATAATATCATTAATTCCATATAAACGGAAGGCTGCATTCAGCCAAGGCATGCACAAAACATGAGCAATTGCCAAGGTTATATTTAGCCAACCTGCTATGCCGAGTAATGAAATACATTTCATCTTTATATATTAAATTGACTTATATTGTTTATCTCAATTTGAAGTTTGTGCAGGAACATGCTTGCGTGCGCTCCATCCATCTGTACATGATGAAATTGGAATGATATGGGTAAAGATACTTTAAACCAATTTCTACGGTATTTTCCCCACATTACCATGGGGTTGCAGAATTTGTCGGTATATTGATTAACTATGCAATCCAATTCCGTTGATACCATTGACGAGGTTCCTACCACCATTGCATCATCGGTAAAGGTACTTTTGCAATGCTGGGTCACTTCCTTTGTCATACGAAGATAATCCGAATTAAAGTCGGTTAACTTATCGGTTAATGGTATGTCACAAGAATTAATACCTCCATTTACGTTTGGTACTATTACGTTTATAGCCAATTTATCGTATTCTAATAATTTTCCGTTGACTGGAAGCATATAGAATTGTTCTATTCTTGCAGCAGCTCTGCCTATGCACCAGCATAAAAGCATATTTAATTTAAGATGGTGCTTTTTTGCATAGCTAAGTAATCTTTTAATTTCAAAGGTTTTTGTGAGTGTTACCATAGGCATCGGCGATGTCATCCACATCTCGAAGGCAGCAGACCGTGATGTCTCTTTCGGGTTAATTTCTTTCATAATTTTATCATTTTACTTGTTCTCTCTACATCAACCCAAGAATATGATTCCGGAGTATGACGTTTTAAAAGGTCTGAGGGATTATATCCCATAATATCTTTAAAATCGGCAATCAGATGGGATGCACCGTAATATCCGAAAGGCTCAGATAACTCATCCAAGGATGGTACTTCAATGACTTGCCGACAAGCTTGAAGCAGGTAGCCCATGATTCTTTGATGCCGAATCAACCTGAGGTATCCTTTAGGCATGATGCCCACATATTCCGAAAAGATTCTTCTGAACTGCTTGGGCGACAGATTGGCATTGTCTGCCATTACCTCTACGGATAGGTTCATAAAGCCATTGGCAGCAGTTAGAGCTGAATGGATTCGTTTGAAATTCAACTCATCTGCTTTCACCTGCATCAGTCGGGAAAGGAAATAGCTGTTCAACATCTCCCAACATTGATTGATATCCGGTGCTGAAAGGATTTGTTCCTCCAATATCATTAGTTCTTTGTCTGAAATGTCCTGAGGCGAGCATACTAAGCCATAAAAATCCATGGAAGACATTGGAAAGAAACGACGTAACCCATAAGGCTCAAATTCCACGCCAACAGCTTCTACGTTATATGATTGAATCACCAAACTTTTCATACGTTGACCACCTAAACCTGTTTGATATTTGCCAAGTCCTGTATAATCGAGAGCACCACTTCTATAAAAGCATAGTCCCATTAGACCATTGGGGACAATCGTCTGTAGCACCTCTTTAGAAGAATCATTCCTCAAATACCAATAGGTTTTGATAAAAGGTGTCAATTCACTGGATGGTTGCATCAACTGTAATATCACAACATACGTTATTTGAGATGATATTTCACTTTCATCAACGATTTGTCTTCGTCAGACAAACTGTCATAATAGGCTTTCCATCCTGGACAAAAGGAGGTGTGCCAATGCCAAAACCTTGCAATCAATGATTTTGGATTCTCTTCATATTTGCGTCGCATTCGGCATTCGGCGCAAGGGTATTTCTTTGCTTCCATTTTAAAATATTGTAAATCAAGTGTAAAGGTAACAGGTTTTTAACTTCTGATATAATAAAAAAGGGACATCTAATAACTAAAACTGATTTTTTTATTAACTGAATGCGATAATCGCATAATCTGGCAAGCATAACAAATAAAAAAGCAATCCGTAGACCACCCTGACTTCGTCAATGCGTCACCCAAGGTGAATGTTGTTGTATTACATCATAATAATGAAACACGTCTTCTTTTATATTATCTCGTTATCGTTTGTCGCCAAGTACACTCTTCTAGGACAAGAGAATCCATTCAAACAGTTCAATCTTTCTTCTTCTCTTTGGATAATTTGCTTAACCGACAACATCCTCTGTATAAACTTTCCAATAAAATTGATTAGAAAAGGTTCAAAGAGGTTTTTCTCACCTGTATTGCCCTGATAATGACCGTCCGGGTAAGCTATTCGTTTAATGTTCGGTTTGTTAATTCTCAAGCATTTTGCGGAATATTTCCGATTTCACCTTGCGATGAACGCCCTTGTCTTTAGCTGTACGCTTGCCGCTATTTGGCTGCGTTAGGAACTTGCACCCGTTAGAATATACCCATGCTGGGCGAACTAAAAGAGCTGCGCCAAATATTTCTGACGCAGCTCTTCTATTATATTAATGTATATGATTCTTATTCCTGATCACCGTCAAAGTCGGGGCCATTCTGGAAATTCATATTGTTATCCTGTTCGTTTGGACGGTCCTGATAGTTAGGTCTGTCCTGACGATCACGACGCGGTCCGCGATCCTGATGATCATGACGAGGACCACGATCTGGACGACCGCCTCTATCACCACGATCGCCTCTTGGTCCGCGATCTCCACGATCACCGCGATCATTTCTTTGAGGACGTTCGCTTCTTGGAGGACGTTCTTCGTAACCTTCCGGTTTATCAAGCAGAACTCTATGAGACAATTTGAACTTGCCTGTCTTCGGATCGATATCAACCAACTTAACAGCAATGGTATCACCTTCTTTCAAGCCAGTTTCTTCCATCGTATCAAAACGCTTCCAGTCGATTTCAGAGATATGAAGCAGACCATCCTTGCCCGGCATGAATTCAACAAATGCACCATAAGGCATAACAGAAGAAATCTTTCCTTCATAGGTCTCACCTACTTCAGGAACAGCGACAATTGCCTTGATAGCACGTACAGCTGCATCGATAGTTTCTTTATTCTTACCTGCGATCTCAATCTTACCAACGCCGCCTTCTTCTTCAAGTGCAATAGATGCACCGGTTTTCTCTTGAATACCCTGAATAATCTTGCCGCCCGGGCCGATTACAGCACCGATAAATTCTTTAGCAATAACCATATTCTCGATACGTGGAGCATGAGGCTTCAGATCAGGACGAGCTTCAGGCTGTGCTTCCAGAATCTTATTCAGAATGAACAGACGACCTTCTTTAGCTTGAGCCAAAGCTTTCTCCAAAATTTCGTATGACAGACCGTCAACCTTGATATCCATCTGTGTTGCAGTGATACCATCTTTGGTTCCGGTTACCTTGAAATCCATATCACCCAGATGATCCTCATCACCTAAGATATCTGAAAGAATAGCATAATTCGTACCCTTATTTTCAGAAATCAAACCCATTGCGATACCTGAAACCGGTTTCTTCATTTGAACACCTGCATCACGCAAAGCCAATGTTCCGGCACAAACTGTTGCCATGGATGAAGAACCATTTGACTCCAAAATATCTGAAATGATACGAACCACATAAGGGAAATTCTCTGGAATCATCCGTTTCAACGCACGCCAAGCCAAATGACCGTGACCAATCTCACGACGACCAACACCACGAGAAGCTTTAGCTTCACCGGTAGCATACGGCGGGAAATTATAGTGCAGTAAGAAACGTTCCTTACCTTGATTCAAAACATCGTCAATAATCTTCTCATCATCTTTGGTTCCCAGCGTAACAGTTGAGAGCGACTGTGTTTCACCACGAGTGAAGATTGCTGAACCATGAGGGCCAGGAAGACAATCGGTTTCAATCCAGATCGGACGAATCTCATTTGTCTTACGACCATCCATGCGTTTACCTTCATCGAGTACAGCACGACGCATAGCCTCTTTCTGAATATCAGCATAGTAACGGTTAAGCATCTCAACCTTTTCGTCTGTCAGTTCCTCTTCTGTAAACTTGGTCTTATATTCTTCCAAGATAGCATCGATAGCACTCAAACGCTCCAGTTTAGGCAGAGCAGCAACGGCTACAGCATATACTTTAGAATAAGTTGAATCATGAAGATCCTTACGCAAATCTTCATCGTTCGTCTCATGGCAATATTCGCGTTTTACCGTTTTGCCACAAGCTTCAGCAAGCTCCAACTGAGCCTGGCACTGTAACTTTATAGCTTCGTGAGCCACTTTGATTGCTTCAAGCATTTCAGACTCCTGAACTTCGTTCATTTCGCCTTCAACCATCATGATATTATCCAAAGTAGCACCTACCATAATATCTATATCAGCTTTCTCCAATTGTGTAAACGTTGGATTAACAATATATTGACCATCAACACGAGCCACACGGACTTCCGAGATAGGTCCGTTAAATGGAATATCGGAAACAGCTAATGCTGCCGAAGCAGCCAATCCTGCCAATGCATCAGGTATATCCTCTCCATCAGCCGAAAACAGAACCACATTTACATAAACCTCAGCATGATAATTGTCCGGGAAAAGCGGACGAAGCGCGCGGTCAACCAAACGCGAAGTAAGAATTTCATAATCAGAAGCTTTACCTTCTCTCTTTGTAAAGCCTCCAGGGAAACGGCCAAATGCCGAATATTTTTCTTTGTACTCTACCTGTAAGGGCATAAAATCAGTACCCGGCACTGCATCTTTAGCAGCACAAACAGTTCCCAGCAACACCGTATTGCCCATTCGAACGGTTACTGAGCCATCCGCCTGTTTTGCCACTTTGCCGGTTTCGATGGTGATGGTCCTTCCATCAGCCAGCGTAATCGTCTTGTTAATTGGATTAAGCATAATTTTTTTCTTATTTATCTTTCTCTGTAAAAATTGTTGCAAAGGTAAGCAAAGTTTATTGGCTAAATGCATGATTATGAAAATAAAAATATGGGATTCCATCTTTTTTTGCAAAAATATTTGGAAGATTTCTCAAAATATGAGGATACGACTGTAAAATAATGTATATTTGCAGCAAAATATAATCATTCATGATACTCAAAATATGAGAAACATATCTATAAAAGTACTAACAGTCATAGGTTTTTGCATGCTTCTGTTCGCCGGATGCCGCAATAACACGGAATTCACTGTGAAAGGAGTCGTTTCAGGTGCAGAAGGGCAAATGATGTACCTCGATAATGTAGGTATCTCGGATGTTACCACACTGGATTCCATCAAACTGAGTGCCAAAGGACAATTCAAGTTCATCAAGAAACGTCCGCAATATCCAGACTTTTATCGTTTGCGTTTAAACAACCAACTGATAAACTTCTCCATCGATTCCACCGAAACGATTTCGGTAGTTGCTGATGCAGGTACGTTTGCCACCACTTATACAGTTGAGGGATCCAAGAACTGCAAAGCAATCAAAACTATCACTTTAGCACAGCTGGATGCTAATCAGATCATCAATCGTCTTCGCAAAGATTATGAAGACAAGATCATTACAGATACCACCTATCGGACGAAGTTGATTGCTGCAGCAGATGCATATAAAACCATCGCACGCAAATACATTTATAGTGCTCCAATGTCGGCAGCTGCTTATTTTGCATTATTTCAGCAGATAGACGGATTACTGATTTTCGACTTATACGATAAGACAGATTTGAAAGCGTATGGAGCAGTTGCTACAAGCTTCGACCATCTATACCCACAAAGTCCACGTTCGCAACAGTTGAAGAATCTGACCTTGCAAGCGATGAAAGTGATTCGCAGCCAACGTTCGGTTGATCTGTCAAACATCAAACAAAATGAAGTAGGCTTTCTGGATATCGAGCTGCCAGACGCACGAGGCAACTACGTTAAACTCTCAGCTATCGCGCCGGGGAAAACTGTTCTTGTGAATTTTACAGCTTACCAGACCGAATGGTCGCCTTCACTGAATATGATGTTGGGCGATTTGTACACCAAATATCACAGCAACGGACTTGAAATATATCAAATATCTTTAGACAGCGACTTGAACTTCTGGCGTAATGCTGCATCCAATTTGCCATGGCATTGCGTCATCGACCCGCAGTCGGTCTATTCGCAAGTTGCAGCCTTATATAATATACGGCAATTACCAACGGCATTCATTATCGATAAGAAAGGTAATCTGGTCAAACGCCTTGATGATTTACGTAATTTGGATACTGCCGTAAAGGCTTCTCTCTAATATATTAAGGCAAAAGAATATGTTTTAAAGCAGTTTGCAAAGTTTGTTTTTCCAAAAAAGAAACTCTATCTTTGCAATGTTTATGAAATAATAGAGTTCCGGTCACGCTGTGATCGGGATTCTTTTTTTATTACAAAAAAAGCAATCATTAATAACAACCATTTATAATTTAGGAGGATTTAATTATGGCTGTCAACTACATGACAAAAGAAGGCTATGACAAGATTTTGTCCGAGATTAATTATCTTGAATCGGTCAAACGTCCTGAAATTTCTGCCCAGATTGCAGAAGCACGTGAGAAAGGTGACCTTTCTGAAAATGCAGAATATGATGCAGCCAAAGAAGCTCAAGGCATCATGGAATCAAAACTGGCACAATTGAAAGGATTAATCTCAAACGCACGATTGATTGACGAATCACGTGTAAAAACAGACGAAGTTCAAATCTTGAATAAAGTGAAGATTAAAAACGTAAAAAATAACGCAGTTATGTCATACACCTTGGTTTCAGACTCTGAAGCGAACTTGAAAGCAGGGAAAATTGCAGTAAGCACACCTATTGCTCAGGGATTGATGGGTAAGAAAGTAGGCGATATTGTCGACATCAAAGTGCCGTCAGGTGTTATGCGTTTTGAAATTATGGATATATCTATTTAAAACTTCATACAAAATATGGCATCAATATTCAGCAGAATCGTAGCAGGCGAAATACCTTGCCACAAAGTTGCAGAAGACGAAGAGTTCTTTGCCTTCTTGGATATCAGTCCGGTTGCTATCGGACACACATTGGTTATCCCAAAGAAAGAAATAAATTATATCTTCGATATCGACGACGCGATGCTGGGACGAATGATGGCTTTTGCCAAACGAGTAGCACGCGCACAAGAAGCAGCAATTCCTTGCAAACGCATCGGAATAGCCGTAATGGGATTGGAAGTGCCGCACGCACATATCCATCTGATTCCTATCACCAAAGAGTCGGATATGTACTTCGGAGGCAAAAAACCGGAGGTAACTCAAGAAATGCTCGCTGCAACGGCAGCACAAATTAGAAGTTATTTTAAATAAATATGTAAAGTTTTTATTATGCATATCATTGCATTAAAAAAAACTTTTGTAAATTTGCCTCATGCTATAAGTTTTATAGCTGAAAACAGTATTTTATAATTTTGATTCATTAGTGGTTTTTACTCATACACTTGTTAACCTATATTGAAAGGCCAACCTGAGAAGGACGGCCTTTCGTTTGTTTTACTACTTCCATATTATTCCTATTCGGATATAATCAAAAATACATCTAATTGAAAGTTCCAAAACATTCGAATGCGCGAACCATTTCTTTCGAAAGAAAAAATATTTCATTCGAATGGAGTGATCATCGCATTCGAATGAAATTTCCCGCCCTTTAAGCTTTTAGTTAAATCGTTTATTTGCTGGCTTTTATGATTCCTGAATCAGAATCACTGTTGTTGACTCTCTTTTGAACATCCTTATATTTACGACCGAACGAAAAATTATAGGCAAACGTCGCAATCACTAATTTCGAACTTTCTTTGAAATAGTTGCTCCGATGATAGGAAGCGTAACGATTCCAATTCTCTGTCTCTTGCTTATAATCATCTGTAAATGGATTCAATACCATTGCACCGATAGTAACGGCTTTAATCCGATAGTTCAATATAATACCTTGAATATTCTCTCCTCCACTCATTGTTTCGCCACTGAACCAATTGTAGTTCGTGAAAATCCTATAAGCCAACATAAAATTCTTCCAAGTCAGCGAAGCATTAACATTATACCACCAATTGGTGTAATGATGCGTATAATCATTGCCATTACTGATATAATAATTGACGCCGCCGGTCAACGAAACTTGCAATAAATCTTTCCACGGACCGAACCGCAACTCCGCCGTAGAAGCCAGACGTTGCCAATTACGCTGATTATCCCAACTCTGAATAATCTTGTTGCCTTCCTGATTTTTCTCGTCCATGATAGCTTTCGGTTGATAATCGTACACATTCGACAGGTTGAAATAAATCAGCTTCTTCTTGAATTCATAATCCAACTGAGTACGATAACACAGATAGGATTTCAAATTTGGATTGCCTCGCTGAATCTGCAATGAATCAATCGTCTGATCAATCGCACTCAATTCGCCAAGCGAAGGAGCAGTATTGCTGATATCCGATTTCAGACGGAGAGACGACTGATTCGGAAAAGCATAGAAAAGCGTCAATCGCGGATTAAACGTATACCGATCGTAAGAGATTTCCGATCCCTGCTGACTGTAATACGAGCGCGTAATGCCTGCTCCTACCGAATAATCCAATTTCTTAATCTTCCCCGATAGTTCAGAGTAGGCATAACTTTCAGCTTGAACCATGTGCGTATCATAATGATGTCCATTGGTATACGAATTGTCTGAAAATGATTGCGAATGGCGCAGACCGGTACTGATCCGATAGTTATTGGCAAACTTCTTCTCATAGATAGCTTCGCCGATGATTGAATATTTATTGCCTTCGACATGATTATTTACATCAGTCAGCAATTGCTGTTCACGGCTTTCCTGATAAAGACGCTTAGTGCTACTTTGATTGTAAGTACCTACAAGATTGAAAACCAGCAACTGATTATTCTTCAAATCTCTCTGATAATAAAGATCCAACGAAGGAACACGATAATTTTCAGAAGAGCGATCAATCATATTTACACGATCGGTAAGATTGGCGACATTCTCCAATACTCCTTTGTAATCACAATGAGGCTGATCATTGGCCCAAAAGCGTAATGACGCATTAAACATGTACTTATCAGGATCTTGAATACTATAATTTGCCCGCAGATTATGCATGTATAGTTCGGCATGCGACGGTTCGCCAATCTCTTTACGGTTTATCAAAGAGCCGTCAGCCAAATGGAATTCTTCTTCATTATTCCGCTTCATTCCATAAAAATCGCGTGGACCAAAACGGTAATTAGTGCTCCATTCCGATTTCTTATGATTGATTTTAGCAGTGACCATGTGTTCTCCCCACATCGCATTCAGACCTTGTTCAAGATCTGTACTAAAACTTCCTCCCGTTTCCGGACGACGAACGATATAATCCAGAACAACATCGGCATTATTATATCGCAAACCCGGATTATCATGAAACTCTATCCTGACAATTTCTTGCGGCAATAAAGCCTTGATATCGCTCTGTTCCACTTTAACGCCATTGATACGAAGTTGCACTGTTCCATTGCCAATGGTTTTTATCTGACTGTTTATCATATCAACTTGTATGCGTGGCAACATCAACTGTTGCAACAAGTCCATGCCGTTAGTTGATGCTTTGACTTGTCGATCCGAAGGTACAACCAGTTTCCGATCAATACGACTCGTCTGATTTGAAGCGACTGCTGTTACACCTTCCAAAGCGACTGATGCATCGGAAAGAATGATACCGGGCAGATTTGTTGATTTAGTCAAGTCGGGAACGGCAATGTAAACCGTCTCATATCCCAGACTTGATACTGCCAAAAGATAGCTGCCTTTCTTTATTTTCTCAAGTGCAAAAAGTCCTTTATGATCCGTACTTGCGCCTGTTATAAACGCCGAGTCAGTCGTCATTAAAACGACATTGGCATATTCCAAAGGTACTTTGTTAGCGTCGCTGACCGACCCTTTTATCTGTATATTTTGAGCAAGGATGCCCTGGATCATGCCGACTAGCAGCATGAACGAAATCAAAAATCGTCTCATATTATGATAATTTATTTATGAGCAGCTTGACAAGTTGGCCATCCTTGTTTGCCACATCCGCTTTTACTATTATGACGCAAAACTCTAACAAATGTTACAAGAAATCTACTATTTATTCAACTTTTTTCAATGAACCCCTGCCCGCAATCTTCTGATCAAGAATACTCGGATTGCCTTTATAGCGAATCTCTCCACTACCGGCAATTTTAGCAGAAATAGATTCGTTTACAGATATTTCCACCTGATTACTTCCTGCCATTTCGCACGATAGTTTATTAGCTGTCAGACTGAAAGCATTCACATTACTGCTTCCTGCAGCTTTTACGTTCATTTCATCGGCCGTTCCGCAAAGATTAAGCGAACCGCTGCCCGCAATTTCACAAGTCAAGTTCTTCACCGACATCGTATCCACCGTAATCGAACCACTTCCGGCAAGCGCAAGATTCAAGTCGTCACACTTCAACAAGCTGTCAACCCGGCAAGTACCCTGTCCTGCCATCTTCAGTGACTTCAATGTTTTTGAACCGACGAGAATCACAAAGCGTGTCGGTGAAAGAAATTCTTGATCATTTATGGGTTTAATAGTCAACTTATTATTTTCACCCTTCACCTCAAGCTTATTCATAATGTTCTGATCCACCTCTATCTTAAGCGATGGAAGACTGTCTGAATGAACATAGTTCAACTCAATATTTCCACCACCTACAGCAAGTTCGTCAAAATCGGTGATAGAATAAGTTTTACTTACAACATGACCGTCGCCACGCACATTTATTCTTCCACAAGATGAAAAACTAATCATCAAAAGAAATGCAACAATAAGGGAGATATTTAATCGTTTCATATTCTCAATATTTAAATTGTTAGACAGTAAAGATATTATACCATGGCAATGTATTTATACCACTGATTCCCATTTGATAAACATAAATTCCACAAAGAATCAAAGAAACAATCCAAAAGCCTAAAAGCGTCCAACGGAACGGCACTGGCAACGGTTTGATCTTGAATAATTGCGTGCAAATAGCATATAATAAGGAGAAGACTGGAATGCCAATCAACAGAATGACACCAATGCATCCCATGATTGCCAAAGGAAGCGGAGCTCCGGCAAGCACATCCGAACCAAACGGAGAAAGATGATAAAGAATACCCGTTCCACCAACCATCAAAGCGAAGGCGACAACAACCAGTACAAATACTACCAGCAAAAGCACCGGAAGAAGAATGACACCAACTAAAATGGCAATAAATTTCAACAGGAATCCAAAGATTGTTACAACAACATCGCCCAGTCGCTGCAATCCGTTGCGAGGTTTGTCGGAACTGGCAAAGTCGTTCATCTTATTTGATACTTTCTCAAATCCATCTGTTACCGTTTTACCGATATTCTCGACCGTAACACTCTGTCCGTGCATTCTCAATTTATCGGTCGCACTCTTAGCCTGTGGCATAACAAGCCAGCAGATAATATAGGTAATCGTAACAAAGAAAGTTGAATGAGGAATAAACAATAATAAAATCATAATCAGTCGAACAGCTGTTGCATCCCAATTCATATAAGCGGCAATACCAGCAGCGACGCCACCTAAGATACGATTATCCGGGTCGCGCATCAGTTGTTTCTTATCTGTTGCCTCTTTGGTTTCCTGATAAATAGGAGCTTTCTGTTCTTCTTTATTCTCGGAATCTTCCTCAGAAGCAAAAATCTCTTCTGGTTTTCCCATACGTTTGATTACTTCTTCTATATTTTCTATCGTGATCACTTCGAAACCCAAACGTACGCGGGCATTCAGCAACTCTGATATACGCAATTCGAAGTCGTTCATAATTTCATCAGAACCCTCTTCCCGTTTGAAGTGTTCTCTCAGGTTAGTTAGATATTTGTCTAACAATTGGTAGGCGTCCTCATCTATATGAAATACGGTTCCACCTAAATTTACTGTAAGTGTCTTTTTCATCGACTTATGATTTTAATTGTTTCTTAAATGACTAATGGTATCTTCAAGTTCTTGCCATGACTGCTCCAACTCTCCAAGGAATTCCTCACCTTCGCTAGTGAGTTTATAATATTTACGTGGTGGGCCTTGTGTTGACTCAATCCATTGATAACTTAGCAAGCCGCTATTTTTCAATCGAGTTAATAAGGGATATAAAGTACCTTCCACCACAATCAATTGCGCCTCTTGCAACTTCTGAATGATATCAGAAGTATAAGCCGGCTCTTTTTTAAGGAGTAATAGAATACAATATTCTAATATTCCTTTTCGCATTTGTGATTTGACATTTTCTGCATTCATATACTATGTTCTATTTTACACTGCAAATATATGTATTACGATTGTACTATGTATTACATACTACTATCATTTATTATAGTTTAACAATTAAGGACTATTTCATTAACATCCTGCCCCTAAAAAAGAACCAAACGTTGTTGGTTACAACAAAAAAGCGTACATTTGTACAATAATTAAAATAGAAGAGTCATGTTATGTTGTCACTACGCTGAATTAATCAAACGTCAGGCCAAACATTATGGATCTCGTACCGCTCTGAAATACAGAGATGATACTACCAGAAAATGGCAAAAAATCTCGTGGACTGAATTCGCGGAAAAGGTAATGCTCACTGCAAAGGCAATGGCAGAATTTGGAATCAAAGTTCAAGAAAAAATTGGAGTCTATTCCCAGAACATGCCTCAGTACTTATATACAGATTTCGGAGCTTATTCTAATCGAATCGTTTCCATTCCGATGTATGCGACCAATTCTCCCGAACAGGTTGAATATACAATCAACGACTCCGGGATTCATACACTCTTTGTTGGAGAACAACTACAATACAACAATGCCTATATTGTCCAGAGACGTTCACAGTTTCTGAAACGAATCATCGTGTTCGATCATTCGGTACTGTTTAATCCTGAAGATAAAACCTCTGTATATTTTGATGATTTTCTTCGCTTAGGCGACAACTCACATGCGGAGAGCGTTGTCAAGATAAGGACTAAAGAAGCAGTACCCGAAGATTTGGCTACCATTATATATACTTCTGGTACAACCGGCGTTTCAAAAGGCGTCATGCTTACACATGCGAATTACCTTGAAGCCATGCGCACTCACAGTATACGAATTCCGTATATATCCGAGAAAGATGTATCCATGTGTTTTCTGCCACTGACTCACATTTTTGAGAAAGGATGGACATACTACTGCTTATGCCAAGGAGTAACGATTGCCATCAATCGAGATCCAAAAATGATACAACAAACCCTGCCGGAAGTCAAACCGACAGCAATGTGTAACGTTCCACGTTTCTGGGAAAAAGTTTACGCCGGGGTTCAGGAAAGGATGCAGAAATCTCCTGCTTCGATACAAAAGATTTTCGAAGCAGCTATAAAAGTCGGACATCGTTATTATTTTGAATATAAGAACAAGAATATTCCTGTTCCAACCGGACTGAAATTAAAATTCGAGTTCTATGACAAGACTGTATTTACAATGATGAAGAAAGTGATCGGTATAGAAAGAGGTCGATTCTTCCCTGTTGCAGGTGCTCCATTATCAAATAAAATTTATGAATTTCTACTTTCGGTAAATATACCTATTATATATGGTTACGGATTGAGCGAAACAACGGCAACCGTTTCCTTCTGCCCAATTACCGGAAACCTCTTTGGTTCTGTTGGTAAAGTGATGCCAGATCTCCAAGTAAAGATTGATCCACAAAACAATGAGATTCTAGTCAAAGGCAAAACAATCACTTCCGGGTATTACAACAAACCGGAAGAGACAAAAAAAGCATTTACCGAAGACGGCTTTTTCCGCACAGGCGATGCCGGATATATCGAAGATGGCGATCGTCTTTTCTTTACCGAGCGAATCAAGGATTTGTATAAGACATCCAACGGAAAATACATTGCACCTCAAGCTATTGAAGCAACCATGTGTGGCGATGCTTATATCGAACAGATTGCTGTCATTGGCGATGAGCGCAAATTTGTCAGTGCCCTGATTGTTCCATCCTACGAACTATTAGCCAAATATGCGGAAGAAAAGAATATTTCTTTCACGAATACAGAAGATTTGGTTCACAATCCGAATATCATTCGCTTGATGGAAGCCCGTGTAGAAAAACATCAGAAAACATTAGCACCTTTTGAGAAAATCAAGCGGTTCACTTTACTTTCCGAACCATTTAAAATGGGTTGTGAATTGACTGATACACTCAAATTGCGTCGCTCTACGATTCTAAAGAAATATGCAGAAGTAATTGATTCAATGTATAAAGAATAGTTATCTTTGCACCCAAATTAAAAAAAACGATAAACGAATATGATTACATCAGACCAGCTACATAACGTGTTGGAGCGCGAGCAAGCGCTGAGGGGGTATCTTTGACATAGATGGTAAAACCATCCAGTTGGAGGAAGAAGAACTGCGTACACACGATCCTCATTTTTGGGAAGATGCCAAGAGTGCAGAAGTGCAGATGAAAAAAGTCAGAGCACTAAAAAAATGGGTTGAATTATATAACGAAGTTCACACTGCCGCCGAAGAATTACAATTAGCTTTTGATTATGTTAAAGAAGGCATCGTAAGTGAAGCCGAAGTAGATGAAGCCTACAGCAAAGCCTTAAAACTCACGGAAGATCTTGAATTCAAGAACATGCTTCGCAATGAAGCCGACCAGATGAGTTGTGTTCTGAAAATCAACTCAGGTGCTGGAGGAACAGAAAGCCAGGATTGGGCATCGATGCTTCTTCGTATGTATACTCGTTGGGCTGAAGCTAATGAATATAAGATTACCGTATCCAATTATCAGGAAGGTGATGAAGCTGGAATCAAAACAGCTACACTTAATATCGAAGGCGATTACGCTTATGGATATCTGAAAAGTGAAAATGGCGTACATCGCCTGGTTCGCGTATCTCCCTACAATGCACAAGGTAAACGAATGACCTCTTTCGCTTCCGTGTTTGTAACTCCATTAGTCGACGACACGATAGAAGTGAAAGTGGATGCAGCCGCTATTTCATGGGATACATTTCGTTCAGGGGGCGCTGGTGGACAGAACGTTAATAAAGTAGAATCAGGTGTTCGTCTGCGTTATCAATATAAAGATCCCTATACAGGCGAAGAGGAAGAAATCCTCATCGAGAATACAGAGACGCGCGATCAGCCTAAGAACCGCGAGAATGCCATGCGACAGCTGCGTTCAATATTATATGATAAAGAACTTCAGCACCGCATGCAAGAAAATGCAAAGATCGAAGCCGGAAAGAAAAAGATTGAATGGGGTTCGCAGATACGCAGTTATGTATTCGACGACCGTCGTGTAAAAGATCATCGTACCAATTATCAGACATCAGATGTCAACGGTGTGATGGACGGAAAAATCGATGGATTCATCAAAGCTTATCTGATGGAGTTCGCTGGTGAAGAATCAGGAGAGAAATAATAACCATAATGCAAAATTATGACTAAAAATGAGAATTTATTTTTCACCTCTTGCATATCTCGATTTTAAGTCGTAATATTGCACCCGTTTTCAAAGCATAGCCTTTGAAAAGGTCCCATAGCTCAGTTGGTCAGAGCACCTGACTCATAATCAGGGAGTCCTTGGTTCAAGCCCAAGTGGGACCACTCTTTTTATAAGTGTTTGGGTATCCACAATGAAGAAATTCCGATTTATATTGACAATATTATTATCATCACTTATTATCGTAAGTGGTGGTGGAATTTCTGTTATGCACTATTGTTGTGCCAAATGCCAGATGGAACAGTGCTGCGGACAGTCTATCTGTAAAAATCATAATAAGCATCAATCAACAGCGACTCTTCAAAAAAAGGGAGTCTGTTCTTCATCCTATTTTAAAGTAGATTGGGTTAAAAATATTACAGAGACACCATCTCTCATTCCGAGCGTCACAACTTTTTGCGGACTCTTGCCGCAAACTATTTGCGACAATCTATCTGTAATCAATTATCTACTTAAACATCAGTACTGGCCTCCTCCGGACCTGTTTACTCCACGCCACGTTCTGGCATTGTTTTCTATACTTATTATTTGATATACTTCCTTTTACTCATCACGAAAGGGGAAGATTCGTCATGCCTCCATTCAGAAGGTAATGCGACTGCTTTGGTATCATTCCGTGCAGTTAGAAGCAAACGACATCATGTCTTTTTCTTTCAAGATACCCGTTCAAAAGAAGTCAAATCAAAATAAGTATAATAATGAAACATAGAATCATTAGAATCACAATATACCTGCTGTTAACTGCTATTGTAACACAAGCGCAAGTACATGGCATAGTTAAAGACAAATCCGGTTCGCCAATAGCCGGTTGCAACCTTTTTTGGTCTGAAACAACACAAGGCACAACAACCGGCAGCGACGGAAGTTTCACACTCACAAAACCCACGGACAAGCAAAAACTTATTGCCAGTTTTGTAGGCTATGAAAACGACACCATTCTGGTAAAAGGCAACAACGAGAGACTAAATATAACGCTTCATGAAGGCGTAGAACTCAACGAAGTAACTGTCGTTTCTCGCAAAGTTGGAACTGCCAAGTTGCGCGGCAGTGCAATGAATGTTGATGTCATCAGCAGCACTGAACTTTTACGCGCTGCATGTTGCAATCTTGGAGAAAGTTTCACAACCAATCCGTCAGTTGACGTTGCTTACAGTGACGCCGCAACAGGAGCCAAAGAAATCAAACTCCTCGGATTATCCGGTACGCATGTACAGATGCTGACCGAAAATATTCCTAACTTTCGCGGAACCGCTTCGCCTTATAGTTTGGGATATGTTCCCGGACCATGGATGCAAAGTATTCAAGTAAGCAAAGGCAGTTCTTCCGTAAAGAATGGCTATGAAGCCATCACCGGACAAATCAATGTAGAATTCAAGAAGCCTCAGAATCCGGATGCCGACTGGTTTTCAGGCAATCTCTACACAAGCAGTACAGGTCGTTATGAAGCGAATGCTGATGCAACACTCAAATTGTCAAACAAATGGAGTACTTCACTGCTCGCCCACTATGAGAATGAAACGATGAGTCACGACAGTAATCACGACGGTTTCGAAGATATTCCTCAAGTGAAACAATACAATGTATGGAATCGCTGGTCATACCTTGGCGAACATTACGTTTTTCAAGCAGGCATCAAGGCGTTGTCTGAAACACGCAACAGCGGGCAGATGAGTCACAGCGACAACAACCAGATAGCCAATCCTTATCAGATTGGAATAGAGACCAATCGCTATGAGGCATTTACCAAGAATGCCTACATTTTCAATAAGGAGAAAAACACAAATGTTGCGCTCATCCTTTCCGGTTCTTTACATCAACAAGATGCCGATTACGGATTAAAAAAATACAATGTCGATCAGAATAATGAATACGCCTCATTGATGTTCGAAACAGAATTGAGCAAACATCATAGTCTTTCTACCGGATTGAGTTTTAATTATGACTCTTACAACCAGCATTATCGCTTTGCAAACGATGCATCACTGGCTCTCACCAAAGATTTCACTAACGAGTCTGTACCAGGTGCGTATATTCAGTATACTTACAATTTGAATGACAAACTCGTTCTGATGGCCGGATTAAGAGGCGACCACAGCAATGAGTACGGCTATTTTGTAACGCCGCGCTTTCATGCCAAATACAATCCGAACGAATATATTCATTTCCGCCTCTCGGCAGGCAAAGGTTATCGTACCAATCATATCCTAGCTGAAAACAATTATCTTTTGGCAAGCAGTCGTAAGATTTCTATTGCCGATCATTTGAATCAAGATGAAGCTTGGAATTATGGTACCAGTACTTCTGCATACATTCCTTTATTTGGCAAGACGCTGAATCTGAATGCAGAATATTACTATACCGACTTCCAGAAACAAGTAATTGTAGATATGAATTCCGATCCGCATTCTGTACTGTTTTACAATCTGGATGGCCGTTCATACTCACATGCTCTACAATTGGAAGCAACGTATCCATTCTTCACCGGATTCACTTTTACAGCTGCTTATCGGTGGACGGATGTCAAATCGACCTATAACGGACAACTGATGCGTAAACCGTTGACAAGCAAATACAAAGGGTTGATCACCGCCTCTTATCAGACGCCGCTTGCCTTGTGGCAGTTCGACGTTACACTGCAACTGAATGGCGGCGGATTAATGCCTACGCCTTACAAACTGAACAATGGAAACTGGTCGTGGGGGAACAACTACAAAGGATTCGAACAACTGAGTGCACAAGTCACCCGATATTTTCGTCACTGGTCTATTTATGCAGGTGGCGAAAATCTGACCAACTTCAAACAAAAGAATCCTATTATCGACGCCGGCAATCCATGGAGCGATAATTTCGACGCGACAATGGTTTGGGGACCGATGCACGGTGCAACCGTGTATATTGGAATAAGATACAATATCCCGAGAATTTGAATCAAATATAAATCACTTTAAAAACAAAAAGAAAAATGAAAGTAAGAAACATCGTTATCACATTGGCAGCAGCGCTGCTGAGTGCAACAGCCGTAATGGCAAAAGACATCAGAACAGCTACATTCAAAGTGCAACAAATGCATTGCGAGAACTGCGTAAAGAAAATCAACGGCAATATCCGTTTCGAAAAAGGACTAAAAGACTGCAAGACCGATCTGAAGACCAAAACCGTCACCATCACATACGATGCCGACAAAACCAACATCGATGAACTGAAGAAAGGTTTTGAAAAGATCAAGTACACTGCTGAATTCGTAAGCGAAAAGAAATAAGCAGACAAGAAGTAAGCTTAAAACAAAATATCCGGTCTTTCTCTTCATTTCAGAAACAGATAAGACCGGATATTTTTTTTATTTTTCATCAATCACATTGAACTCATAAATCGAAGGTGGAGCCGAAGCTTTGGTAATGTTCAAACGAATCTGTGAAGTTTGATAACTATGCAAAAGACGAATCACCTTGCAGTCGCCCATCGGTTCGTCGGACACAAAAACAGGCAGCCATTGATTATCTTTCCAAATTTCTATCTGGTAAGTTTGAATGCGGTTCGTACGAATGTTTGAAAATCCATCGGGAGCATTCTTCATATCGCAGCATTCAAAGATTGAAATCTTATTGAAAGATTTGTCCCCGGGCAATGCAATAGTCAATGTAGCGCAAGTATCAGCTGCGACCCAACGTGTTTGCATTCCTCCATCGGTTGCCAATTGCGCACCGTAAAGACCATTGTCACCTTTAAGGACCGAGCTGGCTTTTGTCTCGGCACCAATAGATAAAAACTGTCCATTTACTGGAAGCGGTTCATCTTTTTTGATTCCCAAACGCTTTCCCAATTCAATGATTGTATTCGCTTCATGCTCGCGAATACGACCGGTCTGATCAGGCGGAACATTGACAACCAATGTATTATGATTATCAGTGCACCAATAGAACAATTCTTGCAATTCATCCAGATCACGTGCAGGAAGTGGATTCTTTTTCTGAAACCAGTTCCAAGCCTTGCTCAAGCAAATCGTATGTTCAAAAGGCAGATAATACGACTTGCCTTGATGCATATACTGCTTTTTATCAGCCTTATGAGCAATCTTCGGATCCCAAAGACGGAAGTCGCTGGGAAAATATTGAAAAGCATACTTATTATCAACCGTCATCGAATCCGGCAAGGCGAAATTCCGTTCGCCTTCTTTCAGAACGATAGTATGATTCACACCTACAGCACATTGCGGTTGCAGCCGTTTCACCAAAGCATAGATCTTCGGCATCTGCCATTCCTCCGGTTTCTTATCCCATCCGCCATCGAACCACAATTCGCAGATTGGACCGTAATTGGTCAACAACTCAGTCAACTGGTTCGACATATAACTGATATACTTGTTGAAATCTTTATCTTTATATGATGCTTCGTGGCGATCCCACAATGAATAATAGATAGCGAACTGTAACCCATATTTCTTGCAAGCTTCCGAAACAGCTTTGACCACATCCGTTTTCACAGGCGATGATGCCACATCATAATCCGTATATTTACTGTCCCAAAGGCAGAAACCATCATGATGCTTCGTAATCAGCAGAACATAACGGAATCCGGCATCACGAGCCACGCGCACCCACTGGTCGCAATCAAGGTTTGTCGGATTATACTTACCGGCAGGGATCGTTCCATCAGACCATTCTGTGTCACCGAACGTGTTGACTCCGAAATGCATAAACATACCGTAACCGCGCTTCATCAGTGCCATCTGCACAGAATTAGGCTGATTTGAAGACAGTAGTTCAGTATCATTCACTTTCACATCCACAAAAACAGGCAGATGATCCGACGCCATCGGTTCATCGTAAAGCACTTGCTGCTTCAATACAGAATAACTGTTGCCATTATCGAATCCGTAGATAAAATCGATGCACTCTGTAGGATTCTGTCCGGGAATAGTATTATTGTGATAATCATTCAAAGCGAAAAACTTCTGTTGCAAGGCGTTCTGTGTTGGCGATCCTTGTACTGAATTCATATCTCCAGCAAAGAACAGAGGTTTATGAACATCTTTCAGTGCATCGAAAATAAGCGGAACCGAAGCCACCTGATCCTCAGCCGTTAAAGAAAAGTGTGCACAGCAAAGAACATAATTATCAAATTCAGTGAACAAGAATACTCGCTGTTCCTCACGTCCGGGAAGCGGCATCGTCCAGTAACGCAGAGGTTTCTGCTTCGAAAGAATCCCGATGCCGTACTTTCCACCTTGGAAGTCAATCGCCGGCGCATAGGTATAATGCATCTTCGACCGTTTTGCCAGTTCTTTCAGTGCGAACACGCCATCATTCCGTTTAGATGCACTGTCAAGCTCTTGAATAGCAGCTATATCCGGATTAACACGCTTAATAATATTCGCGACTCGCTGATAGTCAATCTTTTCATCCATGCCGCGGCAATTGCGCACATTGTAAGTCATCACTCTAAGCGCCTGTTTATCTTTCGGCGCAATCGGATTCTGAGCCTGCAAAGCAAAGGCTCCACAAAGCGCAATAACAAATGCTAAACATCTGATTTTCATAAACAATAAATTTAGTTACAACTTCCGGACATACAGCGACTATCCATTTACCGCAAGCCATCTTGCCACTAAAATGTTCGCTGAGCAAATGTACGCATATAAATTTAACAAGTAAAGAAACGAGAATGGAAATCAAGGGGATTTTCCATTATCTTTGCAGCATCATTGCTATGTGATATTTCCGTATGATATAAGAATAGAACATAACCATTAATAGACAAGACGATGAACGAGCGAATAAACTTCAAGGTCAATAAAGAATTATGCAATGCATGTGGGACATGCGCAAGCGATTGTGTGAAAGGAATTATCGAAATGAATCCGATGCCACAGATCCCCATCGAGAAAGAAGAGCATTGCCTTCGTTGCCAACACTGTATGGCTGTTTGTCCGAAAGGCGCGATATCAATCTTCGGCAAGAATCCATCCGACAGCATTCCAAATACCAATGAGTTACCCTCGCCTGCTCTCATGGAAAAATTGATCAAGAATCGCCGTTCGATACGTCGTTACAAAAAGGAAGGCGTCGATAAAGAACTCATTCATCATCTACTTGAAACGGCCGCGTATGCACCTACCGGCGAAAACGACAACCATGTACAGTTCACGGTTATCGACGACATTGAAGTGATGGCTCAATTACGCGAGATTACATACAACGCAATTGCCAAAGCGGGCGAAGAAGGCAAAATAACAGACAGATTAAGTTTTATATATGAGTTTGCAAAACTCTGGAAAAAGCCCGGTGTAGATGTCATTTTCCGTGGAGCTCCTCATATAGTAATCACTTCTTCTCCTGAAGATTGTGCTACTCCTGCACAAGACATGGTTATCGCACTCAGCTATTTTGAAATGCTGGCTATTACTAATGGGTTGGGCACATTGTGGGATGGAATATTCACACTTGCACTTTTATATATAGCACCTCAACTACGCCAGTTTTTAGGAATTCCGGAGAATCACACGATCGGATTTGCCATGCTCTTTGGCAAGCCTGCGATTAAATATGCGCGCTCCATTCAATCGGAAGGAATATTCATCAATACAGTACAACCCAAATAAAAAGATCATCAAAACATAGATTTTTGATATCGCATAAAAACCATCTGAATGTGTCAGGAATTTCATTCGAATGCGCGAACCATTTCATTCGAATGAAACCTCCATTCCATTCGAATAAGTTGGAACTTTCTTTCGAATGAAATGGGGGCTTCAATTAGATGTTTTAATTATCAGATATTCACTAAGTTAGAAACACATCCAGCACCTCAATCCTCTTTTCCGAGTGAAGATGAGCGAAATCCAACATCAAAAACATGAATTTTTGATACTATTTTCACAATCTGTCAATCTCAGCCTGTGCAGAGTTCTTGCCATGATAATTGTGACTCTTGTTGTTGAAACGGAAGGTTACGGTCAGCGCATCAGTCTCTTGATTTTTTCAAATTGTGAATGCATCTATTGTATATTACTGTCTTCCATTTCTATTACTATTTTGTTACATATCCCGGATCTCTCCGCTCCGTTCCTTTCATACGCGTCAGATCATCGCCCAACTCTTTCCGTTTCTCATCAGCGATCTTCATCAGCTTTGCTGCCTCTTCCGGATTCTGGTCGAAAATGTTATAACGTTCGCCCGGATCGCGGCGCAAGTCGTACATCTCTGCATGATTCAACTCCAGATTCGCCAGTTTCCCCGGTTTGCCATCATTGCCCGGTGCGTATGCGCCGTAGGTGACGTATTTATGTGGAAACACCAGTTTGTAAGCGCCATCGGTC
>Ga0183095_10252_pt1 | contig 204384 bp, 186 predicted proteins | sample BioMet4_FD_130346 | JGI IMG/M metagenome (GOLD analysis project Ga0183095, IMG submission 130346) | Microbial communities from bioreactor (seeded with sewage sludge) at LBNL, California, USA - Biofuel metagenome 4 (v2) (version 3) | ecosystem: Engineered > Bioreactor > Anaerobic > Unclassified ...
GTCAGAATATGCAGGCTGGTTAGTCCTGAGTGGCTTACTTTTTCGCTGGCGAGTGGCTCAGTTATTCAATAGCGAAGTGGCTCAAAATTTCGTTAGCGACTGGCTCACTTTTTCATTGACATTCACACTTTCCTTAAAAATTCTGCTGCTTCTATTGTATATATCAGCATAGGAAATGGAAAATGCTTAATTTCATCCATTGTCCATGCAAATCATGTATGACAAACTAAAAAAATGCCGCTGCTCATAATATGAGACAACAGCATTTCTATCATTCTTCATTTTTCTTTTTTATAACGCCATTGTTCAAGATTCCGCAACGCGGAATCCTTCCAATCAGCGTTTCCCACAAGGGACTAGCTTCACGTCGCAACGAGGCGGGAGATAGCAACTCACCGCCTGTTATCTTGGTTCGCGCCCGCCACCTGCAGAGGTGGGGGACATCTTGTTCCGAGTTATAAACTGCAAAAATGTTTGAAAGGCCCTTGCATTAACTTTTCCAGGATGCCAGGCCAATACGGATCCGAACTCCAATTTGGGTTTGAATGGCCTGAATATCATATCCTCATAATGTGCATCGGACTTGAGACAAATCACTGCGCCTTTACGCTCGCGGGCTACAATGACACCATTATGAAGCACATTATAGTTTACACAAAAATCCATATTGCGGGCATAATCACCCGACCAATCGGCCAAGGTCTGATGCACCGGTGTATTCACATGAATTGTGACGACCTTCGTTCCAACCAGATCACCTGGGCAAATACACTCCTGCGCCGCTAATGGATGCTCCCGATGAAGCAGTACGCCCCATTCTTCCCGTGTCTTCATCCGTACAAACTCATAGTTCGAACTATTGAATGGCTCCAAAAAAAGTCCTAAGTCAAGGTTTCCCTGTTCCAATTTCTCCTGAATATCCTCATTACTGCCGCTATACAGCGCAAATTTTACCCTTGGAAACTGTTTTTGAAAAGCTACCAGCAGTTTGGACAACTCACCAACTGCCTGCAGTTCACCGCAGCCAATAGCAATATTTCCCCCCACCGTATCCTCATTAACTGCCACTTCATCTTTAGCACGCCGGGCAAGATCCACCATATCCTGTGCACGCCGCCGAAAAAGCATTCCTGCATAAGTCAAAGAAACACTATGATTTTTCCGTTCCAGCAAAGCTACCCCCATCTCTTCCTCCAGCTGCATAAGCTGTCTGGACAAAGTTGGCTGAGTAACATGCAGCAGTTGCGCGGCACGTGTAATATTCTCTTCACGTGCCACCAGCAAAAAATAATGCAATACTCTTATATCCACAGCACACCGTCCTTTGAATAACCCGATTTATTGTAGTTATTCTCTATGCACTAGTGATTTTCCTTGTCCTCGTCGGCGATTGGCGTACTGTATAATAAATGGAAAGACCAACATCTCGATTCAAGGCAGATGTTCATCCGGCGGAATAATTACCATAGGCCGGATAATTGATAGGTTTGGATAAATCGAGAAGCCGGCAATCGATCTTCTTCGCGGAGAATGCTGTCTTCTTTTAGGGAAATCGTATCCTCTTTGGCTTCTTCAGCTTCCTTGCACCACCATCGCTCTAAGGCTCCAGTCTTATTTTAAAAATACCACTCCCCCTATAAACATAGCCCCTTCTCTCTTGACTTTTCTCCTGAACTGTCACATAATAGCAGTATAGACACCCCCACGGGGTATATGGGAGGTATATATGACAACAGAACGGAATTCCGCCTTGAAGGCATTGAAAATATCCCGCGGCCAGATTGACGGGATCATCAAGATGATCGAAGAGGGCCGCTATTGCATCGATATCGCAAACCAGCTGCTGGCTACCCAGTCCTTGCTGAAGAAGGCCGAGCTCTCCATCCTGCAGGGCCATATGCGCAGCTGCGTGAAGGATGCCTGCCTCATGGATCAGCCGGAGGAAAAGCTGGAAGAAATGAATAAAATCCTGGAAAAACTGCTGGGAAAATAAGGAGGCCGTTATGAACAAGACCTATAAAATAAGTGGTATGACCTGCGCTGCCTGTTCCAGCCGCGTGGAACGGTTCGTGCGAAAAATAGAAGGCGTGGACACCGCAGCAGTGAATCTCGCCACGGAAACCCTGCGGGTACGATTTGACCAGCGGGTTACCAATGATGCGGAGATTGAGGCTACGGTCGTAAAGGCGGGCTATGGCGTGGTGCACAATCCGGAAGAGGATATCACCCCGGAGGAGCATATCCGGGAAATGCGCAGCCGCCTGCTCTTTTCCCTGCTCTTCCTGCTGCCGCTGCTGGCCGTTTCCATGGGACATATGCTGTCCATGGAACTGGGGCTTTTCCCCTGGCCGGAGACATTGGACCCGGATACCTATCCCCTGAACTTTGCCTTTCTGCAGCTGGCCCTTACCCTGCCCATCGTCTTCATCGGCCGCCGCTTTTATTCGGTCGGCCTCAAAAATCTTTTCCATCTGGCTCCGAATATGGATTCTCTCATTGCCATGGGAACGCTGGCTTCCCTGGCCTACAGCCTTGCTGCCATCACCGGGATTTCCCTGGGCAATCCGGAGGCTGTGCATCAGCTCTATTTCGAGTCCGCCGGTACCATCCTGACCTTGATCACACTGGGAAAATATCTGGAGGCCATTGCAAAGAACAAAACCTCCCATGCGGTACGCGCCCTTTTGGATCTGGCACCGAAAACAGCCCGGATTGTGGATATAGAGGGTGAACGGGACATCCCTGTGGAAGAGGTAAAGCCGGGTGACGTCCTGGCTGTGAAGCCGGGAGAGGCTCTGCCGGTGGACGGAAAAATCATCCAGGGAATAACCACCATCGACGAAAGCATGCTCACCGGTGAATCCATGCCCGTGGAAAGAGCCATTGGCGATGAGGTATTTGGCGCTTCCATCAATAAGACGGGATTCTTCAAATACACTGCCACCAAGGTGGGCGAGGACGCTGCCCTGGCCCGGATCGTACGGCTTGTGGAGGAAGCCCAGGGATCCAAGGCCCCCATTGCCCGCATCGCGGATAAGGTTTCAGGCTGGTTCGTTCCCATCGTCATCAGTCTGGCCGCCCTGGCCGCGATTTACTGGGCTGTGAACGGTGAATCCGCCTCCTTTGTGCTCACGATATTCGTTTCCGTACTGGTCATTGCCTGCCCCTGCGCACTGGGGCTGGCTACTCCGACCGCAATCATGGTGTCCACCGGCAAGGGCGCAGAATACGGCATTCTCATCAAAGGCGGCGAGGCCCTGGAAAATGCCCAGCATGTCAGTGCTGTGGTACTGGACAAGACCGGCACCATTACCAGCGGCAAACCGGCCATTACGGACATCGTTCCGGAAGGCCTTTCCGAGGATACCCTTTTAGCGATGGCTGCCTCAGTGGAAAACGGCTCTGAGCACCCTCTGGCCCAGGCCATCGTGGAACGGGCCCGCAACAAGCATCTGCGCATCCAGGGTCTGGCAGCCTTCAATGCCATCCCCGGTGAAGGCATCGAAGCCCTGCTGAACGGCCAGGCCCTGCGGGTCGGCAAAAGCAAATGGCTGCAGGACCAGGGTGTGCATATCAGTGCGGAACTGCTGACCCGCGGTGATCAGCTAGCCACCAGGGGAAAGACGCTGGTCTATATCAGTACTGGAAATACCTGCCGCGGCTTCATTGCCCTGGCCGACACCGTGAAGCCGGAAAGCCTGGAAGCAGTCCGCCTGCTGCAGGACATGGGGATTCGCGTCATCATGCTCACCGGAGACAACAAATCCACAGCCAAGGCCATTGCCCGGGAAGTGGGCATCACAGAAATCCGGTCGGAAGTGCTGCCTGCGGATAAGGCCAAGGAAGTACAGCTGCTGCAGGCCCATGGCAATATTGTAGCCATGGCCGGTGACGGTATCAATGACGCCCCAGCGCTCGCCTGTGCGGATATCGGCATTGCCATCGGGTCAGGAACCGATATTGCCATCGAAAGTGCTGATATCGTCCTCATGCACAGCGATCTGCGGGATGTATCCCGGGCAATCCGGCTGAGCCGCCGGACCATGCGCAACATTCGTCAGAACCTGTTCTGGGCCTTTGGCTACAATGTACTGGGTATTCCGGTAGCTATGGGAGCACTGCATATCTTTGGCGGTCCGCTGCTGAATCCCATGCTGGCAGCGGCTGCTATGAGCCTCAGCTCCGTCTCAGTGCTCACCAATGCGCTGCGGCTGCGCAGCTTCCGGTTCTCTGACTATGAAGCCGCAAAATTTTGAATCAGGAGGAAAAACATATGAAGGTATTTATTGAAGGGATGAGCTGCATGCATTGCGCCGCCCATGTAAAGGAAGCTCTGGAGGCCATCGGAGGCCTCAGCAATATCCAGGTCAGCCTGGAGGATAAATGGGCCACAGCTGATGGAACAGCGCCGGAGGCAGCCATCAAAAGCGCTATTGAGGAAGAAGGTTACGAGGTCCGTAAAATCGAAGCATAAGCTTTTAAAAGACACAGTTTCGGCTGTGTCTTTTTTCTTGCCCTAAACTCCTAAACTTTTCCATTAATTCTTGTTGTGTTTCTAAATCTACTGATTTATAATGAAGCTATAATAAATAATTTTTATTGGAAAGGAAGGGATATCATGGATGTACTCGCCTTATCCCGATGGCAGTTTGCCATCACTACGATTTATCATTTTCTCTTTGTCCCGCTCACCCTGGGTCTTTCAATCTTCATCGCACTCTTAGAGACCTGCTATGTCCAAACAAAGCACGAAGAATGGAAAAAATCCTGTCGGCAGCTCGTGAAATTTTTCGGCACGGTTTTTCTCATCAACTTTGCTATGGGTGTGATAACCGGTATCGTGCAGGAATTCCATTTCGGCATGAACTGGTCCGAATACTCCAGGTTCATGGGGGATATTTTTGGTGCTCCGCTGGCATTGGAGGCTCTTACCGCCTTTTTCCTCGAATCCACTTTCCTGGGCATCTGGCTCTTTGGCTGGGACAAGCTTTCTCCCAAACTGCACTGCGCCTGCATCTGGATTGTGGCCTTTGCCAGCAATCTGTCCGCTTTCTGGATCCTGGTGGCCAATTCCTTCATGCAGCATCCGGTAGGCTTCATTGTCCGGAACGGTCGTGCGGAGATGACTGATTTTGCTGCTTTGATCACCAATCCCTACGCCATCGGGCAGTATGCCCATACGCTCTTTTCCGGCGTCGTCACCAGCGGCATGCTGATCCTGGCTGTCTGCGCCTACAAAATTCTGCAGAACGGCACTGCCCGGGATGCCTTTGAAAAATGTATGCGTTATGCGGTGATTTACGCCCTGGCCGGTCTCTTTGCCGTCATGGGCAGCGGCCATCTCCAGGCGCAGCAGGTCGCCCGCATGCAGCCCATGAAGCTGGCTTCCATGGAAGCCCTGTGGGAAAGTGCCGATCCGGCACCGCTGGCAGCTATGGCCATCATCGATGTGAAGAACGAACGCAATCCGCTGGAAATCAATATTCCTTATCTGCTTTCCTTCATGGTCTACAATCAGCCCACCGGGGAAATCAGGGGAATCCATCAGCTGCAGAAGGAATATGAGCAGCAATACGGCCCCGGGGACTACAAGCCGGATATCCAGGGACTTTTCCTGAGCTTCCGCGGTATGGCCGGCATCGGCGGGCTTATGCTTCTGCTGGCCCTGGTGACAGGACTGCTGGCCTGGAAAAAGAAGCTGAATGCCCATCGCATGTTCCTGCGCCTGCTCATCCTGGCTTTGCCCCTGCCCTTCCTGGCCAACAGCCTGGGCTGGTATCTTACCGAGGCGGGCCGGCAGCCCTGGATCGTTGTAGGACTGCAGAAAACCGCCGCCGCATTTTCACCGAACCTCACCCCGGGGGAAGTATTCATCTCCCTCATGGGCTTTACCATCATCTACCTCATACTGGCGGCAGCCGCACTTTATGCCGCTGTCCGCTTCATCCGCCGTACCCCGGCCGCCAATGATCGGAGGGATGCATAATGGATCTCAATATTTTATGGTTCATACTCATCACAGTACTCTTCACCGGTTTCTTCTTCCTGGAGGGCTTTGATTATGGTGTAGGGATGACTATCCCCTTCATCAGCTCCAGCGAGAACAACCGTACCCTGGTCATCAACACCATTGCCCCGGTATGGGATGGCAATGAAGTCTGGATGATCACCGCTGGCGGTGCTCTTTTTGCCGCTTTCCCCCATGTCTATGCCACCATGTTCAGCACCTTTTATCTGGCACTGTTCATCATGCTGGTGGGGCTGATCCTGCGGGGTGCCGGTCTGGAACTGCGGGGCAAGCATGAAAGTTACACCTGGCGCCGCCTCTGGGACTGGGCCATCTGCCTGGGCAGCGCGATTCCCGCCTTTCTCTGGGGCGTAGCCGTCACCAATCTGCTGCGGGGCCTGCCCATCAGCGACAAGATGATCTATATGGGTACCTTCTACGATCTGCTCTCCCCCTATACAGTGGTGGGCGGCATCACCTTCCTGCTGGTGTTCCTCTTCCATGGCATGGCCTTTTTGAACCTGCGCCTGGTGGAGGGTTCCCTGACTCATCGCATGCGTGACTGGGCCATCCGGGTGGGGGCGCTGGCGATCTTCTTCTTCCTGGTGTGCATCGCCATGACCTATACCCTCACAGACCTTTTCCGCAGCACACTGGCTGCAGGGCTTCTCTTCGGAGCAGCCATCTGCTTTGCAGGCGCTTACCTGGCTTCCTTCCATCGCCGGGGGATTCCAGCCTTTATCGGCAGCGCATTGGCTATTGCCTGCACTACTGTGGCCTTCTTTGCCGGGCTCTTTCCCCGGCTCATGGTATCCAGCCTGCAGCCGGAATGGAGCCTGACCATCTACAATGCCTCCTCCACTCCCTACACGCTCACTATCATGTCCATTGCCGCCGGCTGTCTGGTACCCATCGTGCTGATCTACCAGGGATGGAGCTACTGGATTTTCCGCAAGCGCCTTTCGAGAAAAGATCTGGAGTTGTATTGATCCATGAATAGAGACTTTGTTCTCCAGCTATTAAAACCTTATAGAAAAAACCTTGCTGCCCTGGGCCTGCTGCAGCTCCTCCGCGGAGCCGCAGCGGTTCTGGCAGCGGCGGCAACAGCCTGGCTGCTGGATGGTTTCTTCCTCCGCCAGCTGGCGATAGAAAAAGCAGTACCATGGTTTGTGGTACTGCTTTTTGCCGTTGTCCTGCGCAGCCTTGTGCAGCTGCCGGTTCTGCGCATTACCGGAGCTGTTTCCCTTTCCGTACAGGAGGGCTTCCGCCGCCGGCTCCATGAGGCCATCGGCCGCCGTTCCCCGCTGGATCCCTCACTGGCCTCCAGCGGCCGGCTGCTGAGCCTGGCGCTGGAAAGCGTGGATGGCCTGGATGACTTTTTTCGCCATTTCCTGCCCCAGGCACTGGAGGCAGTGCTGCTGCTTCCCTTTTTCCTCCTGGTCACACTGTGGGTAGAGCCTGCTACCGCCCTGGTCTTTTTGGTGACAGCTCCCATCGGTCCCTTCCTGCTCTACCTCATCGGCCGGCTCACCAGGGAAAAAAGCCAGCGGCAGTGGCAGCAGCTCCAAAAACTCAGCAGCCATTTCGCGGAACTGCTGCGGGGCCTGCCTATGCTGAAGCTCTTCAACCGCAGCCAGGCCCAGGAGGCCTGCGTGCTGCAGGACAGCCAGGCCTTTTCCCAGGCTTCCCTGCAGGTACTGCAGCTGGCCTTCGTATCCGCCTTTGCCCTGGAACTCATCACCACCCTCTCCATCGCCCTCATCGCCGTGAGCATCGGACTGCGGCTGCTGGCCGGACAGCTGTCCTTTTTCACTGCCTTTTTCGCCCTGCTGCTGGCACCGGAATTCTACCAGCCTCTGCGCCAGAGCGGAGCAGCCTTCCATGCGGGAATCCAGGCCCATACAGCTGCCAGCAGCCTGCTGGACTTTCTGGCTCCTGAAGAGCACCGCTCTCCGGCCGTCCAGAACAGTCTGCAGCAGCTGCGCATCCCGCCGGACATCCGGTTCTGCCAGGTGCATTGCGGCTATCCAGGACGCCAGGACACAGTGCTCCGCGGCCTTTCCTTCTATGCTCCCGCCGGTAAAATCACGCTGCTCACCGGCACCAGCGGCGCCGGAAAATCCACGGTTCTGGCTCTGCTGCTCAAACAGCTCCAGCCCGCAGCCGGTGAAATCCAGGTCAGCAGCCTGCCCTTCCAGCGGTTTTCCCCGGCAGAATGGCCCTGCCACCTTGCCTATGTCCCCCAGGAGCCTCATATCTTCCAGGCTTCCCTGCGGGAAAACATCATCCTGTCCCCGGAGCCTTCCCTGGATGACCGCCAGGCCGAAAGCGCCCTTCGCGCCGCCGGGCTGGCTTCCTGGTATCAGAGGCTGCCTCAGGGCATGGATACCCTGCTGGGAGACGGCTTCCGGTCCATGAGCTGCGGCCAGCGGCGCCGACTGGGCATTGCCCGGGCGCTTTACCGCCAGACGTCGCTGCTGCTGCTGGATGAAATCACCGCGGGACTGGATGCTGCCAGCGAACAGCAAATCCTGCACACTCTGCGGGAACTTCGCGGCGATCACACCATTCTCATGGTAGCCCATCGCCCGGCCCTGCGGAAAATAGCCGATCAGATCATCCTGCTGGATGGTGGAAAGGAGGTCCAGGAATGAAGAAAACTGTTCTGCTGGGAAGAATCCTCTGCCAGCTGCCCTGGCATGCCTATTTACTGCCTCTGTCCATGAACCTTCTTTCCGCCCTCTCCGCTATACTGCTGCTGGGGGCCTCTGCCTGGATCATCGCCTCGGCAGCCCTCCATCCGCCCCTTTATACGCTGGCCCTGGGCATTACTCTGGTGCGGGCCTGCGGCATTGGCCGGGCAGTATTCCGCTATCTGGACCGCTGGCTTTCCCATCGGACGGTCTTTCAGCAGCTGGCCCGGCTGCGCAGCTATGTCTACAGCCAGGCCGCCCAGCGGCTGCCCGAACGCCGCGCCGGCAAGGATACCGGCGAATTCCTCTACGACCTTACCGCCAGCATGGATCATCTGCGGGACTTCTATCTGAAGATTCTGCTGCCCCCCATCAGCAGCCTGCTGCTGACGCTGCTGGCCCTGCTGCTGCTCTGGCCCATTTCCCCAACAGCCGCTCTCCTCTGTCTGGCTGCCTGGGGCGCCGTGCTCCTCCTGTCACTGCTTTCCGCCTTTTTTTCCCGCCGGCAGAGCCAGGCAGCGGATCAAAGGTACCGCAGTACCTTGCTGGACAGCCTGCAGGGATTGGCTGAGCTTCAGGGCAATGCCAGCTGGAATACCAGCCGGCAAAAGCTTGACCGGGCCGCCCAGACCCTCAGCCGGACCCGGCAGCAGGAGCAGCTGCCGGAGGCCCTGGCGGATACAGGTGCCCTGTGCTGCTGCGGAGTGGCCTGGGTCATCATCTTCTGGCTGCTGTCTCCCCTGATTGCCCAGGGAAGGCTCAGCGGCATCGAGCTGGCGGTATACCTGCTGGCTCTGCAAAGCATTTTTGCCGAATACCAGCCGCTGCCAGCCGCCCTGCGGGGTCTGCCGGCAGCCCTGAACGCGGCAGGCCGGCTGCTCATCCCGCCCGCTGCCGCAGAAAGAGTATCCCGGCCCGTGACGGGCCAGCCGGAGGGGCTGCTCAGCGGCCGCCATATCCTGTTTTCCTATGAAAATGCTTTGCCCCTTTTCCTGGATCTGCAATTCACCCTTTTCCCGGGAGAAAAGATTGCCATCGTAGGTGAAAGCGGCAGCGGAAAAACCACCCTTTTCCACCTTCTTACCCGGCTCTGGGACCCGGATCGCGGCAATTTTTTCCTGCAGGATAAGAACTATGAGGATCTGCCTCCAGAAAAGATTCGCGCCGCTTTTTCCTCCGCCTCCCAGGCAGGCTATATCTTCAGTGACAGCCTGCGGGAAAATTTCCAACGGCTCTACCCGGCGATCTCTGAGGAATGCATCTGGACATCCCTGCAGCTGGCTCAGCTGAGCGGCACCGTCCAGTCACTGCCCCAGGGGCTGGATACGCCGCTGGGTGAAGATGGCTGTCTGCTCTCCGGAGGTCAGCGGCAGCGATTGCTGCTGGCACTGGCTTTTGCCGGACAGGCGCCGATGCTGCTGCTGGACGAGCCCACCGCCGGACTGGACCGGAACTGTGCCCAGAAAATTTTCCAGGTGATACGGCAGAATTTTCCCGACCGTACCATCCTCGTCATCACTCATGACCTGGAAGCCTCGGTCCGACTGGACCGTATACTGGAACTGGCTGACGGCCGTCTCCAGGAGGTTTCACTGCCCTCTTCTCCAAAATAAAAAATGGCCAGGAGCCTGTTCCTCATCTGCAGGAACAGCTCCTGGCCTTGTCTATATATTCAATTTCCCTCGATGACATGCTGTACCCCGTTCTGCTTAGCAACCAAAGCGAATGCATGAATTTCCTCCGGAGTATACCGCCTCATATTTTTGGCAAAGCAGGCACGATGCTCCGCCAGCGGATACCGTTCCCGGCTCAGCGGATCGTAATTGCGCAATTCATAGGCCACATTTTCATATACGCCGGATATATACCGACTGATAGCGGCAATATTTTCCGTCTCCGCAGTGACCCCGGATATCAGGGAAGTACGCACCACCACATGGGAGCGGCGGGCTGATTCCAAAAGCAGCTGAATGTTCTTCTTGATGCGCCCGTTGGGCACTCCCGTATATTTTTTATGCTGTATCCCGTCAAATAATTTGAGATCCGCATAGATATGATCCAGATAGGGCTCCACCTTCAGCACGGATTCCACGGGGACAAACAACGCCGTCTCCATGCCAGTCTCCACGTCCATTTCCTTCAGGGAACGCAGGAATTCCGCCGCAAAATCCGCCTGCAGCAACGGTTCTCCCCCGGCCAGCATCACCTTCATATGGGCCGCCGGCGTCTCCCGGCCCTGGGACAGGACCAGCCGCATGGCCTCCTGTACGCTGAGCCGCTGGGAATCCCATCCCAATGCCCCCGTGGGACAGGCATCGATAAGCTCTCCCCACTTTTCCGGCTGCAGCGGATCCAGCTGTATTTCGCCCTTAGCGGAACGGATGCCGCCATGCTCCGCCAGATCCAGGCAGTTCGTGCAGGAACGGATACAACGATACGGCATATAGACCGGATGGGTATGCGCATTGATTCCTTCCGGATGATTGCACCAGATGCAGGACATCTGGCATCCCTTGAGCCAGAATACGGTCTGCACTTCATCCTTTTCCGGTAAATAGCTGCGCCGTATATCAAAAATGGTTCCCTTTAACTGTTCGCTTTCCATCACATCCCCCTCGGTTTCAGACAGCGCCTGAACTGTTAAACTTTTCACAATTATCAAAATTGTCATTCTCTCTGCCGGATAAAACGGCAGGAACAATATCCAGGCTATAGATTCTTATTGTTTTCTATTAATATACTATTATTTTTTATTATTGTCAAATGAAGCCCCCGCCGCCGTCCCATCCGGAAGCCGCTGACCGAACTTATTTTCCAGGGTAAAGCCCCGCCCCATGACCTCGGAGGTATCCGATACGATCATGAATGCCGTGGGATCCAGCTCATCTACAATAAATTTGACCTTGCTGACCTGGGTAAGGCTCACCACCACAAAAAGGATATTCTTGTTTTCCCGCGTAAAGCCCCCTTCGCCCTTGATGAAGGTGACGCCCCGGACAATACGGGCCATGATTTCCTCAGCAATGCGATCGGATTCCGGGGAAACAATCACCACGGACTTCTCCCGATTAAAGCCGGCAGCTACCCTGTTGGTCACCTCAGCCGTCACATAGATGGAAACAAAGGTGAACAGCGCGATTTCCAGTCCGAACAGTGCAATGCTCAAGGCCACTACAGCCACATTCAGCACGAAAATAACCGTCCCCATATCATAGGAATAGTATTTTTTCACCACGGCGCCTACCACATCCAGGCCGCCGGAATTGGCATTGCAGCGGAAAATAAGCCCAAAGCCTATACCGGCCAATACACCGCCGAAAATGGAGGCCAGCATCACGTCATGGACCAGCTCATACTGGCCTACGAAGCTGGTAGCATCGATACCGATGGAGAAAAGCACGGTCCCCACCAGCGTATCAAAGGCATAGAGCCGTCCAAAGACCCGATAGGCAAGATACAGAATCGGCAGATTATACACGATGAGCTGTACACCAATGGGCCAGCTGGCCATATAATAGATGATGATGGCAATGCCGCTGATTCCTCCGGACAGCAAATGATGGGGAATCAGGAACAGGTTGAAGCCCAAACTGCCAATGAGGCATCCTAAAAAGATAACAATATACCTTTTGATCTGTTTCTGCAAATTTTCCGGCAAAATATTCTCCTCCTCAGGGGCAGATAATTAAAAAGAATCATTTTTTTAAGCTTTGCGGCCATAGTCCCGTCATGCTATGATAACCATAGAAAGGAGGACTTGCCTTGATTTTGAATGAACAACTGCACCAGGAACTGGAAGCCCTGGCTGAACCGTCCTACCGGGATTTTGCCGCCCGCCTGCTGCCGCCAGGCACCCCCATGCTCGGTGTCCGGCTGCCCAGGCTGCGGCAGTTCGCCCGCCGCCTGCTTCAGCTGCCAGCCGAAGAGCTGGCGGCCTACCTGACTGCCGCCGCTGATGATACCCTGGAAGAAAAAATGCTGCAGGGCTTCGTAATCGGCGGCAGCCGGATGCCCCTGGAAAAGCTCCAGGAACACATCCGGCGTTTTCTTCCAAAAATTGACAATTGGTCCCTATGTGACAGCTTCTGTGCCTCCCTGAAGTCTGCCAGGAAAAATCAGCAGGCTCTGCTGCCCTTCCTGAAGGAATGCCTGGCTTCGCCTGCTCCCTATACCCAGCGCTTCGCGGTGGTCATGCTGCTGGATTACTATGCGGAACGGCCCTTCCTGCCGGAAATCCTCCAGCTGCTGGGCCAGCATCGTACCGCACAGTACTATGTACAAATGGCCATTGCCTGGGCCATCTCCGTTTTTCTGGTCAAAGAACCGACCCTGGTAAAGGCATGGCTCCGTTCGTCCTGTCCCCTAGATGATTTCACCTACAACAAGGCTCTGCAAAAGGGCATAGAATCCCGCCGGCTGTCCGACAGGGACAAGGACTGGCTCCGCAGCCATAAACGTCATTCCTCCGTCACTTCATCCTTGGGCTTGCCCCGGGCAATGAGATAGAGCGGACGGTTTTTGACCTCTTCAAAGATCCGGCCGATATATTCTCCGATGATCCCCAGGATTGCCAGCTGCACGCCGCCAAAAAACAGGATGCAGCCTGTAATCGTAGCCCAGCCGGGCACTGCATCGTTGGCAATGTACTTGGTGAAAAGCACATGCAAAAAGAGCAGTATGCTCAGCCCGCCGCAAAGCAGCCCGCCATAAAGCCCAAAGCGCAGCGGCAATGTGGAATAGGCCAGAATGCCGTCCAGTGCAAAATTCATCATTTTGCGCGGAGAAAACTTGGATACTCCGGCAAAACGCTTGGGAGCCACAAATTCCAGCTGGATCTGCCGGTAGCCCATGGCTCCCACCATGCCGCGGATGAACCGGGCATGTTCCCGATAACGGCGGAAGGCCTGGACTACGATGCGATCCATGAGGCGGAAATCCGAGCCGCCTTCCTGTATATGGACGCTGGAAAGCATATTCAGCAGCTTATAGTAGTAAAAAGAGGTCAGCTTTTTCACCGCTGACACGCCCTCCGTAGTTTTCCGGATCGTCTGGACTACTTCATAACCGGCCTCCCACTTTTCCAGCAGCACCGGAATAAGCTCCGGCGGATGCTGCATGTCCCCATCCATGGTCACCACGGCATCTCCATCCGCATGATCCAATCCACAGGTAAGTGCCAGCTGATGCCCGAAATTCCTGGCCAGGAAAATAGGCTGCACCCGGCTGTCCTTTTGCTCCAGCTCCCGCAGAATGGCCCGGCTGCGATCCTTGGAACCATCATCCACAAAAATCAATTCAAAATCATAATCAAGAGCAGCCATATTTTCGCAAACAGCCCCGTAAAAATGGCGGATATTATCTTCTTCATTATAGACAGGTACAACAATCGATACGAGTTTCATCATTTATCCACTTCTCTTTTCAAAATGTACACAAACACTGCTTTTAATTATAACGCCATTTCCCGATTTTCGAAACGCATTACCGGAAAAAATTTGACAAACCCCGCAAATGCGGGGATAATACCATCAGTAGTACAGTGTACACAAAATAACTGGACAGAAGTACGCAGGATGAATTTTCAGCTGCAAGGCGGAGGAGTGATGCATAGCGGCGGCTATGCAGATCGACGACAACGCGGCAGATGGAAATTCAGACAAGTAATTCGCCCAGGTATTTCGTGCACGCTGTACTGTACAGTGTACATGAAGGGAGCCTTGCGCTTGCAAATCAAAGAACAAATCAAACATCATTTCCTGACCCGGGAGTTTTTTCTCTTTCTGGTCATCGGCTGCATCAATACCTTCAACGGTGTATTCCTGGCCTGGCTCTGTTCCTTCCTGAGCCCTTACAATAATCTGAACTTCAACATCGGCTATATCATAGGCAATATCATTGCCTATTGGATGAACAGCCGTATTATTTTCAAAGAAAATCTCACCCTGACCCGATATATGAAATTTTTCATATCCTATCTGCCAAACTACATCATCCAGAATCTCATCGTACTGATCTTTTACAATATGCTGGGATTCCCGCCCATCGTGAGCTATCTGCTGGCAGCCATCCTGGGCATTCCCGTCACCTTCCTCATGGTGAAGATCTTTGCCTTTGGCCGCAAATGAGCCGCAAAAACAAAAATGCAGCGCAAAACATCTCTTTCATGTTTTGCGCTGTTTTTATTTTTCCTGTGAACGCACTCAGATCCGGAAACGCGCCACCGCATTCTGCAGCTGCTGGGCCATATCCGCCAGCTTGCGGCTGGCATCAGCGATCTCGTGCATGGAGGCCGTCTCCTCCTCTGTAGCAGCGGATACAGACTCTGCCTCCGAAGATACCCTGCGGCTCATGGAATCGATTTTCTCAATAGCGTCAGTGATCCGGCCAGCGCCCTGCACCAGCCCGCCAACGATGTCCGCCATCTGATGGGCTCCTGTCTCCACCTGATCCACCATGCCCACAATATCGCGGAAGGTACTGCCCGCCCGGCTTACTGCCTGACTGCCTCCCTTAACCTGCTCCATGCCCTTCTGCATGGAAACCACCGCTTTTTGCGCCTCCTGCTGGATCGAGCCTATAATTTCCGCGATCTCGCCGGCAGCTGCCTGGGATTCCTCCGCCAGCTTGCGCACCTCATCAGCCACCACGGAGAAACCGCGGCCATGCTCACCAGCCCGCGCAGCCTCAATGGCCGCATTCAGTGCCAGCAGATTGGTCTGGGCTGCAATTTCCGCAATGGTATCCACGATGGTACCGATCCGCTTGGATTCCTCCCCTAGACCGGCAATGACCCCAGCCGACTCCTGCACTGCAGTTTCAATGCTCTGCATCCCGCCTACTGCCGTATCGATTTCAGTATTACCGGCAGTGGCAGCCTGGCTTGCCGCCCGTACCTTTTCATTGGAAGTATGGATGACCTCGCGGAAATTTTCCATATGTGCCGCCAGCTGATGGGTATCCTCACTGGCATTTTCCACCGATGTGAACTGCTCATTACAGGAACCGGCCACACTTACGATAGAATTCGCGATCTGGCCACTGACCTGCGCGGATTGATCCGCGCTGGAAGTCAATTCCTCCGAAGCAGAAGCCACGTACTCCGCCGCATCCATGATCTGCTTCATGAGCTGACGAATGTTTTCCTGCATATCTTGTACAGCCTGCCCCATAACCCCCAGTTCATCACTGCGCTGCAGCAGGGCGGTGAATTCCGCCTGATTTGCAGCTGACCGAAAATCCCCCTTGGACATGGCTGCCATCCGCTCGGTTACCAGTTGGATGGGAGTGGCTATTCGTTTGGCCATATAGACTGCCAGCAGGCTGAACAGCAGCAGCAGGACAGCCATACAGCCCAATGCCTGCAGGATGCTGGAGCGAAGCGACGCTGCCGATGCTGCCTGGCGCTCAGCCACCAGAGCATCGATCTCATCAATCCATACCCCTGTTCCCAGAACCCAATGATAGGGTTCAAAGGCAGCTGTATAATTGCGTTTTGGCAAAGGAGTGGTTTCTCCTGGTTTGGCGAATAATAAATCGGTGAATCCACCTCCAGCCTGACGCCCATTGGCGATCATTTCCTTGATGAAATAACGCCCATTGGAGTCTACTGCATCGATGCGCGACTTCCCCTCTGTTTCACTACGCCCAAGCAGCGCTACATTCACGCCCTCATAGGTATCGATCCAGAAATATCCTTTCCCATCGTTATATTTCATATCCCTGACCTGCGCTGCAGCTTCCTTTTTCGCCTGTTCTTCAGTTAAAATCCCCGCCTGCTGTTTCTTATAGGTTTCATTGATAACACTGATTGCCAGCTCCGTCTCCGCCCGCAGCCTGTCTTCTACGGCCCGTTCCTGATCCAGACGATAATTTTGCAGTTGTATCTTGTCATCCTGCAAAATATTATAAATGAAGAAACCACCTACCGCCAACGTAGTAAGCACTGAAACCCCTACAATCATGACAATGAGCCGGGTTTTCATAGACTTTACCTGAACCATATCCGCCCCTCCTTTATATTTATGCAAAACTGTGCATATTAAATAAATATCAAAATAGTCTTATTTCTTATATAGTACCATTCAATAAGCTTTTTGTAAATAAAAATACCTACAATCCAGATGTTTATCCATCAAAAGTAATACATATATTATTCAATAAACATACAAATTATTGCATAAAAAAAACTGCAGCCTTTCGGCTGCAGCGCAATGGCAACGGTCTCAGCGATGCCACCTGGTATTTTTCAATGCTTTAGGAGCCCCCAGCACCTCCGCGTAAATCACGGCCTGGCGCAGGGCCTCAGCCTGCACGGCAGGCGTATTGAGCCTTGGCACCGGCAGCGGCTGAATTTTTTTCAAGTGGGCCTGAGCCTCATAGGCTTCCCGCTCTCTTGTCCGCTCCCGGGCTTCCAAAGCCCGCTGTTCCTGAATGTACGCCCGGTCCCGCTGCCTTTCCAGCCGGTCCCGTTGCTGCTGCTCCTGCATCTCAGCCTGCACGGTTCCCGGCTCCCGATAAACCTCGCTGCCCTCCCGGGGTGCCCCTTGAATGGGTGGAATCTCAAAAGCCGGCTGCTGCGGCTTTTCCGGCCGATCTGTCGCCCAAGGCCCGGGCATCGGCGGCGGCAGCTCGGAAGACCCCCTGGGCATCGGCTTAGCCGGCGGCTTCTTGGTATCCAGCTTATTCATTACCGCAATGAACAGCAGTACCAATATGATAGTCAGCAGTATATCCAGCATTTTATTTCACCGAAGGCGGCTGGAGCTGATTGCTGTCAGCCCCGGTACGGCTGATTGCGTCACGCATATCCGTATCTGCCTTGATATTATTCAGGTTGTAATAGTCCATGACCCCCAGCTTGCCTTCACGCAAAGCGTCGGCCATAGCATGGGGCACCTCGGACTGTGCTTCCACTACCTTGGCCTCCATCTCCTGGGTATAGGCCTTCATTTCCTGCTCCTTGGCCACAGCCATGGCCCGGCGCTCCTCTGCCTTGGCCTGGGCAATGCGCTTGTCAGCCTCCGCCTGGTCGGTGAGCAGTTCAGCGCCGATATTGCGGCCAACATCCACATCGGCGATATCAATGGAAAGGATTTCAAAGGCCGTGCCTGCATCCAGGCCCTTCCCCAGCACCGTCTTGGAAATATCATCCGGATTCGCCAGCACATCGGTGTGCTTATCCGAAGAGCCCACGGTAGTGACAATGCCCTCGCCCACTCTGGCGATGATTGTCGGCTCACCAGCGCCGCCCACCAGACGGTCGATATTCGCCCGTACAGTTACCCGGGCTTTGATCTTCAGCTCGATACCATTTTTCGCCACAGCGGAAACGATCGGCGTCTCAATGACCTTCGGATTGACGCTCATCTGTACAGCCTGCAGTACATCACGGCCGGCCAGATCGATGGCTGCGGACCGCTCAAAGGGAAGCGGAATAGAAGCCCGATGGGCAGCGATGAGTGCGTCCACCACCTTGTCCACATTGCCGCCGGCCAGATAATGAGCCTCCAGCTGATTGACGGATACATCCAGCCCCGCCTTATTGGCCTTGATCAGGGGCAATACGATCTTCTGGGGCGGCACCCGGCGCATGCGCATCCCCACCAGGGTAACGATGCTCACAGATACATTGGCGGCCATAGCTGAGATCCAAAGCCCCAGCGGCACAAAATGCAAAAAGATCATGACCGCCGCAATGATTATGACCAGAAAAAATCCTGAACCTATCAACGATGCCATATAAATACCCTCCATTCAAAACAACAGAACTCACTCTACCCGACGAACGACTACCCGGCTTCCCTGTACGGCTGCAACCCGGACCAGTGTCCCCTTGGGAATGAATGCCCCCTCCGACACCACATCCACCGGAACTCCATTCAGCAGTATGGTCCCCGATGGGCGCAGCTCAGTAATGACAGTCCCTGTGCGCCCCAGCAGCTCCGGCCGGTCCTGGGCACTCACATAGCCCCGGTCCGCAGTGGACTTGTCGCTGAGTACCACCTTTTTCCACAGCTTGCTGGAGGGAAGCTTTTTTACAATGAACGCAAAAATGACCACCGCCAGCAAAAAAGCTGCCAGCATGGCATACATGGCATCCACATTGCCGCCCATGGCCAGCACCATACTGTACAGCATAGCCGCTACGCCGGCACCAGCCAGCAGCCCCACCGTAGGCATCAGCATCTCCACAACAATGCAGAGTACGCCGCCTAAAAACAGCGCGATATGGAACATGCTCACCAGACCCTTTACGTACTGACTGCCAAAAAACACCCCCGCAGCCACCACACCCAGCAAAATTCCTGCTCCCATGCCGCCGGTCTTGATCTCCACCAGCACCGATAAAAAGATGATGGTAATAAGCAGCACCTGTAAAATCGGCATTCCCACATATTCCATGGCAAACCCCTCCCCGGTGACGAAAAACTATTTTAAATCTTCTATAAGAATCCCCGCCTGCTGGAGTTCCCTGCGGATGCGTCCCAGCGCCGCAGGATCCGGAACCTCAATAGTATGCAGATGTACACCGCCGGTAACGAGGGACAAAGGATTGGCCTGGCATTTAGCCATCCGCTCCCCGAAGGCCGCCACATCGTGCCGGGCTCCCAGCATGAGATCCGCCCGGATTTCCCCGTAAAGCGGGTGCTCTACGATCACATCCCGTACAAAGCCTCCATTATCCACGATCACATTGAGCTCCTTCAGCATATCCTGCTGGGTATGCCTGCAGGTAAGCGTGGCCATAAGTCCCTGCTTTCCCCGGCTTTCTTCGGGAATAATATAGCCTCGCGGCGTAGCATAGACATTTGTACCCAGAGCCCGGAGTATGCTGATATCCCCCACAATAATCTGCCGGCTCACTGCGAATTCCTTAGACAGGGCCGTACCCGTCAAAGGTTTTTTGGTCTCCTTCAAACGTTCCAGAATATGCTGGCGCCGTTCTTCCGTATTCATTTTATCACCAACCATTTTTATTTTACTACTCTTCATTGTATATAAGCTGGAAGAAAAAAGCAAACAAAAAGTGGACTTTATCAAATATTGTACTAAAAGGCAATAAATTTTTACGCCAAGTGATAGTGACTGCTGGAGAAGTTTGGAAACGGATCTTCCTCTATGCAGCCACAAAAAAGACCATTCTCATCGAATGGTCTAAAAAACGAATTGGTGGGCGATAACAGGATCGAACTGCTGACATCCTGCTTGTAAGGCAGGCGCTCTCCCAGCTGAGCTAATCGCCCGATATGGAAAAGGGAATTCCCTCTTTATACAAAATGGTGACGCGTATGGGATTCGAACCCATGAAGCCGCCGTGAAAGGGCGGTGTCTTAACCGCTTGACCAACGCGCCATCTGGCTCCTCGAACTGGACTCGAACCAGTGACAGCCTGATTAACAGTCAGGTGCTCTACCAACTGAGCTATCGAGGAATCATACTGGTGCCGTAGCACCAACAATAAATATTATATGGTATATCAAGATAAAATGCAAGTATTTTTTCAATCGCAAGGTGGGTGAATAGGTCATAGCTATAGCGATTGATGACAACACTGCAGATGGAAATGCCGACAAGTGATTTCCCTGGTTATTTTGTGGAGGCTGTATCAGACAAGGCATATCGTTTTTCCACCACATGGAGCCGGAGCGTCAGCATGATACCGCCCATAAGGATTCCCACAATCAGGCCGATCCAATAGCCATAAGGTCCCGCGGAAGTGTAATGAGCCAGCAGCCAGCCCGCCGGCAATCCCAGAATCCAGAAAGACAGTACCGCCAGAAAAAAAGTGGCCCGCACATCCTTATAACCGCGCAGCGTTCCCTGCAGCGGAGCATTGAAGCCATCAGCGAGCTGCATGCCAATGGCATAAAGCAGAAATACCATAATGAGTTCCTGTACCGCCGCATCATTTGTATAAAGGCTGGCAATAACCCCGCGGAAATTCACCAGCAGCGCTGCCAGGCCGGCCGCAAAAGCCATGGATATCCCCCGCCCCAGCCGGTTGTAGCGGCGGGCATCCGGCTGACGTCCTGCCCCCAGTTCATAGCCGACCAAAATCGTCAGCGCCATGCTCACGCTCATGGGTATCATATAGACCATGGTGGTAAAATTCAAAGCCGCTTGATGCGCGGCTACCACCGACGTTCCGTATACCGTCATAAAAAGCCCCACCGCACCAAAAATGCTTTGTTCACAGAACATGGTACAGCCGATGGGAATCCCGACCGACAGCTGTTTTTTCCATTCCCGCAGCGATGGACGAGCCAGGCCCTGCAGCACATGATAATCCCGAAAGGGTTTCAGCCGGCTCACCACCAGCACATTCAGCAGCAGATTGATATAAAAGGCAATAGCTGTCCCCACCCCGGCACCAATACCGCCCAGTGCCGGTACTCCGAAAGCGCCATAGATGAAAATGTAATTGAGCCCTATATTGATGGGTACCGTTACCACCGTAATGACCATCGTTATGCGAGTCGCGCCCAGTGCATCAATGAAATTGCGCAATACACCAGCCAGAAAAATGGGAACTACTCCGCTGGCCATAGCCAGTAAATAATATTTGACCACGTACTCCACCCGTGGTTCCAGATTCAATAAAGGCAGCAGGCAGGGAAGCGCCAGTGCCCCCAACAATATGAAGGCCCCCGCCAGTCCCAGGGCCCAATAAAAGCCCTGCCGGATGATGAAGGTGATCTTTTCATGCCTGCAGCCCCCATAAAGCGCAGCCACCACCGGCGTAAGTCCGGAAATAATCCCCAGGCAGCTGCCCCAGAAGGGGAAAAAAAGATTGACCCCCACGGCGACTCCAGCCAGATCCTGTTCGCTTACATGCCCGGCCATAATGGTATCAAAAAAACCTGTGGACATCAGTGCCAGCTGGGTAATGAAGATCGGCACCAAAACGATGAGCATTTCCCGTGCCTTTTGCTTATAAGTAAAGGTCTGTTGCATAGTTCCTCCCTATTATAAAAATAAAAAGAGGGGGCCGCCTGCGCAGCCGCCTCCCATTTACTCACCAAGCCAATCCTTATTATAGCAGCATTTTTTATATTTTTTCCCGCTGCCGCAGGGACAGGGATCATTGCGTCCCACCTTGGGCTTATGGGCTTCATGCTGCACCACCGGGGCCTGCGCAGCCCGTGCACTGTCCGGATCCATCAGTTCCCCCGGGGTATGCCCCTTCAGGGACCAGAGCGGCAGCGTATTGTTGTAGGCGATGAGCAGCGGTGTGAGCTCCGATGCCAGAGCCTCATCCTGCAGCAGCTGCTGGGATTCCAGATATTCCACGACCTCCTGCATGCCGCTGCCGTTCTGCAGTATGATGGTGATCTCACCCACAATATCCGCTGCCTGCAGCACATCACGATCATGCTTTTTCATGAAAAACTGCGCCAGCTGTTTATACTCCGGGGTAGCTTCAATATAGTTTTCCTCGCCGGCCTCATAGAGCCGGTCGTAGGAAAAGGCCGCATAATCCAGCTGTTCCCGCTGGCGCTGCTCATTTTCCAGTGCCTCTGCATGGAGCACCGTATAATAGTGCAGACCATGCTCCGTAGTCACCAGATGGCTGTACCAGCAGCCGCCATTCAGCATGACACCCAGAAAATCAAAAAATTCCATGCGATCCGACGGATCCAGCAAAGTGTTCACCCGGGCAAAAAGCTGATCGTAGTCCAGCACCCCATAATAGAAAACCATGCCGCCAGCCAACCGCAGCATCTCCGAATTCGCCGCTGCAGCTTTTTTCAAAGCCGCGCTGTCCAGCTTCCTGAATTCGGCCTGTATTTCCTTCGGCATATACCAGGCCAGCCTGCCATCCAGCGCGCCGCAGGCCAGCAGTCCAATACCCCGGAGATAATCCAGCCTGGCATCATCCTGCTTGAATTCCGTGGTGATACCGCCATGCTGGCAGAGATAGGAAAACATCTCATACTGCTCCTCCAGCATGGAAACAAACCAGCGATGGGAAAAGAGAATAATCTCCGCCACCAGCTTTTCCGCCAACTCTGCCTTTTTCAAAGAGCTGGCGCCCTTCACGCAGAGATTATACCTTATATCATCCAGCTCCTGCTTCGTCATGGCCATCAAAGCCGCGGACAGCGTCTGTTCCTCCGGCACCCTGCGGCGCATGAGCTGACTGTGGCGCTGCTGCTTTTCTTCCTCCAGCATAGCATCCAGATCCGGTGCCGCACTATTCTTTACATCATCCATCTTTTCCCCATCCTCACTTCACTACGAAAGCCTTACCCGCAAAACATCCGGATAAGGCTTATGATTCTCCAACTATTCTAATACAGACAGCTGTTATCCGTCAAGGCAGAATCAGCTGCCGAAAAATTTCTGCAAACCATCCACAATGCCCTGGGCTGCCTTTTTCACACCCGCTTCCGAGTTCATAAGCTTCTCTTCCTCAGGATTGGAGACAAAGGCTACCTCGATGAGCGCAGCCGGCATAACCGTATGCTTGACCACATAGAAATTGCAGCTCTTTGTGCCCCGGTCCTGGATGCCCAGTGCCGCAGCCACTGCGAGATGCACCCGATTCGCCAGCCGCTGGCCTGATGAGGTTCCCTCACCGTAATAATACCCGGTGGTTCCCTTGGCATCGCCGCCGGCAAAGGAATCCATATGGATGCTCAGGAAAATATCCGCATCCTCATCGTTGGCCACATCACAGCGGGCCTGCAGTTCCTCCACATCGGAAGCCAGTGCATGCTTGGCCGAGACCTCTGTATCTGTTGTACGGGTCATAAGCACCTGCGCCCCCGCCGCCGTGAGCAGCTGCTGGACCGCTTTCGCCACCCGCAGCGTAATGCTTTTTTCCATTACCCCGGTAGGCCCGACGGCTCCCGCATCGTTGCCGCCATGCCCCGCATCCAGCGCAATCTTCTTGCCGGACAGGCCTGGGGAAAAGAACGGCTCCCGCTTGATCACCGGCGGTATGACGATTCCCGCACCAGAAGACCCGCTAGAGGCCTGGCCGCCGGTCCCCGGCTTGGTGTCAGTTTTTCCCGCCGGCTTCGTCGGCTTATCCGCCGGAGCATCATTCCCATGCCCCGTGGGGAATTTTATAGCTGCACCGGAAGATCCCTTGCTCAGGTTCCCGAAATCCATGACCACCCGATAGGGCGACTCACCGCCCTTTAGAGAAAAAACTTCATAATTATTGCGGCCCACACTGGTCTCCACCACGATGCGGACCGTATTCGGATTGAACTGGGCCACCCGTACTTTGCCGGCGAAGCGGCTGCCCAGATCCATATTCTTCTTCACTGCGGGGCTCAGCCAGGCACCGGTCAGGTTCACCACAACCCGCCCGGGCTTGGACAGCACCACGGTCTCATAATCCACTTCCTTCGTGGCATCCACCACCAGCCGTACCTTATCAGCAGTGCTGCTCACGCGAATGGCCTTGATCTCCGCCATATTCGCCGCCCGCTGGCCAAAAGCAGCCGCCTGGGCCGTAAAGGGAATTCCCAGCGCCATCAAAACCATCAGGAACATCATGAAAAAACGAATCATCGAATTCCTCCAAAAATAGCTAAAACTTCTCTTTCCTCTTATTATCCACTGAAAAAAAGGAAATTGCAAGTCTCAAGATTTTTAGAGCATATTCTGTAAAAAGGCCTGGGTACGTTCTTCCTTCGGATGCTGGAAAAATTCTACCGGTTCCCCTTCTTCCACAATGCTGCCATCGGCCATGAAGATCACCCGCTGAGCCGCCTCCCGGGCAAAGGCCATCTCGTGGGTCACCACCACCATGGTCATATGCTCGGCGGCCAGCTCCCGCATGGTCTTCAGCACCTCACCGGTCAGCTCCGGATCCAGAGCCGAGGTAGGCTCATCGAAGAGCATGATATCCGGCTGCATGGCCAGCGCCCGGGCGATAGCCACCCGCTGCTGCTGCCCGCCGGACAGCCGGGAGGGATAGGCATCCCGTTTATCAAAAAGGCCCACCTTGCGCAAAAGCTCCTCGGCCTCTGGCAGCACCTCATCCCGGGAACGTTTCTTCACCTGCACCGGGGCCTCCAGAAGATTCTGCAGCACTGTCATATGGGGAAAAAGATTGAACTGCTGGAACACCATGCCCATACAGGACAGCAGCTCCCGGCATTTTGCCGCTGAAGCATACTCCGAATAGCCCTGCTCATTCTGCACGGCCAGGAATTCCCCCTTGATTTCAATAGAACCCTGGTCGATGGTTTCCAGCCGGTTCAGGCAGCGCAGCATAGTGCTTTTTCCTGAGCCGCTGGGGCCGATGACCGCCAGCACCTCTCCGCGGCGCACCTCCATATCGATGCCCTTCAGCACCTCCAGGGAACCGAACCGTTTATGGATCTGATGCATCCGCAGCATCATGTCTTCATCATTTATCATATTTTGCATAATGCGCCTCCAGCTTCTTAAAGATCCAGGTGAGTACGAAGGTCATAGCCAGATAAAATACCCCCGCCACCACAAAGGGCGTCATATCGAATTCACGCTGCACAATAGTACGGGCTACCCGCAGCAGATCGTTCATGGCCAAAATATAAATCAAGGAAGTATCCTTTACCAGATTGATGGTCTCATTGCTGATCGGCGGCAGCACGTGCCGGATCATCTGGGGTATGATGATGCGCCGCATGGTCTGGGAATAACTCATCCCCAGAGTCTTGGCCGCTTCATACTGTCCCCGGGGAATGGACTGGATCCCCGCCCGGAAGATTTCCGCGAAATAGGCCGCATAGTTCAGCGTAAAGGCCAGCAGCGCCGCAGCGATATCCGGCAGCCGGATGCCGATCATAGGCAGAGCAAAATACACGAACAGCAGCTGGAGCATCAACGGTGTTCCCCGCATGATCCAGATATAAAGCTCCATGAGCAGGCTCAATGGCCGCAGCTTCGATATGCGGGCCAAAGCCGCCAGCAGTCCCAGGGGAAGGGCCATGGCCAGTGTCACACAAAAAATCTGCAGCGTAATCTGGGTACCATCCAGCATCAAAAGGACTGTCCCCATGAGTTTTTCCATAAAATTCTCTCCTTCTTTAACGAGCAAAAGCGGCAAAGCACTAATAAGCTATATTGTACCCCATACAGAGAAAAAAGAAAAGAAAAAAATGTACCCGACGGAGAGACCCCCGCCGGGTACATTGTCAGCTGCTTATTTCTTGGTGATATCCTTGCCGAACCATTTCTCAGAAATCTTGGCCATGGTCCCATCCTTCTTCATTTCATCCAGTACCTTCTGCACTTCATCCCGCAGCGCCTGGTCATCCTTGCGGAAGCCAATGCCAAAGGTGCTGACCGGACCGACAGCCACATCTACAGCCTCGATGCTGTCCGGGTGCTTGCTCATATAATAGCGGCCCGTGATCTCATCCGCTACAATAGCATCCAGCCGGCCGTTTTCCAGATCCATGAAGGCGGAAATATAGTCGGAATACTTTTTGACTTCCTTCATGCTGTTCTTAAAAGCTGCATTCCCATCAATGTATTCCTCAGCCGTACCGCCGCTCTGAGTACCTACCGTCTTGCCGGCCAGATCAGCCTCGGATTTGATGCCTGCAGTCCCCTTCTTCACGAAAATGATCTGCTTATTATCCATGTAGGGATCGCTGAACAGCATGTTCTCCTTGCGCTTCTCCGTGATATCCAGACCGTTCCAGAGTACATCCACCCGGCTGCTCTTGAGCTCAGCCTCTTTGCTGGCCCAGTCGATAGCCTTGAATTCCACCTCGCGGCCCAGGCGTTTGGAGGCCTCCTTGGCAAGATCCACATCAAAGCCGGTGATCTCATTCTTTTCGTCCTTGAAACCCATAGGCGGATAATTATCATCCAGCCCCACTACGATTTTCTTGGCAGGAGCAGAATCCTTCTTGGCGGTATCGGAACCGCAGCCGGTGAATACCGCCGCTGCCATGATTGCCATCAGGCAGATTGCTATGATTTTCTTCATTGAAATCCTCTCCATCTCTTTCGCATCCCTCAGGATACCCTTTTGTTTGTAACCATGTAACGATTATACTTTAGTTTATTAAATTGCGAAACCATTAAACTATTGCTCTTTTAAAGGTTATTTTCTTTTTTCTCCGCCATGCACCTTCAAACGCCCTTTTTCTTACCCGCACAGAATTTTTTCCGGGATAATTTTTCCTCATTCCAATAGGTCTATTGCACATATTTTCTTTTTCCCAGTAGGAATTTACAAAAATTTAGAGAATTATTCTTTAAGGAATTATGATAAAGATATAGAGTGCTTCTCTATTCATCCATAAAGGGGGATTTATTGTGAAATCGCTTACTGTCGAAGAATTAAAGCCGGGTATGGTGCTGGCTCGTACAATCATCAATAATGATATGGTTGTGATCCTGTCAGAAAACACCCTGTTGACCAAAGCCCACATCACCCGGCTCGAATTCTTGAACATCCCGCTGGTATATATCAAGGACGAATACGATCTGAGCGCCAGCTATCAAAATGTCCAGGCCATGTTCAGCCGCAGCAATGCCTTTGTGACAAAATACCATGATGTGGTGCACACCGCCACAGAAATTTTTGACATAGCCGCCAAGGACGGCAATGTACCCATGGAAAAAACCGATACCCTGGTGGATCATTCCCTGGTCCCCATGGTGAAGGAAAGCGGTGTGGTGGACTATCTGTATGAGCTGAATCATCTGGCCAGCGATGTGTACAATCACTCCCTGCGGGTATCCATTCTGGCAGGTGTCATCGCCAAATGGCTGCAGCTGCCAAAGGAGGAGACCCGGGATCTGATCCTGGCCGGCTTCCTGCATGATATAGGCAAAACCCATTTTTCCGAACGGCTGCTGAGCAAACAGGTGGAAAATCTCCGGGGTAAGGATCTGGATGACTACATGAAGCACACCCTGGACGGGCATCATATCCTGAGCGCTAAACCGGATATCTCGGAAGGAGTGCGCCTGGCAGCGCTGCAGCATCATGAGCGCATGGACGGCAGCGGCTTCCCTTTCAACTCCAGTGGAAAGGACATCCATAAATACGCCCGGATCATAGCTATTGCGGACATCTACGATAATATCACCACGGAGCGGGAGGGCCGGATTAAACAGACTCCCTTCACTGCCATCGCCCGCATCACGGAGGATATGTACGCGTCCCGGCTGGATGCGGAAATATGCGTGGCCATGCTCAAGCATATCAAGGATGTGTTCCTCGGCTCCACTGTGGTGCTGAATAACGGCAAGCGGGGCACCATCGTCCGCTATGCGGATGATTTCTCATCCCTGCCTCTGGTGAGCATCAGCCAGGATGAGATCATCGACCTCAACCAGCAGAAGGACATCAAGATTGTGGAATACAATCCCAAATAAAGGACATAAAAAAAACGGCATCCGCGGATGCCGTTTTTTTATGTCCTTTATTTTTCCAGCCGTTCCAGTGCCCGATGGGCGATGTCCTTGCGGTATTCGGCCCCGGAAAAATGGATTTCCCGGACTCCGGCATAGGCCTTGTCCACCGCCGAGCGGATGTTACCGCCCTTGGCCACTACGCCCAGCACCCGGCCTCCGTTGGTGACGATACGGCCTTCCTTTTGGGCTGTGCCCGCATGGAATACCACCGCGCCGCGGTCCGCCGCAGCTTCCAGTCCAGTGATCGCATCACCCTTGGCATAGGATTTCGGATAGCCGCCCGCCGCCATGACAACACAGACTGCGGCTCCCTGGCTCCATTGGATATCCAGGTCCTTCAGTGTGCCGTCCACACAGGCGATCATGATATCCACCAGATCGCTTTCCAGCAGCGGCAGTACCACCTGAGTCTCCGGATCGCCGAAACGGGCATTGAATTCAATGACCTTCGGCCCTTCAGCCGTAATCATGAGACCGGCGTAGAGACACCCTTTATAGGTGCGTCCCTCCTGGCGCATGGCCGCAATGACCGGATCCAGGATTTCCCGCTGGGCCTGAGCCACGATCTCCGGCGTTGCCACCGGAGCCGGAGCATAGGTACCCATGCCGCCGGTATTCGGCCCCTTGTCCCCATCATAGGCCCGCTTGTGATCCTGGGAAGAAACCATGGGAACGATGGTCTCCCCATCGGTGAAGGTCAGCAGCGATGCTTCCTCGCCCACCAGGCACTCCTCTATGACCACCCGGCTGCCGGCACTGCCAAAGGCCTTGTCGCACATGATTTCATCCACAGCGGCCAGTGCCTGGGCTTCCGTCTCCGCCACAATGACGCCCTTGCCGGCAGCCAGACCGTCGGCCTTGATCACAATGGGAGCGCCCTCTTTTTTGATGTATTCCCTGGCCGCCCCGGCCTCAGTGAACACCTGATACTTAGCTGTCGGAATCCCGTATTTCTTCATGAGGTCCTTGCAGAAGGCCTTGGAGCCCTCGATCTCAGCCGCCAGCTTCGTGGGGCCGAAAGCCTTGATGCCGGCACGGCTCATGGCATCTACCACCCCATTGGTCAAGGGTACCTCCGGTCCTACCACCACCAGGCCGATTTTCTTTTCCAAAGCAAAATTCACCAGTGCAGCGTTATCTCCAATGGAAATTTCCGACACACATTCCGCAATAGCAGCCATACCCGGATTTCCCGGAATCGCATAGAGCTTCTCCGCCTTGGAGCTCTGATGGAGCTTCCAGGCCAGCGCATGCTCACGGCCGCCACCGCCGATTACTAAAATATTCATACCTAACCCCGCTTATTTATTGATTTGTTCCTGCAGATAGTTCTGGATGCAGTCATCGTATTTCGCCGTATGGGAAAAAGCCTCCTGGGCCAGTTCCATGCGCAGCATCCCATGGACGCAGCCATCCTTGGCAATGCTGGCTGCAATCTCATCATAACGGGAAGGATTGGTCACCACGGTAACGAACTTGAAGTTCTTGGCCGCGGCACGGATCATGGCGGGCCCGCCGATATCGATGTTCTCGATAGCCTCAGCCAGGGTGACATTCGGCTTCTCAATGGTCTGCTTGAAGGGATAGAGATTGACCACTACCATGTCGATGGGCGTGATTTTATGTTCCTTCATGGCCTGTACATGGGCCGGATTATCCCGTACAGCCAGAATGCCGCCGTGAATATAAGGATTCAGGGTCTTTACCCGCCCGTCCATGATCTCCGGGAAACCAGTAACATCGCTCACATACATGACGGGAACGCCAGCATCCTTGATTGCCTTCATCGTCCCACCCGTCGAAACGATTTCTATGCCTGCGGCATGGAGCTTCTTGGCCAGCTCAACAACACCGGTCTTGTCCGAAACACTGATCAGAGCACGTTTGATTTTCATTACAATCTCCACCTTTTCTTTAATTTTTTTGCCTGCCATACATCAGCAGTTCTTTATCTTTACATGACGGCCATCGATTTGCAGACGGCCGTTTAAGTAGAGCTCAATGGCCCGGGGATAAAGGATGTGTTCCTTTTCCAGCACGCGGGCCGCCAGGGTATCCTCTGTATCGTCATCCAGCACAGGCACTGTGTCCTGCAGGATGATAGGGCCGCTGTCCATGCCCTCATCCACAAAATGGATGGTGCAGCCGGACACCTTCACCCCATAAGCCAGCACATCCCGATGGGCATGGGCCCCCCCGAAGGAGGGAAGCAGGGAGGGATGGATATTCATGATACGGCCCTTGAATTCCTGTACAAAATAAGGACTCAGAATACGCATGAAACCCGCCAGGATCACCAGGGTGACGCCTGCCTCCTTGAGCCGGGCTGCCAGCTGTTCCTCAAACTCCTGCTTGGAAGCACAGCCACGGCGATCCACGCAGGCATGGGGAATCCCTGCCTTTTCTGCCCGTTCCAGGGCCTTGGCTTCCGGCTTGTCGGTAAGCACCAGCCCAATTTTTCCGGGAATCTGCCCGCTTTCTATTGCGGCGATGATGGACTGCAGATTGGTTCCGCGTCCAGAACAAAGAACTCCCAATACTGCCTCATGCATCGAAAACGCCGCCTTTGATGGTCACATTATGGCCGCCCTTGACCACTCGACCGATTTCATAACAGGTTTCCCCTGCCGCGGTAAGATGCTCTTTGATTTTTTCAGCTTCCTGGGGAGAGGCCATGAGCACCATGCCGATGCCCATATTGAAGGTCCGGTACATTTCCTTCCATTCCACATTGCCCCAGGACTTCAGCAGCCGGAAAATCTCCGGAACCTCCCAGGCTGAGGCATTCACCTCCACCGACATATCCTCCGGCAATGCCCGGGGAATATTATCGTAGAAGCCGCCGCCGGTAACATGGACCATGCCGTGGATATCGAATTTTTCGATGAGCGGCAGGCATACCTTCGGATAGAGGCGGGTCGGCGTCAGCAGCTCCTCCCCGATGGTCTTGCCCAGGCTGTCAATGTACTCATCGCCCTTGAAGCCCTTCACATCGAAGCAGATCTTGCGCACCAGGGAAAAGCCGTTGGAATGCACGCCTGAGGAAGGCAGCCCTAAAAGCACATCCCCCTCCTGCACCCGCTCACTGGTGATGATTCTGGATTTATCCACCACACCCACGGCAAAGCCGGCGATGTCGTATTCGCCCACAGGATAAAAGCCGCTCATCTCAGCGGTTTCTCCGCCGATCAGTGCACAGCCGGACTCCTTGCAGGCATTGGCCACACCCTTGACCACTGCCGCCACCTGCTCCGGATCCAGCTTGCCCACCGCCAGATAATCCAGGAAATACAAGGGCTCAGCTCCCTGCACCAGGATATCGTTCACGCACATGGCCACCGCATCCTGTCCCACGGTATCATGCTTGTTCAGCATGAAGGCAATGCGCAGCTTCGTGCCCACGCCATCAGTACCGGAAACCAGCACCGGCTCCTGGTATTTTCCGCTGTTCAGCGCGAACAGGCCGCCAAAGCCGCCCAGATCTCCCAATACCTCAGGACGGTAGGTAGCCTTTACACTGTCCTTGATCAGGGACACCGAGTAATTACCTGCGTCAATATCTACACCAGCATCGCGATATGTGAGTTTCTTTTCCATTTCATCCTCCAAAAATTCATAATGTTTCAGTAAAAAACAGGATGTTGCGCTAAGCCAGCTCAGCGCAACACATTCCTCATTTATTTATTTTTCCGCTGTTCAAACACATACTTATCGGCCCCTGCCGGCAGCTCCGGATTCTGCTTGATGGGATAGGCACTGTTGAAGCAGGCATAGCACATCTCATCCGGATCAGCCACGCACTGGCGCAGTCCCTCCAGGGACAGGAAGTGCAGGGAATCCGCCCCGATGAACTCCCGGATTTCCTCTACGGTCTTCGTCGCCGCGATGAGTTCCTTGCGCACCGAGGTATCGATGCCATAATAGCAGGGATAGCCAATGGGCGGCGAGCTGATGCACATATGCACCTCTTTGGCCCCGGCCTCCCGCAGCATGCGCACGATTTTGCCGCTGGTGGTACCCCGCACAATGGAATCGTCCACCATGATCACAGACTTCCCTGCCACCACGGAACGAATGGGGTTCAGCTTCAGCTTCACAGCCGTATCCCGCTTCTTCTGGGTGGGCTGGATGAAGGTGCGGCCGATATAACGGTTCTTTATCAGCCCTTCCATATAAGGGATCCCTGACTCAAAGGCATAGCCGGTAGCTGCCGTATTGCCGGAGTCCGGCACTGAAATGACGATATCGCCCTTGAACTTGCTTTCCCGGGCCAGGATACGGCCCATCATGAACCGGGCTGCATGCACGCTCTGCCCATCGATGATGGAATCCGGACGGGCGAAATAGATATGCTCGAATATGCAGGACGCCCGCTTGGTTTTCTTGCCGAATTTATAGGATTGCAGCCCGTTTCCATCGATGACCACCAGCTCACCGGGCTCCACATCCCGCACGAATTCAGCTCCGACCACATCCAGGCCGCAGGTCTCCGAGGAAAGCACCCAGGCCCCCTCTGTGCGGCCGATGCACAGGGGATGGAACCCATGGGGATCCCGGGCACCAATGAGCTTCTCTTCTGTCATGATGGTCAGACAGTACGCTCCCTTGATCTGCTTGAGGCTTTCCATGATCTTTTCTTCAATGGAAGCCTTGCGGGAACGGGCGATGAGATTCACAATGACCTCTGAATCAATGGAGGTCTGGAAAATCGTCCCCTTCTGCTCCAGCTTATGCCGGATTTCAGCGGCATTGGTCAGATTTCCATTATGAGCCAGGCTGATTTTTCCCCCCGCGTAATTGGCAATGAGGGGCTGGGTATTGGCCAGCAGGCTGGAACCTGTCGTCGAATAACGCACATGGCCGATAGCGATGCACTGGTTCTCCATTGAAGGAATCTGATGGCGGAACACCTCATTCACCAGTCCCATGCCCCGGGTCACATCCATCCAGGCCCCGTCTGTAATGGCAATGCCCGCACTTTCCTGTCCCCTGTGCTGCAGCGCATAAAGCCCCAGATAGGTCATCTCCGAAACATTTTCCTCAGGGGAATACACCCCGAATACACCGCATTCTTCTTTCCACTTGTTGGCATCCATAATATCTATCATTTGTCCTGCTTCTCCTGTCCGTCGGTAAAGGATTTCCCTGTAAGCGACCTTGTTTTCATCTGTGTCCAACATCCTCCATCCAAATGGCATGCATATAAAAAAGCAGCATCATAGTCATAGCTGGGCTGCGACATGAGCTGCTTTTTTCTCTACATCCTGTATCATTTTTTCACGGTATGCTGCCAGCTTCTCCTGCAGGCCCTTATCGGACACAGCAAAAATCTGCACAGCAAAAATGGCCGCGTTCTTCGCGCCATTGATTGCCATGGTGGCAACCGGTATTCCTGAGGGCATCTGCACGGTGCTCAGCAGCGCATCCATGCCATTGAGGGGCGTGGCATTGATGGGCACACCAATGACCGGCAGCGTGGTATAGCTGGCAATGACGCCGCCCAAATGGGCTGCCGCCCCTGCCGCAGATATGAATACACCGATTCCGCGCTCTGGCGCAGACGTGACAAAATCGCGCACCTTGCCCGGCGTACGATGGGCAGAAGCCACCACTACCTCTGATTCAATCTCAAACTGTTTCAAAAGCTCAACGGCTGGCTTCAAAATCGGCCAGTCGGAATCGCTTCCCATAACTATGGCCACCTTCATGAATCAATCATCTCCTAATTTCTCCGTGATATGACGGGAACTATTTCCACCTTTACATCATAACAGAAATGACGAAAAACTGTCAACGGATTTACCCCCGCCTTTACTCATTCCCTTGCCAAATACGACAAAAAATCCGGAAAACAGCTACGCGTTTTCCGGATTGTCAATCATTTATCTGATATTCAGCAGGCCAGCATCTCTGCGTCCTTATCTAACGCGATCAGCTTCTGGCAAAAGGCATTGGTCACATGCGCCTCAAAGAAGGAAACCTTGGATTCCACTGCCTGGAGCTGCAAAAGTGCCTGGTCTCCCAGGACCCTGGCAAAACCGGCCGCATTGGCGGACAGCCCTGCCTGGCGCAGATACAGCCCGAAGATGAGCCAGTCCTCAGCGGTAACTGCGGTATACTGTCCATCCGCCGTAAATGCCTGCAATTCCTGCTCGCCTGCCAGCTTCACCAGCAGGATGCGGTCAGCGCCCACACCATGACGACGATCAGCCAACAATTCACGGGCCGCCATACCTGGTACATAACCATCGGTAGTATTGCACACCATATATTCAACGCCCTGGAACGTAAAATTCTTAACAATCATCATCATCGAGCACCTCCGTCTTTTGATACTCTTAGTATAGCAAGCATCATGTGCAAATAAAATGCTAAAACTGCTATCAGCCTTGCAAAAAATGCTATTAATTCCTGTGTTCCAGAAAAGAATCCCTTTTGCCTGTAGCCTCAATCCTTCACAGGAACAGGCTGGAGCCTGTCCGCCGGGACAGCGGTCTTTGTCCGCATCGCCCGCATGGCATTGAAAACAGCCAGTACACATACTCCCACATCCGCAAAAACCGCTTCCCAGAGGTTGGCCGCTCCCAGGGCTCCCAGACACAATACCAGCAGTTTGATGCCGATGGCGAAAACGATGTTCTGCCGGGCAATGCCCACAGTCTTGCGGGCAATTCCAATGGCCTCTGCGATCTTGGAGGGCTCGTCTGTCATGAGCACCACATCCGCAGCCTCGATGGCCGCATCAGACCCCAGGCCGCCCATGGCAATGCCCACATCAGCTCTGGCCAGTACCGGCGCATCATTGATGCCATCGCCCACAAAGGCCAGTGTCTTCCCCCGCACCTTTTTATCCAGCAGCTCCTCCACACGGTTCACCTTATCCGCGGGCAGCAATCCAGTCCATACCTCGTCCAGCCCCAGCTGGCCGGCTGCCTTTTCGCCAGAGGCCTGGCTGTCACCAGTGAGCATCACCGTCTTCTGCACCCCCAGCCTTCGCAGTGCAGCCACCGCTGACACGGCATCCGGCTTCAGCGCGTCCTCAATGCGCAGACAGCCGGCATACACTCCATCCACTGCCGCATAAATCACGGTTCCGCCAGCCGATATATCAGGGACATCCACCCCATGGGACCGGAGCAGCTTTTCATTGCCCAGCAGTACCGGACGGCTATCAAAAACAGCCTGCAGCCCCTGACCCGCAATTTCCTGCAGATCACGGACCCGCTCCAGGTCCAGTTCCCGGCCGTAGGCCTTCCGGATGGAAGCGCCGATGGGATGCAGCGAATAGCCTTCCACATGGGCAGCCAGTTCCAAAAGCGCCGATGATGCCCCGCCGGCAGGCAGGATTTCCGATACCTGAAAAACGCCCTGGGTCAGTGTTCCCGTTTTATCAAAGACAATCGTATCCACCTGGGCCAGCGCCTCCAGGTAATTGCTGCCCTTGACCAGCACACCGCTGCGGGAAGCACCGCCAATGCCGCCGAAAAAACTCAGGGGAACTGAAATGACCAGTGCGCAGGGGCAGGAAATGACCAGAAAGGTCAATGCCCGATATATCCAGTCAGCAAAGGGCTGTCCCAAAAGCAGCGGCGGCAGCAGGGCCAGTGCCAAAGCTGCAAAGACCACCAGCGGCGTATACCAGCGGGCAAAACGGGTGATGAAGCCCTCCATGCGGGCCTTCCGGCCGCTGGCATTCTCCACCAGCTCCAGGATACGAGAAACAGTGGACTCCGCAAACAGCCGGCTGGTCTGGATTGTCAGCGGTGCCGTCTGGTTCACGCAGCCGCTGATGATTTCCATACCCGGCAGCACCTCCCGCGGCAGAGCCTCTCCCGTCAGGGCTGATGTATCCAGAAAGGAGCTGCCTGCCAATACCGTACCGTCAATGGGTACCCGTTCTCCCGGCCGCACCAAGATCTGCTCACCTGCGCTGACCTCCTCCGGAGAAACCGTCAGCAGTTTGCCATCCCGCTCCACATGAGCCGTATCCGGACGGATGTCCATAAGGGCGGCAATGGAATGCCGGGAACGGGCAACCGCGTAGGATTGGAACCACTCCCCCAGCTGATAGAACAGCATCACCGCCGCGCCCTCGGAAAACTCTCCCAGGCCCAGAGCGCCGATAGTGGCAATGGACATGAGGAAATTCTCATCGAAAACCTCACCATGCCGGATATTGACGACGGCCCGCCAAAGGATATCCCAGCCGATCCAGGCATAGCTGACCAGCAGCAAGCCGGCAGCCGCCGGGCCATCCAGCAGCATGCCGGCGGTGAATAGCACCGCCGCTATGAGGATCCGCACCAAAAACTTCTTTTGTCTTTTTGTCATCGGAATCTTCCTTTCCTGCGGGAGTGCCCGCGCCCTTAAGCCTGAATCCTCACATCCGGTTCCAGGCGATGGATGATTTTTTCTGCCTGCGCCAGAATGGCATCCATCTGCTCCGCAGGGGCCTCTACTGTCAGCTTTTCCGCCATGAAGTTCACCGCAGCGCTTTCCACACCGGGCAATGCGCGGATCCCTGTCTCCATCTTTGCCGCGCAGTTTGCGCATTCCAGATCCCGCAGCTTTACAATCTTTTTCATATCCTTCACTCCTAACATATGAACAACTATTCATTTGTTTATACATTAATTATAATTATTTTCTTACTCTTTGTCAATAAAAAAGCATATGAAGCAATATTTATCATCAAATTGCTTCATATGCTTTATAAATTGCAAAAAATGCTCTATAATGGTGCATGAGGAGCTGATCATCATGCCAGACTATGAAAAGAAGGGCTATCTGCGCCAGGAATTCCGGGTCTTCCGCCTGAAGGATACCGCCATGAAGCCCATTCCCTTCCATTACCATGATTTCCACAAAATCATATTGTTCCTGAATGGCAGGGCCGACTACATCATTGAGGGAAAAACCTATCCGCTCGCCCCCCGCGATATCCTGTTCGTGAGCGCCGGCGAAATCCATCGTCCGGTCCCCCAGCCAGGCGTACCCTACGAACGCATCGTCATCTATGTATCGCCCCGGTTCCTGCAGCATTATGCCCGGCAGGAGGAGGATCTCTCCGCCTGCTTCCAGCAGGCCAGCGCCACCTCCAGTGTCATGCATCTGCCCCCCGGAAAAAGCCATGATCTGCTTTTCCATATGGAAAAGCTCGAAACCACCGCACACCAGCAGGGCTTTGCCCATGAACTCTATACAGAAATGCTCTTTCTGGAATTCATGATCCTGCTCAACCGTGCCCTGCTGGATCATGAAATCGATGAGCTCCATCCCGCTGTCTACGATAAAAAAATACTGCCGCTGTTAACCTATATCAATGAGCATCTTTTCGATGATCTCTCCATCGATGCCCTGGCTGCCCAGTTCTTCCTCAGCAAATACCATATGATGCGGAAATTCAAGGCAGAAACCGGCTACAGCATCCATCAGTACATCACCAGCAAACGCCTGCTGAAGGCCCGCAGCCTGCTGCGCAGCGATCTTCCCCTGACGAAGATCTGCTTCGATTGCGGGTTCCGGGATTACTCCACTTTTTCCCGCGCCTTCCGCGAGCTGTTCCATCAGACCCCCAAGGACTATCGGAAGAATACCGCCCTGCCGCTGTATGCGCCGGAGACGGTGGACTGAGCAGCCTATTCCTCAGGAATGGCAATGACTGCCGCAGCCATGCTGTCCATTGCCATGCTGACTGCCATGATGATCGCAGGCCACCGCCGGGTCATAGCTGAGCTTTCCTGCCAGCAGAGCAGCCACAGCCTCATCACAGCTGCCCTTGACCCCGCCGTACAGTTTGATGCCCGCATCGGCCAATGCCTGCTGGGCACCGCCGCCGATGCCGCCGCAAATGAGCGCATCGATGCTTCTGCCCCGCAGCAGGCCCGCCAGAGCACCATGTCCCTGACCATCCGTACCGATTACCTCACTGGACGCCACTTGATTTCCCTCGCACACATAAACCTTAAAAGCCTCCGACTTTCCAAAATGCTGAAAAATATTGCCATTTGCATAGGTAACCGCAACTTTCATATTTATCGTCTCCTTTTATCACAGATGAGTAATTGACATATGTCAATTATTAGTATGCCACAGTTATTGTCATATGTCAATAACTGTGGCATATTTAAGTATGATAGAAATACCTCTGCCTATCGCTGCCTTTTAGCGGGCAGCAAAAAAGCCGCGCTGCAGTATTTTACTGCTGCAGCACGGCTTCTGTTTTACTTCAGCCTGATCAGTTCATATTCTCTGGTGCCCAATCCGATTTTCTCGGCGTGCTCCAGGGTTTCCTTCCAATGTACATTGGGATTGCTGTCCAGGAAATGATCGTGATGATGGTGCCAATCCGGTTTGGCCAGGTTATCAGAAAGCTGGCTGTTCGGCATCGGCTCCTGCTGCTGGCAGGCATCGGCACTGGCCTGGTCAACCGCTACGGGATCAAAGGAGGCAAACATGCCGATGTTCGGCAGGATTGCGGCATCATTTTCCCCGTGACAGTCACAGTTTGGTGAGATATCCATCGCCAGATTGATATGGAAGGTCGGCCGATCCTGGCATACCGCCTGAGCGTATTCCGCCATCTTCCGATCCAGCAGATCTCCGGCGTCCCACTGGGAATTGGAAAGCGCATCATAGGAGCAGGCACCGATACAGCGGCCGCAGCCCTTGCAGATTTCCGGATCGATATGCGCCTTGTTATCCACATAGGTAATGGCATCCGAGCCGCACTCCTTTGCGCAGCGGCGACAGCCGCGGCAAAGCTCTTCATCGACAACGACCTTTCCTGAGGAATGCTGCTCCATTTTACCAGCCCGGCTGCCGCAGCCCATGCCGATATTCTTGATAGCGCCGCCAAAACCGGTCATCTCGTGGCCCTTGAAATGGGCCAGGCTGATGAATACATCCGCATCCATGATTGCCCGGCCGATCTTTGCTTCCTTCACATATTCGCCGTTCTTCACCGGTACAGTTACATCATCCGTTCCCCGCAGGCCATCGCCAATGATGATCTGGCAGCCTGTGGTTGTAGGATTGAAGCCATTGAGGTTGGCGCAATCCATATGCTCCAGGGCATGCTTGCGGCTGCCTGGATAGAGCGTGTTGCAGTCCGTCAGGAAGGGTCTTCCTCCCTGGTCCTTGACCAGATCCGCCACGGCCTTGGCATAGTTCGGCCGCAAAAAGGAGAGATTGCCCAACTCCCCAAAGTGCATCTTGATGGCGACAAATTTGCCATCCATGTCGATGTTTTTGATTCCCGCGGCCAGACATAGCCGCTGCAGTTTCTGCAGAAGATTCGTACCTATGCCTGCACGGAAATCCGTAAAATAGACCTTTGCTTTTTCCACCTTAAGCCCTCCAATAAATACAGGATTAACCTACTACATTATACATTGTACATCCTGGAGTTCACTTCAGGTCAAGTACTTTTTGGTTAAATGTAATAGCAACTTCCTCCTTCACAATGCTGCTCCGGCACAAAACCGGCTTCTTCCTGCCGGTCCCTATGGCAATAAACGGTTATTTCCCCGGCTTGCGGCAGGCTGCCAGGTAATCACCATCCGGCATCTTTGAGTTCTCTATGGCCCGGCGAATGGCCTCGGCCATCACATCAGCCGCCAGTGTACCGGCCATGTTGAGATCCGCCTTCACCTGTCCGCAGGAGGCCGCGTATATCGTATCCCCGTCAGCCAGGGTCCCCACCGGATTGATGCAGCGCGCATAGGCATTTCTGGTCATTGACGCAATCTTAGTGAGCTCCGCCTTATTGAAATCCCCATTGGTGATGATTGCACCGATGGTGGTATTGTTTCGCTGAAACATATCCACCGGACTGGCAATCTTATACAGCTCCTGCCGGGTATCCGCAAAGCCCTTCCGATCAGCCTGCAGAAGGCCCGCAATCTTCTGTCCATTGCGGTAGTCATAGACGTCCCCCAGGGCATTCACGCACACCACTGCGGCCAGCTTCAAATTCCCCAGCTGCACGGCATAGATTCCCAGTCCTGACTTCATGGAACGCTCCATACCACAAATTTTGCCAACGGTAGCCCCGGTACCCGCGCCCACGGAACCCTGCTGCGGGCGATTCCGCTCCATGGCATCCCGGCAGGCCGCATAGCCCATGGCACCATCCGGGCGCACCGAGGCACTGCCATAGGAAAGATCATAGATATCACTCTGGCAGACAATCGGCACCAGCGCAAATCCCGTATCATAGCCTATTCCCTGTTCCTCCAGATAGCGCATCGCCCCGCTGCCGGCCTCCAGCCCATAGGCCGAACCGCCTGCCAATACAATGGCATTCACCGGCGTTGCCGCGGTCGTTGGCGATAAGACCGGTGTCTCCCGGGAGGCAGGACCGCCCCCGCTGATATCCACACCTGCCCGGGCTCCCCTGGGGAAAACCAGGGCCGTAACTCCCGTTTTTGCCTCGGTATCCTGGGCATTGCCGATCCGCAGTCCATCGATGGCAGTGATACTGATTTCCTGCGGCGCTGCCGCTGCGGCCGCTGAAGTTGTCTCCATTCCGCCCCCCAGTGACGCTGCCAGCATACCCAGCATGAGTCCCTTGCATAAACATTTCCTGAATTTCATACGAACACCCCTTAAAAATTTGTTTCTGCCCAGTCGGGTCAGAACTCTTCTACAATTCGACGAAATCCGGAAAAATCCTCTATTTCCCCCTTCCTGCAGAACCGGGAATCGCGGCTTCACACCTGCACCACTGTACCATCATGCAGCAGGTAAAGGTACCGTTCCTTGATTTTCCTGCCCAGCAGGGCTTCCACTGCCTCACTGTACAGCTCCAGCTGCAGATGATAGCGTTCCCGGATCCGCACAGGATCGGTATTCTTATCCGTCTTATAATCCAGCAGCACCAAGTCACCGTCAGCCTCCTCAAACAGTACGTCAATGATGCCCTGGCTGAAAATCTGCTCCTGTTCATCCTCCACCGAGGGGTAGAAACGCCGGGCTGGCAGCATGCGGCTGAAGGGAAGTTCCCGCCATATCCGGCAGGCATTTTTCATCCGCTGCCCCAGCGTCGAATGGCAGAAGGTCTCTACTGCCTTGATGTAGACCACATCCCGCTGTTCCGGCAGCAGGATTTCCCGCTCCACCATGGAGGCCAGCTGCCCCTTTATCTCTCCATAGTCCGCGGTCCGCTGCAGATCCAGATGCTCCATGACATTATGCATGATGGTACCGTATTCATTGCCTGCCAGCTTCCGGCCCTCCCGCAGGAAAGCGGGCCGGGAAAACAGCGCCGCATCACTGCGGACCAGCGGTTCTGCCTGGACGTCTGCTGTCTCCGCCGAAAAGCGCTGCTTGAGCTCCGTGACCGACAGCTTGGCGGGAACCTCCTGAACCCCGCGGAAATCGTAATGCCATTCCAGTCTGTCCCGCACCGCGGCATTTTCCTCTACCTCCGTCAGCGGCTCCAGACGGGCAATCCGGACGAGCATATCATCCTTCGCCTCCGGTGCAGCCGCCTCTGCCTGCAGGTCTCCCGCCGGAATCACCCGCAGATCCCAACGGGTATCCTGGGCATACTCCAGCGGTGACGCGCCGGGGTCGGCGCCAGCCAGTTTCCGGAGCAGTTCCCCATCCGGATGCCGGGCAACGGCCATGGCAATCCAGTCCAGATAGCTTTTGGCCTCCAAAGGAGCATAATCCGGCAGGGCTGTTCCGGGATAATTCCGGAACCGGCACCATTCCGCCGCCTTCTTTTCCAGATCCTTGGCGACTGAGCCCACCAGGATCAGTTTTTCCCGGGCCCGGGTCAGCGCCACATACAGCACCCGCATCTCCTCTGCCTTGTTCTCCTGGGTCATGCGCAGGGCAATGGCCTGCCGGGCAAAGGTCGGATAGCGCACAGACTGTTCCAGGTCCACCCGGCGGGGTCCCAGCCCCAGCTCACGATGGATGAGCAGCGGCGCATAAATATCCTGCAGATTGAACTGCTTGCCGATATCCGCCAGTACCACCACGGGGAATTCCAGGCCCTTGCTTTCATGGACTGTCATGATGCGCACCACATCCTCATTTTCACTGAGGGTACGCGCCACTGCCAGGTCTGTTTCCAGCTTCTGCATTTTTTCAATGAAGCGCAAAAAGCGGAACAGTCCGCGGAAATTGGTCTTTTCATAATCCGCCGCCCGGTCACAGAGCATGCGCAGGTTAGCCTGGCGCAGCAAACCGCCGGGCATGCCGCCCACATAATCATAATAGCCGGTATCCCGGTAAAGCTGCCAGATAAGCTCCGGCACGCTGCTGCGCCGGGCAAGGTTCCGCCAGCCGGTAAGCTGCCGCAGGAATCGGGCTGCCTTGGCCTGAAGCTCCGGGCCGCATTCCGCCTCCGGCGCATTGGCCTGGAGCAGGGCAGTGAAAAGATCCCCCTGGGATGCTGTCAGCCGCAGTTCCGCCAGCTCAGCAGCCGTAAGTCCGCCAATGGGGGAATAAAGCACCGCCGCCAGGGGAATGTCCTGACGGGCATTATCGATGACAGACAGCAGCGCCAGCATCACCTGGATCTCTGTTTCAGCAAAATAACCGGCATTCACCGAGGCATAGGCCGGAATATCCGCAGACCGCAGGGTCTCCAGCAGCACATCTGCCTTATTCTTCCGCGAACGCAGCAAAATCACCATATCCCGCCAGCGCAGCGGCCGGCAGCCTCCGGTGTCTTTATCGAACACCTGATACTTTCCCTCCGCCAGTTCCCGCAGGCGCCGGGCAATGTACTGAGCTTCCAGGGCAAAGCCCTGCAGTTCCTCCGTCTCCTCATCGGCTGCCTCCGATTCCTCCACTGCACTGCGGTCAATGACAGCCAGTTCCGCGGGACCATCCAGGGACAGTTCCGGATCCAGCGGCGGATAATCCGCGCCCGGGTACAGCGCAGCCGCTTTATCGTAGGAAAGCTCCATGGAACCCGGTACCATGAGCTGGGCAAAGAGAAAATTAATAGCTCCCAGCACCGAGGCCCGGCTGCGGAAATTCTTGGCCAGGTCCACCCGCTGATAGCCTTCTCCCATTTGAGGATAGGCATGATATTTCGCCAGGAACAACGAGGGATCCGCCAGGCGGAAGCGGTAAATGCTCTGCTTCACATCGCCCACGGCAAACAGATTGGCCCGGTCCGGATGGACGATGAGGGACAGAATGGCCTCCTGCACGCCATTGGTATCCTGATATTCATCCACCATGATTTCCTGGAAGTGCTCCTGCAGGGCCCTGGCAGCATCAGAAGCGCGCAGTTCTCCCTCCGGGGCCTCATTATCCCGGAGAATTGCCAGGGTAAAATGCTCCAGATCATTGAAATCCAGGATATTCTTCTCCCGCTTGGCCGCCGCAAAAGCCTGTCCGAACTCCCTGGTCAGCGCCGCGACGGTCTCCATCACCGGGGCAACGGCCTGCAGATCGGCCAGCAGCACGGCCTCCTCATCCTGGAAGAATTTGTCCCGCAGCTTTTCCAGGGCCTTCTTTACGCGGGTATTATGAAGTTCGCTCAGCCGGGTCTTATCCTCTTCCTCCACGGTCTTCGGCTGGCCCCGGAAGGTCTTGAAATCCATGGCGGCAAAAGCGCGCCGCGCTTCATCCCAGCCCTGATCCAGGCCGGCGGCCACCCGTTCCAGGGAACTGCGGGCCATAGCGGCCATCTCTTCATAAAAGGGCTGTTCTGCCGCCCCCAGCTGAGCCACGATTGCCTGGAATTCCTCCAGCGCTTCCCGGCACTGGCCCAGTCCGCTTTCCACCGCTTCCCGGATCACTGCCATCCAGGGCGTATCCTGGAGACGGGTATCCCCGGTCACCTGGAACCCTGCCGGCAGCGAGGCCAGCCAGCGCTCCGGGAAGGTTTCGCTCTGGGCATAGGTATAGAGGGACTGGATCACCTCATAGAGAACATCATCCCCCCGTTCCGAGCCATACTCCCGCACGAAACGCAGAAACCCCGGATCCTCCGCCTCATATTTTGCTTCAAACAGCTCCTCTATCACATCCTGACGCATGAGCACCAATTCCTGCTCATTGGCCAGACGGAATTTTGGATCCAGATCGATGGCGGCAAAGTTCTGTCGGATAATCTGCTGGCAGAAGGAATGCAGGGTGGATATGGAGGCATTGGATAGCAGCACCAGCTGCCGTTCCAGCCGCTCATTTCCCGGATCCTCCGCAATGGCCCGCTGCAGCTCTTTTTCCATGCGGGCCCTCATTTCCGCGGCCGCGGCCCGGGTAAAGGTGACCACCAGCAGCCGGTCCACATCCCAGGGCTCGGCCCCCTCCTCCCTGGCCAGCAGGTGGCGCAGGATGCGATTGACCAGTACCGCTGTTTTACCAGAGCCCGCAGCAGCGGACACCAGCAGATTCTTTTGACTTGTGGCAATGGCTGTCCATTGCTCCGTTGACCACCTCATGAATTTTCCTCCTTGCCAGCCTTCTGCATTTCCTGCAGCAGCACATCATCCTCCTGCTCCTGCAGCCGGCGATAGGCGAAGCCGGGCAGCTGCAGATCAAAGCCGCAGACTGCATGATAAAGACAGTAGGTACAGGCGTTGCTTTTTTCCTGCAGGTAAGGGCTGGCGGCAATTTCTCCGGATAGGATATGCTCGCCCGTATCCTGCAGGACATAGGAAACATACTCCAGCAGCAGTTCAAATTCTTCCTCTGTCTTTACACTGGCCCGGGAGCGCTTATCCAGTTCCCCATCCTTCTTGAAGGTGATGGGAATGAATACACCGGAGCTGTCCACCGCCTGGATCACGGCCTTGTCCGCCAGCACCCAGCCAGGCATAGTGAGTTCCTTTTCCAGCCGCTCCCTGGCCTCCTTGGCATCCGGCCGATGATTGACGGAAATCATCGGATGCTTCAGGAAACAGTACAGCATGCCCGCCGGCAGCATTGGCTCAGTCTCGCTGCGGGCCAGCAGATTCCTGGCTGCCAGCAGGTAGGTCAGCAGCTGCAGCCGCAGGCCGTAGTAGACCTCCAGCAGATTGATATAGGCATTGCCCGTCTTATAATCGATGATGAGGAAATACTGGCCATTTTCCGCCAAATCGATACGGTCGATGGTCCCCATGATCTCCAGCCGGCAATCCCCCGCCAGCTCATAGGTCAGCGGCGGCATGGCTCCCGGCCCGTGGCCGAAGGAGCGCTCAAAGACCGCCGGATGGAACCGGCTTACCATATCCATGGCAATCATGCGGCGGATAGAGCTCTGGGCCGTCACCTGCAGCCGCTGCAGAAAATCCTTGTACTGGGCCGAGCTCAGCAGGATCTCATTCTGCAGCCGGGGCGCCAGCTCTTTTACCAGCCGGGCACATATTGCAGCGGCTTCCTCCGCAGTGACCTCACGCCAGCTGCGCCCTGCGGCCTTCAGTTCTTCTCCGAAGGCCCGCAGCACATCATGGAGCAGGTTGCCCCGGTCCAGTGCCTGGAACTGATAAATCCTGCGTTCTTTAAGCCGCAGACCATACTGGGCAAAATGGCTGAAGGGGCAGCCCTGGAACCGCTCAAAACGGGTCACGCTTCCCTGGAGCCGGCGATTCTTCGTATAGAGCCGACGGGCCAGTTCCTCCGGCAGCCGGTCCTCCCGGGCTTTGGCAAAAAGTCCCCGGGTGACCATGCGCAGAGCCGGGCGCAGTTCTTGCTGCTCCAGGCCCCAGTTATAGACCTGGCGCCAAAGGGCATCGAGTCTGTGCCGTTCCCGGAACCCCCGCAGCGCCGATGCCAGCGCTGATACAGCCTGGCGCCCCTCTGCCGCCTGCAGCTCATCGGAGCGTTCCATGCTCTCCAGCGGAATGGAAAGCACGGCTTCCTCCGGGAACAGCCTCCGGATGCGCTGGAGCAGCGGTGATGGTTCCATGCCTTCTCCCGAAGCATCCGCCAGCGCATAGGATACCCAGAGATAATCCCGGGCCTCGGTAAAGCCCCGGTAAAGCAGATATTTTTCCCCAAAGCTCCCCTCCAGGGACCCTGAGGAAAGCTCCAGCCCCGCATCTGCCAGATACAGCCGTTCCGCATCGGAAAGCAGGCCTTTTTCCTGACTGCGCCGGGGCATGGTCCCCTCATTGGCTCCCAGGATATAGATGGCCCGCACATTATCCAGGCTGTTTTGATCAAAGGAGGCAATGGTCACATAGTCCAGCCCCGGCGGAATGAGGCTGATCTCCAGTGCATCCAGCCCCTCTCCCAGGATTCCCTCATATTCCTTCAGCTCCATGGTCTCATCGCCGCTGGTTTCCACCAGCTGATCCATGAGCTCCATCACATCATCCCAAATCTGGCGATGCTCCCGGGACTCCACCAGCCGCCCGGCCTGCTCGGCTTCCCGGGCCCACTTCGCCAGGGTATCCGGAACAGCCAGCTCCTGCAGGAAGTCATAGAGGGCCCGGGTGATTTCCCGGACATTCGCTGCCTGCTGCACTGCCTGTTCCAGGCTGGACAGCGGATTGGCTACCGCCCGGCGCACCAGATTGACGCGCTCCAGCTCCAGCAGTTCTTCCTCCGAGGCCTCCGTCTGGCTGCTGCGGCGATAAGGCCAGTCTTCCTCCAGCCGCCAACGGAAACCGCGGATGCCGAACTCCAGCACGTAATTTTCCAAAAGATCCGCCTGGCCCCGGGTCAGCGGAAAGAAATCCGTCTTCACGCAGCGGAAAACCGCATCATAACGCCAGCCATGAAGCACCTCCAGCGCAGAGCGCAGCAGCTCCGCCAGCGGGTGATGTACTCCTGGCCGCTTGCTGTCACTGAAAAAGGGAATCTTATAATCCTGCAGCACCATCTCCAGCATATTGCCATAGGCATCGGCATCCCGTACCAGAATACCGATGTCCCGCCAATGACAGCCCTTCTCCCGGCAGAGACGCAGGATATCCGCGGCGGCGGCTTCAGCCTCCAGCCGCCGGGTAGCCGCCTCCACCAGCCGGATGCCGCCGGCAGCCGCCGTCTGGGGCACAAAACGGAACAGGCCCTGCTCCAGAGCGCCCAGCCCCGCTGCCCGGAACCGCTTCCCCCCTGGCAGTGCGCGGACCTGCCAGGACTGGCCCAGCTCCTCAGCCATGCGCTGCAGCTCGCCCATGGTCTCATAGGCCCGATGGAAGATGCCGGTGCTCCGCTGATTTTCCGCCGGACAGCCTCCCTCATCCAGCGCCAGCGTCACATGGACATTGCCGGCATAGCGCAGCAGCTCCCGCAGAATATTTTTCTCCTGGGGATTGAAAAAAATAAAGCCGTCCACCCAGACTTCAGCCCCCTGCACCAGTTCTGCCTCCGGCAGCCGCCGGGCCAGAGCATCCAGCATATCGCCTCCGTCATTGTAGCGCCCGGCCATGCTTTCCCCAAAGCCTTCATAAAGCAGGGAAAGATCCTGCAGCTTGTCCTGCAGCCGAGGATTGGTCACCTGCGCCGCTGCCTCAGAAAGGCGCTGGGGATTTACTCCATAGCTCTTGAACTCATCCACCGCCTCGGCCAGGGAAGCGCTGAAGCCGCGCTGCGCCGCTGCCCGCTGAAAAAATTTCAGTTCCTTTTCCCGCTCATGGAGCACCCGCTTCAAAAGCAGACGCCGCCCGATTTCCGTAATCCGCGGCCGGGCTGCTCCGCCAGTATCCAGCAGCACCTGACGGGCAAAGCGGCGAAAGCCAAAGACATAGCCGCGCATGAATCCGCCGGCCGGCCCCATGGAGGATGCCAGCTGCCGTTCCACCTTGTAGGTCATATGCTCCGGCAGCAGCAGTATAAGCGCCGGCCCCAGGGGCTGGCGCTGCATCTCCTCCCGCATAGCCCGCAGGCATTCTTCTGTTTTTCCGGATCCAGCCCGGCCGATTATGAATTCCAGCATGTTTTTCCTCCTGCTTTCCTCAGCCTGTGATGAACCGGGCCTGGCTGCCGCCATCCCGGCTTTTCGTTATTTCCAGCCGTGCGTCGATGCGTTCCTTCAGCTCCTCCACATGGGAAATGATTCCCACCAGCCGGCCGCCTTTTTGCAGTTCCAGCAGCGCTTTGATAGCCATATCCAGAGTTTCCGCATCCAGGGTACCGAAGCCCTCATCGATGAAGATCGTATCCAGGCGGATACCGCCGGCATAGCTTTGTACCACATCAGCCAGCCCCAGTGCCAGGGACAGCGAGGCCAGAAAGGATTCCCCGCCGGAAAGGGTGGCCATCTGCCGCTCGTAACCCGTGTAGGAATCAAATATCACCAGGTCCAGACCGGCCCTTTTGCGCTGATCCCGTACCTCCAATGTCTGATGGATCTCATACTGACCCCGGGTCATAAGGCGCAGCCGCGCATTGGCCGCATCCACCACATCCCGGAGCAGGGAACGCAGCACATAGCGCTGGAAGCTGGTACGGTAGGCGTTATCGCCGCCGGCCACCGCCGCCAGCCGGCCAGCGGTCCCATATTCCTCCTCCAGGGCAGTGCTCTTTTCCGCCAGCGATGCCAGCCGCCGCTGCTGCTGCTGGCCCCGGCTGAGATCAGCCTCCAGCTTCTTCTCCGCCGCATAGCTTTCATTGACGTTCTTCTCCGCCGCAGAAAGGGCTGCGGCAAGCAGCTGCAGATTGGGCCGCTGCAAATGCTCCGTATCCGCCGCAGCCTTCTGCCAGGCGGTCTGAGCCGCTGTATGGGCATCCTCGAAGCTGCGGATATGCTGTCCTACAGCCAGCCGTCCGGCAGCGGTGGCAAACTTTCCCGCCAGCGCCTGGCGATATTCCTCCAGGGATGCAAAGCCCGCCTGCTCACGGCGGTCAGCAAAGGCCTGCGACGCCTGCCGGGCCTGCCGGGTGCTTTCCCCGGCGGCAGCCTGCGCTGAAGAAAGCTCTGCCGCCTGGGCCGCCGCCGCTGTATCCAGTTCGTGGAACTTCTTTTCTGTCCGCTGCTGTTCCGCCTGCAGAGCCGCCAGCTGCTGCCGGCTCTGCTCCAGGGCCGCGGCCAGCCGGTCAGGCTGCTGATATTCTTCAGGAAGTGCCCCCAGCTGAGCCTGCAGCATCCCTGCCGCCTGGGCCTGGTCCTGCTCCGCCCTGGACAGGGCAGCAGCAGCCGCCTCAGCGGATTTCTGACTGCCTGCCAGACCGGTCTCCAGTGCGGTGATGGCAGCAGCCAGCTGCTGCTGCTTTTTCTCCGCCTGACTGGCTTCCTTCAGCTCTGCCTGGGCTGCCGCCACAGCTGCCTGCAGCTGTCCCGCATCCAGTGCAGTCTCCCCCAGGGATTGCTGCTTTTCCGTCTGGCTCTGCCGGGCAGCAGCCAATGCCGACTGGGCCTGCTGCAGCCCCTTGGAGGCTTTCTGCCGCGCCTGATCCATTTGGCGCAGATGAGCCTGGGCCCGACGGAGCTCTGCCTCATCCGGGACCAGATCCGCCGACACTGCCGGCTGCGGGTGCTGCTGCGACCCGCATACCGGACAGGCTTTCCCGTCCTCCAGCTCCCGGGCCAGCAGGGCCGCCTGGCCCTCACTGAAAAGATGCTGCAGCCGTTCAGCCTCCAGCCGCTGCTGTTCATAAGCCGTTTCCGCTTTCCGGGAGCTGCCGGCGGCGGCTTCCTGAGCTTCCTTGGCTGCCTGGGCAGCCTGCTGACTCTGGAGCAGCTCCGCCAACAGCCGCTGCTGACGCTCCAGCTTCTCCAGCCGCAAAATGGCCGTGGGCCGTCCCGCCGCCAATGCCGCCTGCTGTTTTTCCTGCTGCTGCAGGGCAGTCAGCTGCTGCTGTTCCTGCTGCAGCCTGGCCGCAGCAGCCTCCTGCTCCTGCCGCTGCCGGCGGACCTGTTCCGCCAGCCTGGCCGCCTGCTGACGGACCTTCCCGATGCCCTCCGACTGGACGGTGTATTCTGTCAGACGTGCCAGCTCCTGCTGGCGTTCCTGGCGCTCCGGCTCCCGGGCCTCCGCCTGTTCCCAAAGGCGCCGGGCTTCCGCCAGCTGGCCCTGCAGCTTTTGGCTGCGGAGCTCCTGCTCCCTGGCCGCTTTTTCCTTTTCAGCAGCCGCCTTCTCCCCTTGCAGGGCCAGCGCCTCCACATCCGCCAGCCCGGCGGCCTGCTGAGCTTTTTCCAGCTGCTCCCGATAGGAAGCCACCGTTGCCAGCTTCTTTTCATCCTCATCCAGCTGCTTCCGGGCTGCATCCAGAGCCGCAAAGCGGCCGGCTGTCTCCCGTCCCTGCCGTTCCTGCTGCTGGGCTGCCGCCAATGCCTGCTGCTGCTGCCCGGTCCGCTCCCGGGCCGCCGTCAGCTTTTCCCCCAGCTCCGCCAATCCCTGCTGGAATGATTCCACTGACTGGGCTCCCGTGTCCTTCAGCAGGAAGTCCTGCTCCTGCCGGATTTCCTGATACTGGCTGTGGATTCGCTGGGCCCTGGCCTTCAGGCTGTCCTCAATCTTGCGGTAAAGCTCCGTACGGAACAGGACCTCCATAATGTCCTGCCGCTCCTGGGAATCCGCCATGAGCAGCCGCCGGAATTCTCCCTGGGGAAGCAGTACCACCTGCCGGAACTGCTCGCTGGCAAAGCCCAAAAGCTCGGTCATCTTAGCCGTCACCTTCGCCGGACCGGTAACCAGGCATTCCTGTTCCCCGTCCAGCCGCCATAGCTCTGCATCGGCATGCTCCGCCGTAAGCCCGCTGCCATCCTTGGTCTGCCGCTTGCTCTTGCGCAGGTAGTCCGGATTGCGGCGCAGGCGATATTTACGCTCCCCAATGCTGAAAATGAACTCTACGAAGGTTTCCTGCTCAGGACCGGCCTGCTGGCTGCGCAGCATGCTGCCGGTACGCCCCTCCACACTGGCATCCCCGTAAAAAGCATAGCAGATGGCATCCAGCAGCGTGGTCTTGCCGGCTCCGGTGGCGCCATGGATGAGGAAAAAGGAACATGTTCCCAGCTCCGTAAAATCTATGACCGTTTCCCTTTCATAGGGGCCGAAGGCCGAAATCGTCAATTTTATTGGCCGCATGGCTCATCCTCCCTTTCTCCCTGCAGCACCCTGTCAATGCTCTCTGCCAGCAGCTTTTTCTGCTGCGCAGTCAGCTCCTCCGCTGTCATTTCCTGGAAAAAATCAGCAAACAGGCTCAGCGAGGAACGATTGCGGCAGGAGCTTTCCTGAAGCTGCTGCTCGCCGCCCCGCAGCAGATTTGGCCGATCGATGAGCAGCAGGTTGGGATAGATATCCTTCAGCTTGCCATAGGCGTCCAGAATGGCATCGGTATCCAGCAGATCCACCTCCATATAGTCAGCGGATATGGGGAACTTCTCCCGATCCTGGAGTATGTCTGCCATATAGCCCTGTACCCGGCAGACATCCCGCCGGGGGCGCAGCGGCAGCAACTCAACGGAGGCCTTGCCAGACCCATCCAGTTCCACCAGCGCCAGGCTCTTCTGCTGGGCGGCTTCATCAAAGGAATACTTCATCAGAGAGCCGCTGTAGCGGATATTGGCTGCGCCGGCCTGCTGCGGATTGTGCAGATGGCCTAAGGCCGTATAGCCATACCCCCGGAAATGTCCGGCTCCCACATTGCTGGAACCGCCGACCGAGAGAGGACGCTCTGATTCAGACACCTGCCCGCCGGCGATGAAGGCATGGGAAACCGCTACGCTGCGGGCTCCTTCGGGAATCTGCTGTCGGGCCGCCGCGATGACCCGGCCCGTGGCCGTATCAAAGTCCATGATTTCCTGCAGGCCGTAAGCCGCCCGTACCGCAGCGGGGTCCATATAGGGCAGCAAAGAAAAATACACCGGTCCATCATTGTCCTCCAGCACCACCGGCCGCTGATCGTCCGTGAGCCTCCCCCGCAGGAAAAGCCCCTGGCCGGCCAGCAGCCGGCTGCCAAAGCCCACCCGCTGGGCACTGTCATGGTTTCCCGCCACGCAGAACACCTTTACCCTTTTTTCCAGCAGCAGCTTGGTGAGCACCTCATCGAAAAGCTCCACCGCCTCTGTAGGCGGCACAGCCCGGTCATAGATATCCCCCGCGATGATCACGGCTTCCGCCCGGCTGTCTGTAACCATGCGCAAAAAATCCTGCAGCAGCCAGGCCTGATCCTCGGTGAGCTGTACTCCGCGGAAATTGCGGCCCAGATGCCAATCCGCCGTATGAATGAATCGCAATAGTTTCTCCTCCCTCCACATATAAAAAAGGGGCTGCAATACCTGCCGCCCCTCTTGTTATCCTATATTTCCCACGTATTCCATCGGTGTCGCAATCCGCATCAGGGTCCGCCCACAGCTGCAGGGCTCATCGATGCGCATGACCGCCTGTCCGGTTCGATAGCGGATCAGCGGCATGGCCTCCGCCGCCAGTGTGGTGAACACCAGCTCCCCCACCTGACCGGCCGTCTCAATGGGCTGGCTGCTGCCGAACTCTATGATCTCCGGATAGAAATAATCCTCCTGGATATGATGCCCCAGCCGCTCCTGGCAGGGAAACATCATGCCCGCGCAGCCCAGTCCGGCAGAACCGAAGAGGTTGTACACCTTGGCCCCGATCCGCTTTTCTATATAGCCCCGCATGGGATTCTGCATGGATTCCTCCAGGCATATCACCTTGGTCAGGGCCGCCGTCTGCTGCTCATCCTGGGCGGCCTGCTGATTCACCACAAACTGCATGATGAGCCGCGGATCGCTTATCAGTACACTGAGTCCGGACTGCTCCATGAGGGCTGCGGCCCGCCGCATATCGGTGCCCAGCAGCACCACCGTGGTGCCGATGAGTTCCATGGCGTACTGAATATCCATGAGCCGGCTGTCAGACAGATCACCGAGGATTCCGGCTACCGATGCCTGAGTAACCCCTGCGGCTACCAGCACCCGGGTCATCATTTCAACGTGATGGGCAATGTCCCCATTGGAATACATCTTCAGCAATGAATTGGGCTGGCCCACCTGGGCCACACGAAGCACACTGCTCAGCGGCATGGTGAGGAAATCATAGGGCGATGTGCGGATGAGCTCGTCCCCATAGGTAAAGGGCAGCCGCCGGACATCCTCCAGAGAGGAAAATCTCTCCGGCGAAACCCCCGCCTTGCTGAATTTACGCTTATAAAACTGGCTTTTTTCCAATGCCCAGTGCAGCGTTTTCTTCAAGCGCTCTGTCTGCAGCTCAACCAGCGTATCCCGACCAATCTGCTCGACCTGCTGATTTGCATACATAAAATAACCTCCGCCCTTTCTTATTCATAACGCTGCTCAAGGCAGCGGCTTCTGATAAAAGAAGGGCTGAAAACTCGTATAGCCCAGCTTACGGAAATTCAATATAGCCTCCGTAGCCCCGACAAAAAGCACTCCGCCAGGCTTCAATGCCCGGAAGAAGTTCGCGTAGAGCTGATCCTTGGCTTCTTCCGTGAAATAAATGACCACATTACGGCAAAGGATCAGATCAAAGCCCGTTTCAAAGGAGTCCTTCAGCAGATTGTGGCGCTTGAATTCGATGCAGTTCTTGATCTCCTGTTTCACAGCGAATTTACCGCCATCCACAGTATCGAAATACTTAGCCTTGCGGGCTGCGGAAATAGCCTTGAGCTCATTGTCCGTATAAACGCCCTGGCGCGCCTTGGCAAGAATCTCAATATCCAGATCGGTAGCCAGGATGCGATGCTGCTTCCCCGGGGTCATTTCCTTCATGATCATAGCCAGGGAATAGGGCTCCGCCCCGATGGAACAGCCGGCGCTCCAGATATTCAGCTTGGGGCTGCGAGTCAAAAGATCCGGGATCACATCCGTCTCCAGTTTGGAGAATTTATCCGGCGTACGGAAAAACTCCGATACGTTAATGGTAAGGTATTCAATAAAAGATGCAAAATCATCCTTATCCTGGCTCACATGATCAAAGTAAGCCGCATAGGACGTATAGCCATTGCGCTGGGCCAGGTTGCCGATACGGCGCTGCATCTGGGGCGCCTTGTAAAGATCCAGATCTATTTCTGTCTTTGCCTTGAGTTTTCTTTTGAATTCTGACCAATCTCTCTCATCAACCATAAAAAACCCTCCGAACTGCCTATATTTTTACTCTTTCCATTATATATAAATTCAACCCGGGAGGGGGAAAACCCTCTTACAATGAAAAAATTTTCCAAAAAAAGTGGTGCAGCCGCTATGACTGCACCACCTGTTCTCAGCCAATGGTGATTACGGTTTTCGCGGTCTCTTCCTTATGCTTAGGCAGAATGACCCGCAATACCCCATTCTCATTGGTAAAGGACGCCTCTATCCCGGTCTCATCGATGCCATCCACCTGGAAGGAACGCTCGAATTTTCCGCTGCGCCGCTCATGGGCAATATAACGGCCGGCCATCTGGGGCTCGGAACGCTCTGCCTGGATGGTCAGATACTGCTGCTCCTCATAGGTCAGGGTGATCTCCTCCTTCAGGAACCCCGGCAGCTCCGCATGGATCTCATAACGGTCCTCCAGCTCAATCACATCCACCCGGAAGGGAAAAAGCAGCCCTCCTGCTCTCTCCAGCGGATGCAGCGGCTGATCCACCAGGGACTCGACGATATTCCCCAGAAAATCCCGGCCTCTTTCCACATTGCTCTTGATATTGAAGGGTAATACTCTGAACATAAAATCGCCCCCTGTATTCTTGTTGCTTTTATTATAACGCCATTGTTCAGAATTTCGCAATGTAATTTTTCCGAAAATTACCACAAGTCATCTATTTCCCTGGATATCCGTTTCTGTACTGCGGCGGACGGATAAATTACTCCTCAACATAATGGCTGAAGCTGCCGATGACCAGCTCCGGATAGCTGTCATGCAGCGCCTGCAGGAATTTCTTCGTGCCCACTGCAGTTCCCTGGGCCGGGGGCATGATATCCATGAAGGCATCCGGATCGATGTTGAGATTGCGCACCTGGATCATCTGCACCGGAAGCTCCCGGAAAAAGTCCTTCCAGGCTTCCAGCTCCTCCTGGCGATCATTGAAGCCGGGGAAATACAGCATGTTCAGCGATACATAGATGCCCTTGTCCAGCGCATACCGGATGGAGGCCTTCACATCGGCCAGCGCATAGCTGCTGCGATAATAGGCATCATAGCTCTCAGGCAAGGCGCTGATGATGCTTACCCGCATGGTGTCCAGCCCCGCATCCACGATTTTCCGGATGCCCTCCGTATAGCCTGCGTTGGTATTGATATTGATCTGTCCCTTATCCGTAGCCTTGCGGATGATGCCGATGCCCGCTGCGATATTGTCCGCAGCCAGCGACGGCTCCCCTTCGCAGCCCTGGCCGAAACTGATGATGCCCTCCGGTGCCGTCTGCAGATGGTAGATGCCCACCTCAGCGATCTCCTCCGGCGTGGGCCGGAACTTGATGCGGCTCTGGGGTGACTCACAGCATTCTGCGGGCTGGAGGGAAATGCAGCCGAAGCAATTGGCATTGCACACCGGAGAAGCGGGAATCCCGGCCTCCCAGCGGCGGTAGAAAAGATTCTGGGCCGTGCAGCAGTGCCATTCCAGGGAACAGTTCCCCAGATGCTCCGCGATGCGGTTGCCCTTCAGCTCCTTGACCGTCCGCTTCACCAGCTTCTTCAGATCATGGGTATTGTAATGGGCGGGATCCCATTTGGCGTTTTCATCCGTATAGAGCGCGGCCGCATAAAGGGCATCCTTGTAGAGGACCACCGCCGTATAGCCGTAAAGGGGAAGCTGCTCCGCTTCTTCTGACCGCTCATAGGCCGGCATGTAGAGCCGGGTATAGCCTGCCGGCAGAATCGCGGCCACCGCCCGCCCAGTGATGGGCAGCACCTCGCCATCCCGGGTCATTCCCAGCGCCAGCCGGTCCGGCAGGAACATGAGATCCGCACTATCCGGCAGCGGTATGAGCTCCGCCGGTGTCAGAGGCACATTGTCCCTGCCTGTTCGTCCAAGCCCCGCAAAGCCCGGTGCATCAAAGATTTCCCCTTCATCATCCGCATAGAGTGCTCTGATTTCTTCGCTCATTTTTCCTCCTGCAGCGGTGCTGCTTCCACCGCTTCCTTTTTCTCCGCCGGTTTCTTCTTCTGCTTCTTCGGATTGTAACGGTTCATGGCCAGGTCCACTCCATCGGTGACTACGCATTCCAGAGCCGGCAGCAGATATTCTATTGCTTCCCGGATCTTCGGCGCATCCTCCGCGGAAAAGGGCGCCAGCACATGGTTTACCACAGTCCAGCCCGGCAGCGGCCGGCCGATGCCGATACGCAGCCGCGGGAAGTTTTCGTCCCCCACATGATAGAGGATGGACTTCATGCCGTTATGGCCGCCCGCGCTCCCCTTCCGGCGGATGCGGATCGTCCCCGCAGGGATATCCATGTCATCATGCACCACGATGAGATCCTCCGGTGCCAGCTTGTACCAGCTCAGCAGCGGCCCCACTGCCCGGCCGCTCTCATTCATATAGGTCAGCGGCTTCACCAGCAGCACCTTCTCCGTGCCGATGCGCCCTTCAGCCACCAGTGCATCGTATTTGGTTTTCCAGTTATCCGCTCCCAGCTTTTCCGCCAGCGCGTCCAGGAACATGAAGCCCACATTGTGCTTTGTCTTCGCATATTCCGAGCCCGGATTCCCCAGGCCTGCAATCATCTTCATTCCATTTCCTCCCCCTGTATTCCTCTATTGTAACACAGACGCGAAAGGACTGCCGCAAAATCCGCGGCAGTCCTCTGTACTCATTTCAATTCCAATCCCACGGGACAGTGGTCACTGCCCAGGATCTCATTATGGATGGTCGCATCCTTGATCTGCTCCCGGAGCCGGTCCGAGACCAGGAAATAGTCGATGCGCCAGCCCGCGTTGGTGCTGCGGGCTTTGCGGATGTAGGACCACCAGGTATAGATCCCCGCCCGGTCCGGATACAGTGCCCGGAAGGTATCCGTAAAGCCGGCATCCAGCAGCTCCGTAAAGGCGCCCCGCTCCTCATCCGTAAAGCCGGCGTTCTTATGGTTGGACTGGGGATTCTTCAAATCGATTTCCTCATGGGCCACATTGAGATCACCACAGATAATCACCGGCTTTTTCCCGTCCAGCTCCCGCAGATAATCCCGGAAGGCCTTCTCCCAGACCAGCCGGTATTCCAGCCGCTCCAGCGCTCGCTTGGAATTCGGCGTATACACCGTTACGCAGTAAAACTCCGGATACTCCAGGGTGATGACCCGCCCCTCATGGTCATGCTCCTCGATTCCCAAACCATAGGTCACCTGCAGCGGCTTCTGACGGCAGAACACCGCCGTACCGGAATAGCCCTTCTTTTCCGCACTGTTCCAGTACTGGGTATAGCCGTTAAGCTCCAATATGGCCTGCTCCGGCTGCATCTTCGTTTCCTGCAGGCAGAAAACATCCGCATCCAGCGCCTTGAAGGACTCCATGAACCCTTTGGTAAGGCAGGCCCGCAAACCATTGACATTCCAGGAAATGAACTTCATTTACCTTTCCCCTCCATTACCGTTAAGACTGTGTAGGATCGCCCACCAGCAGCAGATAAGCGATGACAATGATGCCAAGCACGATGCGGTACCAGCCGAAGGCCTTGAAATCATTGTTCTTGATATAGCGCAGCAGGAACTTGATGGAAGCGATGGATACCACAAAGGCCGTGGCCATGCCCACCACCATGATGAGGATCTCCGCCCCGGTATAATGCCAGCCGAATTTCACCATTTTCAGCAGGCTTGCTCCGAACATGACCGGAATAGCCAGGAAAAAAGTGAATTCCGCCGCTACATAGCGGGAGGTACCGAAAAGGATACCGCCCAGGATGGTAGCTCCGGACCGGGAAGTGCCCGGCACCAGGGACAGCACCTGGAACAGGCCGATGATAAAGGCCGTTTTATAATCCAGCCGATCCAGATCCGTGACCCGCGGGCTCCGGTGCTTGTTGTAGTTCTCCACCACGATGAACATGATGCCGTAGAAAATCAGAGTGGTCGCCACCACCGGCGCCGTCATGAAATGCTCCTCCATGTACTTGTTGAAGAGCAGCCCGATCACTGCCGCCGGCAGGCAGGCCACGATGACCTTCATCCAGAGGCTGACGGTGGCCCTTTTTTCACTCTTGGATTTCCAGGAGGAAAAAGGGTTGAGCTTTTCAAAGTTCAGCACCACTACCGCCAGGATAGCCCCCAGCTGGATCACCACCAGGAACATATCCATAAAGGCCTTGGACACATCCAGCTTGATGAACTCATCCACCAGTATCATATGCCCGGTACTGCTGATAGGCAGCCACTCGGTAAGCCCCTCTACGATACCCAGGATGACAGTCTTGATCAATTCCATAATACTTATATCCACAAAAAAATCCCCCTACTTATTATTCCCCTTTGTATTGCAAAACAAACTTCATTATAGCACAGTGGGAAATCACCTGCATGGATTTTTTATGGAAAAAATGTTTTCTGTCATCTGTTTTTCAAGGCTGACCGCACGATGGCCTCCGCCACCTCTTTGATGGTCTTGCGCTTGGCCATGCTGTACTGCTGAATGCGGCGATAGGCCTCCGATTCCGACAGATTATAGGCGTCCATCAGAATGCCCTTGGCCCGGTCCAGTGTCTTGCGCATCTCCAGGGAGCCCTTGAGCTTGTCCAGTTCCCCCTCCAGCTGCTGCATCTCCTGGAAGCGGGACAGCGCGATCTCCATGGCAGGGAAAAGATTATTTTCCCGTACCGGCTTGACCAGATAGGCCAGCACCCCGGATTCCTTGGCCCGTTCCACGATCTCCGGCTGACTGAAGGCCGTGAGCAGCAGCACCGGAGCCAGCTTTTCCTCCGAAATGATCTTGGAAGCCGCGATGCCATCCATTTCCGGCATCTTGATATCCATGATCACCAGATCCGGCTGATACTTCCGGGTGAGTTCCACCGCATGATAGCCGTCAATGGCCTCTCCCACCACTTCATGGCCCGCTTCCTCCAAAAGCTCCTTCAAATCCATCCGTATGATGGACTCATTATCGGCAATTACAATCTTCAATGGCTTCATCCTTCTGCTTCCTCCTCCAATTTGCGCGGAATCGTGATCCTGGCATGGGTTCCCCGGTCATTGATCAGGGTAAAGGTCCCTCCCATATCGTCCACAATCAGCGTACGCACAATCTGCAGGCCCAGGGACTTGGCCCGGCGTATATCAAAGTCCGCCGGAACCCCTGAACCGTCATCATAAAGATCCAAAAAATAATTCTGCTCTCCCACCCGGGTATCCAGCCCGATAAGGCCCCTTGTCTGCTGTCCAAAGGCATGCTCCAATGAATTCAATATGAGCTCATTGATAATGAGTGCCAGATTGCTGGCCTGCCGGGATGGCAGTATGATATCCGGCCCCGTGAACCTGGTTTCCAGCTTGAATTCCGAATCCACCATATTGGGGGCTACCAGCTCCAGGATATTCCGGGTGATCTCCACCACATCGATATGCTCCCCATCCTGCTGGGAAAGGAACTCATGGACCACGGAGATGCTCAATATGCGGTTCACGCTCTCCTTCAGCGCAGCCTTGACCTCCGGTGACCTGGATCGTCGGGCCTGGAGCCGCAGAAGGCTGGCAATGGTCTGCAGATTGTTTTTCACCCGGTGATGGATTTCCTGGATCACCGCGGATTTAATGAGGATCTCCTTATCCTTCTGCCGCACCTCCGTCACATCGGAAAGCAGCACCACCCGCCGCTGGAGCACGCCCCCCTCCGTAATGGGGATATTGCGCTGCAGCAGCACCAGACCGCCCGCCTGCAGCTCCTTCTCATAGGGCCGGTTGCTGGCGATGGTCTCCTTGGTGATATGCATGGTAAGCTGCCGGTCAAAAAGATGGCATCCGATGAGATTGGCCGCTCCCAGCACCTTGTAAATGCGGACCGCCGCCAGGTTGGCGAAAATGATGCGGTTGTTCTTGTCGGTGATAATTATGCCATCGCTGGAGGAAATACTGCGGTACATATCCCGTTCCAGCTTCTTCCGGGCGTTGATGAGAACGAGCCGGGCCGTTTCCAGCAGCTGGCCATAGCCGTTGATGCGGCTGTCCTCGCCGCTGGATTCAAAGCTCACCACCGCGATCACGCTGCCGTTATCGTGGATGGCAAAGGTATGCATGTCCAGGCTGCTGCCCAGGGTCCATTCCCGCTTGCCATGGACGGGCTTGCCTGTGCGCAGCGTATAGCTGATCAGCGGCTCCTCGATCATGGAAACCATTGTTCCCGGTGCCGCCAGCTCCACCGGGCTGAAAATCGTATGCGGTTTATCGTGGGACAGCACAATGAATTTTCCCTGCTCTGCGGCTGCTGCGTAAACCACCACATGGGCATGGGTAAGGTCTGCTACAAAAGGGAAGCATACACTCATGCGCTTCAGAAGCTCACACTGCATGGCGGTCAGGTTCGTATAAGACCGACAATATTCTGCCAAAGATTTCATCCTCATTACCCCCATTCTGTTATCTTCATCCTTTTCCCTAAAAATTCCTGTTTTTCAGCGCGGTTCCTGCAGAAAAATATTGTATGCAAAAACAAAAGGAGAACAGAAGAAAGAAAATCCGTCAAAAAACAGACCTCTTTCTCCATTCTCCTTTGAATGGCACACTATGCTATTCGGTGATATCCTGCAGCTTCAGCCCCGGAACTGCGTTCAGGTAAAGATTGGAATACCGCTTGGCCAGCCCCTGATAATAACCGCGGCAGCCGATCATGGCCGCATTGTCGGTACAGAGGATCCGGCTGGGATAATAGAACTTCACGCCCCGGGCCTCCGCGGCCGCCCGCAGCCGGCTTTCCAGCTCGCTGTTGGCCGCTACGCCGCCGGCCAGCACCAGAGTATCCATTTTCGTCTGCTCCAGCGCCTCCATGGCCTTGGCGATGAGCACCTCGATGACCGCATCCTGGAAGGAAGCCGCCACATCGGCTTTATTTACCTCCTGCCCCTTCAGCTTCATGCTGTTGAGGTAATTCAGCACCGCCGACTTCAAGCCGCTGAAGCTGAATTCATAATTCCCCTTTTCCTGCAGAGCCCGGGGAAAATCAATGGCCTGCGGATTGCCCTCCTTCGCCAGCCGATCAATCTGAGGTCCTCCGGGATAGGGCAGCCCCATGACCCTGGCCACCTTGTCAAAGGCCTCGCCAGCCGCATCATCCCGGGTCTGACCCATGAGGGAAAAGTGATTATAGCCCTTTACATGCACCAGGGAGGTATGGCCTCCCGAAACCACCAGCGCCATAAAGGGCGGTTCCAGCTCCGGCGCACTGAGGAAATTCGCAAAAATATGCCCCTCCAGGTGGTTGACCCCAATCAGGGGAACCCCCAGGGAAAAGGCCAGGGATTTCGCCGCCGATACACCTACCAGCAGCGCTCCCACCAGGCCTGGCCCGTAGGTCACCGCCACCTGCCCGATATCGCTGAGGGCTGTTCCTGCCGTCCGCAGGGCCTCATCAATCACCGGCATGATATTCACGATATGCTTGCGGGAAGCGATTTCCGGTACCACCCCGCCAAATTTCTGATGGACCGGGATCTGCGTCGAAATGATATTTGATAAAACGCAGCGGCCGCCGCGCAAAACTGCAGCCGATGTCTCATCGCAGCTCGACTCGATGGCCAGCGTCAAAATTTCTTCTTCCAAAATAGTCCTCCACGTTCTTACAATTTCGTATTCCACATGATGATGGCATCCTCGCCATTGTCCTGATAATATCCTGGCCGGCGTCCTGTATCCCGAAAACCGAAGCTGGTGTACAGCGCAATGGCCGGCGCATTGGACGGCCGGACCTCCAGGGTCATCGCCGTAGCCCCCCTGGCCTTGACCTGGCAGATGAGCTCCTTCATGAGCTGACTGCCGATGCCCTGGCCCCGATATTCCGGTGCGATGGCTACATTGGTGATCTGGGCCTCATCCAAGATGATCCAGGTGCCCGCATAGCCGATGATCCTTTCATCCTCCAGCACCAGCAGGTAAAAGGCCCGCTCACTGGCCGCTTCCTGCCAAAAGGCCTCCCGGGACCAGGGCACGGCAAAGGATGCCTTTTCCACCAGCTCCACACCGGCGGCATCCTCCGGCGTCATCTGCCGAAAATGAATCATGACTGCTCCTTATGGCGCTTTTCCCAGAGCACCTCCGCCTCTGAGCGGCGGATATAGACCGGCTCCATGTCCATGACGGAACCGACCTGCCCCGCTGCCAGCCGGCGAAGCCCCAGCAGGGCCGTCCCGGCAGCCCGGGGCATCACGATATGCGGCAGGGCAATCTGAACGCCCCGGGGCAGTTCCTTGCGGCCAGCCACCTTTTTGACCGCCGCATCCCCCAGCAGCAGCACCGGCCGATCCAGTGTCCCGCAGCGGGCCAGGCATTCATCGATGGACAGCACCTCCACCGGCTGTTTTTCCACCAGCTGCCCGTCCTCCCAGGCGTAAACAGCCATGTACGCATTGCCCTTCTGGGCATCGACCAGGGGCACTGCATAGATGCCCGGAACCGGGCACTGACAGGCCAGGGCCTCCATGGTAGGCACCCCGATCAGCGGAATATCCAGTGCATAGGCCATTCCCTTGGCCGATGCCAGCCCGATGCGCAGCCCCGTAAAGGAACCGGGACCGATGCTCACAGCAACAGCCTCCAAATCTTTCTTGTCCAGATCCGCCATGGCCAGCACCTGCTGAATATGCGGCATCAGCGTTTCCGAATGTGTGAGACGCGTCTCCAGTGTCAGCTCAGCCAGCAGTTTTTCCGGTGCCGCCACCGCCACACTGGAAACCAGCGTTGAAGTATCTAAGGCTAAAATTGGCAAATCCCATCCAGCTCCTTATACAATGATCCATCCCGTGTCCCCCTCAGGGAAAAGGTGAAGCAGCGCTCCTGCTCCGCCCCGGTGGTCCGTTCTATCTTTATATAGATATGATCTTCCGGCAGCGAATCGGGAAATTTATCCGGCCATTCAATGACCACCAGTCCCGCCGGATCGTCCGTGTACTCATAAAACCCGATTTCCTCCAGCTCCTGCTCTGTCTCCAGGCGATAAAGGTCAAAATGATATATCGTCAGCCTGCCCTTATAGACATTCATTAAATTGAAAGTAGGGCTGGTGACCTCCTCCGTGACCCCCAGAGCCCTGGCAAGATTCTGCACAAACAGGGTTTTCCCCGCTCCCAGATCTCCCTCAAGGCACAGCACCGTCCCGGAAGGGATCTTTTCTCCCAGGCGGAACGCCAGTGCCCCTGTCTCCGCCGGGGAATTCGTTCTGCATTGCAGCATTTCCTTCCTCCTAATTCTATGACAATCCATTCCATATACTCTGTAGATATGATTTCCAATTATACCATAAAACCGCTATAACGTCATTGTTTTCAGTTTCAAAGCCAGCCTTTCCCTATTCAATAACAGTTATCCGTTAATAACATTTTTAAAAAACTGCGTTCAGAGTTGAAAACTGCCGAAAATAAGCGCTATTCAAAAATAATCCTGCAAAATCAACAAATTTACCAATTCCCTTTCAGCTGGAAACTGCCTATAATAAAACCATAGCAAGTAAGCACCGGACCTGCCGGTGAGAATAAAAATATTGGAGGAATCAGTTTATGAAGAAATTTGTTTGCAGCATCTGTGGTTATGTATATGAAGGCGAAAAGGCTCCCGATGTTTGCCCCATCTGTAAGGCACCTGCTTCCAAGTTCGTGGAGCAGAGCGGTGATCTGGTATTCGCCGACGAGCATCGCGTGGGCATCGTCGAGGGTGTGGACCCGAAGATCGTTGAGGGCCTGCGTCAGAACTTCAACGGTGAATGCTCCGAGGTTGGCATGTATCTGGCTATGAGCCGGGTCGCTGACCGCGAAGGATATCCGGAAATCGCCGAGGCCTTCAAGCGCTATGCTTTTGAAGAAGCTGAGCATGCTGCAAAATTTGCTGAACTGCTGGGTGAGGTTGTCACCTCCAGCACGAAGAAAAATCTGGAAATGCGTGTCGACGCAGAGCATGGCGCCTGCGCTGGCAAAAAGGAACTGGCCGTCATGGCAAAACAGCAGAACCTCGATGCCATCCACGACACAGTACATGAAATGGCCAAGGACGAGGCTCGTCATGGCTGCGGCTTCAAGGGCCTGCTCCAGCGCTATTTCAATAAATAAGCTCCCATCCTACTTAATATATGAACCATCCTCTAAGGAACCAGGCAGTCCACCCAGGGCTGCCTGGTTTCCTATCCTGTGAAAATAACCTGCTGCTGTGTGATTCAGTTACAGAAGCGGAACAGGGGATAAGCTATAATGGAACCATCAAGAAAATAAAGGAGCGATTTCCATGGCAGTTACAGTAGTTACAAAAGAAAACTTTGCGCAGGAGGTCCTGCAGTCAGACAAACCCGTCCTCATCGATTTTTGGGCAAGCTGGTGCGGCCCCTGTCGTATGCTCTCCCCGGTAGTCGATGAGATTGCCGAAGAAACCCCTTCCATCAAGGTCTGCAAGGTCAATGTGGACGAACAGCCGGAGCTGGCCCAGAAGTATGATATCATGAGCATCCCTACACTCATCAGCTTCAGGGACGGCAAACTGCTGAACTCTTCCCTGGGTGTACAGCCCAAGGAATCCATTCTGAACCTCTTTAAATAATCCCAATAAAAAAGGAGAAGGCTGCGGCCCTCTCCTTTTTTATTGGGATCATTTTATTCATGTCTCAGCCAGCACAGCCAGCTTCTTTGGCTGCAGGATCTGCAGCGATCCCCGTCCCAGTTCTACCATTCCCTCCTGGGCAAAATACTTCAGCAGCCGGCTCACCACCTCCCGGGCACTGCCCATATAGCGGGCAATCTGCTCATGGGTCAGATGAAGTTCCCGGCTCTGGCGCTTGCCGCTCTCCTGCAGCAAAAAGATGGCCAGCCGCTTATCCGCACTCAAAAACAGGATCTGCTGGAGAGTCCAGAGCATCTCCGATAAGCGGGAGGAAGCCCGCTCATAGCCAAAGCATTTCACGTAGATGTTCTTCTCGGAAAGGGAACGGAAGGCCGCTGAATCCAGCTGCAGCACCTCCGTATCCTCCTCGGCATCCACAAACACCTCAAAGGTTACGGCCTGCAGCGCGCAGGACACCGTCAGTATAGCCACATCCCCGGGAAAGAGGCGATAGAGAGTGACCTCCCGCCCGTCCTCTGACAGGGTATAAGCCCGCAGCTGCCCTTTTTTGATCAGCAATACCCCCAGGCAGTCCTGACCGCCCTGGTAGATATGCTGTCCCTGGGCATAACGGACCGGCCCCGTGTGCTCACAGAGCTCCGTTTTCTCCTCCGCTGTGAGTTTCGGCCAAAAGGAAAAATGGCGGATAAAAAGATCCGTCGCTTCACTTCTCTGCATATTCACGCCCACCTATTATTTATTTTTGCTCCGCAGATACTTGATAGCCGACAGCCCGGCAGCTGCCCCCTCATAGACTGCCTTGGCCACCTGCAGCAAGCCTCCGGTACAGTCGCCTGCCGCAAAAAGGCCAGGCACATTGGTCGCCATGGCAGCATCTACCTGAAGATGTCCATCCTGGATAGCCGCGCCGATTTTTCGCCCCAGCTCAGTGCTGCCAGCGGTTCCATAAGCCACAAAAACACCATCCGCTGGAATGACCGTGCCATTGGCCAGCTCCAGCCCATTGACCCGGGTCTCGCCGGCAATCCCCTTCACCGGCTCCTTATGAAGCACAATATTTTCCGGCACCGGGAACTCCGCCTCCCGGCCATCGGTGAAAAGCAGCACCTTGGCCGCATGCGGCAGCAGCGTCTCCGCTTCATGCAGCGCGTACTCGCCATTGCCCAATACCGCCGCGGTCTTGCCCCGATAGAAAAAAGCATCGCAGGTGGCACAGTAGCTCACTCCGCGTCCCTCCAGCTCCTTGATCCCCGGGAGCCGGGGAGCTTTGCGGGCCGCTCCGGCAGCCAGGATCACACTGTCCGCCTCATAGGAGGCCGTCGCTGTTTTAACCACAAAACCTGTGAAGCTGTCATTCATCCCCAGCCAGACCACCTCGTCCTCCAGGAATTCTATTCCCAGCTTCTTCGCTCCCGCGATACCGGCAGCCTCCAGCTGCGCCCCTGTCAGCGGCTCGGCAAAGCCGTAGTAATTCTCAATCCGTTCCGCCTTGGCCAGAGAACCGCTGCCCCTGGAGATCACCAGAGCCTGCATGCCAGCCCGATGCACATAAAGGGCCGCCGACACTCCTGCCGGTCCTGATCCAATGATTATAATCCTTGCTGTCATACCATCGCCTCCACTCTATTTATTTATATTATAACGCCATTGTTCAAGATTTCGCAAAGCGAAATCCTTCCAATCAGCGTTTCAACGAGGCGGGAGATATCAACTCGCCGCCTGTTGTCTCCGTTCGCGCCCACCAACTGCAGATGGGGGAGAGATCTTATTCCGAGTTATACATATTTCCCAGCTATTTGTCTGTGATTGGATTACAATAAAAGGGATCGCCGATCTGGCGATCCCTCCAAGAGTCTATTTCTTCTCGTCGTGGTTTACATAACCGCACCAGCCTGGCGTGCAGGTCCAGCTTCCATCCTTTTTCTCATCCGATGGTTTCTTGCCGTTATCAGCACCATGCTCTTTTTCCTCAACATAACCGCTCCACCCCGGAGTCGTCGTCCAATTCTTCTTGTTATCCTCAGCCATTTTGAAATCCTCCTTCAAATTTACAAAGTAAATTGCTCGCTTTATTGCAGCACAGCCATAGTGGCCGCACCCTCAACCAGATTACTTTTCATCATGATATACATAACCGCACCAGCCTGGCGTACAGGTCCATGTTCCCTGCTTCTGATGACTCTCATGATCCTCGTGATATACATAACCGCTCCAGCCAGGTGTGCTGGTCCAGCTTCTATTCTCGCTGTTTGCAAGCTTGTTGTTTTTCATATTTAATTCCCCCTTAAGTGACTATGTTTGTATTATACAGTACAGTAATTTATTTGTCAATAATAATTATTAATTAATATTTACTATTATTTATCTTCCTATTCCATATAAAAAGGCCCCTGCCGAAGCAGGAGCCTTAGAAAAGCTATTCTATTATTTGAGGGCATCGCCGAGCAGGGAGTTCGTATGACGAGCTGCTGCAACGCTTTCAGCGAATTTCTCTTTTTCTGCGCCTTCAAGCTTAACGTCGATGATCTTCTCAACGCCCTTGGCACCCAGCAGAACCGGTACACCAATGCAGAGATCCTTTTCGCCGTATTCGCCATCAAGATATACGCAGCAAGGAATCATTTTCTTGGCATCTGTAGCAATAGCCTCTACGAGAGCTGCTGCTGCTGCGCCCGGAGCATACCAGGCAGAAGTTCCCAGAAGCTTCGTGAGAGTAGCGCCGCCGACCTTCGTCTTGGCAACTGCATCGTCGATAGCTTCCTGGCTCAGGTACTGGCTTACAGGAATGCCGCGGAAAGTAGCATAGCTTGCGAGCGGAACCATCGTCTTGTCACTGTGGCCGCCGATGACCATGCCATCAACGTCTGTCGGGGTAGCCGGGATACCAGCTGCCTTAAGGGCCTCAGCAAGATAATATCTGAAACGGCTGCTGTCCAGCATGCCGCCCTGGCCGATAACGCGCTCACGGGGAAGCTTGGAATCTTTCAGAGTCAGATAAGTCATAGCATCCATCGGGTTGGAGATGATGACGAAAATAGCATCCGGAGAATATTTCAAAGCCTGATCGACAACGCTCTTTACGATCTTAGCGTTCGTGCCGATGAGATCTTCGCGGGACATGCCCGGCTTACGAGGAATACCAGAAGTTACAACAATAACCTTGGAGCCAGCCGTAGCTGCATAGTCATTCGTAACACCAGTGATAGTCGTATCGAAGTTCAGCATATGTGCAGTCTGCATCATATCCATTGCCTTGCCTTCGGAAACGCCTTCCTTGATGTCCAGCAGAACAACTTCACTTGCAAACTTCTTCGTAGCAAGAACGTTAGCTACTGTAGCACCGACGTTACCTGCACCAACAACTGTTACTTTCATAATAAAAATAGCCTCCTTTTATTTCGACGAAGCATCCCTCTCAACAACTAAAATGCCCGTCCTGACGCCCGGCTCAATAAAAAAGAGCCAAAGCCCTTTACGAGTTAAATTATAGCAAAATCCTTCTGAAAAATCAATGAATTGGCGGGTATTATTTTATTTTAACATTAATCAAATTTATTTGTTTATGTTAATAAAACAGACATTTACCCGTAAGAAAACCCAGCATAAGCATTTAGCCTGTACTGGGTTTTCCGGTATCAATTATATCATTTTGCCATAAGCTGAGCTACCTTGTTGGCGAAGGCAATCGGATCCTCTGGCAGGATGCCCTCGATGAGCAGGGCCTGGGTGTAGAGCAGATCGCAATAATCCTTGAAATCCGCGCTCTCCTTCCCTGCGTCATGCAGAGACTGCAGACGGGTGAAGAGATCGTGATGGGGATTGATCTCCAATATTCTCTTGGCCTTGAACATGGGATTTGCAGCCTCAGCAAAGGCCTGTTCCATCGCCAGGCTCGGGCCCTGTTCATCTGCCACCAGGCAGACCGCGCTGGACTTCAGGCGGGTGCTGACCTTTACATCGGCGACCTTGTCTCCCAGAGCTTCCTTGATGTCCTTCATGAGGTCGTCATTCTTCTTCGCAATATCCTCAGTTTCCTTCTTGACCTCCTGGGACTCAGCATCATCCAGTTCCAGATCACCGCGGCTGATGGAATGGAACTTCTTGTCCGCATACTCCCGGATTGTCTCAATGGCGAACTCATCTACCGGATCCAGCAGATAAAGCACTTCAATGCCCTTATCCCGCAGCAGTTCCATCTGCGGCAGATGCTCGATCATTTCCTTATCCTTGCCTGTCGCATAGTAAATCTTCTTCTGGCTTTCCGGCATGCGATCCACATATTCCTTCAGCGAAGTGAGTTTTCCTTCTTTGGAGGAATCGAAAAGCAGCAGATCCTTCAGCTTGGAAACCGTATCGTCTCCGGAATAGATGCTGTTATAGATGCCAATCTTCAGCGACTTGCCGAACTCGCCCCAGAATTTCTCATATTTCTCCCGATTGTTCTTCATGGTGCGTTCCAGCGTCTTCAGGATATTCTTTTCCAGATTCCGCCCGATGATCTTGAGCTCGCGGCTCTGCTGCAGCAGTTCGCGGGAAATGTTCAGGGACAGATCCGGCGAATCCACCAGGCCCTTTACGAAGCGCAGATAATCCGGCAGCAGATCCTTGCATTTATCCATGATGAATACGTGACGGGAGTAAAGCTGCAGCCCTGGCTCATAATCCGTATGATAGAGATTGAAGGGTGCATGGGCAGGAATGAACAGCAGGGAATTGTATTCCACAGTGCCTTCAGCCTTCGTATGGAATACCTCCATGGGATCTTCCCATTCATGGAACTGATTCTTGAAGAACTCATTGTATTCCTCAGGCTTGATCTCGGATTTATTCTTCGTCCAAAGGGGCTGCATGGAATTCAGGGTGCGGAGCTCCGTGCGTTTGATTTTCTCAGCCCCTTCAATGGGCTTGCCGTCCTCATCCTTCGGAGTTTCCTCGATCTCGAAATTCATCTTGATGGGATAGCGGACATAATCAGAATATTTTTTGACCAGGCTTTCCAGCTTGTAATTTTCCGCGAAGTTTTCCTCCGCCTTGTCACCATAGAAATCCTTGGCCAGCGTGATTGTGATTGTGGTGCCGCGTTTTTCCTTCTCGCAGTCCTCAATGCTGTAGGAGCCGTCTCCAGTAGATTCCCAGCGCACGGCCTGGCTCTCGCCTGCCTTGCGGGTAACGACGGTGACCTTTTCTGCTACCATGAAGGCAGAATAGAAGCCTACGCCGAACTGGCCGATCATTTCCTTATCCGTGATCTCAGAATTGTTTTCCTTTGCTTTCTGGAGCTGCTCCAAAAAAGCCTTTGTGCCGGATTTTGCAATGGTGCCGAGGTTATCGATGACCTCTTCCCGGTTCATGCCGATACCATTATCAGAAATGGTCAGTGTATGGCTTTCCTTATCCGGAACGAGGAAAATCTCATAGTCCTCATCCCCTTCCAAAAGCTCCCGATGGGTCAGGGATTCAAAATGCATCTTATCGATGGCATCCGAGGCATTGGATATGAGCTCCCGGAGGAATATCTCATGATTGGTATAAATCGAATGGATCATAAGGTCCAGCAATTGTTTGGTTTCCGCTTGAAATTCATGCATTTCTTTTGCCATTGAAAACAGACTCCTTTTTCTTTTGTTTTTGTTAGCACTCCTGTCAGTTGAGTGCTAAACGAATCTATGTATTATAATACATCAAAAAGTCAAAAAATGCAATAAAAAGAAAATCCAATGGAAAGAAGCCTTCTCCCCATTGGACTTTCACTCTGCCTTTATTTCTTTTTCTTGCTGTTCTTAGTGTTCTTCGCATTCTGCGTGGAACCATTGGCCGCCGTAGTCGGCCACTGCTGGAAGCTCAGCAGGCCAGCTTCATATTCGGCCACAGACTCGCGGGTCAGATCCGGATTATTGATGAGCCCCACCATGAAATTGCCGCCGTATTCACCCTTGAAGTAGGTCTTGACCATCTGGTTATCAGACTTGGCCGTGGTATCCGGCTTGCCATCGCCATCGGTATCGATTTCTATTTCCTTGGCCGTAACGGTATAAAGGCCCCGGTTATCATTCATCTCAGCAATGCGTACGAACTCGCAGCCGCCCTTTTCGGTAAATCTCTTGATGAGCTCCTTGGTCTGGGCCTCTGTCAGCTTTCTGAGATCCGGAATATCCTTGTCGGAATAAGCATCTGGAACTACCAGCCAGGCCTTTTTCAGGGCATAGCCATCATTCTCAAAAATGATGACATCTCCCTTCTCACCTTCATAAAACATGCTCATGGGAACGACTCCCACAGGCTTTGTCGGGCAGGTGATGGAATAACCATAGGTTCCACTGGTGTAGCGGTAGGCCGTGGATTTCACCTGGGTAGCGCCTGCCGGTGCTGTTTGGGCTGCAGCGGCCGCTGGTGCTGCCGATGCCGCCGCGGCGGCTGCCGATGCACTCACCGGTGACCAGGCCGCTGCTGCGAATACTGCGGCGCAGGCAGCTGCCGATGCCGCAACATATTTTTTCCAATTCATTGAAGTATCCCCCTCAATTTTAATTTAGCACTCTTTCTATTTTATACGATATCTTTCTGAAAAGCCAGTGAATATTGTCAGCGGCCGCTCTTGCGGGCCGGCTCCACGCTCACACGGCAGCCCTTGACCGTATTGCGGTGCATGACGGACATGACCCGTTCAGCCAGTTCCTCCGGCACCTCCACAAAGGTAAACCGGTCATAGATGTTGATAACGCCGATGACATTCCCCGGAATATCCGCCTCCGAGGTGAAGGCCTCTACGATATCCTGGGGGCGTATCTTCTGGCTGCGGCCGATATTCAGGAAGAGCCGGACCATGCCCGGAGCTCCGCCGGTATCAGCAAAGCGGCCATTGCCTTCCTCTTCCTTTTCCTTGAAGCCTTCTACCGAGAGCTTCAGGGCTGCAGCAGCCACATCCACCATGTCATAGCCGCCCTCAGCAGCCACATCGGAAATGATGGTATGATAATCCGCATAATGGTTGTTTTCCAGCGTCTTTATCAGCTGTTCCTTTACCAGGTCCTGCTGGCGTTCCAGGATATCCGCCGAAGAAGGCAGTTCCCGACGAACGATCTTCGTGCGGGCCAGCCGCTCGATGAGCCGCAGCTGACGGTATTCCTTGGGCTCAATGAAGGTGATGGCCACACCCTTTTTCCCGGCACGGCCCGTGCGGCCGATCCGGTGCACATAGGCCTCATGGTCCTGGGGAATGTCGTAATTGATCACATGGGTGATATCATCGATATCGATGCCCCGGGCAGCCACATCCGTCGCCACCAGTACATCGATCTTGCCCGTGCGGAACTTCTTCATGACCCGGTCCCGCTGGGACTGGCTCAGATCTCCATGCAGGCCATCGGCCAGATAGCCGCGGGACTGCAGGGATGCTACCAGATCATCCACACCCCGCTTGGTGCGGCTGAAAATGATGAGCTTGCCCGTCTCCTCCACGTCCAGCACCCGGCAGAGTCCCTCCAGCTTTTCCCTGGTTTCATAGTACACCTGATCGATGAGGGGAACCGTAAGATTTTCCCGGCTGATGCGCACGGTCTGGGGATTCTTCATATAGCGCCCGGAGAGCTTGGCAATAGGTGCCGGCATTGTAGCAGAAAACAGCATGGTCTGCCGTTCCTCATTGGGAATATTGGACAGGATGGACTCGATGTCCTCGATGAAGCCCATATCCAGCATTTCATCCGCCTCATCCAGCACCAGGGTATGCACCTCTCCCAGCTTGATGGTGCCACGGCGGATATGATCCAGCAGCCGTCCCGGCGTCCCCACCACGATCTGCACCCCGTTGCGCAGTGCGCGGATCTGACGGTCAATGGCCTGACCGCCGTAGATGGGCAGCGTGCGTACATGCTTGTACCGGCCGATTTTATTGAATTCCTCCGCGATCTGGATGGCCAGCTCCCGGGTCGGTGTTAGCACCAGAGCCTGGATGCGATGGCTGGCATCGATGATCTTCTCAATGGTAGGAATACCAAAAGCTGCGGTCTTGCCTGTTCCCGTCTGGGCCTGGCCGATTACGTCATGGCCTTCCAGCACCAGCGGAATCGTCTGGGCCTGGATCGGCGATGGCTCCTCAAAGCCCATATCATGTACAGCGTTTAAAATCTTACGGCTAAGCTCTATATTCCCAAAGGTTTTTATTTCTTTTTTCAAAATCTACGGTTCCTCCTAAATTATATATCCAATATGAAATGCCGGACCATGTCCAGCGCTGTCTGTGTTGTACGGTATTTAACCTGGCGGCGTGTGCCGCTGAAGATATTCTTTTTGACCACGGTGCCATTTTTCCCAGCCACGGCAATATAGACCAGCCCCACTGGTTTTTCCGGCGTACCGCCCCCCGGCCCCGCGATGCCGGTAATACCCACACCGATATCCGTGCCGATGCGCTGACGCACCCCCTGGGCCATCTGGCAGGCGGTTTCCTCTGAAACTGCCCCTACCCGGCGCAGCACCTCTGCCTCTACCCCCAGCAGGGATTCCTTGACCTCATTGGTATAGGATACCACCGAGCCCATCACATAGGCTGAGCTCCCGGGCACATCCGTAAGCCGGCTGGTCAGCAGCCCGCCCGTACAGGATTCCGCACAGGCGATGGTGAACTGCCGCTCTAAAAGCAGCTGCCCCACCACATCCTCCAGGTCTGCATCATCCACGGCATAGATGTATTTTCCCACCCGGGAACGGATTTCCTGTTCCATAACCCCTATGAGCTGCTGCGCCGCCTGGGAATCTGCTGCCTTGGCTGTGATGCGCAGGATGACGCCGCTGGGACGGGCCAGCAGTGCCAGCGTCGGATTTTTCTGAGCCAGGATCAGATCCCGGACTTCCATCTCCAGGGCTGATTCCCCAATGCCCGCAGTATTGAGCACCCGGGACAGGATCACAGCGGCAAAGCCGTATTTCTGCTCCAGATAGGGCCGCAGACTGCGGTCAAACATATCCTTCATTTCGGAAGGCGGCCCGGGCAGATTCACCAGCAGCCGGCCTCCCTGCTCCATGGCAATGCCGGGAGCCGTCCCTGCATAGTTCTTAAATATATGGGCCTGTTCCGGTATCATGGCCTGACGCAGGTTGTTTTCCGCCATGGGACGCTGCCAGTGGGCGAACTGCTCCCGCAAATGCCGGGCACACGCCTCATCCAGCTGCAGGCTGCGGCCAAAGACCGCAGCGCTCACTTCCTTGGTGATATCCCCTTGGGTAGGGCCAAGCCCCCCAGTGGTGATGACAATATCAGCCCTGGTCAGCGCATGCTCCAAAACCTCCCGCATGCGCTGGCGGTTATCGCCCACAGTGGTCTGATATACCACATCAAAGCCCATGGAATTGAGTTCCCTGGCCATATAGGACGAATTTGTGTTTATGATCTGCCCCAGAAGCAGCTCGCTTCCAGTGGTTACAAGCTCTACAATCATTGCCCTGCGCCTCTTTATCCCTTATTCTTCCTCCAGCTTTTCTCCCACAAGGTCATAGGTAAAGCCCTGCAGGATGCGGACCTTCACCATATCCCCCGGCTGGCTGGAGGTATCGCCCTCTATATAGACCTGGCCGTCCACCTCAGGCGCGGCCCGATAGGAACGTCCATAAGCGATGTTTTCCTGCTCCTCATCCCGGCCTTCCACCAGGACTTCCAGCACCTTGCCCTCCAGGGACTGGTTCATCTCCTCGGAAATCTTGCACTGGAGGCTCATGAGATCATGATAGCGTTCCTGCATCACATCCTCCGTGACCTGGTTAGGCATGTCATAGGCCGGCGTATCCTCTTCCCGGGAATAGGTGAACACCCCTACCTTATCAAAGCGCTGTTTTTCCAAAAAGCTGCGCAGCGTATGATACTGGGCATCCGTCTCTCCCGGGAAGCCCACAATGAAGGTGGACCGGATGGTGACGCCAGGAATACGGTCCCGGATTTTGGTCAGCAGGACCTCGATTTCCTCCCGGGTATCCGGACGATGCATACTGCGCAGCACGGAATCATGGGCATGCTGCAGCGGCAGATCCACGTATTTGCAGATCTTATCCTCTGAGGCGATCACATCGATGAGCTCATCGGTGAAAAACTTCGGGTAGCAATACAGGCTGCGCACCCATTTGACCTTGTCGATCCTGCAGATTTCCCGCAGCAGGCGGGCCAGGCTGGGCTGACCATAGAGATCATGGCCGTAGTTCGTGGTATCCTGCGCAATGAGATTGATCTCATTAACACCCCGGTCCGTGAGGTGCTGTATTTCCTTGCAGATGTCCTCAATGGTACGGCTGCGATAATGGCCGCGCACCATGGGGATAGCACAGAAGGCACAGCGATTATCGCAGCCCTCGGCAATCTTCACATAGGCAGAATAAGCCGGCGTCGTGGTGATGCGCGGCGTCTTTTCGTCATAGATTGTCTCTGACTCTCCAGCCAGTACCACCCGATTGCCCTTCAGCGTTTCTTCCACCGCCTCCATGATACGGTTCCAGGCACCGGTACCTACGATGGCATCAGCCTCCGGCAGTTCATCCAGCAGTTCCTGCTTGTAACGCTGTCCCAGGCAGCCGGCTATGATCAGGGAGCGGCAGCGGCCATGCTCCTTGTCCTTGTACTCTGCCATATTCAGTACAGTGGTGATGGACTCCTCCTTGGCTGATTTAATGAAGCAGCAGGTGTTGACAATAAGGATGTCCGCATCTGCCGGATCCGCAGTGAGTTCAATATCATTTTCCCGCAATATGCCCAGCATGACCTCTGTATCCACGAGGTTCTTGGCACATCCGAGACTAATAAAGCCTGCTTTCAATGTAATTCCTCCTAAATTCGCAAATAAGTAAAGAGGGGAAAGTGTCTCCCCTCTATTCTTTTACTTGATACGTATATTCTTGACCCAGCGATCCAGCAGCTCATGACGCTGCTGCGCGGAAAAATCCACAGGCTGGGTGAACAGCACGATATTCTTCCCGGCAAAGGTCTTATAAGCCAGGGCCGCCGGATTCACCGGAACGAAATAAAAATTATTCCGCTGCAATACCAGCTGTGCCTCATCCCCCAGCAGCCAGTCCGCAAAATTCCGGGCTGCCGCTCCCTGGGGAGCATTCTTCAAAATGCCGGTACCGGTAAGCATATAAGCTGTACCATCCACCGGATAAATGATCTTCAGCGGGTAGCCTTCATTGATATAGCGCATTGTCTCGCTCTGTACCGCAATGGACACATCCACTTCGTCCATACCAGCCATACGGACCGGTGTGGACAGGTACTTTGCGTACTGCACTACCTTTGGATGCATCTGCCGCAGCAGCTGGAACACCGTGGGCTCCCCATACTGGGCCAGCAGGGAAAAGTAAAGGTTAGCGGACGCGTCCGATGCCAGAAAATCCGTAATGCCGATACGGACACCATGATAACCGGCTAAATCGCTCCAGGTTTCCGGTATACGGGGAAGCGAACGGAGATAATCCGTATTGGCACAAAATACCACGGGATCATACCAGACGCCGTTCCACAGTCCTGCCCCATCCCGAAATTCCATCGACACCGAGTCCGCGGTCTCCGACACATAGGGTTCAAGGTAACCATTGGCTGCAGCCCGGCGCAGCACCTGGCTGTCCGCCAGCAGCATATCCCCCTTGGCTTTGCCGGCCTCATCCTTCAGCCTGGACAGCATATCCTCAGGAGACAGGGGAACAAAATTCACCCGCACCTTGTTGGTTTTCTCATACTCAGCGGACAAAAGCGCCGCATGCTCAGCCGGCAGGGTAGTATAGACTGTCAATACCGGCAGGGTCTTGTCCTGCTCTGTCCGATCCGCATACCCCGACAGGTACACAGAGCTGGCAGCTGCCAGCAGCACCAGCGCGAAGGCAGTCAGGAAAAGTGATGTATATCGCTTCATAGCGAGCATCCTCCAAAAATCAAAACATACTTGGGCTTATTATAACGCAACTGTTCAGGATTTCGCAAGGCGAAATTATTCCAATCAGCGTTTTCCGCAAGGGACTAGCTTCGCGTCGCAACGAGGCGGACGATATCAACTCACCGCCTGTTATGCCCGTTTGCGCCCGCTGCCTGCAAAGGGGTGGGACATCTTGTTCCGAGTTATAACATCATTGTCCCATATTTTCCACCAGAAAAGCAGGTGCACAAAAAAAACAAACTCCTCCCAGCGCATACCAACCTTCGGCCGCGCTGAAAGGAGCCATAGATTACAGCATCATTCGTTGTTCTTTTTCATCCATACCGGAATATCGATGTTGTTGACCTTGAAGAAGTCCGGCTTGGGCATGCCCTGATCAGCCATGGGCTTGGCAGCCGGTGCCGCAGCAACGGTCTCCTGACGGCCAACCGCCGCCTGGTCTTCATCGAAACCAGTGGCAATGACCGTAACCCTCACGGTATCTCCCAGGGAATCATCCAGCGACGCGCCGAAGATGATATTGGCATCCACATTGGCCGCTTCCTGAATGGTGACAGAAGCCTCATTGACCTCAAACATGCTGAGGTTCTCAGCGGAACCGGTAATATTCAGCAGCACGCCGCGGGCGCCCTGAATAGAAGTCTCCAGCAGCGGTGAATCAATGGCAGCCTTGGCAGCCATCACAGCCGCATTTTCGCCAGAGCCTTCACCGATACCCATAAGTGCCGAACCTGCATTGCTCATAATGGATTTCACATCTGCAAAATCCAGGTTGATGAGTCCCGGTACAGCAATGAGATCCGAAATGCCCTTGACGCCCTGACGCAGCACATCATCAGCAATACGGAAGGCATCCATGATAGAGGTTTTCTTGTCTACGACCTGCAGCAAGCGGTCATTGGGGATCGTGATGATCGTATCCACATGCTTCTTGAGATTTTCGATACCCAGCTCAGCCTTTTTATGGCGCATACGGCCTTCAAAGGTAAAAGGCTTGGTCACAACGCCAACGGTCAGCGCGCCGACCTCCCGGGCACACTCAGCGACTACAGGCGCAGCGCCTGTTCCCGTGCCGCCGCCCATACCAGCCGTGATGAATACCATATCCGCGCCCCGCAGAGCCTCCAGAATCTCATCCCTGCTCTCCTGGGCCGCCTTCTCGCCAATATCCGGCTGGGCGCCTGCTCCCAGGCCACGGGTCAGCTTCTCACCGATCTGCATGCGTTTTGGTGCCATAGCGTGCAGCAATGCCTGGGCATCCGTATTCACAGCAATGAACTCCACGCCCTTGAGCCCGGAGGAAATCATCCGATTCACAGCGTTGCTTCCGCCGCCGCCTACACCAATTACCTTGATCTTCGCAAACTGATCCAGTCCCATATCATCCAATTCTATCACTCAAACAACCCCCATGACGTCATTTATTCGTTGTTCCGGCGGCCGGGAAAGGTCTCTTTTACCGTTCGCAGGATTTAAAAGCCACTACATCTCTTCAATTTTACCATTTCTTCTCTTTATATTCCATAAAAAATTTCGAAAATCCTCTTTCGGCCCGAAATTTTTTCAAAATAACTTCCACTGAAAGAAAAATCAATGCTTTTTTAGGAAATAACGGCGGATTATGGCCAGATTATTGAATATGCGCAAGCCAAAGGCCAGCAGCGCCACATAATAGAGGTCAATGCCCAGACGGTCCCCGATATAGACCAGCAGTGCCGCAAGCAGCGCATTGGTAAAGAAGCCGGATATAAAAATCACATCATCAAAGTTATTTTCTGATGCCGCCCGCAGCCCGCCGAATACAGAATCCAGCGAAGCCAGCAGGGCTACAGAAAAGAATTTCGCATACGCCAGGGGGATGCTCCAGGGACAGAGAGTGCCGATGAGTATTCCCAGCAATAGGCCGAGTACAGCTAAAATCATGGCGTCTCCTCCTGTCTGTCGGTCACTTTTCCGTATTTCAGCTTGGTACTTCCCTTATAAGCAGGTACCAGCACGTTCTCACTGGTGCGGATGTCCATACTGATGCCCCATACCTTCAGGGTTTCCGCCACGCCGCCCCGCATTTTCAGCGCATTTTCCAGTGTCTTGATATCGCCGATGGCCCGTATTTCATAAGGCGGTGCCGAACGCACATTGTTGACGGAAAGAGTGGGCCCGGCGCAGCGCAATTCCGATGTGGCTGTCATCCGCTGCCCATTGATGGAAACAGCCTCCGCCCCTGCGGCCCGCAGTTCATTGACCACTTTCAGCAGGTCCTCATCATGGACCAGATAAAGATTCAGATCCTCATCCGCTTTCGCGGACTTCTTGCTGTCTTCGATGGTAACGACAACACCTGGCCCCTCCAGCGCAGTGAGCCCGGCCGCCGAACGCAGGTCCTCACCGATCTTATTGTTCTGTTCCTCCCCCGCCCGGCTCTTGATGTCCTCCAGTTCCGCCTGCAGCGCATCCTTGTCCTTCTCGCTCTGCTGCAGCCGGGCAGAAAGATCCTCAACCCGCTGATAGGGTACCGAAGCCTTGATATCCTGTGTGCTGCGGAACTGCACCGCCAGCATGAAGCCCAAAACCATACAGACGCAGGCTATAGACAGCCGGCCCCGTTTGAAATGCACCATTTGCAGCCCTCCTGACTTTTAAGCATAATACGGTTAATATACCACACTTTCCCTGATAAAAGAATGAAAAAATAATTTTCACAAACGGGAAACCATCTTTCCGCAAAAAAGCCCGCTGAAAACCAGCGGGTCAGGCAAGAATTCATTTGAATTTGATGAACGGCGAGGTGAAGTTTATATCGATGTATTCGATGGGATGCTTCGCTGTCTTGAGCTCCGCCAGGAAATTTCTGGTGATAGCTGCCTTTTCCTCCAGCCGCTCCATCGTTCCGATGCGCAGCTGCACAGCGCTGGTGGTATAAGCCACCACATGGTCCGGCTGGGCGATATTCACCTCGGAAAGCTGATGCTGTGAGGCGGAATCCAGCTGATCCAGATACTGCAGCACCCGCAATATGGTATCATTCTGAACGGAGTCTCCGATGTAAAGGCCCTGCAGCGTGACTCCGGTAAGCATGGGAATCTGCATCTGCTTCAGGGTTTTGTAGGCATCGATGACCACCCCCTGGCGGTCCAGGTCCAGATACCCATACTCACAGGCCACTGTCACCATCGGCACCCGCTCCGTTACCTGGATGTCCAGCTGTCCCGGAAATACCCGGCGGGCACTGGCCTGCTCAATGCGCAGATCCTTCATGAGATTCTTGACTATGGCATCCGTCTGCAGCTGGAACAGGTTCTCATCCGGATACACTCCTGCGATCCGGCAGATATCCTGGGTAGAAACATAGGAATTGCCCACAATATTGATTTGGCGAAGACGGAAAAACGGCGACCAGGCCGCGGCCAGGAACAATACTGCCAAAAGCAGCAGCAGCAGCAATACCGTCATCGTATGCCGGGAAACGACCCGGCTTTTTCTGCGCGGCTCTTCCATAAGGTTTCCTCCCCTTTAAAATTTTGTATTGAATATGCTTATTTCTCGAAACCCGCCATGAGCAGGATGCGCTCACAGAGTTCAGGGAATTCGATGCCCATGGCCCGACCGGCGTCTGGCACCAGGGAAAGCTCCGTCATGCCTGGTACGGAATTCACTTCAATGACATAGGGCACGCCGGCCTCGCTCAGCATCATATCCACCCGGGCTACGCCGCGGCAGCTGCAGGCTGTGAAGGTGTCGATAGCCAGCTGCTGTATCTTCTTCGTAAGCTCATCAGATACCCGGGCCGGGATGATATGGGTAGACGCACCCTTGGTGTATTTACTGTCATAGTCATAGCGTCCGGAGGCAGTAGTGATCTCGATAATGGGGAAGGCTTCCTTCTTTTCCTCATTGCCCCAGACAGCCACGGTGAGCTCCTTGCCCTGGATGAATTCCTCCACCAGGACCTCATCATCGTATTTAAAGGCTTCCTCCAAAGCCGCCTTCAGGTCTTCCGGCTTCTCCACAATGACCACGCCAATGCTGGAACCCTGGGAAGCGGCCTTTACCACTACGGGCAGCGAAAATTCCTGCCGAATCTCCTGCAGGCTGCATTCCATCTCGAAGCGATGATAGGTTCTGGACCGGGGTGTAGAAATGCCTGCTCCCAGGAAAACCCGCTTGGAAGCGGCCTTGTCCATGGTGATGGCTGCGGCCAGTACTCCGGAGCCCGTGTAGGGGATCCCCAGCATATCCAGCGTTCCCTGGAGCAAGCCATCCTCGCCGAACTTGCCATGCAGTGCGTTGAATACCATATCGCAGTTGCTGTCCTTGATCTGCGCCGCAAAATTCTGCGGCTCCAGCTCCATGCCCACCGCATTGTAGCCCTTGGATTTCAGTGCATTCAATATAGCTGTGCCCGTCTGGCGGGAAACCGATGCCTCCGTAGAGGTTCCGCCCATGACTACCACGATTTTCTTCTGATTCATTTTTACTTCTCTCCTGTCAAGCTTCAAATTTCGCAGCGAGGCGGCGGATACCACCTTACCGCCTGTTATTTCTGCAGTAATTCAGCAAGCTCCTCGCCTGTTTTATAGATGTCGCCGGCCCCCATGGTCATGATGAGATCACCCTCCCGGGCTGCTGACTTGAGGTAGGCCGCCATATCTTCCCGCTTCGGAATATAGACCACATCCTGGCCCGTCTGCTTCGTGACCTCAGCCAGCACCGTCTCGCCGCTGATTCCCTCGATGGGATCCTCACCGGCGGAATAGACATCCGTGAGCACCAGCAGATCAGCGCCCTGGAAGCAGCTGCCGTATTCCTTGTGCAAAAGCTGGGTACGGGTATAGCGATGGGGCTGAAAGGCGCAGATCAAACGCTTGGGATTCGTCTGCTTCGCGGCCTTCAGCGTGGTGGCGATCTCCGTGGGATGATGGGCGTAGTCATCTACGATCCAGATGCCCTGGCCCCGGTATTTCGTCTGGAAGCGGCGCTTCGCGCCATGGAAGCAGGCCAGTCCCGCGGCCATTTTTTCCAGGCTCACCCCGATGGAAAGTCCGGTGACAATCGCGGCCATGGCATTGAGCACATTATGGCGGCCCGGGATATTCAGCGCCACCCGGCCCAGATTCTTCCCCTCATGCATCACATCAAAGGAAATGCCCGCGCCGTTGGTCTCGATCTGTGCCGCCTGATAATCCGCCGGCTGCTCGATGGCATAGGAAAGGTACTTCCGGTCGATCTGCTTTGCGATATTGCGGATATTTTCATTTTCAAAACAAAGTACCGCATAGCCGGACTTCTTGTCCACGTTCTCGATGAACTGGGTAAAGGCCTTGCGGATATTGTCCATGGTACCGTAATGGTCCATATGATCGTTCTCCACGTTGGTTACCACCGCGATATGGGGACGCAGCTTCAGGAAGGAACCATCGCTTTCATCCGCTTCGGATACCAGGTATTCGCCCTGGCCCAGCTTTGCGTTGCTGCCCAGATAATCCACCTCGCCGCCGATGATGATGGTGGGGGATACGCCTGCATGATCCAGCGCCACTCCCAGCATGGAGGTGGTAGTGGTCTTGCCATGGGCCCCTGCAACGGCGATGCCCTTGGCCGCATTCAACAGCGCCGCGTTGATATCGGAGCGGTGCAGCTTCTGAATGCCCTGCCTTTTCGCCTCCACCACCTCCGGATTGGTATCCCGGATGGCTGTAGAAACCACGATAGCGTCCACCCCGTGGACATGCTCAGCGGCCTGTCCCTCATAGACCTTTGCCCCCAGCTCCTTAAGCTTTTCCACCAGCTCCGAGCCATGGAGATCCGAACCGGATACCTCGTAGCCCTTCTCCACTAAAATCTTGGCCAGGGCACTCATGCCCGCGCCGCCAATACCTACGAAATGAATCTTATGTATATCCTTCAGCAAGAATACTTCCCCCTCTTATTTTCTTTCCTTATTTTGCGCCATCGCCAATATCATTTCCGCAATGGTATCCGCAGCCTGGGGCCTGCCCAGTTCCCGGCTGGCCGCCGACATGGCCGCCAGCTTCTCCGGCTCACTCAAAAGCTCGGCCATCACGGACAGCAGCCGCTCAGCGCTGAGCTCCCGATTCAATATCATGCGGGCCGCCCCCGCATTTTCCAGTTCCCGGGCATTGAACTCCTGATGGTTCTCCGCCGCATAGGGATAGGGAACCAGGATGGCCGGGATTCCCCGGGCTGTGAGCTCGGCAATGCCCGTGGCTCCCGCCCGGAACACCGCCAGGTCAGCCATGGCCATGGCCTGGGGCATATTGTACAGATAGGGCTTCACCAGGAGGTTCTTCGCCGCCGATAAATCAATGCCAGCCGCAGCAATGCGCTGCCGGATGTCCTCATACTCCGTTTTTCCAGTCACATGCAGGATCTGTACCTCAGGATTCCCCGCATAGTACCTGAGCACTCCCACCATAGCCCGGTTGATGCTGCGCGCTCCGCGGCTGCCCCCGGAAACCAGCACCGTCCTTTTCCCCGGATCGAAGCCAAAAGCCTCATAGCCGGCCTCCCGCCGGGCAGAAAGCACCTCCGAGCGAATGGGATTGCCGGTGAAGGTCACCTTGTCCGCCGGAAAATGGACCGCTGCCTCCCGGGACCCTGCGGCAATCCTCGTGACGAATTTCGCCAGGATCTTGTTCGTAATGCCGGGAATCACGTTCTGCTCCTGAATCAGCGTGGGCACATGGAGCAGGCTTGCGGCCATCAGAATAGGTCCGCACACATAGCCGCCTGTTCCTATGACTGCATCCGGTCGGAATTTCTTCACGATACGGGCTGCCTTCACCACGCCGCACATGGCCTTGCCGGCCCGCTTGAAATTCACCAGGGTGAGATGCCGCTCAAAGCCCCGGATATCCACGGTGGCAAAAGGAAAGCCCTCCTTGGGGATGATATCCGCTTCCAGCCCGGCCCGGGTGCCCACATAAAGCACCTCCAGGTCTTTGACCTTCTGCTGTATGGTTCGGATCAGCGTCACTGCCGGATAGATATGGCCGCCGGTGCCGCCGCCTGATACGATGATCTTCACACTAAAACTCCTCTGTTCATTACTGCAGCGCCTTCACCAGGCGCTTGAAATCACGGCCCCGCTCCTCATAGCCGTCATACATGTCAAAGCTGGCACAGGCAGGGGAAAGCAGTACCGTCTGGGGCGGCTTGGCCAGCGCATGGGCCAGCTTCACCGTCTCCTCCATGGAATAACCTGTCTCATGGATATGCTCCGGCGGGTAGCCGGCTGCCAGGGCTGCCTCCTTGAAACGGGCCGCGGCGTCCCCCACCAGAATGAGTTCATCGGTGCGCTCCTTCACCAGTGCCATGAAATCCGACAAATCCGTATGCTTGTCATCTCCACCGGCTATGAACACCAGATGTCCGTCAAAGCTTTCCAGTGCTTTGATGGCCGAGTCCGTATTCGTAGCCTTGGAATCATTATAGTAAGGGACACCCTCAATGGTCGCCACCGGCTCGATACGATGCTCTACGCCGCCAAAGCTCTTCAATACCCGGATCATCCCCGCGGCCGGAGAACCGGCCAGATAGGCCACGGAAGCCGCTGCCAGCGCATTCTCCACATTATGGCCGCCCTTGATTTTCAGCTCATCCACACCGCAGAGCTTCGTGGTCCTGCCCTGCCAGCGGATGGTGAGCACCCCGTCCTGCACAAAAGCCCCCTCCGGAAGCTCCTGCTGCCGACTGAAGAAGAAAATCGTGCTGGGCGCCCGCTCCGCCATGGAACGGGTATGAACATCATCATAATTGAGCACCAGATAGTCGTCCTTCGTCTGGTGGGCAAACAGCTTTTCCTTCATCTGCTGATAAACCTCCAGGGATCCGTGGCGCACCACATGATCCGGTGTCACGTTCAGCACCGCGGCGATCCGGGGATGGAAATCATGGGAAGCCTCCAGCTGGTAGCTGGAGATTTCCGCTGCCACGCAGCCCTCGCTGCCCACCCGCATGACCTCGTCGCAGAGCGGAATGCCGATATTGCCGCCGACGCCCACCTTTTTATGCAGGGTTTCCAGCAGCAGCCCCAAAAGAGTCACCGTGGTGGTTTTGCCGTTAGTGCCTGTCACCGCGTAGATTGGTGCTTTGGCCAGCCGCCAGGCCAGCTCGATCTCACTGATGACCTCGATGCCCCGCTTCATGGCCTCCTGCACCAGCGGAACAGCCACCGGCACCGCTGGCGATACCAGCACTGTATCCACGCCATCCAGCAATGCATTATCCTGTTCGCCGCATTGCAGCTGCACGCCGCAATCCCGCAGGGGCTGCAGATCGTATTTGATATCCGCTTCCTTCTTTGCATCACTGAGGGTCACTGAAGCCCCCAGACGGACAGCCAGCTTTGCAGCCGCAAAGCCGCTTACGCCGGCACCGATGACCAGCATTTTCTTATTGACAAAATCCATGCTATCGTCCCCTTGCTTCAGTTCATTTTCAATATCCATAAAGCCAGTGCACTGAAAAGGATCCCCACTGACCAAAAAACACCCACAACCTTGTTTTCCGACCATCCCTTGAGTTCAAAATGATGATGGATCGGACTCATGAGGAATACCCGCTTCCCCGTGGTCTTGAAGGAAATCACCTGAATGATGACGGAGAGTGCCTCCAGCACGAAGACCCCGCCGATAACCACCAGGAGAACCTCCGTCTTGGTGAGGATAGCCACGCCTGCCAGGGCCCCGCCTAAGGCCAGGGACCCGGTATCTCCCATGAACACCTTTGCCGGATGGGCATTGAAGCGCAGGAAGGCCACACAGGCGGCAGCTATCGCCACACAGAAGACGGCGAGATCAGACTCGCCAAAATGAACGCACACGAACATATAGGCCACCGCAGCGACAGCCACGGTCCCTGCTGCCAGGCCGTCCAGACCGTCCGTAAGATTGACCGCATTCGTAGTGCCGACAAGTACAAAAAACACCAGCACATAGTAGAGGAAGCCCAAATCCACCGAACTGGCCAAAAAGGGCACCCATAGGTCCGTTTTGAGTCCCAGCTCTTCCACGCCGATATAGGTGACCACCACAGCCATGATGATCTGTCCCAGCAGCTTCTGTCTGGCCTTGAGCCCCAGATTCCGCTTGAGCACCACCTTGATATAATCATCGATGAAGCCGATGACAAAATGCCCCAGCATCACGAACAGTGCCAGCAGCACCTTTGTGGAAACATGGGCCGCGATACAGGTGGCAATGAGGATGGCCAGAATAATCATGATACCGCCCATGGTAGGCGTACCGCTCTTCGCCTGATGGCTTTTCGGCCCCTCCTCGCGAATGCTCTGGCCAAACTTGAGCTTATGAAGCTCCGGAATAAAGAACGGTCCCGATAAAAGCACAAGGCCGGCGGCCACCACAGCCGCAATCAACATACTACTATTCGGCATATAAAATACGTCCCCCTATAGCTGAAGGAGCACTGCCCGCAGCAGGCTCCCTGAAATCACAACAAATCAATGATCTTTTCCATCTGCATGCCCCGCGAGCCCTTGAAGAGGATGGTATCTCCCGGCTGCAGCAGCTCATGGAGCTTCTGGCCGGCTTCTTCATGGGAAGCGCAGCGATATACGGCCTGCAGACCTGCCGCCTCAGCCCCATCAGCGATGGAGCCGCCCAGCGTTCCCCGGGTAATCAGCGCATCCGCGCCGATGGCCGCAGCCTCCCGGCCTACCTGCTCATGGGCCGCAGCCGATACACTCCCCAGCTCCAGCATGTCGCCCAGTACCGCAATCTTGCGGCCCGGCGCCACTTCAGCCAGCGTCTTCAGCGCGGCCGCCATGGACATAGGGCTGGCGTTATAGGCATCATTGATGACCGTATATTCGCCCACCTTTTTGTATTCAAAGCGCATCTTCGTGACCTCAAGCCGCTCCAGTCCCGCCTGCATCTCCTGGGCAGTGAAGCCCAAGGCATAGCCCGCGGTGATAGCCGCCAGCGCATTGTCCACATTGTGCCGTCCCACCATGGGCAGCAGGAACTCATGGGTTTCCCCGTCGAATGCCGCGGTAAAGCGGGTCTGCCGACCCTCTGTCCGGATATCACCGCCCCGGACATCCGCCGGCTTTTCCACCCCGAAGGTAAGCACCCGCACGCCCTTTTGGGCTTTGGCGGCCATGGACGCCACATAGGCGTTATCGTTATTCAGGATGACCGTTCCTCCTGCAGGAATAGCCTCCACCATCTCAGCCTTGGCCTTGGCGATATTCTCCAGGGAGCCTAAAAGCTCCATATGGGTTTCCCCCACGTTGGTGACAATGCCAATGGAAGGCAGCGCGATTTTGGCCAGGGCTTCGATCTGATGGAAGCCCCGCATGCCGATCTCGATGACCGCGGCCTGATGACTGTCCGTCAGCTGCAGCAGGGTCAGCGGCAGACCGATTTCATTATTGAAATTGGCCTGGGTTTTCAGCACCTTCCACCGGGAGGACAGCACCGCCGCGGTCAGATCCTTCGTAGTTGTCTTGCCATTGGAACCGGTGATGGCAATGAGCGGCAGCGTAAAGCGCTGGCGCCAGAAAAGAGCCAGCTGCTGATAGGCGGTAAGCGTATCCGCTGGTACCTGAAATACCGTAGCCTCAATTCCGGCTGTCTTTTCCCCTGGACAGCTGCTGCTCACCAGCACGCCGGCCGCCCCTTTTTCCGCAGCCTCCCGGGCAAAGTCCTCACCGTTGAAGCGTTCTCCCTTCAAGGCCAGGAAAAGCACTCCCGGCTCGATTTTGCGGGTATCTGTCACCACCTGGGAAAACTGCTCTCCCGCCTGGTGCAGTACAGCTGCTCCCGCAGCCTTCTGTATATCCGCTAAGCTGAATGCTGCCATTATTTTTTCCCCCTGATTGCCTCGCGGGCAACTTCCTTATCATCGAAATGTATGGTCCGGTCCTTCAGAATCTGATAGTCCTCATGGCCCTTGCCCGCAATGACTACGATATCCTCCGGCTCTGCCAGCTCCACCGCCCGGAAAATAGCCGTACGGCGATCGGTGATTTTCTCATGCTGCTTGCTGCCCAGAGTCTCCCGGACTCCGGCCTCCACCTGGGAAAGGATGAATTCCGGGTCCTCGGTGCGGGGATTGTCAGAGGTGGCTATAACCACGTCGGACAGCTCCGCAGCAATATGCCCCATGATGGGCCGCTTCGTACGATCCCGGTCGCCGCCGCAGCCAAATACCGTAATGATCCGTTTCTTGGCAATCTGCCGGGCCGTGTGCAGGATATTCTCCAGGCCGTCCGGCGTATGGGCATAATCCACAATGACCGAAAAATTCTGTCCCTCATCCACCAGTTCAAAGCGTCCCGGAACACTCCGGAATTCCTGCAGTGTCTGCCGGATACAGGCGGGATCGATATGCTCAGCCAGCGCCGCCCCCACAGCAGACATCACATTATATACATTGAAGATTCCCGTGATCTTCAGCTGCAGCGGCATGGTGCCAAAAGCCCCGGCAATGGTAAAATCCGCGCCGCCTGCATGCACATGGATATCCTGTGCCTGCAGATCCGCGGCCTTATGAATCGCATAGGTGATATGGCTGCAGGCCGCATGCTCCAGCATGGTACTGCCCGCCCCATCATCGATGTTCACCACCGCCGTCTTATTCTGCTTCTGATTGCTGCTGTCGCTGAGCAGGTCAAAGAGCCGGGCCTTGGCCAGCTTGTAATTTTCCAGTGTCTTATGGTAGTCCAGATGATCCTGGGTCAGATTCGTAAACACGGCGGTATCAAATTCACAGCCTGCCACCCGGTTCTGATCCAGTGCGTGAGAGGAAACCTCCATGACCACATAGTCCATCCCCCGGTCCGCCATAAGCGCCAGGGTATGCTGCAGCTCCACCACATCCGGAGTGGTATTGTGGATGGGCAGCACTTCATCCTCGATCATGATCTGGATAGTGCCGATAAGCCCCACCTTATGGCCCGCCGCCCGCAGGATTGCCCGGGTCATATAGCTGGTAGTCGTCTTGCCGTTGGTGCCCGTGATGCCTATGAGGCGCATGCGCCGCGCCGGATAATCATGGAAGTAGGGAACCATGGTCTCCAAGGCTTCCTTGAGATTCTCCACCCGCAGTACCGCAGCACCTGCCGGTGCTGTGATTTCCTTTTCCGTCAGAATGGCCACAGCCCCTTTTTCCACAGCCTGAGGAATGAACTTATGTCCATCCACATGCACGCCGACCATGCATACAAAAAGAGTTCCCGGACCGACCTTGCGGGAATCATGGGCGATATCCCGAATGACCGTATCTTTATCCCCAATGAGCCGGGCTCCCTTCACCAGTGCCGCCAGCTCGCCAAGTGTCTTCTGCATTCCTTTTTCTCCTCCTCTGCCGCCCTCTGCAGGCGAAAGCTAAACCGTACTATATTATAACGCCATTGTTCAGGATTTCGCAACGCGAAATTCTGACAGGATGCTGTAAATAAAAAAGGCTGCGGCAAAAGTCTGCAACAGCCCCTATAAAACTATCCTATGATATCGTAAAATGCACTATTGATGCTTGTCTGAGGCAAAGTAAACCTGTTTGGGAATCACCATACCCAAATCCTTGGCCGCTATGGACTGGATGCGTTGCGGCGACTTCAGGCGGGCAATCTCTATCTTCAGCTGCTCATTCTCCTGCTCCAGCCGCACTGCCGCCTGCTGTGCCTGTACCAGTTCATAGCCGCGGCTCGCACCAATGCTGCTGCAGGTAGTAAGAACCATGCCCATGACAGCCAGCAGCAGGACCAGCAGCAGACAGCGGGAACGCAGATGGGTATTCAGGCAGTGATGCGTATGAAGCCGCGGCTTCGGCACGGCTTCCGTCCCAGCTGGTACTTCCGGTATTTCATAGATTTCTTCATTTTCCAGTCGCTTGGCCAGCATATTCGTCCCCTCCTCCTGCTAATTTTTCTGCGATGCGCAGCTTGGCGCTCTTCGATCGTGAATTCATTTCCAATTCTTCCGGTGCCGCCACCAGCGGTTTGCCCAGCAGCCGGATTTCCGGTTTATGATGGCATATGCATACGGGCAGGTGGGGCGGGCAGATACAGCCCTGGGCCATCTTCTTCAGCGTCTGCTTGGCAATGCGGTCCTCCAGGGAATGGAAGGTGATGATGGCGATGCGGCCGCCGGGCTTCAAATGGGTTACAGCCGTACGGAAAGCCTGCTCCAGTATTCCCAGTTCATCATTCACTTCGATGCGTATCGCCTGGAATATCCTCTTTGCCGGATGACCGCCCGCAGCATTGCGTACCGCCGCCGGAACAGCCTTTTTGATGAGTTCCACCAGTTCCCCGGTGGTCTCCACCGGCTTATCTGACCGGGCCTGCACAATGAACTTCACTATGCGCTTTGCCCAGCGCTCCTCGCCATATTCCTTGAATATCCGGCTCAGCTCCGCCTCTTCATAGGTATTCACCACATCGTAGGCGGAAAAGGCTTTTTCCGGATCCATCCGCATATCCAGCGGTGCATCCTGCATGTAGGAAAACCCCCGCTCCGCTGTATCCAGCTGGTGGGATGACACCCCCAGGTCAAAGAGCACACCATCCACGGCAGCTGCTCCCTGTGCCTGCAATATGGCATCCAGATTCCGGAAATTATCATGGACAATGTCCACCCGGCAGGCCGCCCCGGCCAGCCGTTCCTTTGCCGCAGCGATGGCCTCCCGGTCCTGATCGATACCGATGAGACGGCCCTCGGGACATAAAAGAGCCGCAATGCGCGAGGAATGGCCTGCCCCGCCCAGAGTGCAGTCCACATAGGTTCCCCGGGGATCCGTGACCAGCCCTTTAATTGTCTCCTCCAGCAATACGCTGATATGGTGGAATTCCATATATATTTCCCCTATTCATATACCCAGATCGGCCAGAGTCTCGGCGATCTCCGAAACCGACGGATTGATATCTTCACTGTATTTCTGCCATTCATCCCTGCTCCATACCTCAATGCGGTTGGAAACACCGATGAGCACCACATCTTTTTCCAGCAATGCATACTGCCGCAGGTTTCCCGGTACTAAAAAACGTCCCTGCCGATCACATTCCAGCTGACGTGCTCCAGAAAAGAAAAAACGTACAAAGGCACGTGCCTGGGATTTGGCTAAAGGAAGCTCCCTCAGCTTGGCTGACAAGGCTGCCCACTCTTCCTGCCCATATAAAAACAGGCAGTTGTCCAATCCCTTGGTGATAACGAAAGATTCTCCGAGCTCCGCACGAAAATCTGCCGGCAGTATGACCCTGCCCTTGGCATCAATTGTATGTGCATATTCGCCCATCAGCATCCTTCTTCACCACCTTTGCGTTTTTCTTCCCACAATCCACCACTTTCAACCACTTTTTATCCTATTCTAAGAAAAACATAAAATTCCTGCTACAAAAATAAAAAAATTCCCCGGAAATTTCTCCGGGAGAAAAAGAAAGCCCCTTCATTCCAGGAATGAAAGGGCTTTTAGTGCTATTGACTTATTTTTTCCATCAAACTGAAGCTTTTGAGCCAATTTAGCTCTTGATCCAGCCCAGCCGCTCGAACAGCGGTACATACCGCACCCGTTCCAGGAAGGACTTGAAGGTGTTTTCTGTATGGAATACAGGTACCCGCTCCAGGGCATAGACATTGCTGGCCTTATCCACATTGCCGTATTTGATGGTGAAGGCGGCCTTATAGCCTGCGTCCTTAACCAGGTTCGCAATATGGAGATTATAGGTTCCGGTGGGATAGGCTACAAAATCCACCTTTTTGTTCAGCCGCTTCTCAATATCCTTTTTGGAATTCACCAGTTCATCCCGCAGCTGGTCATCGGTGAGCTCCGTCATGGACTTGTGATTCACCGTATGGGATTCAATCGAGATGCCATTCTGCTCCATCTCCGCTGCCTGCTGCCAGGTCAGATAATTCTTCTGCTTGTCCAGGAAACCGGTGATCACGAAGACAGTGGCCTTGAAGCCATATTTCCGCAAAATTGGATAGGCATTCTGGTAATTGTCCTCGTAGCCATCATCAAAGGTGATGAGCACCGGTTTTTCCGGCAGCTCAGCCCCATTGGACAAGCTGTCATAGAGCTCGCCTGGCGTGATGGTGGTATAGCCATTCTCTGAAAGATAGGCCATCTGCACATCAAAATCCTTGGGCAGCACGGACAGGGAAATGTTCATGTTGTCCACCTTATGATAATTCAGCACCATGACCTTCGTTCCGTTCTCGCTGTCCTTCAGCATCTGGGCTGTCATATTCCGCGGACTCACCAGTATAAAGGGCAGGCAGCAGATAAACAGCACCAGCAGCAGCTTCTTTTTCCAGCCAATTTTTTTCTTCGCGTGAAACCCCTGTATTTTCATATCACCATCTCCCTCCCCTATACCAGGATCTGCGGCTGCGATGCTGCCGCAGGCCAAAAAGCAGCAGGCAGCCCGCTCCCAGCAGCACCGCCAGCCACTGACCGAAATGCAGCGTATGGATGGGCTGAGTGGACAGATACCAGAAGTCGCAGCCAAAGCGGATAAAGGCCACCGCCGCCCCGCTGAGCAGAAAAACACTCCCGGCAGCCAGACGATGCCTGTTTTTATCCAACAGCGAAATCAGTACCGCGGCCAGCAGTGTCAAAAACTGCAGGCCGGCCTGATAAAGGGCCACCGGCTTGAAATACTGATAATCTTCAAAGCCGGAGGGCCGAAAACGATAGTCGATATATTCCACCAGGGTATGGTCATTGGGCAGATCCGAAGGCAGCGGTGCTCCCACCGTCATCTGGGTAAAAAACACCCCCAACTCATTGATGGCTAAGCCCAGAACCATCGCCGGTGCCAGCATATCCAGCCAATGCCAGAAGGAAAGCCTTTTCCAGCTGCAATACAGCCAGATGGCAAGCAAAAAACCCAGAGCGCCGCCATAAAGGGAAATCCCGCCCTGCCAGAACCGCAGGATATCCAGCCATTGGCCGCTGTACAGCTGCCAATGCCCCGCCACATAGCCCAGCCGTGCCAGCAGAAGCCCTGCTGGAAGGCCCCAGAGCAGGAAATCTACCACCACGGAAAAATCCTCCCCCCGCAGCCGCACTGCAATCCATGCAGCCAGCAAGCCTGCCAATACAGCAAGCATCACAATACATCCATATAAATATCCCGCGGCATCTCCGAGAGAAAAAGCAATCAATCCCATAAAAATAACAACCTTCCTGCAATAAAGCCCAGAAAAAAAGCCGCCATCCCCTATAGACAACAGGCATTACCATACACGGCTTTTATTGTACCGCTAAAAGAATGAAAAAACCAGTCCCAATCCCGGGAAAATATGATATAATGCTTTTGTCAGCAAACCAATAGATAACTAGGAGGTTTTTTACTATGACAATCACAAAAGAAATGAGCATCATGGAAGTTGTCCAGAAATATCCGGACACAGCCGAAGTGTTCATGAATGCCGGCATGGGCTGCCTCGGCTGCGCCGCTGCCCGTTTTGAAAATATCGAACAGGGTGCTTCTGCCCACGGCATCGATATCGACGCTCTCATGGAAGGCCTGAACAAGGTCGCTTCTGCTGCCGAATAAAATCGAAAAAAACTGCTGCCCAAGCTATTGGCGCAGCAGTTTTTTTCTGCCCTTTTTTAAGGAACGATATTTCTTTAAAGAGCGGCCTTGATTTTAGCAATGACGTCCTTATATTCCGCATCAGAAAGATATTTTTTATCCGGATTCATCGCAAAAGTCCCGCCCCATTCAAAGCCGTCCCTGTATTTGGGCACGATATGTACATGGCAATGCCCGCTGGTATCCCCATAGGAGCCATAATTGATTTTGTCCGGCTGGAACGCCTTACGGACAGCGGCCGCTACACGGCGCACATCCCCATAAAAGGCGCTGGTCTCCTCCGGCGTCATGTCCACGATCTCACTTTTATGATCCTTGGCCGCCACAATGCAGCGTCCCAGATGGCTCTGTTCCTTAAAAAGCACCAGCACACTGGCCGGCAGCTCGCATATAAAAATGCCAAAGGGATCCAAAAGCTCATTCTCCATACAATATCCACAATTTTTATCCTTCATGATAAAGGCCTCCTTGAAAATAATTTACCTGTTTCCCCTATTATATATCACATCACCAAAATAAGCAATTTATATACTCATAATAGCACCATAACATAATATCAACATTACATATCATCCAATAAAAAAATCCCGATCCTGCGATCGGGATTTTTGCTGTGCTTAGATTTTCAGAGTAACTGCCTGCTGCAGGGTCTGGCGGGCTTCCTGTACCAGCGAATTGATGATGTCGGCCACCGGTTCGATTTTTTGCAGCGGCAGCAGGCTCTGGCCTGCCTGCATCATGCCGTTTTCCACATCACCATCCACTGCGGCCAGCTTGTTGGTGCCGGTTGCCAGCTTCAGCAATGTCTCCTTGTCCGCCCTGCCGGAATGCTCCAGCTCTACGAACTCCTGGGAGAACTTGTTTCTGATGCCCCGTACAGCGCCGCCGATGGTCTGGCCTGTGACGATGGTATCCGTATCCACCGCCTCGATGAGCTTCTGCTTCATATTGTCATGGACCGGGCATTCCGCGGCTACCAGGAACCTTGTTCCGATCTGTACCCCGGCTGCCCCCATGAGCAGTGCTGCTGCCAGGCCTCTTCCGTCAGCAAAGCCGCCAGCCATCACCACCGGAATCTGCACTTCCGGGATCACCTGGGTCATCAGCGCCATAGTGGTGAGCATACCGATATGGCCGCCCGCTTCCATACCCTCAGCCACCATGGCATCGGCCCCAGCCTTTTCCACCCGCTTGGCCAGTTTTACATTGGGAACCACAGGCAGCACCTTGATGCCGGCAGCATGGAAAGCCTCGAAATATGGCACCGGATTGCCCGCGCCCAGGGTCACAAAGGCCGGCTTTTCTTCACAGATGACCTGTACGATCTCATCCCGGTTGGGTGCCATGAGCATCACATTCACCCCAAAGGGCTTCGCGGTGAGCTTCTTCGCCTTGCGGATCTCCTCCCGCACATAATCCGTCGTACGTCCGCCGGCGGAAATGATACCGGCACCCCCCGCATTAGATACCGCGGCGGCCATGCCCGCATCTGAAATCCAGGCCATCGCACCCTGGATAATCGGATATTCTATGCCTAATACTTCCGTAATGCTTTTTGCCACAAAAACTCCCCCTCTGCTTTATTCCCTTTCATTTTATCATGGCCTGGCGGATATTTCCATAAAAAAGAGGCGCCTCCCCGGAAGGAAGCACCTCTTCTGTATTCGTTATTCCCAAAAGGAATCAGCCAAGGATGACGAGGGAATCGCCAACTTTGACGCTCTGGCCTGCAGCTACATTGAAAGCCTTGACCGTGCCGGCAGCCTCTGCCGTGATTTCATTCTGCATCTTCATGGCTTCAAGAATGAGCAGAACATCGCCGGGCTGTACAGCCTGACCTTCGGAAGCTACGAGCTTGATGATCTTGCCAGGCATCGGAGCCGTAACCGTGCTCTCGCCAGCAGCAGCAGCTACAGCAGCCTTCGCCGGAGCAGGAGCCGGAGCAGCCTTCGGTGCCGGAGCCGGTGCCGGAGCAGCCTTCGGAGCAGGAGCAGCAGCCTTCGGAGCTGCCTTTACTTCTTCGACCTCTACTTCATAAGCAGCGCCGTTGACTTTGATATTGAACTTTTTCATTTGAATTCCTCCAAAGCATCATAATTTTTCGGATAAAATATGAAATCAAGCAAGAACGCTGTGACGGCCCAGCATAACCCAGCCTTCACTGCGCTGGATGCGTACCGCTACAACCTTTTTGCCAACCATCATCTGAACTGCAGCGGAAATGGCTGCAACGACTTCCGGGCTGATTTCCTTTGCATCAATTGTCATTAGAAAGTCCCCCATTACAATGGAATATTTCCATGCTTCTTTGCCGGACTCGTTTCGCGCTTGCTAGCCAGAGCATTCAGCGCCGTGATGATACGCGGTCTGGATTCAGACGGCTCGATGATCATATCAACATAGCCGCGCTCGGCTGCCTTGTACGGAGTTGCAAATTCTTCCACATATTCAGCAGTTTTCTGGGCCACATCCGGATCCTTGCGGAAGATGATGTTAGCGGCACCAGCCGGTCCCATAACAGCGATCTCAGCAGACGGCCAGGCCATGACCTGGTCAGCGCCCAGCTCGCGGCAGCACATAGCGATGTAGGATCCGCCATAAGCCTTACGGGTGATCAGGGTAACCTTCGGCACGGTAGCCTCGCTGTATGCGTAAAGCATCTTGGCACCATGACGGATGATTCCGCCATATTCCTGGTTCACGCCAGGCAGGAAGCCCGGTACATCCACCAGGTTCACCAGCGGAATGTTGAAGGCATCGCAGAAACGGATGAAGCGGGCAGCTTTATCCGAAGCATCGATATCCAGGCAGCCAGCCATGACTGCCGGCTGATTTGCAATGATACCAACAGAACGGCCATCAAAGCGGGCAAAGCAGGTGATGACATTCTTGGCGAAATGCTCATGCACCTCATAGAACTCACCATCATCGACGATGGAACGGATGACATCCTTCATATCATAAGGTGCATTCGGATTATCCGGAACAACCGTATCCAGGCTTTCATCCATGCGGGAAGGATCATCCTCTGTTGCTACCAGCGGAGCATCCTCCATGTTGTTGCTGGGCAGGAAGCCGAGCAGATAACGGATCTGCTTGATGCAGTCCTCTTCGTTCTCAGCAGCGAAATGTGCTACACCGGAAGTGGAGTTATGGGTCATAGCACCGCCAAGAGCCTCAGCGGTAACTTCTTCAGCAGTAACGGATTTGATGACTGCCGGGCCAGTGATGAACATCTGGCTGGTATTCTTCACCATGTAGATGAAGTCCGTGATAGCCGGGGAGTAAACTGCGCCGCCGGCACAGGGTCCCATGATGACCGAGATCTGCGGAATCACGCCGGATGCCGCTGTATTTCTATAGAAAATCCCGCCGTAACCGGAAAGTGCATCGACAGCTTCCTGGATACGGGCTCCGCCCGAATCGTTGATGCCGATAACCGGTGCCCCCATCTTCATTGCAAGATCGAGAACCTTCCAGATCTTCTTGGCATGCATCTCACCCAGGGAACCGCCTTCAACGGTAAAATCCTGTGCGTAGGCATAAACAAGGCGGCCGTCCACCGTACCATACCCGGTAACAACACCCTCTGCCGGAAGATCCTTCTTTTCCTGACCGAAGTTCGTGCAGCGATGCTTTACGAACTGATCCAGTTCTACAAAGGTTCCTTCATCAAAGAGCATTTCAATGCGTTCACGGGCCGTCATTTTGCCCTTCGCATGCTGCTTCTCGACGCGCTTTTCGCCGCCAGCCTGCAGAATATGCTCTTTTTTGGCGTTCATAAGATCAATTTTTTCCTGAACAGTAGCCATTTTCTACCTCCTAAATAGCTTGTAATGAACTTACACCATTATTTTACCTCAATGTAAAAATTTTTACAAGTAGGTTTTAAGACCACGTAATAATTACTTGTGCTGGCAAAGCTCAACAAGTACACCATAGGAAGATTTCGGATGTACGAAGGCAATGCTCGCACCGCCGGCACCATAGCGCGGCTTCGTGTCGATCATGCGAACGCCTTTTTCCTGAAGATCAGCGATGGCTGCTTCGATGTCATCCACCCGCAGAGCGATATGCTGGATGCCGCCGCGGCCGCCATTTTTAGCGATGAATTTTGCAATCGGGCTGTCCTCTTCCGTAGCCTCAAGAAGCTCGATCTCACTGCCATTGCCGGTGGGATTGAAGCTGGTCTTTACCTTCTGCTCCGATACGACTTCTTCACCAGTGCAATCAAGGCCAAGAGCCGTGGTCCAGAAGTTCTGGGTTTCCTTAAGATCGCTTACAGCTACCCCAATATGGTCTACGCCTAAAATTTTAAACATTTTATTACCTCCTATGATTTCTTTCCGTTTATTTCAACATGCTGCGCATGATATTTCCAACCACCGTATAAGGATCTGTTTTATGGGCCTTGATGTCCTTTACCAGTCCATCAAGCTTACCATTATCAACGATATTTCGTGTGATGTAGGAACCAATTCCGCTGTTCAAAATATCAAGCATTTCATTCTTTGTACGTTCTGTACGCCTTTGAGTCAGCTGCCCATTTGCCTTGATGTGCTCATGGTGCTTTTCAATGAGACTGATGATTTCCGTCACACCGATATTCTGGTTAGCGATGACCTTCTGGATTGGCGGACGCCATTCCTTCATTACGCCATCGAGATCCAGCATCATGTTGATTTCTGTCACCAGCTTATCAGCCCCGTCGTGATCCGCCTTGTTGATAGCGAAGACATCTCCGATTTCGAGTATGCCCGCCTTGATGGCCTGGATATCATCACCCATGCCTGGGATCAGCACTACCATGGTCGTATCCGCCGCTTTGACGATATCGACCTCTGACTGTCCGACACCAACGGTCTCGACAAAGATGATATCCTTGCCAAAAGCATCCAGTGCCTTGACGGCATCGGCCGTCTTATGGGACAGCCCGCCAAGACTGCCGCGTGTTCCCATGCTCCGGATGAATACGCCCTCATCGAGGGTCAGTCCATTCATACGGATGCGGTCACCTAAAATGGCACCGCCGGAAAACGGGCTGGTCGGGTCAACTGCTATAATGCCTACGGTTTTTCCCTGCTCGCGATATTCCCTCGCAAGTTTATCGGTCAGAGTGCTTTTCCCCGCACCCGGAGGGCCCGTGATTCCCAGGACAAAAGCGTGGCCGGTATGCGGATAAAGCGCTTTCATGATTTCCGTGGCTTCATCGTATTCATTCTCAATTGCGGTAATCGCGCGCGATAAGGCTAACCGGTTTCCGTTTAAAAGTTCCTGTGCAATGTCCATTTCCTGCACCACCCTTTGCCATGAAAAAGGCTTGCCCTCTAAGAAAAATCCAAGAGGGCATTGCCTATACCATTATTTTACGTTGTTCTTGATGAAATCCACGATTGCCGTGGTAGGAGTTCCCGGCGTGAATACCTCAGCGATGCCGGCCTCTTTAAGAGCCGGGATATCGCCTTCCGGAATAACGCCGCCGCCGATGATCAGCGTGTCCTTCATGCCCTTGCCTCTTACGAGGTCAACGACTTTCGGGAAAAGATGGGGATGAGCGCCCGACAGGATGCTCATCGCTACTACGTCAACATCCTCCTGCAATGCTGCTTCAGCAATCTGCTCCGGAGTCTGACGAAGGCCCGTATAGATAACCTCGAAGCCTGCATCACGCAGGGCGCGGGCTACAACCTTTGCACCGCGGTCATGACCATCGAGGCCAGGTTTTGCTACTAATACTCTGATACGTTTTTCCATTTTCGAATCCCTCCAAATCTACTTTGCATTAAAGACTTACATGAGCTTCATATTCGCCGAATACCTTACGCATTACGCCGCAGATTTCGCCCAGCGTTGCATAGGTTCTGACGGCCTTGAGGATGTGCGGCATGAGGTTTTCGTTCTCATCGCTGCAGGCCTTTTCAAGCTCAGCCAGTGCAGCCTCAACAGCAGCATTGTCACGCTTAGCCTTCATCTCAGCCAGCTTAGCCTTCTGCTTTTCACCCACAGAAGCATCTACGCGCAGCAGATTCTTCGGAGCTTCTTCTTCAATCTGGAATTTATTGACGCCGACGATGGTCTTGGCACCGGACTCAACATCCATCTGCCATTTGTAAGCACTGTCCTGAATTTCCTTCTGGATGTAGCCCTTCTCGATGGCTGCAACAGCGCCGCCGATCTCGTCGATCTTCTTGATGTAATCCCAAGCCTCAGCCTCGATCTTGTTGGTCAGAGCCTCAACATAGTAGGAGCCTGCCAGCGGATCGATGACATCAGCCAGGCCGCTCTCGTAAGCAACGATCTGCTGCGTACGCAGAGCGATCATTACGGATTCCTCAGTCGGCAGAGCCAGCGCTTCGTCGCGGGAATTCGTATGGAGGGACTGGGTGCCGCCCATGACAGCAGCTGCTGTCTGGAGTGCAACACGGACGATGTTGTTGTTCGGCTGCTGAGCAGTAAGCATGGAGCCTGCTGTCTGGGTATGAACACGCAGCATCATGGATTTCGGCTTCTGGGCATGGAAGCGTTCTTTCATGACCTTAGCCCATACGCGGCGGGAAGCACGGAACTTTGCGACCTCTTCGAGAACGTTGTTATGCGCATTCCAGAAGAAGGAAAGGCGGCCAGCGAAATCATCCACGTTGAGGCCGGCCTTGATAGCTGCTTCAACATAAGCGATACCATCAGCGATGGTGAAAGCGATTTCCTGGGAAGCCGTGGAACCTGCCTCGCGGATATGATAGCCGGAGATGGAAATTGTATTCCATTTCGGTACATTCTTGGAACAGAATTCAAAGATGTTCGTGATGAGACGCATGGAAGGACGCGGCGGGAAGATATACGTACCGCGGGCTGCATACTCCTTCAGGATATCGTTCTGGATCGTGCCCTTGAGCTGATCCGGAGTGACGCCCTGCTTCTCAGCAACAGCAATGTACATAGCCAGCAGTACGGAGGCCGGTGCATTGATGGTCATGGAGGTGGAAACCTTGCCGAGATCGATCTTGTCGAAGAGGATTTCCATATCAGCCAGGGAGTCGATGGCAACACCAACCTTGCCTACCTCGCCCTCGGAGATATCATCATCGGAGTCATAGCCGATCTGCGTCGGAAGGTCAAATGCGCAGGAAAGGCCCGTAGCGCCGGATTCGATCAGATAGCGGTAACGCTTGTTGGATTCCTCAGCTGTGGAGAAACCTGCATACATGCGCATCGTCCAGAAACGGCCACGATACATGGTCGGCTGTACGCCGCGGGTATAGGGATATACACCAGGGAAGCTGATCTCCTCTGCATAGTCCGTATCCTTGATATCCAGCGGCGTGTAGAGACGCTGCTCAGGAAGATGCGGGCGTTCCGGGAAACGTGCAATTGCCTTCTGTACACTGGCTTCATAGGCAGCCAATTCAGCTTGGATTTTTTCATTGCTCATAGTAGAAATAAACCTCCTATTTTTCCTTCTTCATAAAGTCATTCTGCTGATACTTTCTACGAGAATTGCGAAAATCCTCTTATTTCTTCATTGTACCAGTCTCTATAAATCTTTCATGCCAGGACAGCGCTTCCTTGATGATATGCGGTGTCTGGGCATGTTTAGTCGCAGCGTCAGCTCTCTCAAAATAATCCTGGAGCATAGGCTTGAAATCCGGATGCGCGCACTTCTCAATGACTTCTTTGGCGCGCTTCTTCGGGGACAGACCGCGGAGATCTGCCAGGCCCTGCTCGGTGACGATGATATCCACATCGTGCTCCGTATGGTCCACATGGGAAACCATCGGCACTATGGAGGAAATCAGACCGTTCTTGGCTGTGGAGGCCGTGAAGAAGGTCGTGAGGTACGCGTTGCGGGCAAAGTCGCCGGAACCGCCGATACCATTCATCATCTTGGTACCCATGATGTGGGTAGAATTCACATTGCCGTAGATATCTGCCTCAATGGCCGTATTCATGGCAATGATACCGATGCGGCGGGCAACCTCCGGGCTGTTGGCAACCTCCTGAGGCCGCAGCACAATGCGCTTACGGTATTCCTTGATATTCTTGTAGAAGCGATCCAGGCCTTCCGGTGAAGGCGACAGCGCCGTACCGGATGCGAAGCTCAGCTTGCCGGCATCGATAAGGTCAAACATGCCATCCTGGATGACCTCGGTATAAACCGAGAGATCCTTGAGATCCGAATCAACGAAACCGCTGATTACAGCATTGGCAACATTGCCCACGCCGGACTGCAGCGGCAGAAGGTTCTTCGGCATACGGCCGGCTTTGATCTCCTGCTGCAGGAACTCAACAAAATAATGAGACATCTTCTTGGAATTCTCATCAATCTCACCAAAGGGACGCGTATGATCCTTGATATCGCACGGAACAATGAACTTGATCTTGTCCGGCGTGCAGGGAATGTACGGCGTACCGATGCGGTCATTGGCCTTTACCAGCGGAATCGGCAGACGATGCGGTGGATCCAGCGGCACATAGATATCATGCATGCCTTCCAGTTCCAGCGGCTGGGTTACATTTACCTCAACGATGACCACATCAGCAGATTGCACATAGGACGCCGAATTGCCCATGGAAGTCGTCGGGATGATATTGCCTTCTTCTGTGATGGCACAAGCCTCCACAATAGCTACATCGATCTTGCCGCCAAGATATCCATAACGAGCCAGCTGGGCTGATTCGCTCAGATGCAGGTCACAGTAATCCACCTCGCCGGCATTGATCTCTGCCCGCAGGGTCTTATTTGTCTGGTACGGCATGCGGAAAGCAATGCCATGGGCCTCTGCCATTGCGCCGTCAAGCTCCTGGCCAGTGGATGCACCAGTCCACAAATTGATTTTAAAGGGGTCCTTTTTCATGCGCTCAGCCAGCGCCAAAGGAACAGCCTTCGGATACCCGGACGGGGTGAATCCGCTCGTACCAACATTCATGCCTGGCTTGATATAGGCTGCGGCCTCTTCAGCCGTAACGATCTTTGCCTGCAATTCCTTGTTGCGTACGCGATTGAGAATATCAATCATTGAAAATCCTCCCTCACCAGTCCTGCTAGGGGACTGTATTTTTCTGATACAGTGGTACTATGCCAACCCTACAAAAGAGGGACAACGGATACCAATAATAACTGTTGGCTATTATCTCCTATAAGCATAGGTTATTATAGTAATATGTATCAATTATTATACCTCATGAACAAGAATACCACTCCAAGGAAACGCCGTCAAGATAGATATTTTCACGGCTTCCACCCAAATCAGAAATCCAGAAAAAAGCTTATAGCTTTTTGGAATGGTCTCTTTATTCCAAGGGGTTTTTCCCATAGATACAGCTTATTTACGTGTAATATGATAGGACAAACTGCTGAGTCCCACGGACAGGTCCTCGTTGACAATATGCATAGAGTCAGGAACAGCCATTTTTATGGGGGCAAAATTCCATATGCCCCGCACACCAGCCGCTACCAGCTGATCCGCTACCCCCTGGGCAAAGGCCGCCGGCACGGCGATGATGCCGATATGAATCCGTCGCTGCCGTACGATTTCCGCCAGCCGGGCGATGTCGTCCACCCGCACATGGTTTACAGTCCGACCGATCACGGCGGGATCCTGATCGAAAAGTGCCACCAGATTGAACCCCAGGGATATGAAATTCTGATAATTGGCCAGAGCTGCGCCCAGATGGCCAATGCCGATCACCGCGATATTCCAGTGATTGTCCAGCCCCAGGATCTCCCCCACATTGCGCTTGAGCTCATTCACATAGTAGCCCACGCCCTTTTTGCCAAACTGTCCAAAGGAAGCCAGGTCCTTGCGGATCTGCTCCGCTGTAATGCTGAGCCGCCGCCCCAGTTCCTCCGAGGATATGATATCTATGCCTTCATCCTGCGCCAGGCGCAGTGTACGAAAATAAAGGGGCAGACGATCAATGGTCGCCTTGGATATTGCTGCCTGTTCTTTCAATGTGAAACCTCCGTTACATCTTCTTTTCAATGACCGCTGCCAATGCACACAGGAACCAGAGCAGCATGGAAGACGGAATATTGAACAATACATCGTCAGTGATGCCGTTCAGAGCCACGGACACCAGTGCCAGTCCAATGCCCAGCAGCAGGCCGTTGAGCAGCTCGGATGACCGATAATTCTTCGAGCGCAGCGCCATTCCCATGGTGCCGAAGAACCAGGTAAAATAGGCCAGGGCTCCGGCAATGCCGATTTCCGCCGCATAGTTCAGATAGATATTATGGGCATGGACAATGCGGATTGCTGCGTCATTGATGTAAAAGTCATACTCCGGATAGACCATCCAGTAGGCTCCCCAGCCAATGCCCAGCAGCGGATGATCCATGATCATGGCCAGTGTGCTCTCCCAGAAGGCCAGGCGCATTTCCGATGAGGTATCCATCTTCGTGAATACCGACACCAGCCGCTCGGCCAGCGCTGAGTCCATTGCCAGAATGGCTGCCCCCAGCAGCACCACCGCCAGCAGGATCTTCCGATTTTTCAGCACGCCGTAGCCTGCCAGCACCACCGCTATGGTGAGGCAGGCGCCCCGGGCGTAGGTCATGGCCAGGCAAAGGGCCAGCAGCACCATGCCGGCACCCAAAAACAGCCGCTGCCGTTTCTCCCTGACCTGCAGGAATACGCCAAAGGCCAGGCAAATGGCCGCATCCAGATACCCCGCCAGGATATTGGGATTCTCCCAGGTGGAAAAAACACGTTTCTTCAGTTCCGGGAAGGCATCCCCATCCACCCATTTCATGGCGCTGGTATCAATGCCGAATATATATTGATAATAACCATAGAGAACCACGCAGGCAGCGGCTGCCGCCAGGGCCCCCGCAATCCAGCGCACCTGCTCCGGCCGGGTAACGTTCTGCCCCACCAGCAGATAGGTCAGCAGATACACCCCCACCAGATTGTAATAATTGTAGAAACTGAAAGCGGGATTGGGGGACACGGCAATGGAAGCCGCACCGCAGAGGGCAAAAATCACCACCGGCCAGTCAAACGGCAGCCGCCGGAAATGCACGGTCTTGTCCAGCCGCAAGCGCAAAACGTAAAAAACAACGCCCACCAGCAGGGCAATCTCCGCCGCCGCCGGCGACAGCGCAATGAAAAAGCTCTCCGCCAATATCGCATAAAAAACGCCCGCTGCCAAAAAATCCAGCGTGCCCTTTGATTTCATTATACTCACATCATCTCACCTTTCCCGATTGCTGTACAAAAAGAAAACCAATTACAAGGATATATTCTATCTTTATAACTGGTTTTCCTGTTTTCTATTCTTTTTTATTCAGCAGCTGCTGCCGGATGCCCCCGATGAGATACAGGGACCCGGCCGCACAGAGCAGCCGTTCACCATTGGCCAGCTCCAGGGCCCGGGAAAGGGCCTCGGCGGGGTCAGGCTGCACCTCCACATGCTGGGTGCGGATCTGCCTGGCTACCACGGCGGGATCTGAGGCCCGCTCGGAATTCGGCGCCGTAACCACCACCGTATCATTGGGCCGCAGCAGTGTTTCCAGCATGGTATGGATATCCTTATCCTTCAGGATTCCCAGCAGGATCACCCGTTCCTGGGCCGGGTAATAAAGATCCAGGCTCTGGCGAAGTGCCCGCATGCCATCAGGATTATGGGCCCCATCGATGATGATGCGCTGGCCGCCCTGATCCATTCGCTCAAAGCGTCCCGGCCAGCTGGTGATAGCCAGGGCCAAGGCAATGGTTTCCGGCGTGATGCGTTCATCCGTATTATGCAGCAGCTGGGCTGTCATCACGGCCAGCGCGCTGTTTTCAATCTGATGGGCTCCCAGCATCTGCAGATCATAGGGCTCCTTCACTGCTCCCAGCAGCCCGGAGCTGAACTCCAGATGCTGAGCCTGCCCATCGAAGCTCACAAAGGAAGAGGAAAAATCCTGTCCCGCAATGAAGATATCGGTGTTTTTTTCCGCTGCGGCTGCCTGCAGGATCTTCAAAGGCTCCCCGGCGGCCGCGGTGACCACGGGAACGCCAGCCTTGATGATCCCCGCCTTGTGATGGGCTATGCCCGCCAGCGTACCGCCGCAGCGATCCGCATGCTCCATGGTCACATTGGTGATCACGGATACCTCCGGAGTGATCACGTTGGTGGAGTCCAGCAGCCCGCCCAGGCCCACCTCAATCACCGCATATTCCACGGACTGCTGCTTGAAATACCAGAAGGCCGCCGCGGTGAGGATCTCAAACTGGGTGGGCTGCTCTGCCCCGCCCGCCACCATTTTATCCGCTGCAGCCCGGGCCGCAGCAATGCTGTCCGCAAAATCCTGTTCACTGATGGTCTGCCCATCAATCTGCATGCGCTCCGTATAGGATAGCAGATGCGGGGACACATACATGCCCGTACGGATGCCCGACTGGGTCAGGATACCGGCCAGCATGGCCGTAACAGAGCCCTTGCCATTCGTTCCCGTCACATGGATGGTCCGGTACTGCACCTGGGGCCGGCCCAGCAGCTCCATGAGCTGCTGGATACGGGTCAGGCCCAGCTGACTGCCGAACACGTTGAGATCCTCCAGATACTGTAATGCCTGCGCAAAATTCATTTCTTTTCCCTCAATCTCAATCAAAGCTTTGCCAGATAAGCCAGGCGTTCCTGTACTGCCGTCCGCTTCTCCTCATAGCCCTGCTGCTTTTCCTTTTCCTTGGCCACCACAGCCTCCGGTGCCTTGGCCAGGAAGCCCGGATTGGAAAGCTTGCCTTCCAGCCGTTTGACTTCCTTATTGAGATTTTCCAGTTCCTTGTTCAGGCGGGCCGTCTCCTTTTCCACATCGATGAGTCCCTTCAGTGGCAGATAGATCTCCACCCCATTGACCACGCCGGCCATGGCATTTTCCGGCTTTTCAGCCTCAGCAGGCTGCACCGTGACAGGCTCTGCTGCCGCCAGCACCGTCAAATAACCCTCATTGGCCGCAAAGACCTGCTGCAGCCTGGCATCTGTAAAATGCAGAATGACCTCGCTCTTCCTGCCAGGTGCCGCATTTACCTCAGCCCGCAGATTCCGCACCGTCTTGATGGTCTCCATGATCGCCGTCATATGATTCTCACTGGCATCATCCATAAGTGCCGTCTCCGCCGTCGGCCAGGCAGCCGTCATGACGCTCTTGCCCTCATGAGGTATATGCTGCCAGATTTCCTCTGTGATAAAGGGCATGAAGGGATGCAGCAGCCGCAGGGTGTGCTCCAGTACATAGCCCAGCACATACTGAGCCGTCTGGCGCGGCCGCTGATTCTCCTTATCGTAGAGGCGGGCTTTGGCCAGTTCGATATACCAGTCACAGAACTCATTCCAGATGAATTCATAGATCATGCGGCCGGCCTCACCAAGCTCGAATTTTTCCAGATTCTCCGTCACATCCCGGGCCGTCTTGGCATAACGGCTCAGGATCCAGCGATCCGCCAGGGTATAATCCTCGGCTGCGGGCACGAAGCTCTTATCAAAACCCTCCAGATTCATGAGCATGAACCGGGAAGCATTCCAAAGCTTATTGGCAAAGTTGCGGGCTGATTCCACCCGCTCCCAGTAGAAGCGCATATCATTGCCCGGCGTATTGCCCGTAATGAGCATGAACCGCAGGGTATCCGCACCGTATTTCTCCACGACCTCCACCGGATCTATGCCATTGCCCAGGGACTTGCTCATCTTGCGGCCCTGGCTGTCGCGCACCAGCCCATGGATGAACACATGCCTGAAGGGGATGTCCTTGCCGAATTCCAGCCCCATCATGACCATGCGGGCCACCCAGAAGAAAATGATGTCATAGCCGGTCACCAGTGTGCTGGTAGGATAGAACTGCTTCAGCTCCTCCGTATTTTCCGGCCAGCCCATGGTCTCAAAAGGCCAGAGACCGGAGCTGAACCAGGTGTCCAGCACGTCCTCATCCCGGCGCAGATGCCGGCTGCCGCATTTGGGGCAGCTGGTCACATCCTCCCGGGAGACGATGGTCTCGCCGCAGTCCTCGCAGTACCAGGCCGGAATGCGATGCCCCCACCAGAGCTGACGGGAAATGCACCAGTCGCGGATATTTTCCAGCCAATTGCAGTAGATCTTCGTGAACCGTTCCGGAACGAACTGGATCCTGCCGCTCTTCACCGCCTCGATGGCCGGCTTGGCCAGGGATTCCATTTTTACGAACCACTGCTTGGACACCAGCGGCTCCACGGTGGTATGGCAGCGGGAGCAATGCCCTACTGCATGCTCATGCTCTTCCACCTTGACCAATACGCCGGTTTCCTCCAGTTCCCTGACCAGGGCCTTGCGGCATTCGTAGCGATCCATGCCCGCATATTTTCCGGTATTCTTGGACATGGTGCCATCATTTTCGATGACCTTGATCTGCTCGAGACTGTGGCGCTCACCCATCTCAAAATCATTGGGATCATGGGCCGGCGTGACCTTGACAGCGCCAGTGCCGAACTTCGGATCCACATAGGCATCCGCAAAGAGCGGAATGCGGCGGTTCACCACCGGCAGGATGAGCATTTTTCCCACAAGATCCCTATAGCGGGCATCATCCGGATGCACCGCCACACCGGTATCGCCGAACATGGTTTCCGGCCGGGTCGTGGCAATCTGCACGTACTGATCCGTGCCCTCGACCTGATAGCGCAGATGCCAGAGGTGGCCGTTCTCATTTTCATGCTCCACCTCAATATCAGACAATGCCGTATTACACCGCGGACACCAATTCGTGATACGGGTCCCCTGATAGATGAGCCCCTTTTCATAAAGGCTCACAAACACCTCACGCACAGCCTTGGAACAGCCTTCATCCATGGTGAACCGCTCCCGGTCCCAGTCGCAGGAAGCCCCCAGGGAACGCAGCTGATACATGATACGGCTGCCATAGGTTTCCTTCCAATCCCATACCCGTTCCAGGAACTTCTCCCGGCCCAGGTCATAGCGGGTCTTGCCTTCTTCCCGCAGTGCGCCCTCCACCTTGGCCTGGGTGGCGATGCCGGCGTGATCGCAGCCTGGCATCCAGAGAGTGTTATAGCCCTGCATACGGCGCCAGCGGATGAGGATATCCTGCAGGGTATTGTCCAGTGCATGCCCCATATGCAGCTGCCCGGTGACATTCGGGGGCGGAATCACGATGCTGTAAGGTTTCTTGCTCTTATCCACCTCGGCGTGGAACAGCTTATTTTCCTCCCAGTATTCATACCATTTCTTCTCAAAGGATTTGGGGTCATAGACCTTCGGAATGTTGTTCTCTTCCATTGAATTGCCTCCTAATAAAATGCAAAATAAAAGCCCTCCCGCCCGCAAAGGACGAAAGGACCTGCTTTCGTGGTACCACCTAAGTTCCCGTGCCTGCCGCACGGCTCTGCGCCTAACGCCGCATCCGCGTCCAGGCCTACTCCGTTCAGCCTGGCGGCTCCAAAGCTACCTTCCGCAGATCTCCAGAAGAACCTCCCACCAGCGGTTCTCTCTCTTGGCTGTCAGACCATGCGTACTCCTCTTTGTCATTGCCTTTATACAGCTCTAAATTATAGCACAGCATCTTCCGCCATGTCAATTTTTCTGCACCCGATCCTCCTGGCGGCGGCACTCCTGATGATGGGCTTTTTTTTGACTGTACATAAGCCCGTCAATATGCTTTTGAAACTGCTGCGCATCCATCCCGGATGCTGGATCATAAACGCCATAGCCCATACTCAGGCTCAAATGATAAGGCTTCGCGGAAAATTCGTTGAAATAGCGCAGCTCAGCCTCAATACGATGCACAATGCCCATCAGCTCAGCCGCCTGCAGCTGCCCGCTGATGACCACCCAGAATTCATCGCCCCCATACCGGGCGACCACGTCCCGAAGCCGCACGCAGCGGCGCAGGATATCCGCCGTATTGCGCAGCGCATCATCTCCGGCATCATGCCCGTATTCATCATTGATCCGCTTAAAGGAATCGATATCCACCATGATGGCGGCAAATCCCTGCTGCTCCGCATTGCGGATACGCTCCTGCAGGATCCATTCCAGCTGACGGCGATTGCAGGCACCGGTAAGGAAGTCTGTAATCAGATCCCGGCTCTGGATCGTCACAAAAATGACCATAAGGGAAAAAGCAATGCCCCCGGCAACCAGATTAGCTCCTGTCAGCAGCAGCAGCCCGGCACAGAGCCCCGGCGGAACCAGAAAAAACAGCAGCGAATAGAACCGGGATGCATCAAGCCGGCGATGAAAGCGCAGCGCCATCACTGCCAGGACAAGGATACCCAGGGAAAGGAGCAGCAGATGCAGCGCAAACCACGGACCACGATGATAGATTCCCTGTCCATCAAAGAGGTAATACCAGCCGGTCCATGGCGTTGACAGGGTCAGCAGGCCATCCATCAGGCACAGGCTTCCCATGCCCCATAACCACCCCTGTCCCTGTCCTTTTACGGAAAAGATATTACAGCGGAAATACCGGAAGGCCATCCATAATATGGGGATATACAGCAGATAAGCAAAAAACCAGACCAGTTGTTCCAGCAGGACCAGGTTGCAGGCCGCAGTAAAACAGGTCCCTGCATTAGCTGCCAGCAGCAGCATTGCCGCAGCAACCATACGGTGAAAGATCTTCCGCTGATGGGAGATCCTGTCGCCACGGCGCCGGGACATGATATAAATGAAGAGCAGCATAAAAAAAGCATACATGTCTATGCTCAATGTTTCTGTTAAATAAGTCATTCTGGAACTCCTTATGCACGGACCATCTTCCTAGACCTTTTCATTATATCACACCCATGACCTTTTGGCTATAAAAAAGGGGAGCCTTAAAGACTCCCCTCAGTTTCTCTGCACTAGCCGCCCCTGGACCCGGTAATGCTGTATGTTATTGGATAATCTCAGCTTTCATCATGGAGTTCCTGTGAATTCAGCAGTGCCGTAATCTTTACCCCGGAAGTATTGTTCAAATCAAGGAACTCCCCATCCGGCGTCTGCACAACAGGCAGTGCGCTCATACGGCTGTCATCAATATAGACAATCTTGGCCCGCTTGCCATTGGACAGCTTAAGCCAGCTGCCATTCAACGCATGACATATTTTGCGGATGAACAAAACCCCATACTCCGTATCCAACCGCCCATTCATGATATCATCAGAAAGCACGCCAAAAACCTCAAAGGGATTTTTCTTCTTTGCATAGACCCGATTCGCGGCCATGGCATCATATATATCGGCAATAGCCAGAATACGGCCAAAATCATTGATTTCTGCCGCCTTGGTTCCATGCGGATAGCCCGAGCCATCATTGCGCTCATGATGCTGCAGCACTCCCATGAGGATATCCGTCTCCTCCCGAAGCTGACCATACCGCAGCATTTCATAGCCCAGCTCCGCATGACGGCGGACCAGCTTCAGCTCCGTACTGGTCAACCGACCCGCTTTATTCAGTATATCATTGGAAATCCGCAGCTTGCCCACGTCATGGATAAGCCCGGAAATAATCAGCTTCTGCCGCTGCGCACGGGGCATCCGCAGCCATTTTCCCATGAGCCCCGCCAAAATAGAAACATGGATGCTGTGATGCAGCAGATACTCCCCATCCCGCACCATGTTATGGATCTGCGTGACTGCCTTCGCTCCATCGCACAGCTGCATAAGCAAGCCACTGGCAGCCAGATTTCCCACGACCTCCATATCCACCTCGCCGCTCTTCAGCGCCCGGGCAAAGAGTACCCGCAGTTCCTCGAATACGTCCAGGTAACAGCGCACATAATGCTCATCCAACAGATATTCCGGCTGCGCCGCTGCCGATGACTCCGCAGATGGCTGCGCCGTCTCCCCTGGTTGTACCGCTGCAGCCGGCTCTACCGGATCCGGCTCATGAATATATACAGAAAAAATAGGACGTTCCAGCAAGGAAAAAATCAATTTATTTGTGAGGGGCGTTCCCTCCCCAATCAAAATCGTTGCATCCTCTGCATAGATGGGATGTCCCACCACCATGCCGGCCTTTAAATCCTCTATGGCATACTGCTTTAACACTGGTATCGCTCCTCCTGGCTCATTTTGCGAACATATCCTTATGACCTACATAACAATGTTAATTTTGACATTCATCCATAAAAATCCTGCTGACGGTAATATTTATTTTTCTGACGGAAAAAGTACCCAATGAAATGAGTAAAACAGAAATCCATCTCTCCCGCATAAAAATACTGCCGCCGTCAAAGGCCCATCCAGGCACCTGACAGCGGCAGCATTGCTGCTTTATTTCACAACGATATTCACTAATTTTCCTGGTACGCAGATGGTCTTTACGATGGTCTTGCCTGCGGTGAGCTCCTGTACCCGCGGCTGGGCCAGGGCGGCCTGCTGCATTTCCTCACGCCTCAGATCCGCGGCCACAACCAGCTTGTCACGGACCTTGCCGTTGATCTGCAGCACGATCTCCACCTCTGCCTGCACCATGGCCGATGCATCATACTGGGGCCAGCGCTGCTTATGGACGCTGCCATTGCCAACGATGCGGCTCCAAAGCTCCTCTGTCATATGAGGTGCAAAAGGCGCCAGCATCTTGATGATGTTCAGCGATACCTCCCGCACCAGGCCGCCATTCACCGTAGTGGACTCCTGGAAGCCATAGAAGGCATTCACCAGCTCCATGATAGAGCTTATCGCCGTATTGAACATGAACCGGTCGCCCAGATCATCCGTAACCTTCTGCAATGTCACATGGAGGATGCGGCGCAGTTCCTTTTCCTCGCTGGTAAGGGTGCTCACATCATAGGTGTCCGAAGCAGCCTTGATCTTATCCTCAAAATGACCCACAATGCGCCATACGCGGTTCAGGAAACGATAGGCTCCCTCTACCCCCTGATCGCTCCATTCCAGGTCGCGCTCCACCGGAGCCGCAAAGAGAATGAAGAGCCGGGCTGTATCCGCACCGTATTTCCCAATGATTTCCTCCGGGGATACCACATTGCCCTTGGACTTGCTCATCTTGGAGCCATCCTTGATGACCATGCCCTGTGTCAGCAGATTTCTGAATGGCTCGTTGAAATCCACCAGCCCTGCATCCTTCAGCACCTTGGTAAAGAACCGGGAATAGAGCAAATGCAGGATTGCATGCTCAATGCCGCCGATATACTGATCCACAGGCGCCCAATAATTCACCTTGTCCCGGGCAAAGGGCTTCTCTGCATTGTGGGGATCCGTATAGCGCAGATAATACCAGGAGGAGCAGATAAAAGTATCCATGGTATCTGTTTCCCGTTTTGCCGGGCCGCCGCATTTCGGGCAGGTGCAGTTCACGAAGGACGCGGACTGCGCCAGCGGAGATACCGCCCCCTGCTCGAATTTCACATCCTCCGGCAGCCGTACCGGCAGTTCCTCCTCCGGTACCAGCACCTCACCGCAGTGAGGGCAGTAGATGACCGGAATGGGCGCACCCCAATAACGCTGGCGGGAAATGAGCCAGTCACGCAGTCGGTAGTTGACCTGGCGCTTGCCGAAGCCCTGGGCTTCCGCCTCATCAATGATGGCTGACATGGCCTTGTGCATCTCCATGCCCGTGAATTTGCCGGAATTCACCAGCACACCATCCTTATCCGTATAAGCCGCGGTCATATCCTCCAGCTTCAGCTCTGTATCCTTGGGCTGCAGAGTCAGGATAATAGGCAGATTGTATTTCTTGGCAAACATCCAGTCGCGCTGATCGCCGGAGGGAACGCCCATGACGGCCCCGGTGCCATACTCAGCCAGCACATAATTGGTCACCCAGAGCTCCACCTTGTTGCCGTTGAAGGGATTGACTGCATAAACGCCGGTGAAGATGCCTTCCTTTTCCGATTCGCTGGAGGTGCGCTCCAGATCTGACTGATTGCGGGCCTTTGTGCAGAACGCCCGGATATCCGCTGCCTTCGGATTGTTCTGCAGCAGCTTTTCCACAATGGGATGCTCTGCGGCCAGGGCTACGAAAGTGATTCCATAGGCCGTATCCGGACGGGTGGTATAAACTGCCAGCTTCTCCCCCAGTTCCGGCACATCGATATTGAATTCCAGGCCCTCACTGCGGCCGATCCAATTCTCCTGCATGGTCTTGACCCGTTCCGGCCAGCCCTTGAGCTCCTTCAGATCCTCCAACAGTACATCAGCATAGTCCGTAATCTTCAGGAACCACTGGGAAAGGTCCTTCTTCACCACATCGGAATCACAGCGCCAGCACTTGCCGTCGATGACCTGCTCGTTGGCCAGTACGGTCCCGCAGGTATCGCACCAGTTCACCGATGCCTTTTTCTTGTAGGCCAGGCCCTTTTTATAGAAGAGCTCGAACAGCCACTGGGTCCAGCGATAATACTCCGGACGGCAGGTCTCCACCTCCCGGTCCCAATCATAGGAAAGCCCCATCTCCCGCTGCTGGCGCTTCATATTCTCAATATTGGAATAGGTCCAGTCCGAGGGCTTCACGCCATGCTTGATAGCCGCGTTTTCCGCCGGCATGCCAAAGGCATCAAAGCCCATGGGATGCAGTACATTATAGCCTGCCATGGTCTTGTAGCGGGCCAGCACATCACCGATGGAGTAATTGCGCACATGTCCCATATGGAGATTGCCCGATGGATAGGGGAACATCTCCAGCACGTAGTATTCCGGCTTCGTGCGATCCATTTCCGTGGTATAGGCATGCTCCTCCTGCCACTTTGCCTGCCATTTCTTCTCAATTTCCTGCGGTGCATATCTTTCCATCCTGTTTCCTCCTCAAAGTTCAGCTGTTGTCTTCCCAGCCGTTTCAACAATAAAAAAAGCCCTGGCTTTTTACAGCCAGGGACGATGATATCGCGGTACCACCCTGATTGACAGCATTGCTGTCCTCTCTTGATCTTAACGGGATCAGCGTCAGCCCGCCCAGCGTCCGCAAAAGACACCGCACCGGCCGCTCCTCCGCAGCGAGTTCAAGGTATCCTGGTCCGGCTCGCATCCACCGCCGGCTTTCTGTCCTCAGGAGAAGCCCCTACTATTCTGCTTCATGGGATTTTGCTGCATAGCAAAGCTATGCACTATTTTGTATTATATCCTATCCGCTGCGGCCGCGTCAAGCATCAAAGGTAACGCAGCCAGATATAGGCACTGCTGATCACAATGGAAATCAGCATGAGCGGGAAGGCTATTTTCATAAAACCGAGAAAAGAAATCTGCTGTCCCCGCTGGGCCGCCATGGAAGCCACCACCACGTTGGCACTGGCCCCGATGAGAGTGCCGTTGCCGCCCAGACAGGCTCCCAGGGAAAGAGACCACCAGAGAGGATCCAGGTTCGTAATCCCCATGGCCCCCATATCCTTGATGAGGGGGATGAGCGTAGCCACAAAGGGAATATTGTCAATGAAGGCCGAGGCTATTGCACTCATCCACAGGATGAGCATGGCCGTCGCATTCAGATTGCCGTTGGTGAGCTTCACCGCCTCGGCGGCCAGCATGCTGATCACACCGGTCTCCACCAGGGCCCCCACCAGGATGAACAGGCCGGCGAAAAAGAAGATAGCCAGCCATTCCACCTTGCTCAGCACCTTGGTAATCATGGATTCATCCCGGGAATAACTGATGAGCAGCAGCAGGCTGGCGCCTGTCAGTGCAGCCGTAGCCGTTTCCAGATGCAGCAGACTGTGGGTCACAAACAGAAAAATCGTGACCGCCAATACAAACAGGCATTTTTTCAGCAGCACCGGATTGGTGATCTGCTTGTCCGCCTGCAGGTGCATGACCTGGCCCCGCAGTTCCTCCGTGGTATGGAGCCCCTTATTGTAAATGAGAACGAGCAGCAGCTCAGTGACAGCGAAAATCACGATGCAGATGCCCGTAAGATTGGAAATGAATGCCATGAAATCCAACCCTACCGCACTGCCGATCATAATATTCGGCGGATCCCCGATAAGGGTTGCCGTTCCGCCAATGTTCGAAGCCAGGATCTGGGAAATCAAAAAAGGCTTCACATCCACCTTGAGCTGAGAAGTGATGCTGAAGGTGATGGGAACCGTGAGCAGTACCGTCGTCACATTATCCAGCAGAGCCGAACATATCATGGTGATGATGGATAACGCCACCAGCAAAGCAATGGGCTTGGCCTGGACCTTCTTGGCCGCCCAGACCGCCAGGAAATTGAACAGCCCCGTTTCACTGGTAATGTTCACAATGATCATCATGCCGATGAGCAGGCCCAGAGTATTGAAATCGATATGACTGATTGCCTGCTGCTGGGAAAGTATTCCCAGCAGGATCATGAGCATAGCCCCAGCCAATCCCACAATGGTGCGGTGTACCTTTTCTGAAATAATGAGTGCATACGCCGCCACAAAAACCACAATCGCAATCGTTGTACCCGTCTCCATGAGCTCCACTCCTTTCAAAATAAAGGCCGCCATTTATGCAATTCTCACGCCATTACACAAGCGCTCCGCAGCGAAATTCACTTCTGCGCTGCTTCCCTCAGTTCCGGTTCCAGAATGATTCTGGATTTATCCCGCTTCACGCGGATTTTATATTCCTTGATTCCATCCTTATAAAGATCCATCTTAAGCTCCAGCAGCAGTTTGCCCAGCTTTTCAATGATGTCCGGCGTGAGATAGGCAATGCTCAGATCCTCTGCCGGCCGGCGGGCTTCCCGACGCTTGCGGTCGTCAGCCGCCTCAGCCGAGAGGAACACCGACTCCAGTGTTTCCTCCTCTTTATAATTCTGGAACATATCCTTGTCTGATAAATTCTTTGGTATCTTTGCCATATTATCCCTTCTTTGCCTTAGCCCAGGAATCACGCAGCCCGACCACCCGGTTGAACACCAGCTTCTCCGGAGTGGTATCCGGATCTACGCAGAAATATCCCTGGCGCAGAAATTGATAATGGGTTCCTTCTGCCGTCCAGCGCAGGCTGGGTTCCACCATGGCTCCCTCCAGCACCTGCAGGGATTCCGGATTGATGGCCTCCAGGAAGTTATCCGGCACCTCGCCATTTTCATCGGTCTCGATGAGGTAATCATAGAGGCGGACCTCTGCGGGCAGTGCAGTCTTCGCTGCCACCCAGTGCAGGGTTCCCTTTACCTTGCGGCCAGCCGTAGCTCCGCCGGTCTTGGAATCCGGATCATAGGTACAGTGCAGCTCGGTAACCCGGCCGGCTGCATCCTTGATGACCTCTTCGCATTTGATGATATAGGCATGCTTCAGGCGTACCTCGCCCCCCGGCTTCAGACGGAAGAATTTCTTTGGAGCCTCCTCCATGAAATCCTCCTGCTCGATGCAGAGTTCCCGGCCAAAAGGCATATAGCGGTGACCGCCCTTGAAGGGATGGTTCTCCGCCAGCAGGTACTCCGTCTTGTCCTCCGGATAATTGGTGATGACCACCTTCAGCGGATGCAGCACTGCCATGACACGATCCGCATTCACATTCAGGTCCTCACGCACGCAATGCTCCAGCATGGCAACATCCACCAGGCTGTTGCTCTTGGCAACGCCGATGCGCTCGCAGAAATCCCGGATGGCTGCCGGCGTATAGCCCCGGCGGCGCAGTCCGGAAATGGTGGGCATGCGGGGATCATCCCAGCCCTTTACATAGCCGCCTTCCACCAGCTGGCGCAGCTTGCGCTTGCTGGTGACAGTATTGGTGAGATTCAGCCGGGCAAATTCGATCTGCCGGGGACGGGTGTTCACATCGAAGCCCAGGGATTCCAGCAGCCAGTCATAAAGGGGCCGATGATCCTCAAACTCCAGGGTACACACGGAATGGGTGATGCCCTCGATGGCATCCGACAGTGGATGGGCAAAATCATACATGGGATAGATGCACCAGGCATCGCCGGTGCGATGATGCTCCGTATGGGCAATGCGGTAGATGACCGGATCCCGCATGGTGATATTCGGCGAAGCCATATCGATTCTGGCCCGCAGTACATGGGTTCCATCCGCGAATTCACCATTTTTCATCTGCTCGAAAAGAGCCAGGTTCTCCTCCACGCTGCGGCTGCGATAGGGGCTTTCCCTCCCCGGCTCCGTAAGGGTTCCGCGGTATTCCCGGATCTGCTCCGCTGTGAGATCGCAGACATATGCCTTGCCGCGGCGGATGAGCTCCACCGCGTAATCATAGAGCTTGCCAAAATAGTCTGATGCATAGAATTTACGGTCATCCCAGCTGAAGCCCAGCCATTTCACATCCGCCTGGATGGAATCTACATACTCCACATCCTCCTTGATGGGATTTGTATCATCAAAGCGAAGATTGCAGAGCCCATCATACTGCTGGGCCAGCCCGAAATTCAGGCAGATGGACTTGGCGTGGCCAATATGCAGATAGCCATTGGGCTCTGGAGGGAACCGGGTATGGATGCCCTCACCGTATTTTCCATTTTTCAAATCCTCATCGATGGCATTCTGAATGAAGTTCGATGCCATGCTTACCTTTTCAGCCATATCTCTACTCCTTTATTCCTGCAAAGCCCCTCCGGTATCCGGCTGGCTCTGTTTTTCATTTTTATTAATCCTAACATATTCTACCAGCAGGCTCCATATTCCTGCTGACCAAATGCCTCAAAAATCCACAGTATCCGCTGCCGCACATTTCTCCGCAGTATAGGTCCGCAGCCGGGCTGCCCCCTCCGCGACCTCGGGAATATCCGGCAGGCAGGCGATGATGCGGTCAATATAGCCCCGCTGCTGGATCCGCTGCAGCGTCCAGCTGAAATTCACATCATAGACCCACATAAGCCGTACCAGCTTGCGGTCATCCTGGGTCTCTATGCGGGTGTAATCCACCTGCTCCCCCGCGATGAACTTAGCCAGAAATCCTGGTGCAAAACCGCCGCCATCCGACGGTGCCAGAAAAGGCGACAGCACCCGGTAAATATCCAGTTTGTCCGCATCCCGCAGCAGCCGGGCAAAAAACAGCTTGCGCTTATCCCTGGTGGGTGCAATCTCCTTCTTATTGTGATTGGCAACAGCAAAGAAGAGCAGTGCCTGATCCTCAGGAGACAGCTCCGCCGCCACCGGCAGCTCATGGAGCACCTTCACACTCAGCGCCGCATGATCCTCTGACTGGGCATCGTTGAAGGTCTGGTAAAGGGTAAACTGCCGGAAGCGGCCGATATCATGGAAAAGCCCCATCATTTCCGCCAGCTGGCAGTCATGCCCGCTGAGCTGCAAATGAGCCGCCAGATCCCGGCTGATCTCTGTCACATAACCGGTATGCTCCTCCTTCAGCAGGATTGCCGCCTGTATCTTTTCGTCCTCATTGTAAAAGGACTTCATATAATCCGCCATCCACTGATGCATCTGTGCCAATAAAGCCTTCATAGGCAGCCTCCTTCAACCATAGTTCTTTTTATTATAACGCCATTGTTCATGATTTCGCAAAGCGAAATCCTTCCAATCAGCGTTTCAACGAGGCGGGAGATATCAACCCACCGCCTGTTATTTCTGTTCGCGCCCACAGCCTGCAAAAATGAAGGCATCTTGTTCCGAGTTATAACGCCATTGTTCAGGATTTTCCAGCGCCGGTAACCGCGCTCTTAGCACGGAAAAGCCGCAGGAACCAGGTATTCCGGAACAGCTTCACCAGCAGCAGCGGAATGGCAATGCTCACCGGGACCGCCAGCACAGCATAGGGAAGCGCATAGGCCGGAAAACCGCGCAGTTCCTCCGTGACAGGGATTCCTGCCAAATACAGCCAGATCTGCGCGATGCGGACCTCCACAATGCCATGGACAATCAACAGGAACAGGGTCCATTTGCCGCACAGTATCAAAAAGTCAGCCAGCCATCTCGCCGGCCGGAGGCGATCCAGATAATCGGACAGCTGGAAGGTGAGCAGGGACCCCGCCATGCCTCCCAGGAAAAAAATCACCGCATTTTTATACAGCCGGCCATTCACATCGATGACCCCGTTGGCTATAAAGGCCGCCAGGACCACAGCTGCACAGGGCAGGCTCCATTTCCAGCCCTTGGGCATAACCTTGTATTTGCGCAGCATAGAGCCAAAAAACAAAAAGGGCTGGACCATCATGGCAATATCGCCGCCCCAGGGCAGGGACATGGACTGGCTGATGAAATAGCCGCCGGCTGCCAGCAGCGCCACCAGAACCGCCCGGACTCCATCCCCCTTGAAGTATTTCAGGACCACTTCCAGATACAGCACCTCGGCCACAAACAGACAGGGCAGGAACCACATCGGCGTCACCAGCATCCAGTCCGTATTCCCGTTGCCATAAAAAATTCCCAGCAGCACGTCCTCAGTCAGCCGCGGCTTCAGCTGCAATATCCCCAGCCAGCCCTCCGCCAGCCATATAAAAAAATAAATCGCGTAGCTCACAAAGTAGGGCACCATGATGCGCTGAAAACGATTCCTCACAAACGGCATGCCCGGTGCTGTCCATTTCTCAATATTCAGCAGGTAGCCTGACATGACGAAAAACAGCGGCATGATCCAGGTCGTAACGAAATCGTTCATCGTCCCCAGCGTTGCGTGGTAGCCGGCAACAATCAAAATCGTTATTCCCTTTGCAATATCAACCCAGTTCCATTTCAATGGATGCACGTCCTTTTCTCCCGCAATTTGCCAGGCACTTCTTTTGTACAGCGGCTTTACACAAAATGCGCGCCCATCCATTGAAATCATATCATGAATGAACGCGCATCTTCTATTGTCAGCAGCCTGCCTGTCTTATGCGTTTAACATTTCGCGTACAATGCTGTTGACCAGCTTGCCATCTGCGCGGCCTTTGACCTTTGGCATCAGCAGGCCCATGACCTTGCCCATATCCTTCTGGGAGGAAGCACCGCTTTTTTCCACGGCCTCCTGGACAAATGCCCGGATCTCCTCCTCGGAAAGCTGCTGCGGCAGATAAGGCATCAGCACAGCGATTTCAGCCTCCGTCTGCGCAACCAGGTCCTGACGGTCGCCCTTCTTGAATTCCTCCAGGGAATCCTTGCGCATCTTGACTTCCTTGCTGATAATGGCAATGACGCCTTCGTCATCCAGAGCCTGTTTGCCATTTCCATCGATTTCCTGCTGGCGGATTGCCGAACGAACCATGCGGATCACAGCGAGACGCTGCTTTCCTTCTTCTTTCGCCTTCATGGCTGTCTTCATGTCTTCTGTCAGCTGTTCTTTAAGTGACATTCAACTTACCTCCATAAAAGAGCCATTGCATAATGGTTCTGTAGTCTAAAATAGCGCCTACGAAGGAACTTCGCAGGCGCTACTCTATTAAGCCCGGAATTTGCGTTTGCGGGCTGCTTCAGACTTTTTCTTACGTTTAACGCTCGGTTTCTCGTAATGTTCACGTTTTCTAACTTCAGCCAGAGTACCAGCTTTCTGGCAGGTACGCTTGAATCTGCGGAGAGCACTATCGATTGTTTCGTTTTTGCCAACTTTGACTTCGTTTGCCATTTATTTTTCCCCCCCTCCACTTGACTTGGGAGTGTATTCACAACTACACCTAAACATTATACACGATAGGTAAAGCGTGTGTCAACAATTATCAGCCCGGAGGCCACTGCATGGACCGCCCGCCCAGCAGATGGAAGTGAAGATGCTTGACGCTCTGTCCGCCTTCATCCCCGGTGTTAGCCACCACCCGGAAGCCTTTTTCAGCGATGCCCAGCTCCCTTGCCAGCTGAGGAATCACCTCGCAGGTAATATGAGCAATGAGCTGCTGATCCTCCTGGGTAACAGCCAGCAGGCTTTCAATGTGCTTCTTCGGTATAACGAGTACATGCACGGGGGCCTGTGGTTCTAAATCCTTGAAGACTGCTACGGTATCATCCTCATAGACGAAATTCGCCGGGATCTCCTTGCGGCCAATCTTACAAAAAATACAGTTCTCTGCCATTCTTGTGCACCTCCCCTCACCGAAAGAGCCCTTTTAAAGAGCTATCTTTATTTATTCGTCATTTTTCGGCAAATACCTTCTGCAAGTAAAACTTTTATGCCAGGCGGCCCCACACACCATCCCTGTACAGCCGTTCCAGCTGCAGGCGGCAGATATCCCCGCCGGTCACCGGATCATCGGTGTAGACCCGGATATAGTTGCCGGTGAGGCCGTCCCATATCCCCTCATGGGCGGTCTCAAAGAGGACCTCCACCTTGCGGCCGATGAAACCGGCATGGAACTGAGCGGCCTTCTGATCCGCCAGCTGCTGCATACGGTGCACCCGGTCCTTCTTGACCTCCGGCGGCACCTGATCCGGCATAGAGGCTGCCGGGGTCCCCTTGCGCCGGGAATAGGGGAATACATGCATGCGGGCGAAATTCATCCGCGCCGCGAAATCCAGGCTCTGCTGGAAAAGCTCCTCCGTCTCCCCGGGAAAGCCCACGATGATATCGGTGGAAACGGCCACGCCAGGCACTGAGGCTTCCACATTCTCAATGAGCCGGGCGAACTCCGCCGTATCATAATGACGGTTCATGGCCTTGAGGATGGCATCGGAGCCTGCCTGCAGGGGCAGATGAAGATGCTTGGCAAAGCGGTCATCGGAACGGATCAGCGCAAAAAGCTCCGGCGACAGTTCGATGGACTCCAGGGACCCCAGGCGCAGCCTCTTCAGCTGCGGCAGCGTGAGCACCGCCCTGGCCGCGTCCGCCAGCGTTATATCCGCTGACAGATCACGCCCATAGGCTCCCAGATGGATACCGGTCAGCACGATTTCCTTGAAACCGGCCGACACCAGCTTCTGTGCCTCCCGCAGCACACTTTCCGGATGGCGGGAACGCAGCGGCCCCCGGGCATAGGGAATGATGCAGTAGGAGCAGAAATTCGTACAGCCCTCCTGGATTTTCAGGAAAGCCCGGGTGCGCTCCGGCATATCAAAGAGAGGGATATCCTCGAAGGCATCCGCCTGCATGATGTCAGTGACCTCATCCAGTATGCCGTCCTCCCGGGCGGCCTGCTCCACATACTCCACGATATGGCCCCGCTCCTTGGTGCCCAGTACCACCCGCACCCCCTCGATGGCCTTGATCTCCTCCGGTGCCAGCTGAGAATAGCAGCCTGTCACCGCGATGATAGCCCTTTCATTCTGCCGCCGGGCCCGGCGGATGAGCTGACGGGATTTGCGTTCCCCCAGACTCGTCACCGAACAGGTATTTATGATGTAAAAATCTGCTGCTTCGGTAAAGGAAACGACTTCATAGCCCTTTTTCTTAAAAAGGCCCTCCATCACTTCCGTCTCAAACTGATTGACCTTGCAGCCCAATGTCGTTAATGCAACCTTTGGCAAACTATTAATACTCCTTCCGCGGGAATCCGAATCAATTCCCCAGATCTCCCTTTTCATACTGCAGCACCGTCAGCGCCGCAAGCGCCGCGGTCTCCGCCCGCAGGATGCGCGGCCCCAGGGATACGGTCTGCACCCCGGCCTGGATGGCCGCTTCAGCCTCCGCTGGTGAAAAACCGCCCTCCGGGCCGATGAGTGCCGTATAGCGCCGGCAGTCCATGTCCTGCAGATAAGACCGCAGCGGACGCTGGGCCTCGCCTTCATAGCACATGAACACCGCCCCCGCCGCATCCGCCGCCTGCAGCGGCAGCCATTCGTCCAGCGCCATGACAGGAGCGACCTCCAGATGACGGCTGCGGCCGCACTGCTTCAGTGCCTCATCGGCAATGCGCTGCCACTTCTCCTGACGGGCTGCCTGCTTTTTTCCGTCGTATTTCACCACGCAGTTGGCACTTTTCAGGGGAATCACCCGGGTGGCCCCCAGTTCCACAGCCTTCTGCACAATGAAATCCATCTTGTCACCCTTGGGCAGGCACTGGGCCAGCACCAGCTCCACCGGTGACTCAGCCTGCTCCGTAAGCCGTTCCAGCAGCCGAAGCTCCACACGGTCCGCGGTAAAGCCGGTGATCTCGGTGCGGGCCGCGGCCCCGGCCTCGTCCACCACGGTGAGCTGCTGCCCGCATCTGGCCCGCAGCACATGCATGAGATGATGGGCATCCGGCCCTGTGATCCTCATAGTCGCAGCCAGTTCCCCGGGAACGAACAGCCGTCTCATTTTTTCCCTCCGGTGTGGATGACCATAGCCGCCCAGCCGCTCATCTCCACCACCTTGTCGATGGTAAAGCCATGGGCCAGTGCCGCCCCGGTCACATCGCCGATGCGGTCCGCTATGATGCCGCTGGCCAGCAGCGTGCCGCCCGGATTCAGATGGTCTTCCAGCTCATCGAACAGACGGATGATGATATCCGCGATGATATTGGCGATCACCAGGTCCGCCCGGCCCTCCACCTGCTTCAAAATATCGCTCTGTCCCAGGGTGATGACATCCTCCGCATGGTTCTGTTCAATATTCTCCTTCGCGACCTTCAGCGCTGTCCTGTCATAGTCCACCGCCGTGATCTTCCCTGCTCCCAGCTTGGCTGCAGCAATGGATAGGATTCCCGATCCCGTCCCCACATCGAATACGGTCATGCCGCCTTTTACCAGGGTTTCCAGCTCGCGGATGCACATGGCTGTGGTGGGATGGTTCCCCGTACCAAAAGCCTCGCCGGGATCCAGCTCGATGACCACATCATCAGGACTGGCCTCATATTCCTCCCAGGTAGGCTTGATCACTGTAATATCTCCCACTTTTTCCGTATGGAAATACTGCTTCCAGTTCTCGGCCCAGTCCTCATCCTGGATCTCATTGCAGGAAATAGCCCCCGGTCCCTTATCCACATTGTGGCCGGCCAGGGCATTCACCTCGCGCTCAAAGCTGCGCAGCTTCTCATCCAGTTCCTCGTCCACCGGCAGATAGGCCTTGACCGTGACGACCTCGGTATTCTCAGCCTCAGGAATGTCCGTATAATCCCATTGGCCGGAATGGATATAGCTGTTGACCAGCTCCGGATCCTCGATGACCACGCCAGAAGCTCCAAGATCATGGAAAATCTCCGCAATGAACTCCGTTGCCTCATGTGATGTTGTGATACTGACTTCGGCCCATTTCAAAAAACATCTCTCCTTTTCTGCCTTCGCCGGGGTACAGCCCCCCAGGGATAAACAAGGCCGAGAGCAAACTGCGCCTCGGCTTGTCAATTTTGTGTGATTCAATTATAACGCTATTGTTCATGATTTTGCAACGCAAAATCCTTCCAATCAGCGTTTCCCGCAAGGGACTAGCTTCGCGTCGCAACGAGGCAGCAGCTGTTAACGCGCCGCCTGTTATTTCCGTTCACGCCCGCTAGCTCAATGAAAGAACTTCTTTACGCTGTCCTTCCAGCTCTTCTGCTCCGGATTCACATTCTCCCCGCTGAGCTCGCCGAATTCCTTCAAAAGCTCCTTCTGCTTGGAGGAAAGCTTCTGCGGTGTAAGCACCTTTACCCGCACATGCTGATCTCCGCGGCCAGTGCTGCGGAGATAGGGAATGCCCTTCCCCTTGATGCGCAGCACTGTACCGGACTGGATGCCGGAGGGGATCTTCAGATCCACCTTGCCATCCAGTGTAGGCACCTCCACCGTATCGCCAAGCGCCGCCTGAACAAAGGAAACAGGTACATCGCAGATGACCTCATTGCCATCCCGCTTGAACAGCTTATGGGGTTTCACGAAGATATACACGTAAAGATCCCCGTTCTCGCCACCGCGCACGCCGGCTTCACCGCCGCCGGTCACCCGGATGCGGGACCCCTGGTCCACGCCGGCCGGAATCTTCACGTTGATCTTGCGGTTCATGCGCTTCGTGCCCTTGCCGCCGCAGGAATGGCAAGGCTTCTTCACAATCTTGCCGGTACCGTGGCAGCTGTCACAGGTACGGGAATTCACGATGCGCCCAAAGGGTGTATTCTGGGCATACTGCATCTGCCCGGTACCGTGGCACTGAGGACACTCCTCCGGCTGAGTTCCCGGTGCAGCGCCAGTGCCATGGCATTCCTCACATTTTTCGGTACGAGGTACCTTCAGCTCCACTTCCTTGCCAAAGGCCGCCTCCTCAAAGGAAACCTCCAGATCATAGCGCAGGTCACTGCCCCGCTCCGGACCTGGACGGCGGGATCTTCCGCCACCGCCAAAAAACATATCAAAGATATCGCCAAAGCCGCCCTCAGCACCTCCGCCGAAGCCGCCGAAACCGCCTCCGCCAAAGCCGCCGAAGCCGCCGGCTCCGCCACCGGCGCCGCCATCAAAGGCCGCATGACCGAACTGATCATACTGGGCCTTTTTCTGGGGATTGGAAAGCACCTCATAGGCCTCATTGACCTCCTTGAACTTTTCTTCTGCCGCCTTGGGATTATCCCGGTTGAGGTCCGGATGGTATTTACGGGCCAGCTTTTTAAAGGCTTTCTTTATATCTGCCTCGGAAGCGCTTTTATCTATCCCAAGCACTTCATAGTAATCGCGTTTTTCGCTCACGTTGCACCACCTAATTCTAAAGCTTAATCCAAAAGGCTGCCGCAGTCAGCAGCAGCCCCCTGGCAAGGCTTTTCAACCTCAATTATTTCTTATCGTCTTTGACTTCCGTATACTCGGCGTCAACCACATCGTCATCGTTCTTCTTTTCGCCGCCCTGGGCCTGTTCCTGGGCACCAGCGCCAGGAGCCCCCTGCGCACCGGCAGCCTGCTGTGCGGACTGATAAGCCGCTGCACTCATCTCATAGAGAGGCTTCTGCAGTTCTTCTGTTGCCTTCTTGATGGCTTCATTGTCCGTGCCCTTCAGAGCTTCCTTGACCTTCTCAGCCGCAGCCTTGACCTTTTCGACCTGGGCCTTGTCAGCCTTGTCGCCAAGATCCTTGATGGTCTTTTCGGACTGGTATACCAGGGAATCCGCGTTGTTGCGGACTTCGATGGATTCCTTCTGTGCCTTATCCTCTGCTGCATGAGCCTCGGCTTCCTTGACCATACGGTCAATATCGTCCTTGCTCATGCCGCTGTCGGACTGGATTGTGATCTTCTGTTCCTTGCCCGTGCCAAGATCCTTGGCGGATACATGGACGATACCGTTGGCATCGATGTCGAATTTGACCTCGATACGCGGAACTCCACGGGGTGCCGGCGGAATATCGGAAAGCTCGAAGCGGCCCAGCGTCTTGTTGCCGGAAGCCATTTCACGCTCGCCCTGGAGCACATGGATATCAACGGAGGGCTGGTTATCTGCCGCCGTGGAGAATACCTGGCTCTTGGATGTCGGAATCGTGGTGTTGCGCTCGATGATCTTCGTGCACACGCCGCCCAGGGTCTCGATACCAAGGGAAAGCGGAGTTACATCCAGAAGCAGTACATCCTTGACTTCGCCAACCAGCACGCCGCCCTGGATAGCTGCACCTACGGATACGCACTCATCCGGATTTACGCCGCGATGGGGCTCTTTGCCGAAGAATTTCTTGATGGCTTCCTGTACCGCCGGGATACGGGAAGAACCGCCCACCAGAATGATCTTGTCGATATCGCTGCCAGAAAGCTCAGCATCCGCCATAGCCTTGCGCGTAGGCTCCATAGTGCGCTCAACCAGCTCAGCAGTGAGCTCGTCGAACTTCGCCCGGGTAAGGGTGAGATCCAGATGCTTCGGGCCTGAGGCATCTGCCGTGATGAACGGCAGGTTGATATTGGTGGAAACCATGCTGGAAAGCTCGATCTTCGCTTTCTCAGCAGCTTCGATGAGGCGCTGGGCGCTCATCTTGTCAGCGGACAGGTCGATGCCGTTTTCCTTCTTGAACTCAGCAACCATCCAGTCCATGACGCATTTATCGAAATCATCGCCGCCAAGATGGGTATCACCATTGGTAGCCTTTACTTCAAATACACCATCGCCCAGTTCCAGGATAGATACATCGAAAGTACCGCCGCCAAGGTCGAACACCAGGATGGTATGCTCCTCGCCCTTGTCCATGCCATAAGCCAGCGCTGCTGCCGTCGGCTCGTTGATGATGCGCAGCACATCGAGTCCGGCGATCTTGCCGGCGTCCTTCGTTGCCTGACGCTGGCTGTCGTTGAAATATGCCGGTACAGTAACTACAGCCTGGGTAACAGTCTCGCCCAGATAAGCCTCAGCATCAGCCTTCAGCTTCTGCAGGATCATAGCGGAAACCTCAGGCGGCGTATAATCCTTGCCATCGATGGAAACTTTGTAATCCTTCTCGCCCATATGGCGTTTGATAGAAGAAATCGTGCGATCCGGGTTGGATACGGACTGGCGCTTTGCCAGCTGCCCTACCAGACGCTCGCCATCCTTCGTGAAACCGACAACTGACGGAGTAAGACGGCTGCCCTCCGGATTCGTGATAACGGTAGGCTCTCCGCCTTCCATAACGGATACAACAGAATTTGTCGTACCTAAGTCAATACCAATTACTTTTGACATTTGAATTTCCTCCTTAATTTCAGAACAAATCTATCTATATAAATTTTAATAAAAGAGTTACCTGGGATTATCCGGACTGCGGCTAATTGGCCACAACCTGTACCATGCTCGGACGAAGGACGCGGCCCTTGGCCATATAGCCCTTCTGCAGCTCAGCGGCAATGGTATCATCCTCTTTATCCGGATCCTGCACCCGCATGACTGCCTGATGGAAATTCGGATCGAACTTCGCACCGGTGGTATCGATGGCTTCCAGGCCATTCTTGGCCAGTGCGTCCTGGAACTGCTTGTAGATCATTTCCACGCCCTGCTTGAAGCTCTCGATGTCCTTGGCCTCAGCGGCCATGGCCCGCTGAAAATTGTCCAGCAGCGGAAGCATATCGGTAAGAAGGCCCTGGGTCACAACAGCCGCCAGTTCTTCCTTCTCCTGCCGGGTGCGGCGGCGGAAGTTCTCAAAATCCGCCTGCAGGCGCTTGAGACGTTCCTCGCTCTCCTGCTTCTCGGCCTCCAGCTTTTCCACCTGCTGGGAAAGCTCAGCGGCAGCCTCCGGCTGTGCATCCTCGGCGGGAACTTCCTCCCCAGCCTCAGCAGCCGTATCGGATTCGTTGATTTCCTTCTGCATCTCTTCCAGGATTTCTTCGTCTTTTTTCTTCATCTTATCTTTTTCAAATGGCATTTGAACACCTCACCTCTTTATTCTGAGAAACCACGACTGCTCTGTGATTTCCCTCCCTACCAGCGGAAACGCTTGATGATCTCTGTCAGATTGCTGTTCATGTAGTTGAGCAGTGCCATGGACTTGCCGTATTCCATGCGCGTCGGCCCCAGAACCGCAATGGTTCCCAAAAGCTCGCCATCCAGATGGTAGGTTGCAGTAATGATGCTGCAATCCTGAATGCCGCTGTACTGATTCTCGTGCCCAATGGTTACGCTGAGCCCTTCGCCCAGATGGGCATGCAGGATGTCCTTCATGAGCTGCTCTTCCTCCAGCATGAGGAGGATTTCCTTCACCCGCTCCACATCGTGGAACTCCGGCTGCTCCAGAAGCTGGGTCGTACCCCCAAGGTACAGCCGCTCGCGCTTCTCGAAATCCAAGGCCCGCCGGATGACCTCCATGGCCGATTCATAAAGTGCCTCGTCCATGATTTCATCCTTTATATGCTGCAGGCTGCCCTTTTGGATCGCATCCAGGGACTGCCCCGCCAGGCTGTCGTTGATGACCTGGGCCATGCGCTGGAAATCCTTGAATTCCGCGCCGGCCGGCATCTCGATGATCTTGTTCTCCACGAAGCCGGCATCGGTCATGATCACGGCAATCACCCGGTGGCTGTCCAGCGGCAGGAACTGCAGGCAGCGGAAGGCAGCCTTGGTAATCTGCGGTGCCAGCACCAGGGATATGTTCTTCGTGATGCGGGAAATGATTTTCGCCGTCTCCTGGAAAACCTCCTCGACCCGCCGAACCCGGGCCCGATACCACCGGTCAATGACCTCTTTTTCATGGTCGGTCATGGGATGGGGCGGAAGAAGATCATCCACATAGAAGCGATACCCCTTCGATGAAGGAATGCGTCCAGAGGAGGTGTGGAGCTGCTCAAGATATCCCAGCATCTCCAGATCCGCCATCTCATTGCGAATGGTTGCCGGACTCACACCCAGATCATATTTCCGCGCAATAGTACGGGAGCCCACCGGCTCCGCCGAGGAAATATAATCATTGATGATCGCCTGCAGAATCCGCTGCTTACGCTCATCGAGCATTCTCACACCTCCTTTTGTTAGCACTCCGAATAAGTGAGTGCTAACGTCTAATAAGAATATACCGCTCTTTAAGTAAAAAGTCAATAAGTCAATTTATTTTTATTCCATTTATTTTTGATTTTATGATGGCTGATGGGAATTTTCCTTCCCCTGACAAAAAATACGGCTGCCGCACGAAGGACATCTACTCCATAAATATACAGCCAATGCATCCCACCACCATGCTGCGCATGGTCCCCCGCCCTTCAAAGGGCGGACATGGGTGCGGGTATTGTATACTTATGAAATATGATGTAACGTGCGGCAGCCTCATTGAATCCTTATTGAATTTCCTGTAAAAGCTGCAATACCTCTTCTGGCTCGCGGCAGCCGGATAAACGGTTGCGGAATACCGGGTCGATAAGGCGGCGGGAAAGGCTGGCCAGGGTACGCAGATGGAGATCATCATCCGTATCCTGCACGGCGATCATGAATACCAGCCGTACCTTCTCCGTACTTTCACCGCCATAATCGATGCCCTGCCGGGAAATTCCCACCGCGACCCTGGCCTCACGGACCGCCGGACACTTGGCATGGGGAATGGCGATGCCGAAGCCGATGCCTGTGGAGGACAGTTCCTCCCGCGCATAGATGGCTTCCTTATAAGCAGCAGCATCCCGCAGAACTCCCGCCCGATCCAGCAGAGCAATCATTTCATCAATGACCTGCTCCCTGTCCTTTGCCTGCAGATCCGTGGAAATCGTATCTTCTTGAAAAAGCTTTGCCATAACAGCCTCCTTTATTCTTCAGCCGGCTTCTGACGCGTGATGCCATAGATGACTGCACCGACAGCCGAACCGATGAGGATGCAGAGCACCCAGGCCAGAGGCTGATCCACCAAAGCCAGGATCAGGAAGCCGCCATGGGGTGCGGGTACCTGGATCTTCATGAGATAGGTGAGCACTGCGGAAATAGAAGAGCCCAGCATGAGAATCGGCAATACCGTCAGCGGAGATTTTGCCGCGAAGGGAATAGCCCCCTCAGTGATATGGGTGCAGCCGAGGATGTAGTTCACCATGCCCGCTGCCCGTTCGTCCTTCGTGAATTTTCCCTTGAAGATCGTCGTCGCCAGCGCGATGAGGATCGGCGGCGTGATGCAGGCTGCCGATACACCGGCCATGAAGAAGTAATTGCCCTGCCCTAAGAGCAGCGTGCCCGTGACATAGGCTGCCTTGTTCACCGGGCCGCCCATATCAAAGGCGCACATGCAGCCGATGACGATGCCCAGGATAACGGGGTTGGAATTCTGCAGATTGGAAAGGAAATCCATCATAGCCGTATTCACTGAGGCCACCGGCCCAGCCAGCAGGCACATGATGCCGCCGATAACCGCCACACTGACCAGCGGCACGAGGAAAATCGACTTCAGCCCCTCAAACTCTCTGGGCAGGCCCGAAAGGGATTTGACCAAAAAGCGGCAGAGATAGCCGGCCATGAAGCCGCCCAGGATACCGCCGATGAACCCGGAGCCGGTAGCCGCCGCGATGGTACCGGCAACGAAGCCGGATACAAGCCCCGGCCGATCCGCTATGGAAGAAGCAATATATGCGGTGAGCACCGGAACCATGAGCCCCATGGAGAAGCCGCCGATCTGCTTCAGCAGGGCCGCGGTGGGATTGTACTGCTCAGAATTGGGATCAAAGGAGTAAATGCCCCAGAGGAAGGATACCGCCACCAGCACGCCGCCGGCGACCACAAAGGGAATCATGTGGGAAACACCGTTCATGAGATGCTTGTAAATCTCATGGGCCGCTCCCGGCTTGGCATCAATCTGGAACATGGCATCCACGCCATCCGGTGCCTTTCCGCCGCGTACCGGAACCTTGCCGGAGATGGCTTCTGCCACCAGCTCGGCAGCATGCTGTATGCCATGGCTTACGGACACCTCCAGCACCGGCTTGCCATTGAACCGCTCCATATCCACCTTTTTGTCACAGGCGACGATAATGCAGTCTGCCCCGGCGATATCCTCAGCCGTCAGCGCGTTTTCTACTCCGATGGCTCCGTTGGTCTCCACCTTCATCTCGGCGCCGGCCGCCTCCGCCGCCTTCTTCAGCGCCTCCGCTGCCATAAAGGTATGGGCTATGCCGGTAGGACAACCTGTTACACCCAATAACTTTTTCATTCTATGCTTCCACCTTTCTTACCTTGATGTTTTTCTCATATTCCTCGACTTTGGCAAAATCTCCCAGGGCATTGCTTTCCGCAACATTTGCCCCGGTTGCCGCTGATTTCTTCAGGGCCTGCACCACATCGCCGCTTTCCAGCCAGATGCTCAGGAACGCAGCCAGCGCCGCATCACCGGCACAGGCTGAGCTCAGCAGCTGCACCGGCTGGGCACTGCAATGATAGAGCACCCTGCCGTCACTGAACCAGGCCCCTTTTTCTCCCATGGTCAGAAGCACATTCTGTGCTCCCATGGAATGCAGCGCCTGCATAGCTGACCGGACCTCCCCTTCGTCTGCTGTCGAAAAACCGAATATCTTTTGCACCTCATCATCGTTGGGCTTGATGAGCAGGGGACGATACTTCAGCAGCTCCCTCAGCCGCGGGGAGCTGATATCCAGGACCACCTGGACCTGCCGTGAAGCACAGGCGCTCAGGATGCGGTCGTAAAAGCTTTCCTCTATGCCCTGGGGAAGGCTGCCGCTGATGACCAGACTGGTGATATCCGGCAGCGACTGCAGCTGGTGTAAAAGCTCCTGCTGCTTTTCCTCCGGTACCTGGGAACCCGCATTGACGAATTTATATTCCCGATCCCCATCATTCACAAAGATGTTGATGCGCGTCGTATCCTCCACCCAGACAGGCCGGCAATCCATCTGCCGCTGCTGCAGGGCATCGATGATATAGCGCCCGGTAAATCCGCCGAAAAATCCCAGTACCCGGGATGGAATGCCGAAATGCTGCAGCACCAGGCTCACGTTGACCCCCTTCCCATTGGGGGAATACACCACATCGCCCGTGCGGTTTACGCAGTCCGGCCGGATATCATGACCGGTGATGTTCATATCAATGGCTGGATTCGTTGTCAGAGTATAGATCATTTGGTTTCACCTGCTTCAATATTTTCCTGCACTGCCGCAGACAGCGATCTTATGCCGCACTACAGCTTCCATAGCCTCTTTGGCCGGATTCAGATACTTGCGGGGATCCGAAGCCTCCGGGTGCTGCTGGAAATAGGCCTTGATGGCCCCGGAAAAAGGAATCTTCAGATCCGTAGCGATATTCACCTTGCAGATGCCAAGCCGGATGGCCTTCTGCACCAGTTCATCCGGCACATCCGAAGCCCCGTGGAGCACCAGCGGAATATCCACCACCTGACGGATTTCCTGCAGCCGGTCAAAATCCAGCTTTGGCCGGCCCTTGTACAGTCCATGGGCCGTACCGATGGCCACCGCCAGGGAGTCGATGCCGGTGGCCTCGATGAAGCGCACCGCATCCTTTGGATTCGTGTACATGCTGTCCTTCTCATCCACCACCAGATCATCCTCCATGCCCACCAGCTTTCCCAGTTCAGCCTCCACCGTTACATCATAACGATGAGCATAGGCCAGAACCTCCTGGGTCCTTTGGATGTTCACCTCAAAGGGTTCCTTGGAGGCATCGATCATGCAGGAGGATACTCCCGCATCAATGGATGACTGGATATCGGAAAATTTTTCGTGATGATCGAGATGGAGGGCGATGGGGATATCCGTCCGAGCTGCGGCCACTGCCGCCATAGCCACCAGATAATCCGCTCCGGCATAAGCCACCGTGGACGGCGTAGCTGCCAGGATCAGCGGCGAATGGAGTTCTGCCGCGGTAGCCGCCACCACCTGCATGGTTTCCATATTGTGGATATTAAAGGCTGGAACCGCATAATGCCCCTTCTGAGCCTCTAAAAGCATCTGACGTGTCGATAAAAGCTTGCGCATAAAATTCCCCCATATTTATTACAATAATTCCCTGGAAACGCCCGCCTATATGACCGGCCTTCCCTTTTCTTCAAGCTTGATTATCTCTATCATAAAATAAAACCGGATGAAAATCTTTTCGCATTTTGCAAATTGATTTTCATCCGGTTCTCATTTTCCGCCAGTAGTTCAGTTCTCCGCTTTTTCCTGCTCCACCAGGTAATCGATGATGATACGCGACATCATGGCCAGCGGCAGCCGTGAGGTCACCTCATACTCCTTGATAGCCACATGGCTGTGCTTGTAGCCAATGAGATATTTGGCAGAATACTCCAGCAGCGGGCTCTGGTCCGAACAGCAGCAGGTGATGACCTCTGCGCCGGCAAGATTGGCATTCTGCGCCGCCTCAACGAGCTCCCTGGTCCTGCCATTGAGGGAAAAGACAATGACCAGCGCATTGGGCCGCAGATTTTTTGTCACGCTGCACATGATATTGGGATCATCGGTCTCCATCACGTTGTAATCCAAAAGGGCCAGCTTCAGGCTGAATTCCTTGGCCACATAGGTGGTGAGCCCCCGGGAAAACACATAGATCCGGGACTGCCGGGCCTGCTGGATGCGCCGCACGATGGCCAGGATGTTTTCCAGGGAAATGCGCTCCAGCACCACCTCCGCCTCGATGAGGGACTTGTTCATGATCTCGTTGATGCTGGCAAGGGCTTTGTCCTCACTGGGCTGCATGAGCCGATACCGCAGCTCGTTGAAGCCGTTGATGCCGCATTTGCGTATGGCCCGGGATACAGTGGAGGGAGAAGTAAAGGTCTCAAAGGCAATATCCACAATGGACATCTTGGAGAGCTCCTTCTCATGGCTGTTGATGAAATTCACCACGTTCCGCTCCGTTTTCGACAGATTACCGGCAGCCTCGCCATCCAATTCAATGATCATTGCACATTCCTCCCGCTACAATAAAAAGGCTTCAAAAACGATATTGCCGTATTTCATGCCCAGGGGCGTGAGATGCAGGCAGCTTTCATCCTCTGCCAGCAGGCCCCGGCCCTTCATCTCCTCGATGGGGCGGTGATACACGCTGTCAATGAGCCGGCCGAACTTCACCGCGAAGGCGGCCTTGTCGATGCCCCGGGCCGTGCGCAGGGCCAAAAAGCAGAATTCCCCCATCTGGATTTCCCGGGTGGCGGGTTCCTCCAGCTGCCCCGCCGGCCGGCCGGCGGCAATGCGGTCCATATAGGCGGACAGCTCCGCCGGGTTTTCCAGCCGCTGCCCCTCCCAATAGCTATGGGCGGCCGCTCCCAGCCCCAGGTAGGGAACATCCCGCCAATAGCCGGTATTATGACGGCTCGCAAAACCCGGCCGGGCAAAATTGGATATCTCATAGCGCTCATAGCCGGCGGAGGGAAGCACGGAGGTCATATAATCGTACATGGCCTCGGTCTGCTGCTCGTCCGGCAGCTCCAGCCGGCCGGCCTCCTGCTGCCGGGCAAAGACCGTCCCCTCCTCCACCTGCAGCCCGTAAATGGAGATATGCTGGGGCTGCAGGGCCAGAGCCTGCTCCACGCTGGCCGCCAGCTGCTCCATGGACTGGCCGGGCAAACCGTACATGAGATCCAGGCTGATATTGGCAAAGCCCGCCCTTCGGGCCGCCGCCACGGCCTGCCGGACATCCGATGCCCGATGGATGCGGCCGATGCGGCGCAGCAGACCGTCATCGAAGCTCTGCACCCCCAGGCTCAGGCGATTCACCCCCCAGGAACGCAGCCGCGGAAAAAGCCCCGGCTCCACCGTACCCGGATTCGCCTCGATGGTGAATTCCGCAGCCTCCCCAAAAGCCGCCTGCAGGGCGGCCAGAATGGTTTCCAGCAGTTTCACCGGCAGCACCGTGGGCGTACCGCCGCCGATATAGATGGTCGCCGGCATTCCCATTCCCTTTTCCCGTAAAAGAGAACCCTGCACCGCGATTTCGCGGCACAGGGCCTGGGTATACTCCGCCATAAGAGCCTCCCTCCCCGCAAAGGAAGGGAAGTCGCAATAAAAGCATTTCTGCCGGCAAAAAGGGATATGGACGTAAACACCCCAGTCCATCATTCGATCTTCAGGATGGCCATGAAGGCCTCCTGGGGCACCTCTACGCTGCCCACGGACTTCATCCGCTTTTTGCCTTCCTTTTGCTTTTCCAGCAGCTTGCGTTTACGGGAAATATCGCCGCCGTAGCATTTTGCCAAAACATCCTTGCGCATCGCCCGCACATTTTCCCGGGCAATGATCTTGCTGCCCACCGCCGCCTGGATGGGGATCTCGAACATCTGCTGGGGGATGATTTCCTTGAGCTTGGCAGCCAGCTGCCGGCCCCGGGAGGCCGCATTATCCGTATGGACAATGGTGGACAGCGCATCCACCGGCTCCCCGTTCAGCAGGATATCCAGCTTCACCAGCTTGGCTGCCTTGTAGTCCGCCAGCTCATAATCCAGGGAGGCATAGCCCCGGGTGGAGGACTTCAGCTTGTCGAAATAATCATAGATGATCTCACTGAGCGGTATATGATAAATGATCATGACCCGGTTCACATCCAGGTAATCCATATTTTTGAACTCGCCCCGCTTGTTCTGGGAAATCTCCATCACCGCGCCCACATAATCGTTCGGCACGATGACCGTGGCCTTTACATAGGGCTCTTCGATGAAATCGATCTCCGCTGCCGGCGGCAGCTTGGAGGGATTATCCACCTGCAGGACCTCGCCATTTGTCTTATGCACATGGTAGATAACGCTGGGAGCCGTGGTGATGAGCTTCAGATTATACTCCCGCTCCAGCCGCTCCTGAATCACGTCCATGTGCAACAGTCCCAGGAAGCCGCAGCGATAGCCAAAGCCCAGGGCAATGGAGGTCTCCGGCTCAAAGACCAGCGCCGCATCATTGAGCTGCAGCTTTTCCAGGGCATCCTTCAGATTATCATAATCCGCACTGTCCACGGGATAAAGGCCGCAATAGACCATGGGCGTGACGCCCCGATAGCCCGGCAGCGGTTCCGCGGCGGGATTCTCCATGCTGGTGATGGTATCGCCCACCCGCACATCCTTCACGTTCTTCAGGCTGCCGGCCACAAAGCCGACCTGCCCCGCGCCCAGTTCTCCCAGATCCACCGGTGCCGGCCGGAAGCAGCCTACATCCGTGACCTCGAATACCTTGCCCGTGGCCATCATCTTCAGCTGCATGCCCTTTTTGATATGGCCGTCCATGATGCGGATATGGGCGATGACTCCCTTATAGGAATCAAAATAGGAATCAAATATCAGAGCCCGCAGCGGTTTTTCATCCTCCCCGGCAGGCGCTGGCACCTTGGCCACGATGGCGTCCAGAATCTCTTCGATACCGATGCCGGTCTTGGCCGAGGCCATGACCGCATCCGAGGTATCCAGGCCGATCACATCCTCGATCTCCTGCTTCACCCGCTCCGGCTCCGCACTGGGCAGATCGATCTTATTGATGACCGGGATGATCTCCAGGTCATGCTCCAGGGCCATATACACGTTGGCCAGGGTCTGGGCCTCCACCCCCTGGGCCGCATCCACCACCAGCAGGGCGCCCTCGCAGGCAGCCAGGCTGCGGGATACCTCATAGGTAAAATCCACATGGCCCGGGGTATCGATGAGGTTCAGCTCATAGATCTGGCCATCCTTGCCCTTGTAATCCAGACGCACCGTCTGGGCCTTGATGGTGATGCCCCGCTCCCGCTCCAGATCCATGTTGTCCAGTACCTGGGCTTCCATCTCCCGCTGTGACAGTGTCCCGGTATATTCAATGAGACGGTCAGCGATCGTCGACTTACCATGATCTATATGGGCGATAATTGAGAAATTGCGAATATTTTTTGTCTGCATCTATAAAATCTTCCTCCTGCGATCTACTTGCGAATACTATTTTTCATTATAGCATTCTCCGGTAGCCCGGAGCAAGAAATACATTCTGCTGGAAATAAGTATTGCATTTTTTCCGGCTCCATGCTAGAATACTTAGGTACTGAACTGTTAAGGGGGTGAACTATTTGCCAAATATCAAAGCATCTATTCTGAGTGTAAAATCTGACGCTAAGCGCCATGCGAAAAACCTCGCTGAGAAGTCCAAGGTTAGAACGGCTTCCCGCAGAGTTCTGGACGCTGTTGAAGCTGGAAACGCTGACGAAGCGAAATCCCTCCTTACGGTTGCTTGCAAGACTATTGATCAGGCCGCTGCGAATCATGTATATCACAAGAACGCTGCCAGCCGCAAAAAGTCTCGTTTAGCTCGCAAGGTCAACGCCCTCGCTAAATAATTTTACATCGATGAGATAAAAGCCTGTCCATTGGACAGGCTTTATTACGTAAGGGGGAGCAGCCGCTCCCCCTTTTTTCATTGTTTCCGGCAGAGGTCGATGATGACACTTTCCAAAAGCTCCGGTCCCCCTTGGCCCGTCTTCAGCCGATAATCCGCTTCCGCCAGGTCCAAAAAAGCCTTCTTCAGCTGTGCCTCGGTAAAACCATGGCTGGCCTTGGACGCCTTCTCCGCAATGAAGGGATTGAGCTCCAACGGACCTGCCAGCTGCCGCCCCCGCAGTCCCTTGGCCATAAGTGTCTTGATCTGCCACAGCTGACGCACCTGACGGACCAGAAGCCCCAGGATCAAGGGCATATATACCCCGTCATCGATCTGGCGCTGCAGCAGCTGCAGCGCCCTTTTCACATCCTTGGCATTCACCGCATCCACCATGGCAAAACCGGAAACCTCCGGTATGCTGGAAAACACCTGCAGCAGATCCTTCCTGGTCAGCCGCCGCTCCGTTGTGTAGAGCGCCAGCTTATCAAACTCCTTGTCCAGATAGGACAGGGAAATCTGCTGCATCATGCCCACAGCCCCTGTGAAATAGGCATAGGCCTCCCGGTCCAGTTCCTTCCCTATCTCCAGCAGCTTGTCCCGCAGCCAGTCTCCGATGGTCCAGGCCCGCACCGCCTCGGATTCCAGCACTGCCCCATATTTGTCCACCGTCTTATAGAGCTTGCGCCGCTTATCCGCCTTTTCCCGAAGATCAAAGATCACATAGCTGTAAGGCGGCATGCTGGACAGCACCGCTATGAGCCGCTCCTCCGGAGTGGCTTTTTTCCCGCCCCTGGCCGGCTTCTTCTCATCCTCAGCGCCCTTTTTCTCCTTGAAAAACCGGCCGCCCGGACAAAGGATCACATTCTTATCCGCAAAAAAAGGGGCAGATTCGATCTGCCCGATCAGGGTATCCACATCCGTATCCGCGCCCAGCTTCTGCAGCGCGTCCTGCATCGCCTCGCTCCCCTCCGGGAACAGGGCCGCCAGTATACGATCCCTGGCCTTATCTATGTAATAGCTCTCCTCGCCGCTCAGCAGATAGACCTGCCTGGGGCCTTCCTTCTTGAGCAGAGCCATAAGCTCTCCATATTTCATATCGCCGCTCCCTTCGCTTCCTTTCCTTATCATATACTACCGATGAGAATTTGTCACGAAAAGCCCTCCGCTGCCGAACCGCCCAGGGCCTCACCAAAACCGCATGCGGTCTGCCGGGGCAATATACATGGCATCCGACGGCTCCAGAGAGAAGGCCTCATAGAAACCGTCCGTGGAACTCAGCACCGCGTTGACCCGAACCGCGGATACCGCATGAATGTCACTGCGGCGATTGCGGAATTCAGCCTCGGTCATCTTGTCCCTCCAGGTACGGGCATAGCTGATGTAAAGGCGGCGCAGCGCCTCCTTGCCGCTGCCGGCCAGGTCTGTGAGACAGTCCAGCGCTCCCAGATCCGCCATATTCTCCACCAGAGTCAGCTGTCCATTCTGCCGGCTGCCATCGGGAAAACGATAATGCTCATAAAAACGCACGATCTTATCCTGCCGCCGGCCAAAGGCCTCCCAGTCCTTCCGGGTCCACCAGCTGCGGATCCGGCCCTGCTCATCGTACTGTGACCCGCTGCTGTCAAAGGCATGGGTGATTTCATGGGCGATGATCATTCCCAGCCCGCCCAGATTGTCCATAGGATCGGCCTTTTTATCATAGAGGGGCGCCTGCAGGATTCCTGCCGGAAAGCTGATGCTGTTATCCTCTGGATTATAAAAGGCATTGACTGTCTGAGGCACAGCCTCACGCCAAATTCCCCGGCGGATGGGCTGACCCAGCAGGGCCAGTTCTGCCGCCCGCTGCTGGCGCTGCAGTGCCAGCACATCATCGATCAGGCAGCCGCCAGCCTGGGGTGACAGCAGCTGGCAGGTATCCAGATAAGCAGGCCATTCCTCCGGATAGCCAACCCGAAGCTGCATGGTATCCAGCTTCCGCAGAGCCATGCTCCTGGCCTTGCTGCTCAACCCCTGCATTTCCTGGATTTTCCCCCGATAGCCGGCCAGGATACGCTGGATATAGCCCTTCACTTCATCACAGTCCCCTCGGCTGCTGTACCGGGACGCATAGAGACGGCCATAGGCCCCGGTCAGCAAGGCCTCATTGCCTTCCAGCATCTGACGTTCCCGGGATTTATCCTGAGCCGCCCCGCTCATGGCCAGCCGATAGCGGCTGGCCGCAGAACCATAATCTGCCGTGAGATAGGGGGCATAATCACTGAGCAGCTTAAAGATGCCATAAGCCTTGAACTGGGGCAGACGCTCCGGCGTCAGCAGTTCATTCACCCGCCGCAAAGCGGTAGGATTGCTGGCATACCAGGCCTGTACGCCATTCTGAGATCCAATCCCTCCTGCCGTCAGCATGGCTTTGGCGTCCACAGCCCGGTATAACCGCTGGACTCCCGCCAAATTCAGCGGCTGCAGGATATTATCCGTATCCGCTAATTCTCCCGGAGCCAGGGAATGTCCGGCCAGATCCCTTTGCAGCTCAAAGATCTGCCCGGCCTCTGTCTCCGCTGCCGCCGGCGTATGTCCATAAAGCACCAGCAGATCGCGGATGTAGCCGCGATAGGCATCGAAATAAGCTCCATTGGACTTATCCAGCAGGAAATCCCGCCGCAGCCCTATATCCGGCGATTGCAGCCAGACTACGCAGGTTTTATTCTCCAGCGGCTCCCGTTGGATAGCAAAGCTTCCAACCAGGCCCCGTGTTCCCAGCTCATGGGACAGAGCAGCCATGGTATCCGCGTATTCCTGCACGGTGGCTGCCTGCTCCACCTGATGAAGGGCCGCTGCCAGTTGGCCCAGCTGCACAGTCTCCCGCTGCTTCCCATCCTGGAAACAGGCATACAGAGCCGCAATATTATTTTCGTCCCGGTCAGCTGTCCCCTCCTGATTCCTGCGGACCGCATCCCGGGTGATATCCGCCAGCTGCTGCCTGACCTTTTCATCCATGGAGGAAAAGGTCTCCACCCGCTTTTCCTCCGGCGGTATGGGGGTATCCCTCAGCCATTGGTAGTTCACGGAAAGGTAGAAATCATCCTGGGGCCGCGGTGCCTGTTCCAGTCCCGCTGTATCCAGCCGCACGTTAAAATCCCTGGCCTGGGCCAGGGGCATGAATACCAGGAAACAGAAACACCAGCATAAGATATGAATACTTTTCTGCAAAAAATCACCTGCCCGCTCTGCTGTTCAGCTATATATCTGCTCTTTTATTCTATTCCTTCTCCACAAATTTTTCCACCCTCATCCGCTGTCCGTCCGTACGAAAAACGATGGCGCCCATCCGATCCGTGCGCAGCAGGCCGGCACCAATGTCCTGCAGGCGCTGCAGGACCTCGGGATGAGGATGTCCGAAGCTGTTGTCCGCCCCCACACTCACCACCGCCCAACGGGGCTGCACCGCCTGCAGAAAGGCCTGGGTACTGGAGGTATGGGAGCCATGATGGGCCACCTTCAGCACCGTGCTCCGCAGGCTCTTCTGCTCCGCCAGCAGAGCCGTCTCCTGTTCCCGGACCATATCCCCGGTGAATAAAAAGGAAACCCGGCCATAGCTCACCCGCAATACATTGGAAACCTCATTGCCGGTGGCCCCGCTTTTCCCTGCCGACAGCTGCGGTGCTGACAGCACCTCGATGCGCACGCCATCGATTTCCAGCACCTGCCCCTCCTGCAGCGGCTGCAGACTGCGGCCCTCCAGCTGTGCGGGAGCGAGCTGCATGACCTTCATATAGGCCCCCGGCCCTTCGCTGGCTGTGTAGATCCGTCCCACCGGCAGCCGCCTCACGATACCGCCGGCCCCCGCCGCATGATCCTCATGGGCATGGGTCAGAAAGATTCCCTCCAGCTGCCGTATCCCATAATGAAGCAGATAGGGAACCTCCACCCGGCCTCCCACATCATAGGCATTATCCCGGGTTCCTCCCGCATCCACCATGAAGGCATGTCCATGGGGCGTGACTATGAGGGCTCCATCCCCCTGCCCCACATCGATGAAATGCACTGCCATCTCCCCCGGGCTGAGGACTCTGGCTCCCCCCGCCAGCACCAGCATAATCGCACTGCCGGCCAAAATGGTCCTGGCATGAGGCACCAGATATCTTTGGTACAATCCCCGGCTCTTCTCCCCATTCCAGAGCAGAGCCAGCAGCAGATACCAGCCCAGTGCCAGGGGCAGTCCCATGGCCGGCAGGTAAAGCTGGCTTCCCGGCAGCCGGGCCAGCAGCCGGGTGATTTCGTAGACTAGCCCCAGCAAAAGGCTGTCTCCCATGAAGATCAGCTGCGAGAGAAAAGGCAGCAGCCAGCCGGCGATCCCGGCAAAGAGTCCCAGTACAATGATGGCCTCCACCAGGGGTACAGCCAGCATATTGGCCAGCAGGGCACTGACGGATACCCGGTGGAAATACCAGGCCAGCAGCGGCAGCACGCTGAGCTGGGCACCGATGGTGACCGCCAGGCTTCCGGCAATCCAGGGCGGCAGATATTTTTCCAGCCAGACAGCCAGTGCCGGTGACAGATACAGAAGCCCGGCGGTAGCCAAAAAGGATAGCTGAAAGCTGGTATCATAAAGCAGATAAGGCGAGAAAAGCAGCATGGCCAGCCCTGTGATAGTCAGCAGCTTCCGGGCGTCCCTTTCCCGGCCCATGGTCAGGGCCGCAAAGGCCAGGCCCCCCATCACCGCTGAGCGGATCACCGGCGGCACACAGCCTGCCAGCAGGCTGTAGGCGGCAATGAGCAGCAGCACAAAAGCCGTACGGGCCAAACGCCCCATTCCAAGCAGCCCGGCCAGCCAGACAGCCGTCCCGGCCAAAAGGGTGATATGGGAGCCGGATACAGACAGGATATGGACAATCCCCGTGGTGGTGAAGGCCTCCAGCAGCTCTGGCCGGATTCCCGCATAGCCGCCAAAGAGCATGGCAAAAACCGCGGCGGCATCGGCCGGAGGCATCACAGCGGTCATCTGTTCCTCATACCCGGACCGGAGCTGCTCCAGCCATCGTCGCCAGAGCAGCCTTTCCTGTGGTTCTGCCCGCAGCCCCTCCCGGTTCACCGACAGCCGGGCCGTGATTCCCCTGGCCCGGGCCGCCCGTACCATATCGATGGTTCCCGGATTCTGATAGCCATGGATCTGCCGCAGCCGGCCGGCTGCCCGCAGGCGGTCGCCAATCCGTACATCAGGCGCCTCGCTGGCCAACTGCCAGGAAATATAGATCCGCCCCTGCAGCCTTTGCATCGGGCTTCCTGTCTCCCCTCCCTGCTCCACTTCAGCGATGCAGCGCCAGCTCCGGCTCCCATCGGTATTTTCCACCTGCCGGGGTGCCTCCACTGCCATGGCAATGAGCCTGACCTCCTGGCCAGCCAGATGACCCACATCCCGGGCAGGCAGCTGGCTTTCCATTGCCATGCGGCAGCTTCCCAGCAGAAAAAAGACCAGCAAAAGGAAAACTGTCCCCTTCGCCAGTCCCCGCCGCAGGAAAAAGGCGGCTGCACCAGCCCCGGCGGCCATTGCCGCCAGCTGCCAGGAAACGGCCAGCGGCAGCCGCTCCCCTGCCAGTATTCCAACACAGAGAAATGTAAGCAGAAGATTCAGAAATTCAAGCGGATACTGCCCCGCCTTCATAGGCACACCTTATCCTTAAGCTTCTCGAACTTGGCTGCACCGATGCCCTTGACCTTTTTCAGATCCTCCAGGGACTGGAAGCCCCCATTGGACTGTCGGTATTCCACAATGCGCCTGGCCATAGCCGGACCGATACCTGGCAATGTATCCAGGGCTTTCTCATCTGCTGTATTGATGGACACCCTGCCAGAGCTGTCCTTGCCGCTGCCCCCGGCCCCCGCAGCCCCCTTCACCGGCACCTGGAGCTGCGCGCCATCCTTCAGCACCTGAGCCATGTTCACGGCCTTCTCATCCGCAGTGGGCAGCAGGCCGCCGCAGACATTGACGGCATCTGCCGCCCTGGCTCCCTGGGAAAGCTCCACCAGGCCGGGCCGGTTCACCGCCCCGGATACATAAACCGTGATCTTCGCCGCAGGCCCATCGGCCCTGCCCTCGTCCAGCGGCAGCTCCGTCCCCTGCTGGGAATACCCGTAAAAAAGCCCGGCTGCAGCCAAAAGGGCCAAAGCCAAAAGAACAAACATGGACCTCTTATACATCGGCACAACGATCGTCCTCCTCCGGATATATTCTTTCCGAAGAATTCGCCATGCGCATTAAAAATCCTCTATCATTCAGTATGATATTTAAAATAATTAAGTGTTTTTGCCGTATATTAGTATTTTATTTTGTGCTGTCGTGTTTTAATTTTCAATTCCCCGCCGGGCCGGGACGCCCTGCTGATAATAATGCCGGACCTCCTGCATTTCCGTAATCAGATCCGCCTGTGCCAGCAGCCATTCGGGGGCCCCGCGACCGGTACAGACCAGCTCTGTCCCTTCCGGCAGTGCTTTCCTCATTGCCTCAAAGGGAGCCTGCTCCAGCAGGCCGAAAAAGAACGCCGTATTGATTTCGTCCAGTATCACCAGGTCATAAATCCCAGAGCAGGCCGCCCGGGATGCGGCCCCAAACCCCTGCTCCATGAGACGCACATAGTCCTTCGGCGGCTGCCCGGGAGGAAATACCACCACCTGATCGCCCCAGGCTTTCAGCTCCTCAGGGGACAGCATCCCTTCTCTGGCCAGGAAACAGGGCTTTCCCGTGGTATGCAGCTCCAGCTGCGGGGCAAACCCCTGCAGGATTTTCTGCTCGCTGTAAGCCAGGCTTTTCATGAACTGCATGATATAGACCCGATGCCCGGCTCCCAGGGAACGGATAGCCAGCCCAATGGCTGCGGTGGTCTTTCCCTTGCCCTTTCCCGTATATACCTGAAGCATTCCCATCTCTCCTCCATGAAGAAAAGCGATCCCCGCAGGACCGCTTTTCTTTATTTCACGATATTTACAATGTTGTCCATTGAGGTAATCTCTGTTATCCGCTCGCTCTCCCGATAACCAAAAGCCCCCGCGCATAGCGGTTCATAGCCTTCCGGTATGCTGATGAGATTCTGGATATCCTCCCCCTGCTCTGAACACAGGAAACCGGGAATTGCACTGAGCCAGCAGGAGCCGATACTGTATTTTTCCGCTGCCAGCATCATGCCGCCAAAAACCGTATTGGCCGCATCCGCCGAATATTTTTTATCCGTGCAGCCTGAAATCACCAGCAGTACAGGAATCTGCTGCAAAAAACGCTGATCCTCCCGCTGCTCCTCACTTTTCACCAGCATCTCCAGTTCCCGGGAAAACTGCTGCCGCGTTCCCTCCGCAATCTTATGGATGATACCTCTGTTCTGGATAACGGTGAAATGCCAGATGTGATTGGAGGCCGCATCCGAAAGCAGCTTGCCTTCCTCCAGTATTTCCATGAGCTCATCATCCCGCAGCGGCCGGGGATCAAAGGTATAAATACTGCGGCGTATCAATACATTGCGTAAAAGATTATTCACAAAAACCACTCCATCCTGTCCGTTGGATCCTTTCGGTGGACTCAGCGGTTATCTACCCGTTCCATTCCCACCAGATCATGCTGGCGGAAGCGCTCCCAGGCCAGTTCTTCATAACGGGTTCCCTTCCGGCCGTAATTGGCATAAGGATCAATGGAAATACCGCCCCGGGGCAGGAACTTCCCCCACACCTCGATATAGCGGGGATCCATTGCTTTGATGAGATCCTTCATGATGATATTCACCACATCCTCATGAAAATCCCCGTGATTGCGGAAGCTGACCAGATACAGCTTCAGCGATTTACTCTCCACCATGCGGATATCCGGCACATAGGAAATATACATCGTCGCAAAATCCGGCTGCCCCGTAATCGGGCACAGGCTGGTAAATTCCGGGCAATTGAACTTCACCCAGTAATCATTGTCCGGATGCTTATTCTCAAAGGTCTGCAGGATCTCCGGCGTATATTCATAGCCGTACTTCACATTTTTCTGTCCCAGAAGATCCACTTCCGGCATGTCTTCCTTATTTCTTCCCATAAACACCTATCCTTGTTCTAAAAACTGCTTTTCAAACACGGGCACGGATTCCGGATGTCCAAACAGATAGCCCTGAATGGAATCCGCCTTGCAGATATTGGTGAGCAGGTCGTATTCCTCCACCTCTTCCACGCCCTCTATGCAGGTCCTCATGCCAACGCTGTGGCAGAGTTCCACGGTATACTCCACGATATGACGGTCAAAATCATTGTTCAGAATATTTTTCACGAATTCCCGGTCAATCTTCACGATATCACAGGAAAGATTTTTCAAATAGACCAGGGAAGAATACCCGGTGCCAAAATCATCCATGGCAATGCGGAAGCCCTGCTGGCGGAAATCATCGAACTGACGGTTCACAAAGGACCAGTCCGCTACGATGCTGCTTTCCGTAAGCTCCAGCACCACCGATTGGGGCGCTATATCGTACTTGGCCGCACACTGCCCCACAAATTCCTTAAAGGTCCCGTCCTTGATCTGCTCATAGGAAACGTTGACGCTTACGCAGAACTTGGGAACCTTCTTCTGCCATTCCTTGCAGATCTTCACCGCTTCCTCGAATACCCATTTTCCCACGGGGATGATCATCTTCGTATCTTCCAGGATAGGAATGAACTCCATGGGGGCCACCATGCGGCCCTTGGGATTCATCCAGCGCAGCAGTGCTTCCGCCCCGATGAGCTTCTGCCCCCGGGCGCTGACCTGCGGCTGAAAAAAGAGGCTGAAGCCCCGGCAGCCTTGCTCCACGCTGTCCCTCAGATCATCCCGCATACTGATGGAGCGCACCCAGCGATTGTACTGGGCCTTGGAAAACAGGCAATTCTTGTTCTTGCCGCTCTGCTTGGCCAAATCCAGTGCCGCCTCCGCGTGCTTATGGAGCACCAGATAATCCTTCCCCGCCTGGGGATAAAATACCGTACCCGCTGAGATGGTGCAGAAGAACATCTTACCATCGATTTCCTGGGGACGCATCATGCATTTCTGCACGCTGGAAAAGATTTCCGACAACTGCTCCTCCGTACCGCCAGGATAGACCAGCCCAAACTCGTCACCGTCCAGCTTGTACAAAGTGAGCATGGGCGGCAATATATTCTCTATGCGCCGGGCCAGCATTTTCAATACCTGATCCCCAAAAGACCTATTATAGGTTTCATTCACGATCTTGAAGTTGTCCAGGCCGAATACCATAAGGGCACCGCCAGTACCCGTTTCATGATAACGGCCCAGAGCCGACTTCACCGCCTGTTCAAACTGATATTTATTGAAAAGGCCGGTAATGGAATCCACCTTGGTCCGCTGCCCCAGCCGGACCATGGTTCCGGCAAACAGTGACGGCCTGCCACTGGCATCATTGGAGATCCGCCCGCGGCAGCGTATCCAGCAATAATCTCCCTTATTATCCTTCACCCGATATTCCAGATCATGCTCGTGAAGACTCTTTTCCACAATGAGCGCCTTCATGGATTTCTCATATTCCGACCGATCCTCCGGGTGGATACGAGGCATCCATACCTTGTCGAAATCCGGCAGAGTTTCTCCCGGAAGAGAAAAATCCGCTACCAGATTGGGTGATAACAGCACTGTACCATTTTGCATATCGGTGGTAAACAGATAGGAATCCGAGGTTTTCTTCAGCAGATCAAAATAGAATTTAAAGCGCCGCAATATGGAATTTGATGGGATTTTCAATGGCTGGCCCATAAAACGCCTCCTTATTTTTAGCAACATCACAGGCTCTACCCTTCATCTTATACAAAAAAACAGGTTTATTCAATAGCAACTGATAAAAAAGATATAAAAATACAGGCTTATATACCTATATCGTAAAAAGCCTGTAACTTCTTTAGGCAAAACGGATAAAATATCCAACAATGCGCTGATACCATGGCGCTATATAAAGCCGCACCTCACTGCCTGACGGCAGCAGACTGTACAGCGGATAGCGCTTTCCCGCTACATCCAGGGACAGCTCTGTCCCTGTCCCCGTGCGCAGCTTCAGCGATGAGAAATGGCGATCCATATTTCCCAGCACGAAATAATCCCCCTGCTGCTGAAAATCCCCCTCACTGGATAAAAAGGGAAGTCCCACCCCAAAAGACTGGTATTTTGTAGACAGGAGGTCAAACCCATTCCGTGCTCCATTGATCTGCAGATTTTCCTCTACGGGCGTCCTTTGCACCGAATGGATGAAATGTATGGAAAAAGGCTGTCCTGCCCGTGCCGGGATCACGGCGATAAAGCCATCGCTGCCTTCCACGAACAGACAGGGCAGCTGCCAGAGCCATACAAGCAGCAGACAGCAGGCCCCTAAAATCCAATAAAATCTCTTTGTTCCCATCATAAGGCAAAAGCGGATGCCTGCCAGCATCCGCTCCCCCTCCCTTCCCTGACGATCATTCCTTGAAGTATTTCTCCGCGCCGGCATTCATCGGAATAGGCATTCCCCTCATGGCACCATCCCTGGTAATGAGCCTGCCCACCGCATGGGAAGCCTTCAGCTGATCCAGATGGGAAAACAGCGCCTGGACGATATCATAGCCCCGCTGATCCTCCATTTTATCCGTCGCCACCAGTATAGCCATCACCGACACCGCCAGTACATCCTGATTGAAATCGGTATAAGTACCCGCCGGTATCTTTGTCTTCGTATAAAAAGGATACTTGGCAATAAGATCGTCCGCCTTGTCCTCATCTATAGACAGCAGCCGCACCTTGTTGTTAGCGGCAATATCCTGCACTGCCGCAGTCGGGTAACCTGCTGTGAGGAAAGCTGCATCTATATTGCCATTTTTCAAGGCCCTGGCAGCCTCACCAAAGGAGAGGTACTGAACCTCTATATCATTATAGGTCACCCCATAGGCTTCCATGATCTGGCGGGCATTTGCCTCCACGCCGCTGCCCGCCGCACCGACAGCGACCCTCTTGCCCCTGAGCCCTGCTATGCTCTTGATTCCCGAGGACTCCAGGGTGATGATCTGACAGGTTTCCGGATAGAGTGACGCCATCCCCCGGATATTATCCACCTTTTTATCCTTGAACATCTCTATCCCATTGGCCGCATAATAGGTAATATCATTCTGCACGATAGCCAGATCCACAGCGCTATCCCTCAGCGTGTTGATATTTGCCACTGTAGCCCCGGTGCTCTGCGCACTGGCCTTCATGCCAGGAATCTCCTGATTGATGATCTCCGCCATTGCACGACCGATTGGATAATAACTGCCCGCTGTACCGCCAGTGGCGATATCCAGGCTCTTATTTTCCACAGACTTGTTCCCGCAGCCAGCCACGGCCGCAATAAAGAAAACCAAAATCACACTCAAGGCTGTAAGCCTGGCAAAATAACAGGATCTCATACCTTCTCCCTCCCATGATGCAATAACGTGCTTATCTAATATACCGTGTTATAACGTCATTATTCAAAATTCTTCTCAAGCCATGGACCAGTGCAAAATTTCTCGACCTACTTATGACTGCCTGAAAGAACGTCCGTAGAAAGGCCACGGACAACCACCCCTGCAGCAATGAGGCCGGCTGCTGAGGGAACAAAGGAAATGCTTCCCGGCACTGACCGGCGCTGGGCACAGGTCCTGGGACTGCCCGGCGGGCAGATGCACTCACTGCCGCAGCCTTGATTTCCAGGCATCAGTGGCTTTTCCCGGGAATATACCACCTGCAGCGACTTCACTCCCCGCTGCCTGAGCTCCCTGCGCATGACCCGGGCCAGCGGGCAGACACTGGTCTCATAGATATCCGCTACCTCAAACAGCTCCGGATGCAGCTTATTTCCCGCCCCCATGCTGCTGATGATGGGAATGCCCCGCTGCTGCGCCTGCAATACCAGATCGATTTTTCCCGTAACCGTATCGATGGCATCCACGATATAATCGTAAGGAAAACAGAAAAATTCCTGGGCCTTTTCCGGCAGGTAGAAATCAGCAATCACATCCACCACTGCCGCTGGATTGATCTCCAGCAGCCGCTCCCGCATCACCTCTGTCTTCAGACGCCCTACTGTCTTCGTTGTGGCATGGAGCTGACGATTGATATTGGTCTCGCATACCCGGTCATCATCGATGAGCACCAGATGCCCCACCCCGCTGCGCACCAGGGCTTCCGCCACAAAGGAGCCCACGCCCCCGATACCGAATACAGCCACACAGCTTTTGCCCAGCCGCTCCATACCCGCAGCCCCCAGCAGCAATTCCGTACGTGAAAATTTTCCCAGCATAACACCATCATTCCTTCGCTTTTATTTCCTACTATTTTAGTATAGCAAAAGAAAAAGCCGCAGCAAACTATTTTTTACAATAATCCACTGCAGCCACAGTCATTTCTTATCCTCATCCTTACAATGAAAAGATGGCATTTCCATGCTGCCGGAAAACTTGAACCTGGGAATCTCCGCCCCCCGGGCATTCATAAAATCGGGAGTATCCAGAGAAAATTCCGATACCTTCGCTGCCGGCTCCTGAGGCCGTGGTGCTTTGATGACCATGCCGTCCACGAAATCCGTGGCAATGATGGTGGCCCGCACCCGATCCCCCAGTTCCTCATCGATCACCGTTCCCAGAATGATATTCACATCCGGATTCGTATGCTCATAGATGTACTTCGTTGCCTCGTTGACCTCGTAAAGGCTCAGGGTTTCATCACCGCTGATATTCAAAATAATGCCCCGGGCCCCTTCCAAAGATTTATCCACCAGCGGGCTTTCCACTGCCAGCTGGACCGCCCGGACAGCACCATCACTGCTTTCACCGATACCCAGCAGCGCATCGCTGCTCTCGCTCTGCCGGAAAATCGAAGTGACATCCGCAAAATCCACGTTGATGACACCGGTGGTCAGAATCATCTCCGCAATGCAGCGGATAGCCTGCCGCAGGATTTCATCCGCCGCCTCAAAGGCCTGCACCAGGGACATGCGCCGATTCTCCGGCAGCTTCATGAGATTATCGTTATGGACGGCGATGAGCGCATCCATATTTGCCTGCATCTTCACAATGCCCTCATTGGCCAGCCGCTTCTTGCGCGCCCCCTCAAAGGAAAACGGGACCGTGACCACACCTATGGTCAGGATTCCCAAATCCCGGGCAATCTTAGCCACCACCGGGGCGGCGCCTGTGCCGGCGCCGCCCCCCATACCGGCGGTCACAAAAACCAGATCCGCCCCCTTCATCGCGCTGCGGATCTTTTCCTCATCAGCCTGGGCTGCACTCTCTCCCAGTTCCAGGCTTCCTCCGGTACCGCGCCCCTTGGTGAGACTCTCACCAATCTGCAGCGGAATCACTCCAGCCTGCTGCATGATAGCCAGTTGTTTCGCGTCCGTATTCACCGCAATGAGATCTATATCCAAAACCTTTTTCTTGGCCATACGAAGCAGCACACTGTTGCCGCCGCCGCCTACGCCAATGATCTTTATGGTCACGATGGCCTTCTTGATAGCCAGCTCTTTTTCTGCCATAGAAGCCTTGCTCCCTTCCTGTTCTTTCAGGCTTATATATATCTTTTATTACTTCGCGTTAATTCGCTGCATTCCTGCTATTTTTCGGGAAAAAACGAAAAAAAGACAGAACCAGTCCCTACTGATCCTGTCAAGGCATCCATTCCAAAACCAACCCGCTTACATTGCCGTAAAGAACATGACCGACAAGCATATAAGAAGAATCTTCACACCGTCCAGCTTCAAGAAAAACACTTCCTTTTCATCGTTTCCAGTATAAATACCTGAATACGAAATCATTATACCCCTTTTTTTCATGAAATGCAACGAAAAAGAACATTCTTCCGCCCGTAAATTACAGCATGGGGAAATCATGGATTTTGCACTGTCTTCCGAAACAAGCGCCCGCCGATCTGGGTAATGAGCATCCCGGCGATCATGAGCAGGCAGCCAAAGATTTCCAACGGCTGCATGATCTCATGCAGCAGCAGCCAGCTGGCCAGGGCTCCGAATACCGCTTCCAGACTCATGATCACCGCCGCGTGGGATGGCTCTGCGTATTTCTGCCCGATAATCTGCAGCGTAAAGGCCACTCCCGCAGACATCACCCCGGCATAAAAGATGGGAAAAGCCTCCTGCTGCACGCCGGCCCAGGTGAAGTTCTCCCAGCCCGCAGCCGCCACAGAGCTGAAAACCGCACATACGGCGATCTGCATAGCAGACATCTCAATGGCATCCACCATGGCCGCATAGCGGTCAATAAACAGAATATGGAAGGTCCAGAAAAAAGCACTGATAAAAACCAGTGTATCGCCATAGCTCAGGGTCAGATCCTCCTTCACGCAGAGGAAGTAGAGCCCTGTAAGGGCCAGCACCGCCCCCAGCCAGTTCTCCGGCCGGATCCGCTTTCTGAGCAGCACCGCGAACAATGGAACAAATATGATATAAAGACAGGTAATAAAAGATGTCTTTCCCGCAGTGGTGTACTGCATGGCTACCTGCTGCAGGGAAGAAGCAGTGAACATAATGCAGCCCGCCCCTATGCCGGCCAGCCAGCCGCTTTTATAGGTTCCCGCCCGGCGGGCAGCCTGCCGCTGTCCACGAAAGCCGCGCCAAATCACCAGCACTGCCAAAAGCCCCAGCACATACCGGGCCGCGGCATAAGAAAAGGGCCCTAAGGCGTCCATCCCCACCTGTTGGGCCACAAAGGTCGTCCCCCAGATAAAAGCCGCTGTCATTAAAAATAGATTTCCCCGTAAACGCAATTCATCACATCCTCATAGATATTATAACACAGAAGGACGCCGTGTTGAAACTTTAAGCGGTAGGTTTTCCTTGGGAAAACCTTGAACAATCAAGTTATAACGCCATTGTCCAGGATTCCGCAGCGCGGAATCCCTCCGGCGCAATAAGAAAGAGCGGAGCACTCACCGCTCCGCCCTGCTTCAATCCCCTGTTGAGCCCGTAACATCAGTACAGGCCATACAGATCAGCATGTTTTCCTTATCGATATAGGAAAACTGCAGCCTTTTTCTGCGTTGCTGCCCAAATACCAGGGCATCATAATAGGTAGTAAAGGTTCCAGCTTCATTCAGGCTGCGGATCACATTCCACAGCCGCAGTTCATTCAGGCTGCGGATCACATTCCACAGCCGCAGTTCCTGCAGCTTCTTTTTATATTCCTCCGGATCCCGAATCAAGTCCTTGAACACCAGCCGGGTTGCCTCCTCAAAGCTGCCATCCCGTTCGGCAGCGGAAAGACGCAGCGGCAGGGTCTGCTGGCATATCCGGAATTTTCCGGTCCGGGCATCAATGCGCAGAACCAGTTCAAATACACTTTGCACCGCGCATTCCAGGGTGATCTCATTCAGCTTCTGCTCCGTGATATCATCAGCGCAGGTCATGCCAATGATATCCCGGGTCACAGGATGCTGCATCATGTTCAGGGTAATGCGCAGATAGCGGCGCGCCTTTCCCGGCGCATCATACCAGCCTGCAAAGCTGCTGCTCTTGCGCCCCCGGGCATATTCCGCAAGCATGCGGGCCCGGTCATAGATCCGGCAATAGCCAGCCCGTTCTACCGGATCCTTGATATTCTGACTGGATTCATGGAAGAATTCCGTCATGGACAGCCGCTGCTTCTCCCGCCCGGGCACCACTGTCCCCGTCTTGATGGAGACAATGCCGTCCCTGGTCACATTCAGCTTGTAGGCCTCCAGCCGGGAAGCTGCCAGCATGGACTGATCCTGCTGAAAATCCCGGAAAGCTGCCTCCAGCTCCTTTTGCTCCGTCACATCCACCGCTGTGCCAATAGCTTTCAGAGGCTCCCCCTTTTCATCAAAAATAGTCCGATAGATGATCTTTTCCCAGCGGGGCGTCTCAAAATTCGGCGACCAGATCTGCTCCTCAAAGGCCGCTGATTTAAGCCCTGCCTTCAGCTTTTTATGAACATCCAGATAATTGGCCCAGTATTCCGGCAGCAATATATTCATATCCAGCCAGGACTGAGGGTAGTTCTCCATGTATTTGGGAATCCTCAGCTCCCGCTGGGACTGCTCACTATGGATAGCCCGGTCATGGCGCAGATCATATTCCCAATAGCGCAGTCCGGAGGAAGCAATGGCCGCTTCATAGGATTCCTTCAAAACCTCCAGCTCCTGCCGCCGCCTGATCTCTTCCGTCACATCCAGCTGCAGGCTGCCGCACACACCGGGCTCAATGGGATAGCATTCGATATGCATATACCGCTGCAGCATATTGCTGTACACCCGCCGTACTGTCTTCTCCCCGCCAGTCGCCCGGCGAAGGACCTCCAGCCAGGAATGTGCTGCTTCAGGAAACTGCCCCAAAAAATTCTTTCCCTCCACATCCGTCAAATTCTGGCCGCTGAGTTTTGCACAGGCCTCATTCATATAAAGTATCCTGAAATCCTCATTTTTTCCATCCTCTGCTGGGATCAATTGTAAAATAGCAAAAGCTACCGGCGTATAATCAAATATTTTTCGATAGCTGGCGATAAGCTGTGCGTCCATAAGAGCTATCCCTCCTGCAGCCGATTGACGGCATTCACTTGATTCGATAAACATTCTCCCGCACCGATCGCTCAATCTGCGGCCGGGCCATGATAAAGGCCGCCGCTACCACCGGATCAAACTGGGTCCCCGCATTGGCCTTGATGATGACATAGGCCTGTTCAATGGTCAATGCCTGATGGAATGGACGATTTGATATAAGGGAATCGAATACATCGGCAACAGCCATGATACGCGCCGGCACAGGGATGTTCTCTCCCTGCAGCCCCCGGGGATACCCCTGACCATCCCAGCGCTCATGATGATAGACCGCCATATCCGCCGCCACCTTGTAGTACTGGAAATCCTCCAGCGGTGCCAGCGTTTTGGCCAGGATCCGTCCTCCCAGCTCCGCATGACGGCGCATCAGGGCGTATTCCTCTGCCGTGTATTTCCCCTGCTTCTTCAGTACTGCATCAGGTATGGCAATCTTGCCGATATCATGCAGCGGCACCGCCCGGGAAATATTCTGACAAAAATCGCCATCATTGAGTGCAGGAATGGTCCCCTCCCGGCACAGCTCATCCAGCAGGATGTCCACATACCGGCTGGTATTGCGGATATGATCCCCTGTGGCGCTGTCCCGGCTGGTGACCAGATACGCAAAGCTGCTAAAGATACGCCGCTGTATGTCATTAATAGTCCTGGTCTTCATGCGGACATTGGACTCCAGCTCTTTCTGATAGTTCTCCAGCAGCTCCAGATGCTTTTTATGCTCTGTTACATCCTGAAAAATCACAAAACATCCCACCGGCTGTTGAAATACATCCAGCAGCGGCTCTTCCCTCATACTCAGGAATAAATGCTCTCCCTGAGAATTATATTCCAACAGACGATGTTCACCCTGCTGCAATGGCTGTTCCTGCTGGAGCTCGAGCATTTTCCATCTTGCATAATCCTGACCGGCCAATGCCTTCGGATCACATCCAAACACCTTACGGACCATGGTATTTGCCATGAAGATATGGCCCTCCCGATCCACCAGCATAGCAGCCGATGCCAGGCTGTTCAGTATAATGCCGATCTCTGCCGTCATATTCTTCCAATCCGTAACATCCCTGGCAATACCCATCGTACCGATCAGCGCCCCGTCTTCATCAAAGATGGGTGATTTGTAAGTGGTAAACTGCACCATTTCCCCATTCTGCTTTTTTACCTTTTCATCAAATACGCAGGTTTTTTTCTTCTGCATTACAATATCTTCGGATTCCAGGCAGACATACTCTCCCTGGGCATATTCTTCAGCATCTATATCCCAGATATAATAATGCCCTCGATTATAGCACTGCTGTTTAGTCTTTCCAACCATATCGCAAAAACTCTGATTCACCTTCAAATGGGCGCCTTTGACATTTTTGAACCATACGAGATCCGGCACACTGTCAATCGTAGTATCCAGCAGGTTCTTCGCCAGCCAGAGTTCCTTGCGCTGCCTGATTCCCCTCAGCAGCAACTGAAAAAAACAGGTAAGCCTTTCCTCGCTGTAGGGAGCTTCCCACAGTGCATCCATTACCGCCAGCAGACGGGAATCCTCCAGACGCTGTTCAGCCCCTCGCTCGCAGTAAATCAGCTGCGGATGAGCCGACCCACAGCGCATACGGATATCCGGGGGTATCTGCTTTGCCGGAATATCCATGATGATTACATCGGCATCTACACAGTCCAATGCTGAAAATGCCGGCAGCGCCGGCAGGAACACATGCTCGAACTGCGCTTGGGCTGGAACCGCCTGCAAAATCCGCAAAAAATCCTGATCCTGCGTGAATACTAAAATATGTAAAAGCTCGTAATACATAAAAATACCTCCAGGCAGCTGCCATAATCTCTACTATATTCCGATAGGTATCTACTTAATTTTACCATTATGTCTATAGTCCGACAAGGCTGTAAACGCTTCTCCTAAATAAAAAACTCCCGGGGAAATCCCCAGGAGTTTTCCATCAGCAATATCTTTTGTCCACGACCCGTTTCGTCTTTTTTTCGCTGCGAGGCAATGCCCCCAGCGGAACAGCCTCCACCTCAATGGCAATGCCGATGCGCACCTTGAAGCGCTTCTTCACCGCCAGTTCCACGGCAGCGGGATCCGTCCCCGGCTCCCGCTCTACCCGGAGGAGCATGAAATCCTTGTAGTCAGCCCCCCGATCCAATACCACCTGGTATTCACTGCTCACGCCGGGCACCTCCTTCAGCACATCCTCGATCTGCCCCGGATAGATATTCACCGCCTTGATCTTGATCATATCGTCCGTACGCCCCAGGATGATATCATGGCGGGGATATTTCAGCCCGCAGGGGCATTTCCCTGGCAGCAGGCGGGTGAGATCATGGGTGCGGTAGCGCACCAGCGGTGCCCCCTGCTTCGTCAGCGTCGTGATGGTCAGCTCTCCCAGCTCACCCTCCGGCAGCACCTTGCCCGTATCCGGATCCAGGATTTCAAAATAAAGCTGGTCATCCCAGTAATGCAGCCCCTGATGCTCGCTGCAGCTCACGGAAATCCCCGGTCCATAGACCTCGGTAAGACCGTAGATATCGAAAATATCCACCCCCAGTTCACCGATGATGCGGCTGCGCATCTTATCTCCCCAGCGCTCCGAACCGATAATGGCATGCTGCAGATGGATCTTGTCCCGGATGCCCCGATGGGTGATCTCCTCTGCCAGCAGCAGGGCGTAGGATGAAGTAGCGCAGAGGATCGTGGTATGCAGGTCCATCATCATCTGCAGCTGCTTTTCTGTATTGCCCGGCCCGGTGGGGATTGCCATGGCCCCCAGCATCTCCGCGCCGCGCTGGAACCCGATGCCCGCAGTCCAAAGCCCATAGCCCGGTGTGATCTGCACCCGGTCCTGACGGGTGACCCCGGCCACCTTCATGCAGCGGGCCATCATCATCCCCCAGGTCTCCACATCCTGCTCTGTATAGGGAATGATGACCGGCTGCCCTGTGGTGCCTGAAGAGGAATGGATGCGTACCACCTCTTCATCCGGCACCGCCTGGATGCCCAGCGGATAAGCCCGCCGCAGATCGTATTTGTCCGTGGTGGGCAGCTTCTGGATGTCCTCCGGTGTCTTCAGGTCCCCCGGCTCGATGCCGGCGGCCTCATAAACATCCCGATAGAAAGGACTGTTCTTCGCCGCATATTGGAAAGCCCTCTGGAATTTCTCGAATTGCTCCTGTTTCATCATAGGTTTCCGCCTGCCTTTTCATAATCGTAACCAACCTCAAATGCCCGTCGATTGAGTTCCGTGAATTTCTTTGGTACATGGGCCTCCAGCGTGGTCAGCAGCTGTTCCCGGGAAAAGGGCAGCAGCCCTTCCCGCACAGCTGTCCCCAGCAAAATGACATTCAGCACCTTGCCCGAGCCAGCGGCCCGGCAGAGGCGATCTCCATCCACCAGGATGCAGCGCCCGGCCTGCTGCTTCAGATAGGACAGAATAGCCTCCAGACCATAGCCGCCGCCCAGCGATGATGTCACCGGCTGGATGGGCCGGCAATTGACCAGCACCGTTCCCTCTTTTTTTAAATAAGGAAAATTGCGCAGAGCCTCCGCCGGTTCAAAACCCAGGATGAGCTCCGCGCCCCCCAGGGGAATCGCCGGTGCACAGGGTCCATTGCCGATGCGCACCTGACTGGTGACAGAGCCGCCCCGCTGTGCCATGCCGATGGTCTCCGAGGTGTGAGCGGCCAGACCCAGGGCATCCATAGCCGTCTGGGCAATGAGCCGGGAAGCCAGTACCGTTCCCTGACCGCCCACGCCGGCCAGCAAGCAATCCATTTTCATTTTTCCATCCCTCCAATAGCCCCCACCGGGCAGATCTGGCTGCACAAATCACAGCCATAACAGAGATTCCCATCGATCAGCGCCTTGCCCTCCGCCGTCACGGATATGGCCGGACAGCCGATCTCGTTGATGCAGCGCCTGCAGCCAATGCAGACATCCGGTGCCACAGCCAGCTTGGGCCGGGATTTGAAAAGCGCGATGCAGGGCTCCTCAAAGATGACGACGGATACGCCAGGGAAAGCCACCGCCTCGGTGACAGCAGTCACCGCCTCCTCCAGATGCAGCGGATTGGCCTTTTTAATGCATTTCACATTGCAGCCCGCCAGCACCTTGTCGATATGGACCTTTTCCGTCATATTCCCCATCATGGTCCGCCCAGTGCCCGGATGGGGCTGATGCCCGGTCATGGCAGTGGTGGAATTGTCCAGGATGATGACGGTGATATCCGTCTCATTGTATACCGCATTGATGACCCCGGGGATCCCCGTATGGAAAAAGGTGGAATCGCCAATAAAGGCGATATGCTTGCTGTCCGGCTCCACCCGATGGAGCCCCTGAGCCATGGTGATATCCGCCCCCATGCACAGGCAGGTGTCCACCATATCCAGCGGCTTGGCATTCCCCAGCGTATAGCAGCCAATATCTCCGGTGAATACCGCCTTCTGCTTCTGCCGCTTCATAGCCGTCTTCACTGCGTAAAAGGATCCCCGATGAGGACAACCCGCACAGAGCACCGGCGGACGTACCGGCAGCGGTGGCAGCACCGGCCTGGCAGGAGCTGCCGGCTCCCGGCCCATGAAAACGTCCACTGCCGCCCGGACATTTTCATAATGATTGGCCCCCGCAATATTGGTTTCTTCCGTATGGCGGCCATGGATCTGCACCGCCAGGTGATGCCGACCGCAAAGGAGCAGCAGCGCATCCTCCAGTACCGGATCCAGTTCCTCCACCACCAGCACATCCGTCAGTCCGCTCAGAAACTCCAGGGCCAGCTTCTCCGGGAAGGGATGGGGAGTGGCAATCTCCAGCGTCCGTACCGCGTCCCGGGTATCCGCCAGTACCTCCCGCACATAGGCGGAGGACACGCCCCCGGACAGGATTCCCAGCTCCGTATCGGACCGCCTCTGCAGCCGATTATAAGCAAAATCCGAGAAAACATCCCCCAGGACCTTCTCCTGCCGGATGATGCGGATATGGTTCTCATAGGAAAGCCGGGGGAAAATGACCCATTTCTTATCCTTTACGAAGCCCTCAATCTCATGCTCCTCATAGCCATCCTCCACCTCAATGCTGGCACAGGCATGGCAGATCTGAGTGGTAGGCCGGAAAATCACCGGCGTATGGTATTTTTCCGAATAGGCAAAGGCCTCTCCGATGAGCAGATAGGCATCCTCCAGAGATGCGGGATCAAAAACCGGCAAATGGGCATACTGGGCAAAATGCCGGGTATCCTGCTCCGTCTGGGAAGAAATCGGCCCCGGATCATCTGCCACCAGCACCACCATGCCGCCCTTCACGCCGATATAGGCCAGGCTCATAAGGGGATCACTGGCCACATTCAGCCCCACCTGCTTCATGGTAACCAACGCCCGGGCGCCTGTATAAGCCGCTCCGGCCGCCACTTCCATTGCGGCCTTTTCATTGATGGACCATTCCACATAGGTATCCGGGCGACGATGTTTGGCAATCGTCTCCAACACCTCCGTGGATGGGGTCCCCGGATAGCCGGATACCACATCCACCCCGGCCCGGATAGCCCCCAGCGCAATCGCTTCATTTCCCATCAAAAGCTTCTTTGCCATATTCTCCACACTCCCATTCCAAATAAAAAAAGCACCTGTCCTGATCAAAGGACAGATGCTCTCATCTGCGGTACCACCTTGCTTGCTGCCATAGCAGCCTCTTTCCCCAGGGTGCGCCTCACACCCCTGCCCTCTAACGCTGGCCTGCGTCCCATGCTACTAAGCCCAGGCTTTTCACACGACCCTCAGGAGTCCATTTATCCATCCGCTTACGGCCATGTTCCCAGCCCCCATGGCTCTCTGTACGCGCGCAAAAGATTTTATCTCTCCCTCATTGGTTTGCTTTATATGATGGTTTACATATTATCACAAATACAAAATTTCTGCAAGGTTTTTTGTTAATTGTTTTTCCAGTAAATACACATGTTTATTAAAAATGTTTTTTCTGTATTCCCTTTTCTAAAATATTTATTTTATGTAATAAATCCTCTGCTCCTGCGTATAAAGGATATAAAACAAACAACAGATTGCTTAGGAGGCGTATTAAAATGACAACAAAAGATAAGGACCTTGCCATCACCGTTGATTTCAAAGATGATAAAAAACAGAAAGCCTTTGCCGAGGCCATGGAAATGCTCCATCGCGATGCTGATGCTATGGCAGCTTTGGAACAATCCTCCAACCTTAAGGAGGCCTATGAAGCACTCAAGAAATACTGCAAAATGACCTTTGACGAATACGAGCAGTTCTGCAACAAGCTCATGGCTCATCTCAAAGAAGAAGCCGCTCATCTGAGGGAAGACCGTGAGCTCGCAGAAGATGAGCTCGATATGGTAACCGGCGGTTGGAGCTGGGGCGGCTTCTGGAAAGCCGTTGCCGCAGTAGCCGTCTGTGCCGCAGTCGTAGTCGCCGGCATTGCAACCGGAGGGGCTGTCTTTGCAGGCATCGGTGCCGCCTGCGCTGCCAGCATGGGTCTGCTTTCTATATCCGGATCAGCTCTTGTCGGTGCCGCCTGCGGCGCTGCAGTCGGTGGCGTGGTTGCCGGCGTTTGCTTAACAGAACCGTCCAACCCGGTGTACTACAAAAAGATCACCTCTTGATTCCGGTACAATGCAGCGTAAAGGAATCAAGGAAGACCGCATAACGAAAGCCCCCTCCGGCATAGTCCGAAGGGGGCTTTCGTTATTTCAGCACAGCAGTGAATTTCTCAATCATCTTCACCGGCCGATAGGATTCCTTGGCCTTGCGGAGGCCCTCGATGCCCATATCCTCCTCACGGTTGATATAGGTCATCTCCGCCCAGGCATGAGCTACGAAGGCCTGATTGATTGCCGGGTAGGCTCCCCGCACCTCCGGGTCCGCCTTTTCCACATGGATCACCGCCGTATCGCTGTTCAGCTGCTCGCCGAAGGTAAAGGCCACTACCCGCTTATCCACTAAGATAGCTCCGCCCTTGAGCCCAAAATCTTCAAAATTGTTCAGCACCTCAATAATAGCCTCCCGCTCCGCAGCTATAAAGAGATCATCCGGCTGCTCATGGGCCCGCAGCTTGTACCAGCCATTGATATTGAGCTTGCATTGGGTCACAATCTCCTCGGTGATGGGCAGGTATTCAGCCTCGGCGTAGTTCTTACGGAAGCTGTTCAAATGATTCTTCTTCGAATGGAATTTGCGGCCCGCCAGCTGGATAAGATCCTCGCTCCGGTACACGTAATCCGCATTGTCCCTGTCCGACTCCACCAGAAAGTCCGCCCCTTCAAACCGTTCCATCTCCTGGGCAAAAGATTTCTCTATGCCGGAAATAGAAAAGGGCCGGCCGATTTCCTTGAACCAATCCAGCAGCCGCTGGATTGCCCCAGGCATTTTCTCTTTGGGGCCAAAGGGCTGCAGCGCAAACAGCTCGCCCTGCCACTCAGCACGAAAATAAAGGACACCATCCTCCACCGCCCACATGATATGGTAGGGATTGCGCCACATATATAAATTCGTAAAATTGAAATGGGAATTCTCATAATACCTGGCCTGGAAAAATGCATCCAAAACCGGCTTATCTTCTTTGGCTAACGGCTTGAACTCTATGATGCTCACTCCTCTTTACTCTCTAAAACAGCCGCACACACCGGCTGACTGCTTTTATAATTATAACGCCATTGTTCAGGATTCCGCAATGCGGAATCCTTCCAATCAGCGTTTCAACGAGGCGGGAGATATCAACTCACCGCCGGTTATCTCCGTTCGCGCCCGCCACCTGCAGAGGTGGATGGCATCTCATTCCGAGTTATAACGCCATTGTTCAAGATTCCGCAACAATCCCGACCAAAAATATAGGATTTTAACATATCAGACTATTTTCATAATGATCTGCTAGTATAAACACAGAACGAAGGAAAGAGGTGTCCGGCATAATGACAAGTTTGCTAGCGCAATACAACAACAATCTGGCCTCCTATGAAGCAATCACCGGCCAGTTCCAATCTATGCTGTCCCTGCTGCTGCAGAGCCAGGCTCTGCATATCCACTCCATCAGCGGGCGGACCAAGGATCAGCTGAGTCTGGCGAACAAAATCACCCGGCACAACAATAAATACCACCAGCTGGAGGATATCACCGACCTTTGCGGTGTCCGCATCATCACCTACTATGAGGACGAGGTGAATAAGATTGCCGCTTTCATCCGCAAAAATTTCTCTATAGATGAAGAGAACTCCGTGGACAAGCGCAAAAAACTGGCTCCGGATCAGTTTGGCTACACATCCCTGCACCTCATCGTAAATCTTCCGGTAAATGCCAAGGGCATCTGCCGCGGGGCCTATGAAAAGATCTGCAAGGTGGAGGTACAGATACGCTCTATCCTGCAGCATGCCTGGGCCGAAATTGAACACGACCTGGAATACAAGAATCCCTCCGGCACATCGCCTCAGATACGCCGCCGATTCAGCCGGCTGGCCAGTCTGCTGGAATTGGCCGATGAGGAATTCCGCGGCATCCGTGAGGATATCGATGCCGTTCCCGCGACTGCTTCAGCTAAAACGCTGCCAACAGCAGGTTCACCTGCTGTATACCAAGCTGCAGATGCCGCTGCTTCGCCGGCGGCCTCTCCAGCCATAAAAAACCAGGCAGGTCCCGTCACTGGATTCCTGAAAGAATTCCCCAATGCGGGCTGGGCTGCCTTTGTAACCGTTTTATTTTTCGTCCTGGCCTTCCTGGCCGACTGGTATTTCGGAACGAAAATAACGCACCTGGCTATGGCTGCACCTACACAGCTCCCACCAGTATGATGCTTTACATAAAAATTTTATTCTTTTCTCTATCTCAAATCCACAGAAAAGGCAGGCCGTTTGGCCTGCCTTTTCTGTTTATAACGCCATTGTTCAAGATTCCGCAATGCGGCATCCTTCCAATCAGCGTTTCCCACAAGGGGACTAGCTTCGCGTCGCAACGAGGCGGGAGATATCAACTCACCGCCTATTATCTCCGTTCGCGCCCACCACCTGCAGAGGCGGGGGACATCTTGTTCCGAGTTATTCCTTGTGATCCAGTATTTTCAGTGCCTCTAAGATCTGGGCCACATTTTCCGCTATGATATGAGGCTTCACATCTGAGGTCTCCACATCCTGCCGGGTGGATTCCCCGGACAGCACCAGGATGGAACAGATTCCCGCATGGTTCCCCGTGGCCACATCCGTATACAGCCGATCCCCTACCATGGCAAATTCCAGCAGGGAAAATCCCGGGCGTTTCTTGAAAGCGCTTTCAATGATTTCCCGATTGGGCTTGCCAATGACCTTGGGACGACAGCCCGTAGAGGCGGCAATGAGCTCGATCATTGCCCCGCAGTCAGGAATATAGGTGTGCTCCATGGGACAGTTGATATCCGGATGGGTAGCCACATAGGGTACCCCCTGCCGCAGCAGCTCGCAGGCCGTCACCAGCTTCGCATAGGTCAGCGTCTTATCAAAACCGATGACCACCACATCCGGCTTCTCCGCTGTCAGCTCAAAGCCCCACCGGCGAAACTCCGCCTCCAGTTCAGGCGTGCCCAGCAGATAAACCCGCTGGATTCCGCGCCCCTTCAGATAGATGCAGGTGGCCTCTCCCGAGGTCAGGATATCATCCGCCGCACAGCGGATGCCCAGCCGGGAAAGCTTTTCCACGTAAGCGGTTTTATCCTTTGAGGAATTATTGGTCAAAAACAGGAAGCCCCTGCCAGAGGTCTTCAAATACTCAATGAACTCATCCGCCTTCGGCAGCAGCTTATTCCCCAAAAAAATAGTTCCGTCCATATCCAGCAAAAAGCATCGAATAGGGCGCAGCGCTCTGAGCATCTCATATTCCATGCAAAATCACCTCCGCCGCAACAGTTTGCCAGGACTTATTCCATAATTTTTTTCATTGTACGGGTAGTTTCCAGCTTTTCAGCCAGTTCCTCCAGTGTAGTCCCCATTGCTGTTTCCACCGCAGCCAGGACAGCGCCCTCCACCAGCGGGCAATCCATCATCTGTATCTTGCGGTCATCCATAGCCTCGATGACCATCTCCGTGGTCATGACCGCACTGCCCATATCCATAAGCACTGCCACGCCATCATCGGAATAGACATCATCCACCGCCTGATAGATTTTTTCAAAACTGGTGCCTGTAGAACCATCATCCAGACCGCCTGCCGGGGCAATCACCGCTTTCGCCGCCATCATCTGAGCCAATTCTGCCGTTCCTTCTGCCAGCTTCTGGCTATGGGATACAATTACAATTCCTACCATAAATACCTCCAATAAAAGATCAGGGGCAGCCAAGTGGTGCCCCTCATCAAATCACATCAAATTTTACAGATTTGCTAAAATGGTCTGGAGCATATACAGCGATGAAGTAGCACCTGGATCCTGATGCCCGATGCTGCGTTCACCCAGATAGCTGGCCCGCCCCTTCGTGGCAATGATAGTCTTGGTATACTCCACACCCTTTTCAGCTGCAGCAACCGCAGCCTCCAAAGCCGCCTTTGTATCGCTGCCGGCAGCCAGCCCTTCCTGCAGAGCCGCATAAGCCGGACAGAGAGCATCCAGCATGGTCTTTTCGCCTTCATGGGCCTTGCCTCTCATCTTGATGCCGCCAATAGCTGCATCAAGTGCGGCCGCAAAACCGGCACCATCCAGCTCCATTTTATCCTTGCAGGCGGCACCTGCCTTCATGAAAGCCGTTCCATACAATGGACCGGAAGCACCGCCAACGGTGGAAACCAGCTGCATGCCAACGCCCTTCAGGATGGCTCCGATATCCTTGTCGGCCAGGGTCGGCAGTTTCTGCTCCACCGCCTGGAAGCCCCGAGCCATATTGATCCCATGGTCACCATCGCCGATTTCATTATCCAGCTGGGTGAGGAAATCCTTCTCCGCCTCAATCCGCTTGGCTACTGCCTGCAAAATCTCGATCAACTTTTTATTATCTATCGTTTGAACCAGCCCCCATCACAAAACTTTATCTCAGCGTTTCAATGCCGGTGTATCTGCCTTGGCATCATAGAGCTTCTTGAGCTCGTCGTCCAGACGGAGCAGCGTGATGGAAAAACCAGCCATCTCAATAGAAGTCATATAGTTTCCAACCATCGTGTCATAGACCTTCACATCATGAGCTGCCAGATAATCCTGAACGAAATTGTTCACGATATAGAGCTCCATAAGCGGCGTTGCGCCCATGCCATTGATGATGACTGCCACTTCATGGCCTTTGTAATCGATATCAGCCAGGATTTTTTCCAGCAGAGCTTCCGCAATCTTATCTGCCGCAGCCAGCTTTTCCCGATGGGTACCCGGCTCGCCATGGATGCCTATGCCGATCTCCATCTCATCATCAGCCAGCTCAAAACCTGGCTTGCCGGCAGCCGGAACTGTGCAGGGCTCAATGGCCATGCCCATGGTACGTACATTGGCAATGACCTTTTCAGCCACAGCCTTTACCTCTTCCAGCGCCGCACCTTCCTCAGCCTTGGCGCCAGCGATCTTATGTACGAGAATCGTACCAGCCACGCCCCGACGGCCCGTGGTATAGAGGCTGTCCTTGACGGCTACATCATCATTCACGACCACATGATCCGCCTTGATTCCTTCATCCGCTGCCATTTCAATGGCCATTTCAAAATTCATGACATCGCCGGTGTAGTTCTTTACTACGCAAAGAACGCCCTGATCCGTCGCAACCGCTTTGATTCCCTCAAAAATCTGATCCGGTGTAGGAGAAGTGAACACCGCACCTGCTACTGCTGCATCCAGCATGCCTTCGCCGACAAAGCCGCCATGAGCCGGCTCATGACCGCTGCCGCCGCCGCTGACCAGTGCCACCTTATTCGCTGCCTTCTTGTCGGCACGAACCACGATGGTCCCGCAATCCAGCTTACGAAGCTTTTTAGGTGCTGATTTCACCAGGCCCTGAATCATCTGTTCCTCAACAGAATCCACCGAATTGATAATTTTTTTCATAAAATAACCCCTCCTGACTTCTTATAAAGATTCAGATAATATTCTGACTTGATTAAAGTATAACAACATTTCAGAGGAAATACAAGGTGAAACAATTATTTCACTATAAAACAATTGTATTTTTTTGGCAAATACCAAATCATTTTACTAAATACGTGAAAATAATTTATAATAAAAACAGAACAATAATCCTAATTGTTTTATGAGGAAATGGGCATGATAAACTGTGGTTCCCAACCTGTTCATAGGGTCAATCCTATTTTTCTAACAGCCCTGCAAACAAAAAAATTCTCTCTCATTCCTAAAAAAACATTTAAAAAGGACCTCCCTGCCGTGAGCAGGGAGGTCCCGATCATTCATAGAATAACGATGCCTTTATCAGCCAAGAACACCAAGAGCCTTAGCTACAACAAAAGCGAATGCGCCGCCGCAGAGCGGTGCGAATACAGGTACCCAGGCATAGCCCCAGTCACAGCCGCCTTTGCCGGCAATCGGGCAGATTGCATGAGCAAGTCTCGGTCCAAGGTCACGGGCTGCGCTCATTGCGTATCCGGTAGGACCACCAAGGCTAAGACCCAGAGCCCAGATCAGCATTGCTACCAGGTAAGGTCCAAAGCCAGGAGCCAGACCAGCCGCGCCGCCGACATTCTTGGAGAAGATCATCCAGATCATGAACATAAGGAAGAAAGTTGCGATGAACTCGCAGAGGAAGTTTGCTGCCGTGTTGCGGATAGCCGGAGCCGTGCAGAAGATACCAAGCTTTGCAGCCTGATCTTCAGTCTCAGCCCAATGGGGGAGATATGCGAGCCAGGTGATGATACCACCGCACATACCGCCAAGAACCTGGATCACAGCCGTTGCTGCGAACTGCGGCCAGGTGTATACGCCAGCCAGCGTCTTTGCCAGAGTTACGGACGGGTTGATATCAGCCTGCGGAGCACCCAGTGCTACGGAAGTGTAAACACCCATCAATACTGCAAAACCCCATCCTGCGGTTATGCAGATCCAGCCGCCGCCAACGCCCTTGGAGCCTTTGAGTGTGAGGTTTGCGCATACGCCGCAACCAAAGGTAGTCAGTACCAGCATACCCATGAACTCGCCTAATAAATTGTCCATTCTTAATCCCTCTTTCGTCTAATAATATAGTAATATTGCTTTAATCCCACATTCCCTGGGCAGTGCCTATCCCCTACACAGACACCGCCCCTGGAATGATGAAATTCATGAAGTTATCCTGCTAAACCCCGATTACTCTTCGTCGAGCCAATGCATCGAATGTTTAACAGCCTTACGCCAGCCTTTGTAGAGCTTGTCTGCTTCTTCTTTCGGCATGGATGGTTCGAAGCGAACATCCAGCTTCCAGCTGCTCTTGAGCTCTTCTTTGGAAGTCCAGACACCGACAGCCAGACCAGCAAGATATGCTGCGCCCAGAGCCGTAGTCTCGATGATCTGCGGACGATCAACAGGAACGCCCAGCAGGTCTGCCTGGAACTGCATCAGCAGATTGTTGGCAACTGCGCCGCCATCAACCTTCAGTGCTGCCAGCGTGATGCCGGAATCAGCTTCCATAGCGCCCAGAACATCCTTCGTCTGATATGCCAGGGAATCCAGAGTTGCACGAACGATATGAGCCTTCGTCGTACCGCGGGTGATACCGATGATCGTGCCGCGTGCGTTCATATCCCAGTACGGAGCACCGAGACCTACGAATGCCGGTACAACATAGACACCAGCCGTGTCCTTAACTTTCTTTGCTACCCACTCGGAATCCGGAGCGGAATCTACGAGGCGGATGCCGTCACGCAGCCACTGGATTGCGGAGCCTGCTACGAAGATGGAACCTTCGAGTGCATACTCTACTTTGCCGTCGAGACCCCAGGCAATGGTAGTAACCAGGCCGTTGTTGGAAGTCTTGATCTCCGTGCCCGTGTTCATGAGCATGAAGCAGCCAGTTCCATAGGTGTTCTTTGCCATGCCCGGCTCGAAGCAGTTCTGGCCGAAGAGGGCAGCCTGCTGGTCGCCTGCTGCACCGGCAACAGGAATGGATGCGCCCAGGATGGACGGAACCGTGTAGCCATAAACGCCGCTGGAAGGACGAACTTCCGGAAGCATGGATTTTGGAACCGTGAGGTAGGACAGGAGCTGGTCATCCCATTTCAGCTCTCTGATATTATACATAAGAGTACGTGAAGCGTTGGAGTAGTCCGTTACATGCGCTTTGCCGCCCGTGAGCTTCCAGATGAGCCAGCAGTCGATGGTACCAAAAATCAAATCGCCAGCTTCAGCTTTAGCTCTTGCGCCTTCAACATTGTCGAGGATCCAGTTTACTTTCGTGCCGGAGAAATATGCATCAATGATAAGGCCGGTCTTCTGCTTGAACTCATCAACCAGGCCTCTCTTCTTCAGGCCTTCGCAGATGCCAGCGGTCTGACGGGACTGCCATACGATTGCGTTGTAAACTGGACGGCCCGTGTTCTTATCCCAGACAACAGCGGTTTCACGCTGATTGGTGATACCGATTGCAGCGATATCGCTGGCAACGAGACCGGACTGCTCCAGGGCTTCCTTCATAACAGTGGACATGCTGCTCCAGATCTCATCTGCGTCATGCTCAACCCAGCCCGGATTCGGGAAATACTGGGTGAATTCCTTCTGGGAAACGCCGACAATCTTGGAGTTCTCATCAAAGATAATTGCTCTGTTGCTCGTAGTACCTGCATCCAACGCCATTACATACTTTTTAGCCATTTTAATTAATCCCCCTCTAAATTTTGCATTTATCAGGCATTTTCAGAAATTAGCTTTATTGAAAAATGTCTGAACATAGCCGCTATAAGTATACCAAAAAATTGTATAAACTATAGCAAAATCATTCAGGATTTTCTGTCAGAACACAAGGTTAAAAAAAGAGAAGCCTCCTACATGTTTTGTCAGTAAAATCCCTACAGCAAAGCCCTATCTCCCCCCTTCGATGATTTTTATATGATGAAGCAGTCCGGCGGGCAGCGGCGGCAGGCCTGCTGACAGGCTGCCTGGCTGCCCGGGAACCGCCCCGGCAGATGCCGGAGAAGTTCCTTCCCTTCTGCTCATTTCATCCAAAGGATTATTGTTTATTGAATCTCTTGTAGGCCTTGGCCAGCAGCTGAATCGGATGGCAGACCTTGGCGTGGGTGGCATGGACAATCTGCATGCGGCAGGTACCGCAGTCGCAGACAACCTCATTGGCGCCGCTCTCCTTGATCTTCTTGAAGAGCTCCTCGCCCACCTTCATGGAAATCTCGTATTTTTCCTTCTTGAAGCCGTAGTTACCGGACATGCCGCAGCAGCCAGCATCCGCGTTCTCAATCTCGATTCCCACCATGTCCTTGAGCATCTTGTAAGCCGGCAGGCCGATAGCCTGGGCACGCAGATGACAGGGTGCATGATACAGATATTTTTTATCCTTCTTGCCCGCGAAGTCATGGGAAAGCTTGCCCTGTTCCTCGAGGATTTCCAGATACTCAAAAGCATCATATACGTTCTTAGCCGCATCCACCATATCCTGCTGGCTGAAGAGCTCCGCATATTCCTGCTTCAGCATCAGCGAGCAGCTGGTGCAGCAGGCAACTACCGGGTAGCCCTTGGACTGCCAGTATTTGATGCGATCCACATTCTTATGGGCATTGGCCTCGGCCTCATCAAGATAGCCGGTAACCACCAGCGGCGAGCCGCAGCATACGAAGTTTTCATCAACGAGCACTTCGATATGGTTGGCCTGCATGACCTTTACAAAAGCCACGCCGACCTCTGGATCATTCGCGTTGATGTAGCAGCCCGGGAAGAATACTACCTTGTCCGGATAAGAGGTCTGCTTGATCTCCTTGAACATATCCATGAAGTATTTCGGTGCATAAGCCGGCATATCGCGCTTGCCAGCCAGGCCCATCATATCCAGCACGCCAAAGGCCTTGCCGATGGACATTCCCAGATTTGCGAAGGTCTTGCCAAGCGGAATAGAATCCAGCTTTTTGGCCATATCCTCGCCGTGAGCCAGCATCTGATCCCGCTGGGAATGGGGATGGGTGCGATAGTACTTCGCACGCTCCAGCATGTTCAGCGTGGATACGGATACGCCCGACGGGCAGGTGATATCACAATTTTTGCAGTTGGAGCAAAAATCCAGAGTGTTCTCTACGTCATTCGCATCGGAAAAATGCATGCGATTGTGCGCCGGACCAACGAATTTTGGTCCTTTATATTTACGCTCAGCTTCAGTGATCGGGCAGTTTGCTATGCAGGATGTGCAGGCAAGGCAATTATCCGCCGAATCTCTAGCTCTCTCTTCTATTTCCATCTTCATACCCCTTTCCATCATGCCATAGCCGCTTTATAGGCAGATGACAAAGCAACGCCGTTGCCAGAATGTTCAAAGCAGAAATCATAGCCGCTCAAATTGCGTCCGACAACATAGACGTTCTCGAGTACGCAGTTGCCCGCCTCATCGACGGCCCGGAGGGATGCGTCTGTTCTTACACCAGCTTTGGCAAAGGTCTGCTTCTCCGCGGAGAAGAGCTGTTCATTGACCCATCTTTCCTCAACGCAGTCCGCCTCTACCGGCAGGCCGAACACGACTTCATTGGCTTCGCCGAAGTCACGCATGGTGATACCGCCGCTGTAGAAGCCGCCAGTAGCGAGTATGAAGCTATCTGCCTCATACTTCTTGTCACGGACTTCGCCGCCGGCTACAACAGCCTTGCATATCTTGCCATCGACGACAGAGCCATGAGCCTTGATATTCTCAACAACTTCAACGCCATGCTTGCGCAGGGCATCCAGCAGCATATCGCGTACGCGAAGGCCATTGGTGGAAGGCGGCATGCCAGTGGTTTCCACCACCGGGCAGCCAAGGGCTGCAACCAGCTTCGTGTAGACTTCGTTGCCCTTCGTACCGAGGATAGCCGGTACGATGAACACCTTGCCGCTGCCTGCCTGGGATTTGAGCTGGCTTACTGCATCGTTGAAGCCCTTCTCAGTATCCATCCAGCGGGCCACATCCAGAGTCGTGAGATCACGGCCGCCGGTGATGTGGGAATCCAGCGTAAAGGTGGAATATTTCTTATCCTTGCCAAGCCAATCCGGCAGTGTCTTTGCAACCAGATCCACATAGTAGTCCTTCAGATCTTTGACGCCTACGAGAACGATCTCGGCTGCATCGAAGCACTGATTGCCCTGCATGGATTCCGGCACCAGGCAGGTGGGCTTCATGGTGCCCACAGCCGTGACGATCCACTGCTGCTTGTCCAGTGAGCCTACAAAGGGCAGGCCCTCTTTTTTCGTGAAGTCCAGGAAGAACTTCACTGCATCCTGTACACTGGGGATGCCGATTTTCTTATAAGGATGCTCAGCCGGCACCGTGGCCAAAGCCTGGGCCGGGGAAGCAACGGCTGCGCCTTTTTCGTCGTAGCCCATGATATCAACCACACCGCTGTTGAGCGGGAATGTGCCCGCGCCATAGGAAAGCAGTGTAACCTTTTTATTTTTTTCAGCACTTACCAGCGCTGCAATCAAACCGGCAAATCCGCTGCCGATAACAACTACATCTGATTTGCTCATTCCGGTCTACCTCCATTTACGTTAAACACCAATTCATAAAGGCCTCTGGTCATTTCCGTCTCACGCAGGGTCTTGCCTGCCATGACCGGACGAATGCCCTTCCATCTTGCCTGGAGGAAGCCCTTCATCTGACCCAGCGGATCCTTGGAGGCTTCAAGATTATCGAAGCGGGAAAGTGCTGCCGCACTGCGCAGCGCACAGAAGTTGCCCTGGCAGGTTCCCATGCCCAGGCGGGTTCTTCTTCTCACATCGCTGATGATATGGCTCGTGGGCAGAGCAGCAATCTCTTCCAGCTCAGCCAGCGTAACATTTTCGCATTCGCAGATGACTTCGCGGGTTTCCGGCTTCTCTTCCATTCTCTTGACCACGTTGCCAAAACGCTCCGTGCCCAGACGGGTTGCCGCCAGGTTTACGCCAAATGCCGGGAAATACTTGCGGGCCGCCTTTTTCTCTGCCTCCGGAACCTCCGGAACCAGAGCCTCCTCGGCAGTACGGCATTTTTCGTGATTGCCGAGCTTCGGGCAGAGCTTGTCGCAAAGCTTTTCAGCCATGAGACGATAGGTGGTGAATTTACCGCCGCAGATGGTCATCATGCCCTTCAGGCCTTCATCCTCATGGTCGAGGATGACGAATCCGCGAGAAGCATTACGGCCCGTATCGCCAGATGCGCTGTACAGCGGACGGGAGCCGGCGAACACGCGCAGGATGCGGTAGTCGCGCAGGCGCTCAAACACCTGGACACCGGTCTTCATGAGGTTTTCAACCTCATCCCAGGAAGTGCTGGTATCTTCCGGATCCGGAATCGTAATAGATGAAGTACCGAGGATCGTAATAGAACCGTGCGGTACGAAGATATCTCCATCAGCCGGCTTGCGCAGACGGTTCACGACGCGGCTGGCAATACGCTGATTGAACGCGATGAGAGTGCCCTTGGAAGGCTTTACATTGACCTCCAGGCCGGCCAGCTCGGAAACGAATCCGCACCAGGGACCTGCAGCGTTGACCAGCATATCGCAGCCGATCACGTATTCTTCTTTAGTGAAGTAATCACGTACATTGATACCCTTTACCACACCGTTCTCAACGACAACGCCGACAGCCTCTGTATAGGTCTTTACCCGGCCGCCGTAGCGCTTTGCGGACGCAACGTTCTGCCAGGACATGCGGAAACCATCGATAGCGGCATCCGGTACACGATAGGCAGCAACGAGCTTCGGTGAAAGGTTCGGCTCAATGCGTCTGGCCTCTTCCGGGCTGATCTGGATGGCTTTGATGCCGCTGGCAGCACAGCCAGCAACCCATTTCTGCTCAAATTCCGGATCATCACCATCGAGACGCACAAAAAGGCCCTCCGTAGCTTCGACACAGGATGTGCCGATCTTGCGCAGGATCGTGTTCTCAATGATACACTCCTTGGCGGCTTCCTGGTCTTTTACCGCATATCTTGCACCACTATGCAGCAGGCCATGATAACGCGAGCTGGCACCATTTACCATATCGCGCTTCTCGATCAGCAGAGCATCCACGCCGCGCATCGACAGATCGCGCAAAATACCAACACCTGTAGCTCCGCCACCGATAATGACGACTGTAGCTTTTTCCATAACAATCCCCCATTTTCCCGTAATACTTACAAGGTAATCGCCGCATCCTATACACGAGAGAATGCCGACCCCTCTTTTGGCTCCCCCCTGGGACATCACGGCTGCCCCGCAGCCAAATGCTATAATTGCAGGATACGAAAACACTTTAAAAGAATAAATTTACAGCAAAGGTGCATCACTGGCGTGAAATTTTGTTCACAAGCATATCCGCCAGCGGCCCGCGCCCTTGAGCGGGGCTGTTTCCGGCTCATATTGCCGAACCATCGTTGCTTGCACCCTTTGAATGATTTTTCATATTTTTTGCATTTCCACGCTTTTGTTCATAATGTAAAAATGCTCCAATACAAAATTTCATCTTTATGAATTATCTTATAACATTATTGGCAATTAGTCAATACAAAATAATATATATAGTTTTCTATTTTCTCATAATTCACTTATCTCCCTGGAACAAATGTAAAATGCAAAACACCTTTTTATCTTTTCCTTCAATAATAACATCCATTCAGCCGCCATGGGCAATCCGCTGTCTGGCTGAATCGTTCCCCACCCGCCCGCGCTCGAAGCACCGGTTCAGATTCCAGGCTTTCCTTTTAAGCCCATTCCCTGTATAATTCTATGTGGCAGGAATTTTGCATTTCCCGGAAAAAGAAATCAGCAGCTTCAGGTGTACAGCTGTAAATTTTCATTGACGGGAGCCGCAAGCTATGCTAATATCTAAAACATATAGGAATACAATGAATTGTCAGGAAGTGAAATATCTATGATCAAGCTTTCTCATATCGAAAAGACATATGAGAGCCCCTCCGGTCCCGTATATGCCCTGAAGGGCATCGATCTCACCATCGAACGCGGCGAGATTTACGGCATCATCGGTCTGAGCGGCGCAGGAAAATCCACCCTGATCCGCTGCATCAACATGCTGGAGCGGCCCACCAGCGGCCAGGTCCTGGTGGATGGACAGGACCTCACCGCCATGAACGAAGCGGACCTGCGCAAGGTCCGGAAAAGCATCGGCATGATTTTCCAGCATTTCAATCTGCTCTCCTCAGCTACGGTCTATGAGAATATTGCCTTTCCGCTTCGCCTGGTACACATGCCAGAAAAGCAGATCAAGGCCAAGGTCACACCGCTTTTGGAATTGGTAGGCCTGGCCGACAAGGCCCATCAATATCCCTCCCAGCTTTCCGGCGGACAGAAGCAGCGGGTGGGCATCGCCCGGGCTCTGGCCAGCGATCCCAAGATACTGCTGTGCGATGAGGCTACCTCCGCCCTGGATCCCCAGACGACGAAATCCATTTTGCAGCTGATCCGGGATATCAACCAGAAGCTGGCGCTGACCGTGGTGGTCATCACCCATGAGATGCAGGTCATCAAGGATATCTGCGACAAGGTTGCCGTCATCGAAAACGGCGTGATTGCCGAAAAGGGTACGGTACTGGAGGTATTCACCAATCCCCGGCAGCCCATCACCCGTGAATTCATCAGCGTGCTGCTCAGCAATGAGCTTCCCTCAGCCTTCCGGGGCAATGAGGTATCACAGGAGCCCCAGCCCGGCAGCTATCTGCTGCTGCGCCTTACCTTCATCGGCGAGTCCGCCGACGATCCGGTCATTGCGGGCATGATACGCCAATATGACATCGAGGTCACCATGCTCTTCGGTACCCTCGATCAGATCAAAAGTACCCCCTACGGCCGCATGATCATCGGTGTCACCGGCCAGCAGGAAGAAATCAACCGCGCGCTGGACTATCTGAAGCAGCGTGAGCTCAAAGTGGAGGTGATCGGTTATGTCCAGCGACATGATTCCACTCATCAGTAAAGCTCTGGGAGAGACGGTGTACATGGTGGCTGTTTCCATGGTTGTCGCCACCATTATCGGCATACCCCTGGGGGTGTTGCTGCATACCACAGCAAAAAACCAGATCCTGGAATGCCGGGCACTGAACCGCGGCCTGGCCGGCGTGGTCAATGCCATCCGTTCCATTCCATTCATCATCCTCATGGTGGCCATCATTCCCTTTACCCGTCTGCTGGTGGGCAGTTCCATCGGAACCACGGCGGCGATGGTTCCATTGATCATCGCCTCCGTCCCCTTTATCGGCCGCCAGGTGGAGACTTCCCTGAAGGAAGTTCCGGAAGGCATCGTGGAGGCAGCCCTTTCCATGGGTGCCACTCCGCTGCAGATCATCCGCCGGGTGCTGCTGCCTGAGGCCATGCCCAGCATCATCGCCCAGCTCACCACGGTCATCATCAGCCTCGTAGGCGAGTCAGCCATGGCGGGCGCCATCGGCGGCGGCGGTCTGGGTGACCTGGCCATCCGCTACGGTTACCAGCGGTTCCGGCCAGAAATCATGATTGCCACAGTCATCATCCTCATCGTACTGGTCCAGCTGGTCCAGTTTGCCGGCAACCTGCTGGCAAAACGGCTGAGAAAACAATGACTGCCATGAAAATGTTGCCTTGCCCTAAAAACAGCATTCAGCCGACTTCATCGGTTTGGATAGATTTATTTTATTAAAGGAGGATTCCCCATGAAAAAATTTGCCGCTATTATTGCATCTCTTCTGCTGGTCGTATTCGCTGTCGCTGGCTGCGGCAGTGATAACAAGCAGGCTTCCAGCAGTTCCTCATCCTCGTCCAGCCAGGGCAAGGTCCTGAAGATTGGCGCCACTGCCGTTCCTCACGCTGAAATCCTGGAGGTTGTGAAACCTCTGCTGGCTAAAGAGGGCATCGACCTGCAGATTGTCGAATTCAGCGACTATGTGCAGCCGAACCTGGCTCTCAACGACAAGGAGCTGGATGCTAACTTCTTCCAGCATGCACCTTATCTGGAGAACTTCATGGCCGAGCACAGCGATGTGAAGCTGGCCAACGCAGCCGGCATCCATATCGAGCCCATGGGCATTTATTCCAAGAAGATCAAGAACCTCAAGGAGCTCAAGGATGGTGCCTCCATCGCTCTGCCGAACGATCCCACCAACGGCGGCCGTTCGCTGCTGCTGCTGGAAAAAGCCGGTCTGCTGAAGCTTAAGGACGGCATCGGCGTAAAGGCTACGGTACAGGATATCGTAGAGAACCCGAAGCACCTGCAGTTCAAGGAAGTGGAAGCCGCTCAGGTTCCCCGTACCCTGGATGATGTGGATGCAGCTGTCATCAACACCAACTTCGCCATGCAGGTCAACCTCGTTCCCACCAAGGACGCACTTTTCATGGAGGACAGCACTTCTCCTTACGTGAACATCATCGCCGTCCGCGCCGGTGACGAAAACCGTCCGGAGATCCAGGCGCTGATCAAGGCCCTGAAGTCCGATGAAGTCAAGAAGTTCATCAACGATAAATACAAGGGTGCCGTTGTTCCGGCATTCTAAGAAAATCCCCAAAACCGATGCGGCTTCGCCGCATCGGTTTTTTATTGCCTGAAAACGGGGCATGGATAAATAGGAATTTGTAGGGGGGTTAGAGGGATTGAAAAGCCGCGTATCTTAAAGGCTCCTCTGCTAGGTGAGCAGCGAACCGCAGCTTCAGATGCGTGTGAGTCGCCGCCCCCTTGCGGGTGGAGCTGGCGCGGAGCAATTTTTGGCTCCCCTGCTAGGGGAGCTGGCGCGCAGCGCCTGAGGGGTTGCTTCGATTGGCTGAGCTTTTAGCCCTGGGAAAAAGCCAGGAATCGTGACATTGCAGAGGCCGCTAACCCCTCCGTCACGGCTTCGCCGTGCCACCTCCCCTGGCAGTGGAGGCTTTGGAGCCGCAGCTTCAGATGCGTGTGAGTCGCCGCCCCCTTGCGGGTGGGGCCTCATCGCTCTCCGGCCCCCATAATCATCTCGACAAGCGGTCAACGTCAACCAATCACCTTCGCCTTTCAGGCTCGTTTCTTGGGACGTTTGCTTTGCCTAAGCGATTCGCACCCTAGCAAGCTTGGAGCTCTCTGCTTATCGCATACGAGCTGTTACCCAATCGCTGCGCTCTTGGACAGCTCAGTAAATTCCCATTTATCCCTTACCCCAAAATAAAAGCCCCTTTTTGTAAAATATGCTTTTGCTGGCTGATGGATGGAACAGAACCTGACGGGCAGGCAAGACCGGAGGCCTTTTATGGCCGCATTGAACCTGGTTCCTGCCACTTTGAAAGCCTTGGCCTGAATGCACAGGAAAAATCCACGTCCGCGTTCTGTGCCAGGTCACGGCCTGCAGGGATACCACTCTAACTGCATATACCCATGGATTTCCCAAGGGATTCCAATCCATCTTCCACCAGCTATTCCATATTTAACATATCATCTGAACTTTTCTGGTCTGGTAAAAGGATTTTGTCCACGCAGCGCGAACTTTTACAGTGTATGAATCATCAAATATTTGAGAATAGTCCGTATAAATCCGCCCACCTGGAACAAATTAACATACAAGCTATAACAATTCTGTTATATATCCTATAAGTATATGCCTGTATTGTATATTTAAACATAAAATTAAATAAATTTACAAAAACAGTAGATTTTAAGCCGTATTTTTGCTATTATTGTAAAAGTACGCCAAACATATTTATGCCTTTTATACAATTCAGTATATACAGGAAGAACATTGGAGGGAGAAACATGAATTCCGATATCACCATTAAAATGGCCCGGTGCAAGGGCTGCGGCATCTGTGTCGCCTTTTGCCCCAAACAGGTCCTGGCTCTCGATGAGCTGGGCAAGGTACATGTTGTCAACGGCGAAGCCTGTATCGCCTGCGGTCAGTGCGAGCTCAGATGCCCGGACTACGCAATCTTTGTAGATAAGAAGGTGGCAAAATGAATAAACCAAGACTTATGCAGGGCAACGAAGCCTGTGCGGAAGGCGCACTGGCGGCTGGCGTCCGTTTCTTTGCCGGTTATCCTATCACACCGTCCACGGAAATCGCTGAAACCATGGCCAAACTGCTGCCCCAGCATGGCGGTAAGTTTGTCCAAATGGAAGACGAGATTGCCAGTATCGGTGCCATCCTCGGCGCTTCGCTGGCGGGGGAAAAAGTTCTGGACGCTACCAGCGGTCCGGGATTTTCCCTGAAGCAGGAGCTGATCGGCTACGCGGCCTGCGCTGAGATTCCGGCGGTCATCGTAAACGTGCAGCGGGTAGGTCCTTCCACCGGGCAGCCCACATCTCCCTCCCAGGGCGATGTAATGCAGGCCCGCTGGGGCACCCACGGAGACCATTCCATCATCGCCCTGTCCCCCTGGACTGTCCGGGAGACCTTTGATGCCACGATCATGGCGGTAAACTACGCGGAGCGCTTCCGCACGCCGGTCATCCTGCTCATGGATGAAATCGTCGGGCATCTGCGGGAAAAGGTGGTACTGCCTGAAGCGGATGAAATCGAGATCTATCCCCGCCGCAAGCCAACCTGCACCCGGGAGCAGGGCTACAAGCCCTTTACCCCGGACAAGGATCTGGTGCCGAACGTTGCGGACTTCGGCACAGGCTATCATATCCATGTGACCGGCCTCATCCACGATGAGACGGGCTTCCCCTCCGGCAGCCCGAAGGTCACGGAGGAAGCCATCCGCCGCATGCACGAGAAGATCGCCATCGCCCAGGATGAAATCACCCATTACGATGAATTCTTCATGGAGGATGCGGAATATGCGGTTGTCGCCTTCGGCGGCACGGCCCGCACGGCCTACGAGGCCGTAGAGGCAGCCCGCGGCCAGGGCTGCAAGGTGGGCATGATCCGCCTGATGACCATCTGGCCCTTCGCGGACAAGGTCATCAAAGCCCTGGCCGCCAAGGTCAAGGGCATCCTGGTCCCCGAGCTGAACTACGGCCAGCTGGTGGGCGAGGTAGAGCGCGCGGCAGCCGGCCAGTGCCAGGTGGAGCTGCTGGCCAAATACAATACGGAAATCTTCACGCCGAAGGAAATCGAAGGCGCGATTGTAAAACTTTGTGCGGGAGGTAAAGCATAATGGAAAGAACCTATGAAAAATATTTTCGCCAAAACCGCCTGCCGCATCTCTGGTGTCCAGGCTGCGGCAATGGCATCGCAATGAAGGCCATCGTCCAGGCCATTGAAAAGAAGGGGCTGAGCCAGGACAATACCGTCATTGTCTCCGGTATCGGCTGCTCCTCCCGGGCCTCGGGCTACATGGATTTCGATACCCTGCACACGGCCCACGGCCGGGCAATTCCTTTTGCCACCGGCATCAAGCTGGCCCATCCGGAGCTCAACGTGGTGGTCATCACCGGCGACGGCGACTGCACCGCCATCGGCGGCAACCATTTCATCCACGGCTGCCGGCGCAATGTAGATCTCACAGTGGTGCTGTTCAACAACAGCATCTACGGCATGACCGGCGGCCAGGCCTCCCCCATGACGCCGCTGCACAAAAAAGCCACCACCGCTCCCTATGGGACCGTGGACCGTCCCTTCGATGCCTGCCATCTGGCCGAAGCCTCCGGTGCCACCTATGTGGCCCGCAGCACTGCCTTCCATGTGCAGCATCTCACGGACATGATTGCCAACGGCTTCGACAACAAGGGCTTCTCTTTCATCGAGGCAGTAGTGCAGTGCCCCACCGCCTATGGGCGCAAGAACAAGATGAGTTCCCCGGCCGCCATGATGCAATGGATGCGGGACAGCGCCGTGATGAAAACCGCCTGGGACAAGCTGCCGGATGAGAAAAAAGCCGACAAGTTCCCCATTGGCCTTTTCTATCAGGCCGAATACGAGGACTATACCACAGCCTATGATGAGATCATCCATGATGCAGGAGGGGATAAGAAATGAAACAGATCAGACTTTCCGGCTCCGGCGGACAGGGTGTCATCACCGCTGCGATCATCCTGGCGGAAGCCGCTGTAAATGAAGGCAAGGAAGCAGTCCAGTCGCAGTCCTATGGCCCGGAGGCCCGGGGCGGCGCATCCAAGGCGGAGGTCATCATCTCCGACAGCCGCATCTACCATCCAAAGGTTTTGGCACCAGGCCTGGTGCTGGCCATGACCCAGAAGGCGGCGGATAAATACTACAAGGATCTGCGCCCGGACGGCACGCTGGTGCTGGACACGGATCTGGTTCCTGAGGTACCGGATTTCCCCCATGTGATCCGCATCCCCATCACCAAGCTGGCGGTGGAGGAAGTCGGCAAATCGCTGTTCGCCAACATCGTGGCGCTGGGTGCTCTGGTCCGCATCACCGGCCTGGTGCAGTTCGATACCATCAAGGACTGTGTAGCCCATCGGGTTCCGCCCCATACCATTGAAAAGAATATGCAGGCACTGCAGGTCGGCTGGGATGCCGCCGCCAGGGCCTGAAATCAAAAAAGCCGCCGGTCCTTATGGATCGACGGCTTTTCTTTGCTTTTACAGATTGAATTTTCCTATGAGCTTCTGCAGATCCTGGGCCAGTTCGGCCAGGCTCTGGCTGGCCGAAGTGATATCCGACTGGGCTGCCTGCTGTACGTTGATGGATTCGGAAATATGCTTCGTTTCCTCCGCCGTGCGCACGCCGATCTGCTTCAGATTCTCAGAGCTCCGGAGCACCTCGCCATTTTCCGTGGAGATCTGCGTGACCTTCTGAGAAATAACCTCCATATCCTGGGATACCACCTGGATATGACCTACCAGCTGCTCAAAGAGCTTATTGGTATTGGTAAAGGCTTCCGAGCCCTTGGCTACGGCCTCGGTACTGCTTCCCATCTCGGTGACAGCGGTTTCCGTATAGGCTCCGGTGGTATGGATGAGGTCCGCCACCCGCTTGGCAGCCTCCTGGGACTGCTCAGCCAGCTTCCTGACCTCCTCAGCCACCACGGCAAAGCCGCGGCCCTGCTCACCGGCCCGGGCGGCCTCGATAGCCGCATTCAAGGCCAGCAGATTGGTCTGGGAAGCGATGGAGGAAATGGTGTCCACGATCTGACCGATTTCCTGGGAATGCTCGCCCAGCTTCACGATAGCCGTCTGGGCCTCGCCGATGCGCTGACTGATATTGGCCATTTGCTGCACAGCCTCCTGCATGGAGGTCTGGTTCTCATTCATAGCCTGGATGCTCTGCTCCGTTTCCGAACGGGTCGTCTGCACCAGGTCATTCACGTTTTCAATATTGCCCGTGATGCGCTCAATAGAACCAGCCGCACTCATGATATGGGTTTCCTGCTGCTTGGCGCCATCCGATACATCGTTGACCGAGGAAGCGATTTCATTCATGCTCTGGGTGGACTGATCCGCCGTGGCAAACAGCTCCTCACTGGCTGCTGATACCTGCTGGGCCATGTTGTTCACATCGTCGATGATCTTCTTTATCTCCTCAGCCATAGAACGGATGCTCATGGACAGCCGCCCGATCTCGTCCTCATTGGTGATCTCGATGACCGCCCCCAGCTGGCCCTCAGCAATTTCCTGGGCATGATGCATCAGGGTACGGATAGGAGTCTCGATGCGCCGCTGGAAAATGATCCACATCGCGGCACAGAGCAGGATGATGACCAGCAGGGAAATGCCGATGCTGGTATAGATAGCCTTGTGGATGGGTCCCATATAATCAGCCTTGGGTGCTACCAGGACAAGCTTCAGATTGCTGCTGCCGATGGGCGTAGCCAGCACGTAGCTGTCCTCCCCGAAGGCCTTGCTCTCCAGCAGTACCGGCTCCGAAGAAGCCATGATCTTTTTCCCGATCTCTGCCATGGCTGAATCCGTACTCTCCTGGATCTTTTCCTTCAGATTCTTGCTGCTGTCCATATAGGCCACAAACTGGCCTGTCTGGGTGAGCAGGAAGGCATGGCCGTTCTGGCCGATCTTGATGCCTTCAATGTATTTTTCCAGCTCTGTCATACCGATATCCACCGTCACCACGCCGACGACCTGGCCATTGTGCCGGATCGGCGCGGAGCTGGACATCATAGAGGTCTTGCTCACATCATCGTAGGCCGGCTCATCCCAAAACACTTTATTGCCGCCCTTGATGCTCTCTTTATACCAGTTGAACTGCGGATAATTATACTCTTCGTTGCTGTAATCCATAATCAGCTTTACGCTGCCATCCGCTTCCTTGGAGAAATAGGGGCCAAACCACTTTTCGCCCCCGGGGTAGGCATTGGGAGCAAACCAAATGCCGCTGCCGTAGATGATGTCATCCGACTTCACCAGCTGCTGCACCAGGCTGGACGCAAACTCCATATCATAATTCTTCATGGAGCTCAGGTTCATGGCCAAAGCATCGGTCTTCCCTGCCACCTGGGCCAGCCGCTTGTCGAACTGCTGGGAAATTCCTTCCCCTCTGGCCATCAGCATCTCCGTGACATCCGTTTCCATATTGCTGTACAGCTGATGGACATTGGCAAAGGTCAGGAATCCCAGTAAAACTGTGGATAAAACCACAATGCTGCCGATGAATACCGCACGGATACTACTGGTAAATAATTTCATAATCATCATCCTCCCTGCTCATTTATAAAAGCCGATCCTGCAGACTCGTATAGGATTATAATACCATATTATTCGTTATTAATAAATATTATTCAGTATTGATGATCAAAATATATATTTAGGGCCTATGTTCGGTAGGACCTAAGTCAGTCGTCAGGTTTCAGAATCCCATTTTGATAGGCCAGCAGAAGATTGTACAAATCCGTGACCTCCTCCTGGATGCTGAGACCTTCATCTGTATCACCCACTGTAGTATGGCAGGCCTGCAGCTCTACCGTCTCTGAAACCGACTCAATATCCTTATTTTCCTTCAGGGCCAGCCGGACATCCGCCACCGCCTGGTGCTCCAGCAGCCGCAGGCCGCGGGAATTGGATATCAGCGTATAGCCGGAAATCCCTGTCTTATTATGGTAGGCCCGGCAAAAGCCGCCGTCGATAACGATTGCCTTGCCATGAGCTTTTACAGGACTTTCGCCCTTCTTTACCTTTACCGGCACATGCCCGTTGATGATATGGCCCCGCTTGGGATCCAGCCCAAATTCCGCCAGCACCATCTCGCAGATCTCTTCATCCTCCACCAGCTTGAAGTAGGGATCCGACGGCTCTTTCCAGGTCCGTTCATCCTCCAGCATCATGCGCTCAAAGGTCTTGAATTCCCGGCCTGAAAGAGGGGACAGCCGCCCGCACCAGAGGAACCACATGAAGTCCAGCGCACTCTGCTCCCGATAGGAAAAAGCCCGCCGGGCATAGGCGTCTGTGAAATCCATGTAGGCACGACCCTTGTAGGTACGCCCGGAAAAGGTGATCTCCGCAAAGCTGCCGTCGCTGTTCATGGGCACGCAGCCATGGAACAGCAGATTTTCATTGAAGCAGGTGTACATGCTGCCCTTTTTATACAAAAAAGCGGTATGGCGCTTGAGCTGCTCGCTCTCCAGGAAAAAGGACTTGAGATCATGGATGATGTTCTCTTCCTCCTCGGTGAGTTCATAGGGATTTTCCGTATCAATAGTGGGGAAATACGCGTTTTCCAGCTCATAGCGCTGATTTCCCAGCACCACACAGGAGGAATCGTAATCGATTTTATCCAGCAGCAGCCGGCTCTCCATATGGAAATCCGGATTGCGCTGGATGAGCTGGCCCTCCAGCTTGAACATGATCATGGAAATCGCCCGTTCCGAGGCCTTCAGCGGATTCTCGTCCGGATACATGCGGGCCGCAAACAGGGACAGCGGCCGCAGGCTGATAGCATAGCCCTTTTCCAGTACATCCGTGTTATTGTAGCGCAGGCTATTGCGCACCACACCCGCAATGCAGACCTCGCTGCCGCAGGCCGCCCCCATCCAGAGCACATCATGGTTGCCCCACTGAATATCCAGGGAATGGTGCTGCATGAGCATATCCAGGATGGCATCGGGACGCTTGCCCCGGTCAAAAAAGTCCCCTACAATATGCAGGTGGTCCACCGCCAGCCGCTTGATGAGCACCGTGAGCGCCTGGATGAAGTCCGCCGCGCTGTCGATCTGCACAATCATGTTCAGCAGCCGCTTATGGTAGATAAACTGTGCCTTGTCCGCCTCCGGATGGGTATTCAGCAGCTCGATGATCACCGATTCATAGCTTTTTGGCAGGAAGCTGCGCACCTTGGCTGAAGGGTATTTATAGGACATGAGCTTGGCTACCTCCAGCAGCTGGGAGAGATTGACCCGATACCATTCAGGGGTATTCTTCCGCTCTATTCGCATGCGCTCGATTTTTTCCTTGGGATAATAGATCAGCGTGCAGAATTCCGCCTTTTCCTCATCGGTGAGCCGGGCCCCGAATACATAGTCCACCTTTTCCCGAATGACCCCGGAGCAATTATTCAATATATGGAAAAACAGCTCATATTCCCCGTGCAGGTCACTCATAAAATGCTCAATCCCCTTGGGCAGGCTCTGCATCGCCTGCAGATGGATGAGCTTGGCGTATACGGATTGCTTGGTCGGATATTTCTCCGAAAGCAATCGCAGATATTTATTTTTTTTCGTCTGTTCCTGTTGTCTTGAAGATTCCATACAGCAGCACCCTTCCATGCGCAGATATTTCTTTGTATATCATATCACGAAAAATATATTTGCACGAATAAAAATTTTGCTTCTTTTCTGTTTACTTGAAGATGCGGGGATAAAATTCATCCGCCGCATTTTGCACACAAAAAAAGCACCGCCTGGCGGTGCTGTGATTTCATGGCTGGGGTAGCTGGACTCGAACCAACGCATGCGGGATTCAGAATCCCGTGCCTTACCAACTTGGCGATACCCCAATAAGCATTTCTGCTATCAACGTATAATATTATATTCTATCTATACAAGGCTGTCAACCCTGTTTTTAGCTGTTTTCCACATTTATTTCCAGATCAGTCTGCCGGGAATGAAAAATTTACGCAGCTGCCCAAGACCGCAGTGATCAGGCAGCAGCTCCGTAAATTCCAATTCATCGGCTCACCTTAAATATATAGCACAGCAATACCACTGCAATGGAGAAGAAATATTCCGTGAAGGAACCTACGGTGAAGAGCTTGATGCCTATTTTCCTGGACAGGCGCAGCAAGGGAACTTTACCGCAGAGGGCGTCTTCCAGGATATGCAGCAATGACCCCACCATCATCCAGAGGGCGATGCTGCTCATATCCCACATATCCGCTGCCGCCAGGCCCTGGCGATTCACCACCAGCAGCACTGCAATGACCAGCAGGTAGGGGGCTGGCCAGTGGGACCAGCCCCGATGGCGGCTGCGCCAGCTCCAGTAGCTGGCCGCTTCCCGGGGATTGCCCTCGATTTTGTCCGGAAGCACTGCGCCTGCCATGCTGCAGGCCGCAAAAAGCAGATTGCCGGTAACCGCATAGACAGCCATTCCCGTGACAATCTGATGATTGATCCATTTCATTTCCGGTGCCCCCTTTCTCCTTCACAGTTCCAGCCATAAGCAGTATTATCCGGTTTCTGTATCCAGCTCCTATTTTAGCATATATGTTCGCTTTTTGTATAGGAACAGGAAAAACGCTGAATAATCCTCACAGCCACCGCCGGAATAAGCCTTTGGGCCTATGACATTCCCAATTGTGCAGGTTTTTCCTATGGAAAGCCTTGTCTAATGACTGTATAACCCGGAACGGGATATCTCCTGCCTCGTTGAAACGCTAATAAGAATGATTCCGCGTTGCGGAATCTCGAACAATGGCGTTATAATGATAAAGTATGAGTTTTATTATAAAGAACGACCACGAAACAGGAGTATATAAATGGATGATTTGACCTGGAATACAAAATTAGCCCAGCGGAAGCTGCAGCGGCGGCGGGAGTTCTGGCTGCTGATCCTGCTGGCTGCCGTGCTGCTGGGCTTTGGCCTATGGCATTTTTTCTATGCCTGTACCCCGGAATACGCCCTGCGGGAGCTGCAGTCAGCGGTCCGCCGCAAGGACAGTGCGGCCATTTCCCGCTATGTGAACCTGGAACTGGTAAGCTCCCGGGCCTATGACGATCTGACCCGGAACATGTTTGCGGGAGATGCTACCCTGTCCCCCAAGACCAAGGTACTGTTTGAGAAATTCTACCTGATGGTCAAGCCCCAGTTCATCGATGGCACCAAGACAGCCATCCTGGATTCGGTAAAAGCCGGCGAGTGGATGCCTCCCAACGGGGACAACATCCTGAAGGGCCGGCAGCTGGGCATCGACTACGATTACTTCATTGAACGCTCCCAGCTGCGCAATACGGAATTCGTCAAAACCATCAGTGTCCAGCGGGATGGCCATTCAGCCACGGCTGCGGTACAGGTAAAGGATACCTATACCCAGACCCCCTTTACCATGGAGCTCATCATGGAGCAGCAGGAGGACGGGCACTGGCAGGTTGCCTACATCAAAAATTACCGGGATTATCTCGATGCCATCGAACCCCTGCAGAACCAGGATATAGCGGATTACCTGGCCGCCACCAGGACCATTGTGGATACCTATAATCAGACCTTTCAGCGCCAGCAGCAGAAGTTCAAAGCGCTTACCGCCACTGCCCAGGGCCGGCTCAGTGACAGCCAGAAAAGCAATCTCCATAGCTTTTTGACCCAGGAGGTCATTCCCACCCTGAACCAGCGTCAGGATGAGCTGGATGCCATAGCGGTCCCGGCCGGCGCCCAGTATATCTCCCAGCTGCGCAGCCAGTCCACCCGGATCACCATTGCCGCCTGGCAGCATTTTGCCGCCGGCATCGCCGAGGACACCCAGTCCGAACTGGAGACAGCGGAGACCCTGCACAAAGAAGAGCTGGACATCGACCGCCGCATCGACGATATCATCAAGCATACCGCCATCACCAAGAATGCCCCCAGCATTCCATAAAGAAGGAAATCCTGCGGCACAGAGCCTCCTGCTCTGTGCCCTTTTTCATAAGCAATACCCCTCCATTTTCCCAGAAAACAAAAAAGCCTTGCCGCCGTCTGTCCCAGGAGGTACAATGGATGTAGAAAGAATGCGCGAATATTAAATAAATTCAAAAGGCAGGTGAATATGCGCCGTGCTGCAGTCCGGACGCATCTTATTATGAATACAGCTACATCCACCTTTCGCATCATTGCTCCCATTTCCGGGAAAACCATTGAACTTTCCAAGGTTCCCGATCCCGTCTTTTCCGAAAAACTCACAGGAGACGGCCTGGCCATCCTGGCCAGCGGCGATGAGGTACTGGCCCCCTGCGATGGTGTCATCACCCTGTTCTTTGATACCAAGCATGCCTTTGCCATCACCACACCGAACGGCGTCCAGATATTGGTCCACGTGGGCCTGGATACGGTGATTCTCAACGGTGAAGGCATTACTGCCCTGCACCACTCCGGAGACAGCGTACGGGCAGGCACACCGATACTCAAGCTGAATCTGCCTCTGCTGCAAAAACGAAAAATCAATCTGATTTCACCGGTCCTCGTGGTCAACTATGAAAAAGTAAAGTCCCTCCGCCCAAGCCCCGCCGGCTCCCGGGTAGAGGCCGGCACAGATACCGTGCTGGAATTCGCGGTATAACCGCTGCTCCAAAAATAAAATGGCACTGTCCCTGACCGGGACAGTGCCATTTTCTATTCATTTCAACGATGCTCCGCCGCAGTCTCAGGAGCCTGGCTGTGCCCGCCCCGTATGGCAAGCACTACCCCCAGGGCTATGAGCAGGGAGCCGATCCAGAAGAACCGGGTCACCGGCTCACCCAGCAGCAGCCAGCCCAGGAAAGTTCCCACCACCGGCTGAAAAAACAGGAACAGCCCGCCCACGGACGCGTCCATGAGCAGCAGGCCCTTGTTCCAGAGGCAGAAACCGCAGGTGGTGGATATGATGCCCATATAGAGCACGGAGCTCCATATCTCTGGCTGCAGCAGCGGTTCCCAGGGGGTATGGGCCAGCCACCATACCGAATAGGGAAGAAGCAGCACCCAGGCCACCAGCACGCCGTAAAAGGTAACCACGATGGGGGAATAATCCGGCAGCCGCTTCAAAAGCACCGACATCAAAGCCCATGTCAGCGCCGCAATGAGCAGGGAAATCCCGCCCCAGGCACTGGCAATCTGCAGATTGTCCGGATCCACTACGATGAGCAGCACGCCAACCGTGGCCATGACCACTGAAGCCGCCCGCCCCACGGTAAAGGCCTCCCCTAAGAGCATCCGGGCAAAGATCAGCATGAATGCCGGGGATGCCGCCGTGATGATGGAGCCGGTCTGGGCTGAGGTCAGCATGGTACCTGTTTCCTGGGTCACGATGGACAGTGTCTGCCCGATGAGTCCAACCAGAAAGAGCAGCTTCCAGTCCCGCCGTTCAATCCGCCAGGATACCCGGCGGAAAATCCCCAGTGTATAAAGGGCCAGCGCCGCTGTCAGATAGCGCAGCCAGACCAGCGGCACTGGCGGGATTACTGTCACCGCCACCCGTACTGTAATGAACATACCGCCCCAGATGCTGCCAGCCAAAGCCAGATAAAAAGACCCCCATAATAAATTTTTCATGAATAACGAACCTCCGATATTTTATTCCTTATAGAACAAAATATGCCGGTACGTCACACTCGATACGCATAGCTTTCGCCTCCAATATATCAGACCATGCTCAAGAGGAAATGACCATTGCCCTTGATCATGTAATCACCGAAATCCGCGGGGATGAAGAAGGAATCTCCCTTTTCCAGCCGTTCTATGCCGCGGGAATACTCCAGCTCCATCATGCCCTCCAGCACCACCAGGGACTGGAAGCTGGAGGTGGTAGCCTGCAGATGGCAGCGGCCGTGGAGCTGGAAGTCATAAACCGTGAACAGCTCACACTGGGCCAGCAGCTGCATGTCATATTCCGCAAAGAAATCCGGGCTGGCCAGAGCCTTGGTGTCCCGGGTCACCGGCTTCAGGTTCGTCACCTGGACAGCCTTTTCCACATGAAGCTCCCGAGGCTTTCCATCCTTGCCCACCCGTCCGTAATCATAGACCCGGTAGGTGGTATTGGAATTCTGCTGAATCTCCGCAATAAGGATGCCGCTGCCTATGGCATGGAGCGTCCCTGCCTCGATGAAGAAAACATCCCCCGGATGCACCGGCACCTGGCGGCAGACTTCCAGCAGGGTATTGTCCGCGATACGGCGGCGGAACTCATCCTGGGAAATCTCCTCCGTGAAACCATAGACCAGTCTGGCTCCCGGAACGGCATCCACGATATACCACATCTCCGTCTTGCCGTACTCGCCCTCCACCCGCAGCGCGTAATCGTTATCCGGATGCACCTGCACCGAAAGGTTGTCCCGGGCATCGATGAGCTTGATGAGCAGCGGGAAGTAGGAGAAACGTTCTCCATGGGTTCCCAGCACCCGCTTGCCCTGCTGGGCCACGTAGCTTTCCAGTGTCATGCCGGCAGCCTCCCCATTCAGGATGATGCTCTTCCCATCCTTATGGCAGGCCAGCTCCCAGCTCTCCGCCACTTTGTCCATGTCCGTCTCTTTCTTATATTCCGTCTTCAAGCGCGTACCGCCCCAGAGATAATCCTTCAGCGGTGCCTGTAATCTCAATGGATACAGCATAATCGATTCCCCCTCTCGATAATATCCCCTATTGTACCATATTTATCGACAGTTGTGCGCCTGTCCATGAAACTCTTTTCATAATCGATACATTTTCTGGCGGGCCTTACCTTGCCGCCCTCTGAAATATGGCGTAGAATTACAGTAATATATATTCTCATCAACAGATGGAGGCCTTTCATGAACGAATCCCAGCTGCGCATTCTCTTTGTATTCACCGATCTGATTCTGCCCCTGGTGCTGGGGTATTACCTGCATCAGCGAAAAATCATCTCCGACCGGCTCTGCAACCGGCTGATCAGCTTCAATATTGTCTGGATCTGCACCCTGCTGTCCCTGCTGAGCTTCTGGGTACTGCCGCTGAAGGCCGACCTCATATGGCTGCCGGCCTTCAGCTTCATTTTCGCGGCCATCCCAGGCATCATCAGCGTGCTGACCTTTGCCCGGCGCCACAAGGAGCCGCTGGACCGGGGCGCCTATATCATCAGCTCCCTGCTGGCCAACATCGGCACCCTGGGCGGCCTCTGCGCCTTTATCCTCTATGGGGAAACAGGCTTTGCCTACGCCCAGCTGGTGGTCACCTTCCAGAACCTCATCCTCATGCTGGGCTGCTTCCCGCTGGCCCAGTATTATCATGCGCTGCATACGGCCTCTGTGGCCAGGACCCGGCTGCACATCGATATCAAAAGCCTGTTCCTCTCCTGGAACCAGCTCAGTGTGCTGGGCATGCTGGCCGGCATGATGCTGCAGGCCGCGGCGGTGCCCCGCCCGGAATTCCTCGGCACCCTTTTCAATTCCCTCATCCACATCAGCGCCTGGACCGCGCTGCTGCCCGTGGGCTATCTGGTGGATTTCCAGCGGGCCGGGCAATACTACCGCCGCATCCTGGATCTGATCCCCCTGCGGTTCATCATCCTGCCGGCGGCTTCCTACCTCATCATCAAACAGCTTTTCACCGATCAGGTGCTGCTGGGGTCCCTGATGATCTTTGCCAGCGCTCCCACCGCGATCAATGCGGTACTGACAGCCCGCATCTACAAGCTCAATGTGGACCTCACCATAGCCGCCTTCCTGCTCACCACCGCCATCTTCCTGCTGCTCATCTACCCCTGCCTCTTTTTCTATGTGCAGCTGGGCCATCCCTGGTGAGCCCGCAGCAGCCATTCCCCGCCGATAAAATAAGTGCAGGTCATATCCGCTCCCGGATATGGCCTGCACTTTTTATCAGACGATCTTCGTGGTCCAGCTTTCAATGTTCCAGACCGCGTCCACCCAGTCCTCATAGAATTCCGGCTCATGGGAAACCAGCAGGATGGTGCCCTTGTACTCCTTCAGAGCCCGCTTCAGCTCCTTTTTGGCCTCCACATCCAGATGGTTCGTCGGCTCATCCAGCACCAGCAGGTTCACCGGCTTCTGCATAACCTTGCAGAGGCGCACCTTGGCCGCCTCGCCGCCGGAAAGCACCATCATCTTGCTGGTGATGTGCTCGTTGGTGAGGCCGCAGGCAGCCAGTGCCGCCCGGATCTCATAATTCGACATGCCCGGGTATTCCTCCCAGACATCCTCGATGGCCGTATGGTCATTGCCCTTGGCAGACTCCTGCTCGAAGTAGCCCGGCTCCACAAAATCCCCCAGCTCGATTTTGCCGGAAATCGGCGGGATGATGCCCAGCAGCGTTTTCAGCAGGGTGGTCTTGCCCAGGCCGTTCACGCCCCGCAGAGCAATTTTGCGGCCCCGTTCCAGCTGGATATCCACCGGATTGGTAAGGGCCGTATCATAGCCCAGCACCAGACGCTTGGCATCGATGACGAAGCGGCCCGGCGTACGGGCTTCCCGGAACTGAAAGTGGGGCTTCGGCTTCTCCTGGCGCTTTTCCAGCACCTCCATCTTGTCCAGCCGCTTCTGCCGGCTGTTGGCCATGCCCCGGGTAGCCACCCGGGCCTTGTTGCGCTGGATGAAGTCCTCCGTGCGCTTGATTTCCTGCTGCTGACGCTCGTAGGCCGCATCCTCCTGGCGCCGCTTGATGGCGTACATCTCCTGGAATTTCTCATAGTCCCCGGTATAACGGGTAATATGGGTGTTCTCCACATGATAGATCACATTGGTGACCGCATTCAGGAAGGGCACGTCATGGGACACCAGGATAAAGGCATTCTCGTAGTTCTCCAGATAGGTCCGCAGCCAGTGGATATGCTCCACATCCAGGTAGTTGGTAGGCTCGTCCAGGATCAGGATCATGGGATTCTGCAGCAGCAGCTTGGTGAGCAGCACCTTGGTGCGCTGGCCGCCGGAAAGCTCATCCACCCGCTTTTCCAGGCCGATATCCCGAAGTCCCAGGCCGCCGGCCACCTCCTCGATGCGGGCATCCAGGCTGTAGAAGCTGTTGGCCTCCAGGATGCTCTGGATATCCCCCACATCTGCCATCATCCTGTCCATTTCCTCCGGGGAAGCCTCGCCCATTTTATCATAGCAGGCCAGCATCTCCGCCTCCAGCTTGTACATATCATCGAAGGCGGTGCGCAGCACCTCCCGGATGGTCTGCCCCGGCTGCAGTGCCGCATGCTGATCCAGATAGCCCACCGTCACCCGGTTGGCCCATTCGATTTTTCCTTCGTCCGGCGTGAGCTGGCCTGTAATCATGGCCAGAAAGGTCGATTTGCCTTCGCCGTTGGCTCCCACCAGCGCCACATGCTCCCCCTTCAGCAGCCGGAAGGATGCGTCCTCAAAGATCGTCCGTCCGCCAAAGCCGTGGGATACATGTTCTACATTCAAAATACTCATCTGACTCCACCTTTTTTAATCTATGAGCAATATTATATAGAGCCTCTCTGCTTTTGACAATACGCATAAAAAAACTCCCCTGCAAAAATCACAGGGGAGGCTTTGTCAATCATCCAGCTTTTTGCCATCGCAGGAAATGGTCACTACCTGCCAGGGAATCATCCTGCCGCTGGCCTGCAGTGCCTGCTTCACAGCGAATTCAATGCCGCCGCAGCAGGGAACCTCCATGCGCACCACCTTCACGCTCTTGATATCGTTGCGTTCCAGGATAGCCGTGAGCTTTTCACTGTAATCCACCGGATCCAGCTTGGGACAGCCGATGAGCACCACGTGGCCCCGGATGAACTCCTGGTGGAAGTTCGCGTAGGCATAGGCCGTACAGTCCGCCGCAATAAGCAGCTTCGCGCCATCGAAGTAAGGGGCGTTGATGGGTGCCAGCTGGATCTGCACCGGCCAGGTGCGCAGCTGGCTTTCAACGGCTCCCTCAGCCACCGGAGCCGCCGCAGGAGCCGGCTGCACCGTCTCCCGCTGGAGCATGCGGGCCATGCTGCCAGGACAGCCGTGGAACTCCTGGGGCGCTGCCTGAGCCGCTGCCGGATGGGCTGAACCCCTTTTCGCCGCCATGCGGGCCTGGACAGCCTCATGGTCATAGGCCGCAGCCTCCCGCTCAACGATCTGGATAGCGTCCGCCGGACAGGCCGGCAGGCAGTCCCCCAGCCCGTCGCAGTAATCATCCTTGACCAGGCGGGCCTTGCCGTCGATCATCTGGATGGCATCCTCATGGCAGGCCTCGGCGCAAAGCCCGCAGCCCGTGCATTTTTCCTCATCTATGTGTACGATTTTACGAATCATGCTTTTCTTCTCCTCCGCTCAGCCGATCATGGTCCTGATATCCGACTCTACATCTGTGATGCCGCCGATACCAAAGGTATCCACCAGCACCTTGGCCACATTGGGGGACAGGAAGGCCGGCAGCGTGGGTCCAAGATGGATGTTCTTCACACCCAGGTAGAGAAGGGACAGCAGTACGATGACCGCCTTCTGCTCATACCAGGCGATATTATAGGCGATGGGCAGCTCATTGACATCGCTCAGGCCAAAGACCTCCTTGAGCTTCAGGGCAATGAGCACCAGGGAATAGGAATCGTTGCACTGGCCTGCGTCCAATACCCGCGGAATGCCGCCGATATCCCCCAGGCCCAGCTTGATGTACTTGAACTTCGCACAGCCGGCCGTAAGGATCACCGTATCCCTGGGCAGTGCCTTGGCGAAATCCGTATAGTAATCCCGTGACTTCATGCGGCCGTCACAGCCGGCCATGACCACAAACTTCTTGATGGCGCCGGACTTCACAGCGTCCACTACCTTATCCGCCAGCGCGAATACCTGCTCATGGGCAAATCCGCCCACAATCTGGCCCTGCTCCAGTTCCGTGGGAGCCGCGCACTTCTTCGCCAGCGCAATGACAGCGGAGAAATCCTTTTTCCCATCCACAGCATCGATATGGGCACAGCCGGGAACCCCGGTGGCCCCGGTGGTAAAGAGGCGATCCTGATAGGAGGCCTTCGGCGGCACCACGCAGTTGGTGGTCATGACAATAGGACCGTTGAACGCTTCGAACTCTTCCTTCTGCTTCCACCAGGCGTTGCCGTAATTGCCCGCAAAGTGGGGATACTTCTTGAAGGCCGGATAATAATGGGCCGGCAGCATCTCCCCATGGGTGTATACATCCACCCCGGTACCTGCCGTCTGCTCCAGCAGCATCTCCAGATCCTTGAGATCATGACCGGAAATCAGGATGCCAGGATTCTGGCGCACTCCCAGATCCACCGAGGTGATCTCCGGATTGCCGTAAGCTGTGGTGTTGGCCGTATCCAGCAGAGCCATACCGTCCACGCCGAACTTGCCGGTTTCCAGCGCCAGCGCCGTAAGGGCCCCGCCGTCCAGGGAATCATCCAGCAGCTTGGCCAGCGCGGACTGGACGAAGCTGTCGACAGCCTCATTTTCCTGCCCCAGCGCATTGGCATGCTTCATGTAGGCACAGAGCCCCTTGAGGCCGTAGACGACCAGCTCCCGCAGGCTGCGCACATCCTCGTTTTCCGTGGCCAGCACGCCAACGGACCCGGCCTTGGCCGCAAAGGTATCCGGCGTACCATTCCAAAGGGCCGCCTCCGGCAGACCAGCCTTGCCGGCCAGCACATTCAGCAGCAGCTCCTTCACCGCCAGCGTGTCCTCTACCCGCTTGGCAATCGCCGCTTCATCGAAATTCGCATTGGTAATGGTGGTAAAAAGGTTCCAGGTCACCAGATGGTTCACATCCCGGCTGACGGATTTGCCTTCTGTCCGCAGGGCAGTGGCCACTGCGCCGAGGCCCTTGGTCACATAGACCAGCAGGTCCTGCATCGCCGCGACCTCCGGCTTCTTGCCGCAGACACCCACCTGGGTGCAGCCCTTGCAGCCTGCTGTTTCCTGACACTGATAACAAAACATTTTATTTTCCATTACAATCTCTCCTCTGCATGATCTTCGTGAATAACCTTGGGTTCATTATGCCAAAAACCACTAAAGGATTCCGTAACCGATGTTACCAGAGAGAATTTTTTCCGAAGCCGTATCAGCTTAGAGAGCCAGCCAGCCGCTCACTGCCGACAGCTGCTGCAGCGCCTCCGGCACCGGCAGCACATAGCGGAAAATAGACCAGAAATGGGCCGCGCTGCCCGCCAGCACGAACAGATGCCACACCACATGGCTGTAGGGCAGCTTTTTCGCCAGATAGAAAACCGCCCCCACGGTGTAAAGCACGCCGCCGATGAAAAGCCAGTACACGGCCTCCGCCGGCAACAGCTCCAGCAGCGGGCGGACCATGACCACCGCAAACCAGCCCATGCCCAGATAGCACAGGGTGCCCAGCACCCGGAATTTCTTCACGCAGAAAATCTGGAACACGATGCCCAGCGCTGCCAGCCCCCAGACCACCCCGAAGATGGTCCAGCCCAGACTGCCATGGAGCGGAATCAGCGCAAAGGGAGTGTAATTGCCCGCAATGAGCACATAGATCGACGCATGATCGATGAACTTGAAGATGGACTTCAGCCGCATATTCGTAAAGCTGTGATAAAGCGTTGAGGCCAGATACAGCAAAATCAGCGAGATACCGTAGATGAGGCAGCTGGTCAGATGCCATACGCCTCCGTTGGCGTAGTGGATCAGCATACCCACCAGGGCTGCCACCGACAGGGCCGCCCCAATGCCATGGGTGACCGCATTCAATATTTCTTCCAGGCTGATCCTGGCCTTTTTTACTGTTGCATTCATAGAATCCATAGAACTGCCCTCTTTCCCGGACCGTCACATTTGCCGCCGCAGCGGCCGACCGTCCATAATACCACTATACCCCGGCCCGGCGGAAAGAGCAATATGGCTGAAGGTCCTTATTGCGAATTATTACCATTCTCTTTTGGCAGAAAATACTCATTTTCCCGCCGCTGCGCCAATTTTTCCGTAAGCATATCCGCAAAATTTTTATAGGCGGAGCCCAGCGCCTCCTTGGCCTGCAGGCGGCAGCCCCGGATACAGCGGAAACAGGAGATGCATCGGCCAGCATCAATGGTCACGCAATCCCGGGCAATGGCTCCCATAGGACACTTGCGCACGCAGAGGCCGCAGTGGCTGCACCGGTAATTCGTCTCCGGAAGGAAGCCGGCCTTGCCCCGCCCCCCAGGCTGATAAGGCCGGCTCCCCGGAACAGCCAGCGCCGCCACCTGGGGCGGCAGTCCTCGCAGAGCATCCACGAACCGGGCATTTTCCGCGAAATCCGCCTCATCGGGCCGCTCCGGCTGGACATTCCCGTAGGTATGCCGCCCCACCAGGGCTGCCGCGCCCCGGACCAAAAAGCCCTGCTCCCCCAGCAAATCCGTCAGTTCCAGCAGGGCATCATCATAGTGGCGGTTCCCATAGGTCACCACCGCGATGCAGGGAGTCTGCTGCCCCCGCAGGCTCCGCAGCCGCTCCAGTGCCGCTGTAGGCAAACGCCCCGCATAGACCGGTGCCGCCGCCACCACAAAGTCCTCCGGAGAAAACACCTGTTCCTCCCACTTTTCCCGCCAGTCCGTCAGCTCCACCCTCCGGACCTCATCCGCCCCGGCCCAACACTCCGCCAGGCACAACGCACTCCGCCGGGAATTCCCCGTGGGCGAAAAATATACTGCTGCTGTTGTCATCGAATCCCTCCTTTTTCTCCAATATAGTGGAAAAACAACCGTCTGTCCAGCCCCCATTTTCCCCGGCTGCCAGCGATTCCCCTATCCGCAGAAAACAAGCGGATTTGCCCTAAAACAAAAGAATTTAATAAAATTTATAAAAGGGGCTTCACCTTTTTAGCAAATAGAGGTATAATAGATGTCACGGGGCGTAGCCCAGCTTGGTAGAGCGCTTCCTTGGGGTGGAAGAGGCCGTGGGTTCAAATCCCGCCGCTCCGACCATATTTGATATTTATTGGGCTAAGAGGGTTTCACAATTGCAGTTGTGGGACTCTCCTTTTTTATGCGACGAATTTACAATAGAAGTGCAACAATGATGAAATAAAACATGGCACATAGACCTCTGATATAATGGTGTTTGCAAAGACAACATTAATTTAGGAGGATAACTATGCGCCACTATCAACATCTTACACTATTGGAACGAGAAAATATACTATTTCTTTCTGCTACCGGTTATTCCATTACTCAGATTGCAAAGAAAATGAATCGAGATAAGTCAACTATTTCCCGTGAGTTTCACCGAAACTCTTCCATAGGAGGGTATATTCCTGTAAAGGCACAAAAGCGTTATACCAATCGTCGCAAGGCTTGTAAGCCACATAAACGCTTGGAAGATACTACGTTGATGGATACGGTCAAGCGTCTTTTCCTGGACCATCAATGGTCACCTGAAGAAATTGAGGGGCGCCTGACATTAGAATACCATCACAAGGTCATCAGTTATGTAACAATCTATCGTGCTATTTATGCAGGGGAACTGGACGATAAACCGCTTTCGCATGGGAATCGTGGCGTGATACGTAAATTACGCCATCACGGCAAAAGCAGACATGTAAAAGGCTATGTGGAGCATCGTGGTAAGATACGAATCAGTCATGATATTTCTGAGCGCTCTGTAGGTGCTGAACACCGTTCTCGGCGTGGGCATTGGGAGGCAGATACCATTACTGGAATTACAGGAAAAGCCTGTCTTGTGACACTTGTCGATCGGAAAAGTCGGTATCTTCTTGGCGGCAAGGCCGAAAAAAAGGCCGCTGATGAAGTAAATGATGTAATGATCCGCAAATTAAAAGGACAGCCGCTTCACTCAATCACGCCCGATCGTGGGAAGGAGTTTGCAAAACATGCAGCAGTAACGGCTGTACTTAATGGCGTGCAATTTTATTTTCCATCCCCACATCATCCATGGCAACGTGGCACTAATGAAAACACCAATGGACTTTTGCGGGAGTATTTTCCGAAAGGAAAAGATTTAACTACCGTACGGGATGAATACATTCAGCAACAAATCAACGAACTAAATCAGCGTCCACGAAAATGCCTTGGTTACCGAACACCATATGAGGTCTATTTTTCAAAGATGTTGCACTTGGTTTGACAATTCGTCGCCCAAAATTACCCCGAATTACATTGCTAGGACTAAACGCTCCTTCAAGAGCGCTCATTGCCTTTTGTTGGATTGTAGTATCGCGGTTCCTATCAATGTAGTAATTCTCAAGGACTCTCGTATCTGCATGACCAGTAAGACGAATGATAACACCATCGGCGGTTCCTATTTCCTGTAATTTTGTTGCAAAGGTATGCCGCAAACTATGCAGGCTTAATCCTTGTATACCTGCTTTATCGCACCATGTCTTGAACGTCTTGCTTAGTGTTCCAGGATAAATACGCGCATCAGCCTTTGCTTGTGAAAGGACATACCTCTTCCCTTTGCCCACAGTAATCCTGTACTGTTTCAGCTTAAAGAGAATTTCTGGCACTATCGGAAGTTTACGCTTACTGCATCGCGTTTTTGGATTCCCTAATCGAGCTACACCATCACAGCCCTGTGTATAGCTTTCAGCAATTGTGACGGTTTTTTCTACAAAATCAATGTCATCCCAGGTCAAGGCAAGGGCTTCTCCCCGGCGCAATCCCGTATATACAAATAGTAGAATAAGAATATGAACGCTGTACTTGCTGTCTCGTTCGTTTACTATCGTGGATAAATACACCGATGAAATTGAAACTCACGTAAAAGTTACGCATCATTTTACGTGGTCATTCGGTGAACAATATGACGTTTCAATTGTTTTTAGCCAGCGCGATCTTGTGAAGATATTTCATTCGATTATAAATCTAAACGCAGATGAAGTCATTGAACGGTTTACTCGAAAATTTGTCAAAGAGTATGTGCGAATATCCTGTTCAGAATTAAAAGAGCCTGTGTATTATGATGCAGAAGGGTTTGAATTTGATAAAGAAGAGAAGTCATAAAAAAAGCAGGGGATTTGTTCCTCTGCTCCTTTTGCGTTCAATCGCTGATTCCTATAAGTTCAGACACTGATTTACTTTATGCGTTATGCGCCCATGATATTTACCCCTAATTCAGTAAGCGCTGAAGAGGGGAGAATAATATTAGGGCTTTGTGCAATTGTATAGGATTCTTTGCCGTCTTGGTCGATTATTTTTAAAGATAATATTCCCTTTAAACTTCCATCTGGCCGAAGCCGCTCATAATCTCCGCATAAATCACCCTTTATTTTAGTTAGGCGCGATATGAGTGGAAAGACTTCTACTGAAGATTTTGCAGGAATTATTGTATCTGGCAAAGCGTCTGATTTCCCAACATTCATTAAAGTCATTCCCTCAAATGCGGCATATCCCGAAAAATCACCAAGTGAAAATGTTGACTGTGACCATTTTATAACTAATATATGATCTGTTGTATTTTCAAAATTTACCTTTAAGCCTGCAACACCTATTCTATAATCATCACCTATATATGGTTTTATAAACCAATAGGAATCAGCGGAACGTTCTGCTCCTACTCTAAGATGATAATTCTTTGCACCAATGCCTGTAAATGTTACTTTTAGACCATTGCTACTTTCTGTCGTAATGTTTTGTGCAGTATCGAACATTACATGTTCCACAACTTTAGAAACATGTTCCCCAGATATTTTGGTAGCATAACTCGTGTTATTGATTCCTGCGATACTCGTACAAAGCAATAAAGCAATTAATAATTTAGATTTTTTCACTAATAGTACCTCCTTGTTTCTTGTAATATTACAATATTCAAAATTTATAGCACAAGTAGACTTTTGCCACATAAAAATGGACATCAATGATTTATTCTAAGCGGTTTTCTTTGTCCTTCTATATAAATCATCACAGTGATTATGAAAAGCCGTCACATAATTATGGTATTTATGAGTTTTTAGCTGATTTTATCAATGCGTACACTATGATATAAAACGGTAAATTGCAAGTGCAAATTGAACACCGATATAATCAAGAAACATTATCAATAGCATAAACTTCATCGAGAAAACGGTCGAATAGTTCCGTTGGTGTATGGTAGCCAAGAATGCGACGTGGACGCTGGTTCAGCGTATCGGCCATGGTCAAGACATCTTCATCGCTGAATGGCTCTATTGATGTACCCTTCGGGATGAAATCCCTCAGCAGTCCATTATGACGCTCGTTTTGAGGACGTTCCCATGAGCTGTACGGATGCGTGAAATAGATGGAGGTGCCAAGTCTCTCAAACTTGGACAGTGTCTCGAATTCCGGGCCATTGTCGGCGGTCATCGTCTTGAATACCTGACTGAAACGCTCTTTGCCGTATAGGTCCTGCAGTTTATTCATCGCATCCTCAACACCAGCACTGGTACGTCCTGAGATACGAATGGCTATGTAGTTGCGCGTTACCTTTTCCACAGCGGTAAAGGCAACGGCCTCGCGGCCTTCTCGCTGGCCAACAACCGTATCGATTTCCCAATGACCGATTTCGGTTCCTTTGCTGACAATAGCTGGGCGTTCTTCAATGCTACGGCCTTTCATACGCTTGTTCTTGCGATTCCATTTTCGGTGCCGCTTACGCCCCAGTGCCTGCGGAACATCAAAAAGAGAAAGCGGCAGCTTGCCAGCCCAAAGCATATTGTAGAGCGTTTTGGTACAGGGAATCTGCGCAGGCTGAAACAAGTTTTGCAGTCTGGCATGGCCAACACAGGTATCCAATGACCACCGCTTCTTACGGACATGTTCAGCCATCCATTGGATGAAGGGCTCGCAGTTATCGTTATCAAGCTTGCAGGGGCGTCTGGAACTCTTACGATGCTCCTTGTACACATGCTGTCCGCGCTTAGCCGTATACTTCGGTATACGGCCACGACTGCCTTTACGCTCTGGTGTTCCACGTCGTAGTTCGTAATAAACGGTAGTGTGCGCACAACCAACCGTAGCTGCAATGCCACGAAGCGAATAGCCCTGCTCATGGAGAGCTTGAATCATGCCGCGCTCATCCAGCGTGAGATGGTGACCCAGTTTACGACTTCCCTCGATTGTGTTAAAATTGGATTGATCCATAGTGATTACTCCTTTGTTTGTGATGTTTCGCAAAACCATTTTAACACAGGAAGTCACTATGGATTTTTATTTTTTGATTAACTGTTCAACTTCATTATACAACGGACCTAAATTTTCAGGAATGATTTTTCTTAATAACTCGATTATATCATCATATTCAATCTTAGCTGCATATAAGAACTGTCTCTGATAATTACTCCACAAACGCCTTAGATCTTGGCTTTCAGCAATATCTGTCAAAATTATTTTAGTGGCTTTTATTTTATCCCAAGACCCGCGATGTTTTGCAGTTGCTTGTATGGCTGTATTGAGTATTTGTTCATCATAAGGAATATTTGCTACAATAGCGTATACATCATAAAAATCACGAGGTCTAGTCGAAAAAACTCCCCGACTCAAAATTGTTTCAATTTTTTCACCTAAGATCGTTTCTATCGTGTAACTCCATAAGAAAAATCCTGCATCGTTAAACATCATTGGAAACCGACGAAGCTCAGCACCAGGTGTCATAATATCTCCCGTTGAAACATCCATGCTTAAGGATGCCTTGATTTTCCCAAAATTAGCTATAAAAGATATACAGAATCCCCCATATATATCATCGTCACGAATAGCTTCTATTCGTTTGAATTTGAAATCTATTCCATCATCGACATGGACGTTGCAAATATCAATAACTGCTTCTTTAACCGTTTTCTCTGTCAAGGGAAGATCTTTTAGGGTAGTATCTAAATCCATTGTCGCACGGTTAGATAAACCTAAAATCGAAGATACTAACGTCCCACCTTTCACAACAAACTTATCTTTATAGCCGGTTAAAGATAAGCGAAACATAAAACGTTCAAATAAATAGTTTTGCAGCACGACTTGACCAGGTATTTTTTTTGCTTAGCTATATTCCTGATTTTGGCCTTCAGACTCGTATCGTTCATCATAACAAGACCTCCAAATATCTGTGGATTACATTGGTAACCCGTAATTGCTTCGCGTAATAGCTAAGTGTGTTAAGGTTCTTGTTCTTAGATCGTGCATAGGCATTAATCGCAAATAGAAAGGTTTCATCCCCTAGTTTATTGCGTGATCGTACAATATCACAAATTGTTCGGTCTATGTCATATACAGGAATAGGGTTGCCGTTAGGCGACTTTCTTATAATTTTTCCTAATTCGAATAATTGGGGTTTGATATAATACACTTTGCAAAACTTTTGAATATTTTGGTTAGGGACACAATTACTGGGCGCTGTTATCGAATGTACAAAAGGTATTCTGTCTGATAGCCCATGCAGATAAAGTGCCGTTTCATGTGAAAATATAATTTTTTTTGAGCGCAACGCAATAGACAGCAATTCATCTTCCATTTCAGTGGGAAATATATATTGCCCTTGTGCAATCCGTTCCAATTGCCCACGAAGACATAGACGTGATAGAATGGCCCTGGAAATCCCACGGATATTTGCTTCTTTTGTAGTTATGATGCCACCATGTTGGAGGCTTAATTCTTCTAATTTTTTTAGTAGAGTCATAGTCATCACCTCTTTACAAACTACAAAATATTATATATATAATATTGTTGTTTGTCAAATACATATACCTTTGCATAAATTTTGTGAAGTGAAAATGTTATTGCCACTTTCCTATAGCAGAAGTTGAGATAAGTCATGCACAAATATCCAGGAAAATACAATTGCAATAACTCCTGCATACGAGCATGATGAAGATGGCCCGACAGCTAAAAAGGAAGGTACGCATCATGAGCAAGAAAAAACATTTTACACATCTGACAGAGGATGAACGCTATTCCATTGAGGAATGTATCGAACATGGCCGCTCTAAGGTATACATGGCTGAGCTTATCGGCAAGGATAAGTCCACCATCGCCAGAGAAATTAAATGCCACCGGAAGCGCACCTACGAGTGTCCTCTGCCCATCGAATGCACTGCTTACAAGAAATGTGAGCATAACCGCCAATGCCCTTCGGACTGTCCTGACTACATACCTTTCCTATGTAGTCGGAGAGACCGCTCCCCGGGAGCATGCAACGGCTGCAATAAATACCGTTCCTGCCGCTTTAACAAGTTTCGTTATACAGCCGTTCATGCTGAGGATGAGTACCAGACTACCCTCAAGGACTCCCGTATGGGGGCTGATCTTACAACTTCAGAAGCGAAATGGATTGGCAGCATCATCGCTCCACTGCTTAAGAATGGCCTGTCGCCTTACCAGATTATCCAGACTCACCCTGAGCTCCATATTTCCGTAAGGACGCTCTACAACTATATTGAGGATGATACCCTGCATGAAGTTGCCGGCATCATGAGCATGGACCTGCGCCGCAAGGTATCCAGAAGGATATCCAGACGCAAAGCCCGCTCCTATAAAAAACGTAAGGACAACCATTCTCTAATCGGCCGTACATTCAAGGACTACCTGACCTATACTACCGAGAATCCTGATCTGCCGATCGTGCAGATGGATACCGTTTACAACGATGTTACCAATGGTCCGTTCATCCAGACGTTCAAATTCATCCGTACGGGCCTTTTCCTGGCTGTTTACCATACCGACAAGCAGGCTGCGAATATGACGCAGGGCGTTCTGTTCCTCGAATCCTGCCTGGGAAAACAACTCTTCAAAAAATATGTCCCTATACTCCTGACGGACAGGGGCTCCGAGTTCTGTGATGCAGATGGTATTGAGATGGGCTCTGACCATACAAGGCGGACACGCCTTTTCTACTGTGATCCAATGCGGGCCGGCCAGAAAGGCAGCCTTGAGAACAGTCACATTGAACTGCGTTACATTTTCCCCAAAGGAGCCAATCTTTACTCTCTCGGTCTAACCGGGCAGGATTCGCTCAATCTGGCGCTCAGTCATATAAATTCTGCCCCAATAAAAAAACTGGGTGGCAAGAGTCCGTTGGAGACAACGAAATTCTTCTATCCTGACCTTTACAAAAAGCTCTTGTCCATGGGGATCCACACAATCCCCACGGACAAAATTATACTCAGGCCAGGGCTCTTAAAGCTCACCCAGCATTAACCATATTTTGATTTAGCACTGTCGGGCACAAACAAATTCATGCCTTATGCTGAAGTGGCAATAAGTCTTGCAGATGATATCTGGGACTTCGCGCCACCTTGTTTGCCTTACACTTTTTTACGAATCCATTAGATGAATATTCACCTTTTCTTGCATTTCTGCAAAACTTATTGCACCTTATTGATGTAATAAGTGCAAATTTATGCCCTTTGTGCAAGAGTTATTACCACTTTCTTTTTGTTACTGTTACAAATGGCATTTAACTTTTCAATTCAGC